>Ga0209572_1000013_pt1 | contig 533151 bp, 454 predicted proteins | sample EBPBio232012_DNA_FD_185867 | JGI IMG/M metagenome (GOLD analysis project Ga0209572, IMG submission 185867) | Wastewater treatment Type I Accumulibacter community from EBPR Bioreactor in Madison, WI, USA - Reactor 1_1/23/2012_ DNA (SPAdes)... | ecosystem: Engineered > Bioreactor > EBPR >...
CCAGCTCTATTTCCACCATAAAGCAACTGGGGGGCTTAGTTTTTAAAATAGGACTGAAACTCGTATTTCAAAAGGTAAAAATTTTGAAACTAAACCCTGTTTTGACTTTTACCGGACAACAGTGAGTGGTGAGTGGTGAGTGGTGAGTGGGGTCATTGACCTACATACAGCCGTGCTTCCTCAACAGCAGCATCACAAGTGACACGGATATACTGAAAAAGCGTGTATACAAGCCTGCAATCATAAGGTGCAGATACCAGGGCGTCCATTTTTTTCATGGTAGGCATAACCAGGTTGCCAAAGCCCATTACATAAACGGTTGTTTTCAATTCGTGCAGTATACGCTTTATGGTGTTACTGTCTTTTTGCGGTATGGCCTTTTCCATTTTTTCCATACTGGAAGGTACTTGCCGGATAAACTGCAGCAGTACTTCCTGCTTGAATTCCTCATCTCCCTGGGCGGCTTTATCGAGGTAGTCAAAACAGAGTACATTGCCGTTCAGGCCAAAGATGTCAAAGTGATTTTCGGTAGATGCTGCCGTGTAGTTCATGCCAGCATACGGAGAGGAGGCAATTGCGTTCATCAGGTTTTCTTTAGGTTGACAGATTTGTTGGTCTTTAACAGGATGCTCGGAATTTGGGAAAACGGTTTGTGGTCGTTTCGAATGTAAAAATGGTAAGAAAAAATTTCTCCCGGGTAAAATTTCGCTGACCGGGCGTATTTTTTCGATATTTGGAAAAGGTAAATTAAACAGGTTGTTTGCCGGGATTTTACAACGCAGTATACAGCGCGTGCATCACTTTTTGTTCATTTTGAGAAGGCAGTTCAGATCCGTCCGGATGATTTTATCTGTTTAATAATCTCCGTTTTATGCGATTTACTGACTGGTATGAGGTAGTTGGCAATTTGCAGGGCATTCCCGTCAAAGCCCCTGATAAAATGTGTGTTTACTATATATGAACGGTGCACACGCTGGAAGTTTAGATCTTTTATGCTTTCTTCCACTCCTTTTAATGTACCATGTACTATTATTTTTTTATCCGGTGTTACATATTTGACATAGTCCCCTACACTTTCGATAAATAGTATGTCTGAAGAGGAAAGCCGGATGAATTTGCCATCTGATTTCAGCACCAGGTTGTTATTATCCTTTTTTTCCGGCCGGGCGGAAATGTAATCGTTTGCTTTTTCAATCGTACGTTTAAACCGATCTGCAGTAACGGGTTTTTTTAAAAAATCAGTTACTGTATAATCAAATGCCGTTACTGCATATTCCGTATTGCCTGACGTGATCACCACACAGGGATGTGTATCCAGTTTGTCCAGCAGGTTGAATCCGCTCACCACCGGCATGTCTATGTCGAGGAACAGTATGTCCGGACATTGCTGTTGTAGAAAGGGAAGAGCCTCCAATGCGCCAGGAAATTGTGCCAGAATATCAATATTCCCGGTAATGCAAAGCCGTTCCAGTATTTTACGGGATACCGGATCGTCGTCTACTATAATGCAACTAAGGTTTTGCTTCAAGTTGAATATGTGATTTGAGCCTGTTTATTTCAAGTTTAATTGCCGGTATGGAAGCTTGTATATCCTTTACTACCTGTTGGTAAAGTGTGGCAGATTCTTCCAGTCGTTGAATTACAAGACAACTCTTTTCTAATGAGGCCATCTGATTGGTAATTCCCGTCAGTCCAACATAACTAAAAGAAGGTTTCAACCGGTGTGCAACGGATCTGAACGCGGCAATATCTCCACGTTGAAAGTGCTCTTCCAATTGCAGGAGACCAGCTGGCAGGGTTTCCAGGAAACTTTCAAAAATTTCTACTGCATAGGCCAGGTCATCTTCATACACTTCATTTAGAAAAGAGGCGTCTAAAGTTTGGCTAAATTCAAAATGTCTCATAGATATTAAAATAAATATGGATATTTTATGCTCAAAAATAGGGGTAAATAATTAAAAAAATATAATATATAGTACTTATTTATCAGGGATATCCTTTTTCTGTCGAAATTTTGACCTGACTCATCGAAACGACTGTCTGTTCCGGCAAGTCAATTTTATTTTTACAGCATTGATTTTAAGGTTATGGGCTGAGGCGTTTTGTTTATGAAGACTGCTTTACTGTTATATAAATTAATTCGGGCAGGCCACCGGGAGGGGCTGCGTTCACCCGAAAAACAACGGATCACAATTGTGAATCTGATGCTTTTGCTTTCAGGGGTAATCTCTTTTTTCTATTTACTATCTGCGATTCTGTATCCGGTTCCATACCTGGTTCTGCTTGCCTCCGGCAACCTGGTGTTGAATGGTTTTGCATTCCGGCTGAATGCCCGGTACAGGTATGCAGCGGCCAAAGCACTGCCATTGGCCGGAAACAGTTTCATGATTTTTTTAGTAGGGCATGTGTATGATTTCGGCGCCTATATGTTTCTGTATTATTTTTCTGTGCTGGCGGCTTACGTAATTTGTTATGATTTCCGGAAAGATGCGGGTAAATACCTGCCTGTACTGAACGTCACACTTCTGCTGATGCTATTGAGTATTGGTCTTCCGCAAGGGTACTTTGGCGCAGTCAGTACCGGTGCGGAATTTGTCAACTGGATGAATGCGTTTAATAAAATCAGCGCACTTGTACTTTTCCTTTTGTTTATATATCTCGTAGTACAGATGAATTTCAGTTCTGAGCAGGAACTAAACCGCCTGTTAAAACAGTATAGGGATAAAGAGGCGGAACTGAAAAGGGCCCGCCGGAAAGCAGAAGAAGCGGCAATTGCCAAATCCCGATTCCTGAGTAATATGAGCCATGAACTCCGTACACCGCTTAATGGCATAATTGGAACGGCCAATATTTTATTACATGAAGCGGCTGCTAAAGGTTGTGAAGCGGACCTGACTTTACTCAGAAGTTCAACTGAGCAGATGCTGGGGCTGGTTAACGATTTGCTTGATTTCAGTAAAATTGAATCCGGCCAGTCGGAGCTGGACGTCAGGAAGTTTTCTGTTAAAACCATGTTGGATAATCTGGCGTTATTATTTCGGGAAAAAGCCCGGATGAGGAATATTCAGCTGCAGGTGATTTGTGATGGAAAGCTTGACAGACTGCTGGCAGGTGATGAATTGCGGATACGCCAGGTATTACTTAACCTGATATCAAATGCGGTCAAATTTACTCCTGGCGGAGGAGAGGTTACGGTAAAAGCGTTGCTGACCGCAACGAGTAATACATTTGTATCCGTTCATTTTTCCGTAACAGATACCGGCATAGGTATCCCTGCAGATAAACTTCTGACAATATTTGAAAGTTTCAGCCGGTTAAACGAATCGTCCCGGCGCACAACCGGAGGAACGGGTCTGGGGCTGTCCATCAGTCAGAAACTTGTGGAATTAATGGGGGGTAAATTGTCAGTGAAAAGTGAATTACTTAAAGGAAGTACATTTTCCTTTACTATAGAACTTTTTAATACACCGGGCCAAACGGATACCCAGATCAGTGCAGCAGGGACCAAAGACCTGAAAAGTCTCAAGGGCGTGAAAATCCTGCTTGCCGAAGACAATGAAATCAATATGGCCGTAGCCCGGAAATTCCTGAAGCGATGGGAAATTGATCTGGCCGAAGCCCGGAACGGGGCAGAGGCACTTGAACTTTTTAGCAAAAATCACTATGATATGTTGTTACTGGATCTTGAGATGCCCGTGATGGATGGTTTTGATACCATACGTGAAGTGAGAAAGAAAGATCCATTATTACCCGCCGTGGCTTTTACCGCAGCCGTATTTGAAAATATGCAGGAAACGCTCACCGGCCATGGATTCTCCACCTTTATTCAAAAGCCATTCCGTCCGGAAGACCTTTACAATCTGATCGTAGCCCAGGTACACCCTGTAAATAACAACTAAAATGCGGGCATCAGCCGGACTGTAACAATCCTGGTTTTTTACCGGACTGCTGCCGTAATGAGTACCCGGTTTCCCCTCCGTTGCTGGTATTGATTTCTTTCTTTTGCTGTCCTTCAACACTGAATCAGGCAGGATGTTAATGCTTTTATTCACTTCAGGGTTGCTTATGTCCGCCAGGGGAAATCGTGTGTTTTACTAATGCACTTGCTGACTTTACTTTTAAATTTACTGCGGCTGTTTCAATTATAAGAAACAGCCGCAGTAGTGCACAGCAATGAAGCTTGAAATATGGTTGCGGACTTTCTGAACAGGGGCAGTTATTGTTTGTATATTTTGAGTGTCAGAACCCGGTTTTCATGGGTTATGGTTGCGAAATATATACCGGAAGGATATTGGTGCAGATTAACAGGAAAGTGATTCCGCCCATTTGCAACAGCGTATTGTCCGCCTGTAATGCGGAGTCCATTGCCGTTGGTGACCACCCATGTGACTAAACCGGATTTTTCTGTAATCAGGTCTATGCCGGCAACACCATTTACAACCGGGTTGGGATATACCGTGGCGCTGAACCGGGGTGCTGACGGGCAAAGATTTGTTACCTTAACAACCTTTGAATAATGATAGCTTTCTTTACTGATCGCCTTAATTCTGTAATACAGGTGTCCCGCTGCCGCTGTATTGTCTGTATACGTATAGCGGGTAAGACTATCTGTAAGCGCGTAATTGGAATTCAATGTGGCCGTTTTATAGAAATGAAGGTTGTCATAACTCTTTTCAATATCATATTGTTCCGCTACTTCACCGGTGACGGTAAAGCTGATAACCGGCTTGCATTCCTGCTGGCGGACACTTACATCTGTAAATGTGATAGGGAGCACGGCTCCGCAAAAGAAAGAGGCCAGGTTCGCAGTAAGTGTACGTTGCAGACAGCCACCGTTAAGTGTAATCAAACAGGTATATGCACCATCATTCGATTCTTCGTAATTAGCAAAGAAAAGAGACCGGTTGTTGCTGAGTTGTACTGACGGGCTGGTGTTTTTTGTCCAGGTATACGTTGCACCGGCCAATTGGGGTGCCTGGATCAGGAAGGCAGAATTCCGGCAGGGCTGATAAGCATTTTCAAGACTTATAGATCCCAATGTTCCTACTGATATTTCAGAAAGCGTGGAGTTGCCGCAATTGTCGGTTACCATCAGGCTGTAAATTGCATAGGCATCCAGGTTGCTGATGGTGTAATTCGACGCTGCATTCATGGCCAGGTTTGAATAAGTAGCTTGAGGTAGAGGGCTTACGCGTTTGAGGTCATACCGGAATGGGCCAAAGCCGCTGGTTTCGATATACGCATAACCTTTAGTTGTAGGTATACCTCCTGATTCGCAAATAAAACTGACTTTGCGGCTTACAACCGGTAACGAACCAGAAGGTAGTATTGTCACCGTGGACTGCAATGTGTCACTGGTTCGCCCATCACACCAGTCCTGCTCGACAATGGCCAGTAACGTATAGGTCCCGGCGGCGACATTGGCATACTGACCCGAATTATTGGCATCGATCAATGTGGCTCCGTTCCATAATTCTGAACGGTAGTTACCCCATCCGGAATAGACGATATCCGCATCAATATTCCCTGAACTGCCGCATTGCTGACTGACGACAGGGTGCATTGTGAATTTGATAATATCCCAGACCGGGGTTGTAATGGTGAAATTTATAACTGTTGTGCCGCAACCATTGTTAATGGTAAAACCATATAACGCATTGGGCGTAAGATTGTGAAAATAAAACAAGCCATCATATGGGTTTATTGTGGCCGTCTGACCGATATTGTCAGGTCCGCTGGATATAGTTACAGTGGTGATATCCATATTAGACAGGAAACCGGTCAGTTTCAGTTTTACTGTTGTTTTTCCGTCTTTGAAGGAACATTCTTTATCCACCAGTGAGCCGGAGCCAATCGGTGCAATGCCAATACCACCGGCCGGTGCGGAATGTATAACCGTATCTTTTTTCCCACAGGCATCTGTCACAATAATTTTATAGGTTCCGGCAACGGGTAAACCGGTAAAGCTCCCGCATTCCCAGTTAGTTGATGTAACAAATGATTGTAATAACAGGTTGGTGGCATTATTATAAAGAGCGACGTTTAAGGGGGGCTTGGCAAATTCATTGTATTGATGCTTAATGGTCAGGCTATAGGGATCTGCTCCGGATCCACAACCCTTGATAAGGGGAATCCAGCGGGTTACAAGGCTGTCATTATCCGGATAGTCATAGCAGCTGCTGCGGCTCACACCACAGGGATTGATAATCTCGATATATACATCCCTGCGCGGGATAACCATATACTGATCATCATTAGTGGAGAGTTCAAAGGTTTTTATCAATATTCCCGGTGTACAGGAAGCAGGAATTTTTTCATATATATTAAAGCGGAGTTTGTTGTAATCTGAAATAACCACCCCGGTTCCGTCATCGTCCATCATCCAGAAGTACAAGCCTGCCGAATCACAGGCAATATTGTCAAAGGTCACATTGGCACCGGAGAATGATACCGGAAGATTATCCGGTTGCAGATTTACTGTTTTGGTAATAAATGTACCACAGGCGTCCTTTACCCTGACCTGGTAAGTTCCCCAGGATGAAGCGGAAATGGTGGGTGCAGCCTGGTACACTGACAATGCGTCGTCGTAGTTGGCGTTACCTGTGTTTAAAAATGAATAGCTGTATGGGGCGGTGCCACCAGTTACGCCATTTACGGTGATGGTGCCGCCGGGTAAATAACTGGTGCAAATGTCACTCGTACATATGCTGAATGTATTACTAAGCGGCGAAAACAAATTGTTTATTGTGGCATTTACGGTTACAGTCTGGCTGTTACAGATAGCCGCAAACTGGTAGGTGCCGGCTGAAAGAGAATGGAAAACAGGCGCGTTCTGTTCCATGCCCACATGTGACGGGCCGGCAATTATTTTAAAAGTTACATCCGGATTGCCGGTACCGTTGCCGCCCAGAACAACTGTTCCGTTATCCGGGCAGGTGCAATCGGAGGTGGATTGTACATTAACTGTTAACGTGGCCGGGCATTGGGTAATTCCGTTTTTATATACAGGTAGTAAAAACAGGATAACGATGAGCTTTTTCATTGTACGGATTTATCAGTCTTCACGGGAAATTGGAAATCTGTTCTTTGACCGGACTAAAGTAATTCATGCAGTATTTTCCGCATAGTATCATCGTTTTTTTTCGGTAAACGTATCCGGATTGTCGATAAAAGGTAGCGTAATACTACGGGTTTGTTGATAGAGGAAATGGGACTATCTATGATGTGTAAACGTAATAACTAAATGCTATTCCGGAATAAAAAAAGGCTGCAGCTATTCAGCTGCAGCCTGTCTGGTATTGTTGAAATCGTTTACGTTTTTGTCGTGCTGGTTTTCAGATACAGATTTCAACAGTTGTGTTTTTCAAAGGACGGATTGTGTTGTGTACATTTCTTAATTCATGTGTCAGTTTTTAATTAAGAAAATCAGGATCTTGGAATTTCAACGGGTCTTCACAGGTATTGGCGGTTGTTCTGGATACTGGCTGGTTCTTCCGGATATCAGCGCCTTTCGTCAGGATTTGGATAGTGCGCAATACGTTTTCGTAATTGCTATGCAAAGATGTGAAGGCGTTTTGGTATGCACAACTGGTTATCGATAAACGGCGCCGGATTTTCGATTAATGGGTAAAAATTTCGATTGCAGGTTATGTTCGCGGCAGGGCTTAATAAACTGCATTTTTACCGATAGGATAATTACCAGGGAGATTTACTAAATGAAAAAAATATTGATATTAAAATAAGGGTATATAATTAAAATACACTTAAAAGCGTTTTACTTTTGTTCACAATCCACTTATCAAATCTGATTAGTTCCTATGGAAGCCGTATCATTTCCGCAACAATCTACTCCGGGGAAATCCCTGTTGAGCCGTCCTGGTCTTGTTGATTGGTTTTTTGCCAGGAGCGTCCCGGGAGAAAGTGATTATACATACAGATTGCGTTTGTACCAGATACTCGCATTTAGTTTTTATTTCCTGGCCTCTTTCCTGAATTTTCTCTCCTCGCAGATGGTCAGTTATATTATTACCGCACTCACCTGTGTGGCTTTACTGGGTATCCGCTATCTTATTGATGCCGGCCGGAACAGGATTGCTCATTATCTTTTATTAATCACAGTCAATATTTCACTGTTTTTACTGGTACTAACAGAGGGCATGATGTCAGGCACCAATCTGTATTATTCCGCGGTAGTTATCAGTTTTTCCTTTATTTCATTGAGTGGTTCAAAAGAAGATAAAACCTGGTCATTTGGTCTTACCGCCTTTTTTTATATGGCCACAATCCTGTTGTTTGTGTCCAGTATGCCCGCAGGTATACCTGTTACGATGGAGACACAGGTGAATTTTCTTGTGAATATGACCATTTCTTTCTGCCTGATATTATATATATCCTATATTCTGATGAGTGATAATGGGGTGATGCAACGGGAATTGGTCAGTAAGCACGAATTTCTCGAAACGATTTTCAACAGTTCACTCCACGCTGAAATAATAGTTCACAGCCGCACGGGCATCATCAGTGATTGTAATGTGGAATCTGACCGGATTTTTTCAGATGGCACAAGACATGCCCTGAAGGGATCCGCTATTGCTTCTGTTTTTGCGGAAAGTAGTGCTGCGGAGGGTTCGCTTTTTCATTCATTGATTTCCACACCCGGAGAAAGCTGGTGTGGGGAAAAATCATGTATTCGTACAGGTGGGGTTTTTTTTCCGGCACAGGTGAGTATGGTTTCTTTCCGGTACGATGGTGATGAATATAAGAAAATCACTATTGTTGATATTACTGAACGTCATCAGATTCTGGAGGATCTTCGTATTGCGAAATCAAAAGCGGAAGAATCATCGTTGGTTAAGACGCAATTTCTGTCCCAGATGAGCCATGAATTGCGGACCCCGTTAAACGGAATTATAGGTACCACGAACCTGATGCTGGATGATGCCTTATTACCACATCAGCATGATCATCTGAATGTATTAAAATATTCATCGGAGCATATGCTTGGGCTGATAAATGATATACTTGATCTGAGTAAGCTGGAGGCTGATAAAATCCAGCTGGAGCATATTGATATCAACCTCATCGATCTGATTCAACGGTCTGTATCTGTTTTCCGCCAGCAATTTGCCAATAAAGGGCTTTCACTGGTGGCCAATGTGGATCCATCCATTAATTTTTTTGTAAGCGGCGACTCAATGAGGCTTAACCAGGTGTTGGCCAATCTGCTGTCCAATGCGTTGAAGTTTACACAGGAAGGGAAAGTGGCAATTAATGTAAAACTGGTTAGTACAAGTGGTAATTCGGCCAGTATACATTTTAGTGTGGAGGATACGGGAATCGGAATTTCCAGGGACAAACAAAGCCTGATATTTGAACAATTTTCACAAGCAGATACCAATATCACCCGTCAATATGGTGGTACCGGCCTGGGGCTCACCATCAGTCAGAAACTGATTAACCTGATGGGGGGCAATATTGGTCTGACCAGTAAACCGGGTATAGGCAGTTGCTTTTATTTTCTGCTGAGTATGCCCATGCACGGGTTATTAACGGATGCCGGGTTACATGACAGAAATAGCAAAATCCGGTTGCCGCAAGGATAACTCCGGGTGCCACCAATATGAATGTGCTGGTTGCGGAGGATAATATGGTGAATATGATGATTGTTACCCGTTTCCTTGACAAATGGGGCATCCGATATACAAAAGCCTGCAATGGCGAAGAAGCTGTTCAGAAGTTCAGAGCGGGCAACGGCGAATTCGACCTTTTACTGCTGGATCTTGATATGCCGGAAAAGGATGGCTATATGGCATTAAAGGATATCAGGAATATGAACTCCGCAGTGCCGGCTGTTGCTTTTACAGCCACGGTGATGGAACACATGAAAGACCAGCTGGCTAACAGCGGCTTTAACGATTATGTACAAAAACCTTTTAAGCCTGAAATGCTGAGGGATATGCTGCTGAAATATGCAAGGCCGGCCGCAGCCTGACACATGGGGATGTAGTACGATGGTTCAAATGATCATAGTAACAGGATAGTTCTTAATTTTACAGTTATTCATATTAATCCATTTATTTATGAAGGCTGTAGTTGTTGGCGGGGGTATTATCGGACTTAGTACATCTCTTTACCTGCATCGTTCCGGTTGGGAAGTTACCGTAGTTGACAAGGGCGATTTTTCGGATAACTGTTCCTATGGGAATGCCGGATATATATGCCCTTCTCATTTTATTCCTCTTGCCACACCAGGCATTGTGAAACAGGGACTGAAATGGATGTGGAATTCCAAAAGTCCTTTTTACGTACAACCCAGATTTGATCTGAACCTGATTAACTGGGGTTTGAAGTTTATGCGGAGCGCCACCCCGCAGCAAGTTGAAGCGGTAGCCGCGCCTCTCCGCGATATTGCCATTCTCAGTAAACACGAATATGAAGACTGGACCCGTAATCCCGGATTAAATTTTGCTTATGAACACAAAGGACTGCTTGAAATATTTCAGACCGATGCAGCCGCTGATCATGCACAACATACGTTGCATAAAGCCCATGAACTGGGGCTCTCTGATACTGTACTGCTGAATAAAGAAGAACTTGATCAGCTGGAACCCGGTGTTAATATGAATGCAACCGGGGCCCTGTTTTTTAAATGTGATGCCCATTGTTACCCCAATAAACTCATGCAACAACTGCTGGCCTATCTGCGTGCCTCCGGTGTGCAACTGATCGGTAATACGGAGGTAACCGGATTTGAAACGGGTAACGGGAAAATACAAAAAGTAGTAGCCGGGAAAACTGCATTTGATGCGGATGAAATTATATTGGCAACCGGTTCCTGGGGCAGGCATACAGCGGCCTTACTGGATATACGCATTCCCCTGATGCCCGGACGGGGTTATTCTGTAACGTTAGAAGACTCTCCTTATAAACTTAACTATCCCTCGATCCTGGTGGAAGGCCGTGTCGCCACCACCCCCATGGACGGAAATAAGATCAGGTTTGGCGGAACCATGGAAGTGACGTCCCACAAAACACCGCCCCGTATGAGCAGGGTGCAGGGCATTCTGGATACCGTAAAACGTTATTATCCTGAGTTTGACATACCGCTGCCGGCACAGGAGAAAATCTGGTATGGATACCGTCCTTGTTCTGCTGACGGGTTACCTTTTATCGGCAGGGTAAGTAAGTTTTCCAATCTCACCGTGGCGACAGGTCATAGTATGTTGGGGCTTAGCCTTGGCGCCGGCACCGGAAAGCTGGTGAGCGAATTTGTGAACCGTATACCATTGAGTATGGATATGCAGGCGTTTGCTGTGGAACGGTTTTCGCGGTAGATAGCTGGTGCCGGATATCGCCGGATCATGCTATTCGCCTTGTTAAATTTTTCCTGAATAGTCAGGGTTGCAACACTATTTCCTGCCCGGGCTTACTACTGTCCCCGAGACTTCTTATTTTTACCATCGCATATGAACTTTTCTTCCACCCGCGTTCCTTATCGTAAGACCGGTGCATTTTCCGGGATTGTGCTGGACTATATAGACCAAACGGAGGCTATACGTGCATTCGCCGCAGCTGTGCCATCCGTGAAGGGAATAGAAAAAATAATGACGGCACGGAAAGCATTTGCAGGCAACCGCCAAACAGTGGTGAATGAACTGTTGAAGCAATATGCCGGAACAGCTACCAGTGATCTGGTAAAATCAAATATACAATCACTCCTGTCGGATACCACTTTTACGGTCACTACCGCTCATCAGAATAATATATTTACCGGCCCGTTGTATTTTATTTATAAACTACTTCATGCGGTAAAACTGGCGGCCACTTTACAGGAACTTTATCCTGAAAACCGGTTTGTTCCCGTCTATTATATCGGCTCTGAAGACGCGGATTTCGAAGAACTGAATCACATTCAGGTTGCCGGAGATAAACTGGAGTGGAATACAACGCAACAAGGCGCCGTGGGCCGGATGAAAATTGATAAATCCCTTTTGCAGCTGATTGATAAAATGGAAGGTATGCTGGGGGTACTTCCCCATGGGGCAGAAATGACCGGGTTGCTACGCAAATATTATACGGCCGGAAAAACTATACAGGAGGCTACTTTCCATTTTGTAAACGAACTTTTTGCAAGTTTTGGACTGGTCGTTTTAATTCCCGATAACGAGGCTTTGAAAAGAACCATGATTCCTGTTTTCCGGGAGGAATTACTGGAACAACGTGCCGCCGCTATCGTTAATGAAACGGCTGAACGGCTGGAAAAGGCTGGTTACAAAGCACAGGCACGTACCCGTGCAATAAATTTATTTTACCTGAAGGACGATATTCGTAACCGCATTGAATTGCGGGATGATATTTACCAGGTGGTTGATACATCAATGTCTTTTACCCGTGATGAAATACTGGCAGAACTGGAACTGCATCCCGACCGGTTCAGCCCGAATGTGATTCTGCGCGGCATTTACCAGGAAACATTGCTGCCCGATGTGGCGTTTATTGGCGGTGGCGGTGAAACGGCCTATTGGCTGCAGTTGAAAGAGCTGTTTGAGCATTACCATGTTCCTTTTCCGGTGCTGGTATTACGTAATTCCTTTCTGCTGGTTGAAAAGAAATGGCAGGCAATGACTTCCAGACTTGGATTTACGAATGAGGATTTGTTTGAGTCAGGCGAACAGCTGCTGAATCGTCTTGTACAACGTGAAAGCAAGCTTGACACCCGGCTCAATGGTTCAATCAGCACGCTGGAGCATTTTTATGAAGGGCTGCAACAACAAGCGGTGGCCATAGATCCTACACTTGGTAAACATGTGGAATCGCTGCAGGCAAAAAGTATACGCCATCTACTGGAGCTGGAAAAGAAGATGGGCCGTGCGGAAAAACGTAAATTCAATGATCAGCGTAGGCAGATTGAAGCGATCAGACAACAGTTGTTTCCCGGCAACGGGCTGCAGGAACGGGTCGAAAATATCAGTTATTTCTATGCAAAATGGGGGAGAGGCATACTTCAGCAACTCTATGCCGCATCGCTGAGCCTGGAACAGGAGTTTGTTATCCTGCAGGAAGTTTAATCAAATTTGTTTTCCCAGCCCTGCTGTTTCAGTTTTTCCACTTTTTCGATCACTTCATTATTCATGTTTGATTTATAAGTGGCAATTTTTTCAGCAATGTCCTCGTCGAAAGTGCCGAGAATTTCTGCGGCCAGTATCCCCGCATTTTTTGCGGCATTGAGAGCTACTGTTCCTACCGGTACGCCATTAGGCATTTGAAGTATGGATAAAACGGAATCCCAACCGTCAATAGAATTTGATGATTTAATCGGTACCCCTATTACAGGTAAAATAGTAACGGATGCTACCATGCCGGGAAGGTGAGCCGCGCCTCCGGCCCCTGCAATTATGACTTTTAACCCCCGGTCTTTTGCTTTCTCTGCGTATTCAATCATCCGGTGAGGCGTACGGTGTGCCGAAACCACTGTTACCTCGTGGGGAATGGCAAACTGTTTCAGAATATCTGAAGCCGCCTGCATTACATTCAGGTCACTGTCACTTCCCATTATAATACCAATCAGAGGTTGCATATCTTCTTTTTTCAAATGTAAGAACAAAGTTCCATGTATTGACTACCGGCTATTTAACCAGTTCGCCTTTGAGCCGCAATAATTCCGTCTCTGCCAGCTTCGCGTTATAACGTGCGGCAATCAGCCGGTTATACGCCTGCTGAAGACTTAACTGGGCTTCTTTCAGCTGAATCAGGGTAGTGGAATTCAGTTTATATACCTGCAATACAATGTTTACGTTTTCCCGGGCCAGTACAATATTTTCTTCCTCCAGCAATAATGCTTTTTTCTGTTGCTCATAATCTTTAAACGCGTTAATCACGTTCAGGTTGAGCAGTGATTGCTGATTGTCATACACCAATTGCTGATAATTAATATCCAGTTGTGCCTGCTGAATCTGTCGTTTGACATTGTACCGGTTAAAGATCGGGATACTGGCGGTAAAACCATAATTGAAGCCTTTGTTACGGCTGAAAAGCGGTTGAAAGGGATTTACAACCGCTTTGTTATCGGTCTTCGTGAAATTGTAATTGGAACCGAATCCAACGGTCGGATAGCGTTCGGCGATTCTTTCTTTCAGTGTAAGGCGTGCTATTTCAATATTCTTTTTTGCCAGCAATAATTGCGGATTGCCGGCCGTCATGCCATCTTGTATGTCTGCCAGCAAAATGCCGGTATTGATCGGAATGGAATCACTTACTTCAAAAAAAGACGATGGAGCTTCCGTTGTTGCCGATTTTGCATTCAGCAACTGATTCAGGATTTCCTTCTGCTGTTCGATGGCGTTTGTCTGTTCCAGTTTGAGCGCTTTCTGCGCATTCAGATCTACTTTACTTTGTAATACATCCGGTTTGGCGCCTACACCGATATCGAGTTTGTAAGCGGCGAGTTTTACTCTTTCTTCGTTGATGGCGATCTGCTCATCCACCGCTTTTACCTGTTGTTTCAGCCGTACGATATTGTAATAGGTGTTGATGACTTCGGCCACGGTATTTACTACCTGGTTTTTAATGCCAAGCTCTCCCAGTTTTACAAATTCGGCCACTTTATCCCGGGTAGCAAACATTTTCATACCGTCAAACAAAGTCCAGTTCAGAGAGAGTGCTGCCTGCAGATTCGATGACTTTACCCCGTTTCTTTCACGTGTGGTGCCATCCGAAAATTTCTGTAACTGATCATTATTATTAAATGTTACACCTGCATTTGCATTCAAGGTAGGGTAAAAGGCGGCGTTCCGGTAACTGTTATTCAGCTGCGCCAGCATGGAATCGTTGCGGGAAAGCTGAATCGAGTAATTGTTTTTCAATGCGGTTGCGATGGCTTCATCCAGTGTGAGTATACGTTGTGCTTCCGCATAATAGCCGCTGAAAAAAAATAAGGAAACCAGAATTCGTTTCATAGCTGTTGTTAGTGATTATGCCTGTTCCGGTTCCGTGGTTACGGTTCCGGCAGCAGGATGAATAAATTGCTCCACTTCACTTTTTCTGTGGCTGGAGGAGAGGAAGGAGTAAATGGCGGGTACTACAAACAGGGTGAATACCAGGGAAAATAGAATGCCTCCTACAATCACCACTCCCAATGGTATCCGGCTTGTAGCCGCGGCGCCGAGTGACAAGGCCAGCGGCAATGCGCCGAGTGACATGGCCAGGCTGGTCATCAGAATGGGTCTGAATCGTTGTGTGGCGGCATGGATTACAGCTTCCGATTTTTTCATTCCTTTCAGCCGGCTTTGATTGGCGAATTCCACGATCAGGATACCGTTTTTGGTTACGAGTCCAATCAACATAATCATGCCGATCTGGGAAAAGATGTTCAATGTGTGGCCGAATATGGAAAGAGAAAGTACGGCCCCGGCAAAGGCCAGCGGTACTGTTGTAAGTATAATGAAAGGGTCAATAAAACTTTCAAACTGGGCGGCCAGTACCAGATAGATCAGTACAATCGCCAGGAGCAGGGCGAACAGGATATTACTGCTGCTTTCTTTAAAATCACGGGATGTACCGGAGAGTGCTGTTGAAAAAGTTTCATCCAGTAATTTTTTTGAAATCTTTTCCATTTCTTCAATGCCATCTCCAATTGTGAAACCGGGCTGCAGGCCGGCACTTACGGTGGCCGATTTGTAGCGGTTGAAATGATAGATGGATGGAGGGGTGTTGGATTCGCTTACAGTTACCAGGTTATCCAGGCTGATCAGTTCACTCCGGTTATTCCGTACAAATAATGTTTTAAGATCATTGGGTTCATCACGGTCATTCCGGGCAACCTGCCCCATAACCTGGTACTGTTTCCCGTCTTTGGTGAAATAACCCAGCCGGCGGTTACTATAGGCCAGTTGCAGCGTTTGTGATATATCAGTAACTGAAATACCAAGTTGTGCCGCTTTTAACCGGTCAATTTCAACACGGAGCTCCGGTTTATTAAATTTCAGGTCAATATCCGCATTGGTAAGAATCTTACTCTGTCTTACTTCCTCCAGAAATTTAGGCAGGATCTTCGTAAGCTTATCGAAATTATTATTCTGCAATACGAATGATACGGGTTGTCCGCCACGGCGGCCCTGCGAAATTGTTTGCTCCTCGATGGCAAATGCACGGCCTTCGTTATAACGGGGCATGTTCTTATTTACCATTTTTACAATATCGGCCTGGCTTCTTACACGATCTGTCGGTGGTACCAGGGTTACCCGTACAAACCCCGTATTGGCATTCCCGGTTCCCGCGAATCCCGGAGAGGTAACACTCAGTACCATGTCTTTTTCAGGAACTGAATCCAGCATCAGGTAGGTCAGCCGGTTTACAAATTTATCCATGGCATCATAGGAGGTTCCTTCCGGTGCCGTTAATTGTAAGCGGAACTGACTGCGGTCTTCCATGGGGGCCAGTTCGGATTGCAAGGTCCGGCCTACAAAAATGATGGCAGCGACACAAAGCAGGATCAGTACAAATGCCACGCCCCGTATTTTCATAAAACCACGCAGGGCCGATTGATACCCGTTCTCCATCCAACGGAAAAAAGGCTCTGTCTTCGTATAGAACCAGGGATGTTTGGTCATATTCTTCCTGGTCAGTTTTACGTTCAGCACCGGCGTGAGGGTAAGTGACACAAAGGCGGAGATCAGCACCGCGCCGGCAACCACGATCCCGAATTCACGGAATAATCGTCCGGTAAAACCTTGCAGGAAAATGATCGGCAGAAATACAATAGCGAGCGTGATGGAAGTGGCAATAACGGCAAAGTAAATTTCTTTTGAACCTTCCAGTGCCGCCTGGTATTTGTTCATGCCTTTTTCAATCCGCTTATAAATATTTTCCGTAACTACAATACCGTCGTCCACTACCAGGCCGGTGGCTAGTACGATGGCCAGCAGGGACAATACGTTGATGGTAAACCCCATCAGGTACATGATAAAGAAGGCCCCGATCAGGGATACCGGAATATCTATCAAAGGCCGCAGGGCAATAATCCAGTCGCGGAAGAATGCATAGATGATCATCACGACCAGTATAAATGCGATCATCAGGGTTTCCTGTACTTCCAGGATGGATTTTTTAATGAATTTTGTCTGATCAAGGGCGATATCAATTTTTACATCGGCAGGTACATCTTTCCTGATCTGATCGAGGCGTTTGTAAAATTCATCGGATATCGCCACATAGTTTGAACCGGGCTGGGGAATTACCGCCAGGGCGATCATGGGAATGCCATTTCCTTTCAATACGGTTTCTTCGTTCTCCGGCCCCAAAACGGCCTGCGCCACATCTTTGAGTTTGATATCAGCCCCGCCTGTGTTTTTTACAATCAGGTTGTCAAATTCTTCTTCTGTATTCAGCCGTCCGAATGTGCGCACCGTAAGTTCGGTAGCGTTTCCGGAAATTTTCCCGGAGGGCAGTTCCACATTTTCCCGGAGCAAAGCAGCCTGCACATCACCGGCCGTAACATTATAGGCAATCAGTTTGGCCGGATCAATCCAGATCCGCATGGCATATCTTTTTTCGCCCCAGATCTGGATGCCGCTCACACCCGGAATAGTCTGCAGCCTTTCCACCAATACATTATTCGCGTATTCCGTCATCTCCAGCTGATTCCTGGTATTGCTTTGTACGGTCATAGAGAGAATGGGGTCGGAGCTGGCATCGGCTTTGGATACAACAGGAGGCCCGTCCAGGTCATTGGGAAGAGAGCGTTGTGCCTGGGATACCTTATCGCGTACATCATTAGCGGCCGCTTCCAGATCCACACTCAGTTCAAACTCCACGTTTATATTGCTGGTCCCGTTACTGCTGGTAGAAGTTATGTTTTTCACTCCTGCAATACCATTGATCGCTTTTTCCAATGGTTCGGTGATCTGTGTTTCGATGATATCGGCATTGGCGCCAGGATAGGAAGTGCGTACACTGATATTCGGCGGATCAATTGCCGGATAATCGCGCACGCCGAGAAATTTGAATCCGATAAGACCGAAAAGCACGATCGCGATATTCATCACGATGGCCAATACCGGACGCTGTAAGCTTAATGCGGAAATATTCATAAAAGGCCCCTGCTATTTATTATTAATGATCTTGCCAGCCTGTACGGGTACATCAGGACGGATACTCAGCAATCCTGTAACAACAACCGTATCACCCGTTTTTAATCCTTCCAGAATCTGGATACGGGAAGAGTCTCTGACTCCGGTAACAATATCAGTGAAACTGGCCAACCCGTTTTTGATCAATACTGCTTTTTTCCCCCTGGCTTGCGGCAAAACAGCTTGTGTGGGAATCAGCAAAGCATTTGTATCCGGGGCAAATGTCAGTTGCACTTTGGCAAAGGCTCCGGGTAACAGATTATTATCTTTTCCGGTAACCTGCGCCCTGACCAGCAAACTCCGTGTGTTTTCTGTAACATTAGATTCCGTTGCGACAATCCGGGCTGTATGTGTTTTTTCGGATCCCTCAAAACTGAAAGTGATCGTTTGACCTGATTTAATCTGGGCCGTATATTTCTCCGGAACTGAAAAATCAAGTTTGAGCTGGTCGGTCTGATTGATAACTGCAATAACAGAGGCCGGTGATACATAGGCGCCGGTACTGATATTCCGCAGTCCCAGTTTTCCGCCAAATGGAGCCCTTACTTCTGTTTTTGCTATACTGGTTTGTATAATTCCAATATCCGCTTTCAGGTTGTTGACCTGGAGCAGACTGATATCATAATCCTGCTGACTGATACCCTGGATTTTGAGCAATTGTGATTGACGCTCTTCTGTTTTTTCAGCCAGGGCCAGTTGTACCTGCAGTTTTTTTAACTGTGCCTGCAGGTCGCCATCATATAATTTGGCGAGCAGAGTGCCTTTGCCGATGTATTTTCCTTCAGACAGGTTCAGGTAAACAATACGTCCGGATACTTCGGGGTGTACCTCCACCATTTCATTCGAAACAATATTTCCAGGTACTTCAATAGATTCTCCAAAGGACTCTTGTCTTACGATATAGGCATCAACCCGCATAACGGGTGCTTTAGCGCCGGGAGTTCCGGCTTGCGGCGGGGCAATCTTGTTTTTCTTTTCTCCGCAGGAAACGGTTAATAATACGGAAAAAACAACAAGTGTATGTGTAATGATTCTCATGTGTATGTAAGCGGCAATTGGTAATAAAAACGGGCTATAAAGGTAACTGTAAAAGTTTAGCTATTAGACGCAAAAATTTCCCCTTTCCTTCACCGGAACAGATTGAATTATGAGTGGTTGCCCAATATGATAAAGGGAAGCAGATCAGGTTTTTGGCAAAAGGGTCCGCTTTATCCGGTTTGATTTATGCAGGAGATCCTGTTTTTCATGACTCAACACCGTTACATGCCCCATTTTCCGGCCGGGTTTGGTTTGCATTTTTCCGTATAAATGAACAAATGCGTTGTCCATTTTCAAAACTTCTTCCAGTCCTTCATATCGGACATCGCCGCTATGTCCGTCCGAACCTATGATATTAACCATGATGGATGGCAGCAGGGCGTCCGTATTTCCCAGCGGGTAATCAAGTATCACCCGCCAGAGCATATCGAACTGTGAACAATAATGTGCTTCAATGGTATGATGTCCGCTGTTATGTACGCGGGGGGCTGTTTCATTCACCAGTACATCGCCGTTGGTATCCACAAACATTTCAACGGCAAATATGCCGGGCGATTTAAAATTGCGCACCACCGTAAGCGCTATGGCTTCTACTTTGTAAAGTGTCTGGGTACTCAGCTCGGCAGGGCAGAGCTGGTAATCCAGCAGGTTCAGTTCAGGGTCAAACAGCATTTCAACCGGTGGGTAGAGGGCGGTTTCCCCTTTTTCATTTATGGCTACCATCTGTGCAATTTCTTTCTGTATTGGAACCAGTTTTTCCAACACAGAAGGGCTGTCAAATCCTTTAACCAGGTCTTCCCGGGTACGGATCAGTTGCACACCTTTACCATCGTAACCTCCTTCACCGATTTTATGTACTGCCGGTATAAAGCCGGCCGCCTCTTCCAGTTCACGGAGATTTTCAGTGATTATAAAGGCGGATGTAGGAATCTGATGATCCCGGTAATATTCTTTTTGCCGGATTTTGTTCTTGATCGTACGCAGCACCGCCGGTTTCGGAAATATCTTCACGCCTTCTTTTTCAAGTTTTTCCAGGGCTTCAACGTTCACATTTTCAATCTCTATGGTAAGGGCATCTAAATTTTTACCAAAGTTGTATACTGCATCAAAATCCCGGATATCTCCTTTGGTGAAATGATGACATAAATGAGCTGAAGGGCAGTCGGCATCATTTTCCAAAACATGCACTGTTACCGGGTAATTGGCCGCAGCCTGCAACAACATACGACCCAGTTGTCCGCCCCCTAAAATCCCGATTGCCGGTATTTTCTTTTTTTGATCTGCTGTCATAGTCTTCGCTGATTTGCCTGCTTTATTAGTTTCACCGCAATGGCCCAAAATTACTGATTTGCCGCTTTAGTTCTCCCCGGTAAATTTTACAGACAGGGCTGTCTTTTTTAAAAAGTTTCTACCTTTAACCGGTGATCCCCGACTATCCGCATAAACTATTCTCCGATACACGCGGTCAATTCAGTCTGCTCATGCAGGCGTTGGCCATGGATAGCCTGTTTTAATACAGGTGCTTTTCTGACGCACCAGACCGTCTGACTCCGGATATACTCATTTTATTAACCGCCCTGACGGGCAAACAGGATTATGTATGCAAACAACCAACGAAACAATACAGCCAATCACCGCCGATTTCCTGCCACTTGAAGGAACCGATTATGTTGAATTTTATGTGGGCAATGCCAAACAGGCCGCTCATTATTACATGAGTGCATTTGGTTTTCAGGCCCTGGCCTATGCGGGTCCCGAGACAGGTATGAAAGACCGGGCCAGTTACGCGGTAAGGCAACACAAGCTCACTTTTGTACTGACAACTCCGTTGAGAACAGGCAATCCGGTTGCGGATCATATTTATAAACACGGGGATGGGGTGAAAGCCCTTTCTCTACGGGTGCCTGATGCCACGCTTGCCTGGGAAGAGACCACCAAAAGAGGGGCCCGCTCGTATATGGAACCCGTTCGTTTGAACGATGGAGACGGAGAACTGGTCATGAGCGGTATCCATACCTATGGTGATACGGTACATCTGTTTATAGAACGAAAAAATTACAAGGGGATTTTCATGCCGGGCTACAGGGCATGGAGTAACCCGCATTTTAAACCCACTGATACGGGGCTGTTATATGTGGATCACTGTGTGGGGAATGTTAACTGGAACCAGATGAATCCATGGGTAAAATTTTATGAAGAAGTGATGGGGTTTAAAAATATTCTTTCATTTGATGATGAGGATATCTCCACCGAATATTCGGCACTGATGAGTAAAGTGATGAGCAGCGGGAATGGCTTTGTAAAGTTTCCGATCAATGAGCCGGCCGAAGGGAAGAAGAAAAGCCAGGTGGAGGAATACCTGGATTTTTACAATGGGGAAGGTTGCCAGCACGTGGCTCTTGCCACCAATGATATCGTAAAAACGGTTACCGAACTTCAGTCGCGCGGGGTTGAATTTCTGAAAGTGCCAACTACTTACTATGATGACCTGCTTGACAGGGTCGGACATATTGATGAAGACCTTGCCCCGTTACGGGAATTAGGGATACTGGTGGATCGGGACAATGAAGGGTACCTGCTGCAGCTTTTTTCCAAGCCGGTAGAAGATCGTCCGACATTATTTTTTGAAATAATCCAGCGTAAAGGAGCAAAGAGTTTTGGCAAGGGTAATTTCAAAGCCCTTTTTGAAGCCATTGAGCGTGAACAGGAGGCCAGGGGAAATCTCTGATTCCGGTTGATGAAAAGTACGCAGGGAAAGAGCTTATTCACCCCCTGTGTACTTTTTTTATGCCCGGTGCCGCATGGTTTTTGAGTATATTTACAATGTTTTAGCAGTAACTAAATAACAAAGAGCCGACTGGGCCGTTGACTGATTTCCGGACATGCAGAAACAACTCATTTTATTTACCGTTGCCCTCCTGGCAGGTATTTTCCTGCAGGCACAACCACCTTCCGCCAATCTGAATAAAGGCGGTGCAAATGCGTATTCATTTATTGATTACCAGAAATCATTTCCCAGGCCTGGAGAAGCCCTGGAACGAAAGGAAGATACCCTGAAGAAACAGTTTGAAGCAAAGAAAATCCAGTGGCCTGCCCGCTACATGTATATACGTTCATTCAAATATGACAGTCAGCTGGAAGTATGGGTGAAGGACAAACTGGCGGATCCTTTTCAGTTATTCAAAACCTATAAAGTTTGTGCTTTGGCCGGTTCATTGGGCCCCAAACGGATGCAGGGGGATTACCAGGTGCCGGAAGGATTTTATTATATCAATGAATTCAACCCGAAAAGTTCTTATTATTTGTCGCTCGGGCTCAATTACCCGAATGCATCCGATAAGCTGCTGAGTGATTCATTGAAGCCCGGGAGTGAAATTTATATCCATGGAAGTTGTGTAACGGTGGGTTGTATTCCGATTACTGATCAGCAGATTGATGAATTGTATATTCTGGCCGCACATGCCAAAAGCCAGGGGCAGGATTTTATTCCCGTACATATTTTCCCGATCCGGTTTAACGTGGAGAAAAGCGTGAAGTACCTGGAAAGTCTGACCAAGGAAGATCCGGAGCTGAAGAAATTTGCTGACCGGCTGGAAGACGCGTTTGATTATTTCGAGAAATTTCACCAGGTTCCCGTAGTAATGATTGGGGAAAAAGGAGAATACCTGATTAATGAAGCGGCTCCCCGACGGCCTAAACAAACAGAAGCAGCTGAAGTGAAAAAGCCGGTAAAACGTATACCCGTGGCGCACCGTGTCCGTGATATTGAAATTTTGGCGGAAGCGGTACACCAGTGGCCGCTGTTTCCCGGAGGGGGAGAGGCGTTTATGAAATACCTGGATCAATTGGGAAAAGAGCTGACATCCTATCTGCCCCAGGGTATGATGAAAGCATTTGTACAGGTAGAATTCATCATTGATAAAGACGGTGTCCCTGTTAATATTAAAGTGCTGAAGGGCTTCCGGAATGGGGAAGATTTTAATGAAGAACTGATTGCACGCCTGGAAAAAATGGGTACCTGGGAACCTGCCATTCTGAATGATAAACCTGTAGCCAAAAAAATGATTCAAACTATTACAGTAGGTGCCAGCCAGTAACCAGTTTACCCGATTAAGATTTGTATAGTGTCCATCGTCTGTTGGCGTAAGAGCACTTGTTTGCCGCTGATCAGTTCATGCAGTTTTTCCATCGTATAATGACGTACCGTCAGCAGTGATAAATCTTTCTTTACCTGTATATCCAGAAATTCCGCTGCGGCAAGGGCCAGTTTTTCCACTTTCTCCGGCCGGTTATCCAGCACACATAAAAAACTGATGGCTCCGTTTTGTGTAAGATTGGGACGGATATGCAATTGCTCAAATAAATGATATAAATGGCCCACATGTTGTTCCCCGATAAAGGAGAAATCCCGGGAAGACATTTCCACCAATACCTGGTTTTCTTTTAGTACAATAACAGGTGGTAACGGGGGAATCGGCTGGTTGTGTATCACCGTACCGGGCAGGGTTGGATCGAGAAAACATTTTACATAGAGCGGAATGCCTTTATTCTGTAAAGGCTTTATGGTCTTCGGGTGAATCACCTGCGCCCCGTAATAAGCCATTTCAATGACTTCTTTATAATTCAGTTCAGGCAATGCCACCGCGTCGGGAAACTGTTTCGGATCCGCGTTCATTACCGATTCCACATCTTTCCAGATCGTCTGGCTTTCGGCGTCCAGCATATTGGCAAATACTGCGGCTGAATAATCACTGCCTTCACGGCCAAGGGTGGTACTTTCATTTTCATCGGTAGCACCGATAAAGCCCTGTGTTATGATCACAGGTGTTTTATCAAACAGGGGTTCTACCTGCTCCTTCACTTTTGCCAGTGTAAATGCCCAATCTATACCGGCATCCCGGAAATCATCATCAGTTCGGAAAATATCACGTACATCCAGCCAGGTATTACTAATGCCTGTTTCGTTCAGGCTTGCACTTATGATAGCGGTGGACAACAGTTCGCCCACGCATACAATCTGATCATAGTAGTAATCATAGTCACGCACAGGTTGATCATGCAACAGCCATTCTACCTCAGTAAAAAAGTCCTGCAACCGGGAAGCGCATGATTCATAGCCACTGCTCAGCAGCTCCCTGGCCGTGGTCAGGTGCTGCTGTTTTACCGCGTCAAAAAGAGAGAGGGCTTCCGTTTTGTTTCCTTCATAAAAAGATTCGGCCACTTTTTCCAACGCATTTGTGGTTTTACCCATGGCGGAAATAATGACCATTATCCTGTCTGCCGGGCAGGCCTGCATAATCCGGGCCAGGTTCCGTATCCGCTCCACACTGTTGACGGATGCTCCGCCGAATTTGAAAACTTTCATGGTTTACTGATAATCCGGCAAATGTCGTTAATCTCCGGGTTTTCAGGGGCAATTTTGTAGCTTTTATACTCCCATTCATTCCCGTACATTTGTTGAACTAAACCAGCCACATGAATTTCAACCGCCAGATACAGACCCTCGACGAATTTACGATCCAGCAGCTTCGCGATTTTCCGGAAGCCACAGGTGAATTATCCCACCTGCTGAGAAATATCGGCCTTGCGGCCAAACGGGTCAATGTGGAAGTAAACAAAGCCGGGTTAGTGGATATACTGGGCGATGCCGGAACCATCAACGTGCAGGGAGAAGAGGTGAAAAAACTGGATGTTTTCGCCAATGATCAGTTTACCCGGGTACTCCATCACGGTATTGCCTGTGCCGGTATTGCCAGCGAGGAGCTGGACGATTTTGTGGCTTTCGATGATGCGAAGAGTATTAATTCCAAATATGTCTGTCTTTTTGATCCGCTCGACGGCAGCGCCAATATTGATGTGAATGTATCAATCGGCACCATATTTAGTGTATACCGTCGCGTTACCCCTGTGGGCACCGTAGTGACACGGGAGGATTTTCTGCAACCGGGTAATCAGCAGGTGGCCGCCGGTTATGTGGTTTATGGCTCCTCTACCATGATGGTGTATGCCACCCGCCGGGGCGTGAACGGGTTTACCCTGGATCCTTCCATCGGCGAATGGACACTGAGTCACCCGGATATTACCTGTCCGGATATGGGCCGGATCTATTCCGTTAACCACGGTAACTTTTTCAAGTACGACGACGGAGTGCGCAACTATATTACGGCCTGCCAGCAAAAAGATAAAACCAACGGCGGCCCTTATACCCAACGGTATATCGGCAGCATGGTTTCCGATGTACACCGCAACCTGATCAAAGGCGGCATATTCATGTACCCGGGTACTATTACAAAACCCAACGGGAAACTCCGGTTATTATATGAGTGCAATCCGTTTGCCTTTATCGTAACCAAGGCCGGCGGGCGGGCCACCAATGGAAAAATTCCGACACTGGACGTGATACCAACTGAACTTCACCAACGGTCACCCTTCTTTGTCGGCAGCAGCCGGATGATGGATGAACTGGAAACTTATTTATAAAAAATGGCAGGTACTATAATTTCAGTCAATAACCTGGTTAAAAATTATGGCCAGTTTCAGGCCGTGAAGGGAATTTCCTTTGACGTTTTTGAAGGAGAAATATTCGGTCTGCTCGGCCCGAATGGCGCCGGCAAGTCCACCACGCTGGAAATCATCGAAACACTGCGGGAGAAAACCAGCGGTTCCGTAATTGTGGACGGATTTGATCTGGATAAGCAACCCCAGGAAATTAAAAAAATCATCGGGGTGCAGTTGCAGACCAGCGGTTACTACCCGGGTCTGAACCTGCTGCAGTTAATTGAACTGTTCTGTGGTTTATATAACCGGAATGTGGATCCGATGGAGCTGCTGGAAATGGTAAACCTCAAAGACAAAGCAAAGGCCAGGGTAAAAGAACTGAGTGGCGGACAAAAGCAACGGTTTTCAGTAGCCACCACGCTGATCAACGAACCCCGGATTATCTTTCTGGATGAACCCACTACCGGACTGGATCCGCAGGCCAGACGCAGTCTGTGGGAACTGGTCAGGAATATCAGGGCACGCGGTACTACGGTCATCATCACCACACATTATATGGATGAGGCGGAATACCTCTGCGACCGGGTGGCCATTATTGATGCCGGAAAAATAATCGGGCTCGACACACCCGATAAGATGATTGATGACCTGGTAGCTTCCGGTTTTGAACGGCCCAAAGAAATGAAAATGGCCAACCTGGAAGATGTATTTATTCATTTAACCGGCCACTCGCTCAGGGAAGACTGAGCAAATTAACCGGGGAGCACCTATTAGTATGAGTACACAAAATAAATTACGCGAATTTATGCAAGGAAAATTAGACGCACAGAAAGCCGCAGGACTGGCTTTTATGAGCGAAAACAAAAACAAACCAGGCGTTACAGAACTGCCTGAAGGAATCCAGTATGAAGTGATCAAAGAAGGCACCGGCGCTCAGCCATTGTTGCGCGAAACGGTGAAAGCGCATTACAAGGGATCCCTGCTGGATGGAAAGGAGTTTGATAATTCCTTTAAACGCGGTCAGCCTTTTTCTGCTCCGCTGACGGCGCTGATTAAGGGCTGGCAGATTGCCTTACCCCTGATGAAAGAAGGCAGTCACTGGCGTCTGTGGATTCCTTCTCACCTGGCCTATGGCGACAGGGGAGCAGGCAGTGATATCCCCGGAGGAGCCACACTGGTATTTGAAGTGGAACTGATCCAGGTAGTAAAATAAAACATACATATGACCACCGACCCCCGTTATCCGATCGGACAATATGAACCGCAGCCGTTTTCCATTGAACAGAAAATAGAATGGCTGGCCGATCTGAAATTTCTACCCTTGTTGCTGGAGAATGCCCTCCTTAACCTGGATGAAGCCCAGTTGCATACGCCTTACCGGGACGGGGGCTGGACGGTGCATCAGTTGGTGCACCATGTGGCCGACAGTCATATGAATGCCTACTGCCGGTTTAAACTGATACTTACAGAAGACAACCCGACTATAAAAACCTATGAGGAACAGCTTTGGGCTGAACTCAATGATGTAAAAAAACTGCCGGTGAATATTTCCATCACCCTGTTGCATGCTTTGCATGCCCGTTGGTATGAGGCATTAAAGTATGTAACCGATGAGGAATGGAATAACAAAACAGCCTTTCATCCCGGTCTGAAAAAAACCGTTCGTCTCTGGACCCTCCTGGGTATGTATGCCTGGCATGGCAAACACCATGTGGCGCATATAACCACATTGCGGGAAAGGTACGGATGGTAGGGAAGTAAGTAAGAAGTACGAGGTACGAAGTACAGGAGTATTTCATAAAACTGGATTTGATTATTTTATTAAGTAATTAAAACCTTAGAAAAGGCTGTTTCCTGGCGTCTGACAACTTTTACAATGAAATGGAAAATTCTCTCTTCAGAATATCTCTTTAATGACCGCTGGTTCAAGGTCCGCCGGGATCGTTGTGAAACACCGGGTGGTAAGATCGTGGATCCTTATTATGTATATGAATTTGCCACCTGGGTGGGTGCCATGCCCGTAACAGAAGACGGAAAAATTATCATGATCAGGCAGTACCGGCATGCTGTCGGAGAAGTATGTATTGAAATTCCGGGCGGCTGTGTGGATGATACCGATGTATCTCATGAAGCGGCCATCAGACGGGAACTGCTGGAAGAGACCGGCTATACTTTCAGCCAGGTTGACTACCTCGGAAAAATATCTCCCAATCCCTCCACCAATACCAATTACCTGCACATGTACCTGGCACGCGGCGGGAAAAAAGTGTCCGCCCAGCAACTGGATGAAAACGAAGAGATCGAAGTGATTGAAATGAGTATGGATGAACTCAAGCATCTGTTGCGTACCAACCAGCTGCTGCAATCCATGCACGTCAGCTGTATTTTATACGGACTGGAAAAAATGGGGGAGCTGAAGTATTAATCAAAGAAGAATAATGCTTCCAGCAGGAACGTGAAACTTTCGGCATAGTCTTTTTTCCAGCAGGCATTAACAGCAGACTGGCTTACTTCACCAACCAGAAAGATACTGCCGCACACAACGATCATATCCTTACTGCCGGCTTTGGTTGAGGCTGCATATATGGCCGTGTTGACAGAAGAATAGGAATTTCCTTTTAATCCAAAATCCGCAGCAGTGGTGGCAAGATCCTGTGCGTCAAGGGCCCTTGGTATACCCGCCTGAGTAAAATAATAAACTGCCTTTTCCGGTAACCGCTGTAGCACTTTCCGTACGTCTTTATCTTTCACCATTCCCAATACAAGGTGAAGTCTGTCATGGGGAGTGACTTTGATTTGTTCGAGCAACTGATCTATTCCATCCACATTATGTGCCACATCGAGTACCAGCAGCGGGTCTGTATGTATGATTTCCCATCGGCCATGGAGTCCCGCTATTTTTTTGGAATGCTGTAAACCCTGTTGAATATCCGCTTCCCGGATCGTCCAGCCTTTAGACTGCAGCACATTACAAGTGGTTAAAACGGTCAGCAGGTTTTTCGTTTGGTAAATGCCGGGCAGGTCCAGTTGATAAATTTGATGTGTGTACTTTTTTTTATCCAGTACATCCACTTCCAGCAACTGGCTCTTCCATTGCCGGCTCACGGCTTCATATTCAATCCCGGACAGGTGAAGCGGACTGTTTTTTTCAGCCGCCGTTTTTTCAAAAACCGGCAATGATTCCGGAATGGTTTCGCCGATGACCACCGGAATATTTTCTTTAATGATGCCGGCTTTTTCCCCCGCAATTTTTTCCAGTGTATCACCCAGCAGGTTCATGTGATCCCAGCCGATATTGGTGATTACAGCTACTTCAGGTAAAATGATATTGGTACTGTCGAGCCGGCCGCCCAGCCCGGTTTCAATAATGGCGATATCCACGTTCTCCTGCGCAAAATAATCAAAGGCCATGGCTACGGTAACTTCAAAAAAACTCGGGTCCAGTGCTTCAATCTGTGGTATTATGTGTTCGGTAAAGTCCACCACGGCTTCTTTAGTGATCATTTCCCCGTTCACTTTAATCCGTTCCCTGAAATCCTTGAGATGCGGCGATGTATATAAGCCCGTTTTGTACCCGGCCGTTTGCAGAATGGCCGCCAGCATGTGGCTGACCGAACCTTTGCCATTGGTCCCGGCTATATGCACGGATTTAAATTTTTGTTGCGGATTCCCGATCGCAGCACAGAGCGCAATCGTATTGTGCAGATCCGTTTTGTAAGCCGCGGCACCGATCCGGCTGAACATCGGCAGACGATTATACAAATACTCGAGTGTCTGGTTGTAATCCATTTTTACAAAAGTAGGACTTGCCCCCATAAAAAAGCCATCCGCAGGGGCGGATGGCGATGGCAGGAATCATGTATACTTAATTAACCCTAAATTCAAAACGTACAGTAACAGCAGATTCGTGGTCTGAAGGATTAAATTTTATGTTCTTGAGATAACGGATTATTGCTTCTTTATATGCTGTACTGGTTTGTGTGGATCCTTTTGCAATATTGACAAGTTTCCCTGTGCCTTCTGGAGAAACACTAATAATTGCGTAAATAGTTGCTTTGTCTAGATCTCCCGGGAAAGAGTAGCTACGTACAATTCTTCGATCCCCATTTGTTACTCTCGGGCCATTACCCGTGCCGGTTCCCGATCCGTTTCCACCACCAATTCCGGTTCCGGTTCCGCCGCCCACGCCTGAGCCGTTGCCCACACCTGCACCGGTACCGGTGCCACCGCTTTTATTGTAATCATCAGCCGCACCACCGCCGCGACCTGTTCCGGTGGTGGTTTTACCCAATACCGCTTTTGGCCTGAGCGGTGCCGGGTTTTCAATTACTTTCGGCTCTTTGGTTGTATTTGATGTGTTCGTGATTTTTGTAGCATTGGGTTTGGTGACCGCAATGGGTTTATGTATGGCCGGACTGTTACTGTTATCTTCCGGTTCTTTCACTTCCTGTGAAGGTTCATTCTCCCCGGGCGGCATAGGGGCCGCATTGGCCACACCCGGATCTCCAGCCGCCTGCACGGGATTGCCGCCGCCGCCACCGCCATCTTCTTCAGTAGGCACAGGTGGATCAGGAGGCAGGTTCAGCTCTACTTCTATACCAGGCAATTCCACGGCTTTTTCAAATACCGGCATCTTCCATTTCAGCAAAAACATCAGGATAACAAAGAGTATGGCGAAAACCGCCGTAATCACTGCCGCCCTGGAACGGTATTGAGATTCTGAAGAAACCGACATAGTGTGCACGTTATTCATACAAATTTAACGGTTGGGTGTGAATACAATAGCCTGTTGTTTATACACAGTTGTTATTAACGATGCAAACCCTGTGCAACTTGCATAGCCAATGCAGTTTTAAATGTTAAGATTGTCCAAAAGCCGTTATTTCCGGAGGTTGGCGAGGAGTAGTCCGGCTATGACCAGCCCGAAACTGATAATATGTACCTGGTTTATTTGTTCACCAAGGATAAAAACGGCTTCTGTGGTACTGAATACCGGGATCAGGTTGCCGAATATGGCCGCCCGGCCGGCCCCCAGGTTACGGATGGCAATATTCCAGATCCAGAAGCAAATCACGGAAGCGGCCAGTCCCAGGTAAAGGATAATCAGCAGGGTATTCATCTGCCATATAACAGGAGCCGCGGTAGCGCTTTCCCGGATATAAAAGGGCAACAACAGCAGGGTACCCAGGGCAAATACCACAAAGAGAAAATTGACCGGCGTTACAGCTGCCGGTTTGCGTTTTACCAGTGTATTATAAATGGCAAAAGCCAGTCCGGCTCCCAACACCCATGTATCACCGCGTGTAAAGGAGAGATGCAACAGATTATGCCAGTCGCCTTTTGCTAACAAAAATAATATGCCGGTAATACAAAGAAGCAGACCGCCCACCCTGGTGGCGTGAATTTTTTCTTTTAAAAAAATCCGTGCGAACAATACGGAAAACACCGGCGAAGAAGTAGTACCGATCAGGGCCAGGTTAATCGCCGTGGTGTAACGGGCGCCGATATAAATAAACGTATTGAAAATGGAAATACCGGTAGCGGCAGCCAGTAAAAAATAGGGGAGTGATTTTTTTACCACCGGCCATTCCTTTCTGAAGGCCGGCCAGGCAAAAGGCAGGATCAGTAAAGTAGCGGTCAGCCATCTGTAGAAGGCCAGGCTTACCGGGGGAATTTCTTTGTAAATACCCCGGGCCAGCACAAAATTCCAGGACCAGATAAATGTAGCCAATACGGCAACCAGAATACCGGTGATCACCTGTTTTCGGGCTTGCTGTGTCATGTATTAAAAATGGGCAAAGTCGTTCGCAAAATCACCTTTAATCCGCTCCATGGGCGGATTGAAATAACCATATTTCAGGTCAGGGAATTCTTCCCGGATCAGATCCTGCAATTGCTTTACTCCAAGACAATCACCCGTTTCTGCCACGCCAATCTTGCCCAGATACCAGTCAGGATCAATATTGAAATTCCGCCATTGAATCATTTTCAATCCGGTTTCCCGGATCAGTTTGCGCAATGCTTCGTACTCAGCTTCGGAATCCGTCATTCCCGGGAAAACGAAATAGTTGATGGAGGTCCAGCCACCGAATGAAGTCATTACTTTCAGGCTCTCGATGATATCCTCAAATTCATAATTATTGGGCCGGTAGTAGGGCATATAAATTTCCCTTCTGGCCGAATTGGTACTTACGCGGATGGAATCCAGACCGGCTTCGCATAATTTTTTCACGGCATCCGGATTGGATCCGTTGGTATTGATATTGATGCTGCCTTTCTTTGTGTGCTTTCTGATTTCGATGATCGCCTCCCGGATCGTTTCCCACATCAGCAAGGGTTCTCCTTCGCAACCCTGACCAAAACTGATAATCGGGAAAGGCGCGGTTTCCAGATGTGGAACGGTAAACTCAACGATTTCCTCCGCGGTTGGCTTAAACGAAAGCCGGTCCTGTGTGGATACGATGGGCTCTTCATCCGGTTGCAGGGAAATGCAGCCGATACAATTGGCATTACAGGCCGGTGAAGCAGGAACAGGACATTCCCAGCGGCCAAGGGCAAAGTTCCGGGCGGCAGGACAGGTATACGTGAGGGCACAATTCTCCATCAGGTGTTTTACCAGCCGGTTATGCGGGTAATGTTGCAGGAGGGCTTTGGCTCCATGTTCCACTTTTTTTCCATCATAGCCCGAGCATTCCTGTCGGATATCGGCTTCGATCCGTACGGCAGGAACATAGAATTTATCATCGAGCCAGCCTGCGGTGGTATAACAAAACAGCGGCAGGGTTGGCGCATCCGGTGCGGTTTCATAAGCTGCCAGGTATAAGCCGGTATGTGCCGGGGGGATAAATGCCGCCACTGCCCAGCCTTTTTCACAGAGACGCATGTCGCCGGTCTCCACATCAATGCCGATTCCTCTTCTGCCCGGCAATTCATACAGTGAACCACCATCCGGTAATTCAATCCAGTCTTCTGCCGGTACTTCCACCGCATCCCATCCGGTGCGGCCGGCTACGTACAGGGAAGTATCTTCAAAAATATTGCCCTTACCGTCGGAGTAAAGGATGTAGGGTGATTGGGAGATAGGCATCCGGCAAAACTACAGCAAATGCGGGGTTATTGAAAATTGAGGTTATAAGCAAAGAAATGTACAATATTCAATGCTCTGTTTTCAATGTTTATTTAACAGAATCCAGCTGTTCCCGGCAATATTGATTGAATGCATTTTCATCGATGGTAGGATTGTCATCGATGAGTTGCTGGATCAGCTTATTATTTTTAAAATCAATCGTCAGCAGACCATCTTTTAAAATGACATTATTGAGTTCTGTCCACGCTATATTTTTAGGTGGAAAACTTGGATAAGAAATACGATCGGCAGCGACTATCACATCCATTTCCCGTTTGGCAATAAAATAAAGTATTGCTAATAAAAGGCTAACCGCACCGATTATGTAAAAATGGAAAAACAGCAACCAGATAACTGCGTAATAAAAAAGGACTGATTGTATGGCGGTGGATTTCTGATGTGGTTTACGGAAGAACCATTCAAAGCCAAAATGAAAAATGGTCAATCCAATACCCAAACCTGCATATACTCTTTCCCTGCTATTGTCCAGGTAATAAAGAAGTGTACAAAAGGAAGTCAGGTTGATAATGATCAGCATCCAACCCATCATATCATAAAACTTCGCCTTGTTATTCGGCAATTTCAATACAAAGCAGGCGGAGGGATGCGACATAGTCTTACGAATTTGACGTCACCAGCAGGTTACACAATTTAAACAACACCCGGGCGCCCACATTGGCGTTCCAGTCGGAATCGCTTACACCTACTTCGCAAAGATCGAAGCCGATAATTTTCTTGCCGCTTTCCCGGAGAACCTTCATCATATAATAAACCTCTTCGAGTTCAAATCCACCGGGTACCGGTGTACCGGTATGCGGACAAAGCTTACGATCCAGTCCGTCAATATCAAAACTGATATATACTTTTTCCGGCAACTGGCCGATGATTTCTTCGGCAATATGTTTCCAGGTATCTCCGCAGTACTGGCGCTCTTTGATTTCGCGGTCAAAATAGGCAATGACTTTATAGCCACTGTTTTTGATATAGTCCCATTCCACCTGGCTATAATCACGAAGACCTACCTGCAAAACTTTCTGCAGTTGCGGCACTTCTTTCAACGCATTGAACATGATGCTGGCATGGGAATGTCTGAACCCTTCATACGTGTCCCGCAGATCACAGTGGGCATCGATTTGCAGGATACCGAATTCACCATGTTTTTCGCCCAGTGCTTTCATATATCCAAGGGGTACACTGTGGTCACCCCCCAGAATTCCTACCAGTTTATTCTGTTCCAGGAGTACCCGGCTTTGTTCCTGCATCCACTCCGTAAGAAAGACGCCGCCTTCATTCACTTCTTTCAGGGTTTTGCACATAAACTGATTGGCATTCACATCATCTCCCTTGGAAATATAGTCGATATACAGTTCGGCTTCTTTGCGCAGGTAATCACTCTTCATCAGAATTTTCCGGTCTACCGGCCGCATATAAAAACCCTGTTTCCAGGCATCCGGCATTTCCGGATCAAAGAGATCCACCTGGTAACTGGCTTTCAGAATGGCTTCAGGGGCACGTGCGGTACCTGCGCCATAGCTTACGGTTACTTCCCAGGGCACGGGCAGAATAATAAGACGGGCACTTTCTTCATCGGTAGGCAACCCGAAAATATTGTTATTGGGATTACTGACACTGTTAGGGTCGTAGGAGGATAAGTCAACCATTTTTTACAAATTGAAAAACAGTGCAAGTTAACGGGGTTTTGGATTGTGGCAAAAAAGATTCGGGCGGCTTTTGCGAAAGTCAGGGCATGAAAAATCCCGCTCGGGGCGGGATTTTTAAATATGTTGTTTCACTGTATGTTCTTACGGATGACTGAGGTTCTTCAGGTGATGCACATGTGAGGCAAGGGCCACCCTCATTTTCGGGTATTCAATGTATTTGACATTGAAATCGGCACAGGCCTGTTTGATAATCTTGCTGATGGCCGGGTAATGCACATGCGAAATTTTCGGGAAAAGATGATGCTCTACCTGGAAATTAAGTCCGCCTACCAGCCAGGATATAACTTTATTATCCGTAGCGAAATTGGCTGTTGTTTTCAACTGATGAATGGCCCATTCATCTTCCATTTTGTTGTGACTGTCTGCATGGGGGAAATGCGTGTCTTCTACTGTATGTGCCAGCTGAAATACAATACTCAGTACAAAACCGGCAAATAAACCGAATACCAGGAAACCGATCAGCCAGGTGGAAAAACCTAACTGGTACACCGGTACTGCAACGAAAATGAAAAGGTGAAGTGCCTTGAATCCCCAGAAGGAGATATGATCCCAGGCGCTCATTGGTTTCAGGGGAACTGTACCGATTTTTTTCCGGAAATACTTTTTATAGTCAGTTACGAATACCCACCAGATGTACAATAAAGAATAAGCTGCCCAGAAGTACCAATGCTGGAAGCGGTGAATCTTATAGTATTTCTGTGTGTCGCAGAGACGCAGCAGGGGACGGGCTTCAATATCGTCATCCATACCATCTATATTGGTGTAAGTATGGTGAATGATATTATGCTTGGTCTTCCACATAAAATTGTTGGCACCCAGAAAATTCAGGGAGAGACCGGCTACATAATTTACCCATTTATAACGGCTGAAACTGCCATGCATGCCATCATGCATGATATTAAAACCGATAGCCGCGGTCAGTCCGCCCAGTACCACACATTCTGTTAGCGCCAGCCAGGTGTCCGGTGTAAAGAAAACCAGGTGGGTATACACAGCCAGATAGGCCAGCACCAATACAATGGCTTTAAAGTAGAGTTGAAAATTTCCGGTTTGTGATTTACCGGCTTCGGCGAAATATTCATTGATCCGCCTTTTTAATTCACTGTGAAAACTTTGGGTATGCCCCGAAAACTTAGGAAAATTCATTAGACTGACTTGTTTCAAATACGAAGGTAGTTCAAAACGGCCAAATAAGGGTAAAAAATTACATCCTGATGACCAGAATCATATGGAGTAACGTATTGATAATTTAACGTTTATGTTTCGTTTTGGATCAGCGCATCCAGGTTCCTGATCCCCAGCTTCTTTTCGCTCAGAAAACCTTCTGCATATTCCACCCCGATCCGTTTACCGAATAGTCTGGCCCGTGCAATAACTGAATCCAGGAAGCCGGGTTTGGATATATAGGTCTGCGGACCTTCCAGGCTTTGTTCGTTGGTATGAAACTGGGTAGTATAGGCAAGTATGGCCTGCATCCGCTGTTCAAAAACATCGCTGATATCAACCATGAAATCGGGTTCGTGATACCAATCCTGCATGTATTGTAACACGTAAGAGGGCCGCCAGCGGGCCTGTGAATTACCTTGTTCATCAAAGGTTTCAATCTTTGCTAATCCGGCCAGAAAACAACTCTCACTGATCAGGTTACCAGCCCGTCCATGATCCGGGTGCCGGTCACGGAGAATGTTCCCGATTACCACATTGGGTTGATATTTCCGGATAGCTGAAATAAGTTGTAGCTGATGGGCTTCATCATTGCGGAAAAAACCATCCCGCATTTTCAGGTTTTCCCTGGCCTGTACACCCATTATCATGGCCGCATTGGCGGCTTCGGCATACCTTGTTTCTATGGTGCCACGGGTACCCAGCTCTCCCTGGGTAAGATCCAGTATGGCCACTTTTTTCCCGTTCTTTACTTCATTGATCAGTGTACCGGAGCATCCCAGTTCCACATCGTCGGGATGTACCCCGATTGCCAGTATATCTGCTTTCATAAAATGTAAGTGGCTGTTTGTGCCCGGCAAAGGTATTTCTTTACCCGGAGAATAGTGGTAAAGGAATCAGCGGGCTCTGTACGCGTTATTATACCAGGTGCCGTCAATTTCTTTGACAATATTTTCAATATCGCGGTCCATCCGGTTGCGGGCCAGATCCCATTCCTGTTTGAGGTTGCCCCCGACAAAAAAGGCGACAGTCTGGTAGAAACGGGCGTTTAATCCTCCTTTATATTCTTTGATGATTTCGTAACAATTATTCCCGGTTTGCCGGTTGATCAGTTTCATCAGAATTTTTCCCTGGTAGACGGACAGATTACTCAGTGGTTCCGTAAACTCTTTTTTGAGTTGTTTCTCCCTGGATTTAATGATTTCCTTTCTGTCTTTTTTTCCAGTGATACCGGTCAGTTTATTATTGATATCGTTGATGGTGGCGCCGGCAATACGTGCATACGGGTAGGTGACATATACTGCGTTCCGCAACCGGGTCCATTCTTCTATATATTTTCTGAGTTTTTCCGGCGAAAGGTTGGATACCCAGGCCATTTCCATTTCCTTATAGTTGATAATTTCTGCCTGGTACCAGATAGCGGGTAAAATAATGGTATCATTGGGCCCCCATTTTTTACGCTGTTCTTTCATCTGCTGTAAGGCCCATTCTGTAGAATCTGTTACCGGTTCAGGTAAAACCACCTGGGCAAAAAGGTTGCCTGTTGTCAGGAAGACAAAGACAAACAATGTGTAAAGGATAATATGTTTCTGCCGGGAGCACATCCACCAGTAAAGTTAAAAAAACGCTGCTTTTATTTCCCGTTATGACAGTAAAAATGTCCTGATCGCTGTTTCAAAAATGCTAAAATTAAGCACCCGGCGTGTTTTTACGATTCATACGGAACCGGTGTACCATACTGATCAGTATGCCTATCGCGGTGATATACACGCCTGCCCATAATAACAGGATATACGGAAAACGGTATGCTTTGAGTGTAACATATTTTAACAGTGCACCGGATTCTTTTACACCGATCTCAACTGTTTTATCCGTATTGACTTTCTGTAACTGCAGTACCAGGCCTTCGGACGGAAGGGTGTCCGGAATGGACACCAGGTTGTTTTTGGCATCGGCCATCCGGGAAGTAACTGCATAGTTAGACCCCGTCTTGGCATGCACCACCAGTGGCAGTTCATATAAAGCCCCGTCTGCCCCGAACAGGTCTTCCGGCACACTATCTTTTCGGGATACTTCCTGTAACGTGATAAAGCCGTTGCTGTAAAACAGGGTATCGCCCGCTTTACGTGTATAGGCCTTGAAATTGGCGGTATCTTTTGTGCTCTCCGGGTTGGGTATGGAAGTGATGTAAGTGAATACATCATGATCCCAGTAATGCCGGGCATCGGGGTTGGCCATCAGGCCCTCATTGCCTTTATAATTAACAAACGCGTTGGGGGCGAGCACAAAATCTTCTTTACCGTCGTTGCTTTTTACCCGTATTTTATAAAACCAAAGCTGTTTTTTGGGATGGGCCGAATCACCAAGATAAGTCAGTGAATAACGTCCCATATTCGCCGTCATGTCTTTTACCAGTGTCAGGTTCTCACGGGGATCTTCACCCGGGGCAAGCGGTGCCGGTATTCCTCCGATATTATTGGAGAGAATTTCTTTGTTGGAAGAAGAGATCAGGATGCCTGATAATACCATGCCAAAGCCGACATGTGCAATGGAACCTCCTGCTAAGCGGAGTTTGCCTTTAATACCCAGCCAGATATAGGCGGCATTGGCTACAATGGCATATATACTGCAGAGTACAGCCAGCCAGATGGCACCCAGGAAAACGGGCCCTTTTTTATCGTATTGAATCCCTCCGAAAATGAAAAACAGCAGACCGAAAAATACAGTGATCACCAATGGAATCAGCATCTTCTTCCAGAAATAAGCTTTTGTAGTGTCTTTGTACTTCAGGTATTGTGAAACAGCGGTCAGTGCAGCCACAATAATGGCTACATACACCTGGATGCTGTTATAGGCAAACTCCGGATCTTCCGGCGGTGCCACATTCCTGTTAAATACTTTATTGAAAACCGGTAATGAAGTTTTACCGATAATCACGATTGCGGAAAGGAAGAAAACCAGTGAACCGATAAACATCCAGAACTCACGGGAATTAATATTTTCTTCCTGTTGCGTGCCTGGTACCTGCAGGTTTACCTGGTAAATCAGAAAGCCCAGTCCGCCCAATAAATTCAGGAATGCAAACAGGGGTACAATCTTTTCAAATCCGGCCATTGACGCAAGCTGGATGGCCAGCAGAAAAATAACCAGTCCCGCCGTGGCCAGCAACCGGTTCTTTTTATCTTTTGCCACCAATATCGCCACCGGCCAGGTAAATAAGAGCAGGAAAAAATACAGCTGCACATTCATTCCCAGATCCGTAAAAGCGTGTACAGAGGTTTCTCCCAGAATACCGCTGCGGGTCAGGAAAGTGGAATACAGGACAAAAGCAAAAGCCAGAATAAAAAAGATATAAGTAGAACCCAGCGAATGCCCGGTACTTTTGTAAATAAGCAAGGTATGTACACCGGCAATCCCGATCATCCAGGGTACCAGCGAAGCGTTCTCTACGGGATCCCAGGCCCAGTAGCCACCAAAAGTCAGCGATTCATACGCCCATTGCCCACCCATCATGATACCAACGCCCAACACAGCTGATGAAAACAGGGCCCAGGGCAATGCTGGTTTTGTCCATTCACCGATTTTCTTTTTCCATAAGCCGGCAATGGCAAAGGCAAAAGGTATGGTGGCTGAGGCAAATCCCATAAACAATACAGGGGGGTGAATTACCATCCAGTAATTCTGAAGCAGCGGATTAAGGTCGTTGCCGTCTGTAATTGACTGTAAATAATCAGGGCGTACAGGTTGGCTTATGTCAAAATTTACGTGCATGCCGGGCGCATTATCGAATACCCCACTGTCGCGTAAAAGTATAAACGGATTGGTACCGATTTTTTTCCCGAAAATATAAATGCCCAGTACCATGGTGGCCAATGCAAATTGCATAATACTGAGTACACTCATAACCGGAGCTTCCCATTCTCCTTTTTGGCGGATCAGGAATATGCCAAGTATACTGTGGCAGATTGTCCATAATAGAAAACTGCCTTCCTGACCTTCCCAGAAGCAGGCAAGCAGGTACTTGAATTCCAGGGAGCGGCTGCTGTGCTTCCAGGCATAATGATATTCAAACAGGTGATTGTGGATGATATAAAAAAGAATCCCGAAGATGGCAAATACTGAAAAAACTTCTGTGAGAAACGCGATCCTTGCCAGTTTTTTCCAGCTGTTACTCTCCGTAAGTTCCTTTGCCTGGGCCGATAGAAAATACGCTACTGAAGCCAGCAGTGAGGAAACAAGAGAAAGAATGATAAAGAAATGCCCTAACTGGCCGGGTAATAAATTTTCGCCGATATAGTCCATGCCTGATTATTTGTAGTGATGTCGCTGTGCCGGGATACCTGGTTATTTTGCCTGTTCGCTTCCTGTATTCGCCGGTGTGGTACCCGTTGCGGCGGGTGTGTTACCCGGGTGGGTCTTGCCTTGTGCCTGTTCTTCTTTGTACTTGGACGGACATTTGGTCTGTATATCTTTACAATCAAAGATGCCGTTCTGGTATTTGCCTTTAAGAACGAGTTTGTCACTTAATTCAAGGTTATCCGGTTTGGCGTTATGGTATACCACTTTTACAGATTTTCCGGTACTGTCTGTGGCTGTAAAACTCAGGTAATTGGCGTCTTTCTGCGCATCATATTCAATGGGCTGCGATTTGTCCAGTTTGGCCATCAGGTGTACAAATTTGCCGGGCTTGGACATGGCCGTTTCAATCGTGTCGTACGTACTGGTGCTGTCCATAAAAGACAGTAATATGCCGATTGATCCGGCAATCAGCACCAGCAGAATAATATGGATTTTTTTCATGGTATTTGTTTGCGGGGCAAAGGTAGTCCAATTTTGTCCAACCCATTGACTCTGTTTAAAGTCCGTGGATATCTGACAAACAAATTTCGGGCCCGGTTCTTTGTCATCCGGAACAGGCGCTTATCTTTGTAACCTAACAGTTGTTAGGATTTAAAAAAATACCCCATATGTTATTCCAACTCACCGAAGAGCAGGAAATGATTCGTCAGGCCGCCCGGGATTTTGCCCGCCAGGAATGTTTGCCTGGTGTAATTGAGAGAGACGAAAAACAGATTTTCCCCCGTGAACAGATTTCAAAACTGGCCGATCTTGGTTTTATGGGTATGATGGTAAAGCCTGAGTATGGGGGCTCCGGTCTGGATACAATCAGTTATGTGCTGGCCATGGAGGAAATCAGTAAAATAGATGCCAGTGTGAGTGTGTGTATGAGTGTAAACAACAGCCTGGTTTGTTATGGGCTGCAGGAGTTTGGTACAGAAGCACAGAAACAAAAATACCTGACCCCGCTGGCCCAGGGAAAAAAAGACGGCGAGTTGTTTATCGGCGCCTTTATGCTCAGCGAACCGGAAGCCGGCAGTGATGCCACTTCACAACGCACCACCGCCGAAGATAAAGGGGATTATTACCTGTTGAATGGTACCAAAAACTGGATTACCAACGGGGGGACAGCCTCCGTTTACCTGGTAATCGCCCAGACTGATCCGGCCAAGGGATCAAAAGGAATCAATTGCCTGATTGTGGAAAAAAACTGGCCCGGCGTGGTTGTCGCGGCAAAGGAAAATAAACTGGGCATCCGGGGTTCCGATACCCATACCGTTATGTTTACGGATGTAAAAGTGCCCAAGGAAAACAGGGTGGGGGAAGACGGATTCGGCTTTAAGTTTGCCATGAAAACACTGGCTGGTGGACGGATCGGTATCGCTTCACAGGCATTGGGTATTGCCAGTGGTGCCTATGAACTGGCCAGGGAATATGCCAAAACCAGAAAGGCATTTGGAACGGAGATCATGAATCACCAGGCTATTGCGTTCAAACTGGCCGATATGGCCACCAAAATTGAAGCGGCCCGGTTATTGTGCCTTAAAGCCGCCTGGGAAAAAGACAACGGACAAGACTATACGCTTTCTTCATCCATGGCCAAAGTCTTTGCCTCTGAAACGGCAATGTGGACGGCCACCGAAGCCGTACAGGTACATGGCGGTTACGGGTTTGTAAAAGAATACCATGTGGAACGCCTGATGCGGGATGCCAAGATCACCCAGATCTATGAAGGTACCAGTGAAGTGCAACGGATCGTCATCAGCCGGAGTATCCTGAAATAAAAGGGTGTTATTTATTTGAACCGCCGCGCTGCCGGCGGTTTTTTTTATTCCGGTACCTTTGCGCAATGGCAATTGATAAAGCGGCATATGTTTCACTGCAGCTGGAACTGAAAAAAAAGGGTATAACCCTGGTGGCGGTATCTAAGACCAAACCGGTGGCCGATATTCTTGAACTTTATGCGCTGGGACAGCGTGATTTCGGGGAAAACTATGTACAGGAACTGGTGGATAAAGCAGCGCAGTTACCGGCGGATATCCGCTGGCATTTTATCGGGCATCTGCAAACCAATAAAGTTAAGTATATAGTACCTTTTGTACACCTGATCCATGGGGTGGACAGTGAAAAACTACTGGCAGAAATCCATAAGCAAGGAGCCAGACTGAACCGGGTAACCGGCTGTTTGCTCCAGGTGCATATTGCCCGGGAGGAAACAAAATTCGGGCTGGATAATGCGGAACTGGATCAACTGATGCAACGATTGACGGAAAATGACACTTACGCCCATGTCAATGTACGTGGGCTGATGGGGATGGCTTCTTTTTCAGAGAATACTGCATTGGTAGAAGCTGAATTCAGGCAACTGCATGCTTATTACAAGCAGTATGAAGCCATTAAAACATCGAACTGTAGTTTCGATACCCTTTCCATGGGTATGAGCGGGGATTACAAACTGGCAATGGCAGCCGGCAGTAACCTGGTCCGGATTGGCAGCCTGTTATTCGGCAGCCGGACATAAAACGGTTGAACAAGCCGGAAATGTTGTATTTTTTCAGTACAAAAACCAACCATGCGTCTTTCTCTTGTCTTGATTTTATTTTTATATGCCACTATAATAAGGGGGCAATCCGAACACGACAGCCTGTTGCTGCAATGCCCGGTTTATATTACCGATACAGTGAGTGCCAATAATTTTTTCATTGCCGCACGCCCCTCACAATTGAAAGTATACCGGGTAAAAGGAAAACTGACGATCCGGGTGGAGCAGAAGGATCAGTTTTTTACACTTTATTTTCATGATAAAAACCTGCGGAATACGACCTACAAAATAGTACCTGGTTCCCGTGGAAAAACCGAAGTGGAAGCGGCTTATTCTTTCCGTTCGGGGGAGCAATCTTCTTTTATATCCGTATCCAGGGGGCAGGTGATTACCTATTTTGATCCGGAGAAAAAGCAATGGCAACTCCGGGTAGCCGGCCTGATCATCAACCAGGTGGAACGAAGTGCCACGCATTACCGCGTGAACGCTGAATTATGGATCGGATCGGGTGAGTGACGGGTATATTTTTTCAGGTGTCTCTTGCAGAAAAAAATGAAACTGTTATCTTTATAAAAAATATTCCTATGTCATTGCTTAATCAGGGAAATAAGAAAGGAAAGAAGAAAGAGGATAAAAAGAAAGGGGCGGGCACTGCCGGTTCCAAGTTTATTCAAAAACCCAAATCCGGGTTCGTCAGCAAGCAGCAGAATACCGGTTCCCAGCGTGGCAGTTAAAATTCCTGTATGACCAAAGAGGAATTACTCCAGGAACTCTCCGCGGAAACATATATCACGTTAAAACCATCCCCGGTTCATGGTATTGGTGTCTTTGCCCTTTGTACTATTCCCAAAGGTTGCAAAACCATTTTTTCCCGGAATGTGGGTAACTGGATAAAGGTTCCTGTTGCCGATATTGAAAAATTGCCGGCCCATTCCCGCAACCTCGTGGAGACTTATTGCCTGTACGATGAACAGGATTATTATCTCCCGGATTATGGCTTTAAAGTGATGGACATGGTAAATTACCTGAACCATGCGGCCATTCCCAATGTGATATCGGTAAATGACGGAGAATACTTTGAGTCGTTACGTGAAATCCGGGAAGGAGAAGAATTGTTTGTCAACTACAGCGCTATTGTGGACACGACCGAATATGATCAGGTAACCAAACCCTGATAAAGATTTTACCCCTGCTGGAATTTTCCATTGGATGAAGGCTAACCGGATCGTTGCGGCAACGAGCATTCATTACCGGGGGTAACTCACCGTTTGTGTAAATCTCCCTGCCGGATTCTCTCAGGATGTTTTAACTTCCCTCAAAAATATACTATGCGGCGTTTTATCTGTATTCTGCTATTTCTCCAGGTGGGTTATCAGGCACAGGCACAAACCACGGATCCGGAGACACAGTACATGAAAGATAATTTTGACAAGTTTGAGTACCGCATACCCATGCGTGACGGGGCGAAACTGTTTACCCTGGTATATATGCCAAAGGATAAGTCTAAAACCTACCCGATACTGATGAACAGGACTTGCTACAATGCGTCCAACTATGGCGGGTTCAACACCCATGGGCATCCGTCAAAATACCTGGTACACGACGGGTATATTCTGGTTTTTCAGGATGTGCGTGGCCGTTATATGAGTGATGGGTTGTTTAATAACATGACCCCTAATATCCCGGGCAACAACCCGAAGAATAAAACAGATGTGGATGAAAGCTCCGATACCTGGGACAGTATTGACTGGATGATAAAAAACCTGAAAGGCAATAACGGAAGGGTGGGGATTTATGGAATTTCCTATCCCGGGTTTTACTCCGCCGCATCGTTGCCGGACGCGCATCCCGCGTTGAAAGCGGTTTCACCACAGGCCCCGATCTCCGATTTTTTCTTTGATGACTTTCACCATATGGGTGCTTACCTGCAGAGCTATACCGCGGCTTTTGCCGTATTCGGGTACCAGAAAAAAGATACTACCCGGCAGGACTGGTTTAATGCCGAATTAATGCGGATGTACAGCAAGCCGGTAAAAGACGGATATGATTTTCACCTGAAGCAGGGGCCGCTGAAAAACATTACGGAGAAATATCATCATGATAATTTTTTCTGGAACCAGATAGTGGAACACCCCAATTATGATACATTCTGGCAAAAAAGGAATATTCTGCCTCACCTGAAAAATATCAAGCCGGCGGTACTGACGGTAGGCGGCTGGTTTGATGCGGAAGATTTATACGGGCCGCTCAATATTTATAAAACGATTGAGAAAACAACTCCCGGGGCAAAGAATACGATCGTGATGGGCCCCTGGGCGCATGGCGGATGGGCCGGGGAAAGCGGTAAAACCACACATAATCATATTTATTTCGGGGACAGCATTTCCACTTTTTTCCAGCGGAATATTGAGCGCAAATTCTTTGGTTATTACCTGAAGGACCAGGATACCATGAATCTTCCGGAAGCCTATATGTTCAATACCGGAAATAAAAAGTGGGAGCAATTTGATGTGTGGCCCCCCAGGGACATTCCACCGGTAAAATTATATTTCGGGGAGAATGGTAAGCTTTCCATCAATGAACCCACCAGTGATCAATTGCAATTTGAATATATCAGTGATCCGGCGAAACCGGTGCCGTATACCTCGCAGACAGAAGGGTTGACCTTTACACCCCGTAACTATATGAGCGACGATCAACGGGACGCTTCGCGCAGACCGGATGTACTGACTTTTCAGACTGAAGTGTTGGGAGATGAAGTGACCCTGGCCGGAGAAATACTGGCGAAACTGAAAGTTGCCATTTCCACTACCGATGCGGATTTTGTCGTAAAACTGATTGATGTGTATCCGGACAACCACCCTAATTATGACCATAATCCAAAAAACATTGTCATGGGTGGTTATCAGCAACTGGTGCGCAGTGAAGTTTTCCGTGGCCGTTTCCGCAACAGTTTTGAAAAGCCTGAACCCTTTGTACCCGGTGAGATCACTGAAGTGAATGTGCCGTTGCAGGACGTACTGCATACATTTAAAAAAGGCCATCGGATTATGATCCAGATTCAAAGTACCTGGTTTCCTTTTATAGACCGCAATCCGCAACAGTATGTGGAGAACATCTATAAAGCCGGTGAAAAGGATTTTATCAAATCCACCATCAAAGTATATGGCAGTTCTGTGGTGGGAGCCGGTGGTGATCAGCAACCGGTGAAAAAAGGATTCTGATATGGACAGGGTTCGCGCATTGATTGATCAGTATGGATTGGAGGCACATCCGGAGGGTGGCTATTATGTGCGGACTTATTGTTCCCAGACGCTGCTTGAGGTACCCGGATTCCCGGGACCCAGACCCTTTTCAACGGCTATTTACTTTCTGCTGGAAGCGGGAAATTTTTCAGCTTTTCACCGGATCAAGAGTGATGAATGCTGGCATTTTTATGAAGGGCAATCTCTGTTAATTCATGTACTTGATCCTGGTGGCTGCTTACAAACAATTACACTGGGGCCGGGGAAAGAGTCTGTATACCAGTATGTGGTTCCGGCGGGTTGTTGGTTTGCAAGTGAACCAGCAAAAGGAACCACGTATTCGTTTGTTGGTTGTACGGTATCCCCCGGATTTGATTTTGCAGACTTTGAACTGGCCGGCAAAGAAAAACTCTCCGCAGCCTATCCGGATTTACGTGAAATCATCAACCGGCTATGTCGTTGATGCCCCGGGTTTTTTCATACTCAGGATAGGAACGGGAAGTGCCTGTACCATGTCTTCTGTACGGCTGCCGGAGAAAATCCGGTCCCAGAAACTGCGGCCCCTGGTAAACATTACCAGCCACTCCGGTTGCATTGACTGAACAGATTGATTCAGTTGTTTCATCAACGATTTATTAAGGTCGGCAGTAACTGTGTGTAACATGATAAACTGGTAGGGCAGATTGCGCAATACCCTTTCTGCCGTATCCGTACTTATCTTTTTTTCATGTTCACCATAATCCAGGTGCAGTACATCGATAACGGCATGCAGCCGGATGGCAAAAGGGATCAGTGTGTTCAGTTCTGTTTCCAGGTTTTCCAGATCCGAAGCATACAATAATCTGGAAATCGGTTTGTAGGCATATTGCTCAGGTATTGCCAGCACAGGTATGGAGCAACGGGCCACCATATTGGCCGTATTGGAGCCGAATAACCATTTACGGATGCCCGAAGCGCCATGCGTTCCCATTACAATCAGCCCGGCTTCCGCCGCCTGCGCCACTTCTATGGTTTTCTCAACGATCAGCGCATGATATTGCACCTTACTGCTGATCAGTTCCCGGTTAATTTTAACCGGTAGTGTCGGTAGCAGTTCCCCGATTGCCTTATCCAGTTCCCGTATTTTTTCCTGTTCATCAAAACGGATCAGTTCATCCATTTCTGCGGGGGTGGTAGCCGATGCCAGCCGGTAGGGTGATTCGTGAAGTACATGGAATACCAGTACGGGCGAATAGGTAACGGCTGACAATTGCAATGCATAAGCCAGCGCATGTGTGGCATTGGTTGAAAAATCAAAGGGGACTACAATCGTTTTCATATGCAGTCAGTTTACAAATGGACCATCAGCGGGCGGGGATTGCCAGTACCGGAATTTTGGTATGGTAACTTATTTTCCTCGTCATACTGTGGTGAAATAGCTGGCCCAATATGGTTCTTTTATGTGTAATCATAACCAGCATGTCGATATGCTTCGATTCGATATATTCCATGATGCTTTCCTCGAAATCCCGGCCCAGCAGGTGTTCGGTGCCAATGAAAATGTCTTTATGCTGTTCTTTTAATTTTTCAGCCGCATGCAGAATCACCCGTTCATCAGAAATATAATCCAGTGCGCCGGTATCGTTTTTATCGGTAAACAACGCCAGGTGTACGCCGGCTTTGAATAAGGCAGCCAGTTCAAAAGCGGGATCCAGTAAAGGCAGCGCTTCGTTTACGTCTTTTATAGCCATCAGAAAACTGGCTGGTGTACTCCAGTCGTATTCAAGCGGAATGGCCAGCAGGGGTACCGGGCTTTGGCTGATCAGGGCGGCGGTTTTGGAGCCGAATAATTTGTCCTTTAAGCCGGTAATGCCCAGTGTACCCATAATGACCAGGTCGGCCTGGTGTTCTTCAGCCGCAACCAGGATGGTATCCTGTACAGTGCCATTATAAAGTTGTGTGTTGACCAGTACCTGTTCTGTTTCTTCGATGCTTCTCCGCCTCAATTCCAGTTTTTCAAACGCCTCATCCATGATCCGCTGGTTGTACTCCATATGGGTAAGAGCTCCATCCAGATACAGTGGATCCAGATGGTCGCAGGCGTGAATCAGGTAAACGGCGGCCTCGTTCAGTTTTGCTATCTGAACAGCATAATCTGTCGCTTTATCCGCATTCGGTGAAAAATCAGTAGGAACCAGGATCTTTTTCATTTTGGAGGTTTACTGTCAGCAAGTTCATTCATTTTAGCCACAGTTTTACTGATCACTCTCAAAGCGGTTGCTGATTTTTATATAAGTCCGGTTAATCGGGCAGATTAATCAGCGTTATTTAACTTTAATTCGCCGGCTTCCGGGGCGGGATGGCACGGGATTTCGTATCTTTAACCCTTATTTTAAAAGAGTTATGTCTGAAGAACGTAGTCTGAATTTCCTGGAGGAAATTATTGAAGAGGATCTGAAAAGCGGACGGTATACCCGTATCATTACCCGCTTTCCGCCGGAGCCCAACGGGTATCTGCATATCGGTCATGCATCCAGCATCTGCCTCAATTTTGGTCTTACGCAGAAATATCCCGGTTATACTAACCTTCGGTTTGATGATACCAATCCCGTGACGGAAGAAACGGAGTATGTGGAGAGCATTAAGGAAGATGTGAAATGGCTTGGTTTTACCTGGGAAAATGAACGGTATGCCAGTGATTATTTTGACAATCTCTATGCATTTGCGCTGAAACTGATTGACAAAAACCTGGCTTACGTGGACGATATCACCGCAGATGAAATGGCCGCGATGAAAGGAACACCTACCGAGCCGGGAAAAAATAGTCCGTACAGGGACCGGTCCGTGGAAGAGAACAGGGCCCTTTTTATCCGGATGAAGAACGGGGAATTTCCGGATGGCAGCCGGACATTGAGAGCGAAAATAGATATGGCGCATATCAATATGCTGATGCGCGACCCGATTCTGTACCGGATCAAACATGCCCATCATCACCGTACCGGGGATAAGTGGTGTATCTATCCCATGTATGATTTTGCCCATGGGCAGAGTGATTCCATTGAAGAAATCACTCATTCCATCTGTACTATGGAATTCATTCCTCACCGGGAGTTGTATGACTGGCTGATTGAAAAACTGGAGATCTATCCTTCTCACCAGTATGAATTTGCCCGCCGGAATATCAATTACACGGTAACCAGTAAGCGAAAATTACTTCAGCTGGTTACGGAAAAACATGTTACCGGATGGGATGATCCGCGGATGCCTACGGTCAGCGGCTTGCGCAGAAGAGGTTACACTCCGCATAGTATACGGGAATTTTGTGACCGGATCGGGGTAGCCAAAAGGGAAAATATGGTGGATGTGGGATTGCTTGAATTCTGTGTGCGGGAACACCTGAATAAGATTGCGCTGCGCCGGATGGTCGTATTTGATCCGTTGAAGCTCGTGATTACCAATTACACTCAGGAGGAAGAATTGCTGCTGAGTGAAAACAATCCCGAAGATGAAAACGGCGGTGTCAGGGACATCCCTTTCAGCCGTGAAATTTATATAGAGCGGGATGACTTTATGGAAAATCCGCCCAAAAAATATTTCCGCCTGGCGCCTGGTCAAATGGTAAGGTTGAAGAGTGCTTATATTATCAAGTGTGAGGAAGTAATTAAAGATCAGGAGGGACAGGTTACGGAAGTCCGGTGTACCTATATTCCGGAAAGCCGTAGCGGGGCTGATACCAGTGGTATCAGTGTGAAAGGTACCCTGCACTGGGTAAGTGTGAAACATGCCATCCGGTCGGAAATCAGGTTATATGACCGTCTTTTCCGTGTGGAAGATCCTACCGATGAAGCAGGTGATTTTAAAGAATACCTGAATCCGGATTCCTTGCAGGTATTGCCGGAAGTATATGCCGAACCCGCACTGGCAACGGCAACATTGGAGGAAAGATTTCAGTTTATCCGGAAAGGATACTTTGTTCTGGACAGGGATACACAAACCGGAAAGCTGGTTTTTAACCGTACTGTGGGGTTAAAAGATGCCTGGGCAAAAGAGGTAAAGAAAGGCTGATATACACTTCCAATGCTGTTGTTAATTTATTTTTAAGGCAGGCAACTGCCTTTTTTTATGCTGTAAAGTTTATTTGCCGAACGTATTGAATTCAAAGCTATTGCCTGATATCGGCCGGAATCATCGCTGAAATCTATCATGCGAATCGCTGACAGGGGTCAGTTGGATTGGAGGATTATAAAGATAGTTTTGGTTAAAACAAATCCGTTATGAGTTATACGACGATTACCCGGATCGGCACTGACCATACTATCTGGCAGAAAGGATTCGGTTTCTATAAAGACGAACTGGATATCATGGAAAGCCGCTTGTCTGAAGTGGCTGCCCGGAATACCACGTTTGAAGCCCGTCAGGGTGTGGAGCATTTTCAGAACCAGTTTATTGTACAACGAAACAATATCGCTGAACTGAAACATGAAGTGAATCTGTATGTGGAAAAACTGGGTGTGGATGCGCAGAAGCATGGCGGTCGTATGGAAACCGGTATGATGACAGAGCATGCATCCCTGCATGAAAAATATGAAGATTTTGAACGCGTAATGAATGTACTCCGGCACGAATTCAATGAATACCTGAGTAAGTGGATGTAACGGATCGCTACTTCTTTATAAGGACTGTTTTCTGCGGGAGACGGTCCTTTTTTTTAGGGGGAAAGTTGAGAAGTTGATAAGTTGAAAGGTTGTCCGGGAAATGCCATCTTTGTCAACCTTTCAACTTATCAACCTGTCAGCATTTATCTATACTCTCCATATAATTCGCGCAGTGTATCTGCAATCTCGCCCAGCGTACACTTCGCCTCCACCGCTTCCACTACTACGGGCATGATATTTTCCCCGCTGCTGGCTTTATCACTTAGGAGCTGAAGCAGTTGATCACATTTGGCATGATCGCGGTTGGAGCGAAGGATTTTCAGTTTTTCCGCCTGTACTGTTCGTATACTATCGTCCACTTTCAGGATTGGGGTGGAGTTGTTTTCTTCTACCTGGAATTTATTTACTCCGACAATAATTTTTTCCCCGGTTTCAATATTGCGTTGGTAATCGTAGGCGCTGCGGGCTATTTCATCCTGGATAAATCCTTCTTCAATAGCGGATACACTGCCGCCCATCGCGTCGATCTTATGGATTAATTTCCATGCTTCTTCTTCCACCTGCCGGGTCAGTGTTTCCACATAATAAGAGCCCGCCAGCGGGTCTACCGTATCGGTAGCGCCGCTTTCAAACGCTACAATCTGTTGGGTCCGCAGCGCAATGCGGGCAGCAGCTTCCGTGGGCAGACTCAATGCTTCATCGTATCCGTTTGTATGCAGGGATTGTGTGCCGCCCAATACTGCGGCCAGTGTTTGTATGGTGACCCTTGAAATATTATTCAGCGGTTGTTGGGCGGTAAGGGTGCTGCCGCCGGTCTGTGTATGAAAACGCAGCATCATGGCTTTCGGATCGGTGGCACCCAGATCTTTCATGATAGTGGCCCACATGCGGCGGGCGGCCCTGAATTTGGCTACTTCTTCAAAGAGGTTGTTATGTGCATTAAAGAAGAAGGACAGCCGCTTGCCAAAGACATTTATATCCAGTCCTTTTTGCTGGGCGGCCTGTACATAGGCTTTCCCATTGCTCAGGGTAAAAGCGATTTCCTGTACCGCTGTACTGCCGGCTTCCCGGATATGATAGCCGGAAATGGAAATGGTATTCCATTTGGGCACTTCCTGGCTGCACCACTCAAATATATCGGTGATGATGCGCATGGAAGGTTTGGGCGGGTAAATATAGGTGCCCCTGGCCGCGTATTCCTTTAAAATATCATTCTGAATCGTACCGGAAATCTTTTTCAGATCAGCTCCCTGTTGTTTGGCCAATGCCACATACAGTGATAATAGTATAAAGCCGGTAGCATTGATCGTCATGGAGGTACTGACGTCCTCCAGTTTTATGCCTTTAAAAAGGGTTTGCATGTCTTCAATGGAATCAATCGCCACGCCCACTTTACCCACTTCCCCTTCGGCCAGTTCATGATCACTATCGTACCCGATCTGTGTGGGCAGATCAAACGCCACACTAAGTCCGCTGACTCCCTGTGATAAAAGATAATGATACCGTTTATTACTTTCCTCAGCTGTGGAGAAACCGGCATACTGGCGCATGGTCCAGAGCTTTCCACGGTACATATCCGGCTGCACACCGCGGGTAAACGGAAAGTTGCCCGGCATTTCATTGGAAGATAAAGGAAGATCATCCCCGGTATACAATTGTTTCACTTCGATACCGGAATCAGTGTATTTTTTTTGGGGATCCATATAGCGGAATTTGATGTGAGTAATCGCTTATTGCATCAGTTTCTTGGCTTCGTGGTTCAATGTCTGGGTAACCAGTTCATGTAATGCGCCATTCGGTTGCGCCATCATCACTTCCAGTATTTTCTTATTCAAATCACCGGAAGAAGCGGTAAGCGGGAGGCTGCCTGCCACCTGGTTGATCACCATGATGTTCTGTTCTTTGAGGTTTCTGACAGCGTCCCAGCTCAAAGGACTTACATACAGTTGCTGGGTGCTGTTATATTCGAATTCCTGTTTGATGTTTTCGGAGAGAATGATTTTCATTTCTGCTGCGGCAATTCCGGGCTGATTGAGCCGGCTGATCAGGTTGGGCAGGGAAATCCGTTCGGTCAGCAGTACCAGCCTTTCATACGCCTGAAGACGAAGCGGTATACTGTCAAATGCGGATCTGTCGGGCACCGGGGACGGGGAGGAGTTGCCGCCACGCGATACTGCAAAAAAAGCCAGGAGAATTGCCAAAACAGAAATAATAAGACTGACAAGACTAAGGTCCATTGGATTTAATTTATAGGTTTTTACAAAAATAGGCGGATTGATCCATCTTTAACGGGCTGTCCGGCAGCCTGAACGCTGATTGTCGTCAGTTTATTTCCTTTCTTCGGAAACGGCCGGTCTTTTTCCGGAAAAAACTTTGATTATTTTTGTGCTATGGAAACAACGACTCAACTCCCGGTATCATTTACTGCCGGTGCAATAGCGGAAATCAGGCGCTTACTCAGTGCCGAGGGGTTTGACCATAGTCAGCAACTCCGTGTAGGCGTGAAAGGAGGCGGATGCTCAGGTATGACCTATGTGCTGGGGTTTGACCAACCGGCGGCGAATGACAATCATTTTGAAATTGAAGGGATATCCTGTATCATGGATAAGTCACATGAAATTTATCTGTACGGGATGTTGATTGACTGGCAGGACGGACTGAATAACCGCGGGTTCACGTTTAAAAACCCGAATGCCAGCAGTACCTGTGGTTGCGGGACCTCATTTGCCGTCTGATCCTTTGTTTTTATCCTGCTCAAGCATGGCCTGGTATTCAGTCGGGGTCATGCCAAACTGTTTATGAAAATTCCGGCCAAAATTGGTCTGGGAAGCATATCCGACCATGTCGGCTACTTCGTATATTTTATATTTTCCTTCCGCCAGCAATTCCGCCGCTTTCTTCAAGCGGGTTATATTTATCAGTTCGTTGGGCAACATATCCGACAGCGATTTTATCTTTCTATATAATGTGGCTTTGCTCATATTCATCCAGCGGGCCAGTTTTTCCACATCCAGTTCGGGGTCTTCCATATTGCCTGTTATCGCATCGTTCATTTTTTCAAGGAATAATTCGTCGGCCCTTGAATACCCGATACTTTTCAGGTGAACCAGAGGAGAACTGGCAAAGTATTCCTTTATTTTATTCCGGTTACTCAACAGGTTGGCGATCTGTACCTGCAGGTATTCTGGTGAAAAGGGTTTTTCAATATACGCATCCGCACCCAGTTCCAGTCCTTCAATTTTTGATTGCAGTGTGTTTTTAGCGGTAAGCAGAATAACGGGAATATGGCTGAATTCGACATTTGTCTTAATCAACCGGCAGAGCTCAAATCCGTCCATCACCGGCATCATTACATCAGATATCAGCAGTTGTACGGCATGTTCCCGGAGTTGATGCAAAGCAGCCTCACCGTCAGAAGCTTTGACAACGGTATATTTTTCCGACAATTCCTGTTCCAGGAATTCCAATATGTCTTCATTGTCGTCAGTGATCAGTATCAGTGGCTTCATAACCAGCAGGCTGTTTTAATGGGATGGTTAGTTTAAAAATATTCAGGTTGTCCGGATTGTCTTCCAGGCTTAGCGTTCCCTTGTGTAAGTCTGTCAGTGAAAGGGAAAGGGATAAACCTATACCGGTACCTTTCTGCTTTTCGGTTTCTTTCAGCCGGAAGAAAGGCTCAAATATTTTCTGTTTCATGGCAGCCGGTATCAGGTATCCGTCATTTTTTACCAATATGGTAAAACAGTTGTCGCCCCGTTCCAAAGGCAGCAGTTCAATCAAAACCCGGCTTTCCGCGTATTTTACCGCGTTCCCCAGCAGGTTATATATTATTTTGCTGAACGCGTCGGTATCAATATTGGCTTGTACCTGTTGTGAAGGTAAGATAAGATTAAACTGAAGATTTTTCTGTTCGGCCAATGGTTTAAAGCTGGTGAAACTTTCTTCCGTCAGGTCGTTAATATTGGCTTGTGTAAAACTGAGACTGTATTCTTTTATTTCCGTTTGCCTGAAATCCAGTAGCTGATTCGTCAGTTCTACCAGCCGGGTGGTGTTTTTTTCCATGATACGCAGGCTGTCTTTAATTTCCGGGATGGCGCCCGCTTTGCGTACCACTTTTTCCAATGGTCCTTTTATCAGGGTTAACGGCGTTTTGATTTCATGGGCGATATTGGTAAAGAAGTTCATTTTTGCCTCGTATAATTCTTTTTCTTTCGTGATTTCAAGATGTTCGATTTTACGGCGGTTTTTTTCTTTCAGGCGGTGATGATACGTGCGTGCGGCGTACACGGTTATGGCAATCATCAAGAGTACATAAAGAGCCAGCGCCGTCTTGCTGGCCCACCAGGGTGGGAGTATAACAATGATCAGGCTGGTTTCCCTGCTGACGGCAGAGTTATTCCCGGCTGCCGTTTTCACCCGGAAGGTATACGTTCCGGGCGGCAGGTTGGTAAAATAAACTTTACGGTTTGTTTTCAGATAAATCCAGTCCTCATCCAGTCCTTCCATTTTATACGCATATTCCGACATTTCCGGTGCCGTATATCCAAGTGAGGCAAAATCAATACTGAAAGTTGACTGGCGGTTGTTCAATATAATCTTATCTGTAAAACTGATGGACTTGTCGAGCGGTGAACCGCCAGCACCAATTGTTAATTCCGTATTGTTGACCTGAAACCCTGTAATGAATACCGGTGGGGAAAAAGTACGTTGATCCGTTGTGGATGGATGAAAACGGATCAACCCTTTTACACTGCCAAAATACATGTTGCCGGCACGGTCACGGAAGGCGGAACTGAAATTAAACTGGTCGTTCAGCAACCCGTTAGCCTTTGAAAATACATTAATACTTTCCGTTTCAGGATTAAGGTGCACCAATCCTTTGGTCGTACCGATCCAGAGTGTACGATTGCTGTCTTCCGCAATACTCAGAATAAAACTGGAAGGCAGGCCGTTGGCAGTTGTAAACCTCTTGAAACTACGGCTGCTTTCTTCATAGAGGCATAACCCGTTTTCCGTGGCAATCCATAAACGGCCACGGCTATCCTCCGTAATTTTATTTACCCGGTCGTGGCTCAGGCTGTTTTTGTTTTTCTCATCATGCAGAAAATTTATCACCTGTCCGGTTTGTTCATTCATGCAATAAATGCCATTACCATAGGTGGAGGCCCAGAGCAATCCGTTTCTGTCTTTGAGTATGGAGGTATACCAGTTGTGCAACGGCAGTGCGGGCAGCAGGGAAAAATCATTCCGGCCGCGGTTAAAACGATATGCGCCGATCGTGGTGCCGATCAGAATCTCACCATCCGGTGACTGGTAGATACAATAGATAAAATTGCTTCTTATTTGCGTACTGTCATTTCCCTTGGCATAGTGCCGGATTACTTTTCCGGTCTTAATGCTCATTACATCCAGTCCGTGTTCAAAAGTGCCGATCCACAATTCATCACCTGTTGCCATCAGTCCGTGAATATTCGTATAGGCTATCCCGTCTTTTCTGCCGGTGGGTTGAAAATTTGTAAACCGCCCCGTTGAAATGTCATACCTGTTCAATCCCGCGTCTTCGGTGCCCATCCACAAGGAGCCATATTGATCTTCGATTATTTCACGGACTACATTGCCGCTGATAGAATAGGGGCCGCCCCCGGGGAAAAACTTATCGAATGTAAGTGCCTGCCGGGGATAGTAATTGATACCGCCGAAATACGTGCCTGCCCAGATGCCTCCTTCCTGATCACGGCAGAAAGTATACACCGCATTGTCGGAAATGGAATACGGGTTTGTATAATCTTTCCGGAGGTTAGTGCTTGTTCCGGTCCGGCTGTTATATATATAAATGCCGGATTCCGTGGCGATCCAATATTCTTCTTCCGAGACCTGGAGAAAGTCACGGGCAAAAATTTCCGTATTGTCCGCATTGTATGTCAGTATGTCCGTATAGCCGGATGTGGCCGGGTCAAATAATTTAACCCCTTGGTTGGAAGTACCAGCCAGTATTTTTCCGTCACCGGTCGGATAGAGATTTTCTATCCAGTTGGAAGCGGTTGTCGGCGAATGACTGAAGAGGTTGTAAGGGGTAAACTGATTTCTCTTATTGTCAAATTTTTGCAGCAGTCCTGTGTTGGTAGACACCCATACGGCACCATCATCCGGCGTACATATCGCGGTTGCTTCAAAAAAACGGTCAATAGGATAGGCGCGAAGTTCACGTGTGGCCGGTAGCCAGGCATGCAGGACAAAATTGGAAATAAACCACAGCGTTCCGGATTTATCCATCTTAATATCCGTGACCCGGCCCGGATTGGCGACCGGCAGCACCTCAAAATGTTCATCTGTTTCATGATAACTGAAAAGTCCTTTATCGGTCCCTACCCATAGTGTATGTTCCTTATCCGCAAAAAGGGAATGAATAAAATTATTCCCCAGGCTATTTTTATTTTCCGGTTGGTTCCTGAATGTTTTAAATGTGTAGCCATCAAAACGATTCAGTCCATCCTTGGTGCCGAACCACAGGAAGCCCCGGTTGTCCTGCAGACAACAGACTACCGCATTATTCGAGAGCCCGTCTTCTACCTGGTAGTGCCGGAAATAGTAGGGTTGCGCGTCTACCTGAAATAAACTGAAAATCAGGATGAGCGCCAGTACGAAATTTATTTTCAATCGGTTATCCATTGTTTTCGCGTATTCAGGCCGGGCCTTCCCGGGCACTGTCTCAACTATTTGACGTTTTTTATCGAAATTCTGAAACTATTTGGCTATCGCCCTGAAAATTATTGTTTCAAATTCACATTGCGAAATTTCACTGTCTGCAAAACTCTGTTCTATGCGATTGCACTGTCTCGTATTGCCTGCTGCCAACAGGCGTTTACCTGTGAGGGTATGCTACTCTCATTTATACTGCAAGTCAGCCTGTACTGAATTTTCCGCAGTGCTTCTTTCCTTCTCTTCTTTTTCAATAACTGACAGCCGCCAGGCGGCGCGGCCAAAATTCATGTATTATTTTCTAAAACCAAATATTGCTATATGAAAAAAGAAAAATCTGGTCTGGCTCCCACGCAGTGGATGCTGAAAGGACTGGTGCTTGTGCTGATTCTGATCATCAGTATGACGGGATACGGTCAAAGTACCGTAACCGGAGTAGTGCGGAATGCTCAGGGTGAGCCTGTATCCGGAGCAACAATTGCCGTGAAAGGCAAAAAGATCAATACAGTCAGTTCTGCGGATGGTAAATTCAGTTTACAGGCCGTAGCCGGTGATGTATTGCTGATCACATTTGTAGGTTATGAAATGGCAGAAGCGGCCGTGGATAATTCCAGATCGGTTACTGTAACGCTGAATGTAAAAGTGGAAACACTGGAAGACCTGGTCGTGGTGGGATATGGAACCGTAAGGAAAAAAGACCTGACTGGTGCCGTGAGTGTGGTGAATGTAAAGGATGTTAAGAAAACGGCTTCCTATGATGTGGCCAAAATGCTGCAAGGGCAAACACCCGGGGTTAGCGTACATGGTTCCGGCGAACCGGGCGGCTTTGTACAGATTAAAATCCGCGGGATCAGTTCACTGGTGAATAATAATCCGCTCTTTGTGGTGGATGGGGTCATGATAGGTGCTCCCTTTGATCTTTCACCGGACGATATTGAAACCATTCAGATTCTGAAAGACGCATCGGCTACCGCGATCTATGGATCAAGGGGCAGTGCCGGTGTAGTCATTATCACTACGAAAAAAGGGAAAGCCGGTAAACTTAAAATAAATTACAGCGGTTATGCCGGCGTGCAACAAATTGCGAAACGCTGGGATCTGACCGACGCGGCCGGTTACAGGAAAATAACCAACCAGGCAGAATTAAATGCCGGGCTAACCGTAGCTCCGGGAAATGATCCGGCCAGCCCTTCATTTATTGGCAATGTGAATACGGACTGGCAGGAAGAAGCTTTCCGCTCTGCGATGATACAGGATCATAATATCAGTTTATCCGGTGGCACAGAGGGCATGTCATTCAATGCCTCACTGGGTTACTTTGATCAGACCAGTACTATCAATGGTCCGCAATCCTATAAAAGATATACGGCTACCCTTGGACTTACCGGTAAGAAAGGCATTTTCAGTTATGGCGGAAAAATCTTTTATACCAACTCTCATAAGGTAAATCCGTTTAACGGCTCCAACAGTAAAGCCGTATTTGGCGGCGCACTGACCAGCCTGGTAACTACAATCCCCACCATTCCCGTTTACGATCCGGCCCGTTTGGGCGGATATGGAGGTGCGGATAATATTACCCAGCGGGCAATTACACTGAATGTAATCGGGCTGAACAACCTGCTGAAAAATGAAGCGGATCGTGACCGTTTCCTGGGTAATATCTGGGGTGAACTGGAACTTGTCAAAAACCTGAAATACAAACTCAATCTGAGTTATGACCGGGGACAGGAAGTCGGATTTGCTTTTGAACCCAGGTATGATCTGGGTTGGTATTACCTGAATAATACTTCTTATCTCTACAGAAGAGTGGGTACCGGTACAACCAAACTGATGGAGCATACGCTGAATTACCGTTACACAACCGGTAAACATAGCGTGGATGCCCTCGCCGGTTATACATTCCAGAAAGATCAGGGCAATCACCTGACCGGAAGCGGAATCAATCTGCGCGAACCTTACTTCTATACATTTGACGCCATTGCCGTGGCTTCGGATAAAACACTGACCAGCGGCAGCGACGCGTCCACCATTATTTCTTACCTGGGACGTGTAAACTATAACTATGATGACCGCTACCTGGCCACAGTTAATTTCAGAAGAGACGGATCGTCCAGATTTCCGTCCAATAACAGGTGGGGTAATTTTCAGTCGTTTTCCGGTGCCTGGAATGTACACAATGAAAAATTCATAAAGCTACCAACGTTTATCAATACACTGAAACTGCGTGGCGGTTATGGTGAAGTGGGTAACCAGAATATCGGTAACTACCTCTATCAGTCTTATATCAACTCCAACGCGAGTTATGTATTTAACAATGTACTGGCACCGGGTGCCACGGTGGTTACCCTGGTGGATCCGGGAATCAAATGGGAAACCAAAACCACTTCGAATGTGGCAGTGGAACTGGGTATGCTGAAAAACAGGTTAACGGTGACCGCGGAATATTTTAAGAATACCAACAATGACCTGCTGGCTGGTGTCCCTGTTTCATTATCCATTGGCTCCTTCCCCTGGGATGTAACCACCAATGCGGCTTCCATGCAGAATACGGGTATTGAATTATCCATCGGTTATAAAGGCGCTGTTAATGATTTCACGTATGATATCAGCGTGAACGGAAACACACTCAAAAACAAACTGCTTTCACTGGGGCTTAATGGGGTTCCTATTACAGGGAATGCCAGTAAATCCGAACCCGGCCGCCCGGTGGGTGATTTATACGGACACAAAGTGATCGGTATATTCCAGAATGCGGCGGATGTTACAGGATCTCCCACACAACCCAATGCAGCGCCGGGTGATCTCAAGTTCCAGGATACGGATAAGAACGGGATTATCAATGACGAAGACCGTGTTTACCTGGGACGGGCTATTCCGAATCTCTACTATGGCATGAATGTAAACCTGGGGTATAAGCAATTTGATTTCTCCATGTTCTGGCAGGGAAGTGCCGGCAATAAAGTATATGATGCGGTTTATCGTGACCTCATGGGCGGACAATACAGCAACCACCATACCGACGGATTGAATTTCTGGACTGCTTCCAATACATCCACCAATATACCGCGACCGGTGATCGGAGATCCCAATGCCAACGGACGCGTATCGGATATGTATGTGGAGGATGGCAGCTACCTGCGGTTGCAGAATTTCCAGCTGGGCTATACATTGAAGCCGTCTGCCGGATTGAAATGGTTGTCCAACGCTCGTTTTTATATTTCCGGACAAAATGTTTTAACACTGACTAATTATAAAGGGCTTGATCCTGATTTTACCGGTGTAGGTAATGATGGATTGTTCAGCCGCGGATTTGACCAGGGTTCATTCCCCAATCCACGTTCATTTATGGCCGGGGTACAGTTATCCCTTTAAAAAATCCACTTCTGAATCATCAATTCAATACAGTAAAAAAATCTGAAAATGAAAAAAATAATAATTGCTGCACTGGGTATTTCACTGATTACCGGTTGTACAAAACAACTTGACCAGGTGAATCCCAATGCACAGACTTCCGCCAGTTTCTGGCAAAACGAAGCGGATGCCATTGCCGGTATCAATGCCGCTTACAGCAGCTTATTGCCCGATGGCGGTTACATGCGTTGTACCCCGCTGATGATGGATACCAGAGGCGATGACGCAAAGAGCAACAGTCCCTGGGATCAGATGTACAACACGGGCAAATTTGCCCTGAATTCCGGAAATATTGCCATTTACGGATGGACGTATGAAACATTTTACCAGGGGGTGCTGCGGAGCAACCAGGTGCTGGACAATGTACCCGCCATCAATATGGATGCGGCTTTAAAAGAGCGGATACTCGGCCAGGCTTATTTTATGAGAGGGTTGTATTATTATCACCTGGTAAATTTCTTCGGACGGGTGCCGCTTGTATTGCATGTTCCTGAAATCAATGCCTATAATGAGCCACAGGCCAGTGTGGAAGCGGGCTGGAATCAGGTGATCAGTGATTTTACAGAAGCGGCTAACCGGCTTCCTGTACGGTATAGTGATGTAACGGGTCCCGACAGAAACGATTTGGGTCGTGCTACCAAAGGTGCCGCACTTGCCTTCCTCGGTAAAGCGCATTTATTTAAACCCACACCTGATTTTGTAACAGCCGGTAACCAGTTTAAAGCGGTAATGGACCTGGGTATTTATGATCTGATGCCGGTTTTCAGAGATAATTTCCTGGAGACTACTGAAAACAATAAAGAGTCCGTGTTTGAAGTACAATTCAGCCGGGATGCTGGTGGAGCTGATTTAGGATGGGGTGGTGCACCACAACCGGGATGGGGTAAGACCAGCGCAAGAGCAATAACCTACGCGCCCCGCGCATTCGGTTGGACAGACGTTCAGCCCACCCGTTCCATCTTTGATGAATTTCATCTGGAAAAAACAGCAGGTAATGCCGTGGATCCCCGGATTCTTTCCACTATTTTCTATAATGATACGGTGGACACGCACCTGCCTTCCACACCCATGTATACAACTACATTCCAGGCCCGTTATGCAGGAAATGCGGCAGACCTGAATGACCTGTTTTGTAAAAAATACCAGAATTATGCAGGGGGAAGAGCGGATGAGTTTGACTGGCGTTCAGGCATTAATGAACGGATCATGCGTTTTGCCGATGTACTGCTGATGTATGCGGAATGTCTGAATGAGCAAAACAAGACAACCGAAGCCTATCCCATTATCCAGCGGGTACGTGCCCGTGCAGGACTGGCGGATCTGGCAGTGGTAAGACCGGGAATGAACCAGGCACAGATGCGGGACCAACTGGCGCATGAAAGGCTGCTGGAATTCAGCCTCGAAGGACATCGTTTTGATGATATCCGTCGCTGGGGCTGGTTGAAAGATCCGGTAAAACTGGCGGCACTCAAAGCCAGGGATCCTGAATTCAATTCGTATACAGCAGGGCGGGAGTATTTCCCGATTCCTCAACGCGAACTGGATCTTAATCCTGGATATACGCAGAACACCGGATATTAAACTGATAGAAAATAACTCCGGTATGGCCGGAGTTATTTTTCATGGAAAAACTGCCTGACATGAAAAAGAGCCGCGTTTTTATTATAGTGTGTTTATTGACTGGTTCACTGGCCGCGCAGAACAAAGTGGTGATACAGGCTGACCAGGGTAAATACCCCATCAGCCGTCATATTTATGGCCACTTTGCCGAACACCTGGGAAATTGTATTTATAATGGCATCTATGTAGGGGATACGAACAAACTGATACCCCATACACAGGGCGTCCGTAACGATATTATTGCCGCATTAAAAAAATTGAAGGTACCTAATCTCCGCTGGCCGGGTGGATGTTTTGCGGATACTTATCATTGGAAAGACGGTGTAGGCCCCAAAAACAAACGGCCTTCGATTATCAATCGCTGGTGGGGCGGTGTTACGGAAGATAACAGTTTTGGAACCCATGATTTTCTGAATTTATGTGAAGCCATTGGTGCACAGCCCTACCTCGCCGGTAATGTCGGAAGCGGCACTGTACAGGAATTGGCCGATTGGGTGCAGTATGTAAATGGCAAACCCGGTACTGATCCCATGACCCGCTGGCGTGTACAAAATGGAAGGACGGCACCCTGGAGCGTTTCCATCTGGGGTGTGGGGAATGAGGCCTGGGGATGCGGCGGGAATATGAAACCGGAGCATTATGCCAACGTATTCCGGCAATATGCAACCTACATGACCGACTGGACAAACAGTGATAAACTTTTTCGGGTAGCGTCCGGTGCCAATGTGGATGATTATAACTGGACGGAAGTACTGATGCGTGAGATACCTCACCATATGATGGAAGGCGTGGCACTGCATCATTATTCATTTGTAAAATGGAGTGAAAAAGGCTCCGCCACCGATTTTTCAGAACAGCAGTATTTTGCTACCATGAAAACGGCTTTAAAAATGGAAGAGCTGGTAACCCGGCATTCGACCATTATGGATAAGTATGATCCGGCAAAGAAGATTGCCTTAGTGGTGGATGAGTGGGGTGGATGGTATAATGTGGAACCGGGCACCAATCCTGGTTTTCTGTATCAGCAAAATACCATGCGGGATGCCATGATTGCGGGAGTAACCCTGAATATTTTTAATAATCATGCGGAACGCGTCCGCATGGCCAACCTGGCCCAAACGGTTAACGTATTGCAGGCCGTCATTCTTACGCAAAAAGAAAAAATGATCCTGACACCGACATATCATGTTATGGAGATGTATAATGTGCATCAGGACGCTACATTGCTTCCGGTACAACTGAATACCGCTCGCTATGGCAGCGCGGGTGATGAGCTGCCGGCCGTATCGGTTTCCGCTTCCAGGGATAAAGCCGGAGTGATACATATCAGCCTGGTAAATATTGATCCCACAGTAAGCCAGCCCGTCAGCCTGGAAATCCGGGGTGTCCGTGCCGGACAGGTCAGTGGCCGGATACTCAGTTCATCCCGTTTACAGGATTTTAATAGTTTTGAACAACCCGGGAAAATTGCACCCAGGGATTTTACCGGAGCCGTTATAAAAGAACAGAACTTGCAGGTGCAATTACCCCCGCTTTCCGTTGTGGTATTAACGTTAAATCAGCAACCGTGAAAATGAACTTACATAGCTGGATAAAGAGTACCGTTTTTTTGCTGTGCTTGGGTACCAGTATTTCTTCCTGTGATAGAAAATCACCCGGTGGGGGAGGTGGTACGCCTGACCCGCCACCGGTGACACCCGCTTTCGATATCAATTCAATTAATGATACATACGCAGCGGTGGCTCCGTTTACCAGTTACCTGCGTTGGGGGCCGCATAATGTGCATGATCCGGCCATTATCAAAGCCGGTGAATATTATTATTGCTACAATACGGATGTAGGGTACGGTATATCCGTTCGGTCAGGTATTCAGATCAGGAAATCCAAAGACCTGGTGGAGTGGACATTCCTGGGCTGGGTTTTTAACAGCCTGCCTTCCATGGGATCGGCCTTTATCACGCAGTCCGGTGGCACACCCTTTAATTCATTATGGGCGCCCTGTATTGTAAAATCGGGTGCGGAATACAGGCTCTATTATTCGCTTACCTGTTCATTGCCCAGACTTAGTGTAATCGGATTAGCCACTTCCAGTTCGCCTGAAGGGCCATGGACGGAAAGAGGTTTGGTGGTCACGTCAAAGAATGATAATAGTGTTCAGACCAACGCCATTGATCCTTCTGTTTGTGTAACGCCGGCTGGTGAACACTGGATGGTTTACGGATCGGCCTGGGACGGCATCTATACAGTAAAGCTTGATCCGGCAACCGGACTTGCGTTTTCAGCAGGTGATAAAGGCGTGCGTGTTGCCAACAGGGGGTTTACCAATTCCGTGTATAATGGCAATATTGAAGGAGCCGATCTCATTTATAATGCACAACAGAACAAGTACTATCTGTTTATGGCATACGACTGGATCGATACCAAGTACAACGTCAGGGTGATGCGGGGCGATCAGCCAAACGGACCTTTCTATGATTTTAATAATGTAAATGCAAATACCAATGTGGATCATGGCCCGATGATTATTGCGCCATATCAGTTTGCCGGGCATAGCGGCTGGCAGGGTGTGGCCCATTCCACCACTTTCAGTGACGGCAACGGTCAGTATTTTATTGCCCACCAGGGACGACCGGGGGTTGATAAATATTACATGAATCTGCATGTACGTAAATTATTCTGGACAACAGATGGCTGGCCGGTTGCTTCGCCGGAACGATATGCCTGGGAAAAAGATTCTTTGATCAGCCAGGCAGATGTGGTGGGTGACTGGGAACAGATTATTCTGGGTTACCGGGTAGTTCCGGGTTATGCCAATGAACAGGTGACGCCGGATTTCCAGCAATCCATTTCTTTGAGTATTCTGGCCAATGGCACATTAAACGGCAGCGCGGCCAATACCTGGGTGTACAATGCGCCCTGGCTGGAAATGCGCTGGGCCAATGGATATACGGATAAAGTATTTGTACAAAAGGGCCGTGACTGGGAAAATAAAAAGAACACGATTATTTTTTCCGGATTGAATAATACAGGCACTGCCATCTGGGGAAAGAAAAAATAATTTCTGTATAGATTGCCGGAGAGGCAGTCTCCAAACAAACAAGACGATGAAATTTTTTCATATACTGATAACCGGGGTCATTTGTACGGCTCTCGCCGGTGTCGTTTCAGCTCAAAAAATCGAAAACCGGATTATTGTAAAGGCCGATAAACCTTATACCGCCGTTGCGCCCACCATGTGGGGGGTGTTTTTTGAGGATATCAATATGGGGGCTGACGGAGGCATATACGCTGAACTGATAAAAAACCGTTCATTTGAATTTTACAAACCGTTGATGGGATGGGAAATAAAACAGAAAACCTTCAATGAAGGAGCGGTAACCGTAATAAACCGGCAGGAAGCAAAAAGCAACAATCCGCGTTTTGCAAGGATAAAAGTAAAAGGTAACTCCCGGGAGATATTAAACCTGACCAATGAAGGTTTCAGGGGAATGGGCATAAAGAAAGGACTGCGATATTTCTTTTCCGTTTGGTACCGGGTCAGTGTGCCGGGTATAAAAATGCATGTGGAATTACTCAGCCAGCAAGGTGAAATAATCGGATCATCCGTGGTTACCGCGGATAACACGTCTGGCAACTGGAGTAAAATGGCGGTAGATTTTATTTCCGCTGCAACGGATCTTAAGGGCCGTTTCCGGATATGGTTTGAAGGAGAGGGCGAACTGGATATTGATATGGTATCCCTTTTCCCGGAAGATACCTGGAAAAAAAGACCTGGTGGCTTACGTGCGGATATGGTTCAGTTGCTGGCTGATCTCAAGCCCGGCTTCCTGCGCTTTCCGGGCGGGTGTATTGTGGAAGGATATGACCTTTCTCAACGCTATCAGTGGAAGAAGACAATCGGCCCGGTAGAAGAACGCGAACTGATCATCAGCCGCTGGAATTTTGAATTTGCCCACCGGCCTACACCTGATTACTTCCAGACTTTTGGACTGGGCTTTTTTGAGTATTTCCAGCTGGCCGAGGATATCGGGGCTGCGCCATTACCGATTCTGAACTGTGGCATGGCTTGTCAGTTCAATACGGCCGAATTAGTACCGTTGGATCAACTGGAACCCTATATCCAGGACGCGCTGGATCTGATTGAATTTGCTAACGGTGATGCAACAACGAAATGGGGAAGTGTCCGGTCCGGTATGGGGCACCCTGCCCCGTTTAACCTGAAAATGCTCGGCATCGGCAATGAGAACTGGGGACCCCAGTATATTGAAAGGCTGGCCATTTTCAGTAAAGCCATTAAAGCAAAGTACCCGGAGATGCAACTGGTAACCAGTGCCGGTACCGATCCTTCCGGCGAGCGGTTTGATTACCTGAATACGGAATTGCGGAAGATGAAAGCGGATGTGATAGATGAACATTATTACCGCCGGCCTGAATGGTTTTTTGAAAACGCGGCACGCTATGATCAGTATGCACGAAACGGATCAAAAATATTCGCCGGTGAATACGCGGGACAAAGCGATAAATCCGTAAGTATTCATAACCGGAATAATGTGCGTACCGCTATCGGTGAAGCCGCTTTCCTCACCGGTCTTGAGCGGAACGCTGACGTAGTAGTGATGGCTTCCTATGCGCCGTTGTTTGCCCATATTGACGGCTGGCAATGGACACCGGATCTGATATGGGTGGATAATCTGCGCAGTATGGGAACTGTAAACTACCAGGTGCAGAAATTATTTTCCACCAACAGGGGTACGCACGCGGTACCGGCCCTGCTGGCAGGTAAGGCTTTATCCGGTCAGGATAGTCTGTATATTTCCGCCGTAGTGGATAAAGAAGAAAAGCAGCTGATCATTAAAATAGTAAATGCGTCTATGTCGGACAGACAGCTGCCTTTTTTACTCGAAGGATATAAAAAGCCGGTTTACAACGGAAGTATGACCGTATTAAGTGGTGAGCCGGAACAGATGAATACACTGGATCAGCCGGAAAAAATAATGCCTGTTCAGACTGCTCTGTCTGGCAAGGGCAATAAACTGGATTTACCGGTAAAGGGTTTTTCAGTGACGGTCATCAGGCTGACGATAAAGTAGCATCAGCGCAAATTTTTAAAATCGGTGTTTATGCGAATACCCTGGTTATTGACCGGCTTACTGGCCTCCGGAACAGTCTTCGGACAATTGCAGACCGGAAACCTGCCTGTTCATGATCCCGTTCTGATCAGACAGGATAGTACGTATTTTCTGTTTGCCACCGGCAGGGGAATCAATGTATGGTCGTCGGCAGACCGGCTCAACTGGAAAAAAGAACCCCCGGTTTTCGACACGCTTCCCTGGGGCGTGCAAACCGTTCCGGGATTTAAGAATCATATCTGGGCACCGGATATATACCAGGCAAACGGACAATATTATTTATACTATTCGGTCTCTGCTTTTGGAAAAAACACATCCTGTATAGGAGTGGCAACGAATACTACCCTTAACCGGAATGACCCTGCATTCAAATGGACTGATCATGGAAAGCTGATACAATCGGTACCCGGGCGGGATATGTGGAATGCAATTGATCCCAACCTGGCGTTTGATCAGCAGGGAGTGCCCTGGCTCACATTCGGTTCATTCTGGAATGGTATAAAGATGGTTAAGTTGAACAATGATCTGGTCTCATTGTCGTCACCTGAGAAGTGGCTGACGGTAGCTTCCCGTACAAGAAGCCCGCGGTTGAATGATAGTCTGCCCGGCGATGCGGCCATCGAAGCGCCATTTATCTGGAGGCATGAGGATTATTATTACCTGTTTGTTTCTTTTGACTATTGTTGCCGGGGAGAAAAAAGTAATTATAAAGTCATGGTTGGCCGGTCCGCCTCAATTACCGGTCCGTATATTGATCAGGCAGGGGTACCCTTATTACAAGGCGGCGGGACCCTTGTAGCGGAAGGAAATAAAGACTGGCATGGTACCGGACATAATGCGGTTATTCATGATCAGGGCAGAGACTGGCTTGTTTTTCACGGATATGATGCGAAGGATAAAGGCCGGTCAAAACTGAGAATAGAAAAAATCAGCTGGCGGGATGGCTGGCCGGTACTTGAAGTTAAATAATGATGAGTTCACATACTGTTCCTTCATTTTCAGGTAACAGGGACGGACCGTTTCTACTTTACTACCAGTTTGCAGAGCTGGTAAGCATGGCAATCGTTAGCAGAGCAAACAGGGTTTCTTTCCAGAGACCCTGTTTTTTTTTCTGCAATAAAAAGGCCGTCTCTTCGGGAGACGGCCTTTTTTATAAATAGCATTTACTTACGCTTTTGTATCAACCGGTTTCGGCTTTTCAGCAGACTTGCCGGTAGCTTTCTTTCCTTTGGTCAGATCCACCAGGATGGGGGCGGCCACAAAGATGGAAGAGTACGTACCAGTGATTACACCGATCAGCATCGCGAAGGCGAAACCTTTGGTTACTTCACCACCCACCAGGAACAGGATGAGGATGGTCAGGAACACGGTCAGTGAAGTCATGATGGTACGGCTCAGCGTTTGGTTGATCGCCAGGTTGATGGTTTCACCAAGCGGAGTTGTTGGCGACAGACGCCGGTCTTCCCGGATACGGTCGAATACAATCACGGTGTCGTTCATGGAGAAACCGATTACCGTCAGTACCGCGGCAATAAAGTGCTGGTCAATTTCCAGCGGGAAGGGTACGATATTCTTGGCAAAGGAGAAAACGATCAGCGTTACAAATACGTCGTGCAGCAAGGCGATGATGGTACCCAATGAATATCTCCAGTCGCGGAAACGGATAAAGATATACAGGAAGATAACCAGCAAGGCGAAAACGGTGGCTTTCACAGCACCTAATTTCAGATCATCTGAAATCGTTGGTAATACTTTCTTGCTTTGTTCAATGTATTTATCCGTGGCAAACTGTTCGTAACTCAGGTTTTCCGGCAGGAAGGATTTCAGTCCTTCATACAGTTTGGCGGAAACCACAGAGTCAGCCGTCGGACGGGAATCCTTGATCAGGTAAGAAGTGGTAATATCCAGTTTGGAGGCATTCCCGATTGTTTTGATAATGGTATTCTCTCCTTCGAACGCTTTTTCGAGAGAAATACGAACGGCTTCCTCGTCCACTTTTTTGGAGAACTGGACCATATAACTGCGTCCTCCATCGAATTCCACCCCGTAACGGAAACCGTTAAAGAAAGAAGCGATTCCCAGTGCCAGTACAACAAAGGAAATGATATACGCCACTTTCCGGTACTCGATGAATTTGTATTTCGCATGTTTGAATACACGGCGGGAAACACCGGTAAAGTATTCAAGGTGCTTTTTCTTATTGGTAAATATATCACTCACCCAACGGCTCACCAGGATTCCGCAGAACAGGGAAAGAAGGATACCGATGATCTGTGTGGTGGCAAAACCTTTCACCGGGCCCAGACCGAAATAGAACAGGATGAAGGCCGTCAGCAGGGTGGTAACGTGTGCATCCAGTACAGGAGGCAGGGATCGTTTGTAACCCTCGTTAATGGCCGGAATATATCCTTTTCCTTTTTCCAGCTCTTCTTTGATACGTTCATATATAATTACGTTCGTGTCAACCGCCATACCGATTGTCAGTACCAGACCGGCGATACCGGGAGCAGTTAATGTGGCACCCAGTCCCGCCAGTATACCAACAGTAAAGAGCAGGTTCAGGATTAAAGCGATATTGGCCACCCAGCCACTGGTATTATAATATACCAGCATCAGGAGGAAGATTACCACAAAGGAAATCAGAAACGCCATACTTCCACCCTGGATGGCTTTAGCTCCCAGTGTGGGACCTACCTGTTCATCATGAACAATCTTGGCAGGAGCGGGGAGCTTACCGATCTTCAGGATATTGGCCAGGTCGGCAGCTTCCTGTTGCGTATAGCTTCCGGTAATGGACGAAACACCGTTGGGAATTTCGTTGATTACATTCGGGGCAGACTGTACCAGGTTATCCAGTACGATGGCGATGGGTTTACCTACATTTTCTGCCGTCATCTTTTTCCAGATATTGGCACCGGCAGGTTTCATTTTCATTTCAATCTGCACTTTACCATACTGGTCAAAGTCCTGGCGTGCATCGGAAATTGCATCACCTTCCAGTTTAGCTTCTGTACGGTTATAGGTTTTCAGGGAATACAGCGGAACGAATTCGGCTGTCTTACCTTTTTTATCCTTATCAGGTACGCCATACGCAAATACCACGTCGGAGGGGAAATTACCTTTGAACTCATTCAGGTAAGAACGGAACAGGGCGGTATCCCGGATGGGTACATATCCGATAGCGGAAGGATAACCCACATTGCCCTTTTCATCGCGGTAAGGCTGGGCAAATTGCAGGTATTTATCAATAGTATTCGCATTGGCGAGATTATTCTTGGCCGTATCGGTCTTGCTTTTTCCGGTATCTGCTGCGGTAATATCGCCGATCTTTTTAGACGTGTTTGTGTCATTCGCAGCAGTCGTATCCACTTTTGCCGCGGTGGTATCAACTGCAGGAGCCGTTGTATCGGCCACACCGCCGTATTTAGCGTTGAATGCGTTGATGGTGCGCTGCCAGCCATTGCCATAATTCTGATCAGCCAGTGTATATACTTCCCAGAACTGAAGGTTGGCCGTGCTTTGCAGCAGTTTGCGTACCCTTTCTTTATCCTTGATACCGGGCAATTCCACATTGATCAGTCCACGGTTGGGTATCGGGTTAATGGAAGGCTGTGCCACACCAAACTGGTCGATACGTGTACGCAAACGGTCGAATGTCAGGTTAAAGGCCGTCTTTGCCTGGTCGCGGATATAACTCTCCACTTTGCTGTCGCTGGATTTGATATCAATTACATTGGCACTGGCACCGGAAAATAAACTGGCCAGCGGACGGTTCGGTTCCAGTTTGCGGTATTCCTGTATGAACAGGGTAATAAAGTCCGCATCACTATTTCCTTTCCTGTTGTCGGCATTTACCAGCGACTTAAGGAAATTCGGATCCGTGGAATTATTAGCGAGGGATTTCAATAATCCGTTCATCTCCACTTCCAGGGTAACGTTCATACCACCTTGCAGGTCGAGACCGAGATTCAGCTCTTCCTCTTTCGCTTTCTTATAGCTTAAGGCGCCATTGATACCATAGGTCAGTGTGGTGTTTTCGGTGGCCTTCAGCAGGCTGTCATACTTTTGCTTAAATACTTTTGCCCGTACTTCCTCATACTCTTCCTGGGTACCGGTAAAATCAGCTGTCTTTGTCTTGGGATAACTCTTGTCGACAATCTCCCATGCTTTGGCCGACTGTTTCTTTTCATGGTTTTTAACAAACCAGGTAAAAGACAACTGGTACAGCGAGTACACAATAAGCAGCACTGTGAAAAAGCGAACCAAACCTTTCAGTTGCATACGTTGATCGATTTACATTTTTATCCCTACACAATCGTTGATACAGTTGGGATAAAGGGTTTACATAAAATTTAAGCACAACCCGCCGGGACCACAGGGTCCGTTACGGGCGGGCAAAGATAGTTTTTTCAGATCAAATCCCGTAAAGGAAAACCGGGTTCTTGTTCACTGATTTTTAAAAACTTAAATGGGTGAGATTCGCTGAATTTTTATACCGGGGCTAAAGTGTAATCCGGCTTATTCCGGACAGATGACGGAGAGATAGATTTCCCGGGAATGCCCGAATAATAGTAGGAGAAAAGCCTGTAAATTCAAAAAATACAAAGAAAAAATAATTACATAAAAATCACAAAAACAATTAATTATGATATATAATTTAAATTTATAATGAAATATTTTTTTTGCAAACCGTTTGTTCATTTGTTTTTCTACGCTTTAATATATTCCAGTTTATCAGATAAATCCAGCTACTCCGCACGCTGCTATATTCCCGGGATAGCCTGTCCGGCCCGGGTTTAAGAATTGAAAAATGAAACGGATTTTTCCGTTGCCGGGAAGAGGGTCGGGTCAAAACGTCCGTGTTTACCTGTTTTTCGGATGGCAACACGGGGTATCATGTACGATCCTTTCTGAAATAAATGGTAGCCCTTCGCGCTGCTGCGTAATACGTATTTGTTGTAGTGATGAATTGATCTTTATATCGAAAGGCAGTGAGTGAAACGTTGAGTATAAAATAATCTGCATACCGATTTACAATAACGAACAGGAGTTCGGAATTACGAATGAAAACTTATTCATTTACAGTTCAATTCAAAAAGTTCGCGTTTTATTATGTGTTATCTTTGCTCCCGGAAAAAAGGCTAAACTTTAAACCCTAAAACCTAAACTCAAAACCCTCAATACTATCATGCAACTATCATCCTTCCTGCAGCGCTTCAATGAACCAGAGACTTTAAAAATGGCAAAACTGGGACGTGAACTCAGGGCAAAGGGGATTGATGTAATTGATCTCAGTCTGGGTGAGCCGGATTTTGATACACCTGAACATATCAAACAGGCGGCGGTAAAAGCCATTCAGGACAACTGGAGTCATTATACACCGGTATCCGGATATCCTGATTTGCGGGAAGCGGTTTGTACCAAACTGAAACGGGATAATAACCTGGAGTATAAAGCGGAAAATATTGTAACCTCCACCGGTGCCAAGCAAAGTCTGGCCAATGCCATACTCGCCCTGGTGGATGATAATGATGAAGTAATTATTCCCACACCGTATTGGGTTACATATAGTGAGCTGGTGAAAATCGCGCGTGGTAAAGTGGTTGAGATCAAGAGCAGTCCTGACTCCGGTTTCAAAATCAACGCCGCTCAGCTGGAAGCCGCCATCACCCCGCAATCAAAAGTATTCCTGTTTTCATCTCCCTGTAATCCCAGTGGAGCAGTATATAATAAAGAAGAGTTGTCTGCCCTGGCTGATGTATTCCGTAAATATCCGCAGATCCTGATTATCTCTGATGAGATCTATGAGTATATCAACTTTGTTGGCAAGCATGAGAGCATTGCACAGTTTGCCGACCTCAAAGACCGTGTGATTATCGTTAATGGACTCAGTAAAGGATTTGCCATGACCGGTTGGCGGCTGGGTTATATTGCCGCGCATGCAGATATCGCGAAAGCCTGTGAAAAAATCCAGGGGCAATTTACAAGTGGCACCAACTCCATCACCCAGAAAGCGGCGGTAGTGGCATTGACTACTGATCTCAGGCCGACTATGGAAATGGTGGAAGAGTTCACCCGTCGTCGTACTAAAGTACTTGAAATTGTAAAAGATATTCCCGGAGTGATTTGTCCCGAACCGGAGGGTGCCTTCTATATTTTCCCCGATGTAAGTTATTATTACGGGAAGAGTGATGGCGAAAACACCATCAGCAATGCTGCCGATCTTTCTATGTATTTGCTGAACACTGCACATGTATCTTCTGTAATGGGCGATGCCTTCGGCGAACCCAAATGCGTTCGTTTCTCATTTGCCAACAGTATGCCCAAAATTGAAGAAGGCTGGACCCGTATTAAGGCGGCCCTGGCTAAATTGAAATAAGAAGGGATCGCGTCATGCATTGGAAATGGAATGGCAGTACCAGAAATTTTTGCTGAGAAAGTATAAGGCCAGGTAAATGGCAATCAGGATGAGACCTTGCCCTCTCTTCAACCGGCTTTGATAACCGTTTTACCCAAACTGTTCCAATAAAGCAATCCGCTTCTCAATTGGCGGATGCGTGGCAAACATATTGTCCCAGGAGGCGGAAGTATGTGAAGAAGGCCTGGGGTTGTCGAAAAAGAGTTGCGCCACATCCCGGCTCTCGACTGCTTCAATGGCTGGATCAACCGCCACTTTACGGAGAGCACTGGCGAGCGCCTGTGGATTCTTCGTCATATCGGCGGCACCCGCATCGGCGAGGTATTCGCGGTGGCGGCTGATGCCGAAACGCAGTAACAGTGATATGAAATAGGCGAGAGCCGTTACCACAATGGCGATCAGGATGATGGCCCCGCTGCCTTTCGAATCCTTACTGCGACGGCCGCCACCCGTAAAACGCAGACTGCGGAATGCCAGCTCGGCCAGAAAAGAAAATATGCCAACGAATATGATGGAGATGATCAGCAGGCGCACATCACGGTTTCGGATATGCGCTAATTCATGCGCAATTACGCCTTCCAGCTCTTCGTCACTGAGTTTATTGATGATGCCCCGGGATAGCGAAATGGAATAAGAGCGCTGATCAATACCGCTGGCAAAAGCATTCAGGGATTCATCTTCAATGATAAAAAGCCGGGGTTGCGGCATTCCCTGCGCGATACAAAGATTTTCCAGCAGGTTATACACTCTTTTATTCTCCATCCGCTCCAGCGGTTTACTGCCGGTGGCCATACGGATAAACGAGGAATGTCCGGCCCAGGCAATCAAAAACCAGATACCCGTAGCTGCTAAAACAACAGGCAGACTCTGCAGGAAGAGCAGGTTGGGATCTGTGCCATACTCCGCCTGTCCCTGGGTGAAATAGATAAACGCATAACACATCCCCAGCAGCAGGGCCGGGAAGGCAATCAGCAGTAAAAGGGAATTCGTATTATTCCTGCGGATCTGTCTGTCAAGTCCGACATATTCCATAGTAACGTTATAATACCCCCGTTAAAACTGAATTTTCGGAGGCTCTTCCATCTGCTTACGGGTATCAGTACCCAGATCAAACATGATTTCTTTGCTGAAGCCGAAATTGCGGGCCAGCAGGTTGCCTGGAAATGATTCCACCGCAGTATTGTATTCGGTAGTAGCCGCATTGAAGAAGCGACGGCTGGCGGCCAGCTTGTTTTCAATATCGCTGAGTTCTTCCTGCAATTGCAGAAAATTCTGATTGGCTTTCAGATCGGGATAAGCTTCCACCGACACTTTTAATCCGGCAAGAGCAGAACTGAGTTGCTGTTCCGCTACAATTTTGCCATCAATCGTACTGGCATTCATGGCGGCCGAACGGGCTTCTGTTATTTTAATCAAAAGCTCTTTTTCATGACTGGCATATCCCTTTACTGTTTCCACTAATTGTGGCACCAGGTCATGCCGCTGACGCAACTGTACATCAATATCGGCAAATGCATTCTGTCTGCGGTTGCGGAGACGAACCAGGCTGTTATAAAGACTGATGACCCATAGTACAATCAGGATAATAATACCAACAATTATTAATACTGGCATAACGGTTATTTTATATCCTGAAATTAGGTAAAAAGCAAAGACCGGCAAAAGCCGGTCTTTCAGGATCAGTTTGTCCGGTCCATATACCAGGTACCGGATCCCGATGTACTGGTTCCGCTGCCCCAGGTACCATTGGTCATTTTTCCGGCATTGCTCCAGTCGGCCTTAATGGAAAAAGTGCTGCCACCCGTATACGTATACGTGGCGGTAAACACAGTTCCGGTCAGGGTCCAGGTACCGTAACCTTTCGATGAAGTTGAAATACTGGTACCATCAGCCACCGTAATCTTTCCACCGGATTCCACTACCATGGAATACCCGCTGGCAGGGGCGGCCGTTCCGTTACCGTATTTGCCCAACCAAAGTCCTTCAATCGGGTAAACAGGGTCTGTCTTGTCTTTTTTACAGGAGGCGAAAAGTGACAGGGTAAGGATGGCCAGCAAAAAACTGCGCCTTGTTGTTTGTACAATGTTCATTGGTAAAATGGTTTAATGTACCACAAGGATAGTGCGGATTTTCCATTTCCGGTATCCCATGAAAGTGGTATTTTTTGAAAGGATTGAATGTCTGCCTGTTACCGGAAAGTTGTATATTTCGCACCTAATTCTCACCGATGCGATTACTACCTTTTGCCATTTCCGCCGCTATAACTGCGGGTCTCGTATTTACACTCAGTAATCAGTGGGGCCCGATGCCCCCTGTTGGAAAGTTTCTAAGTCCGCAGTATGGATTCTGGCAGAATGCCGAACCTGCCGGTGAAAATTTTGATGCCGATCTGCAGATACCCGGTTTAAAAGCGAAGGCTGAAGTATTCCTTGATGACCGGTTGGTGCCCCATGTTTTTGCAGGAAATGACCACGATCTTTATTTTATCCAGGGCTTTTTGCATGCCAGATTCCGTCTTTTTCAGATGGACCTGCAGACAAAAGCGGCAGCGGGCAGAGCCAGCGAAATAGCTGGTGCCAAAGCCATCAGTTTTGATAAAGAACAACGCCGGCTGGGTATGGTCTATGCTGCCGAAAAAGCCGTGATCGAAATTGAAAAGGATCCCACATCTAAAGAATTATTTGATGCCTATACCAGCGGAGTGAACGCATACATCCGTTCAATGACGGATGCGGAAATGCCGGTGGAGTATAAATTATTAAATATACAGCCGGAACCCTGGTCCAACCTCCGCAGTGCCCTGCTCCTGAAAATGATGGCCAAAATGCTTTCCTCCGGAACGGAACATGACCTGGCTAATACCAATGCCAAATCCGTTTTCCTACCTGATGAACTGAAACGGCTTTATCCGCAGGTGCCTGATTCATTAGTGCCTATTGTTCCAAAGGGAACCGTATTCGAAACGCCGGGTATTGTGCCGGTGGCGCCTGCTACTGCAGACTCCCTGTACCTGGGCCGGAAAGATACGGTGAACGCTAAAGAGATCTCCAAACCGGATATTAATAATGGCAGTAATAACTGGGTGGTGGCCGGTTCCAAAACCGCCAGTGGCGCTCCGATACTTTGCAATGATCCGCACCTGGAACTATCATTGCCTTCTATCTGGTATGAAATCCAACTGGTATCCCCAACGAGTAATACCTATGGCGTATCACTCCCGGGCAGTCCTTTTGTGGTGATCGGTTTCAACGATAGTATTGCCTGGGGCGTAACCAATGCCCAGCGGGATGTGAAGGATTATTATGAGATTAAATTCAGGGATAACAGTAAACAGGAATACTGGTTTAATGGCAAATGGGAGAAAACCACGCTGAAGGAAGAAATCATAAAAGTAAAAGGGCAGGCCGATGTAATAGATACAGTAGCCTATACCGTTTTCGGACCGGTGATGTTTGATGCTTCTTTCTCCAATGAATTGTCGGGTAACCGCAACCTGGCGGTACGCTGGGTTGCCCATGACCCCAGTAATGAAGGGTACACCTTTTATCACCTGAACCGGGCAAAGAATTATGATGAATATGCGGCTGCCATTGCAACCTTCCAATGCCCGGGGCAGAATTTTATTTTTGCCTCAAAAACCGGGGATATTGGTATCTGGCAACAGGGAAAATTTCCGGCCCGCTGGGACCGCCAGGGTTTGTATGTAATGCCGGGCGAAGACAGCAGTTATATGTGGCAGGGATTTATTCCCCAACAGGAAAATCCACATGCAAAAAATCCTGAACGCGGGTTTCTTGAAAGTGCCAATCAACGACCCGCTGATTCCACATATCCGTATTTTATTCCCGGCAGTTATATCACACCCAGGGGTATCACGATCGAAAATAAACTGGCGGCAATGTCAGGCGTTACAGTGAAAGACATGATGGCCTTGCATGGAAATTATTTCAATACACTGGCAGAAGATATAAGGCCTCTGTTACTGGCCAATGTACGGGAAGAAGCACTGCATCCGGAATCCAAAAAATACCTGCAGCTCTTCCGTGACTGGGACCTGAATGCGTCTCCTGATTCAAAGGGGCAAACAATCTATCAATGCTGGTGGGACAGTCTCGAAGTGGAAATCTGGCAGGATGATATGGCCCGTGTGGTTCCCGAAACACCCTGGCCGGAGGAACAGACTACGATGGAGCTGCTGAAAAAAGATTCCGCGTTAATTTATATTGACAACCGTAACACAACCAAACGGGAAACACTGGCAGAGCTGGTTACTACTGCCCTGAATAAAGTCAGTGCAGATCTCCGGAAAAAAGAACTGGCGGGTAAACTGGAGTGGACAAAATTCAAAAATCCCAGTGTATATCACCTGATCAAAGACCTGAAAGGATTTGCCCGGATGGGATTACCTGTTGGCGGTAATGGAAATATCATCAATGCCATCACACATAGCCATGGTCCAAGCTGGCGGATGATTGTACATATGACCGGACAAACGGAAGCCTATGGTGTTTATCCCGGCGGACAAAACGGCAACCCGGGCAGCCGTTTCTATGACAATTATGTGAATCAATGGGCGGCCGGAGAGTATAATAAACTCTGGTTTATGCACGACGGTGACCGCAGCGATAAACAGGTAAAATGGATTATGAAATTCAGTACGGGTAAATAAATTTAATTCAGCAAGTTTTCAATCAGTAATCATGAAATTTCTTACAGCTATCATATTAACTGCCCTGACCGGATTTATCGCCGGCACATTGTCTTTTTCGCCCTGGTGGGGTTTTGCCGTTACCTCTTTACTGGTAGCCGTCCTGGTGCATCAGAAAGCGGGTAAGGCTTTTTTAGCGGGCTTTCTCGGTATACTGCTGCTATGGGCCGGACTTGCTTACTGGATTGATGTAAAAAATAATAGTGTACTCTCGCAACGAATTGCGCATATACTACCGCTTAACGGGAACAGTCTGCTGCTGATCCTGCTTACCGGGGTGGCAGGCGGACTGATTGGCGGTTTTGCGGCGATGAGTGGCAGTTTTCTCCGGGCCTCTTCTAAGAAATGATGTTAATTCTTTTCTAAGGGTTGACCATGCAGCGGGATCAAGCATGGCTTGGTTTATCTTGCGCCCCAACATGAACCGATCAACTGTCTCTATCTTACTGTTTTTATTTTCCTGTCAGTCTTTATTTGCCGGCAAAGTGTCGGGTGTTGTCACCGACAGCAGTGGCCGGCCTTTGCCTTTTGCATCCGTATTTGTTCAGGGTATGAATAAGGGAACCAGTACCAATGCTGAAGGACGGTACTCTCTCACACTTACGGCCGGTACCTACACATTGAACTGCCAGTATGTAGGCTATGCCCGCCAGGAGAAAAGCATCACCATTGCCCAACAATCCGACCTTACCGTTGATTTCCGCCTGCATGTACAGGAGCTTACATTGGGAGAAGTGGTTTTAGGAAAAGGGGAGGATCCGGCGTATGAAATTATCCGTCAGTCAATTCTTAAGCGGAAATATTATCTCGCACAACTGGACCGTTATCGTTGTGAAGTCTATACCAAGGGGCAAATGCGGCTGCGTGGTTTCCCAAAAAAGTAATGGGACAGAAAGTTGATTTTGAAGACGGGGATACCAGTAAACGGAAAATGTTGTATCTCTCGGAAACGGTTTCTGTCTACACGGTTGATAAACCCAACAAAATAAAACTGGAAGTGATTTCTTCCAAAGTCAGTGGTCAGACCGGGGGCTATGGACTCGCCGCCCCGGAATTTCTTTCCTTTTATGAAAACAATGTGCGTGTAGGTGATGGACTCAATCCACGTGGCTTTATATCGCCCGTTGCGGAGAATGCGCTGAATTATTATAAATATAAATGGGAGGGCAGTTATATCGAGGATGGACGCGAGATTAATCATATTAAAGTGATACCCCGTCGCAAATTCGAACCCCTGTTCAGTGGTTATATCGATATAGTGGAAGATGAATGGCGGATTCATTCGGTAAAACTGCTGCTGACCGGGAGTGCGCAGATGGAAATACTGGATACGCTGCGGGTAGAGCAATTGTACCGGGCTCATGATAAAGACCGTTGGTTTGTCAGCAGCCAGGTAATTTACCCGGCCACCAAAATTCTGGGATTCGATGTGTATGGCAGTTTTGTAAACGTCTATTCCGGATTTGATCCGGAACCCGTTATTGATAAAAAAACATTCAGCAGCACGGTTGTGAAATATACCGACAGTGCCAATAAACGGGATGAAGCTTATTGGGAAAAAAACAGGCCCGTTGCCCTGTTGGCCGATGAAGTCCGGGATTACCAGAAGAAGGACAGCCTGGAACAGGTACGCAAAAGTCCCCGGTATAAAGATTCAATTGACCGGAAGAACAATAAAATTACCCCGGTAAACCTGCTCTTACTGGGACAGACCTTTTCCATTTCAAAAAAACGGCAGACGATCAGTCTGGCCCCTGTTCTGGAAATGGTCAATTTCCACCCGGCAGAAGGGCTGGTACTGAATCCTTCTGTTACCCTTTTTAAAAGACTGGATACAATTCCCATGGGCCGGCGTTCTTACAGTATCACCCCGGAGTTCCGTTATGGCTTCCTGAACCGGCATTTTAATCCCATGCTCAGCTTCCGGTATAATTATGGAAAAAAATATAATCAGTCCTTCAGTCTCTCCGGTGGCAGAAAAGTATTTCAATTCAATCCCGATCTGCCGGTGAGTGACCGCGACAATACATTCAATTCGCTGATCTATGAACGCAATATCCGGAAGACGTATGAAGCGGCATTTATACGTGGCAGTTACCGGAGTGGCCTGGGGAGCGGGTTTTCAATTGTAACAGGATTTCAATACCAGGATCGTAAACCGCTGGAGAACAGAACGGATTATACCTGGCGGAAAGATGAGCAACGGATGTATTCGCCAAATTATCCCAATGAACTGGTTACAGCGAATATTGTACCCCATCAGTCGTTTATTGTATTACTGGGCATTAACTGGCAGCCGGGCACACGGTACGTAGAGTATCCCGACCGTAAAGTAAGCCTGGGTTCCCGTTATCCGAACTTCTCCTTTCAATATACCAGGGGAATTAAGAATATACTGGGGAGTGATGCAGACTTCAGTAAATGGAAATTATATGTAACAGATAACCTGAACCTGAAATTGAAAGGACAATTCAGGTACAGGGTGGGTATGGGTGGTTTTTTGAATAACCGTTCCGTGGAATTGCCCGATTATCAGCATTTCAATGGAACCATTACCCGGTTTATGCCCGAGTACCAGCGAAGCTTTATGTTATTGCCACAATACCTGTTCAGTAATAAGGATAAGTTTTATGCCGAATCTCACCTGGAATACAATCTGAAAGGATTCCTGACTAATAAACTACCCCTGATCCGCAAGCTGAACCTCTACCTGGTAACGGGTGCGAATGGGATTTACCTGAATAATCATAAATACTACTACGAAGTATTTGCCGGTTTCGATAATATCTTTAAACAGATCCGGGTAGACTTTGTACAATCTTATCAGAATGGGAAACCCTTTCAGCAGGGTATCCGGATCGGGCTGAGTAAGCTGAATCTCAGCAGGGGCCGGGAAGACTGGCCGTAAACTGCTGGTAATCCGTTCAATCGGTTATTCGCCTGTTTTTTTGTAAATTTGCCCGCTGAAGTAACTGATTCAGGATATTTCAGTAAACGAAATTTGGTTCAGCCTGCAACTGTCCGATTATTATTAATTATCCCGTACAAACGGGATTCAGATTTCAAACTTTATGGCCTTACACAACCGCGTCTCCCGCAAGGAGCTGAAAGAAGCTGTATTAAACGATCTCACACCGAGGACTACGATTTCCTTTTATTGTTATTTTAAGATTGAAGATCCTGCCAGTTTCAGGAACACACTGTACCGCGAGCTGAAGCAATCAGGCGTGCTTGGACGGATCTATGTGGCTCATGAAGGAATCAACGCGCAGATAAGTGTCCCTTCTTCCAACCTGGAGGCATTGCGGGCTTATCTGTATACAATCGAACCACTGAATGGGCTTCGGTTGAATATTGCGGTGGATGATGACGGGAAATCCTTTTTTGTGCTGGATATAAAAGTGCGGCCGAAGATAGTAGCCGACGGCATTGATGACCCCGGTTTTGATATGGCCAATAAAGGAAAATATGTAAATGCAGAAGAGTATAACCGGCTGGCCGAAGATCCGGATACCGTGATTATTGATATGCGGAACTACTATGAGTTTGAAGTTGGCCATTTTGAAAGAGCCATAGAAATTCCGTCGGATACATTCCGCGAGCAATTACCCATGGCGGCTGAAATGATGAAAGAGAAAAAAGAGGCCAATATCATCATGTATTGCACCGGGGGAATCCGCTGTGAAAAAGCTTCCGCGTTCATGCTGCACAAGGGGTTTAAAAACGTCTTTCACCTGGAAGGCGGCATAATTAATTATGCAAAGCAGATCAAAGAAAAGGGGCTGCCCAGTAAATTCATTGGTAAAAATTTTGTGTTTGATGAAAGACTTGGTGAGCGGATAACAGATGATATTATCGCCCATTGTCATCAATGCGGCAAACCGGCCGATACCCATACCAATTGTAAAAATGACGGCTGTCACCTGCTCTTTATACAATGTGCCCAATGTGCAACCACGTATGAAGGTTGCTGCAGTAAAGAATGCCAGGATACCCTGTTGTTGCCGGATGAACGCCGGAAAGAATTACGGAAAGGCGTTGACAATGGTCAGCACATATTTAATAAATCAAAGCAACGCTTGCGGCCCCGGCTCACTAAAGATTAATTAACCGGGATCCACTTCAGGCAAACTGGTTTGCCCAGGGCAATCCGTTTGCCGCTGTCTTTTAACAAGCCAGTGGACGCATTGCGTTCAAAGATTACGATCTCATCACTGTTTTGGTTGCCCACCAGCAGGAATTGCTCTGAAGGGTCAAAATTGAAATTGCGCGGGCCATTACCCAGCGTGGATTGATGTCCGAGCAGCGTCAGTTTTCCTTTTTTACTTATAGAGTAAATGGCAATATTGTTCACCGTACTCCTGTTGGAGGCATAAAGAAATTTTCCATCCGCACTTACATGAATATCGGCACTGCCCGGAAAACGCTGATCGCCGTCAACCATGGTACTGATGCGTTGTATTGTTTTCAGTTTACCTTTTTTGTAAGTATAGGCTACAACGGTTCCGCTCAGTTCTTCGATCAGGAAAGCTTTTTTCCCATCCGGATGAAAAGTAATATGCCGGGGACCCGCACCGGGTACGGATGCTGCATAAGCATTCCTGTCGCCTGTCAGTGCTCCGGTAGAGGCGTTAAACCGGTAGATCATGACTTTATCAATGCCTAAGTCAGGTACAAAAAGATATTTATTATCCGGTGAAATATAGGTGCAATGCACATGCGGGGATCGTTGCCGGTTGCTGTCAGGCCCCTGGCCATAATGCTGTATCAGTGACACTGCTGAAGTGAGTAAACCGTTTCCGTCCGTTTGCAATACGGACACACTGCCACTGGTATAATTACCCGCGAATACCCATTTACCGGTTTTGTCCGTTTCCACATAACAGGGGTGATCGCCACCAGTCAGCTGCTGATTAATAAAACTGAGCTGGCCGGTTAGCTTGTTAAAGGAAAAAGAAGCGACTTCTCCGCCTTTCCCGTCTTTGGCATTCTCATGTACGGCATATACAAAATGCTGATCCGGGGAGATGGCCAGGTAAGAGGGGTTGGAGGTTTTGATATGACTGACTGGTTTTGCCGAGCCATCCTTACTGTTGAACCGGAATACATAAATGCCTTCACTCCCGGGAGAGTCATACGTGCCCGCCAGGAGGTAGTAATCCTGTGCGGAGGTACAGAGACTTGTTAGCAAAATGATAAAGACAAGCATCCGGTGCAGCATATCAGTGTTTGTTTAGCTGGTGAATTTCAGTCAAAGTTTTCACTTTAACAAACGCTAAACAATCCGTTTTAAATCTGGCACAGTCTTTCTATTAGAACAGTTGTTAGCTGATTCATTAACCTCTAAATCAAAAGCCATGAAACGGATTTTTACACTTACGGTTTCCTTCTTACTCAGTGCCCTCTTTCTGACCAGCTGTGTCAGGGAAACGATCTACGACAACAATGAAAATTACTGGTTATCCAAAGAAATGGGAGAAGTGGTTTACAGTGATCCGTACTGTAACTACTTTGTAATAGAAACCTATTACGGATATACCGTTGTCCGCTCCTACGACGGATACAAACCGTATGAAGGTAGTATCGTATATGGCAATTTCAGTTCAAAAGGAACGCGTGATATGTACAACCGCAGTTCAGGCTTTGTATTTACCGGGGTGGTTACCGACTACTGGCTGAGTTATGTAGATGCGCAATATGCCCTGGATTATTATTGCCCGTTATCCGGTAAAGGAACAGGTGCGGTACGGGAATTTAAAAAAGCAACGTCATTGAAAAAATAAAGGAGGAAAAAAGCTAAGGGGCTTCCGCGGAAGCCCCTTTTTTATTTCAGTGCATTTAGTGCCTGGTTGATTCTTGCCCATGTTTCCGCATCCGGGAGTGCTTCGGGTCTGAAGTTTTCCCCGATTACTTTTTCATACAATTCAATATAGCGGCGCGAAATGGTATTCACCCATTCGTCGGTCATTTCAGGGACAGTCTGTCCTTCTTTGCCCATAAAATTATTCGCGATCAGCCATTCGCGTACAAATTCCTTACTCAGTTGCTTTTGCCTTTCCCCGGCAGCCTGTCTTTCTTCAAAACCTTCCGCATAGAAATACCGGGAGCTGTCGGGCGTATGAATTTCATCCATGAGGCAAATGGTTTCGCCGTCTTTACCAAACTCATATTTTGTATCAACCAGGATCAGCCCTCTTTTTGCCGCAATCTCTTTTCCCCGGGCAAAAAGCCGGAGCGTATACTGTTCCAGTACGGCCCATTCTTCGGCACTGGCCAGTCCCTGTGCGATGATTTCTTCTTTACTGATATCCTCATCATGCCCTTCAGAGGCCTTGGTACTGGGGGTGATGATGGGCGTGGGGAAATAATCATTTTCCTTCATTCCTTCGGGAAGGGGTACGCCACACAGTTCTCTTTTACCTGCAGCATAGGTCCGCCAGGCATGCCCGGTCAGGTTACCCCTCACTACCATTTCAATTTTAAAGGGTGTACAACGCCTGCCTATTGACACATTGGGAGCCGGTACACTGTGGAGCCAGTTCGGACAAATATCCCTGGTTGCATTTAGCATATATTCGGCTATCTGATTGAGAACCTGACCTTTATATGGGATAGGGCGGGGTAGTACCACATCAAATGCGGATATACGGTCGGAAGCCACCATGACAAGCCACCGGGTTCCGATACTATAAACGTCTCTGACCTTACCCCGATAAAATTGGGTTTGTTCCGGGAACGAAAAATCTGCCATAATTCGAAAGTAAGACGCCCGGGAACACCCGCCAATGAGAGCCCGTTGAAGATTTTAACAACTTATCCAAACGGGCTTTTTTAAGGCGGTTAAAACAGGGGTCAGGCATGGGCTTTCCCCTTAAAAATTAAATTTTTAGATAAACTTTACAATGCTTATTTTTCCGCCAAATTCCAAAACCAAAATTCACGATTATGAGAAAAAGCTACCGCTATTTAGCTTCCTCGCTGATGGCTGTTTTGTTTTCGCTTGCTGCTTTTGCCCAGACTGTTACTATTAAGGGGACAGTCCGGAACAGCTCATCTAAAGAATCTGTGCCGGCTGTTTCTGTTTCAGTAAAAGGTACCAACAAAGGAACCTATACCAATTCAGATGGTGAATTCAGTCTTGATGTTTCCAAATTACCTGTCGTACTTGTTTTTAGCTCAGTTGGTTACGAAGACCAGGAGGTTACCGTTTCCGATGCGGCTAAAGAAGTTGCTGTGGATTTCAAAGTGAGCACCGCGCTGGGTCAGGAAGTAGTGGTTTCCGCTACACGTACGCCCACACGCTTACTGGAATCTCCGGTTACGGTGGAAAGAATGAGCAGCTCCGTTTTACGGAATACGGCTGCCCCCAACTATTATGAAGCCATTGGTAACCTGAAAGGTGTGGATGTACATACCGCCAGTCTTACCTTCCGCACAATAACCACCCGCGGTTTCGTGAGCAGTGGTAATACCCGTTTAAATCAGCTGATCGACGGAATGGACAACCAGGCGCCCGGTTTGAATTTTTCCGTAGGCAGCATGATTGGCCCTTCTGATCTGGATGTGGACAATGTGGAAATACTTTCCGGTGCGTCTTCAGCCCTTTATGGTTCAGGTGGTATGAACGGTACCGTACTGATCACCACTAAGAATCCGTTCAAATACCAGGGTCTCAGCTATAATATCAAACAGGGAATGATGCATGCGGACAGCAAACAACGCAGCACATCTCCTTTCTATGACTGGTCTTTCCGTTGGGCTAAAGCCTATAAAAACAAATTCGCGTTTAAAATTGCCGCCCAGCTGGTAAAAGGATCTGATTGGGAAGCGGAGGACTACCGCAACAAACAACAGATTGGTATCCTGAGTAAAGTAGTGGGAGGTAACCGTCAGAATGATCCCAACTTTAATGGTATCAATATGTATGGTGATGAGACCAGTGCTGATATGAATGGTTTCTCCTTCTTTGTACAGGATCAGACCCGCAGAACAATCCTCGGTCTTTCCGGTGGTACATTTGATGTGGTTAATGCCGCCAATGCCTATTTTAATGCAATAGGCAATCCTGCTTACCCCAGCAATGCGCAAATCGGAACATTTATTGCCGGCTTAGCTGGTCTTGGTGCTGCAGGGCAAACTGCGGTACAGAACATGATGCCTTTCTATATCGGTCTCCGCAATGGTTATTTTAATAAAGCCAGCATTTCCCGTACCGGTTATGCAGAACAGGACCTGGTGGATTATAATACCATTAACGTGAAGTTTACCGCAGGTGTGCATTACAAGCTTTCTGAAAAACTGGAAGCTTCAGTAAATACCTATTTCGGAACTGGTACTACGGTGTATACCGGTGCAGACCGTTATTCCCTGAAAAACCTGAAAATGGCACAGCATAAATTTGAACTGCGTCATAAAAACTGGTTCCTCCGTGCTTATACCACCCAGGAAAATGCCGGCGATTCTTATAATACATCCGCGTTGGGTGCTTTCCTGAATGAGGCTTACCGCCCCAGCTCTGTATGGTTCCCTACTTATATAGCTACTTTCTCTGAAGGCAGAAGGCTGAATGGTCCTGCTGCCAGTGATTTTGCGCTGCATACTGCCGCACGTACATCTGCTGATGCCGGTCGTCTGCTGCCCGGTACTCCTGCTTTCGATTCTGCCGCCCGCAAAATCAAGAGCACGCCGATCCGTCGTGGTGGTGCACTCTTCCTGGATAAATCGGACCTGTATGCCACAGAAGGTCAGTTCAACCTGTCTGATATGATCGGTTTCTCAGATGTGGTTGAAGTAATGGCCGGTGCGTCCTGGAAACAGTGGGTAATGAATTCCCAGGGTACTATTTTTGCTGACACTACACAGACCATCCGTCTGAATGAGTATGGTGGTTATCTCCAGTTAAAGAAAAGACTCCTGAACGATGTACTGACGCTTACCGCTTCCGGACGTTATGATAAGCAAACCAACTTTGACGGCAAGTTCACACCCCGTGTATCTGCTGTAATCAAAGTGGCCCGCGAAAACTTCCTGCGTCTTTCTTATCAGACAGCCTATCGTTTCCCTACCAATCAGAATCAGTATATCAGCCTGGTTACCGGTTCCGGTGTGCTGATGGGTTGCCTGCCTGAGTTTCAATCCTATTACAAACTGAACTCAACACTGCCGGGTTATACAGCTGCCAGCGTACTGGCTTATCGTTCCGGCGGAATCGCTGATTCCGGCCGCCTGGTAAGAGCGCAGTACAAAGATGTAAAACCTGAAACAGTAAAATCGTTTGAGCTGGGTTATAAAGGTGTAATCGCTAAAAAACTGATGGTGGACGGCTATGTTTATTACAGCCAGTACAAAGATTTCCTCGTAGGTACTGCCGTGGTACAATCTAAAAATGGTCCGAATTACGAACTGTATTCTCCGTTCAGCAGCACTAACGTTTCCTATACACAAAACTCTTCCGATCTCGTGAAGTCAATCGGATGGGGTCTTGGACTGGAGTACCAGCTGGTGAAAAAATATGTGGTATATGGTAACGTTTATTCTGATGTACTGAAAGATGTGGATCCAACGGTTGTTACATATTTCAATGCGCCGAAATACCGCTTCAATATCGGTCTGCGCAATGAGAATGTTTGCCACAATATCGGTTTCAATGTGGTGTACAAATGGCAGGATGACAACTACTACGAAGGCACTTTTGTAAGTGGTACACTGCCTCATTTCGGCTGGCTGGATGCGCAGATTTCCTATCGTCCCGCCGGAACCAAGAGTACATTCCGCTTCGGTGGTACCAATATCGGTAACTTCTATGCAAGAACCGGTTTCGGTAGTCCCTCCGTTGGTGGTCTCTACTACTTCAGCTACGGGTACAACCTGTTCTGATAAGAGATTTGAAATTGGGTTTTAAGTATATAGGGTCCCGCTTCGGCGGGACTTTTTTTATAATCAGTTGTGAGTTGTGAGATGTGAGATGTGAGATGTGAGTAAGTGAAGGCAAATGCCGTGTACGTTTTTCATCAGGATTTTTTTTCTATTCGCAGCAAGGAAAGCCTATGTTTATCTATTTTACTATTTAGTCTATGTGTGAGAAGTAAAGATGTGAGTTGTGAGATGTGAGATGTGAGATGCCAGCAGACGAAGGCAAATGGAGCGCATATTTGATTTGAAAAAATAGACTACGTGCCAGAAACATCAGAAAGATGTATTTCTATGTTTGCCTCTTTTACTAATGAATCTATGTGTGAGAAACAGGATGTCAGCTGCCAGTGGCCGAATCGCTGTTATCAGTAAATCGTTTTGCTGGTCTGTCCGATCTTATGCCCCTTATGATAGAGCTGCAGCGAGTAGGCGCCTGGAGAATAGGCATCGGCGTTGATGGAGAATGTCAGTTGTTTGGATTCGCCTTTCTGGTACTCAAAACGGACTTTACGGGTATAACTTTTGCGGTCTCCGCTATGCGTGGTCATTGGGGTGGCCGATTCCCATACATCCGGTGTCAGCACTTTACCATCCGGCTGTGTGATAATGATAAATACTTCCGCGCCATTATCGTCTGTAATATTGTTCTGAAGTGTAAAGGAAATCACCAGCTTTGATGTTTTGCGGGCCTGCGTGGTCTCCACTTCCTTGTCATTCTTAAGGGTAACAGGAGAGAGCTTTAATTCAGAAGCCACAAAAAGGGCGGCCAATGTCATTTTATCCGACAGTGCTTTATTCTCATCCCCCAGCTTCTTCATGTTTTCCTGCAACCCGTTGATCTCCCCGTTCAGTTTACCCATCGTTTCATTCAGCCGCTGCTTTTCTTCCTCAAGATTCATTTTCTGGCCTTTCATTTCCTCCACCAATGTCTGCAACTCGCTGATTTTTGTCCGTGCCAGTATCATATCGGCCGGACTGGCATCACGATTCTTAAGTATTTTATTAATCTCACCCCGTAAGCGATTAATTTCCACCAGCTTCAGGTTTAATGTAACCTTCAGTGAGTCGGCATTAAACCGGGCAGAATCCAATTGCCAGTCAAGTGACTGGAGCGATTTATTATAAATTTTATGCAGAGAATCCTGAACGGCCCGGGCAACGGCCATGGAGTCTTTAATGTAAATTTCCTTCCGCTGATTTGTGTACTGCGTTTTATCATACAGGTGATAGACCCAGGTGCCCAGCAGTCCTGTAGATAGCATCGCCAGCAGTACGGTTTTTGTATCCTTCATGGGCAACAGCGGTGGTTTATAATTGGTCCTTTTAGTTTAGTCGTTTAATGTCTGGTCTACATAGGCCGAAACCCATCCCACTTGTCCGTTTTTAACCAGGTAAAAATGTTTGGTCTCAAAAGCTGATTCAAACTGCCGCATGATTTTCCAGAGCAAACCGGCACCGGACATCAGTGACTTCTGATCAAACACTTTGTGCACCCGCGCAATTTCCACCTTAGCTCTTTCCCTGTCCTGTGGTACAGTCATATTGGACACCAGGAACTCTGTACTGTATGCCGGAAAATTCTTTTGCAGTTTCTCCGTGAATTTAACCAACTCATCAAATGTAATTGAAATCACCGGATTGTCTATTAATTCCGGATGAAGAAGTGTGGCGGTAGCCCAGGCAATACCACCGCTGACTGCAATATTATCACTCAGCGGAAAGGCGCCGCTAGAATTGACGGCATAAATGATATCGGCGGATTCGGCCTGCTGTAATGTGCGTACCAGGTTTTTTGAAAAATTAGGAAGGCTCATATCGCCATCACACTTTTTCTCAGTTTCATTAAAAGTGCTCTTGGTACCCCAGTTCAGCTGGAATAACTTGAAATTGGCCGTACTCACTCCATCGGGGAAATAGCCACCCTTGGTATTACCACTGCCTATATCAATCAGGAACGTGCTGAAACGACGTTTGTCGGGTACAATACCCAGGTGAGAAAGACGGGCTTCCTGCATTACATCCACTACTTCCACCAGGCGTTCTGGTTCACCCACCCGTACCCTGAAAGAGTCAATCAGCTGCTGGATCATGGGCGATTTTTTCTCTTTTTCCGCCTGCATTTTTACGCCGCTGCTGATTACCGTAAAAACTTTTTTGGAAGGTATTTTCATGTCACGGGTCGCTTTATGAAATAAAGCGGTGAATCCATCGAGCGTTGCAGCAAAAGTGGAGGGGGAGAAGCTGATAAAATCAGTATTCACCGAAGTATCTTTTACAATGTTGAACGCCCCTGAACTTTGGGCATTTTTGCCAATCTCTATCACACTCATCTTTACCCCTTTGGCACCTACTTCTATACCCGTAAATACGGAAGAGTTGGTATACCGGGTAGGCACAGACGTTTGCGCGTCAGCGTAAATTGCCGGCATTAAAAAAGCGATTAAAAGGGCGGTGACACAACGGTTCCTGTTCAGCATGGTAAAAAAGTTTACTTGGATGATAAAAATACTAAAAACCCACGCAGTTTTACTTAGGTGCTGGCGCTTTCGACGCTTTTGTGTAAAACTTGTGGCTAATTCCGTACGGAACCGGCAAAAAAAAACCGCCCCGTTTAACCGGGACGGCTTTTTGCAGGAGTTAGCTGCATTTTAACCGAATATACCACCTTTTTTAAGGCTTCTTACGCCTTCGCCTATTTTGAAACCGTTGTGGTAGATCTCCACTTTATAATTTCCGGTTTTAAAGTCGTTTTGTTTAATCGGGAATGAAACGGGTTTGCGGGTTCCCTGCTCATAGTTTACAGGTATACGGGCTGTAAAACTCTTGTCACCATCCTGGCGGGTGTTAAGTACACTGCCGGCTTCGGAAATAACTTTTCCATCAGGGGCTGTTACGATCAGGTACATATCGGCTGGTCCTGATTTGGCAATCCTGTTTTCCACATCAAAAGAAACCACCAGCTTGTCTACACGTTTGGCGGTAGAGGATACTTTTTCTTTGCCGCTTTTCCGCTCATCCACAGGTGTCACCTGAATATTGGAAGCACTGAATGTAGAACCTACATCCACTGTTTTTTCCAGGCTTTCTTTTTCAGATTTTGTGGTGGTCAGGTTGGTTTCCAGGCTGGCTTTTTCGTCTTTCAATGTACTGTTGGCCGCTGTCAGCTCCTGATTTTCACCCGTCAGACGGGCAACTTCTGCCTCCAGACCGGTGATCTTATCATTCAGTTCGTTGATCATGCCCTTCGCTTTGGCCAGTTGTGCCTGTGAAGCATTCTTATCATTCAGAATTTTACGGATCTCAGATTTTTTTGCTTCAATTTCTTTCTGTTTATCCGATAATTGACCCTGCAGGTTATTGTTGGCGCCGGTTACTGAGTCCAGGCGGGCCAGTGCATTGTCAAATTCCATCTGGATATCGGCTTTTGCAGAATCCAGTGTAGCTATCTGGGTTTGTTGCTGAAGGATTTTTTCTCCGGACTTATTTTTGTCCCAGAGCAGGTAGCCCCAGGTGCCCAGTAAACCGGCAGCCAGAAGGCCGATTATGATATTCTTGCTATTCTTGTTTTTGCCCGGTTCAGTCTGGGGCGTTGCCGATGGATAATTCGTGTTTGTCATATAAATGGGAATTTTAAGCTTTGATGAAATAAGTGGTATTTTTCATAAACCGGTACCCGGGACGAAATCTGCCGGTAACTGGTTTTCCATACTTTCGTTAAATTGATTCGGTACACAATTTCCGAAAACCGTGCCAGAATAAAAAAACGGTTATTTTTTGTTGATTATTTTTCCCTGAATGCTTTCTGAAAGCTTGTAATTTAGCAGCTTATGAGTGTGGAAAAGATCATCTCCGACTGGAAGAAAAAACAGTTCCGGCCCATCTATTGGCTGGAAGGGGAAGAGGAATATTATATTGATAAAGCGGTGGAATATGCCGAACACCACATTCTGACAGAGGCTGAAGCTTCTTTCAATTTAACCATTTTTTATGGAAAGGACGCCAATTGGGCCGATATCCTGAATGCCTGCCGCCGGTATCCCATGTTCGCGGAGCGACAGGTGGTTTTGCTGAAGGAAGCACAACAAATGAAGGATGTAGAAAAACTCGAACCCTATATCGAGAACCCGCTCTCCTCCACCATCCTGGTTGTTTCTTATAAAGATAAAAAGCTTGATGCCCGTAAGAAGTTCTCGAAACTGGTTAAGGAAAACGGGGTATTGATTACCACTAAAAAGTTTTATGACCGGGATCTGCCCAACTGGACACAGGATCTGGTTAAATCCAAAGGACTGACCATCTCCCCCAAAGGCCTGGCTCTGCTGGTGGATCATATCGGAAACGACCTCAGCCGGATTGAAAATGAAATTACCAAGATGTCCGTTAACCTGGGTAAACGGACTACCATTACGGAAGATGATATAGAACAATATATCGGCGTCAGTAAGGAATTTAATGTATTCGAACTCCAGTCGGCCCTGGCGCAAAAGGACTTTGCCCGGGCCATCCGCATTATCCAGTATTTTGAATCCAATCCGAAAGCCAACCCCATTCAATTAGTACTTCCGTCCCTGTACGGATTTTTCAGTAAAGTATATATGGTTTTCGGCGTACATGGCGATGAGCGCACCGTGGCCACACAAATCGGCGTCAACCCGTTTTTTGTTAAGGATTATATACAGGCTTCCCGGTTATACGGTTTTTCAGGTGTGGAGAAAATATTGCTGCTGCTTCACCAGTATAACCTGAAAAGTGTAGGGGTGGGCAGCGGTTCCGCGGATGATGGCTCCCTGTTAAAAGAAATGATTATTAAAATGATGGCCTGATAGCTGCCATTACTTTCCGTTATTTTATTTTCCCCTTTCTTTGTACAACTTTTTTAAAAAAAATACCATCTGATTCAGCATTAAAACACAAACATGAAACGTATACTTTTTTCTCTTTTAACAGCTGCAACTTTATTCCTGGCAGGTTGTCTTGAAATTACCCAGGAAATCACCATCAATGAAGACGGCAGCGGGACATTCACCGTAACCAATGACCTGAGCGCGCTGATTGGAATGGCCAAGCAAATGGGCGGGGATAAACCCATGGAAGGTGCCGACAGAGCCATCGATTCCACTATTTCCATGGCTGACGCGGTAGACAGCATTCCTGATCTTACAGAGGAGGAAAAAGCGATTGTACGTAAAGGGACCCTTCATATCAATGCCGATATGGCCAGTGAAAAGTTCCTGACGAATCTCAGTTTCCCTTTCCGCTCTCCCGAAGAACTGGGTAAAGTATCCGCTCTCTCCGGAAAAGTGATGTCGGAAACCATGAAGGAAACAACCGGCGCCGCTATGCCTATGGGCGAAGAAGCAGGTGCACCCAAACCCAGCAGCATTGAAGATTATTTTGACCTGCAGTTTTCAAACGGCCTCCTTATTAAATCGCTTAATAAAGATAAGTATGCCAATGCCGCTGCTGATGAATACCTCAGTGGTATGAAGCAATCCGCTGCTATGGGACTGGAGTTTAAAACCACGTATGTTTTTAATCTGCCCCGTCCGGCAAAAACAGCCGAGGGGAAGGGTATTACACTTTCAGAAGATCGTAAAAAAATAACCATTGTGGCGAGCCTGGATGATTTCTTTGATGAACCGGCTAAACTGGAGTATAAAATTGAATACTGATTATTTATAAATGAAAAGGGCTGTCTCTTTCCGGGGCAGCCCTTTTTTGTATCGGAGATTTTTCTGCTTTATAAAACCTGCAGACTATCCAGTTTGTCCTGATCAATCTGCTTTACCAGGGCTTCCAGTCCGTCAAATTTTAATTCAGGACGCAGGTACTTCCGGACATAGACTTTTAATTGCTGGTCATAAATGTCTTTATCAAAGTCGAAGATATTCACTTCGATCACCCGTTGTTTCCCGTCTACAGTGGGACGGAATCCAATGCTCATCATACCCTTCAGTTTTTCCGTATAGCCTTCGGGTTGCGCATAGACCGCATAGATTCCGTTACCGGGTATGATTTTATCATCGTCACGCACTTTCAGGTTGGCCGTTGGATAACCCAGTTTACGACCCAGTTTATTTCCATGTACAACAAGGCCGGAGAAAAAGAAATCATATCCCAGCACTTTATTCACCGTTTCGGTGTCGTTGTGAATAATGGCTTTCCGGATATTGGTTGAACTGATGGAGATATTTTCCAGTACATGTTTGGGTATTTCCATGAGTGAGTAACCATAATTGACTGCTTTTGTTTCCAGCAACTGAAAATTACCCGCACGGTCACGGCCAAAGCGGTGATCATAGCCGATAATAATCGTATGCGGATGGAATTTCCGGACCAAAAAATCATGTATATACTCTTCGGCGGACTGATTGGCAAACACATCGGTAAAGGGCACCACCACCAGGTGGTCAATACCGGTTTCTTCCAGTAGCCCGATCCTTTCTTCCATTGTCGTAATCAGACGAATGCCCATGAATTCGGAGGAAACGACTTTCCGCGGGTGGGGATCGAACGTGATGATCACCGTTTCTCCTCCGGTTGCGGCCGCTTCAGCTTTCATTTTCTCAATGATCTGGCGATGTCCTTTGTGTACGCCATCAAATGTACCAATGGTGATGACGGCATTCCGGAAGACGGGGAGCTGGTCGATGTCATAGTGTACCTGCATGGGTGCAAAGATAGTCTTTAGTCATTAGTCGATAGCCTGCCGGCAAAGGCAGGTCGTTAGTAAAGCACCACTTCCCATTTCCCAATCCCCCAACTTTAATTATGTTTGCAGCAAATACCCCCCAAAGATGTCGTTATATTCCAAAAGAGGCGTTTCGGCCCAGAAAGAAGAAGTGCATGCGGCCACGAAGAACCTGGACAAGGGCCTTTATGCCAACGCTTTTTGTAAAATATACCCCGATGTGCTCTGCGGGGATCCGGAATGGGTGAACCTGATGCATGCAGATGGGGCGGGTACAAAGAGTATCCTGGCTTATTTATACTGGAAAGAAACGGGGGATGTGTCGGTATGGAAGGGCATCGCGCAGGACGCGATCGTGATGAACCTGGACGACCTGCTCTGCGTAGGTATCTATGATCAGCTGCTTTTTTCCTCAACCATTGACCGCAATAAAAATGTAATTCCTGCAGAAGTACTGGAAGCCGTGATCAATGGTACCCAGGCTTTCTTTGATACCATGAAAGGTTTCGGGGTGAACATCACCTTTATGGGCGGTGAGACCGCCGATGTGGGCGATGTGGTACGCAGTATCGCAGTGAATGGTACCATGGCCGCCCGCTGGCCCAAGAGCAAACTGATCACTAATGAAAAGATCAAGGCAGGAGATGTGATCGTGGGTCTTGCCGGATTTGGTCAGGCCAATTATGAAACAGAATACAACAGCGGTCTGGCGAGTAACGGTCTTACGAGTGCCCGACATGATGTGTTGCACAAAACATACGGGGCCAGATTCCCGGAAAGCTATGATACATCGCTGGATGAGTCAGTGGTCTATATCGGTCCGCATCGCATGACGGATGAAGTGAAAGATGGTGACCGGGTGCACCAGGTGGGTAAGCTGCTTTTATCACCCACCCGTACATTTGCGCCGGTGATGAAAGCCCTGCTGGAAAATCATTTTGAGGCGATCCATGGATTGATCCATTGCAGCGGAGGCGGACAGACCAAGTGTATGAAATATATTCCGGAAAATGTCCGGATCGTTAAGGATAACCTCTTTACACCTCCCGTCATCTTCAACATCATACAGGATGCCAGTAAATCCGATGACCGCGAAATGTATCAGGTCTTCAATATGGGAACAAGACTGGAGATCTACACCAATGAAAAAGACGCCGATGCAATTATCAGCGTCTCTAAAAGTTTTGGTGTGGATGCACAGGTGATCGGCAGGGTGGAAGCGAGTGAGCAAAAGGAATTGGTGATCACCACTCCCAACGGGCAATTGCTTTATTAAGGCACCACTTTATATACCCGTGATGCGGATTTCTTATCTTCTCCGTTTACCCTGATTTTTATAAAATCGAAGGTCATCAGTCTTCCCGGTTTAGTATTGGCAAACTGCTGTTTGGTGGCTTGATTGAATGTATTGCCGGTATTCCTGATTTCAATAATATCTCCATTTTCCATATCAATAGTAAAATTAAAACTGATGACGTCCGTTCCGGTTGGAAGTCCAAGTGCCTCTGTTACGGTCAGCTTTTGTAATTTACTCAAAGCGATTTCAGGAACAGCCCCCGCTTTACTTTCATCGGGCTCATTATCTCCATCACTTACGACAAAAGTGACGGGTTGTTTTTTGTAAGCATTGATTTTTTTCCCGTTTTGAACAGCGGGTATCCATTTCGGTCCGTTCGTGATTAATCGAACTACTTCCGTTTCCATGCCAAAGCCATGATTTGTCAGCGGCTGAATATTACTGATATTTCCTTCTTTATCCACCAGGAACTGAACCAGTACAGTGTACTTTCCTTCTGGTGCGCCATTGTCAGTTGCAACGGTTCCTTTACAGTTTTTCTGAAGGTATTCTTTCCATTTATCATTCCCGCCGGGAAAACCCGGTTCTGTTTCCACTTTTTCAAAAAACTTTTTATCAGGTTTAGCCGGGGCAAGTTGGTCGCTATATCCCACCATCACCACTTCATGGAGCATCTCACCCTTTCCGTCCGCTATAACGACTCCATTCCTGGCTCCATTATCCGCTACAAATGTTATCGGTTGTTTACGGTATGAGCTTACCTGTTTGCCATTTTGCACAGCGGGTATCCATTTGGGTCCTTTCTTAATAATTTTTATAGCTTCCTCTTCCATACCAAACCCCTGATGTGTCAGCGCCTGTACTTCACCGATATTTCCATCGGACAAGACTATAAACTGAACGAGTATGGAATATACACCTTTGGGCGCTTTGTTCTTTGCCGGCACCTGCCCGTCCAGGTTTCTTTCCAGGTATTTCCGCCAGGCATCCATGCCGCCCGGAAAGGTAGCTTCGATTTCTACTTTAGAAAAGATTTTATCTGCCTCTGGTTTTTTCGCTTCTTTAATCTTGATTTCAGTTGCAGTAGTTATTTTCCCATTGTGAATGATCATCACTCCGTCCTTGGCCTCCGGGCCATATAGTTCGATCGCTTTTTTATCACCAGCTTCGTAATACTCAATACTGTCACACAGAATAGTTTTGTTGCTGTAGTCCATTTTGGAAATCAGTTTGCCATTCATAATGACCATTGATTCAGGTGATTTATTTTTCGGGACTTTTGACGGGGTACTCTTGTATATAATGCTGTCACTAATTAATACTACTTCGTTAAACGTTGCAATTTTACGGGTTGGTTTAATAGTAGTGTCTGTACTGATTTTCTGTTCCGGAACTGGCGTCAATGTTGCCTCTTTTTTAATTTCTTTGTACGAGAAGGCAAACAGGAAAATACTGAGGATAGTTACCGGCAGCACCATCAGTTTCCTTAGGTACTGATGGGAGGTTTTTTGAGGAGAAGTAATCATGGCTATACGTCGTTTTATCTGGTTATGGAAAAACGGGTGAACGAGTTTTTGATTGGTATTCAGGACCTGCATCAGCAGCAATTCAGCATAGTCCCAGCGGTTGTTTTCATTTACGGCAAACTGGTCGGCCAGGAATTCATGGATGGCTTTTGTTTCCCTTTTCATTAAATGAAAAAAGGGATTGAACCAGCCGGCTACAGTTAAGAGTTCAAAGAAGAGGATATCCAGACTATGCTTTTGTTCAATATGAAAGAGTTCATGCCGGAAGATCTGTTCGCCTTTATCCGAATTCAGTTCAATCTTCCGGTTCCAGAACAGCCAGCGGAAAAAGGAATAGGGAGTGCCCGGTTCTTCGGTATTCAAAAAGCGGATCTGGCCGATGTTCTCTACAGTATGACTACGAACAATACGACGGATCTTCAGTAAAGAAAAAATGATCCGTAGAAAAACCAGTGAGGCTACCAGAATATAGATCAGTTGGAGGATATGGTTCCAGGTGAACCAGCTTGTTTTGCCGGCAGTATTGGCATAGACCACTACCGCATCTTCCGTATTGCCGCCTGCAAATACGGTGAGGGTGGAGTATACAATGGAAGAAGCGGCTTCTTCCCCGGTAAAATAAACCGGGATATTGAGCAAGGGGATAAGGATGCTTAACATTGCGGCTCCCAGCAAATAATACCGGTTGTACCGGTGGAATTTTTTATTCCGCAATACCCAATGGTAATAGCTGTAGAGGAGTCCGGAGACAATGATCACCTGGATCACATAGTTAAGCAATGGATTCATTTGGACTGGTTTTGCTGTTTTTTAATTTGGTTGAGCAATTGCTCCAGTTCATCCACCGAAATATTATTTTCCTTTACGAGGTAAGAGACTACATTACTGAAGGAGCCTTCGAAATAGTTTTTCGCCAGCTGCTTAATACTCTTACCGGAATATTCTTCTTTGCTGATCAGCGGGGAATACCGATGCTGACGCCCCAGTACTTCAACCGCCACAAATTCTTTTTCCACTAATATCTTCAGCAGGGTAGCCACCGTATTCTGATGGGGCTTTGGAACGGGCATTTCATCCACGATCTCCCGGAGAAAGGCCTGCTCCAGCTTCCATAATACCTGCATGATCTGTTCTTCTGCTTTGGTCAATGCTTTCATAACTGTGATTTGTTATAGTGAAGCTAAAACTAATTTTTTAGTTAAACAACTAAAAAATTAGTTAAAGTAAATTTTTGTGCTTTTTCAGGCTGACTTTGCTTTATTTTGCAGGAAACCCATTAACAGATGTCGGAGCCAATTATAGAACTGAAAAACGCCAATATTTACCAGGGGAGTAACCTGATCTTAGAGCATGTAAACCTGACAGTTAACAAGGGAGAATTCGTTTACCTGGTGGGTAAAACCGGGACCGGTAAATCCAGCCTGCTGAAGACCCTGTATGGTGAATTGCCACTGAAAGAAGGGGAAGCCACCGTGGCAGGTTTTAATCTGCGCGACCTGGACTGGAAGAAAGTACCTTATCTCCGCCGTACCCTGGGTGTGGTTTTTCAGGACTTTCAGTTGCTTACCGACCGGAATGTGAATGATAACCTGAAATTTGTATTACGCGCCACCGGCTGGACGGATGAAAAGCTCATGAATGAAAAGATTGCCGATGTTCTCGATAAAGTGGGTTTGAAATCAAAAGGGTTTAAAATGCCTTTTGAACTGAGTGGTGGTGAACAACAACGTATTGATATAGCCCGGGCTTTATTAAACTCTCCAAAGCTCATATTGGCGGATGAGCCAACCGGTAACCTGGATCCGGAAACCTCAGATGAAATCATGAAACTGATCTTCCAGATTGCGCATGATTATAATACAGCCGTGGTAATGGCTTCCCATGATTACATCGTGGTACAGAAGTTTCCGGCCCGGATGATCAGAACCGAAAGAGGGCAGGTACTTGATAATGCTACCATAAGTATTGACTAAGCAGCCGGGCATGGTGGGCATTGTCACCGGATTGGCCCAGCATATTTTTCCTCAACCGTATTTCTTCTTCTGAAAAAGGCTGATGATGCAATTGCAGCACGATGGAGGCGAATGCCTGTGCATTGGTACCAACATGACAGGCCCCTTCAAGACCAGTCCCTTTCACCATCGCTTCATTGGTAATGCAATGCCGGCCTTCAAACAGGGCATGGAGCAATTTGATCTTGATTCCGGTATCACTAAAGGAGGGCAGTACATTGATATGCGCCAGTCGCACCAGGTCATTCAGTTCGGTGTCTGATGGATTGGCCACGAGGCAGGTATGCTGACAGAGATGGGCCAGTTTATCAAGTCTTCGGGACGGATTCTTTCCTGCGATTACCAGTGGTATCTTGATCTTGAAGAACACTTCGTTGAGCAGCCAGATAGCGGCTTTTTCATTTTCTGCCACACCCAGGTTGCCATGGTATAAACAGAATGTGCCCATGCCTTCGAGACTCAGGATCTCGTGATAAGGGGTAAATACCGGCAGGAAAAAAGCGTTCTTTAATCCATATTCATTTTTGAAAAACTGTTCTTCCCGTTGAGTGATACAGGCATACTGCAATTCTTTCGGCAGGTTCTTTTCATACTTTGAGAGCAAAGAACTTTCAAACCGGAAGTATAATTTTTTGAACAGGTTACGGGTACTGGCCGCTAGAAAACGATAATAAGCGCTTTCATTATTATGCAGCCGTACAACGATCTTCCGGTTTTCCTTATTTATCAATGGCAGTATGCCGGTACAATGTACTCCTTCGAGCAGGATGGGATGATTGTCCTGGTTCAGGTTATTGGCCAGCTCAATATTGATTCGTGAAGAGACAATATAAGGAAGGCTGAAAGAAAATCCTTTCCAGCCGGTGCGTCTTTCATAAATATGTATACTGGCGCAGTATTGATTCAGTTCAGTTGGATTGCCCTTTTGATGATAAGAGAAATAATGCAAATGAATGCTGACTCCTGCTTCCTGCAAGGCCCTGATACGATAAAACATATCAATGGCACCACCGTAATCAGCGGGCCAGGGGGTATCCAGACAAACTATATGTAACTGCCTTGTCAAGCGTCAAACAGGGTTTGATAAAATGCAATTAGTTTTTTTTCTTCTTCCTGCCAGTTCAGTGATTCCCTGGCTTTGAGGCAGTTTTCCCGCAGCCTGTTGTATAGAACAGTATCTTCCAGCAAATTGTTGAGTGCCGCAGCAATTCTTTTGGGTGCCAGGTCGTTGATCAGCACGGCCACTTCCCATTTTTTATTCAGTTTCCGGTATTCCGGGTAATCTACTGTCACCTGTGGAAGACCGGCATGAATATAGTCAAAGAATTTATTGGGCAGGGCCAGGTATTGATTCAGTCCCTCTTTTTCAGGAACAGCCACTCCGATATATGTGGTTTTAGCCATTTCACGGAGTTTTTCAGGAGGGAGCATACCGGTTAATTCAACCTTTTCTTCCAACTTGAATTCACGGATCAGGTCTTTTAGTTGTCCCATAAAATTGCCATCCCCGCAGATCAGTAGTTTTGCATTCACCCATTGCATGGCAGGCACGAGGTATTCAAATCCCCGGGCTTCGTTCACGGCACCTACATATACAATTGTCTTTTCTGACGCAACCGGGCTCACATCCATCTGCAAAACCGGCACATTCCGGATGGCCCGGTATTCTACTTTATATCGCCGGTGGAATTCTTCGGCAATACTCTCACTTACCGTATACCCCCATTTGAATTGAGGTACGGCTTTCTGTTCCACCCCCAACCAGAACTGATGTACATAAGGCCGGCTGATCACTTCTTTGAGTTCAGAAAACAATTCATGTGCATCGTATACCCGTGGAATTTTTTTGAGCCGGGAAATCCAGAGACAGGGGAGGATGCTGTCCAGGTCAATGGCACAAACGGCATCCATTTTTTTAAACAACAGGAAAAAGAATAACCGGATATTGTATTCGGCATAAAACAATTTTCCTTTATCAAACCAGCAGCTGATCCGGTGTTGCCGGAATGGTTTGTCCTGCAGTGGCATGGAATTTTTTCTTTTCCTTCCTGTCAGTATCACTTCATATCCGGCAGCCGACAATGAACCGCAGATCCGGTGCATACGCTGATCAAAAGTCAGGTCATTGGTGACGGTAAAATAAATTTTCTTCAAAGACAGGGGGTGGGTTAAAAAAAAGGTTTTGCAAATATGCAAAACCTTACGCACTTATCGGGTGAGGATTCCCTTATTGCCCCATATTCATTCCTTCTGCCCCGTTATCCTGATTCTTATTGTTTTTCCGTTTAAACAGGTTCGGATCGAATTTGCCGAAGCGCCAGTTGAAATTCAGCCGGAAAATCTGCGGGTCACGCCGACGGAACACTTCCTGGGTGAAATAAGCGGATTGGGAGAAAATATTCTGCCGGCGGGTCCGGAATATATCATTCACATTCAGGGAAAGGGATGCTTGTTTGTTTTTCAGGAACTCATAGCGCAGACCGCCATCTACATAATAATTGGCTTTTACATAGCCCTGGGAAGCACTGGCCTGTCCGAACATGCCCATACCGCCACCGCCAAACATACCGCCGCCACGGCCACCACCGCCACCGCTGCCGCCGGGCGGCAGAATGGTTTTGGATGTATATTCTCCGGACAACTGCAGGGTAAAGTTTTTCGGCAGTTTAAACGTATTGTTGATTTTTAAAAACCAACTGGCAAAGGGATCCTGTTCAGGTTGCCCTGCAATATTGAGTTTGATTTTTGAGGTAAACAGGCTCAGGTTGCTGGTCATATCCCACCACTTCGCCATTTTGTTTTTGGAGACCAGTTCAAGACCGGTTACATAGCTGGAACTGGCATTGATATACGTGTTGATCAGCACTTCTTTACCACTCAGATTGGTTTCTTTATCCTGATAACGGGTGATCAGGTCCGTAGTGTTCTTATAATACAGCGAGGCAATAAAATTATCCCTGTTCTTAAAAGTTTTCTGATACGAAAGTTCCAGCGAATTGGTAAACTCCGGGCTCAGACCGGGATTACCCCTGCTGATATTCAGTGAATCGGAATAATCCGTAAAGGGATAGAGCTGGAAGAAATTGGGCCGGTTGATTTTCCGTGAATAGTTGAGTTGCAGATCCTGGTCTTTTTTCAGCTTCTGATTCAGGAAAACACTCGGGAATAAACTTACCGGGAAATTGATATTGAAGCTTTGTCCTTTATCCGGCAACTGACCTTCATAGTCGGAGCTTTCCACCCGTAAGCCGAGCTGATACCCAAAGTTTTTAATCTGGTTGGAATACGTGGTATATGCCGCGTATACGTTGTCGATACTGGTATAATTGACGGACTGATCAGGTACAAACGTGAGGGTGCCGCCAGCGCCAACAATATAAAAATTGTTTTTATTATCCACGTTACGGAACTGGGCTCTTAATCCCATTTCCAGTTTTGATTTTTCGGTCAGCGGCTTTACATAGTCGGTCTGTACCACGATATTCTGATTAGTACCACTGCCATCCTGCTGCTGATTGAAACTGCTGATGGCCGGACTGAGCAGATCAGTATAATAATTTGTACTGACCAGGTTCAGGTTATTGTTTTTACTGCGGTTATAATTTATGTCAGCTGTCCACTCTTCTCCCTGTTTGGGAAACAGGTGTTTAAAGCTAAGCATGGCGCCTGCATGGTTAAACCGGCTGTTGCTGTTCGAAAAACGATCACTGAAAGATGATTTCACCGGACTATACAGTGAATCAATTTCAATATCACTTTCCGAGGTAGGTTTAAAACGCCCCTGACCCAGGTTACCCGCTATGGAAAGGGTATTCCGGTTATCAAGAAAGAAATCAAAACCCGAACGGAAAAACAGGAAATTACCTTTTGAAATACTTTCGTCCACCTGGTGCATGGCCGTATTCGGAGTGCCAATCAGCGTGGTCCGGTCAGTAGTGCCGGTACTGATGGATTTACGCTGGTTCATGTTGGCATTCATAAAGAAATTGACTTTGTCTTTCCGGATGTTTATATCACCACCAAAACCTACACGACCGCGGGTATCAATATTGGTGCGGACACTGCCGCTGTAGCCCACGCGTTTATTCTTCTTCAGAATCACATTCAGAATACCGGCTGTGCCTCCGGACGCGTCAAACTTGGCCGAGGGATTCGTTATAATTTCAACCGACTCAATGGCATCAGCCGGAATCTGATCAAGGCTGAGATTGGTAGGACGGCCATCTACAAAAAGCTGAGGTGTATTGTTCCGCATGGATACGTTGCCGTCAATGTCTACACTGATAGAAGGGACATTACGCATTACATCCACGGCTGTACCACCCGCAGACACCATGTTTTTATCTACATTGAACACTTTGCGGTCAATCCCGAGACGCAAACCCGGATTAGTGGATGTAACGGTTACATTATCCAGTGTTTTTTCCTCTATATCAATTTTAATATTTCCCAGGTCCTTATCCAGTGCGGACATCATGTTGCTCATGTCACCACCGGGTTTGATATCGAAAGAAACCGTTTGTTCGTAAGGTTTATACCCGAGGATCGTTACCTGCAGTTTCAACTGACCAAAAGCAGGCACATTTTCCAGTCTGAAATCACCATGGTTGTCAGTAAGCATACCGGTCACAACGACTTCTTTTCTCTTTTTGCTGACACTGTCAAACCGGTTCTGTAACAACTGAACCGATGCGTATTCGATAGGTTTGGAGGTTTTGGCTTCCAGGATTTTTCCATAGAAAGACCCCGTCAATTGACTTCTGCCACCGCCCGGACGGTTTCCTCCGCCGCCCGGCATTTGAGCATTTAAAGAGCAAAGTGTTAATAATGAAGATATTAGCAGGAAAAAACTTCTCATTTCTTTGATTTGGTAATTAGACGTGTATTGAGGGCCGAACTTGCACCCGGCCATTATTTTAGGGATAAGCGGCTATAAGACAATTACAGGTGGAGATTGTTCGGTATTTACCACTGTATTTTGTTATTGAGTCAGTCCGGTTATTAAAATTTGCAGCAGACCGATAAGGAAACCGATTATTGCCCCGATTATTTCTACAAACCGAAACTCCTTTGCCATTATCTGGTAGAGTATTTCTTCCAGTTTGTCGGAAGAAAAACCGGCCACTTTGGTAATTACAATATGCTCCAGGTCCAGTTCTGTTTTCAGATTGGCTGCATATTGTTTCATCACCGCGGGAAACAGGGATTCAATTTCAGACATGAATGCGCCCTTTAGTTTTCCAATGGTTTTATCGCCTATAAACATGCTGATCATGGGCATTTCTGTACTCAGCCGGTTACGCAGGAACTCATCCACGTGATTTTCGATCAGGGGCATGATTTTTTTCAGGTTCTCCGGACTGCTGATTTTTTCTTCAATGTCATTGAAGGATAAAAATTCATTGCTGACCAGTTTACCCAGCTTTTCGGCAAACTGCTGTTGCCGTTTGGGAAAAATGCCCTGGAAAGTAATACCAAGGAAACGTTTGGGCTCCCGGGGATGAAACAACATTTTTATGGCCACCCAGTTGGTGATCCAGCCAATAAAAGCGGAAATCAGTGGAATCAGTATCAGCCAGTAATTCATATTGAAAGTATAAAATAAGACCCCGTTTCTGTTGAAACGGGGTCGGAATGGGTGGCTAACCGGGTTCGAACCGGCGACCCTCAGAACCACAATCTGATGCTCTAACCAACTGAGCTATAGCCACCATTTTTTGGGACTGCAAAAATAGGAAAAATACTTTTTGATAAAAAATAATCATCCCGGTATTTATGAAAAGGGAACAACAAAGTAAGAATACGTCGTATGTGGCAAACCACTTATCAAAAACCCTTGTTAAAAGCGTGGAAAGGCAAGAAAAGCCCTGTTTTTGCGTTATTTTTGGTTTTATGCCTCAACTATTTAAATATCTGACGAATATGAAGAGACTTCCCCTCGTGCTGCTGATCCTGGTAGCCGGATCATTTCTGGCTTTTAAAAGTATGGGTAAGCCTGTTGACCGGTCACTCCCTCCAGGCAATTATGAAAAAATAATGAAACTGGTAGGGCAGATGCTCAGCGACGGACATTATAGTCCGCAGGCTATTGATGATGCGTTCTCCAGAAAAGTATATAAGAAATTTATCGGGGAACTGGATCCCGATAAAAATATACTACTGAAAGAAGACCTCGACGCGCTGAAGAAATTTGAAACCGGGGTGGACGAAGAAATTAAAGGAGCCACTGTTGCGTTTCCGCTGGCCGCCGGTAAATTATTCAATGCACGGATCGAACAGACCGCTGCAATTTATACGGATATTCTTTCCCGTCCCTTTGAGTTTAATACAGATGAAGACGTAATGCTTAATGCCGAAAAGCTGGAGTTTACATCCACGGCGGCTGAACAAAAAGACCGTTGGAGAAAAAAGCTGAAGTTTATGACGCTGGAGCGTTATGCGGACCTGCTGGAACAACGGGAAAAGAACAAAGGCAAAGAAGGGTTTGTCGAAAAGCCGGATATTGAACTGGAGAAAGAAGCCAGGGATCGTGTGAAGAAAATTATGGACCGGACATTTGAGCGGTATCGTTTCAAATTCAGTGATGATGACAAATTCAACATGTATGTGAATACCATCACCACCACGATGGATCCGCATACGGAGTTTTTTCCACCGGTGGACAAGCGCTATTTTGATGAAGAAATGAGCGGCAGCTTTTTTGGTATCGGCGCTTCCCTGCAATACGATGACGGGAATATTAAAATTACCAGCATTCTGACCGGCAGCCCGGCTTATAAGTCAGGCGAATTACAAGTGGGTGATGTGGTCCAGAAAGTAGGACAGGGGAAAGACGAGCCCGTAGACCTTACCGGTTACCTGGTAACGGATGCAGTAAAAGTAATCCGTGGCAAGAAAGGTACAGAAGTACGCCTGACTGTAAAGAAAATGGACGGTTCTGTAAAAATTGTTTCACTGATCCGGGATAAAATTGTACAGGACGAAACTTTTGCCCGCAGTGCCGTGGTTAAAGAAGGCGGATCAAAGATCGGGTATATCTATCTGCCTGAATTTTACGCCAATTTTGAAGATCCGAATGGAGCCCGTTGTTATAAAGACGTGGAGAAGGAAGTGATCAAACTGAAAGAAGAAAAAGTAGACGGTATTGTCATTGATCTCCGTAATAATGGTGGCGGTTCCCTGTACGACGTGGTACAGATGGCTGGTCTTTTTATTGAAGACGGACCGATTGTGCAGGTAAAAGACAGGGATAATAAACCCAGTGTGCTGAAGGACAAAGACCGGAATGTATTGTATACAGGTCCGCTTGCTGTAATGGTAAATGAATTCAGTGCGTCCGCATCTGAAATTTTTGCCGCAGCTATTCAGGATTATAACCGGGGAGTTGTTATTGGGAGTACCTCCACGTATGGCAAAGGCACTGTACAACGCAATATCGGGCTTGATCCGGAGAATGGATATTCCATGTCCAACTCCGATCTGGGTACCGTAAAACTGACCTTGCAGAAATTTTACCGGATTAACGGAGGTTCAACCCAGCTGAAAGGAGTGAATTCGGACATCGTTTTACCGGATAACCTGGAATACCTTAAAGTAAGAGAAAAAGACAGTGAAGACGCCCTGCCCTGGGATGAAATATCCAAAGCTTCTTACAATAACTGGAAACCGGGCTACAACCTGGAAACAATTAAAGAACTAAGCAGGCAGCGCCTTGAAGCGGATCCTTCCTTCCGTTTAATTGCCGAATCCACGGAATGGTTGTCGAAACAAAGTGAGAAAAGTTATTCGCTGAAACTGGATAAATATATAAAAGAGCAGGAAGTGGTTAAGGCAACTGTTAAACAACTGGAGTCGTTGCTGAAACTCAAGTCACAGATCGATGTGAGTGCACTTCCGGCAGAACAAAACCGCTGGGCGGATGATAAGAATAAACAGGAACGGTTTCAGTTATGGCTGAAGAGTCTGCAAAAAGACATCTACCTGGATCAGGCGGTAAAAGTAATGACCGATATGATTGGTCAGCAAAACCTGGCAAAAGGGAAATCAGAAGAGCCGGTGAAAAAGGCTTTTTAATAAACCGGGGTTTATACCAAAAAGTTTCAACCGGATATCGTACCTGTTTATGGGGACATCCGGTTGAAACTTTTTTTAGTACACTTGTTTTTACAGGTATCTTTCTTTCAGAATGGTCAGGTGATGCTGAAGATGCCCGGCAATGATAAAGCCGATGCCTCTTACATATACCGGCCAGCCACTGGCCGTACCCGTGGCTTCCAGTTGCTCTTCATCAAAGCTGGCAAACAGTATTTCCGTAGAACGACGGACTGCCCTGAACTCGTCTTGCAGGTCGGCCCATTTGCGGGACCCGGCTTTTGAATTTGTTACATAACTGTTTTCATCAAAGCCAGGCAAGGCTTGCTGCTCCCCCCTGGCGATGCAAAGTGCACGATAGGCAAAAACTCTTTCCGCATCCAGGATATGCAGAATCACTTCGCGGATTGTCCATTTATCGGGGCCATACCGGTAGTCTCTTTTTTCTGCAGGAATCAGTTGCAAAAAATCGCTGAATGATATTGCTTGTTTTTTCAGAATGGCGTTCAGGTCGTCACCTTCCACCTGGGCAATATAGTTGTGGTACCACGCGGGTACCCGGCTGATATCGGGTCTGGGCATATGCTTAATTGGATGGTTTACTATTCAGTGGCGCGCCAACGGCAATATCACAGCGATGACCAGGCTGGCCATGTGCCGGATTCAGCGCGCCTGCTGCCGTACTGTTTACCGGAGCAGGGGCTGGTGCCGGAGCGGGTACCACAGCGGGTTGCTGAACCGTATTTACAGCAGGAGCGGATGGCTTACTGTCCAACGGAGCGCCAACTGGAATTTCACAACGATGTCCGGGTTCACCATGGGCCGGATTCAGGCCAACTCCTGATTTACTTCCGGTATAGCCCTGCTGCGGTGCAGCTACAGGTGCTTGCGTGGCTCCGGTGGCTGGTGCAGGGGCTGTAACATTTGACGCAGGTACCGGACCCGTTTCATCTTCTTTTTCTTTACAGGCAGCAATCAATATCACTGAAAACAGCGCCAGTTGAATGTACTTTCTTTTCATATTAAGTCCTTTTACCTGTTATGAAGATAGGGAATTTAAGATTGGCGGTTCAGTACAGCCCAATAAAAAAGCCGCGAACTTTCGCGGCTTGAGGCGGAGATGAAAATTATTTTTACAGGCGTACCGTCTGCCGGCTGATCCGGATACTGCCATCCCGGTTAACCAGTTGTACCAGGTATTGTCCTTGTTTCAGATTACCGGTACTGAACTGTACATTGTTGATTCCTATTCGGGCGTTCACTGTTGTGGTTTGCAACAAGCGACCACTGCTTTCGTAAAGGGTTACGGTAAATACATCATTCTTCTCGCTGGAGAAATTAATAAGCAGCTGGCTTGTAAAAGGGGTGGGGTAAGTGCTCATTGTTACACCAGTGGATTGAGTTGTATACCGGACGATGGCAGAATAGGACACATCTCCTTTTTGATCAGTTTGCCGGATCCGGTAATACGTTAACGCATACGGGCGAAGGTCCTGCGCCATATAAGATTTGCGACGGTCACTGTTACCTGCGGCTGACTGACTGTTAAATGTCTGCCAGTTGATTCCATCCGAACTCTTTTGCGCATCCATACCGGAGGTCTGGTATTCTGATTCTGTAGAAAATATAATTGTGGCGGCATTGCCATTTTTTTCAATGCTGTTTATTTTCAGGCCAGTAACGGGTAAAGTGGATAGACCACTGCAACTGGAAAAACTGATATCATCAATTGCCAGGCTATTGCCACAGGAGCCTAAAGCCTCATTGACTATCCGGTATGAAACGGAGCTGATACCCGCTGGCATGATAAAACCGCAACTGATTTTAGTCCAGGCAGGGATGGCAGACTCAGCAATAGGAGCAGTTGTAAGTGTTGCAAGATGGTTAAAGACTCTGAATGCACTGTAGTAGCCTATTTCAATTTTTAGTTGAGGTAAAACCGCTGATCCGCCACAGCTTCCCGGCAGGTTTACATTCATCACATACATGGAAAGTGAGTAATACGTTCCCGTTTGGAGATTATCCAATGTATCTGTATAAAATTCCCCATCGGAGGAGCCCGGACTGACAAGCATCATCTGGCCATCTGTATTTCCTGAATGATCAGGTGATTCATGCCAGTCTGCCCTCATTCTGGACGAGGAGCTGAGGATATATTCCCCTTCTGCCACTTCAGATCCAGACATCGGTTTAAAACTCGTTCTGCCTTCAATGAGAGGTTGTGCTTCGTTTGTTCCGAAGCTCTCATGGGCTATAATGGTTTCACCGGTACAAAAAGTTTGCGCTTTTGCCGGACTATGCAGGGTGATGAATAAAAGTGTAATAAAAACGGGGTAGAAGTATGGTTTCATAAGTATGGTTTTCATAAGTAGAGTATCCATGGTTGTGCCAAAATGAATACTATTGACATTCAGCTGTATATAAGCGTTATCCCGACTTTTTATTCTATAAAATGGAAATTTTATCAGAATATGGAATACAGCTGGCGCCGGCTATTTCAGTTATGGCTAACGCATACGGGTTTACCCTTATTGTAATAAACATTAAATATTCCGGAAATAAAAAAAGCCCGGAATCACCGGGCCTTTTTTTTTAAGCGTTTCTGTTTATACAATTGAGGTCTTCAAAAGCGGTTTCAAGTCGTTTGATAAAAGACTCTTCGCCTTTGCGTAACCAGACCCTGGGGTCATAATATTTCTTATTGGGCTTATCGTCTCCTTCCGGATTGCCGAGTTGTCCCTGCAGGTAAGCCTCATTCTTTTTGTAATTATTCAGGACACCTTCCCAGAATGCCCACTGAAGGTCGGTATCCAGGTTCATTTTGATGGCGCCATAGCCAATAGCTTCGCGGATCTGGTGTTGGGGAGAGCCGCTGCCGCCATGGAATACGAAATAAACAGGTTTGGCTGCAGTGTTAAATTCTTTTTGAATATATACCTGGGAGTTATTGAGAATTTCCGGGCGAAGTTCCACGTTGCCGGGTTTATATACACCATGAACATTGCCAAATGCGGCGGCTACGGTAAAGAGTTTTCCAACCTTGCTCAGCTCTTTATAGGAGTAGGCTACATCTTCCGGTTGGGTATACAGCTTTGAGTTCTCTACATCACTATTGTCTACGCCATCTTCTTCACCACCAGTTACGCCAAGTTCAATTTCAATACTCATACCCAGGGGCTGCATTCTTTTAAAGAACTCAACGGAAGTCTGGATATTTTCTTCGATAGGTTCTTCACTGAGATCCAGCATATGAGAGCTGAAAAGCGGTTGCCCTTTTTCTTTATGATATTGTTCGCCGGCATCCAGCAGGCCGCTGATCCAGGGCAGCCATTTTTTGGCCGCATGGTCTGTATGCAATACCACGGGTACTCCATAATATTTGGCCACATTGTGAATATGGAGGGCGCCGGAGATACCACCGGAAATATTTCCCTGGAGATTGTCATTGGGCATTCCTTTACCGGCAATGAACTGGGCACCACCGTTTGAGAATTGTACAATAACGGGTGAGTTCACTTTCGCCGCTGTCTCCAGCACGGCGTTAATAGTGTTGGTACCAATGGTATTTACAGCAGGTAAGGCAAACTGATTGTCTCTTGCATCATTGTAAAGTGCTTCCAGCTCTTCGCCGAACAGCACACCGGCTCTGTACTTTTTCATGTCGATTTAATTTTTTAAAAGTGGCAAATGCTTTTCAGCTGGCAGGTAATCGTTAAAGGCCTGCTAATATAGGGCTTTTCCGGAATTTGTCAACCTGACCATTGTAAGAATTCACTGTGATTTTCGTTTACTTTTTCCCAGGTCTTTCTGAACCAGGAGCAGATTTTTTCGTAAAGTTTGTTTCAGGTGCACTTTCACAACCTGCCCCATGGATTGGCATTTTTCATAAGCCGTTGTCTTCATGTAAGCACCCAGTTCCTGTTTTAATTGAGCAAGTTTCTCCGGGGTTGAGATTTTATCCTGGGTCATTATATCCAGCAAATCTTTGATCCGGTACCTCGAACTGGCCAGCCGGAAAGTAATCATGGTCCGTTCTTCGGCCTGGTACTGTTCAATGGATTCCTTGTTGAGATGGGTCAGGCAAAGGTCTACAAATGGAAAATTCTCCTTAAAAAATTGTGGCAGGTACAGGTTTTTCCGGCCCTCATAGGATTGCTGATCAAAATCTATACAACGGATACGGTATTGATAATCTTCAATATCAGGCGTGATACTTACAACAAAATTGTAACTCCGCATATCGCCCAGCAGCCTGACAAAACAGCGTTCATTAAATTTGACGAATTCCTTGGCCAGCCTGATTTTATTGGTCTCCGGAGTCTCCATCAGGTGTTGAAGAAATACATCGCCGGGAATACCCGGGATATGTTCTTCCACCAGGGTATTGTCGCAGCTGAAAAAAGTGATCCGGTTAGGCGAAAGGATATGTTCGAGTTCCAGTCCGTAAATCCGGGACGCATCAGCCATTTTTATGTAATAGTGATCGTAATTATCGTTGAACTTGTTGACAATCCGGATCCGGAAAGGATTGGAATTGCCAAATGAACAATAATCAATACGGGCCACATCCAGGTGTGTGATATAACTGAAATCTCCCTCCGTTTTCAGAATGGCATATATTTTAACCAACCCTTCCCGGATATAGTCCCACTCGCGGCTGTCATAAGACGTCTTTTCCCAATGCGTATGCTGTCCATGTTTATCAAGAATGGGGGTGGACCAGGTAAATTTCAGCAGGTCATTGTAGCTCACCGGGAGTTTGACTTCGCGGCCTCTTTCTTTCAGATAGCCACGCAACTTGGCGTTTACCGGATACATCGGTTTTTTGCGGGAAGGCTTATCATGTTCGTGGGTTTCCCTGGCAGTCTGATTATCGATAAAACGCATGGTGGAGATGTTGAGATGTTTAGGTGTTGAGTTGTTTAGGTGTTGAGTTGTTTAGTTGTTGAGATGTTTAGTTGTTGAGCGGGCACCTGATTGCTGCAATTTCGCACAATTTTGCCATTCCTGAGGTTTTTGCTCAGGTAACAATGATCATGGCCGGACAGGCATGGAAGGATTGATGGAATACTGTATGGAAGAGCAAGGGAAAATGGAAAATGGAAAGTGGAAAGTGGAAAGTGGAAAGTGGAAAATGGAAATGAAAATGCGGGATTGAGCCGGGAAGCTGATTAAATGAAAAAAGCCCTTACAGGCCTTTGAAATTTTGTGTAAACAGAACCATTTGTAGCAATGGTTAATACTGCCGGATTTTGTTTTAAAAGTCACCGCGCCTCCTGCAAAATGTCAGTTTTGCAGGAGGGGTTCCGGATGTTAAGTTTCTTTCATGGATTTGGACACGGTGAGACTTGGTCGGTTCTTCGGACTTGGATGGATTGGATGGATTTTCGTTGGATCTGGATTTAATTGGTTTTTGTTCGGATTGGATTTTCTGGATTTTCGTTGGATTGGGTTTTTCGGTTTTTTTCGGATTTGGATCTGGACGGTTTTTTCTGGATCTGGATTTAGTTGGTTTTTCGTCGGATCTTGGTTTAGTTTTCAGTCGGGTTTGGATCTCAAACGGTATTTTCAAATAACTTTTAATAAACAAAAAAAGAAGTTGACCGATACTGGATTTTAATTGTCACGGTTTTTTCTAAGTATTGGATTTTGTCAGTCTTTGGACGGTTCTTCTGAATTTGGATATTGGACTTCGACAAAAGATTGATACGATATCAATCAACTTCTGACACAAAAGTAATTGGCTTTTCGTTCACAAAACAGAGCAAAACTTCCTCTTTATTTTACGACATTTTTTACTGTTTTTATCGTAAACCTGTCATGCTTGTTTTGCGCATTTATACATAAAAGGCACACGTATATTTACGAAAAAGGCCCTGAAACATGGTTTCAGGGCCTTTTTTGATGTGGTTTTGTAATTATTGTATCAGTTTCCGAGTGCCTGTATCACGTCGTACTTAGTTACAATGTGGAAATTGCCGGCTTCATCTTTTGCCAGCACGGCCCCGTTTTCTTTATTAATCAGGTGACTCAGCCGTTCAACGGGTGTGTCAAAAGCCACTAAGGGAAATGAAGGTTCTGCCACCGCTTCAACCGTAGCATTCTTTAATTCAGGGTTATCAAATATTTTCTGAAATAATCCGCCTTCACTGATGGCACCGGCTGGTATACCTTCTTTAAAAACGGGTATCTGTTCGATGTCATATTTTTTCATGAGTTCAACTGCCGCGGCCACGGTTTGTGAAGGTTCTACTGTAATCAGTCGTTTTGCCCCCCGTGCGCTCACCACATCTCGGAAAGTTTTTACATCCAGGAATCCCCGTTCAATCATCCATTGATCATTATAAATTTTACCTACATAACGGCTGCCATGATCATGAAATATACAAACCACCAGGTCGTCTTTTTTCAAACGTGATTTTAACTGCATGAGTCCTTGTATACAACTGCCGGCACTATAACCGCAAAACAATCCTTCTTCCTTCGCCAGGCGGCGTGCCTGTACCGCCCCGTCTTTATCCGTTACCTGTTCAAAATGATCAATCACCGACATGTCATAATTCTTCGGTACAAAATCTTCACCGAAACCTTCACTGATATAAGGATGTACTTCATTCATGTCGATTTCACCGGTATTGAAATATTTGGTAAGCAGGGAACCATATACATCAATAGCCCAGACCTGTATGGCCGGATTCTTTTCTTTCAGGTATTGCGCGGTACCGGTGATGGTACCTCCTGTACCTGCAGTACAGACAAGATGTGTAATCTTTCCGTCCGTTTGTTCCCATATTTCGGGCCCGGTACTTTCATAATGCGCCAGGCGGTTGGCCAGGTTATCATATTGGTTCATATGATAGGAGTTGGGCACTTCTTTGGCCAGCCGGGCGGCCACACTATAATAACTCCGCGGGTCTTCGGGCATTACATTGGTCGGGCAGACAATTACTTCTGCACCTACGGCTTTCAGGATATCCGCTTTTTCCTTGGATTGTTTATCTGTAGTTACGAAAATGCATTTATAACCTTTTACCACTGCTGCCAGTGCCAGTCCCATACCGGTATTGCCACTGGTTCCTTCAATGATGGTACCGCCGGGTTTTAGTTTTCCTTCCTGTTCGGCTACTTCCACCATTTTAAGTGCCATCCTGTCCTTAATGGAATTTCCGGGATTGAAATAATCCACTTTGGCTAATACGGTGCAGGGTAAATCTCTGGTGATTTTATTCAGCCGGATCAGGGGCGTATTGCCGATGGTCTCCAGTATATTGTTCTTGATATTCATTCATTGGTTTTTTACGGGACAAAGGTAGGCCTTTAACCGGTTACGGTTAACAGCTGTTAGTTAAATCAATGAAAAAGCCCCGCCTGTTACCAGGAGGGGCCGCCGGACTCAATGACTATCGTCATCAAGCTTCTTTTCTGAATTGTTTTCGTTTATTGCTGAAATAATTATCCAGTAATACAAGGCCCAGCAATACATTGATCATCATAAATACATTGATCAGGTCATTGTTGAAGAACCGGGACGTATCTATTTTACTGAGTTGTTCTGTAAAGCTGCTTTTTCCCGAAGTTGTCCATTCCATCTGACTGAAACCATATCCCAATATCGCTACCAGCAACGTAATAAAAAACAGTCCTATGCCCCAGATAATTTTGTTATTGATATAGGATTTTGTAGCGGGAGCAATCTGCATCCGTGAAATTTCTTCCATTACATTTTTACTGAAACGCAGCGATGGCGCTTCCAGTTCGGACGCATGCAACAACCGGTTTATTTCCAGCAGGTCAGTATACTTCTCCTTCCATTCAGCCTGTGATTGTATCAGGCTTTCTGTCAACTGCCGGTCGCCGGAAGACGCGGTGCCATCAATAAATTCCCACAGCCGTTCCTCCATCTGCTCATGTGTATACATAGTGGTTCAATTTAAGTCATTTATTTCATGTGCATAATGCGTTTCCATCAGTTCTTTCAGTCTGGCCCGCGCACGATGCAACCGGACCTTCGCTGCATTCACTTCCACACCCAAAATCTGTGCAATCTCATCAAGGCTTTGTTCATTTTTATAAAATAAGGTGATAATGGCCGCATCATCCGGTTTCATCCGGTTGATGGCTTCTGTTACCATTCTGTGCCTTGATTTTTGTTCCACGCCATCTGCCCTGAACCCCAGATCCTGGTTATCCGCTTTTGCGAAAACCCGTTCATCATCGAGTGAATGTATGACCAGTTTCTTTTTCCGGAGAAAACTGATACAGGTATTGTTTACAATTGTATAGAGCCAGGTGCTGAATTTGGCATCTCCCCTGAAATCGGCCAGGTATTTATAGGCTTTTATAAAAACATCCTGGGCCACTTCTTCCGCCTCTTCCCGGTTTTTTACAAAGCGCAATGTGAGGGTAAACACAAATTGCTGGTACCGGGTAACCAACCCGGCATATGCCTGGTGGTCGCCCTGCAAAACTTTGCTAATGAGTTCGTTATCATTTTGTCCGGCTGACATCCAGGAATAAGACTCTATTTTACTTGCGGAGGTTACACTACAAATTACAAATATCCGGGAGATCGTACTTTTTTTAATTCAGACTGCTGTAACCTGTTTTTTTCACCCGTAGTCATAGTAATTGTAACCCGATTTAAAAAAAATGCTGAATAACTGTAACCACTCATAAAAAACAGGAGTCATACAGTAATAAGCAACAAAAAACTAAAAATTACAACTATGGACGCAGGAGAAGCTCTCATACCGATTACGATGTTTGCAGGTGGTTTTGCCATGATATTTGGCCTTGGCTATCTCAAAACCCGTCAGAACCTGGCAATGATTGAAAAAGGAATGAATCCCCGTGAACATGCGGACCGCCCTGCTCCGTATAAAAACCTGAAATGGGCTTTATTGCTGATAGGTGCGGGTGTGGGTTTATTCCTGGCCTATATACTGGATAATTATGTTCTTACTCAATCGTTACGGGTACGTCACGACAGTGATGCCAACGCCCCGATCTACTTTGCCCTGATTGCAATTGGTGGCGGACTGGGCCTTTTCGGTTCCTATAAAATCGAAAAGCAGTGGTGGGATGAGAATAAGGATAAAGTATAGAGGTAAGTTGATAGGCCTGCCTGCCGGCAGGCAGGTTGAAAGGTTGATAAGTTGTTTCGGAAGTTACATAGATAACGGCCTTTTCAACTTATCAACCTTTCAACTTTTCAACCTTTCAGCAACTCCAACGCTTTTAGTACCATCGGATCATCACTGTTTAATACCTCATAAAATCCGCTGTTTCTCCAGCGGTACCGGGCCAGCAGGGCTTTCAGCCTTTTTGTTACCATTTCCTTTTCGGAGTTACTGAATTTCCCCGCCGGCAGGGAATCTCCCGAAGTATACTTCACCAGACCGTTCCAGATATCTTCATTTCCGGTAAAACCGTTTACAAAATCCCTGGAATTGCTGTATTTGTCAATTTCCGTTTTGTGTTGCAGGTAATAATTGTAGATATAAATACTGGTGTTGGAGGAAACGGCCACATGATTGGCTTTTTGCCGTGCCAGGGATGAGTCAATCGGAATAAACTTGGTCGGTGTGATCCCGCCGCCACCGTACAAAGTATCATTACAATTCGTGGTGAACTGTTGTCCGATATGATTCTTCATGGAATCCGCGGAAAACATTTCCCCGTTATTGAACCGGTCCCAGATTTCGTCCATATACACTTTCTTTCCCTTTTCATAGGAGCGCTGTATGCTACGGCCGAGAGGGGTATAATAACGGGCTATGGTCAGGCGGATTGCTGAACCGTCACCCAACGGATATTGTTGTTGTACCAGCCCTTTTCCGAATGTACGGCGGCCGACAATGGTAGCCCTGCACCAGTCCTGTAAAGCTCCCGCCAGTACTTCGCTGGCACTGGCCGATAATTCATCCACCAATAATACCAGTTTTCCTTTTTCAAAAAGACCAGGCCGCTTACAACGGTATTCGGTTTTTTTACTGTTGACTCCTTCGGTATATACTATCAGTTTATCACCGTCCAGAAATTCATCGGCCATGTCCACGGCTTCATTCATAAAGCCACCACCATTACCGCGTAAATCATAGATCAGGCTTTGCATACCCTGTTTCTGCAGCGCTTCCATATGCTGCATAAACTCTTCATAACTTTTATCGGTAAACTTGGAAAGTTTTATATACCCGGTTGTCTTATCTATCATATAAGCCGCTTCCACGGCGGATACAGGAATATTCCCCCGGGTTACTTTTATATCCATTGTGTTCTTTCCACGCAGAATCTTCAAGGTGGCCGCTGATCCTTTCGGGCCCCTGATCAGGGATTTAATATTGGCTACGGAAAACCCTTTGCGGGTCAGCACGGAATCATTTACTTTAAGCAGTTTGTCGCCGATCTGGAGCCCGGCTTTCTCACTCGGCCCTCCGGGGAAAACATATACGACGTTTACCGTATCGCTGAATATATTAAACTCCACCCCGATACCTTCAAAATGTCCTTCCAGGTCTTCATTGGCTTCTTTGAGATCCACAGGAGGCAGATATACTGAGTGGGGATCCAGTTTTTTCATGATTTCCTGGATAGCATCGGCTTCCAGGGTGTCCAGGTTTACAGAATCCACATAATGAGTACGGATCATGTACATCGCCTTTTCCAGTGCCCCTTTTTTATTCGAGGCAAAGAGTCCCTGACCGTTCCCGGCCTGGCCGCCAAGCTTAAAACCGAGAAACATACCAACGATCAGCACCCCGGAAAAAAGCAGCGGGTACCATACCTGTAATTTTTTATTGCCCTTCATAAACCTTTATTCTGTAATTTGACGCAAAATACTGGATTTGAACGGAACAGAAACTGCCGCTCAACCAATTCAATAAATCTTTATATGCCAGTCATTAAACTGATTGCCGACAGCGGGGCTACCAAAGCTGAGTGGTGTCTGATCCGGAATGGCCGCAGAAAAACCATTTTCACGCAGGGGATCAGCCCTTATTTTCTGAATACCGGGCAGATTGAAGCCCTTTTGCGCAGTGAATTGCTGCCTGCCCTGAAGAAAACAGTACCGGATGAGATTTTTTATTACGGTACAGGTTGCGCCAATCCGGCCAATGCCCTGTCAGTTAAAAAAGCATTGAAACATGTTTTTCCCGATTCAAGGGTAGAAGTGACGCACGACCTGATGGGGGCTGCCCGTGCTTTGTCCGGCCGGGAAAAAGGCATTGCCTGTATTTTGGGAACCGGTTCCAATTCCTGTTTTTACAATGGAAAGAAAATCGTTAAGAACAGTCCCGGTCTGGGTTATGTGCTGGGCGATGAAGGCAGCGGGGCTTACCTTGGTAAAAAAGTGATTCAATATTATTTATACGGGACATTTGATGATGAACTGCGTGGACGGTTTGATCTTACCTATACTACCAACGCGTCTGAAATACTGGAGAACGTATATAAAAAACCGCTGCCCAACCGGTACCTGGCAGGATTTGCCCGGTTCCTCGCGGAAAACAGGGGACATTATATGATTGAGAATATCATTGAAGACGGATTAAATGATTTCTTTTTCAATCACCTCTGTAAATACCGTGAAATCTGGTCGCAACCGGTTCATTTTGCCGGCAGTATTGCATTTGGATTTAAGGATGTCTTGCAGCAACTTTGCGACAGTTACGAATTTGAACTCGGACGGGTAATGAAAAACCCGATGGAGGGGCTGATTGAATACCATCGCTAAAAAGGAAATATGTCATTTCAGAAAATTACAGAACAATCAAGTCACTACCGGCATCTGGAAAAAATGACTGTAGGTGAATTGCTGATCAATATAAATCAGGAAGATAAAATAGTGCCGTTGGCGGTTGAAAAAGCCATTCCGCAAATCGAGAGACTGGCGGAAGTAGCTGCGGATAAAATGCTGATGGGAGGAAGAATGTTTTATATCGGGGCGGGCACCAGCGGACGACTGGGCATAGTGGATGCCAGTGAATGTCCTCCCACATACGGTGTTCCGTACGGACTCGTGATCGGTATAATTGCCGGAGGGGAGAAAGCCATTACATCCGCCGTCGAATTTGCCGAAGATGACCGGGAACAGGGCTGGGCGGATCTCAGTGCGCACAACGTATCTGATAAAGACGTGGTGATCGGTATTGCGGCCAGTGGTACCACACCCTATGTAATAGGCGCCCTGGAGGAATGCCGCAGTCGGGGAATCATAACAGGCAGTATATCCTGCAATCCTGACTCACCCGTAAGTGCAGCCGCGGATTTCCCGATTGAAGTGGTGGTAGGACCGGAGTTTGTTACAGGCAGTACACGTATGAAAAGCGGCACCGCGCAAAAGCTGGTACTGAATATGATTTCCACCACGGTGATGATTCATCTTGGCCGGGTGGAAGATAATAAAATGGTGAACATGCAACTAACGAACGATAAGTTGGTTGATCGGGGTACACGTATGCTGATGGAGAGAGTGAAGTCACTCGACTATGAAAAAGCAAAGGAATTACTCCTGCTGCATGGCAGTGTTAAAAAAGCGGCAGATTCTTTAGCCTGATAATTTTATTTTCCCGCGTTTGCATTGTATATTGCACACCTGTTTATAACAAGTGGCATATACACATACACATATCACACTTCCTTCCGTGGTGCAATTCAGCACCATTACCATTACGATTACGATCCCGTAAAGGGATTGTATATTTTCATATCAACACATGGGCGTTTTGCTGCGGGAAAACAAAAAGTTTTCAGTACAGTGCATTTTATTCAGTCTAAAATATTGTTCAGGTCATGCAGGTTTTAAAATTCGGCGGCACTTCTGTTGCCAACGCGGAGAATATCAATAAGGTCGTGGAGATCGTATCCGGTACAGTTAAAAAAGGGAAAACAGCTGTTGTGGTGTCTGCTCTTGGCGGCGTCACGGATCTGTTACTGGGAGCGGCCACATTAGCCGCGGCGGGTGATGAGTCGTATAAAGAGAAACTGGCCATTGTAGAGCAACGGCACCTGGATGCCGTGAAAGCACTGATTCCGGTTGCCAGTCAAAGCCAGTTGCTCAGCCTCGTAAAGAAAGCCTGCAATGAAATTGAAGATATCTGCAATGGCGTATTTCTTCTCCGGGAACTGACTGCCCGTTCCAAGGACCGCATTGCCAGCTATGGCGAATGGCTTTCTTCCCGTATTATCGCCGACCGGTTCAACGCTGCCGGGGTGCAGGCGCAATGGAAAGATTCCCGGGAACTGATACTGACCAATTCTGGATTTACGGCGGCGGAGGTGGATTTCACAGTTACGAATAACCGTATTTCTGATTATTTCAGTAACGAAGGCGCGGGCCTGTTTATACTCCCGGGCTTTATTGCAGCGGACAAAGACGGTATCACCACTACGTTAGGCCGTGGCGGTTCCGATTTTACCGCGGCGATACTGGCGGCTGCGGTACAGGCGTCCGTACTCGAAATCTGGACCGATGTAAGTGGTATGATGACCGCCGATCCGCGACTCACCAGTAATGCGCGCATCATTCCGCATATTTCATACCAGGAAGCGATGGAACTCTCGCATTTCGGTGCCAAAGTTATTTACCCGCCAACCATTCAACCTGTGATGGGAAAAGGGATACCGGTATGGATCAAGAATACATTTGCGCCGGCTGATCCGGGTACGCTGATTGAATCAGTGTCCAAAAAAGACGGCGATATAGTACGGGGAATCTCCAGTATAAATAATATTGCCCTGATCAGCCTGGAAGGAAGCGGTATGATTGGCATTCCCGGATTTTCCAAGCGTTTGTTTGAAGCACTCAGCAGCGAAAAGATCAATGTCATCCTGATCACACAGAGTTCATCGGAACACTCAATCTGTGTGGGTATCGACAGTAGTTCCGCACACCCGGCTAAGATCGCGGTAGATGCGGCTTTTGCCAATGAAATAGCGCTGGAAAAAGTGGAGCCCCTGCAAATTGAATCCGACCTTTCGATTGTTGCCCTCGTCGGGGAAAATATGAAGAGTCATCCAGGTATCAGCGGACGGATGTTCAGTGCTATGGGGCGCAACGGGGTGAATGTACGCGCCATTGCACAGGGATCATCGGAGAAAAACATTTCAGCCGTAATTGCCACCCGGGATGTTCGTAAATCCATCAACCTGCTGCACGAAGAATTTTTTGAGACCTCCTATAAACAAGTCAATCTATTTATAACGGGTACGGGGAATGTCGGCGCTAAATTACTGGGACAGTTGCAGCAGCAGATCGGCTTTATGCAGCAACACCTGCATCTGCAAGTCAATATCGCGGGCATCAGTAACAGCCGGAAGATGTTGTTGAAGGAAGACGGGATTAATATGTCCGACTGGAAAACAGAACTGGATGCGGGTACCACGGCAAACCTGCAGCAGTTTGTGGATGAAATCATCAGCCGTAATCTCCGTAATTCCATTTTTGTGGATGTAACCGCCAGTGACCATGTGGCAGGCGTGTATACGCAACTACTGGAAAAAAGTGTGAATGTGGTGGCTTGTAACAAAGTGGCCGCTTCATCTGCTTATCGCAATTACAGGAAACTGAAAGACCTGGCACGCGCATATAATTGTCATTTCCTGTTTGAAACCAATGTGGGAGCCGCATTGCCCATCATTGCCACTTTAAATGACCTGGTCAGCAGCGGTGATAATATTCACCGGATGCAGGCGGTGCTCAGTGGTACACTCAATTTTGTATTCAATAATTATGATGGCAGCCGCCCGTTTGCGGAAGTAGTGAAGCAGGCGCAGCAGGAAGGCTATACAGAGCCGGATCCCCGTCTTGATCTCAGTGGGAAGGACGTAATGCGTAAAATAATGATCCTTGCCCGTGAAGCCGGTCATCAGATGGAAATGGAGGATATCACCAATAACTCATTTATGCCCGAATCCTGCATGCAGGGAACCGTGGATGATTTTTATGCCGCCATGGCAAAAGAAGAAGCCCATTTCAAAGCATTGCTGGAAAAAGCAAACGCGGCAGGTTGCAAATTGAAATTTGTGGCGTCTTTTGAAAATGGGAAGGCCGCTGTTGGATTACAGCATATCGATCCGCAACATGACCTGTATCACTTGTATGGTAAAGACAATGTAGTGCTCTTTTATACGGATCGGTATATAGATCAACCCATGGTGGTAAAAGGAGCCGGTGCCGGTGCGGAAGTAACGGCGAGCGGAGTGTTTGCAGATATTATACGGGCAAGTAAGAAGTGAGTGGAGAGTGGAGAGTGGAGAGTGGAGAGTGGAGAGTGGAGAGTGGAGAGTGGGTATTTCTATCGACTAATGACTAAAGACTAACGACTACAAATGAGTACCGTAAAAGTAAAATGTCCCGGAACAGTAGCCAACCTGGTCTGTGGGTTTGATATCCTGGGGCTGGCCTTACATGAACCGGCTGATATTATGGAAGTAAAACTGCTGGATGAACCCAGGGTGATCATACATAACAGGGACGCCTATAATCTGCCAACAGAGCCGGAGAAAAATGTAGCCGGGGTGGTTTTTTTATCCGTAATGGAAAGAATTGGAGGGCATACCGGGTTTGAAGTTACAATAGAGAAACATATCAAACCGGGTAGTGGTATCGGTTCCAGTGCAGCCAGTGCGGCCGGAGCAGCGGTTGCAGCCAATCATTTACTGGGTAATATATTTACCAGTGATGAAGTGGTGCAATTTGCCATGAATGGTGAAAAACTCGCTTCCGGGGTTAAGCATGCGGATAATATTGCACCCTGTATTCTGGGCGGTATCAGCCTGATCCGTTCCATACACCCATTGGACATTGTGTCCATTCCTTCGCCTGATTTATATGTTACCGTAATACACCCGCAGATTGAAGTGAGAACGTCCGACGCAAGACAAATATTGAAACAACAGGTCTTGTTGAAAGACGCCATACGTCAGTGGGGTAATATTGCCGGACTGGTCACGGGGTTTATGAAAAATGACTATGACCTGATAGGCCGCTGCCTGGAGGATGTAATCATCGAACCGGTACGGAGTATCCTGATTCCGGGCTTTGATGAAGTGAAAAGAAAATGTAAGGAGGCCGGCGCGCTGGGTGGCGGAATTTCCGGCTCCGGGCCTTCCATATTTATGCTGAGTAAGGATGACTCTACCGCAAAAGCGGTTGAATCTGTAATGCAGGAGGTCTATAACAAAATCGGCATTGACTATCATACCTACGTTACCATGATAAATAAAAAAGGAGTGGAGATAGTCGCTGGTTATTAGTCGTTAGCCTTTAGTAAGCAGCCCATTCTAAACCCGCAACACCTAAACAGCTAAACGCCTAAACAACTAAACACCTCGACACCTCATGAAATTCTACAGCACCAATAAACAATCACCTCCTGTCAGTTTCAAGGAAGCTGCTATCAACGGGCAGGCACCGGATAAAGGATTATATTTTCCTGAATATATACCGCAACTGGATGTGGCGTTTATAAAAAATATTGAAACGTATTCAAACGAAGAGATTGCGTACCGGGTGATTGCGCCTTATGTGGGAGATGAAATGAGCGAAGAGACCCTGCGAAGGATTGTTGCAGAAACGGTTAATTTTCCGATACCACTGGTACCTGTTTCGGATACGATATCCTCATTGGAACTGTTTCACGGCCCAACCCTTGCTTTTAAGGATATTGGTGCCCGTTTTATGAGCCGTTGTCTGCGGGAAGCGGTGGGCGGGCCGGGAGATGTGACCATTGGCGGACACGAAAAGAAAGGAGAAGTAACCGTACTGGTGGCTACTTCAGGTGATACCGGCGGGGCAGTGGCCAATGGATTTTATGGGGTGGAAGGAGTAAATGTGGTGATTTTATATCCTTCCGGAAAAGTCAGTCCGGTACAGGAAAAACAGCTGACTACCCTGGGCGGAAATGTAGTGGCACTGGAAGTAACAGGTACTTTCGACGATTGTCAGGCCATGGTGAAACAGGCGTTTATGGATCAGGACCTGCGGGCTGCCCGTTTCCTGACCTCTGCCAACTCCATCAATGTAGCCCGCTGGCTGCCACAACAATTCTATTATTTCTTTGCATATAAACAATGGAAAGATAAAACAACGCCACCGGTACTATCCGTGCCCAGTGGCAATTTTGGCAATATATGCGCTGGCATACTGGCTATGCAGTCGGGTCTGCCGGTCAGCCATTTTATTGCCGCCTGTAATGTAAATGATATTGTGAGTGACTACCTGCGAACACAGGTGTTAACGCCTAAAGAAGCCGTACCCACCCTGAGTAATGCGATGGATGTGGGCAACCCCAGTAATTTTGTACGGATACTGGAAATTTTTCAACATCAGTTTCCGGCACTCAGTCAACACCTGTCATCAGCAACCATTACTGACAGTGAAACATCGGCCACTATTAAATATTTACTGGACACCTTCAATTACCTGGCCGATCCGCATGGGGCGGTAGGGTACCTGGCACTGGAACGTTACCTTGCTGCGCATCCGGATGAGAAGGGTATTTTCCTGGAGACAGCTCACCCGGTGAAATTTCCGGATGCAGTAGAACAGATAACCGGCCAGCCGCTGGATATACCGGCAGCCGTACAATCCATCATGACGCTGGAGAAAAAGTCAATCCTCCTCCGCCCTGAATTTGCGGCATTGAAGGACTTCCTTTTGCAATAAGTTATATTTGCAGGGAGTATTTTTTATGCAGGATATTGAACCCTTTTATAACTGGCGGCATATTTATATCAGCGAGGAAGACCGGCTGTCGCCTTTTTACGGCCGTACGTATTCAGAATTTGTTTTTTCTCAAACCGTTTACAATTACTATATACACCCGCAATGGGATGATTTTGGCAGCCGCACTTTATATCTTAAAGTGCTTATCGCCGACTATGATGAACAGTATGCCGTTGTGGAAATGATCGGGGAATGGAACGACGCGATTGAAAATGATATCATGGAACTGAAACGGGAAGTGCTGGAAAAATTCATGGACAACGGCATCTTCAAATTCATACTGGTTGGGGAAAATGTCCTGAATTATCATAGTGACGGAAAGGACTATTATGAAGAATTGTACGAAGAACTGACGGATGAAAATGGGTGGGTGGTTTGTTTAAACATGCCCGAACAGACACAATACGACTTTAAACAGGCCCGGCTTAACCGATTTGTTGAACTGATGCGACTTGATAACTGGCGAACTTATAGCCCTTTTCACCTGTTTAAAAAGATCGATAATGAATTAATGGCCCGGTTGCCGGGCTGATAAAAGACTTGTAAATACCTGCGGGATAAAAAACTTTGCCGGTATTTGGATACAGGTCAGTATTTTTGCGGAAATTTTGAATTTCTCCACTAAGAATATTGTCTATGAAATGGTCTGAATTGTTTACATCTTCTGTTGGTAAGAAAGTGATCATGGCGCTGACCGGAATTTTTCTGATTCTTTTCCTGATAGTACACGTTGGGCTGAATGCCACTATATGGGCCATGGATGGCGGTGAAATGTTCAACAAAGGGGCCCACTTCATGGGATCCAATATCGTTCCCCGGATTCTGGAGATCGGACTTTTTGCCGGTATCATATTACACATTGTCCAGGGTCTGATGCTCGAGTTTCAGAACCGCAGCAAACGCAAACAGGGATACGCGGTGGCTATGGGCAACAAAGGCAGCAAATGGTACAGCCGCAGTATGGGAGTATTGGGAACACTGATTCTCCTTTTCCTGGTAGTGCATATCGCCGATTTCTGGTTGCCGAACCGCTCCAACCAGGGTTTCTTACTTGGAGAAGAAATAAACCTTTATGATAAAATGCAGGAAGTGTTTAAGCAGGAGTGGGTGGTTGCATTATATCTGCTGGGTTGCTTCTCACTGGCGTGGCACCTTTTACACGGATTCCAGAGTGCATTCCGCACTTTTGGCGTAAGTAATAAAAAGTACCTGGCACTGATCAATTGTGTGGGTATCGGATTTTCCATCATCGTGCCTCTGGCTTTTGCCATGATGCCGGTGAGTTTTTATTTTGGATGGGTGTAGTAGTTGTGAGTCGGTAGTCGAGAAAAGAGCATAGGAACGTTCTGAGATATATTTCTAATCATTAAGTAATCACTGGGTATGTTAGATTCAAAAATTCCTTCCGGGCCATTAGAGCAGAAATGGGTAGACTATAAAGGTCATGTGAAACTGGTGAACCCCGCGAATAAACGTAAACTCGAAGTGATTGTAGTGGGAACCGGTCTGGCCGGTGCGTCTGCTGCCGCTTCATTAGGCGAACTGGGATATAAAGTGAAAGCCTTTTGTTTCCAGGATTCTCCCCGCCGCGCGCACTCTATCGCCGCACAGGGTGGTATCAATGCAGCCAAAAATTATCAGAATGACGGAGACTCTGTGTTCCGTCTTTTTTATGATACGGTAAAAGGAGGCGATTACCGCGCCCGTGAAGCCAACGTACACCGGCTCGCCGAAGTAAGTACAAGTATTATCGACCAGTGCGTAGCGCAGGGAGTTCCCTTCGCCCGCGATTATGGCGGATTACTCAATAACCGTTCATTTGGTGGTACGCAGGTGAAACGTACTTTCTATGCTGCCGGACAAACCGGGCAACAGCTGCTGATCGGCGCCTACCAGGCTATGGAACGCCAGGTGGCCCTTGGTAATGTACAGCAATACACCCGTCACGAAATGCTGGATGTGGTGATAGTGGATGGTAAAGCCCGCGGTATTATCTGCCGTAACCTGGTTACCGGCGAACTGGAACGTCATTTCGGACATGCTGTTTTATTGTGTACAGGCGGCTATGGCAACGTATTTTATTTGTCCACCAATGCCATGGGCAGCAATGTAACTGCTGCCTGGAAAGCACATAAAAAAGGAGCTTTCTTTGGTAACCCCTGCTTCACGCAGATTCATCCCACCTGTATTCCGGTGAGTGGTGATCACCAGAGCAAACTGACCCTGATGTCCGAATCATTACGGAATGACGGACGTATCTGGGTACCTAAACAACAAGGCGATAAGCGCAAAGCCAATGATATTCCGGAAGAAGAAAGAGATTATTACCTGGAAAGAAGGTACCCTGCATTTGGTAACCTGGTGCCCCGTGACGTGGCTTCCCGTGCCGCCAAAGAAAGATGCGATGCCGGTTATGGAGTAGGTACCACCGGGCAGGCGGTCTATCTCGATTTCAAATACAACCTGATTAATAAGTATGGCCGTGCGGAGGCCAACAAACTGGGAATTGCCAATCCGGATACGGATACCTTGATCCGGCTGGGTAAGGAAGTGGTAAAAGAGGAGTATGGCAACCTGTTTGATATGTATGAAAAAATCACTGGTGAAAATCCTTACGAAGTACCGATGCGGATTTATCCCGCCGTACACTATACAATGGGTGGTCTCTGGGTGGATTATGAACTGATGACGAATGTAAAGGGCCTGTATGCGTTGGGTGAAGCCAACTTCAGTGATCACGGGGCTAACCGGCTGGGTGCTTCCGCGCTGATGCAGGGTCTCGCAGATGGATATTACGTGATTCCGTATACAATCGGCAATTACCTGGCAGATGAAATTGCCACGAAACCGATACCAACGGATCATCCATCCTTTACACAAACGGAGAAAGAAGTAGCTGACCGTATCAGCACCCTGATGAATATTAAAGGCAGTCAGACCGTGGAAAGTTTCCACAAGCGCCTGGGTAAAATCATGTGGGAGAAATGCGGTATGGCCCGTAATGAGAAGGGGTTGAAGGAAGCGATTGTGGAAATTCAGCAACTGAAAAAAGAATTCTGGAGTGATGTTAGAATTCCCGGGGCAATCGGCGAAATGAATCCGGAGCTGGATAAAGCCGGCCGCGTGGCCGATTTTATTGAACTGGGTGAGCTGATGTGTAAAGACGCGCTGAACCGCAATGAAAGTTGTGGCGGACACTTCCGCGAAGAAAGCCAGACTGAAGAAGGGGAAGCGATGCGCAATGATAAAGATTTTGCGTATGTGGCAGCCTGGGAATTCAAAGGAGAGAGCAACTGGGAATTACATAAGGAAGAGCTGACTTTTGAAGTAGCTAAACCTACACAACGTTCTTATAAATAATTAGTCAATTAGCCAATCAGCCAATTAGCAAATTAAGAGCACTTAGTTTAAAATTGTCAAATTGTTAAAGTCATAACTATGGAGCAATACAGCATGAATCTTACGCTGAAAGTGTGGAGACAGAAGAATGCAAATGAGCAAGGACGATTCGATACCTACCAGGTAAAAAATATTTCTTCGGAAATGTCTTTCCTGGAAATGATCGATGTGCTGAATGAAGAAATGATCCGCGAGGGAAAAGACCCGATCGCGTTTGATCATGATTGCCGGGAAGGTATCTGTGGTATGTGCTCCATGTATATCGACGGTCGTCCGCATGGCCCCTGGCAGAATAATACCGTTTGCCAGCTCCACATGCGGGCTTATAAAGATGGCGACACCATTGTCATCGAACCCTGGAGAGCCAATGCCTTTCCGGTGATCAAGGATCTGATGGTAGATCGTTCTTCCTTTGACCGTATTATCCAGGCAGGTGGCTATATTTCTGTTAATACCGGAAGCCCGGTAGACGCCAATGCCATTCCGGTAAATAAAGATATGGCGGATGCTTCCTTTGCCGCTGCCGCCTGTATTGGTTGTGGTGCCTGCGTATCTGCCTGTAAGAATTCTTCGGCGATGCTTTTCCTGTCTGCCAAAGTAACTCACCTGGCCTTATTGCCCCAGGGAGATCCGGAACGTCGCAGCCGGGCATTGAAAATGGTGGCCCAGATGGATAAGGAAGGCTTTGGTGCATGTACCAATACGGGTGCCTGCGAAGCCGTTTGCCCGAAAGGCATTTCTATCGAAAATATTGCCCGGCTCAACCGTGAATACCTGGCGGCGGGTCTGGTTGCTGAATAATTTTACCACGGGATACCGTAACGTTCTAAAAAAGCCTGTTTCCTGCTGCCTGGCAGAGTTGACAGGCTTTTTCGTATTTTACAGGTACATACTTTTTTATGTACAACAAACTAATATTTCCGGCAGCTGCCTTAGTTCTGCTGACCATTTCCTGTAAAAGCAATCAAGTGAAAAAAGAACCGGTTCAATGGCCCGAAGCCGTAAAGGCTCCCGTGGCACTTAAAAAAGATACAGTACTGGAAGCCCATGGCGACAAACGCCTGGACGAATACTACTGGATGAATGATTATTTTAAAAAAGGACCGGATAGTACCCGGGTGCTTGATTACCTCAAAGCGGAAAATGCCTATTTAGATACCATGATGTCGGGTACAAAACAATTTCAGCAACATTTATTTGCGGAATTGAAGGGACGAATAAAAGAAAAAGATGAATCGGTACCTGTGCTGAACAACGGGTATTATTATTATTCCCGGACGGAAGAAGGAAATCAGTATTACAAATATTGCAGAAAAAAAGGAAGTCTGGACGCGCCGGAGGAGTTATTACTGGATGTAGATAAAATGGCGGAAGGATCAGGTTATTTTTCTGTGACCGGGCTGAATATAAGTCCGGATAATAAATGGCTGGTATTTGGCGTGGATAAACTTTCACGGCGTCAATACACGCTTCATGTTAAAAACCTGGAAACAGGGGAGCTGATGCCCGATGAAATTCCGGGTACGGCCGGATATGGAGTATGGGCAGCGGATAACAAAACCATTTTTTATACCGCCAACAACCCCCTGACACTCCGTTCCGAAAATATCCGGAAACACCGGTTAGGGACAACCGCAACGGCTGATCAGACCGTTTTTACAGAGAAGGATGAAACGAATTATATCGGAGTTTACAGTACCCGGTCAAAGGAGTTTATTGTTATATTTTCAAGCGCCACTTTGTCCAGCGAATACCGGGTTATTCCTGCACAGGACCCGGATCGCGCGTTCCGGATATTTCAGCCGCGGATGAAAAACGTACTGTATAGTGTAGATCACTGGGGCGACAAATTCCTGATCCGGACCAATCTGGATGCCATCAATTTCCGTCTGATGGAAACACCGCTGGATAAAACGACAAAAGAAAACTGGAAAGATGTGATTCCCCATCGGGCGGATGTGTTGCTGGAAGAGCTGGATGTATTCAGCAATCATTGGGTGATTACTGAACGGAAAGAGGGGTTGATCAGGTTGCGAATACGGGATGCGAAAACAGGGGCTGAACATTACCTGGATTTTGGTGAACCGGCTTATACCGCCAGCACCATGGACAACCGGGATTTTAACAGCAGCACTTTGCGGTACCGGTATACGTCTCTGACCACGCCTGCTTCCGTATTTGATTATGCGATGGACAGCAAAGAAAAGAAACTGCTGAAAGAGCAAACCGTTCTTGGCGGATTTGATAAACGGGATTATATAACGGAGCGGCTGTTTGTAACAGCCCGGGACGGTGCCAGGGTACCGGTGTCGCTGGTGTATAAAAAAGATACACCGAGAAACGGCACAGCTCCATTGTTGCTTTATGCGTATGGGTCATACGGATACACATCCGATGCGGAATTTAACAGCAACCTGCTCAGCCTGCTCAACCGTGGTTTTATTTACGCCATTGCGCATGTGCGGGGCGGACAGGAGATGGGACGTCAATGGTATGAGGACGGGAAACTGCAAAAAAAGAAAAATACGTTTACGGATTTTATTGACTGCGGAGAAGCGTTGATAAAGGATAAGTATACTTCCCGGGGACATTTGTATGCAAGAGGCGGCAGCGCGGGCGGTTTATTAATGGGAGCCATCGTTAACATGGCTCCTGATCTCTGGAACGGAGTGATTGCCGGCGTGCCGTTTGTAGATGTTGTTACCACCATGTCGGACCCTACGATTCCGCTGACGACAAATGAATATGACGAATGGGGCAACCCGGCTGATAAGGAAGCTTATTTTTATATGAAAACCTATTCTCCCTATGATAATGTGGAGAAGAAAAACTATCCTCATCTGCTGGTAACAACCGGCCTGCATGACAGCCAGGTACAGTATTTTGAACCCGCCAAATGGGTAGCCCGGTTAAGGACAATGAAGACGGATAAAAACCTGTTGCTTTTCAAAACAAATATGGAAGCCGGTCACGGAGGGGCTTCCGGTCGGTTTGATTACCTGAAAGATGTGGCATTACAATACGCATTTATGTTTGCCCTGGAAGGAATTACAGACTGATATCAGAACTGATAGCCCAGTTGCAGACGGGTTACCCATAAAGCATCACTCCTTATTTCCTTAAACAATGAAAGGCCGGGAGTGATGCTTATTTTTTTTCCCGCCTGATAACTGACCTGAAATGTACCGGTATAAGTAAACCGGAAGATATGCTTGTAGTAACCGAGCGCTGGCCCGGTGCCCAGGGAAATACCTGACTTTTTAAAAGGTGACCAGTGCAGACCTCCCTGTACATCGAACAGACTATAGCCATAATAGCTGAACGTTCCTGCACCCGCGGTTTCTTTCCGGCCGGTAAAGTGGGAGAGGGATGCGGCGGTAAACCAACGGGTTTGTCTCTTTATCACACCGGGCCCAACCCGTTCGTTACCAAGAATCCGGTTATAGCTTATTGTTATACCTGGCGCGTGTGTGCGGGAAAAGGCACCTGTCGGGAATGACGCTCCTGCCAGCAATTGCTGACGTGTTTCCCGTTGTAAGGGTTTGGGTACATCCGGTTGCTGTGCGTCCGCAGACAGACTAAAGAGTAATAAAAGTGCAGGTAATGTAAAAAACGATTTCATGTTTTTCAGCGTACTTAACGGATAAGGGTTACCTGGCCTTTCCGGAAAAGAACCCGTCCATCCGGCGCCGTAGCCTGCAGCATCCATACGTAAACCCCCGTGTTCTGCACCAGTCCGCCAATACGTCCGTCCCATCCATTGCCACGTACAGAGGTGGTATACACTTTTTCCCCGTTCCGGTTATAGATACTGAAATCTTTTAGCTGATACCGTCCGTTTATCAGGGGGCGTATGATATCGTTTTTCCCGTCTGCATTAGGTGTAAATGCCGTTGGCATGTACAGAAAGTCATTCTGTATAACTGTAATGTTGACCGTGTCGTAAGCCGTGCAATCGCCGCTTTTGGCTATAAGCGTATACCTGATATTATCTTCCGGAATAACAACAGGATTCCGGATGGTACTGTCACTCAGCCATTTTCCGGGCGACCAGTCGTAGCTGTCTGCGGGAACATCAGTATTGAGCGTAACCGTTTGTCCGTAATTGATAGTCTGATCCGGTGTTATATTGATGCTGTACCTGGAAAATTGAACGGGGTAGCTTACGGAATCATCATTACAGGCAGTACCGGTAATTATTTTCAGCTTAACATCATAACTACCTTCTGTAAGATAGCTGTGTACCGGATTTGATAACGTGGAGCTGAAGTTATCTCCGAAATCCCATAAGTACCGGATGCCGGGCTGTGCTGTATCCATACTGGTATTCGTAAAACGGACAAAATTAGAATCACATCTGAACAGATGGGTGAAACCCGCAACCGGCTTTATCATACCCGAAGGCCTGATATTTCGTGCTCTCACAAGTATACCGCAGGAAAGCGAGGACGTGATTTTCAGTTTTACCGTGTACAAAGCGGCCGGGTTGGGAAAAACATGCACCGGATTCTGCAAAGTGGAAGTGGCATTATCACCAAAGTCCCATTCCCAGGTCAGGTTTCCGGGCAATGTGGTAGCCGAAGTAAATTGTACCCGGCCCGTACAACTATCCTGAATCGTAAAGTCAAATCCATTGCCCGGATTATTGGATGCTACAATATCATTAATATGTGAAGGTAATCCCACAAATGCGCTGCCCGGGTTTAGATTGATTACATTCCGTTCAAACGTACACCCGGTTCCCCGGATATTCGGAAATTTAATAACGGCGAGTTGAGAATTGGCCTGACTCAGGTATATTTTCTCATCCGGTGCCAGTTGAAGGTCGTAATAGCTATTAGTGGTGGGAATACTGATACGAGAAGCCATAATGGCTGCTGTTGTAGGTACACTGATATCAAACTGATCCAGTTGCTTGTTATTTTTCCTCGTTACATACAATAGTTTTGAATCCGGTGAAAATTCGCAATGGTTATACTGACTGGACGGCATTGTTATCTGCCTTACATTACTAATTACCCCGGTTGCATTATTAAAATCAAAAAACTGGAAAAAATTAGAATTGGTGGAATTTGCATCGGAGAAAGGGAAATGCGTCTGACAGAGAAACTGTCCGTCAGGACTGGCTTTTAAAACACCAACACTCATCAATGCATGCTGGTTCATTACAGCGCCGATGGTGGAAACCACACTGGCATTAAGCTGAAGGCCGGCACAGGTTAAGGGCCAGGCACGGAAAATATTGGTTTCTTTATCATTGGTGATGATCCAGATATCGGTACCATTGGCATGCCTGACTGCCGTAATCCGTTCAGTACCGGACGCCCATAATGGATTATTCTTGCTGATTACATTTCCAAGACCTCCATCACCGGTCATGTCTACAATGGAATAATTGTATCCGTTAGTAAGATCGTTTTCAAATGCATCAGCAGTAAAAATATAAAAGATCGTTTCGCTACCTGGCTGTGGTACCACAACTATCTGACAGGCCGAAGGATGACCGGTAAGCCCATCTCCGTTAAACATCAATTGGTGATTCCTGTTATAGACTTCCTGGCCATTTGTGTAAAACAAAAGGTTTCCGGCATTATCGGCAATTGCGGCGCTGGCCTCGGCTGATATCATGGCACTGTTATTCAGTACCTGCGGTACCGGCAATGCACCTGCATTCTGAAAGCTTAAAGCTGCATTATTGCCAAAATACCAGAGATTATCCTGTTGTCCATAACCATGTATCCCTTGCCCCAGCAGGGCCAGGGTTAAAACAAGGGAAAAAAGGGAGATCCGGGTGGTCATGGTCATACTTATCTTGTTGATAATCAAAAATAAGCTGATTTTCAGGAAGAGCCATATCAATACAATAAAAACCACGAAATTTACGCTTTTGAGAAAACTGCTGCTGTTGAAGCAATCGGGAAAACCATATTTTTTTATTTTATTCGTAATCTATTCATTTTGTGGGTATTCGCAAGTGGTTGGCCCGGCTACGGCTGTTTCAAATCTGCGTGTCAGATCTTTTAAAGTGGATGCAGATAGTATTCGTTTGGATACACTGAGTATCATTAACCGTAGTTTTCAGGTATCACTGGTACCAAAGTCGGATTATCGCCTGGACCCGGTAAATGCTGTTTTATACTGGATTAAAAGGCCGGTCAGCGACAGTATTACCGTTACTTACAGGGTATTTCCATATAAACTGAATGCCGTAGCCCGCCGCTTCAGTTACGACAGCATCATGAATAATTTCTATGTTAAACCCTATGCATTCAACCAGGGATTAACCAATGAGCAACGGGGCGTTTTTGATTTCGGAAACCTGAAAGCGGAAGGCAGCCTGGGCCGGCAGATCGGGTTTGGCAACCGGCAGGATGCAGTAGTTAATTCTTCACTGAACCTGCAGCTGAGTGGAATGCTGGGTGATAGTATCGAAATCCAGGCGGCCATTACAGACAATAATATCCCGATTCAGCCGGACGGAAATACACAACAATTGAATGAATTTGACCAGGTCTTTCTGCAGTTTAAGAAAAAGGGATGGCAACTGAATCTCGGTGATATTGATATCCGGCAGAATAAAACCTATTTCCTCAATTTTTATAAACGACTGCAGGGGATTTCTTTTCAAAACAACCAGCGGATTTCCGGAAAAACACGCTCCAATACATTGGTGAGTGGGTCCGTAGCCAAGGGGAAATTCAACCGCCAGGTGCTGGACCCGCAGGAAGGCAATCAGGGACCGTACCGGCTGCGTGGACCCAATAATGAACTTTTCTTTGTGGTACTGGCCAATACGGAACGGGTATTTTACGACGGGCAGTTGCTGCAACGCGGCGAAGACCAGGATTATGTGATCAATTATAATACGGCGGAAATAACGTTTACGCCTAAGCGAATGATCACCAAGGACAGCCGGATCCAGGTGGAGTTTGAATATGCGGAACGAAATTACCTGAATACTAATCTGTACCTGTCACAGGAATTTGAATTCAGCAATAAAGTAAAAATTCGCCTGGGCGCGTTTAACAACGCAGATGCCAGGAATTCTCAAATCAACCAGGTACTCGATACCCGGCAGAAACAATTTTTATCAGATATCGGTGATAGTATACAGAAAGCGTTTTATCCTACAGCGGTGATTGATACGTTTGCCGCAGATAAAATTTTGTATGAGAAAATTGTTACCGGACCGGATTCACTTTACCGGTATTCTACGGATCCCGCTGTGGCAAAATATAATTTATCCTTTATTGATGTAGGCGCGGGCAAAGGAGATTACCTGCCTGATTTCAATGGTGCCAACGGCAAAGTATACAAATATGTGTCCCCGGTAGCCGGTGTGAAACAGGGACAGTATGAGCCGGTACAGATAATTGTGGCACCCAAAAGACAGCAGTTACTTAACCTGGGACTTGACTATGCACCGGGCAAGAATACGTTGCTGAAAGCGGAAGTAGCTACCAGTAACAGCGATGTGAATACTTTTTCGTCAAAAAATAACGGGGATGACAGGGGTTGGGCATCCAAACTGCAGTTCAGCAACACCAGCCTGCTGAAAGAAGCGCGTAAACTTGAGTTGCTGACTTCACTGGACTATGAGTATGTGCAGCGAAAATTCAGCCCGCTGGAACGTCTCCGCAATGTGGAATTCAGCCGGGACTGGGGATTGCAATTATTGTCAGGTGCCGCCGCGGTGGATGAACATATCATCAAAGCAGGGGCGGGACTCCGCGATAAGAAAGAACATGCGTTTAGTTACCAGCTGATACGCTATTCCAGAAGCGATGCGTATAAAGGGCTGCAACACCAGGTGAAGCACAGTGCTGACTGGAAAGGATGGCGATTCAATAATCAACTCGTGGTGACCGGGTTTGATTACCGGCTGAATAAGGGTCAGTTTCTTCGCCCGGTACTTGATCTGAGTAAGCAACTGAAAAAATGGAACAACTGGCGGGCCGGTATCAACTATTCCCTGGAGAAAAGCGGAACCCGTTACTCACTAAATGATACGCTGGTACCCGCTTCTTTTTATTTTGATGTATATACAGCCTATCTGAAATCGGATGAATCGAAAAAAGACCGGTACGCCGTTAGCTTCTTTACCCGCTCGGATAAATATGCGGTTGGAAAATCCTTTCTCCGGGGCGACCGGAGTATGAACCTCAACCTGCAGACGATGCTGGAAGGAAATGCCAAACGGCAGTTTTACCTCAATGCCACTTTCCGTAAACTGAAAGTGCTCAATACGGCTCTTACCACACAGAAAGATGATGAAACCATATTGGGCCGTGCGGAATATGTGATGAATGAATGGAAGGGACTTCTGACCGGAAATGTATTATATGAAGTGGGAGCAGGGCAGGAGCAACGACGTGATTTTGCGTACCTGGAAGTACCGGCCGGTACCGGGGAGTATGCCTGGAATGATTATAACGGGGACAATATTCAGCAGCTGAATGAGTTTGAAGTAGCCGCTTTCACCGATCAGAAAAAATTCATCCGGGTATTCACCCCAACCAATGATTTTATCAAAGCCAATTATATCACGTTGAATTACCGGCTTGATATAAATCCACGTGCCCGGCTCAATGGTCCGAAACTGAAAGGGTTTGCGAAGTTTATTTCCAAAACAAACCTGCTGAGTTCCTTCCAGAGCAGTAAAAAATCAATCGCATCCGGCGGATTTGAATTCAATCCGTTTAAATACGCGGTTACCGATACGGCATTGATAACATTGAGTAATACCATCCTCAATACCCTTTCCTTTAACCGGTTCAGCAGCAAGTGGGGTATTGATTTTACCAATTACCGGAATTCTGGTAAATCGCTGCTTACGTATGGATACGAGAGCCGGAAACTGATCGACTGGTCGGTAAAATGGCGTTGGAATATGAGCCGGAAAATGGCTGTTACACTGAACAGTAAAAAAGGGATGAATGCATTAACCACACCCTCCTTCGCCAACCGGAATTACCAGCTGGATATTTTCAATGCGGAACCGACACTGATATTTATACAAGGCACTAAATTCAATATTAAAACGGCCTATAAATATGATATCCGGAAGAACAAACCGGATTACGGCGGTGAAAAATCAGTTTCCCATTCCATTAATATTGAGTCCAGGTATAATATTCTGCAACGAAGTTCATTGACCGGCAAATTCACGCTCAATAATATCAGTTATAAGTTCCCGGCCAATACAGCTGTAAGTTATATTATGCTGGATGGTTTATTGCCCGGCAGCAACTATCTGTGGTCACTGGGCTTCAATAAACGGCTGATGAATAACCTCGAGCTGACCTTTAATTATGATGGCCGTAAATCGGGTGCAGCCAGAACCGTGCATTTGGGAAAAGCGGGGGTGACGGCATTGTTCTGATGAATATTGAACATTGAATTTATAAGCATACCAATGCTCAATATTCAATGTTCAATGCTCAATTTTCATTAAACTACACATTAAACCTGAAGTGCATCACATCTCCATCCTTTACAATATATTCTTTTCCCTCGATACGTAAACGGCCGGCTTCGCGGGCCGCGGCTTCAGAACCGTAGTGGATGAAATCGTCGTAACCGATGACTTCCGCTTTAATAAATCCTTTTTCAAAATCGGTATGGATTACGCTGGCGGCCTGCGGGGCTCTCCAGCCCTGGTGAATGGTCCAGGCACGCACTTCCTGTACACCGGCAGTGAAGTATGTAAATAAGTTGAGTAAACGGTATGCAGAGTGAATCAGGCGGTCAAGAGCCGGTTCTTCCATTTTATATTCTTCCATAAAGAGCTGCTTGTCCTCAGGGTTTTCCATTTCGGAGATCTGCGCTTCGATATTGTTGTTCATTACGATTACTTCAGCCTTTTCATTCTTCACGGCTTCTTTGAGGGCCTCTGAAAATTTATTGCCCGTATGCATGGATGCTTCGTCCACATTGGCCACATAGAGTACGGGCTTTTCGGTCAGCAGGAAAAGATCGGCGATAGCGGTACGGTCTTCTTTGGAAAGGTCCAGTTCACGGATACTTTTTCCTTTTTCGAGATGAGCCTTACATAACTGAAGTACTTCGAGTTCTGCTTTCAGTTTGGGATCCGATTTGGCCAGCTTCTCATTCCGTTGAATTTTCTTTTCCACGCTTTCCAGGTCCTTCAGCTGCAGTTCGGTATCAATAATCTCTTTATCACTGATCGGGTTAATGGCGCCTTCATCACGCAGGATGTTCTCATCTTCAAAACAACGGATCACATGGATTATGGCATCTACTTCCCGGATATTTCCCAGGAATTTATTGCCCAGTCCTTCGCCCTTGCTGGCACCTCTAACCAATCCGGCAATATCCACGATTTCAATCTGTGTGGGAACCGTACGGTTGGGCAATACCAGTTCAGCCAGCTTATTCAGCCGGGGATCAGGTACGTCCACGAGCCCTACATTGGGATCAATGGTACAGAAACGATAGTTGCTGGCCTGCGCTTTGGCGCTGTTGCTGACCGCATTAAACAAAGTTGATTTGCCTACGTTTGGGAGACCGACGATACCTGCCTGTAATGCCATATTAGTTAGTAGTTAGAAGTTAGTAGTTAGTAGTCGGGCGCCCCGACAAGCTGACTATTTAAAAAGTGTGCAAAGATAACCCATTTCTTCGTGCTGCGGGACAGAATTCGCCGCTAATTCTTATTATCTTCATCCTGTTATAAACGATTTGTTAGCAATCTCTTGTAAGTGCAGTATATTGACAACAAACCACTAATTTCTAATGAAAGTGTATTGACTACTATCTGCTAACTACTAACTTCTAACTAATTAAATATGGCTTTAAGCAGAATCTGGACCGCCTTTATCGTAATTGCCTTGCTGGTGGCTGGTGGGCGGTTTGTATTGGAACCCGGACAGGGGCAATTATTCAGTCACCTGGCAACGGGCAAAAACACGGATACTATTTCCAGCCGGTTGCTGGATTCGGCCGCTTTGCCGCTGTATGTGCATAACCAGCTGGCGGTACAGAAAACGGCTGTCTGGGAAAAAGAGAAAGTGGCCAGGACACCTGAGGGGGCTTACCGTGTTTTTCGTCTTTTGCCGGCTAATGGTGTGTTTGAAACCACAAAAGATGCGGTACAGCTTTGTATCAGCCTGATCGGTATTATGGCTTTATTTCTTGGTTTTATGAATATTGCTGAAAGGGCAGGAGGGATTCGCTTTCTATCCCGGATCATTGGTCCTTTCTTTTCAAGAATATTTCCGGAAGTGCCGCGGGAGCATCCGTCGATGGGACATATGGTCATGAATTTTTCAGCCAACCTGCTTGGGCTGGATAATGCGGCTACACCTTTTGGAATAAAAGCCATGGAAAGTCTGCAGGAACTGAATCCGGATAAAACAAAAGCGACCAATGCGCAGCTGATGTTTTTATGTCTGCATGCGTCCGGACTCACCTTAATTCCTACCATCATTATTGCCGATCGGGTTGCATTGAAGTCTGCCCACCCGACGGATATTTTTATTCCTTGTATGATTGCCACATTCGCGGCAACCATTGCAGCCATGACATTGGTATCCATCCGGCAGCGGATCAGGCTGTTTCAGCCGGTCATCCTGTTTTGGGTTCTGGGTATCACCGCGGCAATCATGGCCATCATTTTATATATACGCACCATGGACGCGAAGGGGGTGCAATTGTTTTCCACCAGTCTGAGCAACGGGATTATCCTGCTGATTTTTTTATTGATCCTGGCTGGAGCGGTGTATAAGAAAACCCCGGTGTTCGATTCTTTTGTGGATGGAGCCAAAGGCGGTTTTGAAACGGCGGTGCGGATCATCCCGTACCTGGTTGGGTTACTCGTGGCGATCAGTCTGCTCCGCAACAGCGGTGCATTTGAATATGTAATGGATGGTTTCAAATCATTGTTTACCTGGTTCGGGGGCGATACCAGGGTGGTGGATGCTTTACCCACTGCCATTATCAAACCACTCAGCGGCAGTGGTGCCCGGGCCATGATGATTGATACCTTAAATGCACAGGGAGTGGATTCCTTTGCCGGCAACCTGGCTTCCGTTTTCAGGGGATCTTCCGATACCACATTCTACATCATAGCGGTGTATTTTGGCGCGGTGGGGATTAAGAATACGCGTTACGCGGTGAGTACGATGTTGCTGGCGGACCTGGTGGGGATTATAACCGCGATTGCGGTGTCGTATTTGTTTTTTGCTTAATTAATTTCATAATACAAGCACAAAAAAAGGTCCGCCAACTGGCGGACCTTTTTTTATTTCCGGAATTGATTAGTAATTCGCAAAAGTAGAAACCGTTCTGGCTACCGTGCCGGTCGTGTTTTCATACCTGCCCCTGAATACAACGGTATAACTTCTTTTGGCTCTTGGGGTAAACCCGTTAAGTGCCACAAGCTCTGTTGTAGTACCGGTGGATCTCAGTGATAGTGTATCAGTAAGATCGGAGGCGTATGGAATAAAACTTGTTACATCCGTTACATTCACATTGGTGAATATGTTCTGGTTACGCTTTTTAGAGAATACATCGATTGCAGGTATGATATTTCTGGAGTAAACAAAATTGGCAAACCGAACCCTTGCGGTGGTATCTTCCGGAATGACAATGGGGGTTTCCACTGTTTTTTGTTTAGCTGCCGTAATTGTATCAAACATGAAAATGGTATAATTCTTACCTCCCTGCATGTTTTGTGCAAATGAAAGTTGTGTCTGTGTTGTGGCTGTCAGTGTGTCCCTGATCAGGAAGGCTTTAATGCCGATCGGGACACTAAAACCATACCCGGTTGCCGGGAATACTGCACCGTAAGCAATGGCGGCGCCATTCATAGGTTTCGAATCCACATAAACATAGTTCCGGGTGGCATTAAGTGTGCCATTGTATACCTGCACAATACTGCTGCTGTTGAAATTTGTTTGCTGTGAGATTTTTTCGTCGAACGTTTTCTGACAGGAGACAAGAGCCATTCCGGTTAAAACAAGCCCTGCGAACCCTGCTGCATATTTATTTACTGATTTCATTTTTTCAGATTTAGTCATGATAAATTAGGGTTTGGAGAACCATTGTTCAACTGTATGATAATTTAAAGCCACCGCACCGATACGGGTCAGCTCATTCAGGTTCCATACATACTCGGAATTAAAACGGGGTCTGAGCCGGTAAATCAGCTTACCTCCATTATTGGAATACAGATCCGTTCCGCTCGGCGGAGTGAAATCCCTGTATACCTGCTGTCCGGTCATGGGATCAATATCTGTGTAATGGTATCTTCTCATATCCACCCATGTTTCAAGTGCTCCGTGAACATAGAGTGCGATGTATTTCTGCATCATGATATGCGTCAGCGTGAGGTTATTGGCTGAAGAGGGAATCACTGTCGGATTGAGTGCCGGATCCAGGAAGTTGGTGATGGTTGCAGCTGTAATCAGTTCACCGGTGGGCACATTGGCACTGTACGTATCTTTCAGCATTTCCATATTCAGACGGATGGCTTCTTTATATGCGGTAAGCGCTCCTGATTTATCGCCACTGCGGAAAAGAGCTTCTGCTTTGATAAATGCAATTTCTGTAGCAGTAATTACCGGGAACTCAGATGCGTTACGGAATACATACCTGCAATTATTGTCATTACTCGGTGACGTGTTAACTACACCTGCAGCCTGACTAACGCCGTGGAAGTTTTCCGGTCTGTCATTGGCCGTAATTACGGTCTGGCCTTTATTGGGGTTTAAACCGACAAAGGTACCATTGGTATTTCTTCTGATCAGGTAAATGGCCCTGGGGTCACTTACACCGGGGAAGGCACTGTTAGTTCCTTTCAGCAGGTTAGCTACAAAAGCAGATTGCCTGATGGCAGTTTCAGTAGCCACTACGGTACTGCCGAGGTTACCACGAAGCGGTCCGAAGAAATTTGCAGTACCGCTGATACCCGTATTCGCAAATTTCACGGTAGCATTGTTGGCATTAGTGGTTATGGATTTATTACAATAGTAAACCACTGAGTCCGCCTGGTAACTGGCTTTATTGGTCAGGTGATGAAAGGAACGGGCAAGCACGCCGTAAACAAACAGTTTCCATTTGTTTACATCGCCGCCATAAAAATACTGATCGCCAATGGCCAGGTTTTGCTGGCTGGCATTGTCGCCTGTTGTATTCAGATAAGCCAGTGATTCATGACAGAGTTTTCGGACATGGGCATATACTTCTTCCTGGGTTCCATAAGCGAATGTAAGGGCTCCGGTATTAAAAGCCTCAGTGGGAGATATCACTTCACCATGGATATCTGTCAGCGTAAGCCAGCTCCAGGCCAGAATAGCCCTGCCCACACCGGCATAATCCCATTTTTTTTCTTCCACGGCCCATTCCACCATACGGTTACAGTTCTGACCGATATCGTAGAAGTGGATACGCCACATAGAGGCGGCATTATCTGTACCCGGACGATTACCCATCTGATCCCATTCGCCGGCGGAGTTACAGAACAGGAAGTTCTGGACAAACTTTCCGACAAAACGGATATCATTCAGGGGACCATGACCGGCCGCGTTACCGGCCATACAGGATACAAGCGGTGGCAGAATTTTTTCCACCGGTACACGAACATCAGCATTAGGGTTCGCATACGCTTCGTCGATCTTCTTGGTACAGCTGTTCATCGTAGCAGCCAGTACCGCAGCTGAAGCAAAAGCTATAATTGATTTTTTCATTGATTACTTTTTAAAGTCATTGAAGAATGCATCAGAATCCGGCACGGATACCAAAGTTTACACTTACAGGAGCCGGAACATTTCCATAATCAAAGCCCCAACCGCCAACACCGCGAGTTCCGGAAGTATTACCATTCACCACCGGATCGGCACCATTATAATTGGTCATCAGGATCAGGTCGTTAGCCGTAATAAAGAGACCGGCTGATTTAACAAAACCAAGATTCCGGATCACTCTTTCCGGGAAAGTATACCGGAGCGTGATATCGCGCATCCTGAACCAGTTTACATCTTTCTGAATAAACTCTTCTTCAGGCATGGTGGTGTAATATGTCTGGCTGTAAGCAGGAATAATAACAATGGTGTTTTTTGTCGGTGTGGCGCTATTCTGCAGGCCATCATTCAATACACCATTTACAATCCGGGGCGTATAACGGTCATCGGTCCGCTTACCAACGCCCTGGAGAGTAAGATACATATCAGTAGCATTAAAGATATCGCCACCTACTTTCAGATCCCATACAAAATTCAGGGCCCATCCTTTATATTTAAAGTTATTTACCCATCCCAGTGTAAAGTCGGGGTTACGGTCGCCACGCACCTTGAAATTTGCATCCACAACCGGTAAACCATTGGCGGGGTTGATAAGTATATCTCCGGCTGTATTACGTGCATAGCCGTAAGAGGTAATTGCTGTAGTGGGGCCCCCGGTAACAAGTCCTCCTCTGGCAAATCCATAAGTCCAGGTATCAGAAATATAGAATTCCGGTACGTTAGCAGGTAAGGAGAGCACTTTGTTGCGCATCCTGTTGAAATTGAAACGCATGTTCCAGTTGAAATTCTTACGGGTAATTGGGCTGAAATCAAGGCTGATCTCCAGACCTTTGTTTTCTGTACTTCCCACATTCAGTGTATTCAATACAAATCCAGTACCGTAACTGGCACGGAAACCTTCAGCGATTTGTTTTTTATTGGTTGTTTTGTAATACGTGATATCGAATCCGAGTTTACTGTTAAACAGGCGCATTTCTGTACCCATTTCATAGGTACTCTGTATCTCCGGTTCCAGGAAGAGGTTATTGTTGGTAAAGCCATAGGCAAAACCACCACCACTGGAGGTTACGTTACTGAATACAGACTGGTTGGCATACGGAGAACTGGATCTGGCGGTGCTGGCAAGAGAGGTCCGCAGTTTCATATAATTCAGTACGCTGTTTTTCTTCAGCGAAGGAATCATATCGCTCACTATGAAACTAAGACTACCGGCGGGGTAATTGTATTTGCGGTAATCTTTAGGGAAAATGGATGATGTTTCAAAGCGGTGTGAATAAGTGAAAAAAGCCAGATTTTTATAGTTAACAGAGAATTCTCCAAAGAAAGCCAGCTGACGGCTCATGGAATAGTTATACAAACCTCCGGGAGGTAATAAACCACGGTTGAGGCGTTGGCGCAGGGAAGCACGTGTGGCGCTGCTATCTCCCATCCATTGGTTGATCTGATCCTGTGTAACAACGGCCAGGTCTTTGATCATCTGGCCTTGAACGTTCACTGAATCCACTATGTTGGTTCCTAATACTGAATACATCTGAGTTTTATTATCTACCCAGGTTGATCCGCCCATTAAACGAAAATTAAGTTTCCCTACAGATTTTCTTGCTGTTGCAGTAAGGGTATGGTTGTACCCGTTAAATCTACGGTAGTAATTATCTTGTTGCCCGCCAATACCACGGCCAAGAACTGATGAAAGCGGATGGAAGAATGACCAGCCATCTGTTTTGAATTGATCATAGCCGAAACGGCCGGCTACGGACAACCATTTAGTAGGATTAATATTGATCCCGAAGGTGGCAATATAACGGTCTGTCATATCATAACCCCGGTTAAACTTCACATTAAAGAAAGGGTTGTCAATTTCAGAATTAGGAGAAAGAGAATACAAAAGTCTTTTTTTACCGTCTGTGTCCACATAATCACGTACATCATCCGTAACAGGCCATATCATCAGGTTCAGCAGGTATCCACCGGCTCCTCTTTTGGGCTTGTCATTGGTACTATGTATATAAGTTATGGAAGGAGTAATCTCAATATACTTGCCGATTTTAGTGCTGTTGGTTAAACGCAGCGTATAGCGTTTGAATGCATTCTCCGGAACAATACCTTCCTGATCGAGAAAAGAGCCGGAAAAACGGAAACTGGTATTTTTCTTACCATATTCCGCCGTGATATTGTGGTTCTGCGTGAAAGCAGTCTGGAAGAAATTACCTACGTTATCAAATTTTTTAGTACCAGCAGCATAGGCCGGGCCAAAATAAGTAAATGTATTTTCTTCAACACCATTTGTACCCGGAGCCCAGTTGGTAGAATATTCCGGGAAGCGGGTCAGTTTAGACAAACGGAAAGAGTTGTCATAATTGACATTGAACTTGCCGTCTGTTTTACCTTTTTTGGTAGTAATTACAATCGCACCTGAACTGGCCTGGCTGCCATACAACGCGGTGGCTTCCGGTCCTTTCAGTACGGTAATGGTTTCGATATCATTCGGGTTGATATCCGCCATACGGTTGGAATAGTCAGAGTTACGGTTAGCTGTCTGATTGATATTCCGGGTTGAGTTTTCAACCAGTCCTAAAGCGGCACCACCACCGGACTCGTTGATACTGGAGTTATCCATGATAACCCCATCTATTACAAACAGCGGTTGGTTATCAAGTGCCATGGAGTTAAAGCCACGAAGTACAATCTGAGTGGAAGCACCAGCTTGTCCGCTGGTGGGGTTCAGTGTCAGACCGGCAACACGGCCACCCAATCCGTTCAGAAAGTTCTCCCGTTGTGTTTCGGCTACTTCGGCACCGGATACTTTTTGTACAGAGTACCCCAGCTCCCGTGGATTACGTTTTATATCCATCGCCGTTACCACCACTTCGCCCATCGTATTGTCGGCGGTTTTCAGTGATATGCCAACCGTGGAACCGTCGCCGGGTTTCACTTCTGTAGTGGTATAACCCACATACGTGATCAGCAGGACTTCACCGGGATTTACTTTTACACTGAACTTACCATTGGCATCCGTCTGCGTGATCTTACGGGTACCTTTTACTCTGACCGTAACACCGGCCAATGGCGTCTTGTTATCCTCTGACACAATCGTGCCCGTGATGGTACGCTCCTGCGCCTGCATAGCCTGCGGCAGCAACAGCAGCATCAGCGAAAAGGCCAGAAATAACCGGAGCATTTTTCTCATAGCTGTTTTTTTTGATATAATTATTAAATAAGCAGTTTACAAATTTACAATACAGTAATACCGGCATCAACGAAAGGTTGCAGCACCGGGTTGCCAGGTTCCAGTTCCGTAATCAGTACATCAATATCAGCCAGCCCGCAAACACGTATCGGTTGCACTGTGTTGATCTTTTCCGCAATGGCCAGGCATATTACCTTTTTAGAAGACTCTATCATGGCCTTCTTTAGCTGCACCACTTCCCAATCATTATCCGTAATTCCCTGTTCCGGGTCAATCGCATTGGTTCCCAGTATACAGAGGTCGGGTTTCATTTGTTTTATTTTCGCAATCGCTTCAGAACCAACAGTTATTTTAGAGTTTTTTGAGATTTTATCTCCGATAAGAATGACTTCAATATTGGGATGATGCATGTATTCCAGTATTACGGGAATACTGCCGGAGATAAACGTGGCTTTCAGCTGGGGTGGCAGACAACGGGCCATTTCCATTATGGTGGTACCTCCACTGGTCAGTACAAACATGCCATTCTGTATCAGGCTGACGGCTTTCTGCGCAATCACTCTTTTCTGATGCTGCGAATAAACGCCGTTTACCGGAAATGAAACTTCATTGAAAGAATGGGAGAGGGCGCCTCCATGCACTTTAATAATCTTACCCTCTTCGGAGAGCTCCTGGAGGTCGCGACGGATCGTATCTTCTGACACATTGATTTCAGTGCAGAGAGTAGAAGAAAGGACCTTATTATGCAGGTTAACCTGATGCAGGATATAAGCCTGCCTTTCCTTTTTAAGCATCCGTCAGTTTTAGCAGGACTAAAATAAGGTTATTCCTGCAAAAAAACGCAGAAACCGGGAAAAATTTGCAGAGGTAGGTTGATAAGTTGAAAAGGTTGAAAGGTTGATAAGGTGATAACTTGAAAAGGGTGGAGTCCTTACCGCTAACGAACTGATTCACCAGAACACTCCTTTCAACTTATCAACATTTCAACTTTTCAACCTCAAAAGGGCCCCCTTGTAAACAAGATAAACACCTAACCGTCCCGTTCCCTGAAGAAAATTACTTTCCAAAAGTAAACCTGGCCGTTAATCCGATCGCGGCCGGTTCAAAATTGATATCGGTTACAATATTCAGTTCAGGCTTCCAGTCCAGTGAAAGATTGAGCGGAATATTATTGAATTTATAATCCAGTCCTACCACGCCTTGTGCCCCGAAATTGGGATCCGTGGTTGTTTTCAATGTGGTGGTATTCACCGTTTTTAAAAAACCGATATAGGCACCACCACCATAATACCAGCTAAGTCCCTGTGCATTCAGCGGCTGATGCAACTCAAGCAGGGCTCCCAATGCCAATGGATCTCCAAAGGACAATAAGCCTTCTATGGCAATATTGGGTTTGATAAAATGTTTTACAGAAACGGCATTATTGACCATGGCATTGGAACTGCTCAGTCGTACCCCCACAGCCGTGGTATACGACTGCTGTGCGGAAGCGTTCATGAATAGTCCGGTGGTGAATAAAGCAAGGCAGGTGACAATGATTTTCTTCATGATAGATGATTTTATATCTGTCAAACGAAAATGATGCCACTTGCCGATAAATGAAATGTGAAAACGGGGTAAGAAACTGTTAAAAAGCAAGTACGAAGTTGGAAGTACGAAGTGTGAAGTACGATACATTCAAATCATCATTGCGCTCCGGGCAACTTACTTACTCAAACAATTCATACTTCGTCTTTGGCCTTCTGTTTTCCAGCCATTGAAAATTTTTGAGCCGCATGTCGGCGGGTGATTTGTCTTTCATCGGCCAGATGGTACCGGTTACGGCGCTGCGGAAGGCAATTTTTTCCAGTTCTTTTTCCAGGAAATAAATATCAATTACATCACATTTGGATTCATTGATGCCTGTATATGCACTGTCTTCATCCTGTATAAAATAAATACACTCGGCATATCCTTCCGCACGGACTGAATCAATATTTCCATCCTTAAACCAGCCTTCCATCCGGATGGACTGCACCTGGTTGTATACGCCCGGGTCGGCTTCATTGGCCAGAAAACTGTTGTCAAATACTTTTACCCGGTCCGCTTTTTTATTTTTTGTAAAGAGATAAACCGTATCACCGGTTATCTGGCTGCCTTTTGACCAGAGCACGGGGTTTTGGAATAACTGGAATACCGAATCCCTGAAAGAATAAAACATACTGTCGCTGACGGCCTGCATGGAATCGGAAAATATCCGCACATTCCGGTATGCTTCAAAATACCGGTCAGTACTGTCTTTTTTACCCGCATCCGTTTTCAGGGCCAGTTCCTTCGCTTTTCTGGCAGAATCAGTTAACGGAATCCGGTTGGCACCCGGCAGTGCATTAGCTACAGTACTGCTGTCTAAACGTAGCTTTTCTTTTTCAGGTAGTTTGGGCTGTATGCCTGTTAGTTTTTCTTTCTCTGTAGAACCGGCAGGGAGGGCAACTTCCGCTTTTGTCAGGGCACTATCCGTTTTTACCCCTTCTGAGATTACAACAGGTTCAACAGGTCTTGCCAGCGAATCGGCTACTGCCACCGTTGTATCTATTGCGTTTGCTTTCTTTGTAAGATTGATCACCTGCACACCCTTAACCGTATCTTTTACCATGGAATCCTTACGTGCATACAGATCACTGAGACGGGCGGAAAACAAGGTATCGGCCGTTACATAAATGGAGTCATTGTCCTGCTTAATAATCATCAGCGGCTTCCGGGTAGCCAGCATCCGCTCATTTTTATTGTCGCGGAAAACTTCTCCTGCCAGTATGGTGGTACCCTGCGCTGAATCCACGATTACTACATTTCCCTTGGCTTGTGAAGTGCCCAGGCTGTCATTAAAGGCCACAAAGTCTCCTGTGATAAACAATTTCGATTTGGCATCCCGGATAATGGGCCGTTTGCCAAATTCCGCTTTGCCCGTGGCCATATTGTAAAACCCTTCTTTTGTTTCTATGGTCCGTCCGCTGCTGTCACGGATATAGGTCTGGGCAATAAACCGGGTGCTCTGACTCTGGGTGTTATATAAAAGCGTATCCGTTTTTATAAAATAGGCCGGATCCTTTAACTCCACATTGTTCTTAAAATATATATCCCGGAGATTGGCATAATACCAGCCTTCCCGGCTCATGAGTACCGTAGTCTTATTGACCACTTTTCCGCCGTTCTTATAAATACCGATTTCGGTATTCATATCGTATTCAAGATCGGGTGTTGTCAGTGTTCCTTTACCATCCGTAAGCTTTACGCCACCATCGAGGTAGGCAAGTTTTTTATTGATCAGGTAGCGGAGATGACTGGCATAAATATTCACGGTATCCACATCACGGATATGTACATTGCCCCAGGCTTCAAAAAAACGCTGCCCGTTATTCAGTACACAACTGTCGCAATTAAAATAACTCCTGCCTTGTTTCAGCCGCACATTGCCTGCCAGTATCTGCAGGGTAGTGGTATCGTCCACTTTCAGAATGGTAAATTGCCGGGATCCCAGAATTTCGATATCAGTCAGCGAATCCTGGGTGGCTTGCGGATTAATCGTTGTTACCGCTACCGGTTGTTTACCGGGTTGGGCATACAGACCATTCAGTCCGCCAGACAGTGCAAGTACAAAAAATAGTAGGATTATCCGCATCAGTTCCCGGCTGCCGCAGCCGTATCTTTTTTCGCTGGCGAAGTTAATGGACCGGTTTTATCTTTCTTGCCAAAGATGGAAAGATTAACGTAGCGTTTAGGATGCGTGCGCAGGTCATCCACCAGTATCTCCGCACTCAGGATCGCATCGTTTAACTTATTATATAAAGTCCGGTCATTCATCAGGGCGCCGATCGTGCCATCCGGACTATTCAGTTTGGCGGTGGTGGCTTTTAATGAACTGATCATCGCATTGAGAGAATCAATGGTAGGCTGCAATTCAAGTGCGGCCAGTTTTTCACTTGCCTTCTTCGCATTGCCGATAGTGGCGGTGATATCCGCTGAGTTGTTTTTCAGATTTTCGGTCATGGCCTGCGCATTGTTCAATGTTTTGGCCAATGCACCGTGCTGGTTATCGAGCAGCCCATTCAACGCGTTACTGGCCTGGCTCAGGTTAGACAGGGTTTGTTTCAGGTACGCTTTATTTTCCATGTTCAGCATGCCGTTCACACCGCTCAGTGTCTCCTTCAGGGAATCCAGCACATCGCGGATACGTGCCATCGTGGGGTTCATCTGCGCTTTCACATCACCGAGGATGCCGGTTTCAAGACGCGTGGCGAGGGTGTCACCATTGCCCATCATTTCCTTTGAATCGCCTTTTTCAATAATGATATAGGAAGAACCGACCAGGCTGGAGGAAATATAGGCTACAGAGTTTTTGGGAATATTGATATCCCGGGTCAGGCTGATGGTAACGACGATGGCACTGACATCTTTATCCCGTTCCTGTTTATCATATACGGTGCCGATCGGCAGCCCGTTTATTTTTACTTCATTCGACTTTTCCAGCGTCCCCAGTTCATTAAAAACGGCATATATTTTTTTGGTGCGGCTGAATACATCTTTCCCTTTCAGAAAATTGAATCCGATGATAAGGACGGTAAGGGATACAATGGTCAGTATCCCGACTTTGGTTTCATTGCTGATTTTCATGCTGCTGCGATGCGGCCGGTTAGGGCCATTCCCGGGGGCAAATTAGCTAATTATTTTTAAACCACCGGAGGATCAGAAGCTCTTCGGGGTTTCTGCGGGTTCCTGGCTGCTTTTAGAGCGGGCTTCCAGTTTATCCTTATAACGTTTGATGGCGGTAAATATATTGGAAACAATCTCCGCCTGACCCGCCTCACTGTTCATATAATTTTCCTCTTCGGTATTGGAAATAAACCCGATTTCTATAAGAATACTGGGCATGCCCGTCGCCTGAAGAACCCAGATACCTTTGTCATTCCGTTGTTTAACACCCCGGTCCACACGGCCTGCACTGATAAATTCTTCCTGCACCATATCGGCAATCGTGAGACTTTTGCGGAAATAATTCTGCGCATATACCAGCATCCGCACTTTTTCTGTGGGGTCCGATGGGTCGGGCAGGGTAAGGGTGGAAGTGGAATCAATTTCACCTGTATAGTCCACCTGATTTTTGCCCACAGAGCGGATCTTATCATCATTCTTATTCATGGCCCACACATAGGTCTCCGTTCCTTTGACCTTGTTTTCCACCCACACATTTTCATACTGGTATTCGTAATAGGTTTTTTTGTAGGTCTTTTTTCCCTTTTTCACTGTTTTCGTACGCGGTATTTTGCCAACCACTCTTTTTTCATACCACCCTCCGGCATGACGGCCGGCCGAATTGCAGTGAATAGCGATAAACAGGTCGCCGCCCGACTGATTCGCCAGATCGGCCCTGTATTTCAATGCCGCATCCTTATTGGGTTTATTACCCGGCAATACATCGGTGGTACGCGTATAAATGAGTTTTAATTCGGGCCATGCTTTGGCAAGGGTATCGCCCAGTTTCAACGAAACGGCCAGTGACACTTCTGCTTCCGTGGATTTTGATCCGGGAGCTCCCGGATCGATACCTCCATGCCCCGGATCGATAATAATGGTTTGTATTGGCTTCCGGCCGCCGGTCTGTGCCTGCAGAAAATTAATGGTGCCGGAAAGAAGGCAGGTATATACAACTGTAAAAAGTAATTTCATTCCGTTTTTGTTTAACAGGGTCAGTTACCAAGCGGGTATTCCGTACTCAGCGGAATGCCTTTTTCTCTTTTTGCTCCACTGCATTCAGCATGGCTGATACATTCCGGGTATCATGCCGGTTGCTGGTACTGTTATTCCCGGTTTCAGTGGGTTGCTGCTGCTTCTCCAGCCATGCAATATAAGAATTTACGGCCCGGATTATACAGCCGGCCAGTTCCTGTTGCCCTTCTTTACTGTTCAGGTAATCTTCTTCGGAACGGTTGGTGATATAGCCGGTTTCCACCAGGATACTGGGCATGGCGGTGGCTTGTAAAACCCAGATACCCACACCCCGCTGACGCACATCCCGGTCTACCCGTCCCACTTTGGCAAACTCATCCTGTACAAAACCGGCAATGGTGGTACTGCGTTTGAAGTATTGTTTGGTTTTAAGCAGGGACAGGGCAATAAATTCAGGAGAATTCGGGTCAATGTCACCGTAATTATTCTTGAAATTATCTTCCTGCAGCATCGGTGCGTTTTCCCGCATGGCCAGCTCTTTGTCCTCGTTTTTATGAGAGCCCCAGATATAAGTCTCGGTACCCTTGGCCGGATTGGGAACGGTGTAGGTCCGGTATTGTGGTACGGAACGGGTCACTTTCTTTTTCTTCTTTCCCTTACCCACATACGAAGTCACCGTTTTATGCCCGATCAGTTCAGAACGACGGGTGGGCACTGCCGCATTTACGTGAATACAGATAAAAAGATCACCCTTGTTTTCATTGGCAATTTCAGCCCGGCGGTGGAGGGAAACTAATTTTTCCGTGGGCCGGCTTTCCACAATCCGAATTTCAGGCATTTCCGCCTTGAATTTTTTTACCAGTTCTTTCGAAACGGCCAGGCAGATTTCATCTTCATGCGAATAACTCCCTTTTGCCCCGTTGTGCCCGCCATTTTCCATAATGCCATGTCCGGCATCCACAATGATGGTTTTTACCACTTTTTGTTTCCGGTCAGCCTTATTTCCGGAAGAAGGGGAAAAGGAGAAAAAACTGATACAAATGGACAGAAAAAGAAATACAAGAAAGGTTCGTTTGATCATAGTTTTTCATTTTACGTCCGGCAGACGTGGCTATCTCAGGCTGGTAGAATATTCACAAATTGTTTAGGGTCAACCATAGGTCACCGACGGAGAAAGAATTACATTTGCTCCCGCTGATGAGGTTACTTTACAAATTTAGGTCAATTTATTTTTCATACGGGTTAGTGACTGCTGTTATAATTTACTCACAAACGTGGATAACAGCCGCTCCTGGTGTGCCGCCCCCTCATTTTGGCAGTCTTTTAACACCTGTTACCGATACCACACGCCCTCCTGTAAATACCGATAGTCTGCGCCGCCAGAATGCCGACAGTTCATGGCTTCGTGCCGGTGACACAACAGTGGTACCCGGTGCTGACAGTGGCTTTCTTCAAAGGACGGATACATTCAACTTAAAGTTGTCTAAAGATTCTTTGCAGGCACCCTTAAAATATACAGCCGAGGATTCTGTGATCGTCCTGGTAAAGCGGAAAAAAATTTATCTGTACGGAAAGACAAAAACGGAATACACAGATATCACCCTGACGGCACCCAAAGTGGAAATGGACCAGGAAACGCAGGTGGTTACCGCGTTTAATCAGAAGGACAGTACGGGAAAAGTAACGGAGACCGCATTGTTTAAGCAGGGCGACAACCAGTTTACCAGCGATACCATCCGCTATAATTTCAAAACGCAGGTAGGGCTGACCAAGAATACTTTTTCAGATCAGGGAGAAATTCTGGTGCTTGGCAGAACGGTAAAGAAAGTAAATGAGAATACTTCATTTATTGAAAAAGCCCGTTTCACCACCTGTAAACTGGATGATCCGCACTTTGCTTTTGTAACACCCAAGATGAAAGTGATCAATCAGAAACTGGCCGTGTCGGGTCCGGCGCATCCAGAATTTGAAGGAGTGCCCGTACCGATTTATCTGCCATTCGGTTTTTATCCCCTGAGTCAGGGGCGTCACTCAGGTATGATGCGCCCGAATTTTATGACGGATGAAGTACGTGGCCTGGGTTTGCAGGGAATTGGTTACTACAAAGTGATTAATGATCACTGGGATGCCCAGCTGACAGGTGATATCTTTTCTTATGGGGAATGGGCTGCCGGACTCAAAATGTCATACCGCAAAATTTATAAGTACAGCGGGGGCTTTAACCTGACCATGCGTTCATCCAAACAAAATTTCAAAGGGGATCCAGATTTTTCAAAAACCAGGATTTACAATGTTACCTGGAGTCATTCCATGGATAGCCGGGCCCGTCCCGGTGTCAGCTTTTCCGCCAACGTAAATGCCGGATCCACGCGCTTCAATAAACTGGTGCCCGGGAATGCCTATCTGAATTATCAGAACCTGATGGGTTCTTCCATCACATACAGTAAGACCTGGAAGAATAAACCTTATAATTTTTCCATGAGTGCCACACACTCTCAGAATAATAACCTGGGTACGGTTAACCTCAGTCTGCCCAATATGGCTTTTACCGTAAGTACCCTGTATCCTTTTCAGAATAAAAACAGGGCTGGTTCTGCTAAATGGTATGAAAACCTGGGTATTGCGTATAATGGTTCTTTTGCCAACTCAATTAGTTTTAACGACACCATCAAGTACGGCCAGAACGGGGTAAAACCTTTTTTCAAATACCTGCTGGATACGGCTCAGTGGTCTGCCCAGCACAGTATTCCCATCACCTTGTCATTGCCTCCCATACTTGGCGGAAAGATCCTGGTTTCGCCGGGCATCAGTTATAACCAGAGCTGGATTCAGCGTACTACAAACTATCGCTGGAATGCCGGCAGTAAAAAAGTGGATACACTTACCTCCAAAGGCGTATTTATAGATCAAAGAGCCTCAGCTTCTCTGAGTTTTAATACGGCCATGTTTGGTACGGTTTATTTTAAAAAGTCCAGGTTGCAGGCCCTGCGTCATACCATCCGCCCCACTGTTGGTTTTTCTTACACACCCGATCTGAATAAAACACATATCCGGAAGACACAGGTGGATACGACCGGAAAAGTGCTTTACTATAATGAAATCGGCGGAGGTTACCTGTTGAATACTTCTTCCCGCAGGTCCGGCGCCATGAGCTTTGGTATTGACAATAATATTGAAATGAAACGGCGTTCACGTAAGGACACCAGTGCGGAAGCCCCGCGGCCAACCAAACTGATTGAAGGTTTCGGGTTCAGCGGATCTTTTGATTTTATCCGCGATTCATTTAAACTTTCCCCCATCAACATTTATTTCCGCACTACTTTATTTGAGAAAGTAAATATCAACGCCAGTACCACATTGAATCCGTATCAGACCGATGCCCGTGGTTTTGATATAAATAAATATGCCTGGCAAGGTGGCAAATTTAAACCGGGCCGGCTCACGAGCGGAAGCATTTCTGTCAGTACCAATTTCCAGAGCAAGCCCAAGGATGCCAAGAAAGATGCGGCGCGGAAAAAAGCCGTACAGGATCAGCTCACCGATCCCACACTGGCCGGCGACCAGCAGCGGTTGCTCGAATATATGCAGCAGAACCCCTCGGAGTTTGTTGATTTTAATATTGAGTGGAACCTCAGCCTGAGTTATTCACTGTCCTTTTACAGCCGTATAAAATCCGATTACAGCGGATTTGAAAATGATTTTCAGCTGGGTGGTTTATCCTTTAACGGCGGCTTTAACCTTACGCCTAAATGGAAACTGAGCGGCAGTGGAAGTTATGACCTGGAAACAATGAAATTGCAGTATATATCCATGTCGATCAACCGGGACATGCACTGCTGGCAGTTATCCATCAATGTGATACCTGTGGGGTATACCCGCTCTTTCAACTTCTCCATCAGTCCGAAATCAACCTTGTTACAGGATCTGAAAATTAACCGGTCCCGGTACTTTACCAGTTATTAACACATGCCGGCCTCATAATGGGCTTTCATGATGGCAAATACTTCTTCCCGTAATGCTTCTGTTGTTTTACCGGCCGTACTTACAGGAGGCAAAAAGTCCATGCCGATTCTTGTGGGCCAGAAATAAAAAGTCTTATGGGCCGGACTGGCTTTTTTTGTATTAAAAATAACGGCAGGCATGATGGACGTGCCGGTATCCACGGCCAGCCGGAAAGCGCCGTCATGAAATTTTTTCAGTGGCTCAGTAGTCCGGTTGCGGGTGCCTTCCGGATAAATACACATGTGCATCTGTTGTTTCAGTACCTGTTTCATTTTATCATAGCTTTCCTTCCGGCTCCTGTCGCTTTTCCGGTTCACCAATACGGCACCTTTCATGTAAAAGAAACCGAAAATGGGTACTTTTTTAAAGGAGTCTTTTGCGATTGTTTTATTCGGACCGGGAATAAAGGGGGAGGAAAGCGGTACATCCAGCAGGGAATTATGATTGCAGGTCACGATATACGTTTCTCCTTTTTTAAAATTTTCTTCACCACGGATCCGGAAGCGGCAGCCCACCATATAGAGCCAGACGGTCATCCACCAGCGGGAAATCCGGATAAACCAATCCTGTCCCTTGGGATCCGGAATCAGCCAGGTCAGCATCGACGGAATAAAAATGATCAGGAAGCTGGTAATAAAACTCAGAATTGCCCAGATCGCCAGTATACGTCCCAGTATATTTTTAAGCATAATTGATTTCTTTATTGTAAATGCCAGTCTATCGGATCAATGCCATGACTCACCAGGTAGGCATTGGTTTTGGAAAAATGTTTGCAACCCAAAAAGCCGGCATGGGCGGAAAGGGGCGAAGGGTGAGCCGCTTTCAGTACCAGGTGTTTGCTTTCATCGATCAGCACTCTTTTTTCCTGTGCAAATTTACCCCAGAGCAGGAAGACCACATGTTCTTTTTTATCAGAAATGGTTTTGATCACCGCATCGGTAAACGGCGCCCATCCGATTTTCGCGTGACTCATGGGTTCTCCGGCCCGGACGGTCAGTGAGGCATTCAGAAGAAAGACGCCTTGCTCCGCCCAGTGTGTAAGGTTTCCGTGGCGGGGCATGGAAATGCCGGAGTCTTCCTGCAGTTCTTTGAAAATATTGAGCAGGGAAGGAGGCGGCGCTATGCCGTATTGAACCGAGAAGCATAGACCGTGTGCCTGACCGGCTCCGTGATACGGATCCTGACCCAGGATCACCACTTTTACTTTATCAAACGGCGTGGTATTAAAGGCGTTAAAGATCAGGCTGCCCGGGGGATAAATGGTTTTGCCCTGTGATTTTTCCGTCTTTACATGCAGGGCCGCCTGGGTAAAATAAGGCTGGTTGAATTCGGATTTCAGCACATTTTTCCACGAAGCGTCCATCTTTACATCCATTTGTTTTCCTTTGGCTGCAAGCTAAAAAAAATTTACCTTTGCCGCTCGTTCTTATTTTATGGTCCGGTAGCTCAGTTGAATAGAGCAACTGCCTTTAATTTTTGGAGCCTTATACGGGAAACAAAACTGTATAAGTGGATGCCACCGTATCGGTGAACCCTTCTCTGCTCAGGCAGAATGGCGATACCGAGGAAACGTAAAGATCCTTTTGTTAAATTGGGTGATGTTTTACCATCATACCAAAAATAAAGGAGATCTGGGTGTTTTGAAGGTTAAAGCCGATTTATATGAGCAAGGTTTTCTGGTTTTATCGCCTGAAACTGAACATGCACCTTTTGATATTGTAATTTATCAAAAGGGAAAATTCAGAACAGTTCAGGTTAAGTTCAGAAACTTGTCAAAAACTGGAGTTTTGGAAATTTCTTTCAGAAGTAGTTATAGTACTTCTAAAGGAGTAAAAACAAAGTCTGCTGATAAAACAATGATTGATTTATATGCAATTTATTGTCCTCAGACTGATTCTTGTTATTACTTTAATCCAATTCAGTTTAATAAATCGATTACTTTAAGAGTAAAAGCATCTTTGAACAATCAGCAGGTCAAAACACATAATGCTGATTTGTTCAAAATGGTTCCGTAGAGACTAAACGTGGCACACCTGCAATGGTGAAGTTATAGTCCAGACCACAAATCCGTAAAAAGCGGAGCGGTGAAAACCGAAGTGGTAAGCTAAGCAGTAGGTCATTGGTTTGAATCCAATCCGGATCACAAAGGCCCATCTTATGATGGGCCTTTTTTCTTTTTTGGATCTTGTTTTCCTGGTCCTTATTTGGCACCTTGTTTCCTGGTTCTTTTTTGGCATCTTGGCTTCTTGTATTTTGATTCACTCTTTACTTCAATTTTAAGTTTTTATTACCAAGGGAATCCGTACCTTAATCCGTCCATTTGCCACATTAAACCATCAGTATGAAAAAACATTGGCTTCCTGTATTGCTTATGTTTGGAAGTATTCTTCCACAAACCGGGATCGCCCAGCGGCTTTCCGAAACCAGTTCCTTTTCATTGGTATTACGTGCCGACAGTACATCCAGATCGGCAATGCTGACCAACCGGTACCCGGAGCAATCCGGCAGCGGGTCAATGATTATCGGGTCTGCGGCCTGGGATAATAAAGGTCAGCTGGAAAAATGTCATTCCCTGTTGTTATTTGATTATGGCAATCTGCCTCGAATTATTAAACCCGAGTGGATAACGAATGCCGAACTTATTCTTGTACCGGTTACGTTGAAGGATGAAGAGCCGGTTAGTGAGACCTCACACCGGTTTGCCGTACGGCGTATACTTCAGGCATGGCAGGATAGCCTGGTGAACTGGGACAAGCAACCGGCAGCCAGTACCGATGACCAGGTGGTGATAAAACTGAACCGGAGAAAAAAGAATCAGTTGATAAATCTGAATGTGACCAGCATTGTGAAAAACATGTTTAAACACGGCAATTATGGATTTATTCTTTCCGGGGAAGATACATTGCAAGGGCAGGAAGCCTATAAAGACTGGTTTGCCTCAGCCCGTATTGACAACGAAAATCTCCGTCCGGCACTGGTGATTACTTATAGTTTTCCATTGGAATACAGCGGTGACCGCTCCATACTTGCGCAAAGTATTCATGCGCGTGACAGGAACCAGCCAATCATCAGTATACCCCAGGGAGCACAAGTGATAACGCCGCCATCCGGTAACCCGCCCAAAGCCAATCCGCCGGCAGATGGGGGAGGAGGGCAACAGCAAAAAGGAGAATAAGTTGCAGATTTTTTAATTACCCGGTAAACGGAATCCATCCAGGAACAGGTTGATTTTCGGCTCAGGTAATTCCTTTTTACTGTATACATACAGGAAGCCGATATACTTTCCGTCTGTCCAGCCCTTGATTTTCCAGTTGTTTTTTTCCAGATCACTCCAGTAATCAATGATGCCGCGGGTGTTTTCTTTCTGCTGTAATAAATGCCCGCGCCCGTACCCCATGGTTTTAGTGATTTCAAAACTGGTTTTGAGATAATCCGCATAGGAAATCAGCATGTCTTCCGCCTGGGGAAGTTCCGCAATCGGGTTCAATAATTTTACACAGATCACGCCATACGTCAGTTCCTCTTTTACACACTCTCCCGACCAGATGCTGGAAGAGTCGGCACTTTTGCTCTGCTCAAACTTCAATTCACAAAAAGAATAAAAGGAACAGCCCGACTGACCGATCGGATATTTTTTTATAGATTGTCCGGCAACTGTCCCAAGCAGGGATATAAAAAAGGTCAGGATTAGCAAAAGGCGCATGTGCTGAAATTTGCATAAAGATAATGGTCCCGTGGGAATGGTTGCACCGGTTTGGGCACTATTGTAAAAGATGGGGACAAAGGAGTAAATTGCGCTCATAACCGATTGCTATGGCTCCTGTTTTTCATTACGGTACTGATTCACTGACGATCCCTGCCACTTTATCGATTGCCGCGGGAATGCAAAAAGGTATACTCAACGCAGAATCGATCCGCCGCATTCAAACCAGCCAGTCATATGTGGCTCAGATTGTAGCTGCCAACAAAACCGTTTATGGGGTGAATACCGGCTTTGGTATACTGGCGAATACGGCAATTTCTCCGGAAGACACCGCTACATTGCAGTATAAAATTCTGCAAAGTCATAGTGTGGGCGTGGGTGATCCGATACCTGCCGAACTGGCAAAAATCATGATGATCACCAAAGTGCAGGCTCTGGCACAAGGTTATAGCGGGGTACAATTGTCCACACTGGAGCGTATCATCTGGCATATTGATCATGATATTATTCCTGTAGTACCGGAAAAAGGAAGCGTGGGTGCTTCTGGCGACCTGGCACCGCTGGCACATCTGTTTCTGCCCCTGATCGGTTTGGGCGAATGTTATGATCAGGGAATACGAAAACCCAGTTTACAAATTCTGAATAAGTATGGTCTCAGCCCTGTTTCCCTTGGACCGAAAGAAGGACTGGCACTCATCAACGGAACCCAGTTTATCTTATCCTTCGCGGTAAAAGCGGTGCAGCGGATGCAGAATTGCCTGGAAGCCGCCGATATTATTGGTGCCATGAGCCTGGAAGCCCTTACCGGCACAAAAGCGCCGTTTGATGAACGGCTGCATGCACTGCGGCCGTACACCGGCAATAAACTGGTGGCACAAAGGCTTCGTCTGCTTTTACAGGATTCTGCCATCATGCAGAGCCATATGGACTGTGGTCGTGTACAGGACCCATACAGTCTGCGCTGCATGCCCCAGGTACACGGTGCTTCACGAAATGCATGGCAACATCTGAAAGAGTTAACGGAAACCGAACTGAATGCGGTGACCGATAATCCCATTATCCTGGGCGAGGATGATACGATCAGTGGCGGCAATTTTCACGGACAACCCCTGGCCCTGCCACTGGATTATGCCTGTTTTGCCGCTTCAGAAGTCGGGAATATATCAGACCGCCGTTGTTATTTGTTACTGGAAGGTAAATGGGGTCTGCCCATGCTGCTGATGAAAGATGTGGGACTGAACAGCGGTTTCATGATTCCCCAGTATACCACTGCCGCCCTGGTAACCGAAAATAAAACACTCTGTTTCCCGTCCAGTGCCGATAGTATACCTACATCACTCGGCCAGGAAGATCATGTAAGCATGGGAAGCATCAGCGGACGTAAACTGAACAAAGTGCTCGACAACCTGGAATTTATCCTGGCTATCGAATTGTTATCAGCCTGCCAGGCGATTGAATTCCGGCGGCCGTTGAAAAGTTCCGCATTGCTTGAATTTGCGCATGATCATGTACGTAAGTATGTAGGGTTTGCGGCGGAAGACCGGATTTTTGCGGAAGACATCAACCAGGTCGCCGGACTGATAAAAGATTTCTCCTTTGTACAGCAACTGAATGCATTTGCCGCCAGCCAGGGGGTCAGACTGAACGAGGGCTTCGAAGAATTTTAGGGGTTACCAAAAACTGCTGTGCAGCTGTTGACTACTAACTCCCGGCTACTATCTACTAACTGAAACTGATGGTCAATTATATTTTAATTGTTGCTCCCAGTGCCAGTTCCATCATCGGCACCAATGCGGTCTCGCGTTGATCGGCAGAAATTTTCTTATGGGTTGGGATTACATCCGAAACGGTCAGCAGGGTAGCTGCGTTTTTTCCCAGGTGCCGGGCATTGGCAAACAAGGCAAATGCTTCCATTTCCACAGCGAGACAATGATGTTCCACCGCTACCTCCGGTGTATCCATGGTTTTCCGGTAAAAGATATCACTGGAATGAATATTACAGGTCTTAAGCTTTTTACCCTGAGCCGCTGCCGTTTCATTAATTATGGAAAATGCCGGCCCCTGGTGGGCAATCATACTGCCTTCGATACCCCAGGCATATTTGGCAAAAGTGGATTCACTGCAGGCATTGTCCACATTGATCAGGTCAAATAATTCCAGTTCCGTGGTATAGGCGCCGCAGGTACCAATCCGTACAATGGTTTCCACTTCGTACTCCGTGTAAAGTTCGAAGGAGTATATCCCTATTGACGGACAACCCATACCGCTGGCACAGATACTGATGGGGCTTCCCTGGTAACTGCCCGTATACATATACATATTCCGGGTCTGGTTTACCAAAACGGGAGCCTCCAGAAAATTCTCCGCAATATATTTCGCCCGCAGCGGATCGCCGGGCATCAGGACAGTTTTGGCAATAGCCCCTTTCGCTGCGCTAATATGTATACTCATTGTTAGTTTATTAAATAAGGTACAAGAAACAAATATTTTATTAAAGAACAAAGATGCTAAAAAAAGATATAAGATACCAAGATGCCAAAAAAGAACCAGGAATCCACAACGCTGCGGAAAATAACTGCATGACACCACCACGATAGCTCCATGATAAATTATAAAATGCAGCCCAAGACGAACGGTGTGGATTTGTTTTTTGTACTTTTTTTATTTGGCATCCTGGTGTCCTGGCATCTTGTATCTTTTTGTTGTCTGGGTAAATTCAGATCAGGATCAGTTATTCTATTAATATATTTGTACCAAACTCCTGCTATGCCAACTTCTGTCCGGACATACGATTCCGTTAAATACAAAACGCCAATTGGAACACAACTCACCTGCAAAGGCTGGATCCAGGAAGCCGCCTTACGGATGTTGCTTAATAATCTTGATCCCGAAGTAGCCGAGCGTCCGGATGACCTGATCGTGTATGGTGGCCGGGGAAAAGCGGCCCGGAATTTTGAAGCATTGGATATGATTATTGCGGCTTTAAAAGTGCTGGAAAACGATGAATCCTTACTGATTCAATCCGGCAAACCCGTTGGTATCTTAAAAACGCATAAAGACGCCCCGCGGGTATTGATCAGCAATTCACAACTGGTGCCGAACTGGGCCAACTGGAAACATTTTACCGAACTGGAACAAAAAGGCCTGATGATGTACGGACAAATGACAGCCGGTTCCTGGATCTATATCGGTTCACAGGGAATTGTTCAGGGTACCTATGAAACCTATGCCGCTGCGGCAGAAAAGCACTTTGGCGGCACCTTAAAAGGTACACTGAATGTTACCGCCGGTCTGGGTGGTATGGGTGGCGCCCAGCCCCTTGCCATTACCATGAATGAAGGCGTGGCCCTGGTGGCCGAAGTGGAAGAATGGCGGATAGATAAACGCATCGAAACCCGGTATCTCGACGAGAAACATACCAATATCGATGATGCCATTAATGCGGCTATCCATTACCGGAGAGAGGGAGAAGCCCGGAGTATCGGGGTTCTCTGCAATGCAGTAGACCTGCTCGACCGGCTGATCCAGCGGGACATTATACCCGATACACTGACCGACCAGACCAGTGCGCACGATCCGCTGATTGGCTATATACCGCATACACTGACCAACGAACAGGCCAATGTATTGCGGGAACAAAATCCCGAAGACTATATCCGTCGCAGTTACGAAAGCATGAACCTGCATGTACAGCTCATGCTGAAACTAAAAGACAAAGGGGCCATTACGTTTGATTACGGCAATAATATCCGCGCACGGGCAATAGAACACGAATTGAAACATGGCCATATTGAAGCTGGTTTTCCCTCCCTGCTGTCCCGTACCCCGAATGCGGATACGGGTGGTCTCTTCCCCGGCTTTGTACCGGCCTATATCCGCCCGTTATTCTGTGAAGGAAAGGGCCCGTTTCGTTGGGCGGCACTGAGTGGCGACCCCGCTGATATTGCGGTAACGGATGAACTCATCATGAATATGTTCCCCGAAAATAAAGGCATGATCCGCTGGATGAATATGGCGAAGGAAAAGATCGCCTTCCAGGGATTACCCGCCCGTATCTGCTGGCTCGGGCAGGGTGAACGGGAAAAAGCCGGGCTGGCTTTTAATGAGCTGGTACGTACCGGTAAAGTAAAAGCGCCGATTGTGATCGGTCGTGATCACCTCGACACGGGAAGCGTGGCATCTCCCAACCGTGAAACCGAATCCATGCTAGATGGCTCAGATGCCGTAGCCGACTGGCCGGTCTTAAATGCCCTGGTTAATACGGCAGGCGGCGCCAGTTGGGTCAGTCTGCACCATGGCGGCGGGGTAGGCATGGGCTATTCCATTCACGCCGGTATGGTGATCGTGGCCGATGGTACTGCGGATGCGGAGGAACGGTTGAAAAGAGTATTACGGAATGATCCGGGCATGGGCGTGATCAGGCATGCGGATGCGGGTTACGAGATAGCCCGGGAGACCGCTGACGCACATGGGCTGAATCTGAGGAAGAAGATCGGGGAATAGTTGCGAGATGCGGGTTGTGAGTTGTGAGCAGATCACGTAAAAACGAGTTAATTTTGAATAATTAAGAATAAACCTCTTTAGAAGGGGCTGTTGACTCCCGACTCCCGACTCCCGACTACTTCAGGGGCTGTTTACTGACATCCCACATCCCACATCTGACATCTAACACCAGCAACGCATGAGTATAAATAAAAAAAACAAAGCCTCCACCGATCTCCGCTCACTGGACACCGACGTCCCCTCCTTACTCGATGCCAATGGTCAGTTCATCGTCGGCGAGTACAAACTCATGCACTATTTCATGGTTATCTTCTTCCTGGCCCTATTCGGTTATGGACTCTATGATGCCATTACCCGGAATTTTAAAGACATAGACTACCAGAGTTATGTGTTTGCCCTGGCGCTTATTCCGGCTGTACTGATTCTGATCAAAGTCCGCAAGGGTACGATCTATATCCGTATCAATGCAAAGGGAATTTATGAAAATGAACGTTTGGTGACTCCCTGGGCGGGTTTGCTCAATGCCACCCTTACCCAGGAAGAAAAGAAAGGGATTTATGATATCGGGGATAAGTTCATACTACTGCTGCAATACACAAAACCCGGTGAGGCCAAACCGTTAATCCGTAAAATCCGGCTTACCAATACCCAGAATAAATCAGAGGAGGAAGTGCTGGCGGCGGTGAAGTGGTTTTGGGGGAGGAACCGGAATGGCTTAGAGTAGTAATTGTAAAAAAAACTGAAATTAAACAGGAAAAGATGCACGCTCAGACCTTCCTCATTGCAGGTACAAATAGCATTGAACAGGTTTCGGAATTTGTCCGTGAGTATCACCAACAGGCACATGAGAGTAGTTTCCCGGGTGGCTTTATAAGAATATATGAAGACTACAGCCTTTTCTCAGGGAATGATTTGATGATCTGTATCAGGGTAGATGCCAATGATTCAAAAAATGGCACTATACTGGTTGAGATTATTGTTGGTGGCGGAAGCGGGTCTCCCTTTTTTCGGAATCTTTGGACAAGGAATAAAAGCAGGATCAGGCATTTTAAAGAACAGCTGGAAGCATTTTGTGTTTCCAAAGAACTTGTGTTGAAGGATAAATAAAAAGGGGAAACAAATTCTATATTATATAATATTGCTTTTTTAAATTCTGTTAATGCTACATTTCAATACGGGTTTTATTGACAGCCTTTCTGTACATATTATTGGCAATAAAGCCACAGATGATAAGGCGGAATTAACTGATGCACCATTTGCCCTTCAGCCCGATCTTTCTGAGATACTCAAAACCTATTTCACCAACCCTTTCCTTAAACCTGCCGGCTTTGAGCGGTTTCATCATGCGTCGGATCTGGAGTATAATACCTGCTATGGCATTGTGAGTAAACTGTTTGCCGGGGAATTGGAGTTTCATACGGGGAGTATTGATCTGGCTAATTGGTTGTTTGAACAGTCCAACAACCATTTTATAAAAAAAGGCGAATTCTTTGTCGCTTATTTCAAGGATGTGATCATGGAAGGGGAGAATGTAGACTGTATAGGCCTCTTCAAATCCGAGACCAAGGATAAGTTTATTAAAGTGGACACGAGTGGCAAGGAACTGTCGGTACTGGTAGAAGAGGGGATGTATATCAATAAACTGGACAAGGGTGCGCTCATTTTTAATACAGCGCGGGAAGACGGTTTCCGGGTGCTGAGTATTGATAATACCAATAAAGGCGCGGAAGCCCGTTACTGGATGAATGATTTCCTGGGACTGCAACCGGCCGCCGATGATTTTCACAATACCGGCACCGTAATGGATATGGCCCGGCTCTTTATCACGAAGACCCTGCCGGATGAGTTTGATGTGAGTAAAGTCAACAAGGCCGATTACCTCAACCGCTCCGTAGAATATTTCAAAACCCAGGACCAGTACAAGGAAGAAGAGTTTGTACAGGAAGTCTTCCGGCACCCCGAAGTGGTGGAGTCATTCGACCGCTTCCGCGATCAGTATGTAAAGGAAAATGATATAAACCCGGGTTCGGAATTCGATATTTCACGGAATGCGGTGAAAAAGAAATTTGCGGGCATGCGCAGCGTACTCAAACTGGATAAAAATTTCCATGTATACATTCACGGCGATACCAGTCTGATAGAAAACGGGTTTGATGAAAAAACCGGGAAGAAGTTTTATAAGTTTTATTACGAAACGGAAAGTTGAAGAAGAAAGTAAAAAGTCAAAAGTAAAAAGTAAAAATGGCAGACATTAAGTCTGAAAAGATTTTTTTAAGGCCACACCAAAAATGTGGAAATAATAAATACCGTTTATTTAGTGTAGTACGTCAACTGCTTTCAACAGCTTTTTTACTTTTTACTTTTGACTTTTGATTTTCGCAAATGCCGCTTTCCTTACAGTCATAAAGCATATTCCAACTAAAAATAGGCAACTGCTTTCAACAGCTTTTTTACTTTTTACTTTTTAATTTTGATTTTCTCATGCGCCGGTTTCCTTACATTAATAGAGCATATACCAACTGAAAACAGGCAACTGCTTTCAACAGCTTTTTTATTTTTTACTTTTGACTTTTTACTTTGTAATCACCACCGTATATCGTCTGTTCGTTTTCCTCGCCGTACCTGAACTGCTCATCACGGGGTTTAATTTCGGGGTGTCTATATTCAGGCGTTCTTTTAACTGGAGCTGAAGGAAATCACTTTCCGGACTAACGTAAATATTTCCTACCGTAACGGAGCCGTCGGTATTGATGGTATAATCGATCATTACCGTATAATCTCCTTTTTTTACTTTTTTATTTTGCAGGGATTCCGTCTTTATCGTACTGATCACCGTGTCCACAAATTCCTTCCAGAGACGGTTATTGTCTCTGGCAACAGAGACCGTGGCCGGTGCGGCAACAGGAGGTGCAGGATCTGCGGCATTCACTGAATCAACCGCAACCGCTTCCGGGGCTTTGGCTAAAACGCTGTCCTTGCCTGCGGTGCCGGGAACCGGCGTTACGGCAACCTGGCTAACGACAGGGGCAGGGTCCGGCTTTTTTGTGGTTGTATCCACTTTATCTTTCAGATCTTCACCCTTGCGGTGTACGGTATTGGAGTCATTTTTCATTTTACCGCTGAACAGCAGGTCTTTTAATGACTGGCCGTTTACCGTACCGGCAATTAAAATGAATACTAAGGGCAGCAACTTTTTCATGTACTAAAGTTAATGAGAAATGACAGCAATTTGCGGACCAAAAAAGTTAAAGATTCCACTCGGTACGGGATTTGGTTTAGAATGAGCAGCGCATTAATTTCAGTACTATGAAAAAAGGGCTGATCATATTCCTGCTGCTGTTTCCGGGGCTGCTGCTGGCCGGGAAATCCGGTTTTCCTGCCAGTCCGGCTCCTGATACCGGTAAGCTGATCCGGTATAACCCTGCTGATACCCTGCTTAAAGTCCCGGCACAGTGGAAAGAAATAAGCCGGACTTTTCCGGGAAAGACAAAAACAATCATTCCTGCCCGTTACCTCTTGCAAACCACTGGTAAAAACAACGGCCTCCAAACCGCACGCTGGATTGCTGCAGGGATGAAAAGAAATATCCTGCAGGTAAATCTTGCCGGTTACATCAGTAAATATATCGGGGAAACGGAAAAGAACCTGGCACGTGTATTTGATCACGCTGAAGAAGCCGGACTCATCCTTTTCTTCGACGAAGCCGATGCCCTGTTTGGGAAAAGAACAAATCCATCTGAAAGTAATGACCGCTATGCCAACCAGGAGGTTTCGTACCTGGTGCAGCGGATTGAAAAATATGCGGGTGTTGTTTTAATTGCCTGCTCCGGAGAAGACTGTCTGAAAAATCTGAAGATAAAAAACTGTAAACCGATCAGCTGGTAACTGATCAACGGCCTCATTCTTTTCTCTTCCTATCTTCGCTTTATGAAAGTCCTTGTTTTGCTGATGCCGGTCCTGCTGCTGGCGTCATCCTTTTATCCGGCGCCGGAACTGAAAGAGACTACTGTTATCAGTATGCCTGCTTTTAACAGCCGGGACAATGGCCCGGATACCTGTATCGCGGTACCCAGTGCTTTTACGCCCAATAAAGACGGGAAAAATGATAAAATCGGCCCGATTCCCAATGGCTGTACGATTTCTTCTTTATTGTTCAGGATTTATAACCGCCGTGGCCAGGTGGTTTTTGAATCGGAAAATATCGGCAATGACTGGGACGGAACTATTAAAGGAAAATTACAGGATACCGGCGTCTATCCCTTTGTTTGTTATTATACACCCGATGATGGTATTAACCGGAATTTCTGGGGAACAATTACATTGATCAGGTGAGCTTATCAGGTGCCGTATACAGGACGATGATTATCTTGTTTCGTACTTCGTACCCCGTACTTCGTACTTTGTATTTCCGTTTCTTGCGTAAACGGCAGAGCCGGCTCCATTGAATGAACCGGCTCCTGTACTTGAAAATTTATTGACTTTTCTCTTTATTTTATCACTACCCGGATGCTTGCATTTCCGGCTTTGATAAAATAGATTCCTTTTGAGAGGGCACTGATATTAATCTGCTGCGTACCGGCTTCCAGTTGTTTTTTAACCATCAGATTGCCAGACGCATTATAAATCTGTAAAAAATCAGCAGAGGGCATTTGTATGGTAAGCGTTCCGCCGGTGGCCGGGTTGGGATATACCCGGAGTGTTTCCTGGCTGCCACTGTTTACCACAATTACCTTACTGTATTGAATGGTGCCATCCAGGTCTTTTTCCGCAATACGGTAATGATTGGCGCCCTGGATAAAACGAAGATGGTTGAAACTGTAGTTGTTGGTTGAACTGTTGTTGCTGCTTGCCGCTACCACACCGGCGTCTGTCCAGTTGCTACCATTACTGCTGTGCTGAATCGTATATTCTTTCACGTTATGTTCAGCGGCTACAGTCCAGTTGAGACGGATAGCATTTTCCTGGTTTTTGCCGGTAAAACTGATCCAGTTTACAGGTAACGTGGAACAGGAAATAGTGACAAGAGATGATGCACCGGCTGATTTAAAGGCACCCTGTGAAATTATAATTGTAAGGGTTCTGACTCCATTGGAAGGAGCTGTTTTGCTGTTTCTGTAAACGATAGAGTCGATCAGTGTCTCCGCCTGTGCTGCTGTAAAGGCCGTACCGTTTGTTTTATAAATTTTCAGTTTCCTGATGTCACCGGCAACAATTTTATCCACGGTGATGCTATTGCCTCCAAATGTAAAGGTCTGTGAAGCGTTTGCTGCAAAACCGAGTTTAAGGGTATCGGCAGCGGCGGATCCTTTGGGAATGAGGGCTTCGAAATTACCATCAATAATATCTGTTGCTGTAAATTCATATAAGATGGAATCTACAGTTCCTGATGTCTGCACCAGGTTGGTGGAACCGGCCGTCAGTGCTGCTTCCGATTTACAGGCGGAGGCTGTATAGTTAATACCTTCTGTATTTGGATCCAGGTCAACCAGCGGGGCATTGGTTACGGTGGTGGCACCTGACCAGGCAGGACCTCCGCCAAAATCTATAAAGTAATAAGCGGCACCTGAACCATCAGCTCCCACTACTATCTCAAACTGGCTGACATATGTGTATTTTACACTGATACGGTTGGCGTCGTCTGTTACCGAGGTGGTATTGTTATTCGTGTTGGATCTGTATTTGGTCAGATCGGTAGCGCTGTTATAGGTAGCTGTGATATTTGTCCCTGTGCTGAGTGTTACCGCGGAGAAACCACCGAATTCATTATACTGATTGGAGTTGGATCCGCCGTTGCCGTCGATATCATAGGTATTCACCTGTACATTCTGCAAAATGACTGCGGTACCGGTATTGGTGCTGTTATTGTAACTGCCACCGAGGATAAACTCAAAACGGAACTTGGCATTCCCTCCACCACTGTTGAAATTGAAAGTAGGGGCGAAATACCGGTCGGCATTGGATGACATAGCTGTTCCTGTGCTTGAACTGTAGTCAAATGGAATGGTGCCGGATGCGGCAGAACCAGGCAGGGTAAAAGTACCGGCAGTCAGGCTGACGGTGGTGACAATACAATCAATGTTTTGTCCACTGATTGTAATCACGTTCGTGTACAGGGTCTTGTTGCCGGCTGCGGAACCATTGGTTCCCACTTTGTGAATTTTGTTGGCCTGGAGAAAATTTATGTTCCCGTAGTTCGTGTTGTAAATAGTTTGCGCGGAAACATGAAGTGCTGCAAATACAGCAATTACGAATGTAAAGGTACGATGCATGTTTGTTTTATTAGGGTTAAAACGGATCAGGGTTGGTGTTTCTTCGGATATCTGAAGACAAAACTACTACGTGGTTTTCCGAAAGAGAAGCATTTTCCGGTTGCTGCGTTAAAATTAAGTACTTAGACGTAGCCGGTCTACGTACCCGGATTGAAGCTGTATTTCTAAAAGACTGTCATAAATGCATGACATGTAAGTCTGAATGCGGCAGGGCAGGATCCCTAAGTATTTTAAACCCTAAAGAAGTGAAACTGACTGAAAAAAGGCCGGAAATAATACATCTGACTGCCGGCATAAAGAAAAGCTTCGTGTATTTACCAGGCAGGTAAACACACGAAGCCTTCCTGGTTAATTGTCAAATGCCGTAATTTTTACCTTCTTGCCATTTACTTTAAGACTGCGTCCGTTATTCTCGAGCAGCTTATCCTGGGCGGCTTCATTCTCCAGTAATTTTTCAAGGTAGGCCGTTACTGCCGAGTCACGGATGGTAATTTCATTCCCGTCATACAGTGTCTCCGAGATATAGGAATTAAGCATATTGCTGACATTGTTACGGAACAATTGCGGACTGCCATATATATCGCAACCTATAATGCGGTCGCCTGTAACGGCCAGTAAACCTACAATGGTGCTGTCTGCCTGAACCGCTTTTGTGAAAGCATCTTTATATTCTTTTACTTCTTTACTGTATGCCGCATTATTGGTTACGGCGGTGTAGGTGCCGGTACTGGTAGTCGTACCGTTGGCTTTGTTAACAGCGGCTACTTTGTTCCATACCTGTCCCTGGCTTTTTTCTTTCACGATACTTTTGCGGATGGTATTATTAATATTGCTGTGATAGCTGTTAAAATTACCCCCGGTATTTCCGGCAGACCAACGGCCATGTTCTACACAATAAACCGAAAGTTGCATAGTTTGCCCCGGCAGCAGCAATGTGTCTTTTTCAATTACACGGTCTTGTTTGCCTCCTTTTACAATATCGCCCATATTAATCATAATCGTGTCTTTAGAAGGGTTACTGAACCGCAGGGTGTTCACGGTTCCGCCAGCATTCAGCTCCTGTACGGTGATTTTTGACTGCAGGAGGGCTGATTCCAGGTTAGTGTACTGTCCGATCCCTTTTAATTCCTGTTGAAGAGAGGGTTTTGCCTTTATAAAGTATACACGCATTTTCTTATACTGACTGGCATACCCGGCTTTTACAGCCTGGGAAAAATCTGCTGCTGGTAAATGCAGATTTTTCTTATTCAGCTGGGCGCTTGTAACAGTTGTGGCGAATAAAATAATCGTGGTGAACAGAAGTGCTTTTTTCATATTGTTTGTTTTTTTACAACCTGAAAATACTTGCTGCAGTCCCGCTAAAAGAGGTAAAATGGGTGAAACCGCGTTTTGACTTGGTGGGGCAGGAGGCCGGCAAAAGGGAAAATGTGTTATTTTGTAGCAGGTAAAAAAATATGCCGGGAAATAAGCGGGTATATAGTCTGGTGGTTTATCTGCTCTTATGCGGAACGGGTACTTTATACGCGCAGCAAAGCAAAATGAAGAAAGCTTCCGGCAAAATTGAGTCGGGATTTAAAAAGAATAACACGGATACGCTGGCCAGCGGGTATTTTGACCTGGGGGAAAACTTTTATGCAAAAGGAGATCTCGCGAAAAGTGAATATTATTTTCAGAAGTCAAAGCAGTTGTACGATGCAGCCGGAGATGCGGAAGGCCTGGCCCGCAGCAGCCGGGCCCTGGCTCAGGTACAGGAGGACCTGAATAAAACCAATGAAGCGGCTGCTAACTATAATACCGCCCTGAATAATTCAATTAAAACCGGTGACCGGCCAGCGACAGCGATCAATGCGAACGATATACGCCGGCTGAACAGCCATGACTCATTACTGGTGCAGGAATCATTGCTGGTACAGAATCTGAAATCCGGATTCGTTCGAAATGATACCAATGAAATTATCAGTAACCTGTCGCGCATGGGCTCAATCAACCAATTGAACAGTAATACAGGAAGAGCCCTGGAAGCATATAACAACGCTTATCGATATTCCCGGGGTAATCCGGCACAGGCTACGAATCTGAATCAGAAAATAACGGATATCTACCTGGAAAAAAAAGATTTCGGTGCCGCCATCGATGCCAAGCAGGAATTACTGAATGAATCGTTTGTGCAAAATTCCACACAGTTGCAGGCTAAGGAAATAAACGCTTTAGCGGGTATATACCTGTTGAAAAAAGAAGAAAGTACGGCGGAGCAATTGTTACTGGACTCCTACCGGCTTTCTGTCCAAAACGGACATACGCTGGAAGCCCGGCGTGCATTGGAACAGCTGGACAGTCTTTATCGCAACAGCGGCCGGAAAGAACAGAGTCTGCAACTGTATGCCGGCTTTTTACAACATCTCCCAGGTATTATTGAAAAGGACAGCAGTATCGCCGACAACCGGTTAATAGCTGAGACAGAAATCCGCATCCGCGAACTGGAAACGGAGAAAGCATTGAAGGATGACCTGATCCGGCGAAAAAATATCTTTAATTACTGGCTGATCGGATCCGTATCCGTCCTGGCAGTACTGGTGGCGGCGATTCTTATAATACTCCGTCAACTCAGGATCCGGAATAAAAAAATCGCGTTGCAATCCCTCCGGCGGGAAATGAATCCGCATTTTATATTTAACAGCCTCAATAGTGTCAACCAGTTTATCGCTACCAATAACGAACTGGAAGCTAACAGGTACCTGACCCGGTTTTCCACGCTGATGCGCCGGGTGATGGAAAATTCAAAGGATGATTTCATTTTGCTTTCCGACGAACTGGAATTGCTGCAGGCTTATCTTGAGCTGGAGAAAAGCCGTTTTCCGGATCAGTTTGATTTCACGCTTAGTATTCAGGATGAATTAAAATCGGGGGAGCAATATCATATTCCGGGCATGCTGATCCAGCCGCACCTGGAAAACGCGATCTGGCATGGCCTGCGGTACAGGGAGAGTGGCGGACATTTGCAGGTGATCATTAACCGGGAGGGCAATGGGATACAGGTGCTGATTGAGGATAACGGGATAGGCATTGCCGGTAGTAAGGCGGTAAAAACGGTCAACCAGCAGGAGCGGGAGGGAAGAGGAATTCCCAATACGCAGGAACGTATCCGGATACTGAATGACATTTATCATAAGAACATTACATGTGAAATCACGGATATACCCGCTCCGGGAACGGGAGTGCGGGTCAGTTTACGATTACCACTGATACAAAATAACCGGTCATGAGAATACGCAGTCTGCTGGTGGATGATGAGCCTGTGGCGAGAGAAGTACTCGCTGCTTATCTGGGCAAATACTGTCCGTCGGTAGAACTGGCCGGTCAGGCAGGAAATACAACAGAGGCGATTGCCCTTATCCGGGAAAAACGACCTCAACTGGTTTTCCTGGATGTGGAAATGCCCTACGGTAATGCCTTTGATCTGCTGGAAGCATGCAAAGACCAGGAGTTTGAAACTGTTTTTATTACTGCCTATGCGGAATACTCAATCAAAGCACTGAATGCCAGTGCGGCTTATTATATTCTGAAACCGATTGATATTGCGGAACTGGTATTGGCGGTAAATAAAGTTCAGGAAACCCTGCTCCGTAAGGAAGCATTCAGCCGGAATCAGGTATTGCTGGAAAACCTGAAGAAACAGCCCGATACACAACAGATTGTATTGCCCACAATGCAGGGATTTGATGTAATCAAAACAGCGTCAATCATCCGGTTGCACGCTAAAGGAAATTTTACGGAAGTATATCTTACTGATGGTACAAAAAAGCTCATCTGCAAATTCCTTAAATACTTTGATGATCTGCTGGATGATCCCTTTATCCGGATTCACCGGTCATATATTGTGAACCGGCATTTTATCCGTTCCTATTCAAAAGGCGCCGGTGGATTTATCACATTGGATGATGGTACCGAAGTGGAAGTATCGGCCAGTTATAAAGAGCCTTTGCTCAAAAGACTGGGGCAATGAACAGGTGCTGCATTGACCTTTTTTTTAGTTTTCCCATAGTGAGCCTTGCGGAACGGGCCTGTTTCTGCAATCAATAAGAATGCCCGGGGCATTTTTTAACCAGGTTTTTTGTATAATCCCGTCTGCGGGCAATACCGCATGATTTGCCCGGATCCAGTTATACAACCAGGTTGGTTCATACGTACTGTAGTGAAGAGCCTCTGGGTCATTTGCGGCTGCCCATTTCCGTGAAAAAAGTAATCTGAAAAGAGAAACCGGCCTGGTTTTACCGCCGGGCAGGTAAGCCAGATCGGCGGGTATGTTCCGTTCAATACGGCAGATTTCGGGAGGTATCATATCTGAAACACCGGCCACTTCCAGGAAACTGAAGGCAAAGGAAGAACAGCCGGCTCCTTTTCCTGCAAGTGGTTGATTCAGCCAGTTGTAGATATGGTCGTATCCCCGTTCCTTATACGTAGTAAAGTAGTCCCAGGTACGTTCAAAGGCTGGTTGGCTGATCGTGAATTCAACAAAGGCGATACTGCCATTTATTGAGCGCTGGAAAATATCCGGCTTATTGATATCCGTTTCTTCCATCACCCCGTCTACTTTCTCAAGCAGTATACCTAATCCATGCCGCTGGAAAAGTACTTTACGGGTCATTCCGGCGTTTTTCCGTGCACTTACACCTGCAATTACATGGCGGCTGCTGTCTTTTAGCTCCACTATCATGTGACCTATCAGGTGCCGTTGCGTTCCTTTATATTTCCTGGTAAACAGATTGGCTAAATAACTTTTAACCAGTTTCCCCGGCGATTCCCATTTTATTGAACGGGCGGCTGGTATTGTATAAATCGTAATGGTTTGTGCCAGACTTACTGCTGGAAAATGCAGCCAAAGCAAGACGGCAAGCAAAAGAAGTGACCAGTGCTTTTTATCAGAAGCCGGGAACATAGTACAATTTACCAGTATCTTACTTTGCCGGATTATGATTTTGCTCAATGTGTTTTATTATCTACTTTCAGGTATCTTCCTTTGCAATAGAAATTTAACTGGTTAGTATGAAAAAGTCATTTGCAGTCCTGCTCTTGTTTTCAATACTTGTAACAATTGGCTGGACGGTTCCGGGAAAAGATAAATCAGCTATGTACCAGCTGACTATTTATCAGTATAAAGACAGCCTGCAGGAAAAAGTACTGGATAATTACCTGGAAAAAGCCTTGGTGCCGGCTTTGCACAGAATGAAGTACGGCAGTGTGGGTGTATTTAAAGATCGCGCCAATGATACCGCCATGGTAAAGAAACTGTACGTGCTGTTGCCCGGCAAATCTCTGGATGAATTGAACGGTATTGAGGCAAGAATGGCCAGGGATTCCGCATTTCTTGAAAAAGGAAAAACATTTCTGGACGCTCCTTACTCCAATCCGCCATTTCTGCGTATGGAGAGGCTTTACTTAAAAGCATTTGCTTTGGCGCCCGAACTGGCATTGCCGGTTTTATATGGCCCTAAAGCCGAACGGGTGTATGAATTACGCAGTTATGAGAGTGCGACCGGGAAAATTTTCCGGAATAAAGTGCAAATGTTTAATGAAGGGGGAGAGATTGCCCTTTTCAAACGCTTAAATTTCAATGCGGTTTTTTACAGCGAAGTTGTCGCCGGTAGCCGGATGCCCAACCTGATGTATATGACCTGTTTTGAAAATATGGCCGACCGTGATGAACATTGGAAAAAATTCGGCAACGATCCTGAATGGAAAAGAATGTCTTCCCTGCCCGAATACCAGCACAATGTATCAATGATTGAAAAGTCTTTTTTAAGACCGGTTGATTACTCGGATTATTAATGCAGGCTCTCCTCACTTCTTACTGATCCGGTACATACTGCCGCCATCTGTTACCGTATACAGCATTCCGTTTAAGTAAGCCACATCCCTGAAGCGTTCATTTTTATCAGCGAGCAGTCGCTCTTCACCGGTTACTTTGTTGTTCACTATGATGAGACGTGCGATATGTGCGCCACTGAGTCCACCGATAAAAAGGTTGTTCTGCCATTCCGGTATATCTTTTCCTTTATAGAATGTCATGCCACTGGGTGAAAGGGTAGGATCCCAGTAGTATACCGGTTGCTCCATTCCCGCTTGCTGCTGAAGGGCATCCCCGACTTTCTGCCCGCTGTATTCAATACCATACGTTATAACAGGCCAGCCATAGTTCTTACCGGCTTTTATGATATTTAATTCATCACCGCCACGAGGGCCAAACTCCGCTTCCCAGAGATCGCCGGTTACCGGGTGTATATCGAGACTTTGGGAATTGCGGATGCCATAGGCATAAATTTCAGGCAGGGCACCGGTCAGTTTGATATACGGATTTCCGGGCGCCGGTTTTCCGTCTTTGGTTATCCGGAATATTTTCCCAAGCCCTGAATTGAGCCATTGCGCCTGTTTTCTTCCTTCAGGTATGGAACGTTCGCCGGTACTGACAAACAAGTAGCCGCTTCTGTCAAAAAGCAAACGGGATCCGAAATGTAATACACTTTTCAACGCCGGATAAGCCCGGAAAATGACTTGTGGGTCATCAATTGTACCATTATTTTCATTGAGCTGCCCCTTCGCTACGGCCATCAGGTTGCCATTTTCCGTTGGCTCAGAGAATGACCAGTAGATTGTTTTATTCGTGGAAAAAGAAGGGTCAGGGGTTACATCAAGCAGGCCACCCTGACCATTGTCATCAACTTTAGGAAAGCCGGATATTTTCTTTACCATTACACCTTCCGTGGTATGCAATTGCATATAGCCTTTCTTGAATGTCAGTAACAGCCGTCCGTCCGGCAGTGGTACAATCGCCCAGGGCTGGCCCAGTTTGTCCCCGATCTTTTCCACTTTATATGGGGTTGTGGTTTTGGCACCACTGATCCTGGTTTGTCCGGCGAATGCGGGTTTATAATCAGCATTGGGTTTGCGGGTTTCCACCGGGGGCAATTGATCTCCGCTGATTAAATTATGCAATGCAGGGGTGCCGGTATTGTTCATGCAGCTGCTGAGAAATAATATAGCACCTGCGAATAGAATCGTAGTAGGAATTTGTTTCATGTATTTTCCGTTATTCCATAAAATTAATAAAACCCGGTTTAAACATCGGGTTAAAAATGTACAGTAAACAGGTATTTAATTAAGGTGTATAATATCCTTCATTCAATCCGAATTTTCTTTCAGGCGCATTGTTTTCAATTTCATGAAAGGCTACCGGTGATAGTCCGGTAAAATCCTTATAGTCTTTAACGAGGTGCTGGTAATCATGATAGCCACATTCAATGGCAACCCGAAGCCAGTCATAGGCCGGGTTTGAGTTTTTTAACCGGAATGCCCTGTCAAAACGGATGATCCGTTCATACAATTTTGGATTCACTCCGGTTCGTTCCTTAAACCGCCGCTCCAGTTGCTTAGTGCTCAGACAGGCTTCACGGGCCAGTTGATCAAGATTGTATCGGGATTGACCGGATAATAATAGTTGCCACACATTATCGGTCAGCAACCGGGGCTTTTTTTGATGGCGGATCAATCTGCAAACAAACTGATTCGCAACCTGCAACATACCCGCATAATCTGCCGCATGATAGAGTTGTTCATTCACTAACCGCAGTTCGCTTGAAAATACCGCTTCGGCGTCTATATACTGGTTGTTCAGTTCGGCTGCAGTAAGTCCGGTTAGCCGGTAAATGGCACCGGGATAAAATATAACCTGGAAAACCAGGAAGTTATTTCCGATCATCCGTTGAGTTACTTCAGTGAATTGACCGTATAAAACAACCGGCAGGTGTTGTATCATTTTGCCGGAGGAGGAGTACCGGACTGTTTCCGTATCATACGGATAAAAGGCAAGGCAATGCTCGGGTCGTGGCGGATAGGCTTTGGGTGGTATGGTCATTCCTTTTTCAAAATGCAGATGCACAATCCGGTACAATTGTACGAATTCCCTGACTTCAGGAGCGGGTATGAAATCTTTGAGCAGCAAAATGGTTTTTGTTCAGGTATCAAGTTACGTTTTTACCGGCATTACGTGAAACACCGACGGACGTACTACCCGGACAATTTTCCAGCCGGGTTACCTGTAAAATTGGTTGGAATAGCCCGGTTTGCACTGGTAAAAAATAGACATTTTCCCGTTTTCGGCCTATAAAAAAAGCTGTGCCGGAGCACAGCTTTGAATTGCAGGACAGGGTGAATGGATATAGTTAATGATGATTCTTTTTACCAAAACTCCGAACATAGTTTACCAGGTCGCCGGATATCCGTGTTTTCCCAAAACTGCCATCCATCGCATCCTGGTTACCGGGAATCCTTTTTTTGAAACCCGGCATATCACTATGACCGGAATAAATTTTGTAAAGTAAGGCTCCGTCAGTTTGTTGCTGGAAAATATCCAGCGTAAAATCGGTCGGCTGGTTATTCAGTTTCAGCGCCCGTTTACCGGATCCTTTGCCGTCGTTACCGTGACAGTTGACACAGAAATAATCATAGAGTTCTTTACCAGATGCCAGTGATGCTTCGTCCGCCGGCACCGGATTTTTCAGGCTTTCATATTTCTCAGGCACTTTCCATGGATCCTGCTGGTCGGTGATGAAAGAATATGCGGTGAAGAGCATGATCAGTATGCCGGTTAGTAAGAGTAGCTTTTTCATAAAATCAAATTTGTGGAGAGAAAAAAATATCGACAACTAAAAGTAACTGCAACAACAGGGGCTTGTGTATGATGCCTGTCAATACGGATAATGCGTTTACTCAGTTATAGGCAAGCCATAAAATACGGTTGCATCTTTTGATAAGTTAAATACCGTTTTGTACTTCATTTTTTACTATTTCAATCAGTTTGATGACATTGCTGTGATAATTTTTACACAAGGCCTTTAACTTGTAACAGGCCTGTTATAACGCCAGCTGAAACTGTTGCAAAAAAAGCCACACCATAGACCGGTGCGGCTTTTACTTTACTTCAGTGTTAGTTTATTGCTTGATAAACTCAACGCGACGGTTCAGTGCCTTGTTCACCGGTTTATCATTAGGGGCCACCGGTTGTGTTTCTCCTTTGCCATCTGTATTCATGCGGGAAGGATCAATGCCAAAAGATTTTGCGAGTTCATTTTTAACAGCCAGTGCCCGGCGTTTGGACAAGTCAAGATTCGCGGCGTCGGCACCATCGGCGTCCGTATGACCGACAATAGTGATTTTAACGGATTCATTTTCCTTAAGAATGCTTGCAATTTCTTTCAGTGAACCATAGGATTCCGGTTTTACCACATCCTTATTCACGTCAAAGTATATTCCATAACTGACAATTTTTCCATCCGTCATCAGCTTATTCCGCATATCCGGCGCACCGGCGGCAATGCGGATATTGCTGTACATGGCATAGCCGTCCTCAAAACGGATCCGGTCCATTTTATTTTCCGTCAGGGGAAATGCCTTGGGCAAATCAACCAGTTTGCTCTCATTCACGTATAACCGGATTCTTGATTTTTGCACCCAGATGGAAATATGGTATTTACGGCCTTCCTGCTGAAAATATTGTTTCTCATCCCGGAATCCGGATAAACCCAGCAGTCGCCCTTCTTCACTGTTGATATAGGTTCTGTATCCGGGACGGCCAAAATATTCCACAGCGAAATAAAAGCCGGCTTTTCCGGGAACCGAACCTGCGTCCCAGGCTTTTGGATTGGCCGCCTGCATCAGGCGGATACCATAACCGGCCATCCGGCCATCGTCTCCCTTAGTGGGAATAACATCCATTTCGATGGTATAATTTTCCGGCAGATTCAGCAAGGCATCAGTCCAAACGGTTTTGTCACCGGATAGTTGCAGCCATTGTCCCGGAAAAAGATTTGTAGTTACTACTTCGGCAGATCCGTTGGTATTCCAGAGTGCCGGGAAATCGCCAATATTATCCTGGCTGAAATCGTCGTAGAATATTATTTTTTCTCCCGGAATAAAATCAAATTTTGAATACGTCTGCAGGGAAGGCGTGCTGTCTTTCACAGGAACGCTGGCTTCTTTTGCCGGCTGCTCCTCCGGTTTTGAATCCGTTTCTTCGGTTTTATTCTCTGCCGGTTTCTCTTTTTTGGTAAAGATGCTGTCAATAGCCTGTTCCGTTTTTTTCTCGATTGCTTTGTTAGCTTTTCGTTCAAGAATTTTTTTGGGATTCAGGATCTGTGCATCAGTACGTACGGCTACAAGAAAAAGGAATACGATCTGGTATAAAATGGCGGAAAATTTCATAACGTGGAATTTGGCATAAGGTAGACTCTGCAACTAACCGTTCCTGTTGACAACTGTCACAGTTTGGGTTGATTGTTGTCAAAACTGTCCATCATAAAAGAGCGAAAAGTCTTTTATGCTTCGTTGGAAAATTCCCAGGCGGAACGGTATTCGCCTTTTTCTTCCACATAGGCCAGAAAAGCCTGGTAAAATTTATCCCCGCCAATGGTAGCACTGTCGCCGATTACAATCAGCTGTTCCTTCGCCCGTGTAATGGCGACATTCATCCGGCGGTAGTCTTTTAAGAAGCCAATGTCTCCTTCATCATTGCTGCGGACAAGTGATAACATGATGTTTTCCTTTTCCTGCCCCTGGAAACTATCTACCGTACTGATCCGCATACCGGCCGGCAGCACTTCTTTTGCGGCGGCCACCTGACCCGAATAAGGAGAAATAAAAGCAGTGTGTCGTGGTTCCCATTTATTTTCTTCCAGCACCCGGATAACAAGACCCAGCTCTCCTTCGTTTTGAAGGCTGATGCCATCCGGTCCCTGGTTTTCCTGCATACCTGTTCCCGCTGTATCTATAAAGCAGATATGTGTGCCGGTATCGGCGAGATGTCCGGCCGTCTGTAATAGTTCCTTGTAAAAATACCGGCTGCTGAATCCGGCAATCGCCTGGCGCATTCTGTACTGGGTATTCAATAAATACACCGCCCGGACATGGCGAACGGCCACTTCAAGTATGGAATTATTAAAACCCGATGCAGCGGCTTCATGACTCAGCACGGTAGGAGGCAACTGCCAGTGATCCCCGGCCAGTATGATCCGTTCGGCCATGGGAAAAATACACCAGGCCAATGGTTCAATACACTGCCCGGCTTCATCCAGAAACAAAGCCTGAAATGTCAGCTTGTCTATACCCGCATCATAAAGCCCGATAGGTGTACCAGCTATTACATCCGCTTCATCAAACAGGCGTTGTTCATTATAGGCCTGCAGTTTTTTAATTTCCGCACGGATTGATTTTACTTCTTTAAATAAAAGATTCCGTTGTTCTCTTTCAGCCTTACCAAAACTGCGCTTATACTTCAATGCCATCCGTCTGAACTCTTCCGCCCGGATTTTGAGTTGTTTGATTTCCTTTTGTGTTTTGCTGGCGGCCAGTTTTCCTTCGGGAGTATGTGCAAAAATTTCGGCGTCGGCTTTACTGCTGTTGCCAACCCGCAGGAGATTGATCCCTTTCTCAAGCAGTGCTTTGGCAATGGTATCCACCGCCGTATTGCTGGGTGCGGATACCAACAGCTTTTCTCCCCGTTTAACCAACTGACAAATGGCTTCTGCCAATGTGGTCGTTTTGCCCGTACCTGGCGGACCATGTACGATGATAAAATCTTCCCCTTCGCAAATGGCCTGCACCGCTTCCTGCTGGCTTTTATTAAGGTTTGTATGGAGAAATGTTAGTGTACCGGATGTCGCTGCAGGGCTGGTTCCGGCTGGTACCGGTGAACCATGCAGTCTTTCGAACAGGCTGAACAAGTCTTTTTGTTGTTCCAGGTTACCAAGCACCTGTTTCATAATACTGGTGGTACGCGTATCCGGTGCCAGTTTGATGCCAACCCCGTTGTCTTCGATCCAGTCCGGAAAATCAGGGGCAAAAAGTCGGAATTCCCCGCTTTTACCATCGAGGCTGATCAATACTCCTTTTACAGGTTCTTCACCACTGATAAAACATTCAATGGCCGCTCCATCCCTGAACATATTGGTTTCAGGCGGGAAAGACAATTTGAAATTTATTTCAGGGTAGTCCGCATAACCAAACGTTTTTCTCGTAACAATAACCGGGTGCAGGGCCAGTCCTTCCGCCTTCAGTTGTTTCAGGGTATGTGCCTGGTCCAGTGAATACCGGGCAGCCTGTTCTTTTTCTTCTAGTTCCACACAGGTCAGTAGTTTTTCTATTTGCGGATGCATAGCGGTGAAAATAGGATGTTTGCCCTGTTTAAAAAAATGGAGCGATCGGGCTGTAATTCAGTTGTATGAAGTAAATTGAAACGATATTCACCTGAACAACGATTGAACCAATGATAGCAGCGGGTAATTCACATGTAGCCATACTCTGTAATGAGCTGGCGGGAGCGGGTCAGGCCGTTTCTGTTGCCGGTTTACTGGACGGATGGCTGCATCAGCAACATATACGGCATACCGTTTTTATCGGCAGCTGGCCGGATCAACTGACTGGTTTTACAGATGTTTTTCTGGCCGGCGGTGACGGCACCGTCAATTATTTTGTAAATAAATATCCCGGTATAAAAATCCCGATAGTGATTTTCAAAGGAGGTACAGGCAATGATTTTCATTGGTTGCTCTATGGAGACACCGGTACCCGGGAACAATTTGACAAAATGCTGAAAACGGACCCCCGTCCGGTTGATCTGGGGCAATGCAATGATCGTTTTTTTGTAAACGGGGTAGGTGCCGGATTTGAAGGCGTGGTGGCCAGGGCTTTGCAGGCAAAAAAGAAATTGCCGGGCAAAACTTCCTATATGCTGACGATCATTAAAAAAATAGTTACATACCGTTCACCGGCTTTTGTTATTTATACAGCGGAACGGGTAATTACGGGTAAAAAACTATTGGTGGATGTCAGCAACGGACGCAGGGCCGGTGGCGGCTTTCATGTGGCACCGGCCGCCCGTGCCGATGACGGGCAGCTGGATCTGGTTATAGCTGCTGCTATGTCTCCTTTAAAAAGACTCATCTATCTGCCGGCCATTGAAAAGGGGAAGCATCTTCATCTGCCCTTTATACATTATCAGCCGGTAACTTCGGTAAAGATTGATTGCAGCGTACCGATTCCTTTTCATCTGGATGGCGAATATGATGAGGCCATGCGGCTGGATATCCGGATACATCCCGGTGCATTAAACATCCGTTTCTGATTTTTTACAGGCATGCAATAACCTAAATTTGCCGCATGATTCAATTTAGTGACACTCATATCCGGTTAGCCCGAACGGAAGATGCGGAGGCAATTGTGCTTTTGCTGAATAGTGCCTACCGGGGTGAGCAGTCCAGGAAGGGCTGGACGACAGAAGCCGATCTGATAGCCGGGGATGTACGAACCGACATGCAAAATCTGCTGGAGACAATGCAACTTCCCGGAAGTATATTTCTTGTCTACTCAGCCGGCAATGGCACAGTTACCGGTTGCGTCAATCTTCAACAACATGGCAACCATCTTTACCTGGGTATGTTTAGCGTATCCCCGGAAGCACAGGGTGCTGGTATCGGAAAAACACTGTTACTGGCAGCGGAAGAATATGCTGCGGGTATTCAATGCCAGTCCATCTATATGTCCGTGATTTCAGTCAGGGAAGAATTAATCAGCTGGTATAAACGGCATGGCTACAGGGATACCGGTGAACGTATACCCTTTAAGGAAGATGGTCTTACCGGCCGGCACCTCCGGCCATTGGAATTTATGCGGCTTGAAAAATCAATCGCTACGCAGCTACATTAACAATTCATGGCTGCTAATGGCTGATTCTTTATTTTCGGACATGGTTTTACTGGAGGTTACAGGATTATCTAAAAAAGAGAAAACAGGTTTTGCGGTAAAGGATATTGCCTTTACACTGGATAGCGGGACCAATCTTGCCATTATCGGGGAAACAGGATCCGGTAAAACAAGTGTGCTGAAAATGATTGGCGGGTTAATGCAACCGGATGAAGGTGCCGTTTTGCTGTCCGGTGAGCGGGTATTGGGCCCGTTTGAAAAATTATTACCCGGACATCCGCGTATTGGCTATCTCAGTCAGCATTTCGAACTGCGCAATAATTACAGGGTGGAAGAAGAACTCGAATGTAAAAATCTGCTGACACAGGAAGCGGCAGCGGAAATTTATGCAATCTGCCGCATCAGTCATTTACTGCAACGGCGTACCGATCAACTATCAGGCGGGGAACGGCAACGGATCGTGCTGGCCCGTCTGCTTACCATGTCCCCTTCACTCTTATTACTGGATGAGCCTTTTTCCAATATGGACCGGTCTCATACGCAGCTGATCCGGGAGGTGTTGAAAGAAATAAGCCGGCGTTTCCGGATTTCCTGTATTATGGTATCGCATGATGCCGAAGAACTCCTGTCATGGGCCGACCGTATTTTAGTCATGCGGGACGGCCTCATTATCCAGGACAGTGATCCGCTGACGGTTTATGAGCATCCCGTGGATGCATATACGGCCTCCTTATTGGGTGATTATACATACCTGCCGGCTGCACTGGTTTTCCCGGATAATAAAGAGCTGCGGGAGAAACAGGTGATGTTCCGGCCAGAAAAATTCATCGTGACAGATGCGGATGATGAACTGCTCCGGGGACAGGTAAAAGAAGTGGCCTATTGCGGCAGTCATTACCTGCTGTTGGTGGAAGCTGGCGAAGTGATAGTGAAAGTGAAAACTTCAGGGAAAATTAATCCGGGTGAGAGGATAGGATTAACTTTATTCCGATCTTCCTGATACACTGAAATAAAAACCATTAATATGAAACGGTATACTTTACTCGGTACACTCCTGGTTGCCGGATATATTCTTTCAGCACAACAGACCGGCAAGCCCATATCGGTACCGGATTCCACGAAAAAAATACAGGTCGTGGAAACAGCCTGCGGGCAGTGTCAGTTAGGTTTAAAAGCACCCGGTTGCAGTCTGGCGGTAAAAATTGACGGGCAGGCTTATTTTGTCGACGGCACGACCATTGATGAGCATGGGGATGCCCATGCGGCAGATGGTTTCTGCAATGCGGTACGCAAAGCGGAAGTACAGGGAACGGTAAAAAAGGGCCGTTTTAAAGCCACTTATTTCCGGCTGTTACGGAATGAAGCGAAGCCGGCTACTCATTAACAAACGGTTCCAGCAATTCTTTCCATTTCGTATAGCCGTTGCCGTTAAATTGTATGCCGTCAAATGTCAACGCCGGATCGAGTACCCCCTCTTTCAGAAATGAAGGATACAGGTTGATATAATGAACCTGTAATTCACCGCACATTTTTTCCAGTTGCTGATTACAAAAGGCAATGGCATCCTGTTTCTCTTTGTGTTGAGACGGGAAAAGGGATTGCATGTAAATGACTGTGGCCGGACTTTTCGTTTTGATTGCCAGGATGATTTTTTTCATATTGGCAAGCAGGGTGTCGGCTGTGATGCCAGTACCAATATCATTAATACCGGCTTCTATAAATACCTTACCGGGTTGTGACGCGGTGATTTCATCCATTCTGGCCAGGAGATCCGCGGTACGGGTCAGGGCTATGCCGCGGTTTTTTATCCGGATGGACCGGAACATTTCCTGCAGCGGGAAGTCCGCGGTCATACTGGTGCCTGCAAATACAATTTCATTGCTGTCATTGGGCAACATCTGGTAAAAGGCGGCGTTTGCAGCAAGAAGCTTGTTTTCATATTCGCCATACCCGGCAACGGAAGAGTCTGTACGCATGCGGCTGCCGAATTTTTTATACAGAATAAATCCAGCCAATACAAGATTAAGCAGGGCAGAGGCCAGCAGGATTTTCCGGAGGGCCTGGTATTTGTCTTTCCGGTTGTTGAGGTCCATATTATGCAGGGTTTAATGGTGTGGTATAAACACCAAATATAATAAAGTTTACGTGCGGTAAATGCGGATCAGTAACTGCTGTTTTGTCCACTGGTAAAATGTTTTTGGTAATGGCCGGATTTTTTTGTAGAATTAATATCTAAACCAAACATTATGTTCAGCAAAAAACCAACAACTTCCATCCGCTTTGCCGGTGTTTGCCTGGCATTGGCTGCCTGCATTACCATCAGCTGTAATGAAAGCAGTGAGAAAAAAGACAGTCCTGATACGCCCGCTCAGAAACCGGTAGAACAGGTAGCTCCGCCACCGGCACCCGTAGATACGACCAAAATGGACACGGCCAGTACACGTCCGGTGAAGACCACTGACTAATTCACTTTTTTTTATTTTTATGTTCCGGCTTTTTTATCTCAGCCGGGACATTTTTATTTTCAGCAGCCGGGGAAGCCGGTTGCAAAATTTCGGTTGCGGCGGTTGTTTCCCCCGGCAATATATCGTGTTTGAGCTGCCCGTGTCGGTGATGGATCAGCTTATGAATAAACCAATGTTCCAGCTTATGATGTAAAGGAATCAATATGGCCGCGATAACGACAAAAATCAGAATCTCGTAAACCGGTGTATGGTGTGTAAGCGCGGCTACAGTGGGGTGAAGCAGCAACGTAAGGTATTCAAACAGGAACAGGAGAGAGAGTGCGCCCAGCACCCGGATAACCCGTATATGCACATTTGCCCGGCTCAGCACCAGGGTGATCAGAAAGAACCCGGGAATAAAAATAGCGATCAGCAACATCTGTAATTGCTGAAACCGTTCCGCTTTTTCCTTCCGTTTTACTTCCTCCAGTTCCAGTTGCCTGAAATGCTCATTACTGGATATGACCTGTGATTCCCGTATCCGGCTCTTGCTGTAAACTGAATCATTTAATCCCCGCACATAATTGATATACAAAAAAGCGCTGTCAATACTTCGTTCATGCTGATAGTGCCCGGTAAGAAATTCCGCAGCTTCCAGTTCTTTGGAAAGAAAACCGGCCGATTTTGCCAGCCGCATAGAGGCTGTGGCATAATAAGCGGCTGAATCTTCTCTGCCTGTTTTCTCATATAATTCCGCAAGACCGAGCATGGCTTCACAAAGGATTTCGTCATCATTCGCGGCCTGTAACAAACGGATAGCCTCCCGGTAATTTTCCAGCGACAATGGGTAATTTCCCAGCTTCTGATAACTGTGTCCCAGTCCGGTCATGGATGTCCCAATCAGGTCACCATCGTCCAGCTCCCTGGCCAGGTAAAGAGAAGTATTAAAATACCGGAAAGCTGAATCGGACTGGTTCAGCCGGTTATAAACGTCCCCGATATTCAGGTTGATATAATACTTCATGTCTTCCACATTCCTGCTTTGGATTACAGAGTCGGCCTGGCGGTAATAACTCAGCGCCTGTGTATAATCTTCCTGTGAAACATAGACTACGCCGATATTCATCAGCACACTGGCCAGGTTTCTGGGCTTTTCTCTTTTTTCCTCGAGTTTCAGTTTTTGCAGATTCAGTTCTAGGGCTCTCGGATAGTTGCCGATCTTGGTCAGTGTATTGGCCAGTACGCCAAGCGAACGCGATTCCCCTTCGAGATAGTTCAGGCTACGGGACAAGTACAAGGATTGCTGGGAAAGATATTGAGCCGTATCCGGATCATATGCGCCCATAGCGCCAGCCAGCTGCCACATCAGCCTGACCCGGTTACTGTCTGTTTTTTCTATGGTCAGTAAGCGGCGCAGGCTGTCGGCCTTTGCTTTCTGGGCAACGGTTGTGGTAGCTGCAAACAGACAGTGAATAAAAACGTACAGGGAAATAAGATTCCCGGAAATAAAAAATCGCAGGGTCATAGAGGTGATGGTTGATCCTTAAATTTACTACTATTACGTTCAATTGGTCATTAATATACAGTTCCTACCGGTAGATTTTTTTGGGAATTAGGTACAGATGAGGTAGATTTAGTAACACCAAAAACCAACGTGTATGCCCCGGTTCCTCCGGCTGCTGCTGATAATTACATCCTGTTTACTATCTCCGGCCGCTTTTTCCCAGACTGTATATGAATTGCGTTATCACTATGTGGATGAAGGCGTAAATGATAATTACAAAGCATTTCTGATGCGCAACGGCGACGGCACCGGGTTTATTCGCGTGGCTTATTTTGATTCTGCAGCCAATGCACGCCAGCTGTATGAGTTGCCCATGGAAGAAATTTACGGGGAACATGAAGACGGAACTCCCGATTCCTCGCAATTGATTTTTTATGCGTTGGAACCCAGGACTATTTTTGGTACCGATGGTGATTATGTACCGGATCATTTTGTATTTGAAATGAAGCCCGGGAATCCCTATTATGAACCGGCATTCGTGTATACGGTCAATGAAGACAGCACACAGGAATTTGGCACGATGGATGAGGTCCGGCTGCTGGAACAGAAAGACCTGTCCGAAGAGCTGGTACTTCAGTATTTTACTCCAAAGGATGATTTCTACCTTCAGCTGTTTGCCACGACTACAAGGGGACTGACCCCTGAAGAAAAAAAGACCACGCTGCACCTGGTGCTGGTAGCGAATACAGAGGATAATACGATCGGCACCACCTGTGTGGTGGACAAAGACGCCACGTATAAAATGTTTAGTGAAGTGGCGGAATTCCTGGGTATACAATTCAAACCGGCTGTAATTGCCGGGAAAGATTTCAGTAAAGTAAATGTGGACAAAGCCGTCAGTGCAGTGCAACCCGGTGCCGATGACATTGTGGTCTTTTATTATTCAGGACATGGATTCAACGACGTTAATGAAGGGTACCAGTTTCCCTATATGGATCTCCGGGATAAAAGTTTTCAACGCTTTGGCGGAGCCTATGCCCTGAACGTCGAGACCATATTCCAGAAGCTGAAATCAAAAGGGGGTAGGCTGAACCTGGTGTTGAGTGATTGTTGTAATAATGATCCGGCTTCGGGCCAGATTATGAGCGGGGTGGGGGCTACTACCCGTACATCTTCCATTGGCTGGAGCATGGAAAACTGTCAGGCACTTTTCATGAATAAAAAAAGAACATCGCTGCTGATGACAGCGGCTGTAAAGGGACAATTGTCCGCCGGAAATCCGGCCAACGGAGGACTCTTTACATTCAGTTTCCGTGAATCACTGGAGAAAGCCCTGGGCCCCTTCTCCCGGAAACCGGACTGGAATTCGCTGATGACGGACGCCAGAACACAAACGATAAACAAAGCTGCACACACCTGGTGTGATAAAACCAACAAAATTGTTTGTGTTCAGCATCCGGTGTATAAAGTGGAGTAATCAATTGGATGAAAGCGGGATGATTCAAATATCTTTGCGGCTTAAATGGCGCATATGAAAATCTTATTTCGTCCAACCGCAATCCGGATTAACCACATTTTATTTTTTGTCTTCCTTTTTTCAGCTTTCGATATATCCGCACAGATGATCAGGGTAGAACCGATGAACTGGTGGGTGGGAATGAAAAATACCTCCCTGCAACTCCTGGTGCATGGGGAAGGAATTGGGTCAACCACCGTTTCTCTGAATTATGCCGGTGTGCGGATCGTAAAAGTGAACCGGGCAGAAAGCCCGAATTACCTGTTTGTAGACCTGCAGGTTTCTCCCGCCACTAAACCCGGCCGGTTTCCAATACTATTTAAGAAGGGAAATGAAATTGTTGCCCGGTATGAGTACTCGCTGGCGGCCCGTAGCAGGGAAACCATGCAGCAGAAAGGGTTTAATTCTTCCGATGTGATTTACCTGGTAACCCCGGATCGTTTTGCCAATGGTAATCCGGCCAATGACCGGGTGGAAGGAATGCGGGAAACCTCCGTGAACCGGTTAAATGATTATGGTCGTCACGGTGGTGATATACGGGGCATCATCAATAACCTGGATTATATTGCGGCTATGGGATTTACTGCCATCTGGCCTACCCCCATGCTGGAAAATGACATGGCACACGCTTCTTATCATGGATATGCCATTACCGATTATTATAAAGTAGATCCCCGCTTTGGTAATCTTGAAGAATACAAGGAGCTGGCAGTAAAAATGAAGCAAAAGGGACTGAAACTGATATTCGACGGTGTGGTTAACCATACCGGTTCCCAATACTGGTGGATGAAAGACCTTCCATTTAAAAACTGGATCAATTATGCGGATTCCATGCGGATAACCAATCACCGTCGCACCGTAAACCAGGATCTGTATGCCAGTAAGGCCGACCAGGAATTGATGGTACGCGGATGGTTTGTGTCTTCCATGCCCGACCTGAATCATGATAATCCGTATCTGGCAAATTTCTTAATACAGAATAATATCTGGTGGATTGAAACACTGGGACTGGCGGGCATCCGTCAGGATACATATCCCTATTCGGGTAAACAATTTCTTGAAAAATGGACCTGCAGTATCATGCATGAATACCCGCAGTTTAGTATTGTCGGGGAAGAATGGAGTACCAACCCGTTGATTGCCGCCTATTGGCAAAAAGGGAAACCCAATACGACCGGTTATGCCGGTTGTATGAAAAGTACCATGGACTTCCCCCTGCAGTCGGCCCTGGTACAGGCGCTCACTGAACCGGAATCCTGGGATAAGGGACTCGTGAAGCTGTATGAGGCGCTGGCCAATGACTTTGTATATGCCCAACCCAATGAGTTGCTGGTAATGGGGGATAATCATGATATGGACCGGTTATTCACTTTTATGAAAAAGGATCCGCAACTATTGCAAATGGCACTGACGTATCTCCTCACCATCCGTGGTATTCCGCAAGTATATTACGGGACAGAAGTACTGATGGAAAATTCCGCCAAACCCGGCGATCACGGGCTGATCCGTTCCGATTTTCCCGGAGGCTGGAATGAAGATACAATGAACGCGTTTACCGGTGCCGGCCTTACTGCGGAACAATTAAAGAGCCAGTCCTATCTGAAAAAACTACTCAACTGGCGGAAAGGTAAAAAAGTAATACATGAAGGGAAAACCATTCATTTCGGACCAGCGCAGGGCGTATATGTGTACTTCAGGTATACGGGTACGGAAACAGTGATGGTGGTGCTGAATAAGAACAACCATACAATGAAACTGGACACGAACCGGTTTGCGGAAGTACTCAGTAAAAAGAAAACCGCACAGGATATCATTACCGGCGACAGGTTTGAGTTGGAAAAGGGGCTGGATATCCCGGCCAGATCGGCATGGGTACTGGAGATAAAATAAAAACAGCAGTTGTTATAAACTAAAAAGCCACTTTCAATGAAGTGGCTTTTTAGTTATTTGCAGGCAATCGTCAGAATCCGTAATTCACACCAAACATCAGCATATTGGTAGTCATTTTATAAGAAACATTACTACCCGGTACAGCGCCATAGGGGTTAGACGGTGTAATCATCATCGGGTTCAGCAGGGAACCACTGGTGGAACCACCGCTGCTGCCATGGTGAAATACGCCGTTAAATGTGAGATGTTTACCCACTTCATAGCCAAAGCCCAGCTGAAATGCATGTTTTATTACCGCCGTTGCAGGCAGGGAGAACATGGCCAGTTCGCCACTGATCGGGTTACTGCTGTATGTATAGCCGATACGGAAGGGCATTGACTTTAATGCTTTGTACTGAAGACCGGCGGATACCACGGAAATGCTTTCCCAGCCAAAGCCGGCAACGGAACCGTTCATATTCCATCCTTTTTCTTTAAAACCTTTCGTGTTTTTATAATCCACATAACGGTAGTCAAGGGCGAGGTCAAACAGTTTGGAAGAGTAGCCAAGACCGGCAGATGCGATTGCGGGATAATTCATCCGGAAACTGGCATCAGGTGCCTGTGAGGCATCAGCATAATTATTTTTGAAATTGAATTCCTGAAAATATTGCTGGGATTTATAGGATACACCCATTTTAAACCCGGTACCGGAATTGTAAAACAGGCCTGCTTGTCCGCCAATACCCAGTGCCGTTGCTTTGTCACTGCCCGGATAACCTTTTGTGGGGCTGGGGGCTGCTATGGGGTTGGGTAATAATTCCAGCATGGACAGATTAAAAGTTGGAGCCAGTCCAATGGAAACTTTATCATTCAGTTTATAGGCATAAGTAAGTCCTACCTGCAGTAACTGGTAATCGGATTGTACACGGCCAAATCCTCCATAACTCTGCGGCATGGTAACCGGGTTACTGGCACTTTCCGGAAAAGTAACTCCAAATCCGCTGATACCAAAAGCGGATACGCCGAAATGATGCTTGCTGTTTTTCTTGCCCCATACCATGGCAAGGGAGGGCATTATGGATACGCCACGTGCATCTTTTGTAGTACCTGACATCAGGCCGCCCGGTGTATTCACTGAAGAGCTGACTTCAGGAGAACTGTAAAAAAGTCCGGCGTTTACTGAGAATGTCTTAGTGGAGAATTCAGTAATACCGGCTGGATTCCAGTGCAGGGCACCGTTGATATCGAGTGGCTGACCGGTGGCCGCACCTCCCATTGACATGTTGTTGGCACCGATACCTTGCATGATATGTCCGGTTTGAGCGGATAGTCCAAGGGAAATACATCCCAGCAATACTGCGGAAAATACTTTTTTCATAAAAGAAAATTTAAGTGATACGGCAGGGCCGTTTTGTGAATAGGTAAAACTAGCTGTGGTAACAGCCTGCTCTATGTGACAGGTATCACATCCGTGCGTAAATCATATGCCGGGCTGATGAAGAACAGGCTTCGGGATGAACTGCGTTAAGGAAATGGATGCAGAATTATGTATAAAATCCGGCTCTTTGCCGGTTGACGCCTGTCAATCAGGCCGGGATAAGTATCAGGTCAGGACGTAACTTTTGTCATGAAACTGTTTTATATTTCTGATCTATTTTCGTCCCGGATTTTTTTTTTTAACCCATTTACAAAGCAAATTTTCGCAACATGAAACAAGAATACTGGATCAACGTAAAACATGTGGACAATCGCCTCGTTATTTTTCTTAATGGAGAAACAGTATGGGACAGCGGCATCGTGCACGATGACCCCAAACTGGAAAAATTTATTGATATCACGGGTCTGTTACAGGAACATTCAGGACATACCAGTGAACTGATATTCGAAGGCTTTAATGATGATTATCACGCCAAAGGAGATGAAGGAGAACTGAATCCCTGGCATTTCAGCTACCGGCTGTTCAAACGTACGGTAAATGGGAATGGAGAAGTGGTGGCTGAAACAGAAATGATCAATCCTTATAACGAAAAGCATCTTTCCAATCCCAATACCCGGGCCATTAATAACAGTTATCAGATTGTGCTGAAAAGCGGTGAATATAAAGTAGTGTCCAACGCGCTTTCACAGCAGTTCTACAAATAAGTGAACGTTAATTTTTAAATAGCATTTTACCTGGTTAAAGGTAGCTCTGATTATCGCAACAGGGTGTATCCGTCTGATACACCCTGTTTTTTTAACAGGCTACGCCTGGTTACCGTTCATAGCCGCTATCTGCCGTGTTTTTCAGTTTCTTCGCCGGTTATTGCCTGTCAGATCGCCCGGTTTACAGTATCTTGAAAATAAAAAGAGATGCAAACTATACTGGGTGCCAACGGAACAATCGGTTCACTGCTGGCAAAAGAATTAAGCGCCTATACCAACAGGATCCGGCTGGTGAGCCGTAAACCTGTTAAAGTAAATGCGGAAGATGAATTGTTTCCTGCAGACCTGACGCAGCCGGAAATGGTTGACCAGGCCATTGCCGGCTCTTCCGTTGTTTATTTGCTGGTTGGGTTTGAGTATAAATACAAAGTCTGGAAAAAGCAATGGCCGCCATTGATGGAATCCGTTATTGCAGCCTGTATACGGCACAAGGCCAGACTGGTTTTCTTTGATAATGTATATCTCTACGACAAAGCGGCGATAGCGCACATGACGGAAGACACTCCGGTAAACCCGCCTAGCCAAAAAGGTGCCATCCGCCGTGATATCGCAGACCGGATGATGAAAGAAATACAGGTAGGCCGGTTAACAGGCCTCATTGCCCGTTCAGCGGATTTTTATGGCCCCGATAATAAAAGCAGTTTTCTGACGGAAGTGGTATTTAAAAACTATGCCAAAAGAAAAGCGGCCAATTGGTTTATGAATGCGGACAAAATTCATTCTTTTACGTATACACCGGATGCGGCAAAAGCTACAGCCATATTGGGAAATACACCGGATGCATTCAACCAGGTATGGCACCTGCCAACTTCTTCAGAGAAAATAACCGGAAGGGAAATCTGCCAGCTGGCGGCACAGGGAATGCAGGTACCGGCGAAGCTGACCGTGATGCCAATGTGGTTACTGAAATTATTGGGTGTCTTTATCCCTTTTCTCCGGGAAATGCCGGAAATGATGTATCAATATGACCGTGATTATTTCTTTGACTCCTCCAGGTTTGAAAAAAGATTCGGCTACCAGCCGGTTACCTACGAAGAAGGGATAAAAGAAATTATCAGGAAGGGGATATAAAAGCGTCTGAAATAACCGGAAAATGTGACCGGGTATTTCAGACGTTCAATTTTTTTCAGTGATGATGGACAGATCAGATTATCACCACACTATTGGTGCCGCCAAATTCGTTGGGCGACTGACTATCGGCTTCAGGATCATTGATCCATTCAGTAGCATTAACCAGGTATTTGAACTCGTGGGTACTGTCTTTGGGAAGGTTTACATCTGCAGAGAAACTACCGTCTTTTTTACGACTCATTGAAATCGGTTCTTTCCAATTGTTGTTCAAACCGAGAATTGAGATAGTTTCCGCATTTTCGGTGGCGAAAGAAAATTTTACTTTACAGTAATCCTTTGTCTTGTAATAGGTTTTAGTTACCATTTGTCTGGTTTTAATTAAAATATTAATACGTAAATCATTGACAAATAGCAATCGGTAGATATTCTAAGGGGCGGGTTTGCTCACTTAATACGCAACAGGTTAAAAGGTAACCCGGTACGGTGAGCTGGCTCATCCACAGGTTTTCCACTTTCTGGTAGCTGCTGGGACAATTTTCTCCTAATCCGGACGTTGTAAGATTAATCCAATATTTGAGAACCAATATCCGTCTGTATGAATCCGCTTAACTTCAATGACCAGGCATTTATTGCCGAGTCGTTCAACATGGATGAAGACTTTACTTTTCAATCATCCAGGCTCGCCTTTTTCAAAATCAATTCGTATAAACTGTCCCTGATCAATGCTTCATTCGGCGTTACACGCAATGAACTTAAGAACAGTATCTGCAGCAGTCTGCTGAATTACACTTCGCCGGATCTTGTTCTGCTGACTACCGGATTCTTTGAACAGGAAATTGATAACTAGTTTTTAAACCCTGAGCATACAGGTTCGTTTCTGCTGTGTTGCGAACCTGAAATAAGTGAGGCTGTGCCGGTAATCCGTCACAGCCTCTTTGTTATTTTGAAAATATCATTTCCCGCCATTGGGGGATTAGCCGAATACAGGTTTTGGAACGGAGAAAGAAAAAGTGCTGCCTTGTCCGGGCTCGCTTTCGATATACAGTTGTCCGCCATTCCTTACCAGGAATTCCTTGCAGAGCATCAGACCGAGACCGGTACCGGATTCACTGGCCGTTCCTTTGGTGGTAAAGTAGTCATTATTGCGGATACGCATCAGGTCTTCCTGGCTCATGCCCATCCCGCTGTCCTGTACATATATTTCAAGGAAACTGGGATGCTCGTGTACGCCGATACAGATCTTTCCTTTTTCAGGAGTGAACTTAATCGCATTTGATAATAAGTTACGCATCACCAGGTTCATCATATCCTTATCACAAAAACCATATACTTTTGGCGGTGCATCATTGAGCAGGATAACGCCTTTGTTACGGGCCGTCAGGAGAAGGGCCTGGTAGACATCATTAATGGATTCCTCAATATCGACTACTTCAGGATTTACGGTATGTGCCTGCATCTGGGCGCGGGCCCATTGCAACAGGTTTTCCATTAATCCCACAGCATAATTCATGTCATTCAGTACATCCGGAATAGTTGCCTGTAATTCGGCTGCGGATAGTTTCTGTTCATGGGCTTCCTTAAACAGATTCCTGATTGCATACATGGGCGCTTTCAGGTCATGTGAGATAATACTGAAGAGTTTTGTTTTTACCGTATTCAGCTCGGATAACTGGCTCGCTTGTTGCTTCAGCAAAGCGGCACTTTCCTCCAGCCGGTGACTTTGTTTGCGTATTTCAGTGTTTTTCTCCTCCAGTATACTGTTTTTTGCCAGTATACGTGTCTGGTAAATGCCATTTTCTTTTTTAATCAGAAACAATCCATAAAATATGAAAAGCAGGGAAACGCCCTGGTTCAGAAGGTATAATCCATTACTGACTTCCCTGAGTTCGTATGGTTGCTGACGGATCACAACTGCCAGGAAAAAATAGCTGACCATGGAAAATCCGAGCGAAAAGACTATCTGTCCGATAGTATTGAGAAAAAAAACGGAGAGTATGCCGAATAAAATAAAACTGAGACTGATACCCGGATTAAATCCATAGAGATAAACCACACAGGTAAAGAAAGGGTATAGTATAAAATATGCAAGCAGGGCCAGTTCCTGTTTATTGATATAATTCAGGTATAAAACCAGGCCGCTGACAAGGGCAGGCAATGCCGCAATCACCCAGGCTGCGGGAGGCAGTGAAGTGCCCATTAACAGTCCGGTGACTGGAAATAGAAATCCGCTCAGCAGCTGGAAAAAATTAATCTGATTAAAGATGCGCAACTTTCGCTGATCATATTCTTCCATAGCTGCACTGATACCAATTGACTGGATCAGACTCAGGGCGTGAAGAAGCTGCTTACGTGGAAGAATGAAACGCTTTTCAAACGGGGCGGTTCTTTCATTCTGCTCAAGAAGTGGCTGTGCAGTAATTTCCATTGGTTTTAACTCTTTAGGATTGGATACTCAAAATAACAGGTAAAACGAAAAACTACCTACTTTATCACGAACAACTTACCTTCAAATCGTAGATTTACGTATCCGGTACTTCGGAAAACAACATTACGAAAACCGGGTAGAACTAATCGGCTACCCGGAAGAACTTACGCAACCAAATCCGAAACTGACTGAATCGGGTTGCTGATAAATGAAAGGAATCTTTAATTTGTTCTGTAAAACACAGGCCGGGCTTGAGTTACAGAAGGTTGTGTACTTAAAAGGCTACTTTTCCTAACTTTGCAGCGACTTCAACCCATGGCCGAACATTCACATCAATTAGCCGCTATCCTTTTTGCCGATATTGTCGGGTATTCTGCTATGATGCAGGAGAACGAGGAAGAGTCTGTAGAAAAGGTTAACCGTTTCCGGGAAGTGGTGGAACTGATTGCCGAAGAGCTGAATGGAAAAATCATTCAGTATTATGGCGATGGCTCTTTATTGTTGTTTCAAAGTTCCACAGACGCTGCCGAATTTGCCAAACTGCTTCAGGAAGATCTTCAGAACGATCCCAGGATTCCTGTCAGGGTGGGTATTCATATGGGGGATGTGCTGATGCATAGCGGAAATATATTCGGTGATGTGGTGAATATCGCGGCCCGTATTCAATCCCTTGCACCCGTAGGAGGGATTTACATGTCGGAAATGGTTTACCGGAATATTGCCAATAAAAAAGAACTGGAGTCGGTTTTTGTCCGGGAAGAGAAATTGAAAAACATCAAGGGGCCGGTCAGGATTTATCAATTACTGACGGAAGGCGCCGCACCTTTTCTTCAGCCGGTTCAGGGGGCAGACGCGGCCACCCCGGTTAGTCCGAGCAGTATTGCCGTATTGCCTTTTGCCAACCTCAGCAGTGATCCGCAACAGGATTATTTCAGTGATGGGTTAACCGAAGATATCATTACACAGCTCTCTAAGATCCGTGCCTATAAAGTGATTTCACGGACCTCCGTGATGCAGTATAAAAACTCACCGAAAAGTATAAAGGAAATCGGAAGAGAACTTGGTGTAACCCTGATTCTGGAAGGAAGTGTGCAACGTTCGGCCGATCAGGTACGGATCACCGCCCAGCTGATTAATGCGGTTACGGATGAACATATCTGGGCCGATTCGTATGACCGCCCCATGCTGGACATATTCACCATACAGCGTGAAGTGGCACTGGCAATAGCGGCTGTGCTGAATACCACACTGTCCAATAAGGAAACCCGTGAACTGGATTATATTCCCACTACAGATTTGCAGGCGTATGACTATTACCTGCGTGGAAAACTCCTGGTGGAAAACAGAAATAAGGCGGATCTGTTATTGGCAAGGGAACATTTTCTCCAGGCCGTGGCCCGGGATAAAACATTTGCCAATGCGTATTCCGGTCTGGCGGACACCTACCTGTTATCCTCTTTCCGCGGGTATGAAGATCCGGTACAGATGCTCTGGCAGGCAAAAAAATATATTGACACGGCTGCAGGACTGGATTCCTTCTCCGGGGAAACACAGGCCTCCCTTGGTTATTTTTACTTCCAGAGTTTTGACTGGCATGCCGCGGAAATTACCTATCGCCGCTCCATCAACCTGAATCCCAATCAGACCAATGTATATCTCTGGCTGGCTATTTTGCTAGAGGCAAAAGGCGAATATGATGAGGCCCTTAAAGTATTTACCATGGGGGCAGAGATCAACCCCATGTGGGATTACCTGCAGAAAAATAAAGTAATGCTGCTGGTAAATATGAATAAGAAAGAGGAAGCACTGAAACTGATGCAGGTCTTGATTGATAAAGCCCACGACAGCCAGGTAAAACGAAAGAGATACGAAGAATTGTCCAGGTTGCATTGGTCTTTTAATGATAAAACGGAAGCACTGGCTGCAGCCAAAAAATCGGGTAACCTGGGCTTGCTGAAATTTTACACGGACGGCGATTATTCCTTATTGCAACGGACTGTGGATGCACAGTATGAAGGCCTGCGTAACCGCAGCGAATATATTTCCCAATTATGGATGGGCATTGATTATGCCCATGCCGGATCACGTGAAAAGGCGCTGGAGTGTTTTAATAATGCAGTGGCATTGAAAGAAACGGCGATCCCCATGTTACTGCTGCGAGATTTTGAGTTTCTGAATATCAAATACCTCAGTATGGCTTTGCTGACACGGAAAGTGAAGCAGTTAATTAATTTCTGATGAGGCCTCCCTGCTGAAAACGAGGTGAATGATGTAGACCTGTTCATCCGAATCGCCAAACCCCCTGATTTTACCATTGTAATAATCTATCCGGCTTTGTATATCACGAAATGCATTGCTGGCTTTATCAATGCCATTACCCGCGTTGTCAAACAAAATGCGCAGCATCAGGCAGCGATCGCGGTAACTCAGTTCGGTCTGAATCAATCTGCATTTTCTCTGCTGCATAATCAGGGTAAGGAAATCCTGTACAATGCGATATACAGATAGCTTTTCCGGTTCTTCCAAATCTTCAATCGTTTCGGTATTACAGGCTAAACTGATATCCGTTTCCGGATTTGTGATCCGGTAACTGCTGAGCAGGTTTTCAAGACTGGGCAATAAACCCAGCAGGTTCAGTCCTGATGGATATAAGTGATTACTGAGCAGGTTCAATTCCGTAATAGCCTGCTGAATGGTCAGTCGCATTTCTTCGGTAAACGCGGGCGTATAGTGTTCGTTTTTTGTGCCCTGAAGCATCAGGTTTACATAGACCAGTAACTGGTTTACATTATCTCTCAGTTTGTCCGCAATCCCTGATCGTTCTTCTTCCTGAATAGTAATGATTGACCTGAGCAAGGCCTTTTCATCGGCTAATTGTTTGTCTGTTTTTGCTCGGAGCAAACCGATATCCGTAATCATGAAAAAAAAACCATTGATCGTACCGTCTTGTTTGTCCGGCAGGAAATTTATAAGGCAATGACGGGCCGTTTGCTGAATAGTTAATTTACATTCCGCGAACTGGGCCTGGCCTTTCAGGACGGACTGAACGGTTGGAAGCTGCTGAATAAATAGTGTAGTACCCAGGAAATCTTCAAGAGACATTTTATCAATCACAGACTCCCGGGCTTTACCAAACCACTCTGCCGACTTATTATTGACATACCGGCAGGTCAACCCGCTATCCCAGTAAGCCAGCAGGGCAGGTATCTGGTCCGCCACTCTGAGGCCTTCCGGGTTTAACTTTTCCTCCTTGTCGTATGATGCTTGTCCGTCTTCGGACATAGTGGCTTTTATACGTAATTTACATTATTCCATATGGAAAAAGCTATGTTTTCGACGAACAGCAGCCGGCGTTATTTTGGGTTTTCCGAAGCAAAAAAAGCAAAATCCGGAAAAGAGAAAACGGATAAGGGGTATTATTCCGGTTTATCAGTGCGTTCCTGTTTTATGACAATAGTTTCCCATCCGTCGTAGGTACCCCTGCATTTCGCCACATGTTCCCGGAACCAGCGGGTGAGGTTATTCATGGATGTCAGATCAGCCCTGTCGGTACGGGAGATATGGAGAGAAAACGGGAATGCTTTATTATCACTGTTTACTTTCGCTGTAATGGTGAATTTTTTACTGATAGCTGTATAGGCGAAGCACTCCCTGTCTGCTTCTGTTTTAAAAAGCAGGAAATGATCAATCGGGCGGGGTAGTTCCGGTTTATCCCCGGCCTTTTGCAAACGTTGTATGATTTTCTGATTACCCATATAATCCCGGGTTTCTTCATTGGGATAAAGGAAATTCAGGTAAGCGTCCCATTCACGGTCTTTTTTCACAAGAAAAGCGGCTATGTATCCCTTAAAATGTTCATCCAGTAACCCTTTTACAGCCTCTTTCAGACCATTGGTGTCTTTCACATAGAAATAGTCTTTTCGCTCACACTGGTAGGTAAAAGTGCCTGCCAGCAGGGCATCCGTTTTCCGGCTGATCAACGCTACTATGGAATCAGAAATTTTATTGAGACTGTTTAATGCGGATGGCCCCGGCAAACCCTCCGCTGAGCAATTGTTGAATTTTACCCCGGCAGCAAATAAAAAAGGATAGTTTTTATCCGGTGCTGATTGTTTCAGCGACATATTGATGAGTGTGCTGCCCGGCCCTTTTTCATACCGGGCGATATAGGTGTCCCATTCTCCGGTTTGTGCACAGGAAAGGAATACGCGGACCAGTAACACTGTCAGAAAGGCTAGTTTTTTCATCAGTGGCGAAGGTATCCGTTATTGTAACGGGCCGGGAAGTGGAGCAGGGGTTTTAAGAATAATTTATAGGCAAGTGTTACGTTGTCCTGGAATTAAGAAATGACTATGGCTAATTTTGCTCTTTTATCCAGTTAATCAGCGCTTTTTTAATAGCCTGACCAATTAGTTTTTGTTTAACCGGATCAGTTAAAATGGCCCGGCTGGCTGCATTGTCGCCGATTTCCAGTAATACCCGGTAAGGCGCCCTGTTTACCTGTTCGTCCAGACTGTAAAAACTCAGTTTCCCGGTACCGGCACACCGGTAATCATTCCGGCCGGTACTGCTGTCCGGCCATACCCCCCGGTTTTCCATTTCCGTTGCTTCACAAATGGCATTTACCAATACAGTGGCCAATATACGGTTAGCGCCTTCTTCTTTATCGCCATAATGAATAAAGCCCCAAACCGCATTCCGGTTGGTGCCCCCGTTATTATGAACTGATATAAAAATATCCGGATTAAACCGGTTGGATTGCTGCAGTTCATATGCATATCCGGAAATTTTTCCGTCCAGCACATCCGACGTATGTAAACGCTTGGTATTACTGCCCGCGTCAGCATGGTGGTACTCCGTTTTTCCAAAGCTCCAGACTTTACGTTCCTTTAGCCGGGGGCCTGCTTCCATGGCTGCCTCCACGATGGCATTGCAGGTAGCAGCTTCACTGAAATCCTTGCCGGTGTCTGTCTGGTGCGAAGGTTGCCAGATTACCCGGACAGCCCGCTTTTCACCTGCCAGCCTGGGGTGGCAGGAAAGGCCACCCAGCAAAACCGTGAGCCAAAAAAATTGAAGTTTATACATAAACTTTGGTTTAAGATAAAATTACAGTATAAAGCTATAAATCAAAGAATAACAGCTTTTCCCGTATGTGTCGTACTTCAAAAAACCTTTCTCGTTATCAAGGGGGGCTGCTATTTGGCAACCCCTCCACAATCTTCCCACATTATTTCCCCATTGATGTGAATAACTGCCCCGATCAGCCCCCTGCTTTTTCTCCTCCTTTGCTTTATATTCGCCGCCTGACTTAACCCGAAATTAAAACGTAAACCGTGAGATTAAAGAGTTTAGAAATCAAGGGCTTTAAGAGCTTTGCAGACAAGACGGTGGTGAATTTTGACGAGAATATTACCGGTATCGTTGGCCCCAACGGTTGTGGTAAATCAAATATCGTGGACAGTATCCGCTGGGTGATCGGAGAACAAAAGATCAGTTCCTTGCGGAGTGAGAACCTGGACAGTCTCGTTTTTAACGGATCCAAGACCCGCAGTGCCAGTGGTCTGGCAGAAGTGAGCCTGACTTTTGAAAATACGCGTAACCTGTTGCCCACCGAATTCAGCACGGTAACGGTTACCCGAAAATTTTATAAAAGCGGGGAAAGTGAGTACCGGTTGAATGATGTACAGTGCCGGCTCAAGGATATTCAGAACCTGTTTCTGGATACGGGTATCAGTACGGACAGCTATGCGATTATTGCGCTGGATATGGTGGACGACCTGATCAAAGACAAGGACAACAGCCGTAGAAAAATGCTGGAACAGGCCGCCGGTATTTCCATTTACAAAACACGTAAGAAGGAAGCAAAACAGAAACTGGAAGCCACCGAATCAGACCTCGCCCGTATTGAAGACCTCTTGTTTGAAATTAATAACCAGCTAAAGGCACTGGAAAGCCAGGCGAAAAAAGCGGAGAAATACCACGAAATAAAAAAGGATTACCGGGAAATCAGTATTGAACTGGCAAAAGCGTCACTCGAGGGGTTCAATCTCAGTTACCGGGAGTTGAACGAACAGAATGATGTGGAGACCGACAAGAAGCATCAACTGGAAGCGGAAATAGGTACACGGGAAGCAGAACTGGAACAGGAGAAACTGGCTTTCGTGGAGAGAGAACGACAGCTCCAGTCCATGCAACACGCGTTCAATGAAATTTTGCAAACCGTTCGGAGTAAGGAAAATGATAAAAACCTGTCTGCACAGCGGCTGGAACACCTGCATGAAAAAGAAACCAGTCTGCAGGAATTTTTACTCAAAGCAGAAGGTCAGCTGAAAGGAATTGAAGAAGGCATCGGCTTCACCAGTATGCAGATTACCGATGAGGAAAAAAGCCTGGAACAACTCAGTGAACAACTGACCCGGCTTAATGCTGACGTAAGTGCCCGCCGGGAAGTCCTCGATGAAAAACGCAGAATGCTGGACAGTCTCCGGAATGAATACCAGCAGATCCAGCGTAACCAGTTTGAGGCGGAAAAGAAAGTAGCCGTAGCCGACACATCCGTGCAAAACCTGCAACGGGTAATTGCTCAGATTGAAGAAGAAAGAATTCAGCGGGAAGAGCAGCGGACTCACCTGGATGCAGAGCGTCAGTTGAAGGAAAAGGAACTGGGTATTAAAAAAACGGATCTTGAGCAGCTGCAACAACACCAGGAATATACAAGGGAGCAGATCCTGCAGACGCAATCCATCCTGGACGGACTCCGGAATAACCTGGCGGAAGAAACCCGTAAACTGGATGCCAGAAAGAATGAGCATGACCTGCTGAAAAGCATGATTGATTCAATGGAAGGCTATCCCGATTCCGTGAAATTCCTGCACAATAACAGTCAGTGGAATCATCATGCGCCTATTCTGTCTGATGTCCTGTATGTAAAAGAAGAATTCAGAACGGCACTGGAGAATGTATTGGAGCCCTACCTGAGTTATTATGTGGTGAATGACCTGCAGGAAGGGTTACAGGCCGTTCATCTGCTGGATGAAAATAAAAAAGGGAAAGCCAACTTTTTCCTGCTGGATAAAGTAAATGATAGTGCCGCCGCAATTGCCGCCCATCAGCTGGAAGGTGGTATACCGGCACTGAGTGTGGTGGAAGTGGAAGATAAATACCGCAAACTCGCGGAACACCTGCTCGGAAACGTGTTTATCGCGGAAAGCGAAGATTCGTTGCAGAACAGCAACGGATTTGTTGTGATTGAGAAACATGGAAAATATGTAAAAGGAAAATATTCTCTTACCGGTGGAAGTGTAGGTCTTATCGAAGGCAAGAAAATCGGAAGGGCCAAAAACCTGGAAAAACTGCAGGACGAAATAGTGGCGCAGGATGGGGTAGTGGATAGTCTGCGCGCCGACATTCAGGCCCGGCACAACGAAGTAATCGCTTTTAATGAAGACCTGCGTGAATCAGCAATAAGGGAAACAGAGCGGGAAATTCAGCAATTATCCAATGCCGTATTTGCCTTACATAATAAACTGGAGAATCTGCAGGCCATGCAGGGTAGCAGCCTGAACCGGCTGGAAGAACTGAACAGCCAGATGCAGCAAACAAACAGCTCCGTGGAAACGGTACGTGGAGAACTGGCCGTATTCAATGAACTTCTCCAGGCGAATGCCTCAAAACTTGCTGAAGCGGATGAAACGTTTAAACTGACAGAAACGGAATACAACGAGTCCTCCCGTCAGTTCAACGAGTTTAACCTGAATGTTACCCGTCAGCAAAGTAAGATCAACGGACTCAAACAGGAACTCGAATTCAAGAGCAACCAGCTGAATGACCTGCGTCAGCAGATTGAAAGTAATACCAGTCACCTGGCAGATACGCGCACCAGTATCGGACATTCCGCTCAGTCCTTAAAGGAAATTGAAGAAGCCCTGCTCGAATTACTGCGCCGGAAAGAAGAGGAAGAAAAGAACCTGAATGAAGCGGACCAGGCCTACTATAATTTCAGAAATCAGCTAAGTGAGAAAGAAAGCGCGATCAGGCACCAGGTGAAAGAAAAGGAACAGATAGAATACCTGCTGGCTGCCATTAAAGATAAACTGAATGAACTGAAACTTCAGTTGGCCGGAATGAAAGAACGGCTGAATGTGGAATTCAGGATCAACCTGGAGGAAATACTGGGAGAAGCCAGATCTGGCGAGATACCTGTTGAAGAACTTCAGGAAAAAGCCGACCGGATGAAGAAGCGGTTGGAAAATCTGGGTGAAGTAAACCCGACCGCGATTGAAGCATTTACCGAAATGAAGAAACGGTACGACTTTATCGTGGAACAAAAGACGGACCTGGTGAACGCCAAAGACAGTCTGCTGAAAACAATTGAAGAAGTGGAAGCAACCGCTAACCAGAAATTCCTGGATACTTTCCACCTGGTAAGAGAGAATTTTCAGAAGGTCTTTAAGACCCTGTTTACAGAAGATGACCAGGCCGACCTGGTACTTGAAAATCCGGAAAACCTCGCGGATACGGGAATTGATGTAGTGGCCAAACCTAAAGGAAAACGTCCTTCCTCACTCACCCAGCTGAGCGGGGGAGAAAGAACACTGACTGCAACCGCATTGCTCTTTGCGATATACCTGATCAAACCAGCGCCTTTCTGTATTCTGGATGAGGTTGATGCCCCGCTGGACGATGCCAACGTTGGAAAATTCACGAATATGATCCGCCAGTTCAGTGATAATTCCCAGTTCATTATTGTAACCCACAATAAAATGACGATGAGTACGGTGGATGTTATTTATGGTGTTACCATGCAGGAACCCGGTGTAAGTAAACTGGTGCCGGTGGATTTCAGAAACCTGAAAACGGCGCAGAATTAACCGGTGTGGTAAATCGGGAATATGATTCAGAAAAATTATGAAGTGACTTTATTTCAACATGATTTCTAAATAAAAACAGCCCGTTCATACGGGCTTTTTTAATAGTATGAGAACAATTATTCTGCTTTTTGCCTCCAATGTATTTATGACATTTGCCTGGTATTACCACTTGAAACACCAGGGCTGGCCATTATGGAAAGCCATTCTGGTCAGCTGGGGGATTGCCTTATTTGAATATATACTGATGGTGCCGGCCAACCGGTTTGGAAAAACAGATGGCTTTACTCTTTTCCAGTTAAAAATGATACAGGAAGCCATTACCCTGATTGTGTTTTGTGCTTTTGCCGTCTGGGTAATGAAAGAACCCTTCCACTGGAGGTATCTGGCCAGTTTCGTGATGTTGATCGGAGCCGTTTATTTTATGTTCAGCAAGGGAGCCGTCTGATCAGTTGTCAGCCGTAAACGTCTTGTGCTGCTCCCGTTGTTTGGCCCTGCGGTTAAAATCCGATTTGACTTTATGGACAAAAGCGCTCATACAGAAATAAATACCGGCCAATAAAAGAAAGGCGGCCACTCCGGCCCAGAAATACCAGGACTTGTCTTTTTTCAGTTCAAAAATGGAATAAAAAGTAATAAAAACGAATCCGGTCAGCGATATAAAACCGGCCAGCAGCTGAGTCGTGTATTTCTCGCTGTGTGAATTAGGATGAGAGCCTGGCATACTAAGAATTTTATTAAGAATAGGTGGCGTGTAAATTTACGGAAAAATAATCTTTCGTTAATACGGGACAAGGAATACCATTTTGTAGCCTCAGTCGTTACATTTGATACTAAAACAGGTTATATGAAACAGTTTTTTACTTTTCTTTTTTTGTTTTTGTCATTCCAGGGATTGACACAGGAAAAGCCTGAAGGGCTGTTTATCGGGTCGAAAGCACCGGATTTTAAGGCAAAGGATCAGACCGGTCAGCCAGTCCGGTTGAAAGATTTCCTGAAAAAAGGGAAAGTAGTACTCGTGTTTTACCGGGGTTACTGGTGTCCCTATTGTAACCGCGAATTATCCCGTTTACAGGATTCTTTATCCCTTATAACAGAGAAAGGCGCCACTGTCATTGCTGTATCCCCCGAAAAAGCAGAGCTTGTGGCCACGACAGTGGAAAAGACCAAAGCCACTTACCCGGTATTGTATGATGAAGACATGAAAATTATGAAAGGGTATGATGTGGAATTTGAGGTTGAAGAAACGGTATTGGGCCGTTACCGAAGCAGCGGGATTGATATTGAAAAAAACAACGGTACAAATGGAAAATTTCTGCCTGTCCCGGCCATTTATATAATCGATAAAGAATCCACGGTTACCTATCGTTTTTTTGATACTGATTATAAAAAAAGGCCTTCGGTAAAAGAGATACTCGCCAATTTATAGTTTAATTTTTTCGGCTACCAGGCATAATGAACGGATACCGGTAAATTCAGCTCCCGGAAGATCCGGTTCCACAACGAGGGAACAACGGACAAAAGACAAGTCATACAAATGGCAGAAGAGTTTCCAATCCTGCTCTGTATAACTGGTAAAACCATATTGACTGAAAGGCATCCTTGACAGGCTTTCTGTACTGCGTATGGTGGTATATAACCGTCCTCCCGGCTTTAGTACCCGGGCAATTTCACATAAATGTTCCTGGGGATCTTTCCAGAAATAGGCGACATTGATTGAGAATATTGCGTCAAAACAGTTTTTAGGAAATGGCATCGAATTACTTGCAGACTTTACAAGCTCCAGTTGCCGGTCTCTTATCAGTTCCCGGTTATTTTCCCTGGCTGCAGCCAGCATATCTTCTGAAATATCTATTCCGGTTACCCGCAGGTTGGTTGCAAAATCGAAATGCTTGTAAAAGAATTTACCATTGCCGAAACCAATTTCCAGGATATGTTGATTATCCCGGATCATCATTTCATCCAAAGTAAAATTGTAGAGAAATTCGTTGTTGATATTCATACGCCTCGCAACTTCCATTCCCATCGCACCAGTGGGTTTACGCAGTTGCCGGGCCAGTTTTTTCCAGCGTAGTTGTTCCAGAATTTTCTTAAACACAGGTTAAGGTTTTGCGGGAATTAATTCCTCACAAGTTTACCGATTTTTCCATTATTGCCGGCAAAAAAAACGGCTGATCCGGTTTTTGCTTTACGGCATACATGAAAGCCTTCCTGGCTGATCCATGTCCAGTTTCGCCCTCCGTCGGTTGTATAATCAACGCCATTCAGTCCGCAGGTTATTGCGATATCCCGGCTGATATATTCCACGCAACTTCTGTATCCATGTGGAGGAGTTTCCGGTGCAGACCAGGTTTTGCCCCGGTTTGTAGTGTAAAAGCAGTTCTTCTCCACAGCTGCGGGCTTGTCGAAATCGCCGCCTACCACGATCATGTAGTTGCCGCCTTTAATTTTAAAATTATCCAGTATGGAAATGGAATTAGCGCCGGTCGTTTCTTTACCCTGGAGTACTGGAAGCAGGGCAGGAGGATTTCGTGAAAAGAGCCTGGATCGTAATCCCCCGCTAACAAAAACGGCTTCGTCACGGTCGAGCACCCGGATATTGGTGCCACTGGCTGCAAAACAGGCTTCACCGCTATCGGCCAGTGGTCTTTTATCTGCGGGCAATTCCTGCCAGCTCTGCCCGCCGTCAAATGTCCGGGCAATAAAGAATTTTCCGTCTATGGGATCACCGATAACTATACCCGCTTTTTCATTCCAGAATTCCATGGCATCCAGGAACATCCCTTTGGCCGGGTTTTCATACACAATCCTCCAGGTTTCACCTCCATTGGTAGTCTTCAGTATATAAGCCGGAGATTCAATACACATTATTATGGCCGTTTGTGCATCAAAAGCTTCAATGTCGCGGAATTCCTTTGTCTCAAACCCTTTTACTACCGACCATTTCCAGGTTTGTCCCCCGTCAGTGGATCGTCCAATTGTTCCTTTGCTGCCACTGAGCCAGATCACCTGGTCACTGACAACGCTCAGTCCGCGGATACTGGTGGAAGTACCGGAACTGACCAATTCCACATGTGCAGTTTGTGCAACGGCGTTTTGTACACTGTAGATAAACAGGAGTAAAAGAAACAAATGGCAACGCATGGGGATTAATTTAACTGGCTTTTGAGTTCTTCAAGAGTGACGATACCCTGTTTGCGCCAGGTTTCAACGCCGTTTTTATATACAATAAAAACAGGAATGGCATCAATGTTCTTTGTTTTCATCAGGTCTGTATGAATGCCGGCATCAATTTTTATAAATTCAAATTTCAGGGAAGCGTCCTTTTTCAGATCAGCCAGAACCGGCTCCATTTTAACACAGGGCGGACACCATTCTGCGCCAAAATCAACTAAAACGGTTTTATCGGAAGGAATGGATGCGGCAAATTCCTCCGCCGTGATTTGTTTACTATTCGAACTGCCTTCAACCGGTTTCCCTGCATTTTTCCAGGCATTAATGCCCCCTTTCAATTCAATAACCTGTTTGTACCCGTTTTCGCGCATCCAGGCGGCTGCAGCGGTACTTCGGCCACCCGCCAGGCAGTATATGTAAACAGGTTTGTCCTTGTCCACATATTTTATTCGTTCAAAAAACTCCGTTTTATTCGTCCAGTCAGCCTGTAAAGCGTTTTTCAAATGACCGCCTTTAAACTCTGCCGCTTTACGGACATCCAGCACCTGTACATTACCAGCCAACAGCCCTTTTTCAAAGTCTGCGGGAACTGCATAATTGTCGCCGGATCCGGATTGCGACTGACAGGAAACTGCAGTAAATAATAAGAAGTAAAATAATACGTTTTTCATCCGTGGTTTTTTTTCAAAAATAGCACAATATTTGCGCTCTACGGACGGATAACCGGCTATGAAGGTTGAGCCGTTGACAAAATAATCTTATTTTTAGCGATCTAAAGGACGTTTTGAATATGAAAAGATTTATGGCTGTTCTGGTTTTAGGAGGGGTGGTGTTGGCTGCCTGTACAAAAGAATTAAGTTATGAGGGCCCCGACCGCCCGGCAAAAGGTAGTTTGCAAAGTGACCTTACAGGCGATTGCCTGCCTAAAACCGTCACGGGTACCTATAAGGCAGCAGTGCCGCTTGTGGCAGATTCAAACACGATTACAATCAGTGTGAATGTATCCGAAACCGGAAATTATCTGATCACAACCGATACGATTAACGGTTTTTACTTTAATGCAAAAGGACGCTTTACCACACAGGGTACGAACAGTGTGAAACTGAGGAGTACCGGAACCCCATTTGCTGCCGGAGTAAACAGTTTCCGCGTGGCCTTTGATACCACATTCTGCGATGTACAGGTGAATGTTAACTAAGCTATTTGAACATCAGAAACTTTTCTTTTTACCGGATTCCAGTGGCGCCAGTTTGAAATCATCCAGGGCGCTTTTCTGACTGATCATCTTTTCAATGTCTTCAGTTTTCCGGGGCGCAAAACCGGAGAGTAATTCGTAACCGTTATCTGTAATCAGGAGATCGTCTTCAATTCTTACCGCAATACCCCACCATTTCTTATCACATTTACTGTCTGCCGGTATGTAGATACCCGGTTCAATCGTAATGATCATGTCTTTTAACAGGGTTTCCATTGAGCCTCTGTCGTGTACATCCAGTCCTATATGATGTCCCAGTCCGTGCGGATAGTATTTCCCAACTTCGTTTTTATCAGTGATAATGCCCAGTTTCAATAATCCGTCTGCAATGATTTCCCGTGCCGCCTTACTGGCATCGGCAAATTTTGATCCGTTACGTAATGTTTTAAAAGCCGCTTCCTGGGCATTATACACCAGATCATAGACAGCTTTTTCCTCAGCTGAAAATTTTCCATCAGCGGGTATTGTGCGGGTTACGTCTGCCGTATAACCATGATACTCGGCACCGACATCCATCAGTAATAAAGAACCGCCGATTTTTGTTTTGGTATTTTCCATGTAGTGCAAAACGCATCCGTTTTCACCGGAACCAATGATGGAACCATAGCCCACACCTTCTGCACCGTGTTTTTTATGGACAAATTCCTGTAATCCCTGAATTTCCAGTTCCGACATATCGGGATGAATGGCTTTCATTACTTCGTTATGTGCCTGGCAGGATATTTCAACGGCTTTACGCAAAAGCATTGTTTCTTCAGGTGTTTTGATGCGTCTGAGCTTGCCGGTCAGTTCTGTAAATTGCCGGGAATCTATATTGGCAGGTGCTTTTGTACCAGTATAACCCGCTTTTAGTTTAAACTGATCGAGCAGGTCGAACAAGTCCGCAGGGTCATATCCATTCGGCACATCAGCCGGGAGGCGGTCGCATAAAATTTTTTTGAACCGGGTAAAATCAACGGTGAAATTTTTGAAGTCGCTGCCATTATAAACCTGTTCCATACCCAGTTTTTCCCGGGCGCCTTCAATACCCAATCGTTTGCCCGTCCATTGCTCTGCCTGTGGATTTCGCTTTTGTACAAACAAGACGGAAGTGTACGATTTTCCATCTGCATCCGTTTGCGGATCTTTAAAAATCAATAACAGCGAATGAGGTTCTTTATACCCGCTGAAATAATATAAATCCGGATTGGCGTGGTAGAGATATTCCACATCGTTTGAAAAAGTCCGGGTGGGGTAGGCGAAAATCACCGCAACGGAACTGTCGGGCATAACGGCCCTTAATGCGTCTCTTCGGCCTGCATGAAACGATTTGTCCAGGTAATCAACCGGCAGAAAATCTGTTTGTGCAAAAAATGGTAAACTGGTAAGATGCAGAAAAATAACCAGTACTGCAGCCCGTATTTTAGTGGTAAACATGGTGAGGTGATTGTTTGGCTAAAATACTTTTTTTCAGCCAGTATCATCCTGAAATTACATCAGCGGTTTACTCTTCGCCTTCATCCCCAAACCAGGCATCCTGGCTGCTCCGGAAGTATTGTTCCCATGCTTTTACAGCCTCATCACTCAGGCATTCTATAATGTCGCTGATGGTATCCTTTTTCAGTTTCCATTCTGTCTGCATCTGTGCGTCGTACCGCTGTATAAATACACACTGATCCGTTATCACGGCCACCCGGATCAGCAATACGGCAACGTCTTCTTTTTCTTTTATCAGGTAATAACAGCCGTTCTCCAGCAAATCATACGTATACATCTTTTCCCAATTTAAAAATTCACAACTACGTTCATCAACAGATACTATCTGTATACAAACAAAAGAGCGGCTTATTAGCCGGACAGCTTACGAAGGTACTACAAAAACGGGGTCAAACAGAGATTGAAAATGAGTGACCAGGAAAGGATGTTTTAAAAAAGGTTGATTAACAACTAAATATAATGTATATATGAAAATTAAGTGAGGATAATTTATTGAAAAAGTAACGTGAGGGGCTTTTATATATTATATATATGTGTAATATAAAAAGGATAAATGCAGTACGTAATTACTGGTATACAGACGTTAAACGGGAACCAGTGCCTCTGTATTACCTGCTGTGCAATGACAAATCAGGAGGCAGGTGATAAGAAGGTTAAGACAGTATTGTTAGGCGGGAAAAAATGATTTTCTGCCAGATTTCTTTCCGGACAATTTTCCCCAACTGTTAATAACTATGAACCGGGTACGGCCCGTCTGTTTTGGTATATTTGCCCGAATGTACACTTTGGTAAGACCGGTTTATTAACGAACGATTCCTAATCATTTTTTTCATTTCAGAACGTACCTTGATCATGGCAAAGGACAAAGAAACGACCAACCTTTTTGAATATACCGAAGACAGTATTAAGTCACTTGACTGGAAGGAGCATATCCGTCTCAGGCCCGGTATGTATATCGGGAAACTGGGAGATGGTTCATCCCCGGATGACGGCATTTACGTGTTGGTAAAAGAAGTAATGGATAACTGTATTGATGAGTTTACCATGGGTTACGGCAAGACCGTGGAACTGACCATTGATGGGAAAACGGTTACAGTCCGTGACTTTGGCCGTGGTATTCCGTTGGGTAAAGTGGTGGATGTGGTCAGTAAAATCAATACAGGCGCCAAGTATGACAGCAAAGCATTCCAGAAGTCGGTCGGACTGAACGGCGTGGGAACCAAGGCGGTAAATGCATTGAGTCATTATTTTAAAGTAACAGCGATACGGGAAGGCAAAGAGAAAACGGCAGAATTTGAAAGAGGAGTATTGGTAAAAGAATATAAGGAAGCGAAATCCGTCGAACAGAATGGAACGCAGGTGACTTTTATTCCAGATGAAGTGGTCTTTAAAAATTTCAGGTTCATTCCGGAATTTCTTGAAAACCAGATTTGGAATTATTGTTTTCTGAATGCCGGTCTGCGGATTTTATTCAATGGGAAATCCTTTGTCAGTAAAAATGGTCTGCTGGATCTGCTCCAGCGAAAAACCAATGAAGATGAAATCCGTTACCCGATTATTCATCTTTCCGGAGATGATATTGAGATCGCCATTACCCATAACAATGATTATGGTGAGGATATATACAGCTTTGTAAACGGGCAACATACCACGCAGGGAGGTACACACCAGCAGGCATTCCGGGAAGCGTATGTGAAAACCATCCGGGATTTCTTTAAAAAGGATTATGACGCGTCGGATATCCGTACCGGGATTGTTGCGGCCGTTTCCGTGAGGGTGGTGGAGCCGGTTTTTGAATCACAAACCAAAACAAAGCTGGGCTCAGTAAATGTGGATGTGGACGGTCCGACGATGAAGCAGTTCATGAGTGATTTCCTTTCCAACCAACTCGATAATTTCCTGCACAAGAATCCCGCCATTGCGGAAGCAATGAAGAAACGTATTGAGCAGAGTGAACGGGAGAGAAAGGAACTGGCCGGTATCAAGAAACTGGCCAATGAGCGGGCAAAGAAAGCGAATCTGCATAACCGCAAATTGCGGGATTGCCGTTATCATCTCGACGATGATGCGCCGGCGAAGAACAAGGAAGAATTTGTCGCCAAACAAAAGGAAACCACCATTTTTATAACGGAAGGTGATAGTGCCAGTGGATCTATTACCAAAGCAAGGAATGTGGAAACCCAGGCTGTCTTCAGTCTGCGGGGTAAACCGTTGAATTGTTATGGTCTGACCAAAAAAGTGGTATACGAAAACGAAGAATTCAACCTGCTTCAACACGCGTTGAATATAGAAGAAGGGCTGGAAGGGTTACGGTTTAATAATGTGGTGATCGCTACCGATGCGGATGTGGATGGTATGCACATCCGTCTGCTGCTGATGACGTTTTTTCTGCAGTTTTTCCCTGACCTGGTAAAACATGAAAAAGTGTATGTACTGGAAACGCCTTTATTCAGGGTGAGGAATAAACAGGAGACCATCTATTGTTATGACGAAAATGAAAAGCAGGCGGCTATGAAAAAGCTGGGGGCCAAACCGGAGGTAACCCGCTTCAAGGGGCTCGGTGAAATCAGTCCGGATGAATTTGCCCAATTCATTGCCCAGGATATGCGTAAGCAACTCATGCGGGTGGAAGAGGGCGATCATATTCAGCACCTGCTGGAATATTATATGGGAAAAAACACCCCCGACCGGCAGGAATTTATTATTGATAACCTGCGTATAGAATCCGACAAAGCAGAAGAACTGGTATAATCATGTTTGAATTTCACGCAGACAGAAAAAGGTATTTTGACATTCAGGTACTGAATGCGGAAAAGTATGTCATACCCTTTATTGAAGAAAAGTTCCCGCTGAAAGAAGGCATGCGGGTTTTGGAGATTGGGTGCGGTGAAGGCGGTGTGCTAAAAGCCTTTATTAACCGGGGCTGTGCGGGTGTAGGGGTGGAACTGGATGCGCCCCGGATTGATCTGGCCAGCGAGTATCTGCCGGAAGATATTGCCGCGGGCCGGCTTCGTTTTGTTGTAAAGGACATCTACCAGGTGGACACTGAAAAGGATTTTGGCGGCCTTTTTGACATTGTATTGCTCAAAGATGTGATTGAGCATATACATGATCAGGCAAAGCTGATTGGCTGGATGAAAAAATTTCTTCGCCCGGGTGGTATCATCTTTTTTGGCTTTCCTCCCTGGTATATGCCCTTTGGCGGTCATCAGCAGATATGTAAATCAAAAATTTCAAGGCTGCCCTATATTCATTTACTGCCCGTACCGATTTATAAATGGATACTAAAAAACAGGAAGGAAAATGTGGAGGAAATGATGGAGATCCGGGAAACGGGTATCAGCATTGAACGATTTGAAAAGATATGCGTGCGGGAAGGCTATCAGTTGCTGGATAAGCGGCACTACCTCCTGAATCCGATTTATGAATGGAAATTCGGTTGGAAACCCCGAAAACAGGCGGGTATCATACAAGCTATCCCTTTTTTCAGGAATTTTCTGACCACCTGCGTTTATTATTGTATACAACCGACAAACAAGTAGTATGATTCATATTGTATTTAATGAAAGTGAAGTGGCGCTGATGCAGGAGGTAATGACATTGGATGAAACCATGTCGGGAGAAGTGCTGCAGATCAGGGATGATTTTGCCGTTGGTCCCTTGCTGCAACTGGATACGGAAGAAGGCTGGCAGGCCCGCTTAGCCTGGTGGAATGAGATATCGCAGGGTTCTCCTTATGGAGAAACAGCAGGGAGTTTTGATGACCGGCAGACCGTAATGCTGATAAAAGAAAAATTGTCGGCTAATCCGGAAGAAGAGCTTTGGATATGGATGGGGCAGAATCAGCATGATGTAACGGGCTATTACTGGCTCATGCCGCAGTTGAGAGAATTCCAGGGACGGATCATGATTCTGTACCTGAATAACCTTCCTTTTATAAATGAAAAAGGGCATATATTTTACCCTTCCTGGCTGAGTGAGATACAACCAAGGGAGTTTACAAAAGCCCGCAAACTGGCAAGACCGGTAACCCTCAGTGAATTTGAAATTGATCCGGATGAATGGCGTAAACTGACCGAGGAAAACGCGGTGGTCAGAATACTGGAAGGAGGTAAGAAGATTGCCGGAAAAGAAGACAGTTTTTATGACGGGGAGTTATTGAAAAATATTACCGGTGAATGGCAGAAAGCCACACGGGTGCTTAGTAATACCCTGAACCGGATGAAAATAAAAACGGGTGATATTTTCATCATGTGGAGGATGAAAAAACTGATTGCCGATGGCAAAATTGAAATTACCGGTGATACGTCAAAAAGCTGGAAGGATTTTGATGTGAAGCTGGCGGCCGGCAAGCCGCTGACAGGGGCAGAGGAGATTGTGGATCCTGTATAATTTTTTTACAGTTTAGTAAAATCATATGGCAAACACCTGTTCCCGGATCAACAGGCGAAAAAGTTTCAGGTCAGCGTATCTGGGTTTTTTGGGAAGAATTTGAAATAGCATACAACAGGAAATATTTATTTGATTTCTACGAGTAGCATTATGAGCGCAGCAAAAAATAAAATTACAGACGTACAGAACAACGACAGCGGTTTACACGGGCAATATAAATCCTGGTTCCTGGATTATGCATCGTATGTAATATTGGAAAGGGCCGTACCGGCGGTGGAAGACGGGCTGAAGCCCGTGCAACGCCGGATCCTGCATGCCATGAAGGAAATGGATGATGGGCGATTTAATAAAGTGGCGAATATTATCGGGCAGGCCATGCAATACCACCCGCATGGTGATGCAAGTATCGGCGACGCCCTGGTCAATATGGGACAGAAAGACCTGCTGATCGATACGCAGGGTAACTGGGGCGATGTACGTACCGGTGATGATGCGGCTGCCGCCCGTTATATTGAAGCCCGGCTGAGTAAGTTCGCCCTGGATGTGGCTTTTAATGCCAAAACCACCACCTGGCAACTGAGTTATGATGGCCGGAAAAATGAACCGGTTACACTGCCCATGAAGTTCCCGCTCTTGCTGGCACATGGGGCGGATGGCATTGCCGTTGGTTTATCTACTAAAATTCTTCCGCACAATTTCTGCGAGTTGATTGATGCGGCTATAAAGTATCTCCGTGGACGGAATTTTGTCCTGCACCCTGATTTCCTGACCGGTGGCATGATTGATGTGACCGATTATAACCAGGGAAAAAGAGGCGGGAAGGTTAAAGTAAGGGCGCATATTGAGGAAGTGGACAAAAAAACACTCGCGATACGCAGTGTGCCTTATGGCGTTACCACCACCCAACTGATGGAGTCCATTGTAAAAGCCAATGACCAGGGTAAAATCAAGATTAAAAAAGTAACCGATAATACCGCGGCCCTTGTGGAAATTCAGGTTGATCTGGCACCGGGTATTTCACCGGATATCACCATCGACGCGTTGTATAAGTTCACCGATTGCGAAGTCTCTATCTCCCCGAACGCCTGTGTGATTGTGGACCAGAAACCACGCTTTCTCGGTGTCCAGGAACTGCTTCGTTTGTCGGTAGATAAAACCAAGGACCTGCTGGAGCAGGAATTGAATATCAAACTTGGCGAATTGCAGGAGAAATGGCATTATACTTCTTTGGAAAAAATATTCTTTGAAGAAAAAATTTATAAAGAATTAGAGAAGAAGCATGAGACCTGGGATAAAGTGATTGAAGCGATTGATAAGGCATTTGTGCCCTTTGTGAAACAGCTTAAACGCGCCGTTACACGTGAGGATATTATTAAACTGACGGAGAAACCGGTCCGCCGGATATACCGGCTCGATATTGACGAACTGAATGCCCAGATAAAAGGACTTGAAGCTGATATTAAACAGGTACGGTTTGATCTGGCCAACCTGGTGGATTACGCGGTGGCCTACTATGAAAACCTGTTAAAAAAATACGGCAAAGGCAGGGAACGCAAAACGGAAATCAAACAGTTTGAAGTGATCGAGGCCAAGCATGTTGCTATCGCCAATACCAAACTGTTTGTAAACAAGGTGGAAGGATTTATCGGAACGGGTCTGAAAAAAGACGAATTCTTGTTTGAATGTTCTGACCTGGATGATATAATTGTATTCACCAAACGGGGTATCATGAAAGTGGTAAAGGTTTCCGATAAGACCTTTATCGGGAAAGAGATCATCCATGTGGCCGTTTTTCAGAAGAATGATGAACGTACAACCTACAACATGCTTTATATGGACGGGGCTACGGGAATCAGTTATGCCAAACGTTTTAATGTAACCGGTATCACCAGGGAAAAAGAATATGATCTTACCAAGGGCCATGACAAATCAAAGGTTCACTATTTCACGGCAAATGCGAACGGAGAAGCGGAAGTGGTGAAGATTGTACTGGGCAACTGCACGGCACGGATTAAGGATTTTGATTATTACTTCGAAGAGCTGGAAATCAAAGGACGTAACAGCATGGGCAACCAGGTAACCAAGTACCCGGTAAAATCAGTGAAATTTAAAGAAGCCGGTCGCTCAACCATTGCCGGTAAAAAACTCTGGTACGATGACCAGTTTGGCAGACTGAATTCTGAAGAAAAAGGTCAGTATCTCGGCGTTTTCGACGTGGAGGAGAAAATTCTGGTCATGTTCAGTGACGGAAATTACGAAATAACGGATCAGGAACTGACCCAGAAACTAGATACGGAGAAAGTGATTTTTATTGAAAAGTTTAACCCGGAGAAAACGGTTACGGCAGTATATGTGGACATGGATAAAAAACAGTTTATGGTAAAGCGTTTCAAAATTGAAACCACCACGCTGAAGAATAAATTCATGTTTATTAAAGAAGGAGAGGGGAATTACCTTGAAACCGTAACCACCATAGAAGACCCGGTACTGGCGATGCAGCAGGGACGTGGTGCCCAGGTCCGTAAAGGGAAATTAAAGATCAATAAAATAGCTGAAGTAACCGGGTGGAGAACTGTGGGGACAAAACTTGCCGATTTCAGTAAATCCACGGAACTGGAGTGGGTAAAGCCGAAAGAAGAAGACAGTCAGCCTGAATTATTCTGACGAAATAAAATAAACGGGTAATGAGTGAGGTCACTTAATCATTACCCGTTTTCTTTTTCCTGATCCGGATAATGGCATTCTTCTGCAGGTTGCTGGATACCCGCAGGTCAATAACTTTTTTACCATCACGGATCCGTAATAAGGCGGTATTGGGCGCTATCAGGCCCAGGTTTTCCGCAAACATACTGACTTCATTCACTTCCAGGGTACTGTCCAGTACCAGGTCTATATGAATGGATTTGTGCGTCAGTTTCTGATTGAACAGAATCAGTTTTTTATTGTAAAACAGGGAAATGATATCGCCGTCTATTTCCCCGTTGTCAAATACATCCACACGAAGTGAATCGGATTCCACTTCTATCTCATTGGTGATTTCATTTTCTCTTTCCGTAAATTGTTTTTCAATTACATAATTCACCACTTTCCTCGGAATAACGTTGGCGGCAACCAGCGTATCTTCATCGGCGGGTTTCCAGACCTGGTTTACCTCCTTGAACTCACTGATGGCTTTCAGGACGGAGTCCGTTTTGCTGATATCCGCATCCAGTGTGAGGTTGAAACTGATATCCGTACAAGTATATTTATAGTCGGGTTTAGCCGTAAAAAATCCAGTAAGTGACGATTTGGCCGGTGCCACGCGAAGCAGACCTCTCATATCCATGATGCAGTCCACCTCAAAACGGGAATCGGAGCCATAGTATACCACGGGTATATCGTACATGATCAACTGACGGGTACTGGCATTATAGCTGCCCTTTACAGACAGGCTGCGGTAAGTGTTTTTAAAATAATAATTCAGAATTCCTTTTACATAGTCTTTCCCGGGCTGAAGAATCATTTCCACCAGGTAATTATTAGCGGATCCGTTGGATTTCACATTCGCATACCCGTACCAGTAACCAAAAACGGTCTGGCTGCGTGCCGTCAGTGAAATAACCAGTAAACTTAACAGGAACAGCTTCCTCATAAGTTGAAAGATCGGCAAAAGCCATGCCTTAAAAAAAGGAAGTTTTACACAGTATTATTTGAGGAATCTTTTCATTTCCCGTTCCGCATCTTTTTGCCGGATTGTATCTCTTTTATCGTGCAGTTTTTTACCCCGGGCCAACCCGATTTCCAGTTTCGCCAGGTTCTTACTGTTAAAAAAAATACGGAGCGGGATCAGGGTATAGCCTTTTTCTTTCAGTTTTGCTTCAATTTTCCGGATTTCCCTTTTTTCCAGCAAGAGTTTCCTGTCCCGGAGCGGATCATGGTTGTTTACGGTACCATGTGAATACTGGGCTATATGCAATGATTTTACCCAGATTTCTCCTGCATGCACGAGGCAATAACTGTCGTTAAAACTGGCTCTTCCGTCGCGGAGTGATTTTACTTCTGTACCGAGCAGTATGATGCCGGCTTCAAACCGGGTATCGATGAAGTAGTCGTGATATGCCTGCCTGTTTTTAAGTTCAGCCATGAGAAATGCAGATAAGTAGCATGCCCAAAAGGCAAGCCGGCAAAGTTACCGCTAATATTTCAGTTGTAGAAACAGTTCAGACTTTAAAATGAGCCAGCACCGTTGCCAGTTTATTTTTAAGTTCTTTCCGGTGCACGATAAAGTCAAGGAATCCGTGTTCCAGAATAAACTCACTGCGCTGGAAACCCTCCGGCAGATCTTTCTTGATCGTTTCTTTAATAACCCTTGGACCGGCAAAACCGATCAGGGCGCCGGGCTCGGCTATATTCAGATCTCCCAGCATACCAAAAGAGGCGGAAATGCCGCCAAATGTAGGATCGGTCAGCAAGGAGATATAAGGCAGGCGGGCATCACTTAACTGTGATAATTTGCCACTTGTTTTGGCCAATTGCATCAGGGAGAAAGCACTCTCCATCATACGGGCACCTCCGCTTTTACTGATGACCATATAAGGTATGCGGTGCTGAATGCAGTAGTCTACTGCCCTGGAGAACTTTTCTCCCATTACACTTCCCAGGGATCCGCCAATAAACTCAAAATCCATACAGGCAATGACCACATCCATGCCACCAGCCTTACCCACTGCCACGCGCATGGAATCTTTCAGATCGGATTTGCTCCAGATTTCCTCCAGTCTTTTCTTATACGGCTTCAGATCGGTGAATTCAAGAAAATCCTTACTCCGTATATTTTCGAACAATTCAGTGTATTCCCCATTATCAAACAGGATATCGTAGTATTCCTGGCTATTGATCCGGTGGTGATGACCGCATTTGGGACAAACAAAAAAGTTTTCCTTTAACTCTGTGACGGTACAGATAAAATTACATTCCTGGCATTTCACCCAAAGCCCTTCCGGTGTTTCTTTTTTCTCTGAGGTCTTTGTATTAATACCTTTCTTTATACGCTTAAACCAACTGGCCCTGATCTCCTCTGATTTACTTTCATCACCAGCCAGATTGGCATCAAAATCTTCGAATTGTTTCGCCATAACCAAATCTTGAGTTACAAATATAGGGACTTTGTATTTATTGGATAATGAGCGGTAAATTAATGGTTTACAGCCCATAAGCCAGCCTGATTTATCGTTTCAGGGTTGTTTCAAAAAGACGAAATATTCTTTTGTATTCATCCGTCCAACTGCTGGGTTCAATAAATCCATGGTCTTCCATAGGATAGGAAGCCAGTTCCCAGTTGTCTTTATCGAGTTCAATAAGCCGTTGGGTCAGTTTTACGGCATCCTGGTAATGCACGTTTACATCCACCATGCCGTGGCAAATCAGCAGATGACCTTTTAAACCGTCAGCAAAATAAAGCGGTGAACTTCTTCTGTATGCCAGGCTATCAGTAAATGGTTCATTGAGGATATTGGAAGTATAGCCATGATTATAATTGGCCCAGTCTGTAACCGGACGCAAAGCGGCACCGGCGGCAAATATATCCGGCTCAGTAAACAGGCCCATCAGCGTGATAAAACCGCCATACGACCCCCCATAAAGACCAATATGCTGCGGATTTACACCATAATTTTTGACAAGGTAGCGGGCGGCATCCACGTGATCGCTGAGGTCTTTGCCGCCCATATGCCGGTAAATGCCCGTTCGCCAGTCACGCCCATAGCCGGCACTGCCCCGGTAGTCAATGTCCATCACATAATATCCCTGGTCGGCCAGCAGGTTGTTGAACATATATTCTCTGAAATAACTGCTCCACCATTTATGCGCATTTTGCAGGTAGCCTGCACCATGTACAAAAAGCACGGCAGGTTTATTGCTGTGCGGCTTTTCAGGTTTATATAACCGGGCATATACGGTGGCCCCGTCGCGCGCCGTAAATGTTACAATTTCCGGGTCTCTCCAGGGGTAACTCTTAAACGCTTCCGAAGTTGCTTTAGCGGTAATCTGCAGTTCAGGGCTGTTTATTTTATTTTCACGCAGAAATAATTCCCAGGGTTGGGTTGAATAGGAGTAAAGATCAGCGAGCCATTTTTCGTCAGGGGAAACCAGCACCTGATGCGCCCCTGTTTTTGTCGTAATCCGCTCCTTCCGTCCATCTGTAATGTATAACCGGTAAAAGTGCTGCTCTCCCGGATGGATTTCGTTCGTGGTAATAAAAAAAGATTTATTATCCTGAGAAAGCTGGACCTGCTGTACTTCGTACCGGCCGGATGTCAATGCTTTTTTTTCCCCTGTTACAAGGTTGGCCAGATATAGATGGGAATAGCCACTGACTTCTGATCTGAACCAGTATGTTACATCATTGATCCAACCCGTTGACTGCGCACCAAATCCTCCTGTACCTGGTCCGCCAATCCAGGCTTCATCACGTTGCCGGTCAAGCAGGGAATAACGGCCGCTTGCAGGATCAAATTTCATCAGCCATCGGTCTTTATTATCCTGTGCCCTGATTTCAAAAACGGCAAATGAACTGTTGGGCGACCAGCTGATATTGCCAAAGCTCACAGCCCGGTTGGCCTTCTTTTTTAATTTTTCTTCCCACTGAGCGGGATAGTCTTTACTATAATCAGGTAAGTCCGTGATACCCGGAATGGAATCAATGTTGAAGCGGAAAAGGGTATCCTGTTCCCGGTTGTAAAAATAAAATTCACCAGCCCCTTGCAATCCACCTACTTTAGTCCTGGCGGGAATGTCGGTGGTAAATCCTGATTCAGTTACATAATTGGGAACAATGGTTTGTTTTGAACCAGCCATCCGGAAAAGCCTGTATGTGATAAACCGGCCATCAGGACTTATACTGAGTCCTTGTAAAAGCTTATCGTCAAGCGGGATGTTGCGTAATTCTTTAGGTTTGGGAATAGTTTTGGTATAAGCATCCGCTTTTTCCCTTTTTTCTTTTCTCTCTTTCAGCACCTGAAACCAGTTAAGCTGATCCTGTTGTAACCATTGTTCCTGGGGATTGGTTGTGGCTCTTCCGGTTGCCGGGGGATTGCTGCCCCGTAACGTACCGGAGGATTGGGCAGGTAAGGATTCTCCGGAACGGATATTGGTAAGTTGTATCGTTTCACCACCTTTGATGTCCCATGCATACAGGTTCTGGTTTCGGGTGAAAACGATCCGTGTATCATTAAAACTGAATTGAGGATTACTTTCCTGGTCGGTTGTCTGGGTGATTTGCTTTTCCCGTCCGGATTTTATATCACTCAGGAAGATATCTCCATTCTTTGCATAGACAAACGCAGTCCTGGCTTTGTTATACAGAAAGCTGCCGGTACTGTTCAGCTCAGCTTTTTCGGCAACTGTCGCTTTAACCGGATTTTTGCCGGTAAGCGTAATATAGTATAAAGAGTCAGACGGCGACTGGTCGGGGTTCCACAAAAAATAAAGACGCTTGCCGTCATTACTCCAGAACGGACTGGAAGGGGAGGTTCCGATCCATACGGGGTTACGCATGATTTTATTTACCGTAATCGGTGTTATCCCGTTTTGGGAAAATACATGCAGACTCAGAAAAAGAAAGAAAGGCGCAGTCAGTTTTTTCATGCCCGGTTATTTAGCTATAAATATATTATAGAATAGCCATTACTGGGCAAGTCATGAAGTATTTTGGATAGACGGGTCGCTTAGTTGTTCAGCGCCCCTCCGTCAATCCAGCATAGAATCGTATTTTTCTGTGCAGCCGAAAGACTGCTGTTCTTCGGCATAGAGCCGGATGATACTGCGGAGCGGATGCCGGTACGTGCGTTAAAAATTGACGTATAACTGGTCAGGGCTCCGGGACCATTTACACTGCCACTTGCATGGCAGCCTGCGATGGCACAGGCACTCTGAATAATGGGATTTACATCCGCCGCAAATGCTTTGTTGGAAACAGTGCTGCAATCCAGGGTTGTATTACCTCCTCCGCCGTTGCTCCCGTTTTCCTTGCTACAGGCATTCAGCAACGTCAGTAACCCGGTGATGAGAGAAACGGATACTATTGATTTTTTCATTGGTTATTTGTTTTCATCCTAAACGTGATTCAATAGGAAAAGTTGCCTCCTCCATTCCGAAACAGGATATTTTATCAATTTTACGTACTGGTACGGATGCGCTGTATGCTTGTAATATGTACCTTGTAAATGATAATATTTAAAAATATCAACCATGCGCTCTCATTCAGCCTTCATACTCTGTCTTTTGTTTTTGGCGGGTTCCTGTACTCCTGGAAAGAAAAGTGCAGGCGACCGGACCGAAATGCAGGTTGCCGAAGATCCCTATAAACTGGACTTTGCCGGCTTGCGGGAACAGAAAATCTATACACTCAGTGAAAGAGCCGGAATAATAAAAGAGGGCAATCGTGGAGTACTGACGGCCATGTCCGGCGGGCTGATTTCCCTTGCTACCAATGCTGTCAAAAAAATGATTAAAAAGGACAGGAGTAAATATACGGCCGAATACACGATAGGGCAACGGGACCTGTTCTTTTACGACCAGCTTTCCCGGGAACGGGCTTTTGATCCGGTGGGTATGAAATTTAACGGGTTTACCGTACTCCGCCTTTTACCCGGACAGGGTGAACAGGAAGATACGGCTATGCTGGCTGAATTCGAACTGGATGATTCCAACCTGTATGAAATTCTGAATAACAGTACTTTTCGGCTGAAGCTAAAAGAGTTTCAGTTGAATACTCCCCGCGCCAAAGTGGAGAAAAAAGGTCCGCGTACATTGAACCTGGATATGGAAATTACATTGACTTCATCTTATGTCAGTGAGCAGGGTGTTTTATTTGACAATATAGTTATTGGTAAATTTTATTTGTTTCTACGCAATGCACCAGTTGATAAAAGTGCACCCGGTTATACCGTATATTATGAAAAGCTGAAAGGAAAAATGCTGGAAGGGCGGAGTTTTATAGTGCCCCGGTCATTAGGTTCCTCCGTTAGTCCTGAGGGGGGAACTGTCAAATCCTACAGCCAGGGCGGGTATGCCATCAGCGTGAGGGTTCGTGAGTCTTCAAAAAATTCATTTGTAACCACCCTGTTAATGAATAACTCGGATAAGATCATTGAATCAGCCGGAACAAATCTGAAAAAACTGATCAGGTAAGCCTTTAAATGATTTCCGCAATGTGCCGGTGAATGTTTTTAGCCAGCATTTCAGTGGGAACATCGTTGGAATCGCCACTGAACGGATCTTCGATTTCCTCGGCAATCAGTTCAAGGCTGGCCAGCACATAAAATATAAACGCGACTACCGGTACTACATAGAAGCCCAGTTGAAAAACATAACCTACCGGTAGAGTAATAATATAGAAAAAGATAAATTTCTTAATAAATACGCTGTACGAAAAAGGGATGGGTGTGTTTTTTATCCGTTCACAGGCGCCGCATATATCGGTGAATGACTGTAATTCGGCATTGATAAAAAGTAGTTGTTCCGGACTAAGTTTGCCTTCTTTTACCAGTAGTTGTACATGCCTGTAAAGCAGGAGTGCTACCTGGTTGGGAATATGTTTCTGTTCATCTATCTGGCGGAATACATGTCCGTGTTCCTCGTCATCGAAAAGCTCAATCCGGGTTTGTTCTTTGTGCAGGTGATTATGCAACGCGAATGCGAAGGCGGGAATTACTTTCCTGAAAAAAGCCCGGTGTGCGGTGTCCTCCGGTGTAAGCATACTGTCCAGTTTCATTGCCAGGTTCCGGCTGTTATTCACCAACCCTCCCCAAAGTTTCCGGCCTTCCCACCAGCGGTCATAAGCCGTATTGGTTCTGAACACCAGCAACATGGAGATGGCAAAGCCAAGTAAGGAATGCATAACCGGAATATTCCGGACGAAACTTTTATCCGATAATCTGAGGTAATACAGTTCCAGCCACGCAACGCCGGCCGCGTAAAATGAAATAAGCAGGATAAGCGGCAGCAATTGCCTGAATGTATCCGCCTTATGAAAACGAATTATAAAACTAAACCAGTCCCTGGGGTTATAAGAAATCATGGTACTTAACTTCTCCCAAAAATAAAGGGTATTAAATGAAAAGCCCGGTTTTGCGATGTTTTATATTACATAGAGCATTTCCATTTCGCAGACGGATTCATACACCGCCCATTCCCAGGTATCTACAGTACATTGAAAGAATACAAACCAAAGAGAAGAAGCGGCGGACCGGATCCAGTTCCTGAATTGCAGGTAGGGTTTACGGAGGGAGAATGTTCTTTTTACACCATCCACCACCATCAACCCTTCTGCCACATTTATCGTATGGATCCGTTTAATTTTAGCATTTTGACCGTTTCCTCCCAGTGAAATACTCATATGATCCGTTTCTGAGACCTGCAAGGGGGTCAGTTCATCAATCTTATACAGGATGATGGATTTCCCGTATTCTTCTTCACAATTCTGGGTGGGCCGGTAAAAAGTGCCATCCACTTCAATGAAATTGCCGGCCGCCCGTGTACCTTTCAGGCCTTTTTTTACAGGACTCATAGGATGGGGCGTATATTCTCCCAGTAATTCATCGGCTGTATACACCCACGATTCATATTGATGGGCGCTGTCGTTATTTCTTCTTACTCCAAAAAGCCAGTATTTATTATCCGTCTTTAAAAAAGTGGCGTCAAGTATCGGAATATCCAGAATGTGCTTCCTGAATTGAAGGGTTCTATCCAACCGGTTATATTCATAAACGGACAGACGGCTGTTGCTTGCCGTTTCCGGGATGATATAAATGGTTCCGTTTTCATTAAAAATAAAAGGATAGGAAATGTGGTGATCGGGAGACATCAGGAGATCGTCGCTAATCACTTCAAGTTGGTCATTCAGACGAAGATGCCAGATGGAGCCCTCCAGTGAGTTTTCAAAAAATTTTTCATAAAAAACACTGTATCCGTTGTCTCCATCCCGTATAAGAAACGGATCGGCCCTGTTTTCATTGAGGTCATCAAGGTGCAACCAGGTGATATCCGGGTCAAATTGTTTGGTCTTAATAATGGACCGGATATCGGTTCTGGAAAAGCCCAGTATCCATTGATGATAAAAAAGTTTATCATTAATATGAAAGGAGAGAGATTTTTTTATTCTTCTTAAAATATCCATGTTCGGATTAGTTGGTTGGTGGTATAAATTCGAAACAGTTTAATTATAAATCATAACAGAAAATACAACTGTTATATAAAATCACTGCTAATCAGAAAATGGAATCGGGTACCAGGTTGTAAATGGTTTCTGTATAAACTTTATTCTATACAGGGATCCCTTCAAAGTTACAAAAACTGTTTAATATTTCATACTGTTATGCTCATATTCGTAAATTTACCCGGATGGTCATATGTTAAATATTTTATTTTTGATCGCGGTATTGATATTAATACCCACAAAAAAAGGACTTTACGTTTGTAAAGTCCTTTTGCAAAAAAAATGTTCTTATATGGTCAGTTCCGTTTTTTCGGACTCACTTTTGAACTGGTCTTTACAGCCGGTTTTCTTTCCCCTTTAATGGTTGCAGCCAGTTTAACCGCCTCATATGCATTGATGATTCCGCCCGTTTTACTTAATTCTTCCATACCTTCCAGTTCATCTGTTCCCGGATTCTTTACTTTTTCACCCGGACCTTTAGCCGATTTTTCGATAACCATTTTCACCTGGCGGGCACTTAAGGTGGGGAAATACTCCATAAGAAAGGCGGCCAGTCCGGCTACCACAGGTGAGGCCATACTGGTCCCTTGCAGGTTCTGGTAAGTATTTCCGCCAGGCACGGTAGCATATATTTTCACACCGGGTGCAAATACGTCTACTTCCTTTTTTCCATAGTTTGAAAAACTGGCGGTAAGACCGCCTGCCTTTGGATCGCCGCTGGCGCCAACGGTAATCCAGTTTGCCGGTCGGGTGCCATCGAGCAGGTTAGGGGTAGGGAAATTAAATGAAGAGTCAAGATTCTTCGCATCATTACCCGCGGCATGTACGATCAGTACACCTTTGCTTTCCGCATATTTAACCGCTTCATCCACCCATTTTTTTTCTGGCGAGAAGCTTTTGCCAAAGCTCATATTGATCACCCGGGCACCGTTGTCTACGGCGTAGCGAATGGAAAGGGCGATGTCTTTGTCGTGTTCATCTCCATCCGGTACGGCGCGGAGTGACATAATCCGTACGTTGTCGGCCACCCCATCCATCCCTTTATTATTATTGCGTGCTGCCGCAATAATACCGGAAACGTGTGTGCCATGGAGAGCGGATTTATTACTAACCATTACATCATTATTTCCATAATACCGGTCATTAAAATCATCATAGTTGTCTTTAACAATATCGTTCCGGTAGGCAGGAGGGGCTGAATTACGTGCTTCCGCCTTGCTTTCCTCGGCTTCAATATACTCGCCAAATCCTTCCAGGAATTCGGTATTGCTCGCTTCAAGGGCGTCATTGCCCGACATTAATCCGAAAATGGTATTTTTTGCTTTTTTAACAGCTGCATCGTCGGAAGTGAAAGCTTCCAGTTCTTTACCCGTATACTTTTCTTTGCCCATGGCTTTTTGCAGTATACTATCCGCTTTCAGGCAATTGGTGTAAGCCCGCTTCATAAAAATCAGCTCCATACCACTTTCCTTACTGTCGCCAACTACTTCGGTCTTTGACCGTAGCCACATCTTATATTCTTCCGCCTCAGCCGGACTAAGTGACGCTTCGTTGATAGTCTTGTCCGTATACTTTGCTTTCAGGGAGTGATAAACACGTGCGGCTTCATAGGAATCTTTTTCCACGTTTCTTCCATCCCGTCCGCCCAGAAAATTCCAGCCATGAATATCATCCACATACCCGTTTTTATCATCGTCAATTCCATTGCCCGGAATTTCCTTTGGGTTAATCCAAAGGACCTGCTTCAGATCTTCATGCAGCGTATCAATACCGGAATCTATCACCGCGACAATGACCGTATTGCTCTTCAGTTTTTTTGACTTTACAAACTGGTAGGCTTTATCGGTACTGATTCCATAAAATCCGCTGCCGGCTTTATCCATCAAATGCCAGCCCTTGGGCACTTCATCTTTCTGGGCAAAAACACTCCCGGTAAGCAGGGCAAAAGTCAGTGAAAGGCAGGTACGTTTGTTTACTGATAACATGAATGAAATTTTTATTATACAAATATGCTAAAGGCATAAAAATAATGATTACCACTCATACATTTTGCATAAATAAAAGCCCCTTTTACAGGGGCTTTAGCAAAAAATTATGAGCCGGATCAATTATTCAGCTTAAGTTCCACCCGCCTGTTCAGTGCTTTTTCAGCGGCTGTTAACCCTTTGTTCAGGGGTTTTGAGTGACCAAAACCTTTTGCTGTCAGACGTTCCGGATCAATCCCTTTTTTCACCATATAGGCTTTTACATTTTCTGCCCGGTTACGGGAGAGAATCAGGTTGGCATCAGGAAATTTATCTCCGCTGGTATGTCCTTCAATTGACAATTGCAATTCGGGATTTTCCTGCAGAATTTTAACAACTTCATCCAGTACTTTCAGCGAAGCGGGCAGGAGCGTGGCTTCACCCAGTTTAAATTGAATCCTTTTAGCCGCATAATTCACTTTCTCAACTATCTCTTTTTTAATTTCTTCTGCCGGACAACCATTTTTCTGCTTCAGTCCTTTCACATTGGGACATTTATCTTCTTCGTCATTAACCCCATCCCCATCGCTGTCCTGAACAGGGCAGCCATTGTAACGCACCACTCCGAATTCGGCCGGACATTTATCCGCTTCGTCATCAATACCGTCCTTATCCGTATCGGGTACGGGGCAACCGTTATACCGGGCAAGGCCAGTCTGATCAGGACATTTATCCGTTTTATCAGGGATGCCATCAGCATCCTTATCCGGACAACCATTGGTAGCCGCAGTACCCGCTTCATCCGGGCAGTTATCTTTCAGGTCTTCAATGCCGTCCTTGTCTTTATCCGTCACCTTCTTCTCCAGTTTTTCCCCCTTGCCCAGGAATACACCGATTGTACCACCCAAAACCTGGTGGCGGAGACTGCCCGTATAAGCGGTAGGTTCATAAAAATCATTCAAGCCGCGGCTGTAGTTGGCTGTAATAAAAAAGCCCCGGAACTCCACACCTGCCAGTCCGTTTACCCCATAATTATAAGTGCGGTATTGTCCAGGCTGGTTACCTACAGATAAATCATTGTTCTCATCCGTGTCCACAACACCCGTATTCAGTTCCTGTGTGGATGTTTCTTTTCCGGTATAAAAGAAAGAGCCGAACGGCCCACCGCCAATAATGAATTTTGTCTTTTTGCCGAATTTAAAAACAAGATTCAGCGGAAGATCAATATAATTTATGTATTGAGTACTTTTCTGGCTGATTATGGTTCCAACCGGAGGATCAAAAGTTTGTGCGAATTTCCGGCCCTTATTGTAATAAATCACACCCGGCTGGAAAAACAGTTTTGAGTTAGGTGAAAAGGGGATATCGGCGATGAATCCGGTATGAAAACCGATCCGGCCTTCGTAATTGTTTTTAAGGGTATTCCAGTTGGGAAGATTGTTCTCTTCGATAACTGTTGACTGATGTCCGCCAGCAACAATGGCCACCCTGACCTGGGCTATTGTCGTCAATGACCCGATAAAGAGGGTAGAGAGGAGTGCGGTTATCTTTCTCATAGGCGATTTTTATACTATGAAGGGTTTATTTACAAAAGTCAACAAAAAAACCGGTATATCATAATATACCGGTTTTCAATGTTTTCAACAGCTGTGGAGATCTATTACAAATCAAAGCGGATGCCTTGTGCCAGGGGCAACGAAGAACTGTAATTTATCGTATTGGTTTGCCGGCGCATATAGGCTTTCCAGGCATCACTTCCACTTTCCCGTCCACCCCCGGTTTCTTTTTCGCCACCAAATGCGCCACCGATCTCAGCTCCGCTGGTACCTATATTCACATTGGCAATACCGCAATCACTGCCAGCCTGTGACAAGAATAATTCAGCTTCACGCATATTTAACGTCATGATAGCGGAAGACAAACCCTGTGGTACCTCATTTTGAATAGCAATTGCCTCTTCGATTGTTTTGTATTTCAATAAATAAAGTATTGGAGCAAAGGTTTCATGTTGCACTATTTCAAAACCCGGTTGTGCTTCCGCAATACAGGGTTTTACATAACAACCGCTTTCATATCCAGCCCCTTCAAGTACGGCTCCTTCCACCACAAAATGTCCTCCTTCTGATTTACATTTTTCAATGGCCGAGAGATACATCTTTACCGCGTCGGAATCGATAAGCGGGCCCACATGATTTTTCTGATCCAGCGGGTCGCCGATACTGAGTTGTTTATAGGCTGCCACCAGTTTGTTTTTCACTGTATCATATACCGATTCGTGAATGATAAGTCTGCGGGTGGTGGTACAACGTTGTCCTGCGGTTCCTACCGCACCAAACAATGCACCCAGGATAGCAATATCCAGGTCTGCCTCTTTAGTAATAATAATTGCATTGTTGCCGCCTAATTCAAGCAGGGACCGGCCCAGTCTTGCAGCCACAGTCGTTCCAACTGCTTTACCCATCCGGGTTGAGCCGGTAGCTGATACCAATGGAATCCGGTTATCCGCAGCCATCCATTCTCCGACTTCACGTCCGCCAATAACCAAACCACAAACTCCCTCCGGAATATTGTTTTTACGGAATACACCGGCGATTATTTGCTGACAGGCAACGGCACATAGGGGCACTTTTTCAGAAGGCTTCCAGATACAAACATCCCCGCAAACCCAGGCCAGCATTGTGTTCCAGCTCCATACAGCAACCGGAAAATTAAAAGCGGAAATGATGCCTACGATTCCCAGGGGGTGATATTGTTCGTACATCCGGTGTCCCGGACGCTCACTATGCATTGTCAGGCCATGTAACTGCCGGGAAAGTCCAACCGCAAAATCACAGATATCAATCATCTCCTGCACTTCTCCATATCCTTCCTGAAGGCTTTTGCCCATTTCATAGGAAACCAGTTTGCCCAGCGGTTCCTTGTATTCCCGGAGTGCTTCCCCGATTTGCCGTACTATTTCCCCTCTTTTCGGTGCTGGTACAAGACGCCATTGTTTAAAAGCGGTTTCGGCTGCCTGCATCACGGCTTCATAGCCGGCTTTATCAGCAGCGGTTACGCTGGCTATTTTTTTACCATCCACAGGAGAGAAGGAGTCAATTGTTTCGCCGCCGGACGGGAGCCAGACGGTACCTGTACTTACGCCGGGATTTACTGTGCCGATCTGAAGTGTCTTTAGAAATTCCATATGGTTAAATTAAGATTACAAAGCTATCTCAATTCCACCTGATAACCATCGGCCCGGCATGTCAGATCCCAATAAATCGGTATATTTTTTATTGAACAGATTATCGGCCTGAAGAAATAATTTTCCACGTAAATGAGGGAGTGATAGGGCCGTTTTCATATTGCAGAGTGCATAGGAGGGCATTAGCTGTGTATTCAGTGCAGCAGATTTTTGCGCTGCACGCTCTTTATACAATCCGTTGATAGAAATCGTAAAATTATTGATTGTCCAGGTTGCAGTCAGATTGAAAAGTAACCGGGCATGCGATGAAATATAAAGCGAGGGTACCGGGTCTTCATTCGATGAGTGCAGCCAGGTAATCCCGGCCATTGTCAGCAAGTGACTCCGGGTTCCCGTTTTCCCCGTGTACTGCATATCCAGTTCCAGGCCCCGGGTACGTATTTTTTCCACATTCAGTGCCAGTTGGTAAGTACCTCCGGGTACCAGATTTACCTGCCGGGGCATTTCTGCGTACAGTTTATTTGCCCAGTCAATCAGGTTACGGTGATCCCGGTAAAAGAATGTGCTGCGCAGACTCAAACGGGAAGTGACCAGGTAGTCTATTCCGGCTTCAAAATTCCAGGAATGTTCGGCTTCCAGCGCCGGATTCCCGATCCTTCCACTGGATACGGTTGGTTTGTTGTAATTATTATACCGTTCTGTAAAATCCGCGTCCCGGAAAGAGCGGCCAGCTGTACCCCGAATGGTAAACCGGTTCAGACTCCAGGCGATGTTCAGCTGGGGTACGAGTATCCAGCCGTAACTTTCATCCCGGTCGATACGCAGGCTTTCACTCACCGACAGACCGGCAGCGGGTTTATGCCGCAGGATAAAATATCCCGCGCCATGCCAGAGTGAATGATTTCCCCGGTCATTGGAGCGGATGTTTTTCTGTATTAATTGTAACCCTGCGGTATAACCGCTTTTTGCCTTCCATACTCCGGTGTAGAAAAGTTGTGCGGAGAGGAGCCCGCTGCGGTTATCGTTGGGTACTGCGGACGGCCGGAACCAATATTGATCCCGCAGACTTTTCCAGGCGATATCCGTTTGTAAAGTACCGGTCGCATATTTTTTCTGCAGACTGGCCTGCCACCAGGTACTGTTTATTCTTTCGCGGGCTGTATCACTGGTAAAACCAGTATAAAAATTCTGTGCATTAAAACGTCGGAAATCACCCGCACCCCGGAACGCGACTCTCCATTGACGGGCCAGCAACCGGGTGAAGGAGAGATGTGCTGTATGCAGGTTAAAGTAACTTTTAGTGCCACGCAGTAACTGGCCGTCCGCATTGTTCGATAGTATTCCTGCTGTCAGGTGTGATTTCTTTTGAGTATGACTGGCATATATTTCTCCGTTAAGCAGTCCATAATTTCCTGCCTGTAATTTTCCCCGCAACTCATTTTTTTGGGCTCTTTCGGAAAAAGACTTTGTCAAAATGTTAACTACCCCGCCCACAGCTTCCGCACCCCAGATAGCCGAGGCCGCACCTTTCAGTATTTCGATCCGTTCAATATCTCCGGGGTGTACCGGAATATACATATTGAAGTGGCCGGTCAGCGGGTCATTTATTCTTACTCCGTCAATAATGACCAATACCTGTTGGAATGTACCTCCCCGTATTGTAATATCACTCTGTGTTCCCTGCGGTCCACGTTGCTGTATTTCAATTCCCGGCAGGTATCGGAGTAGTTCATCCAGGGAGTGAACAGGCAATGCGGCAATTTCGTTTCCTTTTATGGTAAGAATATTCCGGCCGCTTTCTTTCTGTGACTGGGCCACCAGGTTGGCCGTAACCACAACATTATCCAATACGAGGGTGCTGTCCTGCGCCCGTATAAATAACGGCGTTAATTGTAGAAAAATAAATAAACGAAGCACAGTCCGGATCCGCATGTGTTGGTTTTCCGCAAAAATAGGGGAGTACCGGTAAACCGGTGATATGGTGTTTGCCGAATGACAATGCGATTACAAACAATCAGTATTGTTCTTTCTGATTGGGAAAATCACCCGACTTTACATCGCCGACATAGTGTTGAACCGCCTTTGTGGCCTGTTCCGCAATATTCAGGTACTGACGCAGGAACCGGGGTTTAAATTCTGTATTAATTCCCAGCATATCATGCATTACCAGCACCTGTCCGTCGCAACCATTTCCGGCTCCGATTCCAATGGTGGGAATAGTAAGCTCCCGGGATACTTCCGCAGCCAGTCCGGCAGGAATTTTTTCTAGTACCAGGGCAAAGCTGCCGGCTTCCTGTAATAACCGGGCATCCGCTCTCAGTTTATCCGCCTCCTTTTCTTCACGGGCTCTTACTTCATATGTGCCGAATTTATAAATGGATTGAGGGGTTAAACCAAGATGTCCCATTACCGGGATACCGGCCGATACAATTTTTCGAATAGAATCGAGTACTTCCTCACCTCCTTCCAGTTTGATGGCATGTGCCCCGGTTTCCTTCATGATACGGACAGCGGATGCCAGTGCGATTTCTGAATTGGACTGATAGGAACCGAAGGGAAGATCGACAACAACAAAACAGCGCTCTATACCCCTGATTACGGAAGATGCATGATAAATCATCTGATCCAGGGTGATCGGCAGCGTGGTTTCATGGCCGGCCATTACATTGGAAGCTGAATCGCCAACCAGGATTACATCCACACCCGCCTGATCAATTATACGGGCAAATGAATAATCATAGGCAGTCAGCATGGCGATTTTTTCCCCTGCAAACTTCATCTTTTGTAAAGTATGTGTGGTGACCCGCTTTACTTCCTTATTCACTGACATGATATTGCTGTATTTGTTTGAATGAGATTTATACCTCCAGCTCACTAAGCCTGGTTTCATGGTATAATGTATGTATCAGTCCGTCTGCCAGACCAATTTTGGGTACATATATTTCTTCCGCATCCGCCCAGCGCATCACATTGATATAAATAAGCAGGGCCGGTACAATAACGTCAGCCCGGTCTTCCCGGAGTTTATGCAGGCTGATCCGTTGGGAAACAGAGAGATTGCTGAACTCTTTATAATAGTCGCGCAACAATTCAAGTGAGAGTGGCTTCCCGTCTTTTTTCTTGGAAAGGGAAAACACTTTATTGATATTTCCCCCGGTACCGATGGCCGTTACATGGTGATACCCTTTTGTTTTTTCCCGGATGGTTTCTTTCAGTTCTTCCCAGGCAGTTTCAGTAACCTGGCTTTTTAATAAACGGATAGTCCCGATATTGAATGATTTTTTGAATACCAGTTTACCATCACTGAAAAATGTCAGTTCCGTACTGCCCCCGCCAACATCTATATACAGATAAGATTCTTTATCCGACATATTCTCGGCAATATGGTTTTCATAAATCAGTGAAGCTTCCTGGTCGCCGCTGATTACTTCAATCTCCAGACCCGTTTCTTCCTTTACCTGCCGTATGATTTCAGGCGCATTGGCTGCATCCCGCATAGCGGAGGTAGCACAAGCTTTCCAGTGTTTTACTTCGTATACGTCCAGCAGCAGCCGGTAGGATTTAATTGTTTTAACAATCTTCTCCACTTTGCCCGGGGAGATCAGGCCTTTGTCGAAAACGTCAAAACCGAGTCGAAGCGGAACACGAACCAGTACAGTTTTAATAAACTCTGTATTTCCCTGCGGCCCGGCCATCACGTCAGTGATCAGCAATCGTGCTGCATTACTTCCAATATCAATGGCGGCCAGTCTCACGTCAGGATGTTGTTTTATTGCGGAGGTAGTGGTAGGTTTCCACCTGTGAGCGGATTTTCTTCTTCGTATTCTGCACATAGTTATTGTGCAGTTCATTGTCCAGCCAGCGGGCCTTTACATTATCCTCCAGTTGAATATTCAGGATATCGATCAGTTCTTTTTTCAGCGCGGGATCCCATACCGGGCAGGTAGCTTCCACACGATGTTCCAGATTCCTCAACATCCAGTCTGCCGAAGATAAGTAAACTTTCTCTTTGCCTTTGTTGTGAAATACCCACACCCGGGCATGTTCCAGGTATTCATCCACAATGCTGACGGCCCTGATCGGAACGCGGTATTTTTTATTTTCAGAGAAAAGGCAATAAATACCCCTTACGATCAGGCTGATCTGTACGCCTGCCCGTGCTGCTTCTTCCAGCTGGTTGATCATATCGTCATCGGACAGGGAATTCATTTTTAAAATGATCGAAGCCGGTTTTTTCTTTTTAGCCTGTTTGATTTCTTCCCCGATCAGGCGAAGCATTTCCTTTTTTACATACCCCGGACTGGGGAGTACATACCGGCAATCGTGCAGGTAATGCTGACCTGTTTTGGGTTGTTGAAGAAAATGGAAAATCCGGTTCACATCGCTCATGATCTTCGGATTGGAAGTAAGCAGACAATGATCCGCGTAAATCCGGGCTGTTTTTTCATTCAGGTTACCCGTACTTACAAAACCATATAACAGTGAAGTATTGTCTTTGGTGCGCTTTCGGATCAGGCAGATTTTGGAGTGTACTTTCATGTTCGGAATTTCTTCCAGCACTGTAGCACCTTCCTCTTCCAGCCGGTTTTTCCAGCTGATATTCGCTTCTTCTTCAAAACGGGCTCTCAGTTCCATCATCACCACCACTTCTTTGCCATTACGTACGGCATTGATCAGCGCATTGATGATTTTGGATTGCTGGGCGAGCCGGTAGCAGGTAATTTTTATAGTGGTAACATCCGGATCAAATGCCGCTTCCCGTAACAGATCTATCAAAGGAAGAAACGAGTGATACGGAAAATTAAGCAGGATGTCATTTTCCTGAATTACATCCGTCACGCGACGCTCGGTAAGCAACGGATGATCAAAGGGGGAATTCCGTACCCTTTTCCCTTCAAATACCTGGTCGGGGAAATCCATAAAATGGCGGAAATTGTGTATCCGGCCACCAGGAATCAGGTTGTCCTTTTTGGAAAGACTCAACCGGCGAACCAGGTATTCCAGCAGTCCGGGGTCCATATCGCGGTCATATACAAAGCGGACAGGCTTTCCTTTACGCCGGTTTTTAACTCCTTTTTCAATCTTTTGTATGATGGAAGTGGATACATCCTCATCTATATCCATTTCCGCATCCCGGGTTACTTTAAAAATATGGGCCTGGTAATGATCGTATCCGAAATAGCTGAATATATCCGGCAGATTAAACCGGATTACATCTTCCAGCAGAATGATATGATGCTCGCCTTCCGGTGAAGGAAGTATTTTAAAACGGCCATGGATGCGGCTGGGAATCTCAATCAGCGCATATTTCTTTTGCAGCGCACTTTCCTTCTTCCACATCACTACCGCCAGGAAAATGGACTTATCCCGGAGAATGGGAAATACAGGAATGTTTTCAATCATCAGCGGAATCAGGTCGGCACTTACTTCGTCTTCATAATACTGGCGGACAAAAGCCTGTTGTATTTCTGTCAGCTCCTTTTCTGTCTTAAGGTAAATGCGTTGTTTTCCCAGTTCCTGCAACAGCTCTTCCCATATCCGGTGAAACTCCCCTTGCTGATTCAGTACATTCATCTGAATCTCATCAATGATTTGCTGGGGGTTATTTTCCAGGTGCATTTTTGCTTTTGTTCCGAACTGAATCATACGTTTCAGCGTGGCTACCCGTACACGGAAAAATTCGTCCAGGTTATTGGAGAAAATGCCGAGAAAACGGATACGTTCCCGCAATGGAACAGTGGGGTCAGCGGCTTCCTGTAATACCCGCGCGTTAAAAGACAACCAACTAATATCTCGGGCAATGGTTTTAGGTTTGGGAGATTCAGACATAATCGGACCGAATAAAAAATTGAATGGGATCTCAAATTAGTGAAGTGAGTCCGGAACCTGTGTTAAGTTTTGAAGATCGGTTCAGCGCTGTTTCATTTTCTCAATCAGGGAGGTGGTGGAATGCCCCTCCAGGATCGGGTTAATCACAACCCGTCCACCATGCGCGATTACTTCCCGGGCGCCCGCTATTTGCTCCACTGTATAGTCGCCTCCTTTAACGATTACATCCGGCATCAGGGCGGTAATCAGATCGAGCGGCGTATCTTCTTCAAACAGTACAACCGCATCCACCATCACCAGTGCCGCCAAAATCAGGGCACGGGCTTCCTGGTTGTTGACAGGACGGCTATCTCCTTTTAGCCGTTTCACAGACGCATCCGCGTTAAGGCCAACCACCAGGTAATGTCCTTCTTTGGCCGCTTCGGATAAAGAAAAAATATGTCCCGGATGCAGGAGGTCAAATACCCCGTTTGTAAAGACTATTTGTTTGCCCTGCAGCCGCCATTGGGCAACCTGTTGTATAGCCGCAGTCCGGCTATATATTTTTCCGGGAATAAGATCCGCGCGTTTCATGGTTTATTCTTTTTATTAAAATAGGGCAGGGCCAGGAAACAGACAATACCTCCTATAAGTATAACGGTGGTCTGTGCCAGCCAGAGAATCCAGCCAAATGCCAGGGCAATTGTATAATTCAACCCGTATAGCTCCATTGTTTTCTCAATCAGGTAGGCATAGGCGCCTATGCCGCCGGGGGAGGCAATCATGCCAATACTGCCTGCTGATAAAATCGTAAACGCTTCTTTCACGCCGTATATTTCAGTTTCACGGAAGGCCATAAAACCGATATAACCGCCGGCCAGGTATAGTCCCCAGAGTAATACGGTATAGACAATAAATTCTTTCCTTTTTTTAAGGTGCTGAATGGTACTGATACCCTGGATCACGCTTTTCCAGATGCGGATAAAAATGGCCTGCAGATCCCGGACAGTTTTCTTTTTGATCAGCATCCAGAGTCCGGTAATCAATACCACTGCTCCAAAAATCAACAGCGTGAACAGGAGCGTGGACATTTTTTTTTCTTCCGGGTTCCCGGTACTGCTGAAAAAGGTGGTTAAAATCTGTTCATATAAGTGTGGCTGTATTACCAGTGTGATGCCAAAAACCACCAGCAATGTCAGCGCGTCAATCATCCGTTCCAGTATAATGGTGCCGATCAGTTTGTCAGCAGGAATTTTTTCATAACGGGCCAGAACGGTACATTTTACAATTTCACCCATACGGGGCACTCCCATATTGACCAGGTAACCGATCATGACGGCAAAAAACGCGTTTTTCCGGGTGGGTTGATAACCCATTGGTTCCATTAGCAATCGCCAACGCAAAGCCCTTACGAGGTGGCTGGATAATAATATGATGAACACCGGAATGGCCAGCCAGTGACGGGCATCCCGGAATGCCTGTTTTATCTGTGCTGATTTCTCCTGGTCAAGATTTTTTAGTGAAAGCCAGGCAAAGAACAGGCCTACTCCAAGGAAAAGCAGGTATTGAAATATTGTCCGGAAATTTTTTTTCATTCCAACCCGAAAGTAAAACGATAGCGGGGAAAAACAAAACCAATTAACCGTTATATAATAATATAAAGACGTGTGAGGTAAAGGCAATACGATGAGCAGGACAAATGTTTCACCGGGAAGCAGCTATAGTATTTGTCAAAGGCAAATTGTCAATCAGCCTGACTTCATCCAAGAATGCGGCAACCAACGCCACCAGTTGTTGTTGCCCGTCCCAATCTGTACATGGATGAAGTGTGCGGGCATCTGAAATGGATACATAATCCACCCGGAAGCCGGCTGCGGATAATGCTGCAACCGCTTTATCGTGTAATGGGGTTAAATCACCCGGTCGCAAATGTTGTTGAATAAACGATAATGTGCGGAAAATGGTTGTTGCCGTATGGCGGTCTTTTACGGATAACCGTCGGTTCCGGCTGCTCATGGCCAGCCCGTCTTTTTCACGCAGGGTGGGGCATACCTGTATAGTAATCCTGTCCGCATATCCGGTCAGCTCTATCAGGCGGCGGATCACCATGCATTGCTGGTAGTCTTTCTGACCCAGGAAAAGCAGATCAGGCTGAACGATATCCAGCAATCTGTGCACCACCTGGCACACACCCTGAAAATGGCCCGGCCGGTATTTCCCTTCCAGTATTGTTTCCAGTTCACCCAGTTCGTATATCCGTTGCGGTTTAATCCCTGCCGGGTATATTTCATCCAGTTCCGGCAAAAAGAGTACATCGTTTCCGGCTGCCAGAAGTTGAGCTATATCGGTATCGGTCGTTACCGGGTATTTTTCAAAATCGGACGGATCGTTAAACTGTGTGGGGTTGACAAAAATACTGCACACGGTAAGCTGATTCCGGGATTTTGCCGCTTCTATTAAAGATATATGACCCTGGTGTAAAGCCCCCATTGTCGGTATAAAACCGATAGATTTCCCGTTTTTCTGCTGACTATCAATATAGTTGCGTAGGTCATTTGCTTTTTTAAATAAAATCATATCCCGGTAGGGTTTGAGGTATAATGCGCTTTAAAAATCAAATTCGGTTTAAAATAATTACCTTTGCACGCCTTTCGGCTATTGAAAAGGCGTACCGATACTTTAGTAAAGTACCGGCAGTACCACAAAAGGACGAACATGTCAGCAAAGAAAAGAATTTTATTTATTGCGAACGAGATGTCACCCTACCTGGAGTTGACAGAGTTTTCAGAAATTGTAAACAAGCTCGCGATTAAAGCCAATGACAACAATTTTGAGGTGCGCTGTATAATGCCCCGTTTTGGCATTATTAATGAGAGGCGCCATCGTCTGCATGAGGTTGTCCGTTTATCGGGTATTAATGTTTCGGTAGATAATGATGATATGCCGTTGCAGATCAAAGTGGCTTCATTGCCCAGTGCCCGGTTACAGGTCTATTTTCTGGATAATGAAGAGCTTTTCAAGCGCAAGTTCGTTTTTCATGATGAGCAGGAAAAATGGTTTGATGACAATGATCTCCGCACGGTTTTCTTTTGCAAAGGTGCCCTGGAGACGGTTAAAAAATTCGGATGGCCGCCGGATATCATCCATTGCAGTGGCTGGATGACCGGGCTGATTCCGGCTTATCTCAAAACAGTGTACAAAAAAGAGCCTGTTTTTGCACATAGTAAAACGGTTTTTACCGTAGGCCAGAATACGTTTAAAGAGAAACTGGGCAGCGGTTTTATTAAAAAAGCCCTGATCCACGCCTCTCTGAAAGAGAAAGACCTCGAATTATTCAAAGAAGGAACCAATACCGCCATGCAAAGGGGTGGGGCAGGATTTTCTGATGCCATCACATTCGGAGCGGAAAAAATTGACAAGAAACTTGCGGAAGAGTTCACGAAAGTGAGAGGTAAAAAGACCCTGACCTATAACCCGGATGGAGATTTAACAGACTATTTACAACTCTATAGCGACCTTGCAGGCAAGTAATAACGCACTAACCCTGACTATTAAAAATACTTTGTGAAGAATACCAGACTTGTTTTAACAGGCATAGCAATCGTTAGCGCGGTTGCTATATCTTTTACAGCCTGCCAGAAGATCAATGAAGCCACGGACCTGGGTGACGGCCTGATTCCCCCGGTGGACAATATCACTACCTTTGAAGCCATACTGGATATTGAATCCGATAATAAGACATATACGGATAGTAATAAGGTCTATTTTTCCGACGAGCAGGCTGTTGGCTTTATCAATGATCCCCTCTACGGAACCACCCATGCAGATGCCTATTTTAATGTCAGCTACGGCAATCCGTTGATCAATCCCTTTATTAATAAGGATTCGGTGGTAGCCATCGATTCAGTCGTATTGTCTTTGTCGTATGCCGGTTATTACGGGGATACCAATGCCGTGCAGACCGTCCGGGTATTTGAAATTGCGCAGAATGCCGGTTTCAATGATACCACTGTGTATAAGTACAATCATCCGGATTTCCTGACCACTGGCGCGGAACTGGGTTCAAAATCCTTCCAGGTAAAAAACCTGGATGATTCAATACTGCATATACGTAAGCGCGATACCACCAAACTGGTTAATGTAATCCGGATCCCGCTGAGCAATCAGCTGGGTAACCGCTTTAAGTTGTATGACACCACGTTTTCGGCAAATGGAGGATTCCGTTCCGATTCAATTTTCAAAACCCTGTTCAGGGGCCTGGCTATTAAAGCGGATAATAGCGGAAATGCACTTACCTATATTGCCCCTTCAGATAATATCAATACGAAGCTGACCATCTATTACCAGGTTAAGAAAAGCGGGGTTATTGATACTACTTTTGTCGACTTCCTGCATTCCACAGGGGGAAATGCCAACCTGGTAAACCGCAATCCGGCAGGAGCATGGAACAGTTACCTTACTAACGGTACGCCCAACGATGATCTGATTTATCTCCAGTCCACCCCGGGTTCTTATGCATCACTTCGTATTCCTGCACTTGATACATTCCGGAATGTGCTGGTACACCGGGCCGAAATCATTGCTAACCCCATCCGTTCGACCCAGGATGATATTTTCCTGCAGCCGCAGGCATTAATTCTGGACAGGTTGAATACGGCCGGAGATACCGCTTCCACCTTTGATGCGGACATGAGCATTTCCAATAATTTCTCCAATTATACCTATGAAATCAACAGTTTTGGCGGGTTTCTGAAATCCGACAGCACTTATCGGTTCAATATCTCAAGGTATGTCCAGAATATGGTAACACGGAGAACCGGAAATCAGCTTCTTCGCTTGTATGCTCCGGTCCGGACTTTCTTATATTCTCCGGGGTATAATGCTATCAACCAGATTTATATCGGCGATAAAGTGGGATATGGCCGGGTTCTCATTGCCGGAGGCAACTATGTAAATCCGGATAAACGTATAAGGCTGCGGCTGGTATACTCCCGATTATAAAATAGTTATCAAGATATGTTTAAAAGTCCCGGTTGCCTTGCACCGGGACTTTTTTTGGTTTAACCTGCCCCTTATCTTTGCGTCCTAAATTATTTATACTCATGCCGTATTTATTTACATCTGAGTCAGTAAGTGAAGGTCATCCTGATAAAGTGGCCGATCAGATTTCTGATGCGCTTATTGATAATTTTCTGGCTTTTGATGCTCAATCCAAAGTTGCCTGTGAAACGCTGGTAACTACTGGTCAGGTTGTACTGGCCGGAGAAGTAAAATCCAAGGCTTACCTCGATGTACAGGAAATTGCCCGTGGTGTTATCCGTAAAATCGGTTATACCAAAAGTGAATATATGTTTGAAGCCAGCAGCTGTGGTGTTTTATCTGCCATTCATGAGCAGTCTGCTGATATTAATCAGGGGGTTGACCGGAAGAAGAAAGAAGAGCAGGGTGCCGGTGACCAGGGGATGATGTTTGGTTACGCGACCAACGAAACGGAACATTATATGCCGCTGGCGCTCGACCTGGCCCACAATCTGCTGATCGAACTGGCTGCAATCCGCCGGGAAAAGAACTCCAAAATGCCTTATCTCCGTCCGGATGCTAAAAGCCAGGTAACACTGGAATACGACGATAACAATCAGCCGGTAAGGATCGATGCGATCGTTATTTCCACCCAGCACGATGATTTTGACAGCGAAGCGAAAATGCTGGCCCGTATCAAAAATGACGTAATCAATATCCTTATACCCCGGATGAAATCCAAGTATAAAAAGTACGCGAAGCTTTTTAACAGTGATATTAAATACCATGTAAACCCTACCGGTAAATTTGTGATCGGGGGCCCGCATGGTGATACTGGTCTGACCGGACGTAAAATTATTGTTGATACCTACGGTGGAAAAGGAGCCCATGGTGGTGGTGCTTTTAGTGGAAAAGACCCGTCCAAAGTGGATCGTTCAGCAGCTTATGCCACCAGACATATTGCCAAAAACCTGGTAGCCGCAGGCGTCGCCAGTGAAGTGTTGGTACAGGTTTCCTACGCAATCGGTGTGGCCAAACCAACCAGCATCAACGTCAATACCTATGGTACGGCAAAGGTTGATCTGACGGATGGCGAGATCGGTAAAATCGTGGAATCCGTATTCGATATGCGTCCTTATTTTATTGAGCAACGCCTGAAACTGCGTAACCCGATTTACAGCGAAACAGCCGCTTACGGACATATGGGTCGCCTGCCTCAAGTGGTGGAAAAAACATTTACATCACCTGACGGTAAAACAGTAACCCGGAAAGTGGAACTCTTTACCTGGGAGAAACTGGATTACGTAAACAAAGTAAAGAAGGCATTTGGTTTAAAATAATCAGCCTGAAATGAAATACAACCCCGGGAGCGGACTTCCGGGGTTTTTTATTTTTCAAGGTTTCTATAGCTTTTAATCGCTTAATTTTATCAGGTGAAATCATTCAGACAACCCCAACGGCCCAGGAAGAATACGCTCGTTATAGGAAGGGCCGCCGTAACAGCTGCTTTAAAAGAAGGCCGGCAACTGGACAGAATCTACCTTGAAAACCAGGCTCATGGGGAAGATATTTCACTAATCAGACAGCTGGCCGCACAACAAGGGGTGCCGGTGAACTATGTACCCGTTGCCAAACTCAATGGCTTTAATATTACTGGTCATGAAGGTTGTGTGGCACAGATTGCAAAAGTTCAGTATCAGCAATTGCAGGATGTAATTTCTCTGGTCATGGAAAGCGGGGAAGCCCCATTATTACTGATCCTGGATGGTATCACGGATATCCGGAATATCGGGGGAATTGCACGAACTGCTTTGTGTACCGGTGTACAGGCCATCATCATACCTGATAAAGGCGTTGGCGCCCTGAATGAAGATGCCATATTGACTTCCGCCGGGGCATTGGAACAAATTCCCGTATGCCGGGTTAACAGCCTGATGAAAGCCGTGGACGAATTACATATGAACGGTGTCCTGGTATACGCCAGTGAAATGACTGCTACAAAAACGATCAGTGAAACGGACTTCACGGTTCCCTGCGCCATTATAATGGGCAGCGAGGAAAAAGGCGTATACCCCGCCCTGATGAAAATCTGCGATGAGAAAATCAGGATTCCCATGCAGGGTGATTTTGAAAGCCTGAATGTATCGGTTGCCACCGGTATGATTCTGTATGAAGCAATGACCCAGCGGCTAAAAAGCTGATTATTGCAGGCTGATCGTTACCAGTTCCTCCACAAAATCAAAGAAAGTCTCTTTGAGTCCGCTGTCCGCATCCGTACCGTAATTCACGAAAAAAATATGCGTAACACCCCTTGAAGGGAAATAAAAAAGGTTGGCGGAATAACCAAGGTCTCTTCCTTTATGACCAATACCAAAATCGGATCCCCGTATATATGACTGCTGCAAACCATACCCGTAAAAATTGCTGTCATCCTTCTTTCCCCATGTTTTCATACGGGCCAGTGATGCCGGTCTTAGAAAGTTTTCCCTGATCAGTACCGCATCTATGAACGTATACAAGTCAAACAGGTTGCTGTACAAACCTCCATACCCGTTGCCGCTGCCGGTAACCAGGTTGGACACATTCACGATACTTCCGTTATTGTATAAATCATAATATCCCTGGGCTGTGGAGGCCGGTAACTGGTCGTGTGGCTGATAATAAGTGTTCCTTAATCCCAGCGGTTCCATTACATACTGATGCAGTAACCGGTCATGCTTTTTCCCTGTCTGCGCTTCAATAATCATGGTTACAAGCACCGTATTTGTGTTGGAATAAACGGCTGTATCGCCCGCGGCAAATTCAGCCGGTTTATTATAGATATATTCCAGCAGTTCTTCCGGCTCCCATTTTTTGTTCGGATTATTTAAAACAGCCAGGTAAAAAAGGTCTTCATCAATCAGGTCCGGAATACCTGTTTCATGTTTCATACAATGCCCCAGCGTTATCTGGTTGCCATTGGCCAGTTTATCCGTTATCCTGGCCGGTAACCATTCTTTTACTTTACGGTTAAGCGCCGCATATCCCATACCGGTATTTACCGAATCTTCCATCAGGCGGAATACCAACGTGCCTATAAAGAATTTGGTTATACTGGCTGCTTTGGAGACCGTACCCGGAGTAAAATCAATATTTTCACTCATATCCGCTTTTCCGGTGGCGCCAATCCATGTACCGTTGGCATCCCGGACCAGGAGTGAAATTCCAGGTAAACCTTTCTTTTTGTACTTGTCCAGCAGGTTTAACAAGGCCGCATTTTTGGGGTGCCGGCTGCTGCTGTCCGTCCAGGGTGCAGCAATCCCGATATCCGTTGTTGGCCGGATCTGTGCCTTCCTGCAGGAAGTGAACAGGAATGGACATGCCAATAAAAGTAAACTGATTCTTTTCATACAACTGGTTTTAGCATTTATTCATTTTTTCCGGTTTACCGGTTTTGCCACTCCAATCAGAAAACTGTTATATGGCAACAACGGTACATAGGATTTCACAAATGGTAACTGAAGCCGTTGCTGGTAACTGAAAAATAATTTCAGCGAAGAAGGGGAGGCGGGTGTCAACTTGTATCCACCCCCAATTGCAAAACAGGCATTTACCTGCATTCTCCCGATCCCTTTATCGGGTTTGTATTCTCCTTCCTCGTTTAAACGGAATTGGGCTGTGGCCGGAATAGAATGTAGGTATCCGGCTCCTGCTTCTGCAGATACTGACCAGCGGTTGTTGAATTTATACCGATAGCCCATGTTGCTGTAGAGTGGTATCCCATGCTGCACGAACCGGTGATAGAAATAAGCAAGCCGGATATCATAATACCAGTCGTGTTTTCTCTTAACTGAAAAATTCCGTCCATAGGCAACTTCAACACCCGGATGAAAAGCTTTATAAAAAAGCCCGGCAAATTTTCCGAACGGAAGGTCGGTCTGGGTATTCAACAGTGCTACCGAACCGTATTGCTTTATCCCAGGCTGCGCCTGAAGAAAAAGAGTTCCCCAAAGCAGCAGTGTCCCACACATGATTTTTTTCATACATGGAGTTTTAGCGGAAGTTAATCCGGTAATCGGGGCGGTTCCTATGATTTCTGACAGTTTTGCAATATCAGCTTGTAAAACCCCAGTGCAAACCGACGATTCATATGGGAATTCCGGTCAGTGGCCGCACAAAACCGGGATTTTAATTACTCCTGTAACAGGCCAACGACCTTACCTTTGTATATGCTCTTCAACCCGGTCAAACTTATTGAATGTCCCCGTGATGCCATGCAGGGCTGGAAGAAACCCATTCCGGCCGCACAAAAAGCGGCCTATATCAACCTGCTGTTACAGGCCGGGTTTGACACGATAGATTTTGGCAGTTTTGTTTCTCCCAAAGCAATACCGCAGATGGCGGATACACGTGACGTAATCCGGCTGCTGGATATTTCCGCTACACCAACACGGTTACTGGCGATTGTGGCTAATCTGCGGGGAGCGGAAGAAGCGGTTACCTATGATGAGATAAAGTATCTGGGGTTTCCATTTTCCGTATCCGAAACCTTTCAGCTGCGGAATACCAATAGTTCTGTATTGGAATCGCTGAGCCGTGTGGAAGAAATACAGGAACGTTGTGTAAAAGCAGGCAAAGAACTGGTTGTTTATATATCCATGGGCTTTGGTAACCCGTATGGTGATCATTGGGATGAGGAAATTGTTTTTGACCGGGTAAACCGGCTTGTGGGTATGGATATTGGTATTGTTTCATTGGCGGATACTGTAGGACTCGCTACTCCCAACCAGGTTTATTCAATGGTCAGTTACCTGGTGGAGTCATTGCCTGGTACTGAAATTGGTGTGCACCTGCATTCCACACCAGATACCTGGGAAGAAAAACTGGAGGCAGCCGTAAGAGCGGGCTGCCGTCGTTTCGACGGGGCCCTTAAAGGAATCGGTGGCTGCCCGATGGCCAATGATGAACTGGTTGGCAATATGAATACGGAGAAAATGATTGAATATTTTACTGAAAAAAAAATACTCCCGCCTATGCAACCGGAGATACTGGCGGCCTGTATCCGGAAAGCGGAAGAACTGTTCAACTACTGAAGATGGATTTCATGCTTTCAATAGATATTAAAAAATTACCGGTACCCATTACTTACCGGAACAAAATTATGCTGATTGGTTCCTGCTTTACTGAACATATCGGTAATGCACTGGAGGAATTGAAGTTTTCAGTTTTTCAGAATCCCAATGGTATACTTTTCGGGCCGGACAGTGTTTGCCGGAGCCTTGACTGGTATATGGAAAACAGGGAACTGACAGAAAATGATCTGTTCCAACTGAATGAAGTGTGGAATAGCTGGATGCATCACTCCCGTTTTTCCCATATACAAAAGCAAGCCGCGCTTGCTGCTATGAACAGCACAAGAGAGCAGGCGCATTCATTTTTAAGGGAAACGGATTGGTTAATTATCACGCTTGGATCTTCTTTTTCGTACCGGCTTACGGCTACCGCCAACCGGGCCAGCGAAGCACTTCATGCGGGGGTAGCCAATTGCCACCGTGCACCGGCCAGCTGGTTCAGCAAGGAAATGCTGGGCATACCAGCCATGCAGGCAATGCTGGAAAGCACGTTGGAGCGACTCCGGCAATTCAACCCTTCAATGAATATCCTTTTCACCGTTAGTCCGGTGAGACATATCCGGGATGGGGTAGTGGAGAATAACCGAAGTAAAGCAAGGCTGATTGAAGTGATTCACCAGTTGGTAAAGGCCCATTCTTTTGTACATTATTTTCCTGCTTATGAACTGGTGATTGATGTGTTGCGGGATTACCGTTTTTATGATATTGACCTGGTTCATCCGAATTATCCGGCAACTACATTTGTTTTGGAGAAATTCACACAGTCATGTATAGAGGAAGAAACGGCCCGCATTATACAGGAAGTAAAAAAAATCAATATTGCCCGCCGTCACAAGGCATTTCAACCCGATACCATGGCGCACCGCGCTTTTTTAGCGGATTTTGCCGAAAAAGCGAGGAAATTAACTGAACAATATCCGTTTCTGGATTTAGGGAGTGAAATTACCTATTTTACAAGTCCGCCTGATTTATAGAACTTATGTGGTTTATCAATATTATATACTGGCTGCATGCATTTATTGGCCCTGTCCTGTTGTTTTTAATTTCAGGTCTGGCCATTAATAAAGAAAACTGGATTATGCCTTTATTAATTGCCGGCGTAATAACGGGTATACTACTGGCCGAATTTATCCGCAGAAAATATGGACTTAGTACTTTTTTTTCCCGTATTTACGGTCCGAACGAAATGGATAAAAAGTGGAAGAAAAAAGAATAGCTGGTACAAAAAAGAGATCTGTGTTTTTCAGCCAATCAGTTTGTAGACCGTTTTGCTTTTGTATTCTTCACCCGGCCGTAATACCATGGATGGGAAATGCGGAATGTTAATGGCATTCGGATGGATTTGTGTTTCCAGGCAAAGTGCGGAAAATGCCCCGTACTTTGTATTATCCTTTCCGGTTATTTCCGGAATCCATTTACCTGTATAAAAATGAACAACGGGGTCGGTGGCATAAACCTGTAACAATAAACCGGAAGCCGCACTACGTACTTCAGCCATCAGGGCCAGTCCGGCCGGATCATTGTTTTTGTCAACTACAAAACTCTGGTCGTACTCCGGCAATTGTAATAATCGTTCGCCAATATTGGTAAAACTATGAAAATCGTAAAGTGTATCTTTTACCAAACGGAGTTCGCCATTGGTACAAAGGTCTTCATCCTGTCCGAGAACTGTTGATCCATAAATTTTCAATTCATAATTACGTATGTCGCCCTGTCCGTTATTCAGGTTGAAATATCCATGGTGTGTCAGGTTTACCGCGGTAGCCTGGTCTGTTTCGGCTGTATATGTATAACTGAGTTCATTGTCATCCGTTAGTTCAAATCGGATCCGTACGGTAAGATTGCCTGGAAATCCTTCTTCCCCATCCGGACTGAAATACTGCAATTCCACAAAAGGGGAGGGTTGTTCTCCCGAAGTAATCAGCTCCCATACCTTTTTATCAAACCCTTCTTTTCCTCCATGCAGCTGGTGCGGACCAAAATTGGCGGTAACTGCATATTTTTTTCCGTCAATATCGAATGCGGCATTTTTAATGCGATTGCCGTTGCGGCCAATGGCACAACCGAAATAAGGATAATTTTTCAGGTAGTCTTCTTTGAGGTAATCGGCTGCCTTGTCAAAACCCAACACAATGTCATTCCGGGTATTTCCAGGGCCGGGTACAGAAACTGACATAATGATTGCCCCATAGTTGGTAATTTTCACGATCATACCCCGGTTGTTTTGTAAGGTAAACTCATACACCTCATGACCGGTTTCAGTGGTAAAACAATGCTGTTGGTGGATAGGCATGGACTAAAGATAAAACAGTTATACAGATCAGCATGTAAAATTATACCTGGCTTCCAGGAATTCCTCCAAACGTTCGAGCAGGGTCAGTTGGTTTAACGCCCTGTCAAAATTCTGTTCAGGGTAAATGATGCGGTAGTATTGATCCCCGGTCAGATAGTCGCTGAGAAACCGCAGTGATTGCATATAAATTAATAACAAACCGGAGGTATGAATATTTTTTATTTCCGCTGGAGACAGTTCATTCCGCATGCCGCTGAGGTAACCGGCGATTATGGCTTCATATATTTCCGGCCGGATCCGGATAGCTGCTAAATCAGTACTGTTCTCGTCGGTTGTGCCGGCCATGGAGCGGATCATGTCACCCGGATCGGAAAAAAAATAACCGGGCATGATGGTGTCAAAATCAACCGGGCACAGGATGTTACCCGAATCCATATCAAAAAGTACATTACTGATTTTGGCATCATGGTGCGTAACCCTGCGTGTATAATCGGCCGAACGGGTAAAATGAGTAAACAGACGGGCGTAACGGGAACGGCTGTTCAAACCGTCTACCATGTTGTGGGATCTTTTTAACCGTTCAGGTATTGCAGAAGCTACCGCAGTGCTGAACTGATCCAGCCGGCCAGCCACGTCATGAAAGCCGGGCAGAATGTGATGCATTTTTTGTATATCCACCTCCTTGCAGGCAGCAGTCATCCTGGCAAAAGTTTCCGCAACAGCAGCAGCCTGTTCCGGATCTTCTGTGAGGCTGAGCGTTCTGGAATTATCCACATAGGAGAAAAGCCGCCAATAATACCTGTTGCTGTCACAGAAAAGCGATTGTCCGTTTTTAAAATACTGCATTTGGGGAATAAAGAAACCTGGATTCCTGTTAGCAATATGTCCTGCAATTAACCGGTAATTTTCCTGAATTTTTTCCGGTTCCGGGAAAACCTGTTTATTAATGCGTTGGAGAAGATAAGCTACGTTAGTCAGCCCATTCCTGATTTTATATGTATGATTAATCAGTCCCACATTTACCGGCGTTACGATAAATGCTCCGGGGGTGCTTGTTAAAGCAGCAAGGGCTTCCTGGCAGGTAGGTATCATTTTCGGGGAATGAAATTAACTCATCCCTTCTTTCAAAACTGATACAATCGATTGCGGTAAATCGTAAAAACAGGATCAGTGAATCCGGTCACCCCGCAATTCCATTTGCTGCATCACACCAGCTTCAAATTCCAGCCATTCTTTCCAGCGCGAGCGGACTTTTTCCCGGTCTATATAGGTTTCTGCCAATTCGATGAAAAGGGTATAATGTCCGGCTTCACTTTCCATAAAACGCCGGTAAAATTTTTGCATGTAAGTATCCTGTAAGCCTTCGCTCAGTCGTTTGAACCGCTCACAACTGCGGGCTTCAATCAGGGCCATGGTCAATAACTGGTCCAGCATGCGGCCTTCACTGTCTCCTCCTTTCTGCTGGAAACCGATCAGGGCATTCACATATTCATCACGGCGTTGTTTTCCCAGTTTGAGGTTCCTCTTCTGCAGTTCAGCCAATACCAGTCTGAAGTGTCCCCATTCTTCGGTAACAATGGGAGAGAGACTGCTCACCAGTTCGGCACGGCTGCTGTACCGCTGTATCAGGGAAATGCAGGTGGTAGCTGCTTTTTGTTCACAGTAGGCATGATCCGTCAGTATTTCTTCCAACGAGATCTCGGCCAGATTAACCCAGCGGGGATCGGTAGGCAGGTGCAATCCCAGGATATTCCGCGTATCTTGTGACAGTTCTTCCATGAAACAAAGGTAAGTTACTGACTGATAATCAGTAATAAGGGGTAGAAAAATCGGGTAAAAAAACCGGCCAAAGCCTTTGCTGTTAAAGGAAACAGCCTTACCTTTGCCGCCTTAATACAAGAGGAAAAAAACCGGATGAATTTTAAAAATTAAAAAGATGCCTTTAACTAAAGAAAAAAAAGCTACCGTTTTAAAAACCTACGGCGGTTCCGAAAAGAACACCGGATCCATTGAAGGACAAATCGCCCTGCTGACTGAACGTATCAGCCAGATCAGTGGTCATCTTCAGCAAAACAAAAAAGATTTCTCTACTCACCGCGGACTGATGCAACTGGTAGGTAAGCGTAAGCGTTTACTGAACTACCTGCAAAAGCAGAACCTCACTGGTTACCGCCAGCTGATTGAGAAACTCGGTATCAGGAAATAAGGCATTCCGCCCTAAATCCCCAAAAGGGGGCAAGGGAAAAGTCTTTAAACCTGGGGTTTTCTTTCAGAGAGAAACACAAGTTTTATAATACTATTCCCAATGTCTCCCGGATGTTGGGAATAACTGTTTTTATACCTGTTGTTTTTTACTATTTCCGGGAGCAGTAAACTGCACAAAAACGGGGAACATGTAGCAACATGGGAAACAACTCAGCCATTTCCTGTCAAATTCTTCACAGGGTGCAACGCCCTAAAACTGAAAAAAATGTTACAACAAAAGATTCGTAAAACCTTCGATATTGGCGGTGGCCGCGAAGTAACGATTGAAACCGGCCGTCTTGCCCGTCAGGCCGATGGTGCCGTGACCGTTTCCATGGGTAATTGTATGATTCTGGCAACTGTATGTGCCAATAAAGAACCGAAAGAAGGACAAAGCTTTTTCCCGCTGTCTGTGGACTACCAGGAGAAATTTGCCGCTGCCGGTCGTATTCCCGGCTCCTTCTTTAAAAGAGAAGCCAAACTGAATGACTATGAAGTGCTGACCAGCCGTCTGATTGACCGTGCACTTCGTCCGCTTTTCCCGGAAGATTATTTGTGTGAAGTGCAGGTACTGGTGACCCTGATCTCCAGTGATGCGGAAATCATGCCTGATTCACTGGCTTGTCTCGCAGCATCAGCGGCGCTGGCTGTATCTGACGTGCCTATTAAAGAAATTATCTCCGAAGTAAGGGTATCCCGTATCAATGGTGAGTTTGTGGTGAACCCCACGCGCAGCCAGATGGAAAAATCAGATATGGATTTCCTTATTGCCGCTACAGAAAAGAACCTGATGATGGTGGAGGGGGAAGCACAGGAGTGCAGCGAAGCCGATCTTTGCAAAGCCCTGGAAATTGCGCATGATGCAATCCGTATCCAGGTAAAAGCCCAGCAGGAACTGCGTGAACTGGCCGGTGCCAAACCTAAAAGAGATTACACTAAACCGGCAACCGACGAGGCCCTGAAAGAAAAAGTATACAGTTTTGCCAAACAGAAAGTATATGAAGTAGCCAAAGGCGGACTGAGCAAGCATGAACGTTCAGACCGTTTTGATGCCATCAAGGTTGAACTGATTGAGTTCCTGAAAAAAGACGCCAATCTTGCAGAAGGAGAAAGTCTGCCGGATCTGACCAAGAAACTGGCCTCCACTTACTATGGAGATCTTCAGTATGATGTAGTCCGGGATATGATCCTTGATGAAAGAGTACGTCTTGATGGCCGAGACCTGGAAACCGTACGCCCCCTGGATATGGAAGTGGATGTACTGCCTTCACCACATGGAGCTGCGTTATTTACACGCGGTGAAACACAATCACTTACCACGGTTACTTTAGGTACTCCTTTAGATGAGTTGTTAGTGGAAAGTGCAGCCAAATCCGTTGATTCCAAATTTTATCTGCATTATAATTTCCCTCCTTTTTCTACTGGTGAAATCAAAATGATGCGTGGGCAAAGCCGACGTGAAGTTGGCCATGGTAACCTGGCACAACGTTCCTTGAAGCAAATGATGCCAACCGGTGATTTCCCGTATACCGTTCGTGTGGTAAGTGATATCCTGGAGTCAAATGGTTCTTCTTCCATGGCTACCGTTTGTGCCGGATCGCTGGCGCTGATGGATGCGGGTATTGGTATTCCCAAGCACGTATCCGGTGTGGCGATGGGACTTATTACCAAAGAAGATAAGTTTGCCATCCTTACCGATATCCTGGGAGATGAAGATCATCTTGGTGATATGGACTTTAAAGTAACCGGTACCCGTGATGGTATTTGCGGGGTACAGATGGATATCAAAGTGGATGGGTTGAAGATGGAAGTGATGCAACAGGCACTTGACCAGGCAAAAAGAGGCCGTCTGCATATACTTGATGCCATGTATGCGACTATACCTGCTGCCAGAGCGGAAGTTAAACCGCATGCGCCTCGTATGGTTAAACTGTTTATTGACAAAGAATTCATTGGCGCTGTAATCGGGCCCGGTGGTAAAGTAATACAGGAAATTCAGCGTGAAACCGGAACTACCATCAACCTGGAAGAAGTAAACGGAAGAGGCGAGATCAGCATCTTCAGTACCAGTAAGGACGGTGTGGATAAAGCGGTATCCTGGATCAAAGGAATTGTAGCTGTACCCCAGGTAGGAGATACCTATGATGCAACAGTGAAGTCCATTATGCCTTTTGGTGCTTTTGTTGAATTCCTGCCCGGCAAGCAGGGTCTTGTACATATCAGTGAAATCAGCTGGAAACGCCTGGAAACACTGGAAGGTATCGTTCGGGAAGGAGATATGATGAAAGTGAAACTGATCGGAACGGATCCTAAATCCGGTAAGTTCAAACTCTCCCGGAAGGTACTGATTCCGAAACCGGAACAGGCTCCGCGGGAAGGTGGACAACGTCCGCCGGCACAGGAAGATAATTCCGCAAACTAAAATACCTTTACAGCCCCGGAATATTCCGGGGCTTTTTTTATTATGGCAAACCACATTGAAATTACCATTCCGGTAGCCGAAACCGAATTGCAGCAGGTACTGATTGCCCGGCTGGCCGATACCGGATTTGAAGGATTTGAAGAGACAGACCTGTTGCTGAAAGCTTTTATTCCGGAAGCGGAATACAGGGAGGAAGAACTCCGGGCTATAATCAAGGAATATAATCTCAGTTTTACAAAAACGGTAATTGAAAGCCAAAACTGGAACGCCGTCTGGGAATCAAATTTCGATCCGGTAGTCGTAGATGATTTTGTTGCGGTCAGGGCCGGCTTTCATAAACCCGTGGCGGGCGTTGAAAAGGAAATTGTCATCACGCCTAAAATGAGTTTTGGTACCGGACACCATGCTACCACTTTTATGATGATGCGGCAGATGCGTGCCCTTGATTTTGGAGGGAAGAAGATTATTGACTTTGGTACCGGAACGGGTGTACTCGCCATTCTGGCCGAAAAAATGGGTGCAGCCGATGTCATTGCCATCGATTATGATGACTGGAGTATTGATAATGCCCGTGAAAACTGCATAAATAATACTTGCAGCCACGTGCATCTTCAACTGGCCGATAATGCCGCTGGTGCCGGCAAAGCCGACATCATACTCGCCAATATTAATAAGAATGTAATCCTCGACAACCTGGAACATCTGAAAAACAGCCTGAATAAAAACGGGGTGCTATTGCTGAGTGGCCTTCTTATAACCGACGAAGCGGATATTGTAAAGGCCGCCCTGCCGATGTCGCTGGTGCTGAAAGGAAAAGAAGTGATGAATAACTGGATAAGCTTGGTGATGGAGCCAGCATAAATCCGACAACTGGCAGCTGAATTATATTGTTTAATCATTTTCCCTGTATTTTCAACAGGTTAATTTACTGTTATCACTTTCTGAAATTTGCTTATTTTCGTGTTTTGGCCGTCTATCCGGCAAACACAATGGCAGGTTCTATGAATGAACTACTTCTGATTATTGTTGCATATCTGATTGGCAGTGTACCCACTTCGGTCTGGGTCAGCCAGTCCTTTTTCAATATCGATATACGTGAATACGGCAGTGGCAATGCTGGTGCTACCAATACGTACCGGGTATTAGGTCCGAAATGGGGCACATTTGTGATGCTGATGGATATGCTCAAAGGGGTTATTGCAGTAAAACTGGCCCTTTTATTACCTGAATATGCGGATACCGAAGTCAATTTACAAAACCTGCAGACCGGACTTGGGTTAGCGGCCGTGATAGGTCATATTTTTCCGATATGGGCGGATTTCAGAGGGGGTAAAGGGGTGGCTACATTATTCGGTCTCGTGCTGGGTATTTCGCCCTGGACAGCGATCAGTTGTGTTGGTATTTTTTCACTTGTTTTATACCTGACAAGGTTTGTCTCACTCAGTTCTATTCTCGCCAGTATAGCGTTTCCATTTTTTATACTTGTTATTTTTAATGTCGACAATCCGGTTTACCGGGTTTTTGCCATTGCTGTAGCACTCATGGTTTTGCTCACTCATCAGAAAAATATCGGCCGGCTGCTCCGGGGTAATGAAAGTAAAGTGCCTATTCTTAAAGGCCGCGACCGCCGGCGTCAACGCAGACGCGAAGCCCGCCAACACGGCGATTAAACGGATTTTTTTAACTTTACAGGGAACATTTTATAACCATTATACCCGGATTGGTATAATGATTGAATTATACATATAAACTATCACACCATGATCCAGAAAATAAGTGCGATCCTGCTTTTGTCTTTTGTTTTGCTGGCCTGCTCCAGAAATCCTTTATCCGGTAAAAAGCAGTTCAAACTTTTGCCGGAAGCTGAGTTGCAGAATATGGCTGTAGCCGAGTATAAACAGTTTCTATCAACCACGAAGGTCGTAGGGAGTACTACAAACCGTGATGCGGAGATGGTAACCAGGGTAGGGCAACGGATTGTAAAAGCCGTAGAAAGCTATTATGCAGAGATAAATAAATCCGGTGATCTGGCCGGTTATAAATGGGAAGTAAACCTGGTGGATGATAAAACGGTAAATGCCTGGTGTATGCCCGGTGGTAAAATTGTTGTATATACCGGAATCCTGCCTGTTACACAGAATGAAGCCGCATTAGCCGCCGTGATGGGACATGAGGTTTCCCATGCTTTATTGCAACACGGCAACCAGCGGATGAGCCAGGGAATTGTACAGCAATTGGGTGGTGTTGCGTTGTCCGTTGCGCTGGCAAATAAACCCCAGGAAACGCAAAACCTTTTCTTAGGTGCCTATGGTGCCGGTTCTACTGTAGGCGTAATGCTTCCTTTTTCCAGGAATCATGAACTGGAAGCTGACCGGTATGGATTAATCTTTTCTGCCATGGCCGGCTATAATCCACAGGAAGCTGTTGCTCTCTGGGAACGTATGAAAAAAGCATCTGCCGGACAATCGCCTCCGGAATTTTTGAGTACACATCCGGCGGAAGACCGTCGTATAGAGGAGTTGAAAAAACACATGCCAGAAGCCTTGGCAAGATATAAGCCTGTTTCTAAATAAGTTAGGTATTCTTACTTAAATTCCGCTTAATATAGGCAGTAAGCAATATTAAGCGGAATTTTAATTTAAGCGTGTGTAGATAATACACTTAATATTCAGTACCTTTGCAGTCCCTGCTTGAGAACTCGGTGGATCTTTCACCATGAAAGAAATGCCGGAACCTTTAAAACAGCTTCTAAGTATGTCACAAACTGTGTTTGAAAAGTTACAACTGGCAGACGAAAAGAATCTTTTAATTCAGGGTTTGCCCTCTTCTATCGAAAAGCAATTCAGTAAGCTATCATTCTGTAAAAACATGACCCCGCTTTTAAAGAGCAGGAAGATTGATTTTGCCCTTGTTTTTGCGGTAAATGAAAATCAGCTGAATGGCATTTTGAAAGATGTGATGCCTTCCCTTAGGACAGGTTCCAAGTTCTGGGTGGCTTATCCAAAATCCACTTCCAAAATTGTAACCGATCTGAACCGCGAATGCAGCTGGAACCGGCTGACCTGTGAGGGCTATGAAAGTATTGAGCGGGTAGAGTTGGATCATGTCTGGAGTGCACTCCGCTTCACCCGTTGTGAAACTTACCGGGGGGAGGATATTGGGGCTAGCCGTAAAAGGCAGGCTTCCGCCGTAGCAGAATAGATGACCTGAAAAATAATTTATGAAGGGCTGTATCGAACTGATACAGCCCTTTATTTTTGCGTATGAGTTATCTGAATGTTGAAATTAAAGCCCGTTGCAGTGACAGCCGGTTTATCCGTGATTACCTGCTATCAAAAGGGGCGGAATATAAAGGTACCGATCACCAGACGGATACCTATTTTAAGGTGCCAAACGGACGGCTGAAGCTCCGGGAAGGAAATATCGAGAACAACCTGATCTTTTATTCACGTCCCGATCAGGCCGGTCCGAAAGAATCGGTTTTTCAATTGGTGAAAGTAGAGGATGCAGCCGGTTTAAAAAAGGCTCTGACCAGTGCGAACGGGATAAAAATAATAGTGGAAAAGCAAAGGGAGATATACTTTATCGCGAATGTCAAATTCCATATTGACGAAGTACCCGGGCTGGGGTCCTTTGTGGAAATAGAAGCAGGTAATATAACGGCTCCTTTTTTGGGAGCGGCTGAACTGAAACAGCAATGTGATGATTATCTTGACGCCTTTGGCATCCGGGAAGAAGATCTGGTTGAGGTTTCTTACAGTGATTTGCTGCTGGCCGCGGTCAGCGGATGATTACAGTCCCCATTTTACGGGTCAGTTCTATTTCCATTTTTTTCAGGTGTTCATGGGTCTGGTGCAGCATACTGAACTCACCGGGTGTATGCTCTTTTTCCAGGTCCAGTTGATTTTCCAGCAGCATTCGTTTTATCTTTCTGAGTTTGAGATAGTTTATGGCTGATTCCACTTCCTGGTTGGTTTTGTCTTCACCAATCTTCAGAAACTTCAGTAGTTTATCAGTATTATCCGGTGCCAGGCTTTGGATAAAATCCTCATAAGACTGTTCAAACAGCGACTTCTGAAAACCGGATGACTGGCTGAATTCATTCCGCCAGTGTTCGCTTTCCTCATAGGGGAAATCGAGTAAGGAGACGGCAAATGTACTGAGTGAAGTGTCCGGATGATGGATAAAAAAACTACGGCTCAGTTGTTCCGGATTATGCTTCAGCAATTCTTTAAAAACGGCAATCAGGCGTATGACGTCTTTATTATCGACCAGGCTTTCGTCCACCATTTCTTCCAGGATATATTCAGCCACCAGTTTCTTATCGTCCCATTTTTTAATCCCGTACTCCAGTAAAATCCGGGCCACTTCCCGTTCCTGCAGGTCATCCTTGAATAAAAGCGTAAATGTGGCTTCATCAAAACCGGATTGTTCCGCCTGTTGCGCATTCTGTTCAAACCGGTTTTGTACCACTCCGGGCTGCTTGCGTTCCATTGTCGAAACCTTATCCCTGATAAACTTATTTACCAGTGCATGTAGTCCGGCCTCATCTATTTTCAGCAATTCAGCGCATTGCTTGATATAATCCTGTTGCCGCGTGAAATCTTCGGCTTTATTAATTTTTGAAATGGTTTCCGCCATCCGGTTTACCACTTCCGATTTTTTTACTGAATCTGAACCGGCATCGGATAAGGCCACTTCCAGCTGAAACAGGATAAAATCTTTTTTATTCTTTTGAACGAACTGGGTAAATGCGCCGGCACCTACTTTATTTACATAGCTGTCCGGATCTTCCTTGTCCGGAATCAATACCAGTTTTACATGCAGCCCTTCTTCAAGTGCCAGGTCAAGTCCGCGTAATGCCGCTTTAATACCGGCCGCATCGCCGTCATAAATAATGGTCAGGTTATTCGTGTACTTTCTGATCAACCTGAGCTGGTCAATAGTAAGTGAGGTTCCCCCGCTGGCCACAACATTCTCAATTCCCGCCTGGTGCAGGGATACCACATCCGTATAGCCTTCCACCAGCAGACATTCGTCGGCCTTATCAATAGCCTGCCGTGCAAAATAGGATCCATACAGGATCTTGCTTTTTACATAAATTTCATTCTCCGGGGTATTGATATATTTGGGCGCTTTCTCATTTGTCTTAAGGATACGGGCCCCGAAACCAAGTACTTTACCACTATGATTATGAATCGGGAAAATAACACGACCCCGGTAATTGTCCTGTAACTGCTCATTCCTGTTGGCCACAAGCCCGCTTTTTACCAGCAAGTCCGGATTAAACTGTTTGGCCAGCGCTTCACGGGTAAATGCGTCTCTTTTTTCCGGGGAATAGCCCAACTGGAATTTCTTTATTATCTCCTCCCGGAACCCCCGTTCTTTAAAATAGGCCAATCCCACATCCTGACCTTCTTCAGATTCAAACAGGGTGCGGCTGAAAAACTGCTGGGCAAAACTGTTAATAATAAACAGGCTGTCTGCTATTTGCAGTTGCTGACGCTGTTCATCGCTGACAAAGGTTTCTTCAATCTCGATTCCATACCGGTTAGCCAGCCATTTGAGGGCCTCCACATAACTGTATTTCTCGTGTTCCATCACAAAACTGATGGTATTCCCGCTTTTGCCGCAACCAAAGCATTTATATATTTCTTTAGCGGGAGAAACGGTAAATGAAGGGGTTTTTTCATTGTGAAAAGGGCACAGACCCAGGTAGTTGGTACCCCGTCTCTTCAGTTTCACAAAGCTGCCCACCACATCGAGAATATCGAGGCGGCCCATGATTTGTTGTATGGTTTCGGGAGAAATCATAAAGGAAGGGCAAGTTATTGATTTTTTCCGGCTGAAAAACCAGCAAAGGCCGTTAACATCCAGTATTGCAGGCGGGAAAATTACATTTTAGAATTGGTTTACAGCAGCAATAAATCAATAGTTTTAGTATTAGTTACCGGTAATATGACCTGTTTTTTAAAAAAAAGTAAGGATAAAATAAACCTGTGCCACATTTTGCCTTCTCATACAAAACTTATTACATGAAAACAATCAATTACTTAGCCTCCGTACTAACCGGATTACTATTCTTTAGTTTATCCGCTTCTGCCCAGGGTCAGTCGGGTGTGGATTCCACAGGTCTGCCCGGCGATCAGTTCAGCCTGCAAGGCGCACTCCAGTTATTCCAGCAATCGGCCGGGATGGAGGAATTTGAAAAATCACTGAATACAGAAAGTAACCATGTCAATAATCTTGACCTGAACGGGGATGGTGAGATTGATTATATAAGGGTGGTGGATAAGTCGGCCACGAATGCACACGCGTTTATTTTGCAGGTGCCGGTTTCAGCTACTGAAAGTCAGGATATTGCCGTTATTGAACTCGAAAAAACTGGGGACACAACGGCCATAATACAGATTGTCGGGGATGAAGAAATTTATGGGGAACAGGTTATTGTAGAACCCGACGGAGGTGGTGATGATGAAGAAGCCTACATGGATTATAATGATAGTAAGCTGAGCGGGCCCAATGCGACCGGATATAATTTTTTTACACCCCGGATTGTGATCAATGTCTGGGGCTGGCCCTCCGTTCGTTTTGTATATGGGCCTGTTTATCGTCCCTGGGTTTCACCTTACCGCTGGAATTATTACCCGGGCTGGTTTAAGCCCTGGCGTCCGCACCCCTGGCATGTATGGCATCCCTTCCGTACACACTATCACCGGCCATTTGTGGTGGTTCGTACACACCGGGTAATGTATGCACACAAAGTATATACTCCGTTTCGCTCCAGCTCAGTTACAGTACGGGGCCGTCATTCAGCTGCAGTTGGCCGGTACCATGTATCCAGGAGCCGGACTACCGTTACGGGTCCCCGCGGAAATAAAGCAACCATTAAAAAAACCACGGTTACCGGACCAAGAGGAAATAAAGCATCAAAAGTAAAAGTGCGGAGACATTGATAATATAAGCCTTCCGGGCCAGATAAACAAAATGCACAGGATGATTCCTGTGCATTTCTTTTTTAATATAAATCATATCCAAATAATTTGGTTTTGTACAAATTGGTCTTACCTTAACAGTAGCAACGAAACAGACTTACACACCTCTACTTAGTCCACACCCGGGACATACTGACAGCTTCGCCAGCATTCCCTCCAGTTCTTTCATTATTTAATCTCTAAAACTTAAATCCCATGGTACAGGTAGACATCTCACAGCTCTCCGCGGAGTCTAATGCCTGGAGAGCACAGCTCCGCACTTATCGTGATGAATTCACACAGGACGAAAACAAAATCCGCCAGGTCGCCGGTAAACCCCTCTCTAAAGAACAATTACAGGAAGTAGAACATCTCCACAACCAGTTTCACATCCAGCTGATCAACATCCACGATCTAAAACAGGCGATCAAACAACACGAAAGACAATTGGAAACGGATTCATCATCCTCCGAAAATAACAGTAAGCATGCCGAATTACAGGAAGAATTCAATTCACTTGAATTAACGCTTCAGCAATTGAGGGCCGAATTCAGCGGATTCCTCTCGCGTACGTCCTGAACAGCTGATTACTGACTTTAATCAGCCCGGACACTAACCGGGTTCATCTGTTCTCAATTATTCATGTTGAAGATTTGTAATAGTCATATCCAATTCTTCAATTTTAAAATCTATTGCTATGCCAGAATTTGATACCTCACATGTAAAAAATATCGTCTTGCTGGGCCATGCAGGCTCTGGTAAGACCACCTTAGCGGAGTGTATGCTTTTCGAAGCAGGTCTGATTTCCCGGAAGGGCAGCATCGCGGAGCGGAATACAACAGGTGATTACCACGAACTGGAGCAGGAACGTGGTAATTCTATTTTCAGCAAGCTCCTGCACACTAAATGGAAAGGCTATAAAATAAATATAATTGATACGCCGGGTTATGATGATTTTTCGGGCGAAGTGATTTCCGCCTTACGCGTGGCGGATACCGGTGTCATGCTGATCAACGCCGTGATGGGTGTGGAAGTGGGCACCGATATTATATGGGAATACACGGAAAAGTTTAAAACACCGATGATTTTTGCGGTCAATAAGCTGGACGACGACAATGCCGATTTTGACAAAACCATCCGGGAAGCAAAATCCCATTTCGGTAATAATGTTGTAGTAGTACAGTATCCCCGTCAGACGGGTTCCGGTTTCCATGAAATTATCGATGTGCTGCGGATGACCATGTATCACTTCAAGGATAATGGCGGCAAACCCGAAAAAATGCCGATACCCGATGAAGAAAAAGCAAAAGCCGAAGCGTTGCATAAAGAGTTGATTGAAGCCATTGCCAGTAACGATGAAAGCCTGATGGAGAAATACTTTGACAAGGGCGAACTGGACGAAGACGAAATGAAGCAGGGCCTCAAACATGCTATGATTCATCATGATCTTTTCCCGGTTTTCAGTCTCTCCGCTGAGCGGAATATGGGCAGTGGCCGTATTATGGGCTTTATTGATAATGTGGGCCCGAGTGCCAATGAAATGCCGCCGCAAAAAACAAAAAAAGGCGAAGCGCTAGCCTGTGATGCCAACGGCCCGGCTTGTATCTTCATCTATAAAACCATTTCGGAACCTCACGTGGGTGAGCTTTCCTTCTTTAAAGTTTATTCTGGCACCATTAAGAGCGGAATGGAACTGGAGAATGAGAGTACAGGGGTAACCGAAAAACTGACCCAGCTCTTTTTAGTAGAAGGAAATAAGCGCACTCCGATCAATGAACTGGTAGCAGGTGATATCGGGGCTACCCTGAAACTTAAAAACACGCATGTAAACAATACACTGCACGTCAAAGGCAAAAATTATGAATTGCCTTCCATTGAGTTTCCCGCACCCAATATGACAGTGGCGATTGAAACTTTAAAGAAAGGGGAGGAAGAAAAACTATCCCAGGCCCTGCACCAGTTAAGAGAAGAAGATCCGACCTTATTGGTAGAAGTATCTTCCGAATTGAAACAAACCCTGATCCATTGTCAGGGAGATATGCACCTGGCCGTGGCCAAATGGAAGATAGAACACCAGCATAAACTGGAAGTGAAATTTGTAAAGCCCAAAATTGCCTATCGTGAAACCATCCGCAAAATGGCGGATGCCAATTACCGCCACAAGAAACAGAGTGGTGGTGCCGGACAGTTCGGCGAAGTTTTCCTCCGGATTGAACCCTGGTATGAAGGAATTCCGGAACCGGCTGATCTGAACGTACGTGGCCGTGATGTGCACGATCTCGACTGGGGCGGTAAACTTGTGTTTTACAATTGTATCGTTGGAGGTGCCATTGATGCACGTTTCCTGCCATCTGTTTTGAAAGGGGTGATGGAAAAAATGCAGAATGGCCCGTTGACCGGCTCGTATGCCCGTGATATCCGGGTATGCGTGTACGATGGTAAAATGCACCCGGTAGACAGCAATGATATTTCCTTTAAGATCGCAGGTCTGCAGGCATTCCGTCAGGCTTTTCAGCAGGCGGATCCACAGATACTTGAGCCGATTTATAAACTGGAAGTATTGTGCCCGGATGATCTTACCGGTTCCGTAATGGGCGATCTGCAAAGCCGCAGGGCGATTGTGGAAGGAATCGACAGTGAAGGACACTTCCAGAAAGTGATTGCCAAAGTGCCGCTGGCAGAAATGGACGGATATTCCTCCTCGTTACGCTCCATTACCCAGGGCAGGGCCAAATTTAAAATGGCACTGCATGGTTATGAAGCAGTACCGTTTGACCTGCAGCGTAAATTGATTGACGAATACAGCAAAACAGCCAAAGAGGAATTTGCCTGATTTCCGGCATGATAATTTAAAACGCATACGGTTTATAGAAACTGTATGCGTTTTTTTAGTTTCTGTATACGGCAATGGACATAGCCCGGTCATTCCAGCTGGACAATGAAAAACTGCTTCTTGAAGCGGTTAGCGTATAGCTTTTGCCCCTGAGATTGGGCTGATCATACAAGACTACACGATAGCCTGCCGGTATCTGAACAGAGCTAAGGGCTTTTTCAGGAAATCCGTCCGCGAGTTGCATATTGGCATAGGTACCGGGTAGCAGAACCGCTGATTGTCCCCTGTAATTGGCATCTGTATACAGCGTTACATTTTGTACCTGCGGCTGATTATTGCTGTTGCCGCCAAAACCACCGCGGTCTTCAACCATAACGGATCCGATACGGTTTTTCCAGTCAAATCCCAGGCAACTGTTGTCTCCGGACAGGGTAGTGGATATTCCGGAAAAATTATCATCCTTATAAATTCTGATCTGCATACCAGCCGGGACCTGCAATGAAGCGATGGAATTTCTGAATAAGCCCAATTCCTGACCGTCATAGCGACCGGGCAGCAACCGCAGGGCATTGCCTTTGTAATTACAATCCGTAAAAAAAAGCACAGATCCGTCATCACCAAAGCTGCCGGTTTCTGTCTGACTATTATACGGTTTATATTCAATAACCAACGAACTGATCCGGTCATTAAAATTCCGGTCCAGGCAGTTTTGCGTTATATCAAAATTGTTAAAGTAACCGCTGGCTTCTTCTGAAGAAGTATATACACGCACCCGCAGGTTGCCGAAAATGGAGAAAGAGGAAATATTATTCTTCAGCTCACCTAAGTCGGCTCCTTTATAAATTCCGGGACGAAGACTGCGGGAAAATCCACGGTTGTAACAGTCGTTGTAAAAAACAACATACTCGTTCGGGTTGGTTTGCTGAATAGTTGTATTCTCAACAACGATGGAGGAGGCATTGTCGTTCCAGGTCGAATCCAGGCAATTTACGGTGCTGGAAAATGTCTGCGTCCGGCCCCTGAAATAATCGTCTTCATAAAGTGTAACCCGGAAACCGGCAGGCACCTGAATGGAAGATAGTTTATCGTTTCCTATTTTCATCTGGTACAAGCGATATGTACCGGCCTCAAGGATATAGCTTTTGCCGCGGAAATCACATTCTTCATGTAAGGTTACATACCCTTGTGCCAAAACAGGCAGGCCTGTCAACAGCCAGAAAATGAAAAGGGAAAGCCGGCTAAGAAAAGTTTGTGGTTTCATTTTTAATGGATTTGGATATAAAGATAAACGTAAAACAGGGAATTAGTGTCCGTCCCCGGTTTGTTCCTGCTGTTGAATTTTTTCCTCCAAAGATTTTAAGGCTCTCCGTTCTTTTATCCGGCTGCGTAAATTCATCACCTGTACCGGGATCAGTTTTCGTAATCCTTTTCTGAACTGTTTTACATACACCGGTACATTCAGGTACATCCGTGTGGTGAAGTTTGTACGGCCAATGGTAAAGTCGATGCTGTACTTTTCTATCGCTTCCCAGTTTCTTTTATGATCTGAAATCTCACGGAGAAAATCATACTCGTACAAGCCTTTTTCAATACATTGTTTAAATACATATCCTCTCAAAACGCGGGCCACCCGTTTATCGCCCCAGTCCGGATCATATCCGTCCTGCAGGGCAAATAATTTGTTATTGTATTCAAAAGCATACTGATGTGCGGTATATTGGCCATCCACCCGGAGTGAATACAGGCGGAGCCAGTCATTTTCCATAAACAGACCGGCCATGTCATGATAAAATCCTCTTCTTTGCTGATTCAGAAAACTGCCTTCAAAATGTTCAGATTGCCAGTGTTTCTGGTGAAGCCTGAACAACGATTCAAGATCAGTTTGCAGGTTTTCAGGCGACTGAGTCCGGATAAACTCAACGGTATGCCCTTTTTCCAGACGTTTGGTAAAATGACGGAGCTTTTTCCGGAAATTATACCCCATGCTGTTAATGTAGGTATCAAAATTATCGGGCAGGGGTACATACGCGCAATCATGCCGGTGCGAGCGGATACTCAGGTGATGGGCAGAGGCCAATTCCTTTAATATCGGAATGGTTACAGCATTTTCAGGAATTTCACCCAGGTAAATAAAATTCCACTCTCCCTGGTGGTCAAGCAGGTAATCAAAAACAGCCTTTAATACAGGTCGTTCATTTCCTTTTTCTATTATAAAGTCCAGGTATTCCGCATCTACCGTGCCGAAGCTGATAAAGTCAATACGACGTATCTGGCTTTTCAGATACGGAATAGTGGTGATATAGAATGGTGCAATGCCTTTTAGTTTATCCTCTTCTGTTACTTCAAGAATAAACAAAACCTGATTGGGTTGTTTGAAGTTTTTCCACCAGGACCAACACCATTCCCAGCTAAGAAAAATAGTATCAGCGGCTGAATGCCTGAGTAATGTATTCCATCTTTCACGCATACCGGTGAAATACTCTTCCTGGTTAAATACACGTACAGTTAGCTCACCTTTCATGCGAACGGTTATTTTTTGTCGATTAATGTTTCTATGTTTCTGAATTCAGAAACAGGCTGCTAAAGAGAGTGTCCGGGAGTCTGAATGGTATAACCCGGTTAACCAGTAGGTTTCAAATGGAAGTTGAAAATTAAAAAACAACGTTTAAGGCTGCGCTAATGTATTTAAAATCTGAGAAATATCATAATTCCGGTACTGATTACCGGTATTTTAATTTCTAACGCCTGAAACGGGTTTTTACGATGCCGGTGGATTATCAAAACTGATACATTCTTTCAGCTCTTTTTCAGTATAGGCTAATTTATACTGCGCCAGTACATCAGGGGGAACTCCATTCCATTGATTGGGCTGATTGCCCATATAACCAATGTCTTTTATTCCTATTTGTGATGTATAAAAACCTGTGGCTGTCAGGTCGCGCATTAATTTAAAAAACTGAACACCCTGACTCATTTCAGGCTTTGCTTTAGCCGGATAAGCAATCTGATCCACCAGTTCAATTTGCTGTACGGGAGAGCAATCTATAAATGCTTTTTCATAAAGCTTAACGCTTTGCAGATCCAGCCAGCGGAGACCGCCTTTCAGAGGAATCTGGTGTTCCGGTTTATCCTGTACAATAAAAGCAATAAAAGCCGGTACACCTGCTTCACTGGCACTTCCGCTGACCTCGTCTTTGGGAATTATGATATCGGCCAATACCGTAATTGTGGCCATTTCGTGTCCGTCAAAAAAGTCTTCCCGGGCCAGTAATTGTTTTTCATATTTAATTTCATCCGGGTTCCGGTCCAGGTTAAATACGGGTTCTGCCGGAGTATCTGCCGTTTTTTTATCAGCTGTGTCACATCCGGTAAGTACGGCCGGTACGGCGATCGCTCCGGTAGCGATAAGTTTCAACGATTTTCTTCTGTCCATGAATTGAGTCTTTATAGTTCAGGAATGCTGCACCACAGTTGTTCACCTGTTACTTATAACTGTTGTTTTTTCATTTCGTCAATGATATACTCGCTGGCTCTCATAGAGAGCGCCAGAATTGTCCAGGTTATATTTTTATCCGCCTGGCTTACGAATTGCCCTCCATCCACACAGAACAGGTTTTTACAATCATGCGCCTGGCTCCATTTATTCAGCGCCGATTTTTTAGGGTCATTACCCATACGGACAGTTCCCGCTTCATGTATAATTTCGCCCGGCTTGGATAATCCCCAGTTATTGCTTTCATTGTCATCGCCACCCCAGGTTACCACCGCACCCATATTGTGCATGATTTCTTTAAAGGTTTCTTTCATGTGTTTCGCCTGTTTTACTTCGTGTTCACTCCACTTAACATTGAATTTTAAAACAGGAATACCGTATTTATCGACCACATTGGGATCAATGGCGCAGTAGTTTGATTCCAGCGGAATCGCTTCACCTCGCCCGGCCATGCCTACACTGGCGCCATAAAAAAAGCGGTAATCTTCTTTCAATGAAGCGCCGTATCCGCCGCCTTCTTTTTGCTGTCCTTTTACAAGGTATTTACCATTCAGGTTTTCGATTCCCCAGCTGAAGCCATAGGAGGGCTGGCTCTGGCCTCCCCAATATTCTATATGATATCCCCGGGGGAAATCCAGTTTCTTATTATCGAGCCACCAGGGAGAATACACATGCATGCCTCCCACGCCGTCTTCATTATAACGTTTGCGGTCAAATAACTGGGGCAACACTCCACCCATCGCCGCACCAGTGGAATCGTGCAGGTATTTACCAACCACATTACTGCTATTGGCCAGTCCGTTTGGATGCCTGGCCGATTTTGAATTCAGTAATAATCGCGCACTTTCACAGGCACTGGCCGCCACAATTACCACACGGCCCTCCACCTGGTATTCCATGCCATCGTCCTTGCTCACATAGGAAACGCCGGTAGCCAGCCCTTCCTTATTGGTTAGTACTTCACGGGCCATGGCATTGGCCACCACATCAATATTACCGGTTTTCATAGCCGGATAAATCAGCACATTCGGTGAAGAAAAATCGGCTTTGGCCATACTGCAATTCCGGCTGCATTGCGCACAGAAAAAACAGGCTGATCTGCCGGCATCATTTTCAATCGGTTTTGTGAGAATGGATAAGCGGGAAGGAATCACCCGGACACCGGCCTGTGTGGCGCCATTTTTTATCATCAGTTCATGTAACCTGGGGCGGGGCGGGGGAAGGAAGAATCCATCCGGATCGTTTTCCAATCCTTCATTGGTGCCAAATATGCCGATCAGTTTATCCACGCGATCATAAAACGGTTTCACCTCTTCATAACCGATAGGCCAGTCGTCGCCGAGTCCGTCAATACTTTTTCGCTTAAAATCTTTGGGGCCGAACCGAAGTGAAATACGTCCCCAGTGATTGGTACGGCCACCCAACATACGGGCCCGCCACCACATCCAGTCGGTTCCTGCTTCTTTGGTAAAAGGTTCCCCATCTACCGCCCAGCCACCATAACAGGCATCAAAATCCCCGAAAGGCCGCAACTTTGTACTGGCACCGCGACGGGGTGAATCCCACGGATTTTTTAACTGGGTAATGTTTTTTTGCGGATCATACATATATCCGGCTTCGATGATGCATACTTTAAGTCCGGCCCTGGCCAGTATATAAGCGGCCATACCACCACCCGCACCGGAACCAACAATTACGGCATCATATTTCTTTGGCTGTTTCTTTACCTGGAAATCTCCCATATTGCAAAATATCTGAATAATTAAAGAAGCAACAATTTACAGTTTTGATGAATGGTAAACGAAAAATTTTATCCCGGTATGCGGACAAGTCAATTATTACCTTTACAGTAAATTTATTTAATTCGATGAAGCGAATACTACTCCTGATGTTTATACTGACCCAGTTATTTTCAGGCAAAGCACAAAAAGATCCATTCAGTAAATACCCGGTTTACTCAGGAAATGATCTGGGAATCACTTATTCGCCTCAGCGATCCGTGTTTAAAATATGGGCACCCACAGCACGTGCGGCAGAATTACGGTTGTATCATACAGGAACCGGGCCGCAACTGGCTGTGATTGTGCCCATGGTTAAATCAAAAAACGGAACATGGGTAACCACTGTTTTTACAGATCAGAATAATAAATTTTATACGTTCCGGGTAAATATAAACGGAGTATGGTCTGATGAAATAACTGATCCTTATGTAAAAGCCACCGGTGTAAACGGGAAAAGAGGCGCGGTGATAGATCACCCGGCAACCAATCCGGTCAATTGGGAAAATGACCGTTCCCCTGTATTACAGCATCCGACCGATGCGGTGATTTATGAACTGCATGTAAGGGATGCCAGTATACATGAAAGCTCGGGAATAAAACATAAAGGAAAATTCCTGGGACTTACGGAAACCGGCACCAGGAATCCTGCTGGTCAGTCCACCGGGCTGGATCATATAAAGGAATTGGGTGTAACCCATGTACACCTGCTGCCTTCCTTTGATTATAATTCCGTGGATGAAAGCAATCCGGATGCAAAATATAACTGGGGTTATGATCCGCTGAATTATAACGTGCCGGAAGGGTCGTACGCCACAAATCCATATGATGGAGCGGTGCGTATTAAGGAATTTAAACAAATGGTCCAGGCTTTTCACCAACAGGGAATCGGGGTGATCATGGATGTGGTGTATAATCATACAGCGCTTACAGAAAAATCCAACTTTAATCAGCTGGTGCCCGGTTATTATTACCGCCAGGATAAAACCGGTAAATTTTCCAATGCCACCGCTTGCGGAAATGAAACGGCCAGTGAGCGCCCCATGTTCCGGAAATTCATGCTGGAATCATTGCTGTACTGGGTAAAGGAGTATCATATTGATGGTTTCCGGTTTGATCTGATGGGTGTACACGATATGGAAACGATGAACCTGATATCGGGTGAATTACATAAAATTAAACCGGATATCCTATTGTACGGAGAAGGCTGGACTGCCGGCGCATCACCGTTGCCGGATGCTGTCCGGGCTATAAAAGCCAATGCGTCAAAGCTGAAAGGCATTGCTGTTTTTAGTGATGATATCCGTGACGGGATTAAGGGTAGTGTATTTGAGCATGCGGATAAAGGATTTGCCAGTGGGAAAAAAGGGATGGAGCAAAGTATAAAATCCGGCATTACGGCTTCCTGTCCGCATCCGCAGGTGGACTACGAAAAAGTTAATTATTCTAAATCAGCCTGGGCCGCATCGCCTGCGCAAACAGTTTCTTATTGCGAGTGTCATGATAATCACGTATTAGTTGATAAGCTGGCCATATCCGCAAAAGAGGCCAGTCCTGAGCAACGGGAACAAATGCAACGGCTGGCATTATCCATAGTACTCACATCACAGGGGATTTCCTTTATTCATGCCGGTACGGAATTTATGCGCAGTAAGAAAGGAGTGGAAAATTCATACGAATCGCCGGACAGTATTAATGCAATCGACTGGCGGCTGAAGGCTGAACACCTGTATTTTTACAAGTATATTCAGTCATTGATTGCCATTCGACGGTTTCATGCCGCCTTCAGACTGCAAACCGCGGACGCAATTAAAGAGGGTATCCGTTTTGAAGAAAATCTACCGGAGGGGGTAGTGGTTTACCGGATTATTACAAAAGGTGATGGTCATTCCTCGTTCAGGGTATGTCTGAATGGCACGGCTGACATTGTAGATATACAAACAGAAGGAAACTGGAATACTTTACTACGCGACAACCAGGTATTGTTTCCGTATCCGGAAATAAAACAACCGGAAGGGAAAATGCAACTGGCCCCATTCAGTTGTACCATTCTCAGCCGGTAAAGAACATAAAAAAACTGTTCCGGGAACCGGAACAGTTTTTTATACGAAGTTGTTAATTGATTAATTAATACCTGTCACGGGGAGGGCGTGAATTCCCATATCCGCCACCGCTACGGTCGCCGCCTCCGCGGTATCCACCGCCACCACCATAGCCACCACGATCACCGCCACCACCATAACCACCACCGCCGCCACGGTTGGGACGAAAACCGCCACCGCCGCCTTGCTTATCTTCGGCCTCTTTTACCACCAGCACTTTTTTACCTATAGGAAGGTCATTGAGCCCTTCAATCGCTTCTTTAGCCTCCTGTGCATTAGCCATTTCGACAAAAGCAAACCCTTTACTTTTACCGGTTTCCCTGTCCATAGCCACTTTCACGGAAGTAACGGTTCCGAATTTTTCGAAAAATTCTTCCAGCTCCGCATCATCCATGTCGTACGGTAAACCGGCAACAAAAAGTTTCATCTACTAAAATTTTAGCAAATGTAAGCAACTTACATCTGTATTCTGACACCTTATTTCCACAAATTATAACCGCCAGGGGTTATTTCCCTTCGTCAATTTTTTTTCCGGCAAAGAACCCTGCTGCCGCCCCGGCCAGCAGACCGGTCATCATCCACAACGGGGTTCCTTCAGAAGCAAAAAATCCAATGGCGAGGCCGGCTACGGCGCCTCCGATCATGAGTACGTTAACGGCTTTCCCGGTTTTTCCCTGCGGGGTTTCGGTATCATGGCTATGCCGGAACTGCCGGACATGTTCCCTGTGTTTTTTACGGTGATGTGATCTGGCCATTTTTATTTTGAAGTTACTTAATCCCCGACGAAACGGGAAGCATCTTGATAAAAATCATACAGTGCTTTCCCATTTCCTGATTTGAAACAGATCAGCCGGCAATGAAACAAACGCTTAATTTTAACAACATAAAATAAAGGCATATGCGATTTTTATCACTTTTGCTCCTTGCAATTTTCGCAGGGATGCAAAGTCAGGGTCAGCAGACACAAAAACCACCTTTGCATGGAAAAAACTGGATGGCTATAACCGGAAAGCCACTGGCAGCCACGGCGGGTTCTATCATTTTTCAAAAAGGGGGTAATGCAGTAGATGCCGCCTGTGCCATGCTGGCGGCTACCTGTACCATGTGGGATGTGTTGAGCTGGGGAGGAGAAACACAGGCGCTAATTTATAATCCCAAAACAAAAAAGGTTATTGCCATCAATGCAATGGGGATAGCGCCTTCCGGTGCCACACCTGAATTTTTTAAGAGCAAAGGGTATCAGTTCCCCCCGGAATACGGACCTTTGGCCGCTACCACTCCAGGTACAGCCGGGGGCATCTGTTATATGTTGTCCGAATATGGTACCATGAGTCTTAAAGAAGTATTGGCACCTGCAATGCAACTGGCTGCCGGATACCCGATTGAGGCACAGACGGCGAACAGTATAGAAAGAGGCAAGTCCAGAATCAAAGAATGGCCTTATAGCAGGAAAGTTTTCCTTACACATCCCGGTGAAAAAAGAGAAGCACCTGAAGCCGGGGAAATTTTTGTACAAAAAGATCTGTTACAGACACTGTCAAAAATGGTGGAAGCGGAACAGGCTGCACTCCGGCAAAAAAAATCCCGTAAGCAAGCCATTATGGCTGCATATGATCGTTTTTATAAAGGTGATATTGCCCGTGAATTTGTACGGGGTTGCAATGAACAGGGAGGGCTGATAACGATGGATGACCTGGCGCGCTGGAAACCACTGGAAGAAGAGCCCCTGACGGTAAATTACAAAGGAATAGATGTCTATAAACTACAGGCCTGGACACAGGGGCCCGTAATGTTGCAGGCGCTGAATATCCTGGAAAATACGGACCTGAAAAGTATGGGTTATAACAGTGCGAAATATATTCATACTGTTTATCAGGCGATGAACCTGAGTTTTGCCGATCGTGATTTTTATTACGGGGATCCTTATTTCCCGCCGGAGGAGCCGGTCCGGGGATTACTGAGCAAGGAGTATGCAAAACAAAGGGCCGCATTGATTAATCCGGAACGGAATGATCCGGGTACAGGTCCTGGTGATCCCTATCCGTTTCAGGGAGGGGTAAACCCCTGGCTGGAGCAGCTGAAAAATCGTGGATTCGGTACGGATAGCAGTAAACGAAATTTTGTACCCGCTCATGATAATAATGGTATTGCGCTCAATGATCCGGAGTATCTTGACCGGCTGCGCCGGGGTACCACCAGTGTGGAGGCAGCGGATAAGGAAGGCTGGGTGGTCTCTATTACTCCCAGTGGCGGCTGGTTACCAGCCTGTATTGCAGGTAATACGGGTATCGGAATGAGCCAGCGTATGCAGAGTTTTGTGCTGGAGCCCACTATTAATCCTTTTAATGTAGTCGCACCCGGAAAACGACCACGGGTTACGCTTACGCCTGCCTTGGCATTAAAAGACGGAAAACCCTATTTATCATTTGCCGTACAGGGGGGCGATACTCAGGATCAGAATCTTTTACAGTTTTTCCTGAATATGGCTGAATTCGGTATGACGGTGCAACAGGCCACTGAAGCCGCTAATATCAATTCAAACCAGCTATGGCTTTCTCTGGGAGGCACCAAAATGGATGACCGGAAACCCAAACCCGGTCATTTGTTGTTGTCGGACACAACACCAGAGAAAGTGCGGAATGAACTCCGGCAGATGGGCTACACGCTCAGTTTTGACGACCGCACCAGCGGGCCGATCAATGCCATCTGGTTTGACTGGAAACATGGAAGTTTCTGGGGTGGCAGCAGCAATCACGGTGAGGATTATGGGATAGCCTGGTAAACTATCTCACCTGCTTTAACAAAACATTGCCGGGCAAGCGGACACCGGAAGCCCGTTGGCAGTATATTTTTACATATGGCCCGTTTCAAACTGCTGTATGTTTTACTGCTGCTTCATGGAAGTGTATATGGTCAGGACCTTATAAAAGGGAAAATATATGATAAGGAAACAGATTCGGTGCTGAGCAGTGTTCATGTTATTAACCTGACCGGAAGGGTAGTGGTGGTTTCAGACAAACAAGGTCAGTATAGTATCCGTGCCGTAGAAGGTGACCGGATTATTTTCAGCGCCACAGGCTATTTCTCTGATACGGTAAAAGTGGAACACTATATGTTGTTCACCACCTACGATGTTACATTATCCATTAAGCCGGTGTTGTTGCGGACTGTTACGGTTACTGCCAGCAGTTACCAGACCGATTCAATCAACCGGCGTCAGCATTATCAATACTTATATGATCAGAAAGAACCTGGTTTAACCGGTAAGAATACACCACAAGGTTTTGGTATCAGCCTGAGTCCGGTTAGTTATTTTTCAAAAGAGGCCAGACAGCGCCGTCAGCTCCGCAAGCGTATGGCTGCTTATGAAAAAGAAGATTTTATAGATCATCAGTTTTCCGCTTCAATGGTCAGCCGGACCACTGGCTTAAAAGGAGACTCCCTGCACTTGTTTATGTATCGTTACCGTCCTTCTTACAGCTTCTGCAGGAAAAGCAGTCCGGAACAGATGCTGCTATATATAAGTGACAAATTTAAGGAGTTCAGAAACCCGCTCCGGAAAGAATCCTGACATCCATTCTCTGAAATACTAACAATCGTTATATTTGGCGACTAATAAAAACGATATGAAAGAAGTTGTTATTATTTCGGCAGTACGTACGCCCATGGGGAGTTTTGGCGGTAGCCTGAAGTCGCTGTCGGCTACACAATTGGGCGCTATAGCTATAAAAGGCGCTTTACAAAGGGCCGGCATTGCTCCGGAACTGGTAAATGATGTGTTGATGGGTTGTGTGATTCAGGCCAACCTGGGGCAGGCTCCGGCCAGACAGGCGGCAAAGTTTGCCGGTTTACCCAATGAAGTTAATTGTACTACAGTCAATAAAGTGTGTGCCAGTGGAATGAAATCAATCGCTCTTGCTGCACAGAGTATTGCCCTCGGCGATGCGGATATTGTAATTGCCGGTGGTATGGAAAGTATGAGCAATGTTCCTTTTTACAGTGACAGTATGCGCTGGGGCAATAAATATGGAAATGTAACACTGACGGACGGGCTGGCCAAAGACGGACTTACTGATGTGTATGACGGAAAGGCCATGGGGCATGCCGCCGAATTGTGTGCATCCACCTGTGGTATCAGCCGTGAAGAACAGGATGCATTTGCCATCGAAAGTTATAAACGTTCACAAACAGCCTGGGAAAAAGGACTGTTTGCCGCTGAAATAGTACCCGTTGAAATACACCAACGCAAAGGGGAACCGGTTATTTTTTCAAAAGATGAAGAACCTTATAATGTAAAATTTGATAAAATTCCTTCCTTGAATCCCGCCTTTATAAAAGACGGAACCGTGACAGCCGCCAATGCATCTACCATGAATGACGGAGCGGCTGCTTTATTGCTTATGAGTGCTGAAAAAGCCAGTGAACTGGGCCTGAATGCAATCGGAAAAATAAAGGGGTATGCAGATGCCGAGCAGGCGCCTGAATGGTTTACCACCACTCCCTCACTGGCTGTACCGAAAGCGGTTGCCAAAGCCGGTTTAAAGATGGAGGATATTTCTTATTGGGAGCTGAATGAAGCATTTTCAGTAGTGGGTATTGAAAACAGCCGGCGAATGAAACTGAATCCTGCAACGGTTAATGTCCATGGCGGTGCTGTATCACTTGGTCATCCGCTCGGATGCAGTGGTGCCCGCATTATAGTAACCCTGCTGCATGTACTCAAAGCCAATCAGGCAAAATACGGGGCGGCTGGTATTTGTAACGGGGGCGGGGGAGCCAGTGCTATGGTTATTGAAAATATAAGCTAAACTGAGCTGTCTCAGACTTTAGAAAAAGCTCAACCCGTACCGGTTGAGCTTTTTCGTATTTTCCCCTTTCCGGTAAACGTATTTTTTCTTTTCTCCCCCCGTACTAAGCCTTACCTGGATACGTTTTAGGATTTTATTCATTGTCAAAAAGAAAAAAGTCAGGGGCCGCTTAAACCCATGGCACAGGATTGTGTCTATTTACCGTAACCCACAACAATTAAACTTCAAAGCCCGTTTATGAAATCTACTCTTTTATCCTTTGTCCTCACCGTACTTGCCGTTAGCCTGGTTTTTTCTTCCTGCAAAAAGGAGAGAGGCTCCTCCGAGGATTTTACCACTGAAACATCAACCCATTCCGATGATCAGTCCCGCTTTTCCGCGGAAGTGGATGCGGTGGCCAATGACGCCAACCTGTTGCTGGAGAGTTCTGCCAGCTTTTCCGGCAGACCCGGCGACCTGAATGGTTTGATTTGTGATGCCTCCGTTGTTATTGATACAGCCGGTAATGCCCGGACGATTACCATTACTTATGACGGTACCAACTGCCTGGGCAACCGCACCCGGACTGGTACTATCGTGATTTCTATGGCGCAAGCCACCCGCTGGAGAAATGCCGGTGCATCTATAAGTGTGACCTATCAGAATTTTAAGGTTACACGTACCCGTGACAACAAAAGTATAACCGTAAACGGTACTCAAACCTTTACCAATGTTTCGGGTGGTTTGTTAATTGAGCTTCCTGTCCGTGGAAGTATTACCCATACAATTACCAGCAGCAATATGTCTGTAACGTTTGATGATGGGAGCCAGCGGACCTGGCAGGTAGCCCGCCAACGCGTATTCTCCTTATCCGGCGCGGTGGTATCCATTACCATCAGCGGCATGCACACGGAAGGAGGAGTAACCGGAATTGCAGAATGGGGGACGAACCGGTTCGGCCGCGGCTTTACCACCGTTATAGCGGAACCCGTTGTATTAAAATCTGATTGCAGTTTCCGTGCCGGAAGTGGAAAAGTAACACACAGTACGGCCGCCTATTCCGCTACCACTACATTAGGACTTGATTCAACAGGGACGGCTACTACCTGTCCCGGTACCGGTAATTATTATATGAAAATCAGCTGGACCGGTCCGGGCGGTAATACCCGCACCGTTATTCTCCCTTATTAATACCTTTAACCATTAAACCAGGGCCGGCCTTACAAGGCCGGCCATTTTTTTGTTACTTTGCTGCATGGCTGCCATTTTAATCAAAAATATCAGACTACTGGTCAATACACCAGCGGAGAATATGTTACTACGGGGCAGCCAGCTGGCCACACTTCCCTGTATTGAAAATGCTTACCTCGTGTTGGAGGACGGCCTGATAACCGGAATGGGGGAAATGAAGGAACTGGTGAATCCGGAAAAGCAGTTTGGTACCGTGACGGATGCAACAGGTCAGTTCTTGCTCCCCTGCTGGTGCGACAGTCATACCCACCTCGTATTTGCCCGCAGCCGAGAGGAAGAATTTATTGATAAAATTAAAGGATTGAGTTACGCGGAGATTGCCGCCAAGGGAGGAGGCATTCTGAATTCTGCCTTGAAACTGCAGGAAGCCACCCCGTCACAACTTTTCAATAGTGCCTGGAAACGACTGGAAGAAATCAGTCAGACGGGAACAGGGGCGGTGGAAATTAAAAGCGGTTATGGATTAACGGTAGAGGGCGAATTGAAAATGTTGCGGGTGATTAAAAAACTTAAGGAAAAATCACCTTTAATTATCAGGTCAACCTTTCTCGGTGCACATACTTACCCTTTAGCCTATAAAGACAATCACCAGGGCTATATTGATCTGATTATCCGGGAAATGCTCCCGGTGATTGCCCGGGAAAAACTCGCCGATTTTATTGATGTTTTCTGTGAAACCGGTTTTTTTTCTGCTGCCGAAACAATGGAGATCTGTAAAGCGGGCATGGCCCTGGGTATAAAACCAAAGATACATGCCAACCAGCTTCATTTGTCGGGCGGGACACAGGCGGGCGTTGAGCTTGGTGCCTTAAGTGTAGACCACCTGGAGACGATGGATGATGCGGCAATCCGGTCTTTGGCGGGCTCATCAACTATCGGAACATTATTACCTACCGCGGCATTCTTTCTCCGGATGCCCTTTCAGCCGGCCCGCCAATTGATTGAAGCGGGTTGTGCCATTGCGATAGCTTCTGATTATAACCCGGGATCGTCGCCATCAGGCAATATGAACCTGGTAGCGGCAATGAGCTGTATTCAAATGAAAATGCAGCCGGAAGAAGTGATTAATGCGGGTACAATAAACGGCGCTTTCGCTATGGAGGCTGAAAAAGAAGCGGGCAGTATAATGATCGGGAAAAAGGCAAACCTGATTTTTACTAAACCGGTACCCTCACTGGCATACCTGTTTTATGCATTCGGTAATTCACATATTGATAAAGTGATGATAAACGGTGAATTTATATGATAAAAAAATACAGCCTGCTGGCAGTACTTGCTGTCTTTTGTTTGTATGTATCCGGACAGTCACCGGTTGCCACACCGGATTGTGCCGCATTCAGAACCGGTGATTATCTGTATACGGATACGGCGAATATCACCTGGACACTGAAACGTACCAAACACAGACAAGTGCAAAAAAGTATGCGTACCGGGGCTGTCATAAAATTTAAAATCATGTGGCTCAGCTCCTGTGAATACAGGCTTACCCAGGTCTGGACCAGTGATCGGTCATTACGAAAGTGGAACAGGGCTAATTTTTCCTACCAGATTGTTGGCACCACAGCCGGTAGTTATACGTACAGTTGTATTTGTAAAGGCAGTCCGAGTATACAAGGAACGGTGGTCAGAGCAGTAAATTAACAATCAACTCATATTATCCCGGCATACAAGTTGTATATTCGAACCAATGCTCAGGCTACGAAAAAAAAGACCCGGCTTTTTCGAAACAATTATCAACAAGAATGAAGTACTGCAGACGGATGACCGTGCAGCAGGACTTCAATTCCTCGTATCGTTTATTAATGAGCTTCGGCCGGCACCCGGAAAACATAAGAAAGTAGCCGGGACAAATATGCAACAGGTAACTATACTGTTAAAACAGGAACCTGTACTGCTTGCCAATCTGCAACAAGCCATTTTTTCACAACTGGTCAACAGCAAACTCAGTCCGGCATTGACGGAAAGCGGCATTCCCTTGTCCCGGGGTTTCTGGCAGGAACTGGCCAACCGGCTCAAACATAAACTGATCCCGGAATTGCAGGAAGAAACGGATTTCCTGTACGTTATAAACAGTGTTTTTTATAAAAAATCGGATTACCAGTGGGTGGAAAGTATACCCCGACAGGATTGGATCGCTTTTTTTGAAACACTTGGTATCCGTTTCAGCACCGGGGCCGTACGGATTAAAAATGAATTACTGGCTTCATTGAAAATGCTATCTTTCCAGGTAGCGCAACTCGGACTTGAAAGAGACGTGCTGAACTACCTGCCCGAAAAAGAACGTAATCACCATACGGCATTTGTACGGCAGCATTACCTGGTACATGAACTGGAGCAGGTACTCGCCGGTGAACCTGACCAGGCAAGTATCAGCCGCACCAGTACTGCTTTAAAAGAGTTGATTGATGCCAGCCATACCTTACTCGACTATATCCGTGAAAGTCATTCGGAGAAAGGGGCCAGTATACAGCAGACGTACCTGCTGATGATTCTGACCAACCGGTTGCAGCGGATGATGCTGATCGCCGATATACTGGATGCGGATAACCAGTTCGATACCGGCCGTTTTGCGGATATATTCCGTTTACTGGTACGTAATGAAAAACGGAAAAACAGTATCAAGGAATTTCTTTCACAGGGATTGGGCTACCTGGCTTATCAGATAGCGGAACACAAGGGAAACAAAGGGCATAAATATATAACAGAAACCAGGGTTGATTATTACAAAATGATCCGTTCTGCCATGTGGGGCGGCTTTATTATTTCTTTTACGGCAATACTCAAAAACCTGATCGGAAAACTTAAACTCGCGCCCTTTCCGCTCGGCTTTTTATATAGTCTGAATTACAGCGCAGGCTTTATTCTTATTGAAGAAACAAAATCAACGCTGGCCACTAAACAACCGGCTTTTACCGCCAGTGCGGTAGCCGGATCGCTGGATACAAAAAAATTAGAAGGGGAGCCGGATCTGGATGGTCTTGCCGCAACGGTTGCAAAAGTTTCAAGAAGTCAGATTGCTTCTTTCTTTGGTAACCTGGTTATAGTTTTCCCGCTGACATTTTTATTAGCCTGGGGATATCATCAGCTCAGTGGAAGTAAAATTGCGGATGGGGCTGCCGCTTTTAAACTGCTTAAAGACCAGCATCCCTGGCGAAGCCCTGCCTTGTTGTACGCCTGTTTTACAGGTGTCTTTTTGTTTGTCAGCGGTATCATTGCCGGTTATTGGCAAAACAAAGTGCAGTATGGACAAATCAGGGAGCGGTTGATCCGGCACCCGGCGTTGAAAATTTCATTTTCACAGCAGCGACTGACACGACTGGCGGATTATGTGGAGAAACATATAGGTGCCCTTGCCGGCAGTATTGCCTTGGGATTTTTTCTCGGCTTTTCAGGAGTGATTGGTAAAATTTTCGGGATCCCTTTTGATATCCGGCATATCACCATTGCTTCCGGCAATGTATCCATCGGCCTTTATGGAACAGGCATCAATACGGTTCCTCCTTATTTTATGATGGCCGTTTTAGGGGGCGTACTGGGAATCGGATTCCTGAATTTCCTCGTCAGTTTTGCCCTGGCATTTATGGTTGCAATTAAGTCCCGCGGTATTCACTTGTCACAATATCCACGGTTGTTCACTACAATTCTACGCTACCTGTTCCGGCATCCGCGTCATTTTTTTCTGCCGGAGCGAAAACCCCTGATTGCGCAGTATAAGCCTCTTTCCGGCAATGAAGAAAGTCCACAGTAAGTCATGTATCCGCTTAATTTCCGGCAACTGATATTCCTCAGGTGAACATTTTTCCGGAATGGCTACATTTGAAAGAACGGGATAAGTAACCCGTTTCTTTTACAATGGAAAGAAGAACAGTCATAAAAACGATGGGACTGATCGGGGGTAGTAGTCTGCTGCCGTCCGTACTTTCAGCATTTCTAACCGGTTGTGCCGGTAAGGATATGCGGGAATATACTCCCGTTTTTTTCAGCAAGGAAGAATACATGCTGGTACAATCGCTGGTTGATATCATATTACCGGCAACGGTTACCCGGTCCGCCAGTGAAGTAAATGTGCCTGTTTTCCTCGATAAAGTCTTTCAGCAATGTATAGCACCGGATGAGCAGAAAGCCATTCATGAAGGCTTGTCCGGCCTGGCAAAAGTATGGGAGCAAACAACGGATAATACGATAGTAGTAAAAGAGCTGGATGAAAAAGCATTTGGAAAAAAAGAAGCCAATGGGTGGTTTCGTACATTCAAAAAATACAGCCTGATCGGTTATTTTACGTCTCAGGAAGGAGTGACGAAAGCTTCGAATTATGTAAAATTTCCGGAGGCGTACAAAGGAGATATTCCTGCCACGGAAGATACCCTGAATTACGGCAAAACCACTTTACACTATTAAAACAGCATCATGCCCGGATTTACAATACTCGGAAAGGCGGAAAAAGGCAATCATTATGATGCCATCGTGATCGGCTCAGGAATCACCGGTGGAATAGCCGCCAAAGAACTTACGGAGAAAGGATTAAAAGTACTGGTGCTGGAAAGAGGCAGAATGGTGGAGCATATAAAGGATTATCCCACTGCACAGATGGATCCCTGGGAGTTCCCGCTGGCGAATATGGTGAGTCTGGAAGAACAGAAAGACTATTATGTGCAGAAGGATATTTACATTTTCGGACAGGATGCAAAACATTTCCTGGTCAAAGACACAGAACATCCATTTGTGCAGGAGAAGCCTTTTTCCTGGCAGCGGGGCTATCAGTTGGGTGGCCGCTCTTTGTTATGGTCCAAACACTGTTACCGGCTGAGTGATCTGGATTTTGAGGCCAATCAAAAAGAGGGAGTAGGGATCGATTGGCCCATCCGGTATAAAGATATTGCTCCCTGGTACGATCATATCGAGTCGTATGTGGGCATCAGTGGTAACCGGGATGGCATAGCCCAGATACCCGATGGCCAGTTTCTCCCGCCTTTTGAAATGAATGTATTTGAGCAACATATCCGGGAACGGATGAAAAAGGTTTTTCCTGAAAGAGACCTCGTGATCGGACGGATGGCCATCCTGACAAAAGATCATAATGGCAGAAACCGCTGTCATTCCCGGAATCTCTGCTACCGGGGATGTATATACGGAGCGCCATATTCCAGCAATTCTGCGGCATTACCGGATGCTGCTAAAACCGGCAACCTTACCCTTCGCCCTTTTTCCATAGTGGATAGTCTGATCTATGACAGCAAATCCCGCAAACTGAAAGGCGTGCGGATTATTGATACGGAGACTAAAAACGTCATTGAGTTTTATTCCTCCCTGGTTTTTCTGAATGCATCCACTATTGGCAGTACACAGATCCTGTTGCAATCCGCCACAACAGAGTTTCCGGATGGATTGGCCAATTCCAGCGGGGTTCTGGGTCATTACCTGATGGATCATCATGCTGGTATTGGTGCCACAGCCGGATACAGCGGATTACAGGATCATTTTTATTACGGACAACGGCCCGCCAGTGTGTATATACCCCGGTTCAGAAATATAAACGGGAAAGAAAAGGATTATATCCGTGGTTTCAGCTATGAGAATTATACCAGTCGCAGCGACTGGACCCGCGGCATGTATAAAGCTGGTATCGGAGCGGAATGGAAAGAATCGCTTACTCACCCGGGCGAATGGGTTGCCTATTTTGAAGCGTATGGTGAGACCCTGCCGGTATTTACCAATACCGTTTCACTCAGTAAGGAGCAAAAAGATAAATGGGGTATACCCTTGCCTGTCATTTCCATGGAATACGGCGAGAATGAAAAGAAAATGCGGGTGGATATGCAGGACTCAGCTGCAGCCATGCTCGAAGCGGCTAAAATGGATTGGGTGCATAAGTTTGATTATGGATTGATGCCCGGTTCTGTAATTCATGAAATGGGAACAGCCAGGATGGGAAATGATCCCAAAACAGCTGTATTGAATAAATGGAATCAGTCACACGATATTAAAAATCTGTTTGTAACCGATGGTTCCTGTATGGTTTCTTCTCCTTGCCAGAACCCGTCACTTACATATATGGCACTTACAGCAAGGGCTTGTGATTATGCCGTGCAGGAATTGAAAAAAGGAAATATATAAATCAGTCTGATTAATGATCATGCTCAATACACAAAGACTATAATTCGGGTTTTTTTGCACCCGATGAAAACAGATCCTTTTTTGAAAGAAAATAAAACAGCATATGATGTAGCCTGGATTTACTGGCGGGCCGTGCAGATGATCTGCTGGCTGGCCGGTTTTGCACTGCTGCTTACTTTATTTATTCAACCCGCACTTGGCATTACCTTACTCTGGAATGTTCTTATACCTGTGGCCCCCCTGTTGTTAGTAGTAGCTACAGGAGTATGGAGAAATATCTGTCCGCTTGGTACCACTTCTTTATTACCCGATCGTTTCGGAGTGGCTGGCAAACTGAAACTGACGAACCGGGATCAGTCATGGCTGCATCTTTTTGGTGTAATCCTGCTATTGCTGATTATACCTTTACGGCATGTGCTTTTCAATACTGATGGAAGAGCCACCGGATTTATCCTTATCTTATTGGGATCCGTAGCCTTTTCCTCCGGTTTATTCTTTGAACGTAAATCGGCCTGGTGTTCCGGCATCTGCCCGGTGCATCCGGTGGAGAAACTTTATGGCAGCAAACCATTTGCCAGTATGTTGAATGCACATTGTGCGGATTGTATCCGTTGTTCTGTACCCTGCCCGGATTCCACACAAAACAGCCGCCCTTTTCTGCAGGACAACACGGTAATATCCAGGATTACTGAGACTTTATTGGTTGGTATTTTTCCGGGTTTTATCTGGGGTTGGTTCCATACACCTGATTATACAGGGATGACTGGCTGGCAACACCTCGGGCAGATTTATGGATGGCCATTGTTAGCAGGGGCAATCACTGCCCTGATGTATGAATTACTCCGCTTTATGTTGATTGAACAGCGGACTTTGCTGATCCGTTTTTTTGCTGCCGCGGCTGTATCCTGTTATTATTGGTTCCGTCTGCCCATATTATTCGGGTTTAGTCAGCTCGATACACATGGCCGGTTATTCAATCTGAAGGGGATCATACCCAACTGGGTGATCACCCTGCTGGCTATTACGATGATCCTGTTTTTTGGATGGTGGTTGCTGATCAGGGGGAATATAAAATACAGCTGGGCTATACGACCAAAACTTTTGAAAAATAGGTAGATTTATACAATGCAACAAGGCTGTTTCTCAAAAACGGACATTTTTTAAATAAAGCACTTATCCTGGGTGCATTTTGCCTGCCGGATTTCCCCGTACAAATAATATCTTAGTATTTAAATTAACGTTCATGCAACCCATTATCGAATGTGTTCCCAATTTCAGCGAAGGTGTTGACCTTAATGTCATCCGTCAGATTACTGACCAGTTGGAGACTGTTGAAGGTGTGCGATTACTCAATGTGGATCCCGGAAAAGCCACGAACAGAACCGTTGTTACATTTGTCGGTCATCCGGAAGCCGTGGTCGAAGCGGCCTTCCTGGCCATAAAAAAGGCAGGGGAACTCATCGATATGAGTAAACACAAAGGGGAGCACCCTCGTATGGGGGCCACGGATGTATGTCCGCTGATCCCGATTGCCAATATCAGTATGGAAGAAACGGCGGCGTATGCACAAAAGCTGGCCAAACGGGTAGGGGAGGAATTACAAATTCCGGTCTATCTCTACGAATCCGCCCAGCCGGATAAAACCCGGAGTAATCTTTCGGTTATACGTGCGGGTGAATATGAAGGCTTTTTTAAAAAGATCAAAGATCCGCAATGGAAACCGGATTCCGGCCCTGCGGAATTTGATGCTAAAAGGGGTGGTACGGTGATCGGTGCCCGTGACTTCCTGGTGGCGTATAATGTAAATCTGAATACCACCAGCACCCGCCGGGCCAATGCGGTAGCGTTTGATGTACGGGAAGCCGGACGGAATGTGGTGGTGAACGGGGAGAAAGTAAATCAGCCCGGCAGTCTGAAATCGGTCAAAGCCATTGGCTGGTTTATCGAAGAATACGGCGTAGCCCAGATCAGTATGAATCTTACCAATATCAATATAACCCCGTTGCATATAGCGTTTGATGAAGTATGTAAGAAAGCCGATGCACGGGGTATTCGTGTTACCGGTTCTGAACTGGTGGGATTGGTGCCCCTGAAATCGTTAACCGATGCAGGCCGCTATTTTTTGCGTAAGCAAAAAAGATCAACAGGTGTTTCCGAAAAGGAACTGATCAAAATAGCCGTAAAGTCAATGGGGCTGGATGAACTGGGTCCGTTTAAACCGGAAGAAAGGGTTATAGAATATATGCTGCGAATTCCGGCCGACAGCAAACTGGTCAATATGAATCTCACCGCTTTTGCCGATGAAACGGCGAGTGAAAGTCCTGCCCCAGGGGGTGGTTCCATCTCTGCTTATGTCGGTGCGCTAGGTGTTTCCCTCGCTACCATGGTAGCAAATCTGTCATCACATAAAAAAGGATGGGATGAACGCTGGGAGGAATTCAGCGATTGGGCGGAAAAAGGGGAAGCTCTGAAAAATGAACTTGTAAAACTGGTGGATGCAGATACCCGGGCTTTTAATAGGATCATGGAAGCGTTTGGCTTACCCAAATCAACCGATGGGGAGAAAGCGATCCGCAGCAAGGCCATACAGGAGGCCACCCGTTTTGCCATTGATATTCCCTTCCAGGTCATGGAGTCGGCGTTTAAAAGCCTGGAAGTGATCAAAGCCATGGCCGAAACCGGCAACCCCAATTCGGTATCAGATGCCGGTGTAGGTGCCCTTTGTGCCCGGTCTGCGGTAATGGGCGCTTTTATGAATGTCCGGATCAATGCCGCCGGTTACGACGATAAAGGCTTTGTGGAAGAAATCGTAAACAAAGGCCGGGAGATTGAACAGAAAACAATAGCTTTAGAACAGGAGATACTCAGAGTGGTCAACGAAAAGATAGGCCTGTAACCTTATACCCGCTTTCCACCTGTATTCCCTATTCTCTATTTACTATTCTCTATTTTCTATTCTCTCCATATGAAGCACCTCAAGATCTACAACAAACAGGACATCCTCTCCCTGACTAGAATCCGTCGTTTTGAAACTAAAGTGGGAGAGCGGCTGAATACGATATTCGATGCCGATCAACTGGTTAAATCCATTGAGGGTTCAGCGTCCCGGTATGTTTTGTTTGGAATACCGGAAGATCTGGGTGCTAAGGGAAATTTTGGTACAGGTGGAGCAGATACTCTCTGGATTCCGTTTTTGCAGAGCTTTTTTAATCTGCAAAGCAATGACTTTTTTGACGGCAATGAAGTGTTGATCCTGGGCCATTTCGATTTTGGCGACATCCAATACCTGATTGATACGACGGCTAAAGGAGATGAAGAAAGGATTGAAGCGTACCGGCATGCCGTACAGACTATCGACGACGAAGTGGAGAAGCTGGTGAAAATCATTACCGAAGCAAAGAAAATTCCGATTGCGATTGGCGGAGGTCATAATAATTCATACCCGCTGATAAAAGGTGCTGCAAAAGGCTGGCATAAAGCGGGAATAATACCTCTGGCGCAAATAAACTGCATTAACCTTGACGCACATGCTGATTACCGGCCCATGGAAGGAAGACATAGTGGAAATGCCTTCCGTTATGCGGAAGAAGACGGCTACCTGCAAAAATACTGTGTGATAGGTCTGCATGAAAATTATATACCCCAGAACAGCTGGGTGGATATTGTCAATAATCCCTTTATTGACTGTATCACTTTTGAAGACATTTTTATACATGATAAACGGACTTTCCTGCAGGCGGTGGCCCATGCAACCGGTTTCACGGAAGATACACTGACGGGTATTGATGTGGATCTGGATGCCATTCAGCATACACTCAGCAGTGCCATGACGCCGGTTGGCGTTACCCCTGTACATGCCCGTAAATTTGTGTCCTTTGCGGCAGCCGACTGCAAACCCGCTTATTTATATATATGTGAAGGAGCATCCCGTCTTGCAGACGGCCGCACAGACAGCAGCAGTGGCAAGCTGGTCAGTTACCTGGTCAGTGATTTTGTAAAAGCGCGGACGACCTGATCAAAAAACGGTTGATGTCAGTTTAATATCCGACTGGCTGAAGGCTTTCCCAAACCTTTTTTTCATGGCAGCCGCTTTCCTGGTTTCATGCCTTGAATTCAGTGCCTGCCAGTAACCAAACAAAGCCCAGCCATTTTCATTATTTACTGCAAGGTCATCTTCCAGAATTTCTATGGCTTCATCTGTTCGTCCTGCTTTAAGATATGCATCCGCCAGATAATGTCTTGGATTCAGCAACCAGTCGCGGGGCTCATTATACACCATCTGCATTTCCGTTATTACTGCGGAACGGAATGCAGCTATCGCCGCTGCCGGTTTTTTTTCCTCCTGAAGGATAGTGCCGCTCAGTAAATCACAGGCAATATGTACCCCGTCAATAGCCGGAGAAAACGGGCTAAAAGGCAACTCTAAAACAGTATCTTTTGCAAGCCGGTGCATTTCTGACAATGCGTTTCGGGCCTCCTTTATTTTCCGGCTCTTTACAAAAGCCATACCCTGGCCAAAATGCCAGAGAATGCGACTGTAGGTTTGATTTTCCGGAGGTGCTTTCCTTTTTAACAAAGCGTTCCATTGGCCAAAGCGGATATCGTTTAAAACCGGTGTCATGTAGATATACTGAATAACGTTACCCAATGCTCCCGGAAATTCAAGGTACCCCGCCGGTATGCTTTCTACAAGTTCCGCCGCAGATGCTGTGGCGCTGGACTGTCTTCCGGCCATCATTGCGCTGTTGACCTGCATATGCAGGTTATGAATACTATACAGAAAATCAGCTCCGGTAACCGGGGCAAATAAGGAAATGCTTTGTTTATAACTGGATACTGCCATTTCATTCACAAGTACTCCTTTGTTATAGTCACCCGTTCGCAGGTATATATGAGAAGGCATGTGAACGGTATGCGATAAGCCGGGTGTAAGTTTTCCCAACCGGTCAGCACTGGGTAATGCTTTTGTTGCAAATGGGGATGGTTCCATCACATGAATATAGTAGTGATTCAACCCCGGATTTCCCGGTGTGGATGCCAATGCTTTTTCCAGTACCTCCCGGATACGTGGTGTCCAAGGTTGCGGACTACCATCAGGGAGCCATAAATTCCATGGATGTTCCAGCATCATGGCATCAGCGTACAAGGCGGCCACATCCGCCTGTTCAGGAAACTGTTGATAAAGCCCGGCCATTCCGGCGGTATATTTTTCATTCAATTCTTTACGGTTAATATCGGCGGAATCAGCCGTATAACGTATACTCATTACATCAATCAGTGCTTTTTCAAGTGCCGTAGCCGAACCCGTATTTTTTTGTGCCAGGCGTACTGCGTCCAGCGCATCAGGTGACGCGGCATAGCCCATGTCATTGATATTGGGGCCATACGCGAGTGCCTGTGCCCAATATATTATGGCACATTCAGGATCAAACCGGGCTGCCTTTTTAAAAGAAGCCATTGATTCGATTATGTGAAAACTGTAATACATATTGATGCCCTGGTTAAAATAAAACCGGGCACTGTCATTATTGCTGCTGATTTCCCATTGGTAATTGCCGGCACCTGGTATCGGGGGAATATCCGTCTCTTCCAGCCATTGACTGATTGCCTCCCAATCCGGGCTGCAACGGATCACGCGTAAGGACGATTGCGGTCCTGAACTATGTAAAGGAAAGGATTTGCTGCTGTCTGTAAAGGAAAAGGCAAGTGCGGCTGTAACAAATGCCAATATAGTCAGCATAAGCAATGTAGACTTCATGGTCGTTGGTTTGAGTACTATAAAGTACAACAAAACCAGCGGCTGCCGAAAATAAAATATGCACCCTGCAAAGGGTCAGCTTTCGAGTTCCATTATTTTTTCAAAAAGCTGCTCATATTGTTTGTTTAATGAAGCAAGTTCCTGTTCTGCTTTTTTGTACGCGGTTTCCGCTTCCACAAACCTGTTTTTATCGGAATAGGTTGCCGGATCCGACAAGGAGGCTTCCAGTTCCGACTTTCGGGTATTCAGCCCGGCTATCTGTTCTTCCAGGTGCTGAAACTGCTTTTGCAGGCGTTGTAATTCTTTTTTCTTATCCTTGTCGATAGCAGTTCCCTGGACCGGTTTTTCGGTCACTTTCGGGGGTGGAGGAGTGGTAACTTTTTTTACCTCAGTCTGTCTGACGGGTTCCGTGTTTTTTTCCTGCTTTTTATTCTCCATCTCCTGTTTGGCCATTCTCTCTTTCCAGGCCACCCATTCTTCATAACCTCCTTTAAATTCCTTGATGTCATGATCCACAATTTCCCAGATCTTATTCGCGGTTTTTGATACGAAATAACGGTCATGACTAACCAGGATAATGCTGCCCTGGTACCTGTTCAGCGATTCAATCAGCAGGTCGCAACTATGCATATCAAGGTGGTTCGTTGGTTCATCCAGCATCAGGAAGTTGGCTTTGCTGACAATTACCTTTGCCAGCGCCACCCGCGCTTTTTCACCTCCGCTCAGTATCCGGATTTTTTTATCCGCATCATCCCCGCTAAACAGAAAGCAACCCAGCAAACCGCGTAATTCCAGTTCAGTCATCTGGCTGCCGCATTCCTTCATTTCATCCAGAATCGTATTGTTGATATTGAGGGCTTCAAGCTGATGCTGGGCATAAAAACTTTCTTCCACATTATGGCCCCATTTCCTTTCTCCCTGGGAAAATTGTTCCACGCCGGCTATAATCCGGAGCAGGGTGGACTTCCCCTTACCATTGGCTCCGATCAGCGCGATTTTATCGCCACGGTCGATTTCCACTGAACTGTTATGGATAATAACATTGTCTCCGTAAGCTTTTGACACATTATGCAGTTCCACCAGTACTTTTCCGGGTTGTTTATCCACCCTGAAATTGATCCGTATATCCGGTCGTTCAATTTCCGCTTCTTCAATCCGGTCCAGTTTATCCAGTTTCTTCATAATACTCTGCGCCATAGCCGCTTTACTGGCTTTGGCCCGGAACCGTTCCACCAGCCGTTCATTCTGCCGGATATAATCCTGTTGATTTTCGTAGGCTTTCTGCTGCATTTCCACCCGGATGGCTTTCTCCTTTTCGTAATAATCATAATTGCCGGTGTAGATATGCAGTTGTTGCTGGTATACTTCCACAATCTTGGTTACCATCCGGTTCAGGAAGTATTTATCATGACTGACAATAACCACGGAACCCTGGTAATGGATCAGGTATTTTTCCAGCCACTCAATAGAAGGCAGGTCAAGGTGGTTGGTCGGCTCATCCATCAGCAGCAGATCGGGTTGTTGCAGGATCATTTTGGCCAGGAGTACCCGCATCCGCCATCCCCCGCTGAATTCTTTATAAGGGCGCTGCAGGTCAGCATTGGCAAACCCCAGTCCCTGGAGTACTTCCTCGGTTTTATGATGAATATTATACCCGTCCAGTGTATCCATTTCGTGGAGCCGGTCACTGTATTCATGCAGGGTTTTTTCATCCCCGGTTCTTTCCAGTTCATGCCCCAGCTCCTCAATTTCCTTTTCCAGTTGTAATACCCGTTCAAATGCCCCCAGGGCTACCTGCAGAATTGACTCTTCTGTATCAAAACTCAACAGGTCCTGGTGCAGATACCCGATAGAAGTTGTCCGGCTTCTTTCCACCGTTCCGGCGGAAGGCTGGTATTGACCCACCAATAACTTCAGCAGGGTGGATTTACCCGTACCGTTATAGCCGATCAGGCCGATACGTTCACCCGGCTGTATATGCCAGGTGGCCTCGTCCACAATTACACGGGCACCAAACTCAAAAGTCACATTCTGAAATCCTGCGAGCATATAAAAAATTTAACAGGTTGCAAAAATAACGGATTAGCAGTTCAGGTAAGAGGCGTTTATCTTTGCGGAGCAATTTTCGTCATTCCCGGTATCGGGAATACCCAAAACCGGAACAACCCGGCACCGGCCAACCATTCGAAAAATCCTTTGTTATTGAAAATATGCGTAGTGTAATAGCTGTTCTTTTTTTCCTGTTCCTGGTCAATGCCTGTGCGGCCCAAAACCGGTTTACCCTGAATGGCTATGTGAAAGACAGTCTTTCAGGAGAATCCGTTATCGGTGCCACACTATCCGTTAACGGACAGTCAAAGGCCGTAACCAGCAACCAATATGGCTTTTACTCTATTACACTCGAAGAAGGAGAATACAATATCCAGGTCTCCCATGTTTCATATGAAGGCCATTCTTTCCAGCTACATTTACACAGTAACCAGTCTTATAATGTACACCTGCTCTCCAGATCGGCATCCATTGGTGAAGTTGTGGTATATAGTAAAAAGAGGGACGGGAATGTCCGGAATGCCCAAATGGGCCGGATTGATTTATCGATGAATCAGGTCAGGGCGATCCCTGCTTTTATGGGGGAAGTGGATATTCTAAAAGCCATACAGTTATTACCAGGCGTGCAGAGTGCAGGAGAAGGGAATGCCGGCTTTTATGTAAGAGGCGGCGGGCCCGATCAGAACCTGATTATGCTGGATGATGCCGTGGTATATAATACCGGGCACCTCTTTGGCTTCTTTTCCATTTTCAATGGTGATGCGATAAAGAATATATCACTTATAAAGGGGGGAATGCCGGCTCAGTACGGGGGGCGATTATCATCCGTACTGGATGTAACTATGAAAGACGGCAACAGTAATAAGTTCCAGACTGAAGGGGGGATCGGGCTGATTGCTTCCCGGTTTTCCGTACAAGGCCCCGTAGTAAAAAACAAAGCGTCCTTTATCGTATCGGCACGGCGTACTTATATTGATGCCTTGGTTAAGCCATTCGTGAAAAAGAGCAGCAGTTTTTACGGATCGGGCTATTACTTTTATGATCTGAATGCCAAGATTAATTACCGGTTTTCCGAAAAAGACAGGATCTATCTCAGTGGCTATTTTGGCCGGGATGTATTTGACTTTAAAAATGCGAAACGCTCTTTCAATACCAGCATCCCCTGGGGTAACTCCACAGCCACCCTGCGCTGGAATCATGTTTTCAGTCCCCGGCTTTTTGCCAATACCACAGCGGTTTACAATGACTACAATTTTAAATTTTCGGCCAGCCAGGAGAATTTTGAAATCGGACTGTATTCAGGTATCCGGGATATGACATTGAAATCGGATTTTGACTACTACCCATTACCCAACCATAAACTGAAATTCGGTGGGCTGCTGACTTTTCACAAGTTTATTCCCAATGTGGTAACGGGGCGACAGGATTCAGTTGTATTTACCCCCAATAATGAAGGCGCGAAATATGCGGCAGAAGCTGCGCTGTATTTACAGGACGACTGGGAAATCGGAACAAAAATTAAAATTAACTACGGATTGAGATGGAGCCGGTTTACACAAACGGGTCCCTACATAAAATATGTACGTGACAGTAACGGCAATAAAACTGACAGCACGGTATATAACAACCTGGAAGCCGTAAAACATTATGGCGGTCTGGAACCCCGGCTGACAGTAAGACTGGCACTGACAGACGCCAGTTCCGTAAAAGCGGCCATCACCCGGAATTACCAGTATATACACCTGGTTACAAATGCAGGCACCACATTGCCGACCGATTTATGGGTACCCAGTACATACATGGTGCGTCCCCAACTGAGCTGGTTATATTCCGCCGGTTATTTCCGCAATTTCAGGGACAATACATTCGAGACATCCATAGAAGTTTATTATAAGGAAATGCGTAACCAGCTGGAGTATAAAGAAGGGTACACGCCATCACTTGCTGACCCGGAAGAAGAGTTTGTTTCAGGAAAAGGATGGAGTTACGGAGCCGAACTGCTGATAAATAAAATTAAAGGTAGATATACAGGGTGGATCGGTTATACCTGGTCCAGAACCTGGCGAAAGTTTCCGGATTTAAATGACGGAATCCGTTATCCCGCCCGTTACGACCGCCGGCATGATATCTCTGTTGTAAATAATTACGAATTGAATAAAAAATGGAAACTGGGTGCCGTTTTTGTATATGGATCCGGAAATGCCATTACCTTACCTGAACGTTTCTATATACTCAATGGTACCCTGACACAGGAGTACAGCCGTATTAATCAATACCGGATGAAAGCCTATCACCGGCTGGATTTTTCTGCAACCTATACGCCGGTACCCCGGAAAAAAAGGAAGGTCAGCAGTAGCTGGGTATTTAGCGTGTATAATCTGTACAGCAGGATGAATCCATATTTCCTTTATTTTGATCAGGAAGGAAGTGTTATTTCCAACGACCTGCGGGTAACCACGAAACAAGTTTCTCTTTTTCCGGTTTTGCCTTCCGTTACCTGGAATTTCAAATTCTGACCAGGCACAAAAAAACCCGGCAGAAACCAGGTCTTTTTGCGTCAATAAATTAAGGAATTCAAAATTGTTTTCAATATGAAGTTACATATAGTATTCTTGCCGGCAAATTATGTAGTGTCGAATTTTAACTACAGCTGCGGAATTTTATTGATAACTATTATTTTATTGTAATATGAATGCATGATAAACGCAAAAAAGTATCAGGTTGCTAAAGTAGTATCATCCTATTTAACCGCTGACACCGGTTTTTCATAAACAAACCTGACCATCGCGTTCTTTTGCTCGTCAGATGTCAGGTACAATTGATATCGTTTATTGCCGGCCGTTACAATCATCAATGCCGTATTGGGCGGAATCGTACCTAAGTTTTCGCCGACCATAATTACTTCCTGTACATTCCTTTTTTCATCCACCCTGATATTGACGTGTATGGGTTGTGTTTTCAGCATCCGGTTTGAAACCACCGGCATATTATTCACGTAAACAGAGATTGTATCCCCGTCAATCTGCCCATTATCGAAAAACTCAATTTTAATATTTCCTGAATCTACTTTGATCTCTTTTACCAGCTCAGCTTTCCGTTTAACCAGTGCTGCCGGTAATTTCAGTTCCGGCTTGAAAGTAGCCCGTTCAAACCGGTTTAAAACAATAGAGCCCGGTTCACAGATTGTTTTCCCGTCAATCGCCTTACCGGTAGGAGTAGACCATGTACCTCTTAATTGTTCTTCCGTTACCACATTGCCGCTGCCTTTATGAAAAGTCAGCTGATAGGTCTTTATGCAGGGTACACAATCCTCTTTTATTTTAAATGTAGTGATGCCGATTTCCCGAATGCTGATCTGATTGCTGTCACGGTTATACGTTCCTTCAAAATTTTCTTTTACGTAATTCATGGAATCGGAAAAGTGATACACCGTTCCTGAGATGCGGGAACCTGCGCCCTGAATCTGCATTTCAATATTATAAACCGGGAAACAACCGGAGGGGGCCATAACCAGTTTCCCCTTCCAGATACCGTTAATATCCTGCGCTACCAGGCTGCCTGTGGTAAACAGTAATAGTATAAACCAATAAAATCTTGCCATAACATTGGAAAAGTAAGGAAAAATAATTCGGCTCCGAAAAAAATACAGCAACGGTAAAATCAGGCTTTAAAGACGGTTCAGGGTCAGTTTTTCAGGTACCTGAATTTCACTACGGCATTCTTCTGTTCAGTAGACGTTATCCGTACTTCAAACCGTTGCGTTCCGGCTTCCACAATCATCAATGAGGTATTGGGAGGTATGGTACCCAGGTTCTCAGCCACCATGGTTAGCTGGTGTTCACTGTTCTCTTCGTCCAGGGAGAAATTCAGTACCAGGGGGGAAGCGGTCAGCCTTTTTTCTGTTAAAACCGGTTTGTTATCCAGGTAGACGGATATGGTATCCCCGTCAATTTCACCGTTGTCATAAAGCTTTACAGTAACATTATTGCTGCTGATAGTGAGTGTTTTCACCAGTTCATTCAACCTGTTTTTTATATCAGGAGGCGCCGGTATCAGTACAGCGGGTTTGGATTTTCGCATACCGCTATCCGCCTTTTCGATAGAAGAAATAACCGGTTTTAACTGATTGCTGTCTTTTTTCACCGGCGTTTTAATTACCGGTAAAGGTTTTTTAACCAGGGGAGGTTGTGTTATTAACTTAACCGTATCCTTTTTTACCGGCGGCTTATTCACTGCAACAGGTGTCCGGGCTTTTTCTGGTGTTTTCACAGGTGCTTTATTCACCAGTACCGGCCCCGCCTTTATTTTTCCACGAAGAAAAGGCTCCACATAAAAGTCCGAAGTGGTTACGCGTCGCAGATAGACTTTCCCGCCGCCGCAATCATCGCCTTTCTTATTTAATATTCCGTCTTTTTCAAATTTACTGGTATACGTACCTTCCAGGAACTCTTCTTTTCCCGATTTGCTGTATTCAAAACTGCATTTCATAATACAGGCCTGTGAATTATTGGTCATCCGGAGTTCCACAGTCCGGATCTCCTGAATCAATACTTTTTTCCCTGCTTTGTTATAGGTTCCGGTCAGCGATGCTTTACCGTAGAAAACCGTACTTAAATAGGAATAGGAAACACCGGTAACCCCGTTCCCGGTTTGTCTTAACTGCACTTCGAACTTATAATGATCATAATTGGCGGTTACAAAATAACCCCGCCAGATACCGGTCAGGTCCTGAGCGGAAACAGTATCAGCGGTTAACACCAGCAGCAAAACGGCAAAAAAATAACGGCGGAACACTTGTTTCATTGAGATGCAAATTTACTGAAAGAGTAGATGAAAGAATAGTCGTCAAAGAATAATAGTTTGCTAATTTTAACAGTGTTTAAACGTATGCCATACATGATTTTCTTACTGTTGCTGCTGGTCCTGCTGTCCCGGAAGCCGGTTGTGGCACAGACTGACATGTACCAGGTGGAGTTGCTGTCTGCGCTTGACTCATTGTCAAAAGACAGTAGTGTATCCAGGCATTTTGCCGCACTTTACCTGGAAACAGTTCAATTGTCCATGCAGCATTATGCTAAAGCGGATTCAGGACAGCTGGCATTTATACGTCGTTTCGAACTTGCCTTTGCCGCTCATTTTTTCCGGGCTGACCAGTACAAAGGCCAGACACCTGAAACCGCTGCCTGGCGGAACTATTACAGCGATATACCCAAAAACGCATTGCAGCTGCAGTTGCTTGGCATCAATGCGCATATCAATGCGGATTTAGCTTCTGCTCTTTCCGGTTCTTTCAGCCCTGAAGAATTAAAGGCCAACAAAAAGTATTTTTTACGTTTTCAAAAAGGATTGAAAAAACAATTTTTCCTGTTCTATGATAAGTATAAAGGGGCTGCTCTCATCACCCGGATGTTGGATAAATTGCCTTTCCATCTTGCCCGGAGTTATGCCGTCACCATGATGTCCGGGTGGCGCAAAAGACAATTCCGGATTGCCCTCCTGCATTTTCAGGACCCCGAAAAAGCAGCCAGGCTGAGGGGCAGAACGAGTCGACGCAAAGAATGGACAGACCGGCAGGTACTGCGTCATTTTCAGGCTTTATTCGTTACCTTTGCCCACCGATAAAAACAAGTAACCCAAATGATTAATATTACCCTGCCGGATGGAGCCGTCAGACAATACGAGCCTGGTGTTTCCGCCCTGGATGTAGCCAAATCCATTTCTGAAGGACTGGCCAGAAAAGTACTGGCAGCCAGTATCAATGGAGAAGTATGGGATGCCACACGTCCCATTCAAACGGATGCCATTCTGAAGCTGCTGACCTGGAATGATACGGAGGGACAAATGACCTTCTGGCATTCATCCGCTCACCTGATGGCTGAGGCTGTTGAGACGCTTTTCCCCGGCGTGAAATTCTGGGTCGGCCCTGCATTGGAAAGCCCGAAAGGTTTTTATTATGATATGGATCTGGGTGACCGGAAAATGACCGAAGAGGATCTGCTGGCACTGGAAAAGAAAATGAATGAACTGGCCAAACAAGCCAATTCGTATATACGTAAAGAAATGCCAAAGGCGGAAGCCATTGCCTATTTTTCAGAAAAAGGGGATGAGTATAAGCTTGACCTGCTGGGAAATCTGACTGACGGCGAAATCACTTTTTATAGCCAGGGAAATTTTACAGACCTGTGCCGCGGACCGCATATTCCCAATACCGGTTTTATTAAAGCAATTAAGCTGATGAGTATTGCCGGTGCTTATTGGAAGGGTGATGAAAAAAACAAACAACTGACCCGCGTATATGGCGTTACTTTCCCTTCACAGAAGGAGCTTGATGAATACCTGGACATGCTGGAGGAAGCAAAAAAACGCGATCACCGGAAACTGGGCAAGGAGCTTGGCATTTTTACCATGGATGATGATGTAGGACCTGGTCTGCCTTTGTGGATGCCCAATGGTACTATCATAATTGAAGAACTGGAGCGTCTGGCCAAGGAAACAGAACAGGCCGGCGGTTATAAAAGAGTGGTGACCCCGCATATAGCGAAAGAAAGTATGTACCTCACCAGCGGACATTTGCCCTATTATGCAGACAGTATGTTTCCGGCCATGGAAATGGATGGAGAGAAATACTATCTGAAAGCCATGAACTGTCCGCATCACCATAAAATTTTTGACGCGGAGCCGAAAAGTTACAAGGATATGCCACTCCGGCTGGCTGAATACGGCACCTGCTACCGGTATGAGCAAAGTGGTGAATTATTCGGCCTGATGCGGGTCCGGTGCCTGCACATGAATGATGCGCATATTTATTGTATCAAAGAACAGTTTGCAGATGAATTCAGGGCTGTCAATGAAATGTACCTGAAGTATTTTAAAATCTTTGGCATTGAAAAATATGTCATGCGGTTGTCGTTGCATGATCCCGCCAAACTCGGACAGAAATATATCAATGAACCAGAACTCTGGCTGGAAACAGAAGAGCTGGTACGGCAGGTACTGATTGATACCAATGTACCTTTTGTGGAAGTTAAAGGGGAGGGCGCTTTCTACGGTCCTAAAATTGATGTGCAGATATGGAGTGCCATCGGCCGTGAGTTTACACTGGCTACTAACCAGGTGGATTTTGCCCAGGGACGCCGGTTCAAACTGAGTTTTACCAATCAGCATAACCAGCCGGAAGTACCCCTGATCATTCACCGTGCGCCGTTGGGTACCCATGAGCGTTTTATCGGGTTCCTGCTCGAACATTATGCCGGTAAATTCCCGTTATGGCTGGCACCGGTTCAGGTGAAAGTGCTCCCGATCAGCGATAAGTTTCAGGACTATGCCAGGCAGGTAGCTGATCAGCTGAAAAAAGCCGATATACGATGTGAAGTGGATGACCGGAACGAAAAAATCGGTAAGAAAATAAGGGATACGGAACTGATGAAAGTACCATACATGCTGGTAGTGGGAGAAAAGGAAATGAATGAAAACAAAGTGGCTGTTCGCCGGCAGGGTAAAGGAGATGCAGGTGTTAAATCAGTTGAAGAGTTCATGGCCGAAGCAGTACAAGAAATAAAAGACCGCAAAAGCGAATAAACCGTATTTTAGCATGGCCGGATCCTGACCGGTATCACCGTTAATAGTAAAAAATGCTCACCTGCAGGAGGTGAAGCTTCACTTAAAGAAAATAAATGGCAGTACCACAAAAACCCGGAGGCGGGTTCAGCAGACCACCAGGCCAGGGAGGATTTCGTCCCGGCGGTGGCGGAGGTTTTAACAAAGGCGGATTTAACCGGGGTCGTTTTGCCCCACGTAAAGAAGCCGAACACCGTATCAATCATTTTATTCGGGTACCCCAGGTACGATTGGTGGGCGAGAACGTGGAAGTGGGTATTTACAGTACCCAGGAAGCGTTAAAAATGGCGCAGGATCAGCAGCTGGATCTGGTGGAGATTTCTCCCACAGTAGACCCCCCGGTTTGTAAAATCATTGACTACAATAAATTCCTTTACGACAAAAAGAAGAAGGAAAAAGAGATGAAAGCCAAAAGCAAAGTCTCTGAAGTAAAAGAAATCCGTTTTACACCCAATACCGATGATCATGATTTTGATTTCAAAGCCAAACATGCCATCGAGTTTTTAAAGGAAGGAAATAAGGTAAAAGCATACGTTCAGTTTAAAGGCCGGGCCATTCAGTTTCAGGACCGTGGACAATTACTCCTGTTGAAATTTGCCGAGCGCCTTGCTGAAATAGGGGTGCTGGAGAATATGCCTAAAATGGAAGGACGCCGGATGCTGGCGATGTTTGCACCAAAAGGGAAAAAGAAATCCTGATCATCCGCATAAAATTGTATAACCCGTCTGTAAACAAGACGGGTTTTTTTTTGTAATAACAGGTCGGTTTAAATGCATTAACCATTCATCCCAAATTCAAAAGGAAAACGGGTTACTTCCCTGCTTTCCGTATCTTGAGCCATCTAAAATTTAATTTTATTATGCAGTTGATTACCAGAAAATCAATTTTCCTGCTGCTCTTCTCAGGATTAAGTATTGCCGCAATGGCACAACCTGGCGGAGCACCCAGACCGGACACAACTAAAAGGCCGAATGGTCTTCCATCAGGCCCCGTTACCGGACCCAAAGCCTATAAGGATGTAATAACCGCCAAAGCGGTTTCAGATGCCGGTCTGTTTATCGTTCATAAAGTGGAGGATAAGTATTTTTTTGAAATTCCGGATAGCCTGATGAACAGGGATATCCTGGTGGTGAATCGCCTGAGTAAGGCAGCCGCGGGTATGCGTGTTGGCGGTTTTGCCGGTTATGCCGGTGATGATATAAGCCGCAACGTAATCCAGTTTCAGCGTGGACCCAACAATAAGGTTTTCCTCCGGAATATTTCGTTTCAGGAATATGCGAAAGATTCCACTTCCTCCATGTATACCGCAGTAAAAAAATCAAACATCCAGCCGATTGCGGCCTCTTTTGATATTAAAGCCCTGGCCAAAGACTCAGCAGGTGTGGTAATTGAAATGACGGACTATATGAGCGGAGACAACGATATCCTGCATTTCAGCAGCAGTTCAAAATCCACGTACCGGGTGGGTATGCTTCAGCCGGATAAATCCTATCTGGATAATGTTCGTTCCTATCCGATCAATATTGAAATCAAAGCAGTAAAAACCTACAGTCGTACACCGGCTCCTTCAACGGGAGTGAATTTCGGCGCGCCACAGGCAGCTGGCGGCAATATGACGGTTGAAATCAACAGTTCACTGGTTTTGTTGCCCAAAGTACCTATGCAGCCCCGTTATTATGATAAAAGGGTGGGGTATTTCGCAACGGGATACACAGATTATGATGCCAATCCGCAAGGAGTGGAAAATATCGTGATGATCAAACGCTGGAGACTGGAGCCTAAACCGGAGGACCTGGAAAAATATAAAAGGGGCGAGCTGGTTGAACCCGCAAAGCCGATCATTTTTTATATTGATCCTGCTACACCTAAAAAATGGATTCCATACCTGATACAAGGGGTTAATGACTGGCAGGCCGCATTTGAAAAGGCAGGATTTAAAAATGCCATTATGGGTAAAATGGCGCCTACAAAAGATGAGGACAGTACCTGGAGCCTGGATGACGCCCGTAATTCCGCCATAGTATACAAACCTTCAGATATAGCCAATGCCAGCGGTCCGAGTATTGCAGATCCCCGCAGTGGCGAAATCATGGAGAGTCATATCAACTGGTACCATAATATCATGGAGCTGCTGCGCGACTGGTATTTTATCCAGTGTTCTCCCTCTGATCTCGAAGCCCGTAAAATGGTTTTTGATGATGAGCTGATGGGGCAACTGATCCGTTTTGTTTCATCCCATGAAGTAGGCCATACACTTGGTCTCCGCCATAATTTCGGTTCCAGTTCCACCGTACCGGTAGAAAAACTCCGTGACAAAGCCTGGGTGGAAGCCAACGGACATACCCCTTCCATTATGGACTATGCCCGTTTTAACTATGTGGCACAACCGGAAGATAAAATAGGCAGAGCCGGATTGTTTCCGCGAATCGGTGATTATGATCATTGGGCGATAGAGTGGGGTTACCGCCGGTTTATGGATTACAACGATCCTGAAGCGGAAAAAGGACACCTGAATAACTGGATCATTGGCAAACTCAAAAACCGTCGTTTATGGTGGGGTGATGGTGAAACACCTCAGGAAGAGTCCCGTAACCAGACAGAGGACCTGGGTGATGATGCTATGAAAGCGGGTATGTATGGTATTAAAAACCTGCAGCGGATTGTACCCAACCTGATGGAATGGACAAAAGAAGCGAATAAAGATTATGCCGGATTGCAACAAATGTATGAGCAGGTGCAGGGCCAGTATGCCCGTTATATGATGCATATTGCCCGTCAGGTTGGCGGACAGATGCTGACACCAAAAATGGTAGAAGAAGCAGGTCCGGTATATGAAATGGTAGCAGAAGCCAAACAAAAAGAGGCGGTTGATTTCCTGAATAAGAACCTGTTTACGACCCCGTCCTGGCTGATCAATACGGACATTTTCAACCGTACCGGATTAAGCGGAACCACCATTATCGGACAGGTACAGGATGCTGTAATTGGTCGCCTTGTAAGCAGCCGTGTATTTTCGAAACTCAGCGATGCCGAAGCCCTGCTCGGTAACAGCACTTATCAGATTACAGAGTTACTGGCCGATCTGAAAAAGGGCATTTTTTCAGAGCTGCCTGCTGGTAAGCCGGTTGATATTTATCGCCGGAACCTCCAGAAATCATTTACCATGTCAATGATCAACCTGCTGACGCCGGCTGTTACCACGCAACTGGCACCTGGTATTACCATGACCAGCGGCGGAATGAATGATAAAACGGATGGCAAAAGTATCGTAAGAGCACAACTGGCTTCACTCCGGACTGAAATAACCAGTGCTGCCGCCAGGAGCACCGATTCAATGACAAAAATCCACCTCAGCGACCTGGCTGAACGGATTAATAAAGCATTGAATCCCAAGAACTAATAAGCGCATTAACGATAAAAAGAGGGCTCCTGTACGGGCCCTCTTTTTATTTTGTTTCGGGTTTTGCCAATTCGGCAGATCACAGTATCTTTGCAACCCGTTGAAAAACGGAAAGTTCTTCAAAAGGTCCGTCAGACGGATCAATATTGCCTGAAGAGGTTCGACAAAGGTCCCCCTGTGGGGAATGCCTCAAGGGTGTAAAAGTAAAATACTGGGTAACATGCCTAAAGTAAAAACAAACTCCAGTGCCAAAAAACGTTTCAAAGTAACGGGCACAGGGAAGATCATGCATCAGAAAAGTTTCAAACGTCACATCCTGACAAAGAAATCCAAAAAACGTAAACGTAACATGCGCCTTGACGGAACTGTTGCAAAATCACATGTTGATTTTGTAAAACGTCTGCTGCGCCTGAAATAAGCGTTCTTTGTAATTCTATTTAATCATCAGTCAGGATAAGCTGACTTCAAATTTTAAGATATGCCTCGTTCAAAAAATGCAGTGGCTTCCAAAGCCCGCCGCAAAAAAATTTTAAAGCAAGCCAAAGGTTATTATGGCAAACGGAAAAACGTTTTAACGGTTGCCAAAAACGTTGTGGAAAAAGGGATGACCTACATGTTTGTAGGCCGTAAACTGAAAAAGCGTGAATACCGTACTTTATGGATTGCCCGTATCAATGCCGCTGTACGTGAAGAAGGAATGACCTATTCCGTTTTCATTAATAAGCTGCAGCAGAAAGGAATTGAACTGGACCGGAAAGTGCTGGCTGACCTGGCCATGAACAATCCCGAGACTTTCAAAAGCCTCGTGAATTCAGTAAAGTAAGCTGAAATGTTTTTTATAGAAAGGGCCCGGTAATTCCGGGCCTTTTTTTATGAACAGATCAGACGATGCAAACAATAATGCGTGATGAGTAACTGTGTAAGACCCTAAAAAAAATGCGTATGCTGGTATTCAGCGTACGCATTTTTTTTCCGATTATCCGGTCTGTTACTGATTACTCATCACGATTTTTTAATGTTCCCCAAGGATCAGTACTAATGCATAAATAATTCCAGGTAACCAGCCTAAAAGAGAGAGAATCAGGCTGATCCAAAACCGGTTGTTTATTTCGCCTTCGTAGAGATATACGGCCAGCGGGGGTAATAAAATAGCCAGGATTACCAATAAAGCAATATCCACATCTCCTTGCTTTCCGGCTTTTTTCGCCGCTTTAAGGGCCCGGAGTTCTTTCTTTACCTCTTTAATACGGCTTCTTTTTTCTTTACGTGAAAGACTGTTAAACTCATCCACGGCCGCTTTTACCACTGCAGGATCAGGTTCTCCTGATACTGAGGAGGGGACAATCAGTGTTGCGGCGGTCTGTTGTGGTGCCGCAAAAACTAAAGTAAAGGACAACAGGAGCAGACAAAAATGTTTCATACATGCAGGATTTAATTGGTTATTGTCACAAAAAATTTGCCGGAATTAAAAAATAATCCCGCGCAAGGCGGGACTATAAAAACTATATAGAAAGAAATAAAAATTTACATGATGTCCATCGCCTTCACAAAAGATGTTGTCTGGAAAGGCAGAATCAGGGTCAGCCATTCCCAATGAGAGTAAATAGCGAAAAGAAGGGCGGCAGTTGAGGCAAAAAATACTAACCACCAGATACCTCTGTACTTTTTGGTTTGCTCCATGTTTAAAAATTTTACGCAAAAATAAGGGCAGGACGGTAAACCAAAAAACTGAATTTCTATTCCGGTTTTGTTTTCCTTAAAAGGAATGGGATCGCAAGCAAAAGTCCGGAAAGGGCAATACTCCATTTAGTCAGTACTACCAGGTGATAAGTGAAAATTGAAGTTCGGATATCCTGCTTATCAGCCAACCAGTCAAGCAGATAGATATTTTCCCTGATATCACAGCACCAGGCCAGCAACTGTAACAGGGCCATAAATAACAATAGTTGTCGTTGGAAAGGGGTACTGACCCGGCCACGGGCCATCATCAGCAGGGACAAAATGCCCCCGTAAGCGCCGGCCATAAAAGCAAAATCGAAATATAAATGTGCCTTTATAGAGGTATGAACCGGCTCACCAATATGATGCAGGATATCCATAATACGGCCGGGGGAATAGGTTATTTCAAGTCCGATAATGGTAAACAGCTCGCCATTATAATAAAAGCCTGTTTCCAGCCATTTCATGCAAAAGGCTGTGCCCAGAAATATCCCCAGACATATAAAAAACATATTTTTCCAACCTTTACTGCTTAAAATCATAGGTTTGCATGGAATTATAAATAAAAAAAACAGTTTAATTTCTGTGGATGTATAATGAATTTAACTACTTTCGTATTAATGTGTGCATGAAACACAATAAAAGGGTTTCAGAATCCCACACCTAACGATTGTGATAAAGTTACATTTTTACATACGGTTTAATACCCGGTATGGACAAAGTCTTCATATAACGGGTAATTCAGATGAATTAGGAAACAATGATCCGGCCTGTGCCCTCGCATTGAATTATCTGAATGAAGAATACTGGCAGGGAACGCTGGAGATCGATAAGCAATCATTCCCAGCCGGTCTGCGCTATCACTATTTTCTACGGAAAGAAGATGGAGAAATTATTCATGAATGGGGAGGCGACCGCCAGTGCTGCGTTCCTTTAAAAAATACCACCGACATACAGATTACCGACACCTGGAACCACGCCGGAGAGTACGAGAATGCTTTCTTTACTGCGCCTTTTAATAACGTACTGCTGAAGGGAGAACATACAAAGGGCAAAGCCGCGTCTGATAAAACATTTACCCATCTCTTCAGAATTAAAGCACCCTTGCTTCGCAAGCACGAAGTAATGGCGTTGACGGGTAGTGGCGGCAAATTGCGTGACTGGTCCGAATCGGCTCCCTTGCCGATGGAACGCAATGATGACTGGTGGGAGATAAAACTGAATCTTGCTGATGAACAATTTCCTTTACCTTATAAATATGCCGTTTTTAATACAAAAGAAAAAAGTTTTGTCCGTTTTGAAGACGGGGACAACCGGTTACTGACAGGTGCGGCTATACCGCAACGGGTCTGTATCCAACATGACGGATTTGCCCGTCTCCCCAACGATACATGGAAAGGGGCCGGTGTGGCCATCCCGGTGTTCAGCCTTCGCACAACCAACAGTTTTGGTGTTGGTGAATTTAATGATATAAAGCTACTGGCGGACTGGTCAAAAAAAACCGGTCTGAAATTAATTCAGTTATTACCAGTAAATGATACAACGGCCACACACAGCTGGCTTGACTCTTACCCTTATGCAGCAATTTCTGCTTTTGCCCTGCATCCTGTTTATATAAATCTGGCCAAAGTAGCGGGAAAGAAACAGGCAGGTATAATTTCAAATCTGCGTAAAACACAGGAGCAACTGAACGCACTGACGGTTGTGGACTATGAAGCCGTAATGAAGCATAAACTTGATGTGCTCCGTGAATTGTATGAAAAAACGGGAGAGGAATGTCTTGCCGGTGATGACTACCGGGAATTTCTGCAACAGAATAAACACTGGCTGATGCCCTATGCCGCTTTTTGTCATTTCCGGGATAAAAACGGTCATTCACGGTATGAAGAATGGAAAACAAACAAAGTATATCGTAAGGCAGAAATTGAAAAAATGTTTTCCGCTTCGAACATTGTATCCCGTCAAATGGGCTTCTGGTGTTTTGTTCAGTTTCACCTGCATCTTCAGCTGGAAGAAGCCGTTGCCTATGCCCATAAAAAGGGGATAGTGATAAAAGGGGATATTCCTATTGGCATTTACCGGCATGGCTGTGATGCATGGGTGGATCCTGGTTTATATAATATGGAATGGCAGGCCGGTGCGCCCCCTGATGATTTTGCCGCGGTAGGTCAGAACTGGGGCTTTCCCACCTACAACTGGCAACGGATGCAGGAAGATGGGTTTGACTGGTGGAAGAAACGGTTTGAACAGATGAGCCATTATTTCGATGCTTTCCGCATAGACCACATTCTCGGCTTTTTCCGTATTTGGAGTATTCCCATTCATGCTGTACAGGGAATCATGGGACGATTTGTACCCGCAGTTCCCGTTCATATCAATGAATTCGGTGAGCAGGGAATCTGGTTTGATTTTCACCGGTACTGCAAACCTTTTATAATTGATGAAATACTAGATGAAGTATTTGGGGAACACAGCAACCAGGTAAAGGAACTTTTTCTCATAACAAATGAACAGGGCAGCTATGAGCTGGCACCCGGATTTACCACGCAACTGGAAATTGAAAAGTATTTTCTTACCAGGGAAATCTCACCGGTTAACGACCGGATAAAAGCGGGTTTGTTTGACCTTGTATCGAATGTCATATTATTCGAAGAACCCGGTTCCGTAGGACAGGAATATCACTTCCGGATTGCTATGGATAAAACGTCCTCATTCCGTTACCTGATTCCGCATGTACAGGAAAAACTAAGAACCCTCTATGTAAATTATTTTTTCCGCCGGCAGGATGATTTCTGGTTCCGTGAAGCGATGCATAAGCTGCCCATGCTTAAATCGGCTACCAATATGCTGGTATGTGGCGAAGACCTGGGTATGGTGCCTGAATGCGTACCGGATGTGATGAAACAAACCGGCATACTCAGCCTGGAAATTCAACGTATGCCCAAGGATCCTGAAAAGGAATTTTTCCATCCTGATGATGCGCCATATATGTCGGTGATTACACCTTCTACTCATGATATGAGCACGATCCGGGGCTGGTGGGAAGAAAACAGGGAAAAAACCCAGCATTTTTATAATCACCAGATGGGGCAGTGGGGGGAGGCTCCGCAGTATTGTGAAGCATGGGTGAGTCGTGCGATAATCATGCAACACCTGTACTCGCCCGCCATGTGGAGTATCTTTCAATTACAGGACCTGTTTGGCATGAGCGAAACCTTGCGGCGCGAAAATCCTCACGAGGAACGGATTAATATTCCGGCAAATCCTAAGAACTACTGGCAGTACCGAATGCATCTATCTCTTGAAGACCTGCTGAACGAGGATGTATTTAATGAAGAACTGAAAGGATATGTGGAGAATAGCGGAAGGGGGTGATCAGTTGTAGTCGATAGTTGAGAATATTTGCGGTTATCTTTGCTGGTATGAAATTGCAATACTGGCCTTACAGTTTAAAATTCAGGCATCCTTTTACCATTTCAAAAGGTACAAAGACACATCAGCCCACACTGATTGTGGAGCTTGAGCATATGGGTATTAAAGGATACGGGGAAGCCCCCGCTATCACTTATTATAATATACCGGTGGAGAAAATGATTGCCGATTTGGAAAGCAAACGGCAGCTGGTCGAGAAATTTGCGTTTACAGATCCGGAACGGTACTGGCATTATCTGCATCATCTTTTCCCGCAAAATAATTTTCTCGTCTGTGCACTCGATATCGCCGCCTGGGATATATGGGGTCAGTTAAAGAAGCAGCCATTGTATGAATTATGGAAAGGAGATGTTTCCCGAAATCCCATCTGCGACTATACGATCGGTATTGATACCGCGGATAAGATGGTGGCCAAAATGAAAGAAAAGCCCTGGCCGATCTATAAAATTAAAGTGGGTACTGCAGAAGATATTGCCAATGTAAAGGCCCTGCGCGCAAATACGGATGCCGTTTTACGTGTTGACGCCAATGCCGCCTGGGAGCTGGAGACCGCATTACAAATCATACCACAATTAAAAGAACTGGGCGTGGAACTGGTGGAGCAACCACTGGCTAAAGATAACTGGGACGGTATGAAACAACTTTACCGGCAATCCGTTTTGCCGCTGTTTGCAGATGAAGCCTGTGTACTGGAACAGGACGTGGAAAAATGCAAAGATCATTTCCATGGTATTAATATTAAACTCACCAAATGCAGTGGCATTACGCCTGCCAGGCGGATGATAAAAAAAGCCCGTGAACTGGATATGCAGGTGATGATTGGTTGTATGAACGAGTCCACTGTAGGCGCCGCCGCTATCGCCCATTTACTTCCGTTTATAGATCACGTGGATATGGATGGACCGTTATTGCTTGAGGATGACCTGGCAACCGGCATCAGCTATGATTTTGGAAAAATCAGTTATTCCGGGGAGGCGGGACTGGGCATTGACTATAAAGGCCTGTTTCACAAGCAAATATCAGATTAAGTATTTTATTTATTTTATTGATTTTTTCAGACTGTCTGATACGAATGACGTTCTTAAAACGTTATGGATAAAACCCTGCCACCACAGGTTTAAATCCAATTTTGTGAAATCCGTCCAATCCACCCTGCTGATAGTCTGCACCTGTCTGCTCATGCAAGCCCGGGCCCAGGAAACCGATCAACATCTTTCCATTGGTGTTTATGGCGGGTTAATCAATTACCAGGGGGATCTGAATACCAGTAAATTTTCACTTCAACAGGCCAACGCGTCCTATGGTATTTTTTTCCGTAAACCCGTTAACCAATGGCTGGCCATCCGGGCGGGATTCTTAACAGGGACACTTGAAGCTGCTGATGCAAATAACCGGGCCGATCTGAGACCAAGAAATCTTCAATTTACCAGTACCGTACAGGAGTTCTATAGCGCAGCAGAAATACCTTTTTTTAATATAGAAGAAAGGCATTTTACACCCTATGTATATGGAGGCATTGCTCTCTTTCATTTTAATCCATGGGCTCCCGATAATAATGGTAAAAAGACATACTTGCAACCATTGAGTACCGAAGGCCAGGGACTAGCTGCTTACCCTTCTAAAAAGCCGTATTCGTTAACCCAGCTGGCACTGCCATTCGGGGCAGGAATACGTTTCGCGGTCGCGGAACAATTCCATGTTTCGATTGACTTCAGTCAGCGTAAAACTTTTACTGATTACATGGATGATGTCAGCGGTGACTATGCTGACAAAGATCTTTTATTTCAGGCCAAAGGACAGAAAGCGGTTGAAATGGCGTACCGGGGCGGGCAATCTTCACTCGGACAGCCTTTGTATCCGGCTGCCGGAGACCAGCGTGGTTCACCATCCAGGATGGATTGGTACTATTACCTGGGTATCAATCTTGAATATAAATTAAACGGTAACCGGTTATTTTCAACCCGTTCTCAACGAAAAGCATTATCAGGTCTCCGTTGCCCGGGAAGTACATTATATTAAATTACTATACAATCCGGTCAGATTAATCTTTTTCGCTGTTCACCTGTCATAGCTGTATTGCGGCCTGAATTTTGTGTAACCCTCTTTACTGTTATGAAAAAAACACCTCTGCTGATTTGCCTCAGCCTGCTTTGTTTACATGCCTCCGCCCAGCGGCTGCATCTTGGTCTTTTTGGCGGTATATCCGCGTATAACGGAGACCTGACTGAAAAGATTTACCCCCGAAAATTGACCAATGGAGCCATAGGTATTACCGCCAGTTATGAACTGAGTGATCAGTTGATGCTTCGTTCCGGATTGACCTATGCCGTGGTAGGTGGTGCCGACCGTTACAATAAATCGGCTGATCTGGTATCCCGGAATCTCTCCTTTGAAACAAGTATTACAGAATTCAGTCTGACGGGGGAATATTATCTCCGTAATCTGTATGAATATAAATTATCTCCCTATGGATTTGCCGGACTGGCCGTATTCAGGTTTAATCCATACACTTATGATGGCAGCGGGGAACGGGTTTTTCTGAAACCCCTGAGTACAGAAGGGCAGGGGATTGCCGGTTATACCACTAAACCGTACAGTCTTACGCAGCTGGCCATACCGTTCGGAGGTGGATTAAAATATGCGATCAATAACAATCTGCGAATCGGACTGGAAGTGGGAATGCGTAAATTATTTACCGATTTCCTTGATGATGTCAGTGGAAATTATGCGGATGAGACAGATCTGATTAATGCCCGCGGCACATTGTCAGCAGCCATGGCATACAGAGGCGATGAAGCACCCGGAGGAAGCCTTCTTTACCCCGATAAAGGCGCACAAAGAGGCAGTCCGAAATATAAAGACATTTATTATTTCACAGGCATTCATCTTACATACCGGTTGAATGCGGCTGCAGGTAAAAATCCATTGCGGATGAACAGAAATGGCTGCCCGGTGAATATCTACTGATAATCTGCAGTTCTGAACCATTGGTCACAGGCGGTGTTGTACATTTGCAACGAATTAACTTATAACATGGCCTGGAAAAATCAGCAAGAATTCATAGATGCACTCGATCGTGCCGGAGAATTGCTCCGAATAAAGACGTATGTTAATCCCCGACTGGAGATAGCCGAAATCACTGACCGGATCAGTAAATCCGGGAATGGCGGTAAAGCCCTTCTTTTCGAAAATACCGGCTATGATTTTCCGGTATTGATGAATGCTTATGGCAGTGAACGCAGAATGTGTATGGCACTGGGTGTTCAGGAGCTCGACGATGTGGCCAGGGATATCGAACAATTGTTTCACTTGTTATCTTCCCCCAAAGAAAATATTCTGGACAAACTGAAATTGTTGCCCAAGCTGGGTCAGTTTGCCAGCTGGATGCCTAAAGTGAAAAAAGGCAGGGGAGAATGCCAGGAAGTGATCATGGAAAATCCGGATATCAGCAAACTGCCTGTTATTACATGCTGGCCGAAAGACGGGGGGCCATTTGTTACCTTGCCTGTTATCCATACCAAAGATCCTTCTACTCATACCCGGAATGTAGGTATGTATCGGATGCAGGTATTTGGACCGCAGCTGACCGGTATGCACTGGCATAAACATAAAGTAAGTGCGAAACATTTTTCCGAATATAAAAAGCTGAATCAGAAAATGCCGGTGGCGGTAACCCTTGGCGGAGATCCCGCCTATGCCTATTCTGCCACAGCCCCACTTCCGGAAAATGTAGATGAATATATGCTGGCTGGTTTTCTGCGCAAGAAGAAAGTGGAGCTGGTAAAATGTATCAGTCAGCCGGAAATTGAAGTGCCAGCCGATGCGGATTTTGTAATTGAAGGTTATGTGGATCCCGCGGATGAACTGATCTGGGAAGGACCTTTTGGAGACCATACAGGTTATTATTCATTGCCGGACTGGTATCCGAAATTTCATATTACCGCCATCACGCATAAAAAAAAGGCCGTATACCCCGCCACCATTGTGGGAATTCCGCCACAGGAAGATGCATGGCTGGGAAAAGCCACTGAAAGGATTTTCCTGGCGCCCATAAAAATGACGATGGTGCCGGAAATTACGGATATGGATATGCCGGTGGAAGGTGTGTTTCACAACCTGGTGATCACAAAAATTAAGAAGGAATATGCCGGGCAAGGGCAGAAAGTCATGAATGCCATGTGGGGTGCCGGTCAAATGATGTTTAATAAGATACTTGTGCTGGCCTCATCAGCTACCGCAGTAAAAGAAGAAATAAAAATCAACGATTACCTGCCGCTTACCAGGGAAATTTTTAAGCACCTGAACCCGGCAACGGATATTTACTTCTCTACTGGTCCGATGGATGTACTGGATCATAGTTGCAGTAAAATGGGCTTTGGCGGTAAAATGTGTATTGACGGAACCGCCCGTATGGATGAAGAAACGGATGAACTGTATGCCGCTTTGCCTGTTAGCGCCAGTCCCGATACAATAGCCTCTTCCATTCAACAGCAATTTTCTGAAGTTAAGGGAGTGAATACCGGATTACTGAACTACAATATTGCTTGTTTGATCGTTGCGATTCAAAAAAACAGACCAGGTCATGTCGCTTCGCTCCACCAGGCTATCTGTGCGTTGCCTGAACTCCGGGGTGTGAAAATGATTCTGTATGTGGAGCATACAGTGGATGCACAGGACCTGGGTACTGCACTCTGGCGTTTCTGTAATAATATGGATCCGCGCCGGGATAATTTTCTTTTCAAAGAATTATTGACAGATGGACGTTATACCGCCTGTATGGGACTTGATGGTACGCGTAAAACAAAAGAGCTGGATAATTTTCAGCGCGACTGGCCGAATATCATTGTGGCGGATGATGCCACCATTGCTGCCGTTGATGAGAAATGGGACGAACTGGGCATTGGCGCTTTTTTACCGTCTCCATCCCTTAAATTTAAGCACCAGATGTATGGAGATGAAGCCATCGTCAGTTAATTAAAACACACCGCATGTCAGCTAATCAGCTATCCGGTTTATTTGCTTCTGCAGAATCAGGCATTATTAATGTATTGATGACCGGTGGTGGGGCTCCGGGTGCGGCGGGTATTATCCGTTGTCTGGCCATGCATAACAAAATACGGATTATTGCGGCCGATAAGAATGAACAGGCTGCGGGACGTTATCTTGCTCATGATTTTGTGAAAATTCCGGCAGCAGATGATCCGTCTTTTATTTTTGCGCTATTATCCATCTGCAGGGAAAAGAATATTCACGTGCTGATGCCATTAGTAACCCGGGAATTGATTCCCCTGGCTGCACATAGAAAGGATTTTGAAATGGCTGGCGCGCAATTGCTCGTTTCTTCGGTTGAATCCCTTGAAATAGCCATTTGCAAAAGCAGGCTATACGAATTCCTGCAATGGCGGGGTATACCAGTACCTGCATTCCAGGTGGTGGAAAATGCGGCACAATTTTCCGAAGCAATTTCGGCGCTGGGCTATCCTGAAAAGACAGTTTGTTTTAAACCCGCAGTTTCCAATGGCAGCCGGGGCTTCCGTATTCTGGATGCCTCCATGGATGAATCTGACCTGCTTTTTAATTATAAACCATCGGTCACCTATATGCGGCAGGCAGATGCCGAACGTATTCTTTCTGCAGGCCCCTTTCCTGAATTACTGATCAGCGAATATCTGCCCGGTCCTGAGTTTTCAGTGGATTGCCTGTGCCGGCAAGGGGAAACCATACTTGCCGTACCCAGACGAAGAACAAAAATGATTAATGGAATTTCTGTAGAAGGCCTTTTTGAAGAACAGCCAGCAATAACGGACTATTGCCGGACAATTATAAAAGAATTACGGCTGGATGGAAACATCGGGATTCAGGTAAAACAGGCATCCAACGGACAGTATTTGTTGCTGGAAATAAATCCCAGGGTACAGGGAACAATTTCGGCTGCATTGGGTGCGGGCATTAACCTGCCTCTGCTTGCCGTTAAACAAGCCCTGGATCTTCCCGTTGCCCCCGAAGAATTACAGGTAAAATGGGGAACCCGGTTTATCCGCTTCTGGGATGAGGTATTCTATTAACCGACAAAACGGCATTTCCCTTTTGTTGGTTCGGTATTTGTCAATTATCCGCACAGCAGACTCCTGGTTTGATATAATCCAGCCTGTATATCTATTCATTAATTTCATCGCATGAAAAAATTGTTCGGTATTTCATCCCTTTTCCTGCTGAGCCTGTTTTCCTTAACAAGTCAGGCCCAAAAAAACAAGGCAAAGAAAAACGCTGCGCCTGCCGGAGTTAATACTTTGTTGTGGAAAATCAGTGGTAACGGGCTGCAGAAACCCAGTTATGTTTTTGGCACCATCCATTTGTTGTGTAAAGACGATGCGGTACTGAGTGACAGTATGAAGCAGGTAATCCAGACCGCAGACCTGGTTTATTTTGAACTGGATATGGATAATATTTTTGAAATGATTGGGGGATTATCCAAACTCAAAATGAAAGGAGACACTACATTAAAAGACCTGCTTTCAGAAGCAGACTACAATAAAGTCAGGGATTATTTTGAAGGTAAAAAAACAATACTCCCGTTTTCCGTACTGGAAACCTATAAACCTATAATGGCATCTTCCCTTTTATCAGAAGGATCAATGCCCTGCGAAGGAGCCACTTCTATGGAGCAGGTGATTATGATGGCGGCAAAATCAAAAGGGAAGAAAATAAAAGGCCTTGAAACAATGGCGGAACAGGCGGGATTTCTGGATCGCATACCATATGCCTACCAGGCCTCGGAACTGGTTAAATATATTGATAGTGCCGGAACCGAAAAAGGGGAGGATAACATGATGGCAGCATTATTTGACGCTTATCGTAGCCAGGATTTAAAAAAACTGGAGAGCCTTATGGTGGATTCGGATGCGGGCATGAGCAGTTTTTCTGATATACTGCTTTATAACCGGAATGCCAGCTGGGCAGATAAACTTAAGACAATGATGGGAGAAAAGACCTTACTGATTGCGGTGGGTGCGGGTCACCTGCCCGGTGAAAAAGGCCTGCTCAACCTGTTAAAAACAGCCGGCTATACGGTCACTCCGGTTGAAAACAAATCGACCCGCCTTGTAACGATATAAAGGGGGGACAAAACCTTCCCGCTGTCTGATTGTTAGATAATTTATGCGGAATATCATTTTTTCAGCATTCTTTATTGTATTGCCAGTGGCTGTATTTTCCACGAACCCGGAATTGCCGGAAGAGGGAATACGGATCACCGTTACCCGGTTGCATAATCAAAAAGGGCATGTATTGATAAGCCTGTTTAAGGATGGTGCCGGGTACCCTGATGATGCGCAAAAAGCTTTCCGGAAAGCACAGCTGGATATCAATGGTCAGTCAGCCTCCGTATTATTCTCCGGTTTACCGGCAGGTACTTATGCCGTCTCTGTATTGCATGATGAAAACGACGACCGGCTGATGAATAAAAACAGTCTGGGGATACCCAGGGAAGGATTTGGGTTTTCAAATAATGTGGTTGGCGCGTTTGGCCCACCTTCCTGGAGCAGGGCCGGTTTTTCTCATAAGTCCGGACAGCTTACACAAAAGGAAATTAAAATCAGGTACTAACCGGGTGTCAACAGGCTGCCCGGGACATAAAAAAAGCTGACCCGGCAGGGATCAGCTGTATAAAAAAATATTATCAGGGTCAGAACTGTTCCAGTCCGCTGAAAAAGAAGTCCCCTTCGATTTTGGCGTTCTCATCACTGTCACTTCCGTGAACAGCATTTTCGCCGAGTGAAGTAGCATACATTTTCCGGATGGTACCTTCAGCAGCCTGTGCCGGATTGGTAGCGCCAATCAGTTCGCGGAAAGCGGCCACAGCATTTTCCTTTTCCAGTATAGCGGCAATGATTACTCCGCTGCTCATGAATTCAACCAGTTCGCCATAAAAAGGTCTTTCTTTATGTACGGCATAGAATTCGCCGGCTTTTTCAGTACTCAGTTTTGTCTGCTTCAGGGCAACGATGCGGAAGCCTTCTTTAATAAAACGGTCAATGATGGCACCGGCATGTCCGTTACGCATGGCATCGGGCTTAATCATGGTAAAAGTTCTGTTACTCATATTACTTGTTTTTTGCGCCGCAAAGGTAAGGAAATTAGTCCGTAGTTAGTAGTTCGGAGATAGTAGTCAGATTCGCTAAAAGAACTTGAAAATCCAGTGAATCTGAAAAAATCCGGAAGGCAAGGACTACTAACTTCTAACTACTAACTACGAACTAAAAATACTACCTTCGCACACTTCATATGTTACCGATTCAGGATATATTTCCCTTACTTAACCAGCCCCGCAGGGTGGTAATCACGACCCATCAGAAACCGGATGCCGATGCTATGGGTTCTTCGCTGGCTTTACGGCATTTCCTGGAACAACTGGGGCATACTGTTACAGTTATTTCTCCGACGAACTGGGCAGGTTGGGTAGACTGGATGCCCGGTACCCGGCAGGTGCTGGATTATGAAAGAGACCGGGTTAAAGCAGAAGCGATACTGGAAGAAGCCGAATGGTTATTTTGCCTGGATTTCAATATTTTTCACCGGACAAAAACCATGACGGAAAAACTGAAATCACTTACCTGCACAAAAATTCTGATTGATCATCACCAGGAGCCTGATACTGTGTCATTTAATTATGGTGTAAGCAATACATCCAAGAGCTCTACCTGTGAAATGATTTATGATTTTATTGTTGATTCCGGGCATGCAGCGCTGATCAATGAAAATATCAGTGAGTGTATATATGCAGGTGTGGTAGGGGATACCGGTTCTTTCCGTTTTTCTTCCGCCCATGCCGGAGTGCATACATTGGTGGCCGATCTCAAATCGAGGGGACTGGATCATGGCAAGATACACCAGGGGCTCTTTGATAATTTCCTGGAAAACAGGCTTCGTTTTATCGGCCATGTCTTGCTTCACCGGATGGAAATATTCTATGAATACAATGCGGCCCTGATTGCCATTCCCAAATCGGATCTGCTTAAATATCATATCAAAACAGGAGATACAGAGGGATTGGTAAATTTCCCGCAATCCATACAGGGTATAAAACTGGTGGCCCTGGTGATTGACCGGGATGAGGAACGAAAATGGAGTTTCCGAAGTAAAGGTGACTTCGATTGTAATACCTTTGCCCGCAGCTATTTTGAGGGAGGAGGGCATTATAATGCAGCAGGTGGACGGAGCAGTGACAGCCTGGAACAGACCGTACAGCGGTTTAAAGAAGTACTAAAAGAAAATGAACATCTTTTACAATAAACTAAAAACAAGTATGAACAAGATCAAACAACTGAGTTTTGTGCTGATCACAGGAGCTTTACTCGCCAGCTGTGGAAAAGCCGACTTTAAAAAGACACCCGGCGGCATGCCTTACCAGCTTTTCAAAGGAAAGGACACGCAGACTGTAAAAACAGGGAATTACCTGAAAGTAAACCTGACACAAAAAATCAATGACAGTGTTTATTATACAACCAATAACGCATTGCCATTGTACATTCCGGTAACCGGACAAAGCAATCCGTATGATATTTCTGAACTGTGGACCAAACTGCATATCGGGGACAGCGTGGTGGCTACCCAGATGATGGATACATTTATCCGCCGTTTACCTGCAGGAAGTCTTCCTCCCCAATTTAAAAAGGGAGATCGTATCATGACTTATGTAAAAGTGCTGGGTATTTTCACAAACGACAGCACCAAGATTGCCGACGAACAAAAAGGCCGCGAGCAGTTTTCCAAAGCGGAAATTGCCGTAGTTGAAAAATTCGTCAATGAGAAAAAAATCACTACCCAGAAAACACCTTCCGGCGTTTTTGTTGAAATCATGAATCCCGGTACGGGCAACCTGATCGACTCCGGAAAATATGTTTCCCTGAACTATACCGGTACCACTTTCCAGGGCAAGAAATTTGACAGCAACCTGGATCCGGCATTCGGACATGTGCAACCACTGTCTTTCACAGTTGGTAATGGTGAAATGATTAAAGGCTTTGATGAAGCCATGCGTTTCCTCCGTCCGGGTGCCACAGCCAAAATTTATGTACCTTCTTTACTGGCTTACGGCCCCACACCACCTCCCGGTTCCACAGTAATCAAACCTTATGAGAATCTTGTTTTTGAACTGGTGGTAACCGACGTGAAAGATAAAGCACCTGCCGCACCGGCACCTCCGCCTGCAGATGCACACCAGAATATTGATATGCCTCAACAAAAAAATTAAGCACTGCATCAGATTAATGTGCAATTTTGTACCCGTCTTCAAAAGAGACGGGTATTTTTTTTGAAGATGTCCCGTTTTTAGTCCAATTACTAACCCTTTCCGCACCCCCTGAATCTGACGGACTATCATACACCGTACTAATTTTTTTTACAATACGAATCCTGTGAGTGAACCGATACTGTGTATGCAGTATGGCTTTGATTACAATGTCTTGCAGAAACCAGCCCCGGCAATGCCCGGGGCTTTTTTTAACCCAGACCTAAACGGTTAAACAGTTGTATACAGACAGCTGCTTCCTTTACATCATGTACCCGGAGAATAGAGGCTCCCTGCATCAATCCTGCCATATGCAAAGCCGTAGTACCTGTCAGGGTTGAGGAATCGCCGGCGGCACTTTGAATGGTTTTCCAGATAAAGGATTTACGCGATATGCCCAGTAATAAAGGGGCTTTCAGAAGGGAGAATGCTGAAAGATGGCGTAAAAGCGTGAAATTATGCTCCACGGTTTTGGCAAAACCAAATCCCGGATCGATGATGATATCTTTTATTCCCAGTTTTTCGAACCTGGCTTTTTGTACAGCCAACGTATCAAGCACTTCTGTGGTTACATTTTCATACTCCGCTTCTCCGGCCATCGTCTGTGGGGTACCTTTCATGTGCATCAGTACATAAGGTACCTGTAAGCGAGCCGCCGTTGCTGTCATGCTTTCATCCAGTGAACCCGCGCTGATATCATTAATAATGGAAACACCCGCAGCAACAGCCCGTTCTGCCACGGAACCATAATAGGTATCCACGGACAGAATCAGTTCCGGGAATGTGCTGTGAACGGCCATTATCGGTGCTTCAATCCGTTGCCATTCTTCATCCGCTTCCAGTTTTTCACTGCCCGGACGGGTACTTTGCCCGCCGATATCCAGGATAGTCGCCCCGTCAAGAAGCATTTCTTCTGCCCGGCGAAGTACCGCATCGGTGGTTTGCACCCGGCTGCCACTGAAAAAAGAATCAGGCGTCAGGTTCAGAATACCCATTACCAGTGGCTTATCCACAACCAGCAATCTTCCTTTACAGTTGAGCGTAAACATCGGCCTTGTTTGTTATTTTTGAAGCTAAGATAACAGAGAGTGGCAAACCAGCGGAAAACATTTTCCGGTTTATTGCTCCCTTGTTTTTTTCCTGATTAACTTTTTTACTTTTTCTATTCATAAAAAATGGGCAAAACGAATCAACAATACGACTCCGTGATCAGTGGATGCAGGGATATTTTCATTAAGAAGGCATCCGATTATGGTACCGCCTGGCGGGTACTTCGTACCATTTCCATCGTGGACCAGATTTTTATAAAAGCCCAGCGGATCAGAACGATTCAGGAAAAAGGGGAACAGAAGGTATCCGATGGCATATCCGGGGAGTTTAAAGGAATTGTCAACTATGCCGTTATCGGTCTGATTCAACTGGAACTACCGTCGGATGCGCCGGAAGAATTGGCAATTGCTGAAGTAGCCCGTTTGTACGATGAGAAAGTTAATGCTGCCAAAAACCTGATGCAGGATAAAAATCATGATTACGGGGAAGCCTGGCGCAGTATGAGCCAGGAAAGCTTTGTTGACCTGATCCTGATGAAACTGCAGCGGATCCGTCAGATTCTCAATAATGACGGGAAAACCCTGATCAGCGAAGGCATTGATGCCAATTATAACGATATTCTTAATTATGCCGTATTTGCTTTAATACTCATGTAAATGAAAGTAACTGTAACGCTTACCCGCATTCTCGTTGGCCTGCTGTTTATTTTCTCTGGCCTGGTAAAAGCCAATGACCCCCTGGGGCTCAGCTACAAAATGCAGGAGTTTTTTGAAGTGTGGCAACTGCACGGATGGGATGGCGTTACCCTGGCTTTATCCATTTTCATGAATGCCTTTGAAATTATTGCCGGATTTGCCTTGCTGATTGGCTGGCAGTTCAGACTGATCAGCTGGTTATTATTATTACTGATTGTATTCTTCACGTTTCTTACCGGTTATACTTATGTTACAGGCATGCCGAAGAACTGCGGATGTTTCGGTGACTGTTTGCCCATTACTTCACAGACTTCATTCCTGAAAGATGTGCTGTTACTGGTACTGATTATCTTCCTGATCAGGAAAAGACAATTTGTACGGCCGGTTTTGTCCGGAAAAGCTGGCCTCCTTTCAATGCTGCTGATTATTTCTGCCAGTTTTGGATTTCAATACTACACCTTAAAATATCTGCCGGTGGTGGATTGCCTGCCCTTTAAAACCGGAAACAATATCCTTGAAAAAAGAATGCCACCTCCAGGCTCCATTCCCGACAGCTTTGCCATACGATTCATTTATGCAAAAGAGGGAAAAGAGTATGAATTTGCTCCGTCTGAATTACCCGCCGACCTGAAAACATATACATTCGTGAGTCGTAAAGATAAACTGGTACGGAAAGGAAATGCAGAAGCCGCCATTAAAGGATTTGACCTGAAAGGACAGTCAGGAGCGGATTCCACTTTGCCCATTTTACAACAACCTATCACCGTTTTATTAATCAGCGAAAATCTGAGCCGCCCGGTTAGTGACTGGGCTGCAGCATTCAGCAAAGTTTATACTACTGCAACCGGAAAAAACATTCCGGTATTTATGATCAGCGGACAGCCGGATAATACTTTAAAGCAACTGGCCGGCACCCCCTTTGCGTCAATGCCCGTTTTTACCTGCGATAATACCACGATACGGACGGCAGCCCGTACGAATCCAACCTTATATATATTGCAACAGGGAACAATAAAAGGGAAATGGAGTTCGTATGATTTCAACAAAGCGGTTGACGCATTAACTGCAATGCCCTCGATGCCCGCGCCGGAAAAACCAGTAACCGATAGTATTCAACACTAACTAATGATCCGGTTTATCACCCGTAAAATATTGTATGGTCTGCTCGTTTTACTCGGGGTGACCGTACTTGTTTTTTTCCTGTTCCAGGGATTTGGAGATCCGGCCCGGATTGTGATGGGACAAACGGGTGATTCCGCCACACAAGCCAATATCCGCAAGGAACTTTACCTGATCAATGAGCAGGGTGAAAAAATCCCAACTTACAAGCAATTTCTTTACTACCTGAATGATGTTTCTCCGGTAGGAATACATACCCCCGCTGAAATAGAAAAGAAAAAGCTCCGGGGTTTCTTTACCGGTGGTAACAGGAAACTGGGACTCAAAATTCCCTATTTGCGCAAATCATATCAGAGTAAAAGGGAGGTGTGGACCATTCTAACACAGGCATTGCCCGGTACGTTGTTGCTGGCCCTGGCCGCCATGCTGATTGCCGTATTGCTGGGAATACCGTTGGGAGTAGTAGCAGCCGTTAAACAAAACAGCTGGCTCGACACCACTGCTATCTTCAGCAGTATAATCGGGATATCCGCGCCTTCCTTTTTCATGGGGATTATCATGGTTTATATTTTCGGGTTTATGCTCAGCGACTGGACCGGCCTGCATATTGCCGGCAGCTGGTTTATAATAGACGATGAAGGACAAAGGCGATTAACACTACAGAATCTGATATTGCCGGCTGTTACATTGGGCATTCGTCCTCTGGCTATTATAACCCAGCTAACCCGGAGTGCGATGCTGGATGTGCTGGACCAGGATTATATCCGTACCGCCTATGCCAAAGGACTGAGCCGACAGGCTGTTATCTGGAAGCACGGACTCCGGAATGCGTTGAATCCGGTAATAACAGCCATTACCGGCTGGTTTGCCGAACTCCTGGCAGGCGCTTTCTTTGTAGAATATATTTTTGGCTGGCAGGGAATCGGTAAAGTAACGGTGGATGCCCTTGAAAAACTGGATTACCCGGTAGTGATGGGATCAGTACTGATATCGGCTACATTTTTTATTGTCATCAATATACTGGCCGACATCCTTTACGGGGTGGTGGATCCACGGATCAGGATTCAATAGACAACAGGTTTATAATGAAACTCTATTTCCTCCCTTACAGCTGTTAGTCCATGCAGCTCTATTGTCACAAGGCTGTGAAATCCCGTTAATTTTTTATCACATCGTTTAAAAATCATACTTCCGGCAGATTATTTGAGTTACATTGATAGCAGCAGCATTCCTTTTAAAACCTTAAATACATTGCCATGGAAAGACTGAACCAGATTCTTGCCCGTCACCTGCCGCATTTTAAGGAAATAGCACCCGGTTGCAGTATCAGGGATGCCCTCTGCCGCATGAGTACACAGAATACGGACTATCTGATTGTGATGGATGAAAAAGGAAACTTTCTAGGGGTACTGACGGAGAGAGATGTGGCCCGCAAGGCGCTATTCATGAACCGTTCGCTTACAGAAACCCATGTGAGGGAAATTATGAATACACAATTGCCTTTTGCGGATGCCAACGATACAGTGGAGCAATGCATGTCCAAAATGAAAAAATATCATGTAAAATTTATACCGGTATTTTCCAATATGTCGTTTGCCGGCGTAATATCAGCCGATGATATACTGGCAGAAGCGGTGGAAAAGCGAAATGTGATTTTTGATTGAGCAGCAGCCATTATTGCGGCTATACATCCGGGTTATTGAATAATAACCTCATTGATTGCTTTATGCTTTAGTGCCTCGTTTACCCGTTGTTTGATTTTTTCTTTTTGGTACAGGAGTTCATTTTTCAAGGGCCCTACAGCCGTGGTGATAATCAGTTTGTCGCCTATAATCTGTAATTTATCGGTATACCGGGCAATGGTTTTCCCCATTATATCCTCCCATACGTCTTCAATCTGCAGGGCCTGAATGCCGCCCTTGATACGGCTGCCGTTCAGAAATTGTTGTAATGCTTCCTGCATGGAATACTGACCCATGTTGTAAAGTTAGTTGATATGTTTAAAAATTGACAGGTTTACAAGGTCGTATTTTCAGAAAATCCGTTTAGAAAAATGCTGTCAACCTCACTTTACAAACCGATCAGCTGAAAACCCGCTTCCAGCTTTTTCAGGTGGGCTTTGAGTCGTTCCTCATGCGTATCCGTAATAAAAACCTGTCCGTCATTCTCTACAGCAACTTTCCGTAACAGGTTGGCAATACGTTGTTCATCCAGTTTCTCAAAAACGTCATCCAGTAAGAGCAGCGGGGAAAATCCTTTGTCCCTTTTCAACCGTTCCAGTTCAGCCAGTTTTAAAGCAAAGAGCAGACTTTTCCGCTGACCCTGGGAGGCCATACTTTTAAACGCCTGTCCGCCCAGTTGTATAACCAGGTCATCCCGGTGAATACCTGCACTGGTACGTTGGGCAAACATATCTTTCTGCCGGTTCCTCTTCAATAAGTCAGGAAAAGAATCTGCATGCAATTCACTTTCGTACAGCAGGTTTATAGCTTCAGGGGCGGGCAAATGCTTATCTGTTTCCTGATCCGGGTTGCGGGCAATTTCCTCGTACAGTTGTTTGACTGCGGGCAGAAATCCCAGCAAAAAGTCCCTGCGCCGGTTGAAAATGAATTCTCCGGGTTGTATCAGTTGCTGATCCAGCACATCGAGCAGCGCTTCATCACGTGAACTGGTTTCCGCAAAGCGTTTTAATAACGAATTCCGCTGTTGTAATACCCGGGTATATACAATCAGATGCCGAAGATATTCAGCGTCTAGCTGGGAAAGGATTTCATCCAGGAAAGTCCTTCGTTCCCGGCTGTCACCCGTGATCAGTTCCGCATCATCCGGGGCAATTACCACACAGGGATAACGGCCGATATGCAGGGAAAACCGGTCATAGGATTCGTCATTAACCGAAAACTCTTTCCGGCCAGTCTCCCGGAGCACACATACAGCTTTTTCAGGCTGTTGCTGCAGTTCAAGCCGGCCTTCCACCCGGAAACCGGAAAACCCCTGTTTTACATTATTCCCGTCTGAACGGGTAAAATAGCTTTTGGTAAAGCACAGGTAATGAACGGCGTCCAGCAGATTGGTTTTACCCACACCATTTTTGCCAAAAATGCCCACAATCCGCTCCGTAAACGAGAAGGAGCGATTCGTGTAATTTTTGAACTGAAAAACGGTCATATGGTGAATCCGTAGCATTCCGGGTGCAAGATAGGGGGGACGGGGCAAAAGCAGTCAAAAACAGGGGTTGCCGGAAGGCTTTTCCGGGTCCGGTTTGCCTGTATTTTAGCCCTTCAAAATCATCGTTTTAAAATTCCTTTTTTCCCCGTATTTTTGCGGCTCAAATTTAATGCCTGTGGTCGCTAAATTTTCCAAAGAAACCTACCTCTACTGGTACGAGCTGATGCAACTGATCCGTCAATTTGAACTGATGGCGGAAGAGAAGTACAAAATGGAAGGTAAAATCCGTGGTTTCTTCCATGCATATATCGGTCAGGAAGCTATTGCGGCGGGTTGTATTACGGCTACCCGTCCGGATGATATGTTTATCACGGCCTACCGTGATCATGGTCTGGCAATTGCCAAGGGTGTTTCGGTAAACAGTTGCATGGCTGAGCTTTATGGCAAAGCCACGGGTTGTGCCAAAGGAAAGGGAGGCAGTATGCACTTTTTCAGTAAGGAATGTAATTTTTATGGTGGCCATGGTATCGTGGGTGCGCAGATTGGTACAGGAGCCGGACTGGCATTTGCAGAAAAATACCGGGGTACCGATAATGTGGCACTGGCTTATTTTGGCGATGGAGCTGCGCGTCAGGGTATGCTGCATGAAACCTTTAACCTGGCTATGCTCTGGAAACTCCCGGTGGTATTTATCTGTGAAAACAATAACTACGCCATGGGTACGTCGATTGAACGTACGTCAAACGTGATTGATATTTATAAACTGGCGGATGCCTATGAAATGCCGGCCGATACCATCGATGGCATGAGTGCCGAAGCCGTACATGACGGGGTAAGCCGTGCAGTGAAAAGAGCCCGTGAAAACGGCGGACCTACTTTGCTTGAAATTAAAACATATCGCTATAAAGGCCACTCAATCAGCGATCCGCAAAAATACCGGACCAAGGAAGAAGTAGATGAATACCGTGGCAAAGACCCGATTCAGCAGGTATTGAAAACCATTCTGGATCATAAATTTGCCACGCAGGACGAGATTAATGAAATTAACAGAAGAGTAGATGCCATTGTAGACGAGTCTGTTAAATTCGCGGAAGAAAGTCCCTGGCCGGATGACAGCGAAGTGCTGAAAGACGTTTATATGGATCAGAACTATCCTTTTATTGTTGACTAAATAAAACAACCAAACAAGTAATTCAGATATTATGGCAGAAAATAAGTTAGTGCAGGAAGCGGACAGCAGTGAAGCAGCGATTGCGAAAGCAAAGAATTTCTGGGATAAATACAGTAAGCCCCTGATGATTGTATCCCTGCTCCTGATTGTAGCAATCGGTGGCTGGTATGCGTATCAGCATTTCGTGGTTAAACCGAAGGAATCACAAGCCGTGGAAGCTATGTTCCGTGCTGAAGAGTATTACCGGATGGACTCTGTAAACCTGGCATTGAAAGGTGATGGCACCAATCCCGGTTTTGAAAAAATTGCGGATAAGTACAGCGGTACAAAAGCCGGTGACCTGGCTAATTTTTACGCGGGCAGTTGCTACCTGAAACTGAATGATTACGAAAAGGCGGTTAAATACCTGAAATCGTTCAGCAGCGGATCCGACCTGGTACAGGCCCGCGCCTATAAATTACTGGGTGACGCGTATGCCGACTGGGGTAAAAATGAAGATGCTCTTTCCAATTATAAAAAAGCAGGTCGTCATTTTGCAAAAGATGAAGCCAATTCTCCTGAATATCTTTTCACCGCGGCTTATTTTGCCGACCGTGTTATGAAAAACAAGGATGAAGCGGTAAAACTGTATAAAGAAATCAAAGAAAAATTCCCCCGCAGCCAGCAGGCATTTGATGCCGACAACTACCTGGCACAGCTGGGCGTATACAATACCGAAAACTGATTATGGCAGCAATTACCAACAGTAAACTGACCGATCTCAATACAGGCATTCTGAAAAAGGATGCCTGTATTGTTTTGATCAAAACGGACTGGAACGCCGCCATTACCGACCAGCTGGAAAGGGGCTGTATAGCGGTACTGGAACAGTATGGTGTAAAAAAGACGGTGGTTATTACCGTTCCCGGCGCGGTTGAAATTCCCTTTATCATTCAATCGTATTGGGCAAATGCCGGGAAAAAGAGTAAACCGGACGCGTTTATCGCCCTTGGTTGTGTTATAAAAGGGGATACCCCGCATTTTGACTATGTATGCAGTTCTGTTTCGGATGGGGTATTGCAACTGAATCTTTCTTTGCCGGTACCAACTATCTTTGGGGTACTGACCGTAAATACGGAAGAGCAGGCGATGGAAAGAATTGGTGGTAAGCATGGACATAAAGGGGAGGAAGCCGCTTTCACCGCACTTAAAATGATCAGCCTGGTGGAGTCATTTAAATAAGCAACCGTGAATGTACAGATTTTTATACCCTGTTTCGTAGACCAGTTGTATCCGGATACCGGGTTTAATATGGTCAAAGTACTGGAAAAAGCCGGCTGTACCGTAAGCTATAACGGCAATCAGACCTGTTGCGGACAGGCCGCGTTCAATGCCGGCTATTGGGATGATGCTAAACCGGTTTGCCAGAAATTTCTGAAAGACTTCAGCGGAAGTGATTATATCGTCGGCCCCAGTGCCAGTTGTGTGGGTTTTGTACGGAATTATTACAATACATTATTCGACAATTCATCCCTGCATCACCAGGTACAGGACATGAACAAGCGTATTTTTGAGTTTTCCGAATTTATGACGGATGTACTCGGCGTGGACGATGTAGGTGCTACCCTCGAAGGGAAAGCCACCTATCACGATTCCTGCGCGGCACTCCGGGAATGTAAAATCAAAGAAGGACCACGCCGGTTGCTGGCAAAAGTAAAAGGGTTGCAGCTTACAGAAATGAATGATGTGGAAACCTGCTGTGGTTTCGGTGGTACTTTTGCCGTGAAATTTGATGCCATTTCTGTAGGCATGGGCGAGCAAAAAGTGGAAAATGCAATGGCTACCGGTGCTGAATACCTGATTTCAACGGATCTCTCCTGTCTCATGCACCTGCAAGGGTATATTAAAACAAAAGGGTATGCCCTGAAAACACTTCACCTGGCCGATGTGATGGCCAGCGGCTGGTAAACAGCCCTATTCAACTGTTGCTGATACCCCATTTACCATAGGAAGAAAATAAATTAAAATGGCTTACTGGTTAATTAAATCTGAACCTTTCAAGTATTCCTGGGAACAGTTTGAAAAAGATAAACTGACTTTCTGGGACGGTGTGCGTAATTACGCGGCGCGAAATAATCTCCGCGCCATGAAAAAAGGGGACCTTGCTTTTTTTTATCACAGTAATGAAGGACTGGCCATTGTGGGAATCGCCAAAGTAGCCAAAGAAGCCTACCAGGATCCAACTACGATAGAAGAAGCCTGGGTTGCAGTGGATTTCAAACCATTTAAAAAATTAAAAAAGCCCGTCACTCTCGCGCAAATAAAAGCAGATCCGCGCCTGGCCAACATGGATTTGATCCGCCTTGGAAGACTCTCGGTACAAACAGTAAAAGAGGAAGAGTGGGAGATCGTTATTGGAATGAGTAATCAGCAATGAATAATGAGTAATGAGCAATGAGTAAAAAAGCCCTCTGTTACGGGGGCTTTTGTATTTGTATCTTGGCCCCTGCGCATTTTCCGATTTGCGTCTCTTCTTTCGTCTTTAACAATTTCATCAGGTTACCTTTTCACTATATCCGGTATCAATATACGATAGTCCCCATTTCATTTTAAAAAGTATAGCCATGAAAAAAATCTTCATCGGGCTGCTGATCTTAGCAGCCGGAACAGGTGCTTATTTCCTGCTGAAACAGCCTCAAACGCCAACTCCTGACAGTGAAAACAGAACGGTGTTGTTGCAGGGCAACTGGGTAGCCCGTTTTCCCGCAACAGGAAAAGACAGCCTGTTCACCACGTTTCAGTATGCATTCCTGCAGGATGGATTAGCCCTGATCCGTGACACCGCGACGGCCACTACGGACAGCAGCTATTATGCCTGGAGTAAAACAGGAGATTTGCTGTTCAAGGAAAAGCAGACGGATAGTGTTGCCGTAAACACCTATACGGTTTTACTGTTAAACAAAGACAGTCTGCTGGTAAAGGATACGGCCAATAAAGAATATCTTTTTACCCGTCTCTGAACAGTTAAAACGGAAAATCTGTCGCGTCTCCAATGTGCCTAACAGGTTTTCCGTTTTTATCTATCCGCACAGTATCAGAGGACAAGCATTTCAACATTTCAACGCTTAAGCTGCAATATCCACCGGATCCGATTTCCGCTTACATTTGACTATGAGAAAAAAGAAACTCGTCGTATTAACCGGAGCCGGAATCAGTGCGGAAAGCGGTCTGAAAACATTCCGCGACAGTGACGGATTATGGGAAGGATACAATATTGAGGATGTGGCTACACCAGGGGCGTGGAAAAAAGATCCGCAACTGGTGCTTGATTTTTATAATTACCGGCGAAAAAATGTTCAGGATGCCAGGCCCAATGCGGCACACATAGGTTTGGCAGCACTGGAAAATGATTTTGACGTTACCATAATCACCCAAAATATTGATGACCTGCATGAACGGGCCGGATCAACCGATATCCTGCATTTGCACGGAGAAATTTTAAAAATGCGCAGCGAACGGAATCCCTCCCTGGTATATACAATAACCGGTGATATTAAACTGGGAGACCTGGCTGCTGACGGGGAGCAGTTACGTCCGCATATTGTATGGTTTGAAGAAGCTGTACCTATGATGGAAGTGGCAATCCCTATAGTGCGGGAAGCCGATCTTTTTGTTGTTATAGGTACATCGCTGGTGGTATATCCGGCGGCCGGACTGGTAAATTATACCCGGGAGAATGTTCCGGTTTTTATACTCGATAAAAAGATCCCATATATCGGTAATACGGGCCGGTTGACAGTAATTGAAAAACCAGCCACGGAAGGAATTGAATTACTTATACAACAGCTCAGTAACTATACCGTATAATCATCAGGTATGTATTTCCGTAAATGAAACGCCGTACCGGCTCAGTTCTTCCAGCACAGGCGTATAAATTTCTTTTGTAGTGGGGATGCAGAGTCCGGTGAGACTGATTTCGCCACGAAGGATTAAGCGGGCGGCAATACCCAGGGGCAAACCAACCGTTTTAGCCATGGCCGTACGTAAACTGGTGGAGCCCTTCACTACGAGCGAACTGCTGACCGTTTCTTTTTTCCCGTTTCGCAGGTATTCAAATTCATGCAGCATCACAATCATGTCCTTATCCTGCGGACGCAGTGCTAATTTTTTTTCCAGCGCAAACTGTAAAATATCAGCCGCGCTGCACCGGCCTTTATTCAGCAGGGTGGTATCGTCATCCAGTCCCAGGAAAAAAAGTTGTTTCAGTGTCAGATTGGCTTCATGCATCTGGCGGACAAGATGATCAGCCGCGGCATTTTTTATTTGTCCGGGTTCCACTTCATGCAGATTACCTTTATCATCAGCAGCCAGGAAAGGGGCAGTATCTGTTTCATTTTCTGCTTCGGTAAGTTGCATCAGTTGTTCCAGCAATTCCTTACTTTGTCCCAGCCGGGCCGTTAGCTTTTTATTCAGCCAGTCCCCGAAACCCTGTTTCTCCATGTGTTCTTTAAAAACGGCCTGCAGGGTTTTGCCATCCGTATCATATTGCAGGGTTTCATCTGTTAATCCCAGTTCAATTATATTATTCCAGCCATACATAAAATCAGGATGCCGGAGTGTGGTACGGATAAAGGTCTGTGTATTTTCCAAACCGTACAAGTGTGTATAGCTGAGTGAATCCCGGTTAGGGTACCAGCTCAAAGGACCTAATCCGGGTACCATTACCTGTTGCCCGGCATTAAATAAATCCTTGTAATCGATTTTCTTTTCTTCCCCGTTTTCCCGGTAGTGAGCACCGGCTTTACCGGCCAACACTATATTGCGGGGGTTCCAGCTGATTTTATAATGCCAGGGGTTATCGTCACTCTCCGGTGCCACCAACCCTCCGCAATGGGAAGTAAATGAGGTTATTTCGCCGCCCCCCGCATGAATGCTGTCAATAAGTTGCATGGCACTCATATGATCAATACCGGGATCGAGTCCCATTTCATACAGGAACAGCAAGCCCTTAGATGTAATATCGTTTGCCAGTTTTTTTATTTCTTCATCGAGATAAGAAGCCGTCAGGAGATTTTTGCTGAGGCGTACACAATCTTTAGCCACTTCGATATGCAGGGAAGGAGGAAGCAGGGAAATAACAATTGATGCCGCTGCAATATAACGGCTTCGTTCAGCTTCATTTCGGATATCAAAGGAAAGGGGTGTAGCATAAGGCGAACCGGCAGTTTTAGATTCAGCCAGTTGCAGATCAGCATCCACTACCTGTACCTGCCAGCCTTCAGTGGCTGCATTTTCCAGTAAATAATCAATCAGTACGGTAGCAGACTTTCCTGCGCCAAAGAGTAGAATTGTTTTCATCCTGAAATTTTATGATACCCGCAGCCATGCGGCATATTGTTTGCTTTTAACAAAGATGAAGGTTGATTTTGACATAAACCCGATTTATCTTTACAAAAGTTTACATCTACTTATCAAAAATTCTAATCATGAAAAAAGTATGCCTGGCCGTTGTAACCGTTTTACTGGCCCAGTTCAGTTTTGCCCAGCATTTTCAACTGGGTGTAAAGGGAGGGGTTAATATCAGCAATTTTACCGGGGGTAATTTTGATGCTGTAAAGAAAAAAGCTTTAGTCGGTTTCCAGGGTGGGTTATACCTGAATTTTAAAGCCGGCGCTTTCGGTTTGCAACCGGAATTACTGGTCTCCAGCCAGGGGGCAAAAATTGACACCATTAATGCCGGCAGTTATGACTGGAAAGTGACGTATATCAATGTGCCGGTGATGGCCCAGTTCCGTTTGCAGGGCGGTTTTTATTTCGAGCTGGGGCCGCAGGTCGGATTTAAAATAGCCGATGAAATCAGTAACAGTACCATTGACGAATTTGCAAAAGGCCTGGATTTGTCCGCTGCTGCGGGGCTGGGAATACGCGGAAAGAAAGGCTATGGAATTGGCGCCCGGTATACTGCAGGTATCAGTAAAGTTGGTGATTTTTCAGGTACCAGTAATATCAACCCGGATTTTAAAAATGGGGTATTACAAGTAAGTTTGTCGATTCCGCTGACTCATTAATTCCGGGCTTCTCTGAACCGGTTTATTCGCCCAGGCAACCATTTTCCCTCATCTATGCAGGAAACGGGTTACCGGGGCTTTTTTGTGCCGCAATGGGTCGGAAATCCCCCTGGAATCCGGGGATATTTTCACGAAAAAACTCCCGTTTTCCCATGCTGATAACTATTCACAAAAGTGGATAAAATGCCCTAAAAAACAACCCGTTCTGTCAGGTTATACGTGCGCAAAAAAGTAGATTTGCAGACCCTGGAAAAAGCCTTTTTTTCAGGAAGAAAAACGACGAAGCAAACAACCTAAAAACAGGAACGGAGATTAAGAAATGGAAGACAATTTAAACCCGGAACAAACCAATGATCTGAACCGGATAATACCGGTGAATATTGAGGAGCAGATGAAAACGGCCTATATCGACTATTCCATGTCGGTAATTGTTGGTCGTGCCTTGCCGGATGTACGTGACGGACTGAAACCCGTACATCGTCGTGTGTTGCATGCCATGAACGAACTGGGTATTCATTACAATAAGCCCTATAAAAAATCCGCCCGTATTGTGGGGGAAGTGCTGGGTAAGTACCATCCGCATGGTGATTCATCGGTATATGATGCCATGGTGCGTATGGCACAGGAATGGAGCATGCGGTATACGATGATTGACGGACAGGGAAACTTTGGTAATCAGGATGGTGATGGTCCGGCGGCCATGCGTTATACAGAAGCGAGGCTGGAGCGGCTGGCAGAACATATGCTGGATGACATTGAAAAAGATACCGTGGATTTCCAGCTGAATTTCGATGATTCGGAAAAAGAGCCCACGGTATTACCGACCCGTATACCGCAATTACTGGTAAACGGCTCAAGTGGTATTGCCGTAGGGATGGCAACCAATATGATGCCGCATAACCTGACCGAAGTGATTGATGGCTGTATTGCGTATATTGATAACCGTGATATTACCATCGATGAGCTCATGCAGTATGTAAAAGCGCCTGATTTCCCGACAGGTGGTATCATTTACGGCATGGAAGGCGTGAAAGCAGCCATGCATTATGGACGCGGCCGGGTAGTAGTGAGGGGCAAACTGACGGTGGAAACCAAACCCAGCGGACGGGAGCAGGTAATCATTTCCGAAGTGCCTTACCAGGTAAACCGGGATGCCATGACGCACCGGATCGGAGAACTGGTGAATGAAAAAATCATTGAAGGGATTGCCCATGTCAACAATGAATCCAATGAAAAGGAAGGCACGCGCGTGGTACTGGACCTGAAAAAAGATGCCATTGCCAATGTGATCATTAACCAGTTATTCAAGCATACGGATCTGCAGACATCCTACGGTATCAATAACGTGGCGATTGTAAAAGGAAGGCCGAGAACGCTCAACCTGAAAGATCTGATCAGTGAGTTTGTTGATTTCCGGCATGAAGTAGTGGTTAGGCGTACAAAGTTTGAATTGAATGAAGCGCAGAAAAGGGCACATATCCTGCAAGGTTACCTGATTGCCCTGGATCACCTGGATGAAGTGATCGCCCTGATCCGCAGTTCGGCTACTCCGGACATAGCCAAAGAAAACCTGATCAATGCGGGCTGGGGACTGGATGAAATACAGGCCAAAGCGATCCTGGAACTACGGCTGCAGCGGCTGACAGGCATGGAACGCGATAAGATCAAGGATGAGTATGACGAACTGATGAAGCTGATCGCCCACCTGAATGAATTATTATCCAACGAAGGCATGCGTTTTGATCTGATTAAAACGGAATTGCTGGAAATAAAGGAAAAATTCGGGGATGCCCGTAAGACGGAGATTACCTACCTGGATGATGAGGTTAAAATAAAAGACCTGATTAAGGAAGAGGATGTGGTAATTACCATTTCTCACCTGGGCTATATTAAACGTACGCCTGCGGAAGAGTTCCGTGCTCAACGAAGAGGCGGACGTGGGGTAATGGGTGGTAAAACCCGTGAAGAAGATTATATCGAGCATTTATTCGTTGCTTCCACACACCATACCATGCTTTTCTTCACTGAAAAAGGAAGATGTTACTGGTTGAATGTGTATGAGATTCCGGAAGGGGAGAAGACCGGAAAAGGAAGAGCCATTCAGAACCTGATGCAATTACCTCCCGATGATAAAGTGCGGGCCATTCTGGATGTAAAAGACCTGAAAGATGAGGATTTTGTAAAGACACACAATATCGTACTGTGTACAAAGAAAGGCATCATCAAGAAAACGGAACTGCTGGACTTCAGCCGTCCGCGGCAGACCGGCGTGAATGCCATTACGATAGTAGAAGGAGATGAACTGATTGAAGCCCGCATGACGGACGGCAACAGTGAAATCATGATGGCAGTGAAGAGTGGTCGTGCCATCCGGTTCTCCGAAGAAAAAGTAAGGCCTACAGGCCGGGGTGCTATTGGCGTGGCCGGTATTGAAGTGGATAATGAGCAGGATGAAGTAGTGGGAATGGTTTGTGTAAATCCGGAGACAGATGCATCCAAAACCGTACTGGTGGTAAGCGAAAAAGGATATGGCAAGCGGACACCTGTGGACGAATACCGGTTTACTAACCGCGGTGGCAAGGGTGTGAAAACGATCAATGTTACAGAAAAGACAGGTTCACTGGTTGGAATTTTGGATGTAAATGAACGTGAGGACATCATGATTACCTGTAAAAGCGGGGTAACCATCCGGATGCCGGTCAGCGGAATCAGTGAACAGGGAAGGGCTACCCAGGGTGTAAAACTTATCCGGTTGGATGAGGGGGATGAAATCGCTGCCATTACAAACCTGGACGATCAGGAAACAGTGGAAAATGAGGTGCACGCAGAAGAAACAACCCCGGAAACAGCAGAAAATACGGAAACCGGTGAAAACGGTGGCGATAACGCAACCGGAACCGGTGAAAATTCATCTGATGTAAGTGAAGCTGAATAAACATTTAACAACTCAACTCAATATCATGAAAAGGTTCTTCCTTCTTTTAACGGTCAGCCTGTCAGCAGTAGCCGGTTTTGCACAGAAATATGATGATGTAAAAACGATTCTGATGCTGAATCAGCTTGAAAAAGCCAAAACAGAATTGGATAAAAACATGACAAATGCCAAGTTTATAGCCAAACCTGAAGCATTTATCCTGAAGACAGCCATATATGCCGGTCTCGCACAATCTGAAGCCAGGAAAAACAGTCCCGATGCCGAGCAGCTGATCGCAGCCGCTGATGAAGCATTTGGAAAATTTAAATCCATGGATGCCGGTATGGCCTTACTGAGCGACCCGACTTATCAGAACGGCCCGATTAACCTGTATTCCTATTATTATTCCAGTGGTTATCACGATTACAATACCAATAAATGGGTACCGGGTTATACAAAACTGAAAAAAGCGGTGGAGTATTCAGACCTGTTATTGAGCCGGAAATTACTGACAGTTGCCATGGATACCAACGTGCTGATCCTGGCAGGTATCACTGCGGAAAAAGCAAATGCCGCAGATGATGCAGCCGTATTTTACGGAAGACTGGCCGACGCCAAAATTGCCGGTGATGGTTTTGAAGGTGTGTATCGTTTTCTGGTGAGCCATGCTTTTGGGAAAAAAGACATGGCCAGTTTTGAGAAATACAAGGGTTTGGGCGCTGAGTTGTTTCCGAAAAGCGAGTATTTCAAATATGACAAGATTGATTTTGCGGTGGGACTCACCGATAAATTTGAGGAAAAACTGGCCGCACTCAATGAAGTGCTGACTACCGATCCGGATAATGTAAAAGCCAACCAGGTGTTGGGAGAAATCATTTACGACACACTGAATCCGAAAGATCATACGGCCCCCTTACCGGCGAATGCCGCTGAACTGGAAAAGAAAATGATTGAAGCTTTCGGGAAAGTAGCCAAGGGTAAGCCCAATTACGAAATTCCCTATCTGTTTATCGGAGATCATTTTATTAATAAAGCCAATAAGGTGAATGACAGAAGGGATGCACATGCCAAAGACATGAAAGCACGTACAAAACCCGGAACCATGGCTTCTAAGGAAGATGTGGCAAAAAGGGAGGCCCTGGATAAAGAATACCTGGAAACACTGGAAGGTGCCCGCGAACCTTATGAAAAAGCAGCAGCCATTTTCGCGGCACACAGTTCATTGGAAATGCGTGATAAACAGCAATACAAAAAAGCCGCAAGCTACCTGGCCGATATTTATTCTTTTAAAAGAGTAATGGCTAAAGGCAAACCTGCCGATATAGCGAAGTATACAGCAGAGGAAAAGAAATGGAATGAAGTATACGATTCTATCAAGAACTGATTCGTTTAAGTAATCCGACAGGAGGGCTGCATCAAAAGGGTGCAGCCCTTTTTTTATGTCAGCAGGGGCCCGGTAACACAGGCTTTGTTGCGACGGGTCTGGGCGGCAAAAGATAAACATCGACTTAACATAATATAAATTATAGGAACAAACAGATATAAATCGTGAACTTTCTAAGCTACTGAACGTAAGTAGTTTGTATGGATTATTTAGTAACTTACTATTGAAAATGCAACCATGAATCTCAGAAATGCCTTGATAGCCGAACATTCCAAAGCACAATGCATGCGGATTGTAAACTGGATCGGTACGGATCAGCAACGATTCAATGAACTGTTGAGCTTATTTCTATCTGATGAAAAACTGTTAGTGCAACGGGCCGCCTGGCCACTAAGTTATGCTGTGGAAGCCTGCCCTGCTTTTATCCGGGCACATTACGGAAAGCTCATTAAGAATATGCAACGGCCAGGCCTGCCAGATGCGGTTAAACGGAATACAGTCAGGATTTTTCAGGATACAGATGTTCCTGAACGATACCGTGGAGAGCTGATGAATGCCTGTTTCTGCTTTATTGAATCCTTGTCCGAAAAACCAGCCGTGAAGGCTTTTGCCCTGACAGTACTCTTTAACCTGTCCAAACAATACCCGGACATACAGCCGGAACTGAAAGCCATTATTGAGGACCGATGGGAGTATGAAACGGCCGCGTTCAGATCACGCGGCCGGAAAATTCTTAAGCAACTCAATAAATAAATTGGCAATAACAAAACAGCATTATTCACCAGCTCCGATATTAAACCGTAGCGCCAGTTGTAAAACCGGATGCGATTTTAATTCTTCGAATACCACACCGTAACCGCTGCTGGCAGTCGTAACACTCATATATCCCCCGGATAAACGAATGCCGATTTTCTCACTTGCCCGGTACAATATACCTGCAGCCACTCCCGCATTGAAGGAACCCCGCTCATCGGATGGATACATTTCCGGTGAATCCCCATCTGGCGTAATGGTATACGTACTGTAGTTAATCTTGCTGGAATAGCCAATGGTGCCGCTAATAAACGGCAGTAACGGTTTTTCATCATCGCTGTTATCGGCAAGAAAATAACCAAGGGTATAATTCAATGTATAATCAAACCCCGATTTGCCTTGTACTCTAACGGGCCCGGGTGTGCTGCTGTAAGAACTTACCGTCATATAATCAAACTTGTTACCGGCATTTATACCCATATCAAACCAGTGATGAATCCGGCGGTCATCCCGGGAACGGCCCGCACTGATAAAAAAACCGGGACTGGCTGAGCGTTCCCCGTTTTGCATCCGGTAGTTGATGCCCATTTCATATATCCGGCCAGATTTGGTGAATAGATTCACTTTCTTATACTGGGCCATGGCCAGCTGTGCGGTTAATAGAAAAAGTAACAGCCAAAATGCATTCAGTTGAACCCGGGTAACGCTGCTCATCATTATTTAGTTTTTGGTTTTAATAAAATATATTTATACGAATTATTATACGCCGCATCCACAAAAGCCAGCATGTCAGCCCATTTTTCTTTAGGCATCCGGGCCTGTTTATAGACTTTCTGTATATGCAATACCACCACATCGTCCTCTTTTTCGGCGGTACAGGAAAACAACCCGGCATCATTTTCCACTTTGCTGTTCAGCTCCTGCAACCCTTCCACCGAATAACCTGCTGGTACCTGGAAACGGATCTTCCAGTTCAACGTACGTGCATAGCTGACATTAATATCATATTTCCTTTCCCGCTCTTCCTGTTTGATCTGCAACTGGGATCCCACGAGTCCGGGCAGATTGATCAGTATTTTTTTACCGGCTTTGCGTACCAGGTCACTGAGCTCAAATTCTTCACTGTATTTTAATTCAGCATTATTGATGGTGCGTCCGTCACTCGATATTTCAAAATTGGTATACTTTACTTTTTGACGGAATTCCCGCTCCAGTTCATCCACCACGGCTTTTTCTTTCTTTTTGGCGAATTCATCTTTCAGTGTCCTGGTGTATTTATAATATTCATCCAGCTGGTTGCCATACATATATGATGTGGCTGACCGGCCACCATAACTTTCATGATCATTCAGCATATAAGGCGTATACTGCATAACCGAACCAATTTCCCGGTTCTTACTGATGCCATTATAGGAATTGAACCGTTTTACTTTCAGCGCGGACAAATTCTCCGTAAAAGCGACATTAATCAGAAAATCGCTGGTATTATCTGCAGCGGCCGCATCCGGCAATTTTAACTGCCTTACCTGCACCGTACTACCTTTCCCGGGAGGCATATTCAGCACCCATGCATCCGCCCCCAGCAGATTTTCCACCAATTCTCCGGGGTTACTGTGATCCGTGCAATTGAAATAAAACTTATCGCCTACCCGAAGCACATACCGTATTTCCTGCTCAAATATCACTTCATTAAAACTCCGCATGGAAGCGGGAACACAAATGATCAGGTCCGATTTTATATCACGCTGGTATAAAACGGATCCCAGCAGATAGGCCGCCATTTTATCGCTCAGGTAATTGTCACGGTTCACCACCATGTTCCTGATTTTGTAATACGCTTTTTCAATAAACCGGTCGTTAGCGGCTGCTTTATAGCCCAGCGAAACCAACTCTTTCCAGATGGCATCCACGGCTTTATTTACCGTATACTGGCTGTTGAAATACTGATCACCTACCTGCTCATAATCCTCCCAGGCTTTCCGGGCCAGTTCCTCTTTTGAAAACTGACTTTTGTTTTCCCCACGATTGCCAACAAGCGCACCTTTTACTTTATCACTATTGGCATAGATGACCTGAAATTTCACCAGCGGATATACACTCAGGGAGTTGATAAAATTCACGTCTTTTTCCACGCCCCTGTCCGTATCGGTAAATACATAACGGAAAAACTCAGGATCAGCGGCTGTTGTCCTTTTGAAAGCAGGCGCCCCGTTCAGAGCTACTGACTTAAAATAAGACTTCTCATCCATCTCCATCACTATCTCATTAAACAGGATCGGATAGGTTTTATTACATATCTCATACTGCGGATTAAACTCGATATAGCCCGAATTCCGTACATTCAGTTTGTTATGGGTATTGGTTACATATTCGAAGATATCGCCCGGATTCAGGTCAGGTATGGCCACTTTATAATAGGCTCCGGCACCTTCCATTTCCTTATCAAAAAAGCTCTTGAAAAATTCGGGTACGGAGGATACCTGCTCCACACTAACCGCCCGGTCCAGTGCCACCCTGCTTACCGTGCCATCCGGTTTGGTGATCCGCGCACTGAACCCATCCAGTTTGTCCGTATACCGGAAATAGATTTCAGTAAAATTGCGAACCGCATTCCGGTCATTCAACCGGATCCTGAAACGCACATTTTCCAGAAATATAAGGCTTCTCTCTCCTTTTGTCAGAAATCCGCTTCTTGATTTCTTGTCAATACTGACCATCCGCCGGTAACCCAGGATCACCGCCGATTCATCTTTGTATTTTTCGGGTACTGCTGACTGTTTAAAAGCGGGTTGCTTGTCCTCCCACAAGGGTTTAGCATTCACTTCCAGGGTCTCCAGGAAATCCTCATCAATTATATCCTGGGCCGACAGCTGTATGTTGTTCAACGTGAACAGGCACATCATCAGCAGCCCCGTATAAGCCAGGTATTTTTTCATAGTCGGTATATTATTTTTTACTGATGGTAACCAGGTAACGGTTGAATTCACGGATTGATTCAATAAATTTTCTCCAGTCGGCAAACTCCTTCTTCCGGATCATGCTGTTACTGATGGTCAGTTCTTTTTTCAGGATCAGCCGGTTTCCTTCAACCACGTAACTTCCTTTAAACGCATAGCCGGCCCCGCTGACTTCCAGGTTATCGGGTTTATCCGTAAACTGAAAACCGGCTGGCAGGGTCAGTGCTATTTCATCTTCAAATTTTACGATAATATCAAGGTCATATCCTTCCACTCTTTTTTCATCGGGAATAAACCGTTCCAGTGATTTCGGGAAAAAGTCAATACTCACATACTTATCGCCACTGATCGTACTCACGGTATTGCTCAGATCCACTTCACCTTCGATGGATACCGGTATTTCGCGGTTCTTTAAATCACTGGTTTTAACATTGGTGGCAATCATGTTATTGTTGCCAAATTCCAGGTAATCATTCAGGAACTCTTTCGTACTGCTGGCCGGAAGTTCCTGGTATTCCTGGTGGAAGCTTGTCCGTTGATTACCGGTCAGCTCCACTTTTACTTTACCCGTCAGCTTCTCCCCTGCCAGTGCCAGTTCGGCTTTGGTGTATAACCTGTTCTCCGCGGCTGTGGTTACCGGTACGGTTTTAATTTCCGATTTATCACCATTGGCAATAAGTACTTCTTTGCCCTGGATACGGAATGCATTTTCGCCAAAGGGCACAAACTTTTCAGTTCCATCCAGGAAATACGTTTTACCACCATATATCAATGTACAGATCGCATGATTATTTACACAAAGTGCGGGTAAAGACTGCGGGTATGGCAGGTGCCGGGTTCCGATCCAGGTGAACCGGGCATCAAAACCGGCCATTTGCAGGAGTTCCGTAAGTATATTGGCCATCCCCTTACAATCCCCGTATTTTTTAACCATCACATCCTGCGCCGAAGCCGGAATATATCCGGATAAACCATCTTCATACGCGATATAACGGATATGATCCTGAACCCAGTAATAGATGGCTTTAATTTTATCGGTGTCCGTCGTTTTGCCTTTTACAATTTCATCGAGCAATGATTTCAACGCCGCCTTATCATTACCGGCCATCTTGTACAACCGGTTATTCCATTTGTAGATATCATCCACATTTTCAAAAGCCCGGAACGATTCTCCTTTATAGTCAAAAGAACGTAGCTGAACAATCACATGCGGATCGGTATAGGCCCGGCCGATACGCCGGTACTCACTTTTATACGCCGGTAATTCTTTTAATACAAATTCATGATTGGTTACCCCTTTCGATGTATTATCGCCGGTTTCAATATTGTACCCGGTAAAATTCATCTTCTTAAAATCAATCCTGAGCCAGTCCGGAACTTTAAAGGAAATCACCTGTTCGATAACCGGATACGGTTCATGGAAAAATAAACGGGTCAGGTACCGGCCGTCCGAATAGAGTTTCTTCACCGTAATCTTCTGCACCATTCCCTTATTGGTAAAACGCAGCGGGAAAAACTGCACCCGGCTGTCATCAAAGAAAATATCGTCATCCGCTACCGCCCGGTCTATGCCGCCTTTTTCATACGTGATAAACTTGTTTCCCCGTTTTTCAGCGCGTTTAAATGTTTTCAGCTGTATAAACTTGTTATAATACTCCGGATACATTACAGAGGCAAAACGCTTCAGTGAAAGAAACTCGTACTCGGCGTCCTCTGTAACCTGTACCACCTGGTCTCCCAGTTCATTTTTGCCCACATCAAATGAAAACGTCTTCTTTGAGGAAATACAGACCACCCCGTCCTCTGTGTATTTTTTGGCATAGGACTCCGCCAGATTTATATCGGCCGTGGTTTGTGCCTGTGACCGGGAAGGATAAAAGCCGGTAAAAAATAACACCAGGAGAAATCCGGAGTTTTTAGCAAATAATACAGCACGCTGTAGAAAACCGTGAACTGCCGGATCCCGATACGAATATTTTTCCATACGGAAAGGTTAGGTATTTATATATCCGGTAAATATAAAAAAATACACAAATAGGAGGTACTGTTCAGCGCTGTTTTTTATCAGGCCGGCGGTTGATTAAAAAGTTTTATTCGTTTTATTGATTCCGGATAAGCGTATCATCCTGTTCCTTATAAAATTCCCGGAAAATCAGGCGTAAGTTCTGATCGTATGTAATATAGTTATAGAGCCAGTTCATAAAGACAAAGAAGCGGTTCTTCACGCCAAGGATCAGCATCAGGTGCAGTCCCATCCAGATCATCCAGGCAAAAAAACCACCAAATGACCAACGGGGTTTGGGCAGATCTACCACCGCCAGGTTGCGGCCTACAGTAGCCATGGAGCCTTTGTCATGGTATTCAAACTGAAGCAGGCGGTCCTGTCCGGCTTTCTTCTCAATCAATCTGAGATTAGCAGCCAGCATCGCGGCCTGCTGCATTGCGGCCGGAGCCACCTGCGGATGTCCATTGGGATAAGCAGGCGTTTCCATATAGGCAAGGTCGCCAATAACATAAATATTTGCTGCGCCAGTCATCCGGCAATAACGGTCAGTTTTAATTCTGTTACCCCTGGCAATAAGTGATTTATCAACGCCATCCGGTATATTCCCCTTAATTCCGGCAGCCCAGATTACGGTAGAGGCCGGAATCTTTTCTCCGGTTTGCAGTTCTACTTCCTGCCCGTCGTAATTTTTTACAAGGGTATTGGTCATCAGTTTCACCCCAAGCTTTCCGAGGTAAACACCGGATCGTTCAGATGATTTTTCCCGCATGGAAGCCAGCGTTTTCCCTGTACCTTCCAGCAGGAAGATATTCATTTTGGAAAAATCAAGTTCAGGATAATCCTTAGGCAATACATATTGTTTCATTTCTGCCAGGGCACCGGAGACTTCCACTCCGGTGGGGCCACCACCAACAACCACGATATTCATCATCCGCTGCAGGGCTATGGGGTCTTTCTCAAGATGAGCCCGTTCAAATAACTGAAGCAAGCGGTGACGTATCTGCAACGCTTCCACGGTGGACTTCATCGGGTATGCGTGGGCAGCGAGGGATTCGTTACCGAAAAAATTGGTATCAGCACCAGTGGCTAGCACCAACACATCATACGAAATTGTTTCTTCGTGTGTAATCAGGAGGTTTTCGGACGCCCGTATTTCTTTAATCTCAGCCAGGCGGATCCGTACATTCCGGCTTTTCTGGAATACTTTTCGCAAGGGGAATGAAATATTACTGGCATCCAATCCGGCCGTGGCCACCTGGTAAAATAAGGGCTGAAACTGGTGGTAATTGAAACGATCTATCAGTATAACTTCAAATCCTGGCTTGTTGTTGAGCAGGCGGGCGAGCTTCAATCCCCCGAATCCGGCTCCGGCTATGACGACTTTCATGTTGAATTGGTTTTACAACACAAAAATACAGTATTTTCAATAATTATTGAAAATATAGGAATATTTATCTTTTTGTCCTATTTCCCCCTACCGGTTAATACAGCATTCTCACTTTAATTGTTTCCTTTACTTCTTTTAAAAGAGACAAGGCCTGGGATGACAGTTTCTTATCCACGTCAAGCACCACATACCCTATACTTTCATTGGTTTTCAGGTACTGGCCGACAATATTGATGTTGTTTTTGGATAACTGGGTATTAATAGCAGAAAGTACACCCGGCACATTTTTATGGATATGCAGAATCCGGTGACTGCCTTCCTGTGGAGGCAATGCCAGTGCCGGTACGGTATGTGAACCAAACGTGATCCCCTTTTCCAGGTAATTAAAAAGCTTCACACTTACATCTTCCCCGATATTGGCCTGCGCTTCTTCCGTACTGCCCCCGATATGTGGAGTCAGTATTACGTTGGACATATGCTGTAGAGGCGTTACAAACCGATCGCCGTTCTTTTCCGGTTCCCAGGGAAACACATCAATAGCTGCTCCCCCGATCGTACCTTCTTTTAATTCCCGGCTCAGGGCATCCAGGTCCACCACTTCTCCTCTTGCATAGTTGATCAATATAGCTCCCTTTTTAAAATAGCGCAGGTTATTTTTATTGATCAGGTTTTTGGTCTGTGCAGTCTCGGGTACGTGCAGTGTCACCACATCTGCCCGGCTCAGCAGTTCTTTCAGGGTACGTGCATCTTCCGCATTGCCCAAAGGCAGTTTGGTCTCCACATCATAAAACAGGACTTTCATTCCCAACGCTTCAGCCAGTACACTTACCTGGCTGCCGATATTTCCATATCCGATTATCCCCAGCGTTTTACCTCTTAATTCAAAACTGTTTTTTGCCTCCTTCATCCATACTCCCTCATGTGCCGCTTTGTTTTTGTCGGGAATCCGCCTGATCAGCATAATGGCCAGACCGATGACCAGTTCCGCCACACTGCGGGTATTGGAATACGGGGCATTGAATACCACTACCCCATTCTTTGTTGCGGATTTCAGGTCCACCTGGTTTACACCGATACAGAAACAGCCAATCGCCTGCAGTTTTACCGCCGCATCCAGTACTTTTTTTGTAACCTGTGTTTTGGAACGGATACCCAGGATATGTACATCCCTGATTTCTTCAATCAGTTCCTCTTCAGTCAGTGCTTTGCTGATCTTTTCCACTTTTACATACCCGTGCTGGCGGAAATTTTTTACAGCCGAGTCGCTGATATTTTCAAGAAAGAGAATCCGGATCTTCTCTTTAGGATAACTGGTGCTTTTTCCTGTTTTTGTCATAGCGCAAATATACTAAGTAGCGTTTACCTGTCTGAGGCTGAAATAACAAACTCCTGCAGAAAATATTAACACTAACAGTTGTTTTCTATTCACATTTGTATGATTATTGGGGAAAAACAGACACCCGTTAACGACTGACCGGCAGTTATTTTTGTTCCTTAAGCTTTGACATTGAAACATACACTATATATTTTTTTATTTAGCGCATTCATCTGGGGTTGTAATCAGCAAGGAAAAGAGGAAAAGACCGAAGAAGATTCGCTGCAATATTATCCGCCCACCCCTGCCCCGCTGGAAAAAGCTGAATTCAGGGAATATTACCGGCAACTGACTGCTTATTTCGACAGCACATTACTGCGGAGTAATTTCAGCGGACAGGTAATTGTCGCTAAAAACGGCTCCATTATTTATGAGCATTATGCAGGCCATCCCGACCTGAGGCAGAAGGACAGCATGACCGCCAACACTTCCCTTCATATTGCCTCCACATCAAAAACTTTTACCGGTATTGCCATCCTGCGTCTTATACAGGAAGGAAAACTTACACTGCAGGACAGTCTCAGTCGCTTTTTTCCGGATTTCCCCTATAAAGGGATTACAGTAAAGATGTTACTGAATCACCGGAGCGGACTGCCGAATTATGTCAATTTCATGGATAAGACCAGTTGGGATCAAAAAAAATATTGTACCAACGCTGATGTATTGTCCATCATGATGAGCGAGCCGCCCAATAAGGAAGCCAGCCCCGACCGTAAGTTCAGCTATTGCAATACCAACTATATCCTGCTGGCCCTGATTATTGAAAATATCACCGGTTTATCATACCCGGAATTTATGCAGGAGAAATTTTTCGGGCCGCTGCAGATGAAGGACACCTATGTATTTACAATGAAGGACTCGTTGAAAGCCACCCCGACCTTTTCGCCTTCAGGTACGTATTGGGATTTCGATTTTCTGGATGGTACGTATGGCGACAAGAATATCTATACCACGGCCAGGGATCTGTTAAAATGGGATCAGGCATTGTATACCGATCAGTTAATCAGTAAAGCCTTACTGGATTCTGCATTTACACCGTATAGTAATGAGCGGCCTTCCATACACAATTACGGGTTGGGTTTCCGGTTATTACTGATGCCCAATGGCAAGAAAATCGTATATCATTTCGGGCGCTGGCACGGCGCCAATGCCGCATTTGCCCGGTTGCCGGATGAGAAAGCCGTTATTATCATATTAGGCAACCGGTTTACCCGGAGCATTTATAATGCGGCACACCATTGTTATGATATCTTCGGCGAGTATTTTGGAAAAGCGGAATCGGAAGATGCTGATACAGAGAATATGCCGGAGAAAAAAACGGCCCCATCCCGTAAAACTGAAAAATCTCGCCGTTAAGTCATGCCTTTTTCCCTGAAATTGACTGACCTTTAGTCTGTATGAAAATTTTTTCCGCACAGCAGATCAGGGACTGGGATCAGTATACAATTACCCATGAGCCCATCAGTTCCATTGACCTGATGGAAAGAGCCGCCCAATCCTGTACGGAATGGTTATTGCGCCGTTACCCGGATATTGAGTTGTTTCATATTTATTGTGGTAAGGGAAATAATGGAGGTGACGGACTGGCTATTGCCCGTCTGCTGCTTGAAAAAGGATACATCGTCAATCTTTATATTCTTGAATTTGGTCACCGGGGAACGGATGATTTTCAGCAAAACCTGGCAAGACTGCATCTTTATCCGCAGGGGCGGATCAGTTTTATACAATCAGCTGATCATATACAGGTACCAGCACCCGGGGAAATAGCAGTGGATGCCCTGTTCGGATCCGGGCTTAATCGTGAACTTGACGGACTGAGTGCCGCACTGGTATCAGCCCTCAATCAATCCGGTGCGGAAATCATATCCATAGACATACCCAGCGGGTTATTCAGCGACAGCAGTTCGAAGGGTAAACTGTCCATACAGGCCCGGTATACGTTGAGTTTTCAGACCTGTAAACTGGCTTTACTGTTGCCGGAAAACCAGGGATCGTTCGGGAAGGTGGAAATACTGGATATCGGATTACATGGCACATACGAGGCTGAAACAAATTGCCGCTTTGAGTTGCCCGATGATCAGCTCATACATGCGGTGTTGAAAACCAGGAGCCGGTTTGCTCACAAGGGAAATTTCGGTCATGCCATGCTGTTAGCCGGCAGCCGGGGCAAGGCGGGAGCGGCCGTACTCAGTGCCGGGGCTTGTCTGCGCAGTGGTGCCGGTTTGCTTACGGTTCATCTACCTGCTGCAGCCTGCGACATAGTGCAGACAGCCGTACCGGAAGCCATGGTGGAAACAGATAGCCACGCAGATTTTATTTCACAAGTCAATATCACGGATAGATACAGTGCCGTTGGCATCGGGCCTGGCATCGGACAGGCGCCGGAAACAGTCCGGTGTTTTGAAGCGTTATTAAATCAGTATAAACGGCCCATGGTGATTGATGCGGATGCCCTGAATATACTGGCGGCCGCCCCGTTGTTACTAAAATTGATTCCTGCCGGTTCAATACTCACGCCCCATCCAAAAGAATTTGAAAGGCTGGCCGGGCCGGTGGGCAATGATCCTGAGAGAATTGAAAAACTTATGCAACTGGCAAAGGAATGGAAATCGGTGATTGTGCTCAAGGGGCATCACAGTCTGATTGCCACGCCGGGTGGCAAAGGGTATTTTAATAGTACCGGGAATCCGGGTATGGCCACGGCCGGCAGTGGTGATGTGCTTACCGGAATTCTGACCGGGTTACTGGCCCAGGGCTATTCGCCGGTGGAAGCAGCTTTGCTCGGGGTATACCTGCATGGATTGGCAGGCGATATAGCGGCAAAGGAAATATCGGAGGAGGCGCTGATAGCCGGGGATATAGTTGACTACCTGGGAAAAGCGTTTTTGGAAATCAGTGAGTAGGGTTTATAGCATGCGGCTAGCGGAATACATACATAAATTATTGCTGCCTGCGGCAGTTTACCACACATAGGAAATACAAAGATAGATAGAGCACATAGATTTTGTTTTGTCGGTTAATTTATATAATTATTTATATTATTGATTATTAATTTATTAAACCATCTAATTAAACAAACAGTTTCAATATATTTTACTCATTTGACAAAGATGGGAAAGAAAGAAACGGAAATTTGCTCCTGAATTTGCCTCATATTTAGCCAAAAATGAAGCTTTTTAAATGTTTTCCGACATATAAAAACAATACAAATTATGATCATGTTTGACCCTGGGAACAATTGTGTTTATAAGTGTTCTTTATACACTTCAAACCCCTGAAAATAATGCTCTTCAGGGGTTTGGGCTATTGGGAGCCAACCCCTATCTTTGCCGCCCGGCCGAAATGGCCTTTTTTAATCTAAACCAGACACTAAGAATTGACTGTTATGGACAAATTGATCTACCTCGTACCTGTCATGGGACTGATTGGCTTGCTTTACACACTTATTAAGTTCAATTGGGTTTCCAAACAAGATGCCGGTAACGACCGTATGAAAGAAATCTCCAATTACATTGCCGTAGGTGCCATGGCCTTCCTGAAGGCGGAGTGGAAAATCCTGGGTTATTTCGTTGTTATTGTGGGTATACTGCTGGCCGTAATGGCCCAGTCAAACCCACACTCACACTGGCTGATTTCAGTAGCGTTTGTAGTAGGTGCTGTATTCAGCGCCACGGCTGGTTATATTGGTATGAAAGTAGCCACCCGTGCCAATGTGCGTACTGCACAGGCAGCACGTACCAGTCTGAGTAAGGCCCTGAATGTTTCCTTTACCGGCGGTGCCGTTATGGGACTGGGTGTTTCGGGCCTCGCTGTATTAGGACTTGGTGGTTTATATATTATTTTAAAACAGGTTTTTGCTCCCGGTGCATCCGTTGATTCCAACGAAATGATTAAAACCATTGAAGTGCTGACCGGTTTTTCGCTGGGTGCTGAGTCCATCGCCCTTTTTGCCCGTGTGGGTGGTGGTATCTATACCAAGGCGGCTGACGTAGGCGCCGACCTCGTGGGTAAAGTAGAAGCCGGTATCCCGGAAGATGATCCCCGTAACCCCGCTACCATTGCGGATAACGTAGGTGATAACGTAGGTGATGTGGCCGGTATGGGTGCCGACTTATTCGGTTCTTATGTAGCTACAGTGTTAGCAACCATTGTACTGGGTCAGCAGACCACGGTGCTCTTTGGTGATGATGTACTGGGTGGTTACTCTCCCATCGTTCTCCCCATGCTGATAGCCGGTGTGGGTATTCTTTTCTCCATTATCGGAACTCTTTTCGTACGTGTCAGCGATTCCGCCGGTATCAGTACAGATGTGGTGCAGAAAGCACTGAACATGGGTAATTGGGGCTCTATCGTATTGACAGCGATAGCCGCTGCCGGTCTTGTCAACTTTATTCTCCCTGAAGCCATGGAACTACGTGGTGTTGTATTTACCAAATGGGATGTAATGGGTGCAATCGGAGTTGGTCTGGCCGTTGGTGCCTTAATGAGTATCATTACCGAGTACTATACGGCAATGGGCAAACGTCCTGTTAACTCAATTATCAGGCAATCTTCTACCGGGCATGCCACCAACGTAATCGGTGGTCTGGCAGTAGGTATGGAATCTACATTCCTGCCGATCCTGGTGCTGGCTGCCGGTATCTGGGGCTCCTATGAATTTGCCGGTCTGTATGGTGTGGCTATTGCCGCAGCCGGAATGATGGCCACTACAGCGATGCAGCTGGCGATTGACGCCTTTGGACCGATCGCCGACAATGCCGGTGGTATCGCGGAGATGAGTGAACTGCCGAAAGATGTACGTGAAAAAACAGACGTACTGGATGCGGTAGGTAATACCACCGCTGCCACGGGTAAAGGTTTTGCCATTGCTTCTGCTGCCCTGACAGCTCTGGCCCTGTTTGCCGCCTTTGTAGGTGTGGCGATGCCGGATAACCAGCATATTGATATTTATAAAGCCGATGTGCTTGCTTCCCTGTTTATTGGTGGTATGATCCCCATGATCTTCTCCTCACTCGCTATCCGCGCGGTGGGTGAAGCGGCCATGAGTATGGTGGAGGAAGTTCGTCGCCAGTTCCGCAGTATTCCGGGTATCATGGAAGGTACCGGTAAACCTGAATACGATAAATGTGTGGCGATTTCCACACAGGCATCCATTAAGAAAATGCTGTTACCCGGTGCCATCACCATTATTTCTCCGCTGGCTATTGGTTTCACGCTGGGCCCCGAGGCTCTGGGTGGTTTCCTGGCCGGTGCTACAGTTAGTGGTGTACTGATGGGTATGTTCCAGAACAATGCCGGTGGCGCCTGGGATAATGCCAAGAAATCTTTTGAAAAAGGCGTTGAGATCAACGGTGAAACTTATTACAAGAAATCAGAACCCCATAAAGCATCTGTAACGGGAGATACTGTTGGAGATCCTTTTAAAGATACGTCTGGTCCTTCCATGAACATCCTGATCAAACTGATGTCCATCGTGTCACTCGTTATTGCTCCTACCCTGGCACAAATGTTTGGCGCGCATAAGGAAGAAGCCCCGGTTACACCTCCTGCACCGCAGAAAGAAACCGGAAAAACAGAATACAGAATGAATTCAGAACCGGTTGCAAAAATCAATACCAGCAACACGGCCAACTACCAATAAGGATAGTATAACTTCTTAATCAGAACCATTACTTTAAGCCCCGCTGTTTCTACAGGGGGGCTTAGTTTTTCTATGAACATTGAGCATTTAATATTGAGTGTTATGGCATGATGAAGAAAATGTTCAATACCCAATGTTCAATATTCAATTTTCAACACTCATTCGAAGGAAGGATGTGTTTTAAGTTTGGCCTAGCTAAATGCAGGTTGCAATGAACAATTATTAAACTCTTCAATAACGGTACTTATCACTGCATTTGATTGCAATGTGCGATACGTCTCTGATTGTAATGCATCGCGAGCCTTTAAAACAGTATTTTGTTTTCTATGTAACCTATTTTTCTATATACCTATGCCTGCCTGCCGGTAGGCAGGTGTGATAAGCTGCCGCCAGGCAGGCATGCCACACCAGAAACTAATACTCTTTCTCCCTGTCACTATAAGCTCTAACACTTAGAACAGAATAAATTATTTGCAGGAAGTTGTAACGTGATAAAACGTAGCCTAGCTTGCGGTTGTTATTAATTCGTCACCACAAAAAGCGAACCTTATGAAAAACGTAATCCGCGCCGGCATGTCTGCCCTTTTACTCTTTGCCATTATTAATCTGATCAGTTGTTCCAAAGACCGTACCACTGCTCCTGCTGCGACCAATAACCCCGCACAGGCCGGTACTAAAACCATCACTGTAATGCAAAGGATGACGCCCATCACTCCAACCCTGACCGGTAGTGGCGGTTATGAAGGAGCAAGAACATTCGGTAATCTGACCATGGTTATTGCTCCGCTGGATTCCAAATCCACCGTAATCGTATCGAATGATATTTATAATTCAGGGCCAATCCCGGCTTATGAAGAAGAGGAAGAAGGAAGAGTCTATGTACGGCAATTACAAACCGGCACCTATAAAGTGCAGATCATTCCGCATACGCCCGGATACCCCACCATCGAACTGAATGATATACAGATTATGGAAAATATGCTGACTGATCTCGGCACAATTAATGTAAATTATTAAACCCAACCCTGAAGCAGCAATCAGGTTGTCCCAAAAGTCTGTGCCCGGGCCTGTTCCCGCGGAACGACTTTTGGGCCAACCTTTTTTTATACCTGCTGAAATACCCGCTACACGGTATACCGGCAGTGACAGGACTTATTAAATTTGATTAAAACAAACCAATGATCAAGTCAGTATTTCTCGTCCTGCTACTCTCCGGCCTGTCAGTTTTACAAGCCCAGGAACCTGTGGAAAAAAGGCTGTCTAAAAGGGATTATAACCAGACTTATCTTTTTGATATTAAGGAGGGAGACACACTGGTTTATGAGGTGAATGCGGGCGGGCAAAATTACCAGTTCATCGTAGCCATGCAACAGTTTGATCCCTATGACGAGGGTATACATTTTAACTGGAAAATGACCAACCCGGTTAACCGCTCCGGAAGTATTCAGATTTCGTCTGACGCAATGTTGTACAGCCGCTCCTATATCAACCGGTTTGCCGGCGGTTCGCAGGAACTGGATAATGAAAGTGCCGTTTTTTTAACTACGGAAACCTATACGGATTTAATGAGCGGTTCTTCAGTAATTTCGCTGGATGGTATTAAAGAAAAATTTATAAAAAAATATAACAGTGAAGTAAAATACCCGGTCAATGTTCACGGGAAAACCTACCTGCTCAATGCGTTCGATATCAGCAATGAAAAAACGGGAGCCGAACAAAAGACAATGATTATTCAACTTTACGATAAAGTACCGGTTATCCTGAAGATGGATATCGGATTCCGCATTGAACTGAAAGAAATAAGATAATATTTAATTCCTGAGCGAATCAAACCACCTTCCCACCACTTCCGTTATTTCATCTTTAAAGGAAATATGGTGATATTCATTGGTATCCGGTTCGTATACATATTCCTTTTTCCAGGTCGCGTAATGGGTGGCCACCTGTTCAATCGCGTCCAGTATATAACGGACTTCCTCATCCGTCATCACCGGATGAATGGACATGCGGATCCAGCCGGGTTTACAGGATAAATCGCCCTTGTGCATCTCTTCGAGTATGGCATAGGAATGCAGCTGGTCCACATGAAGCAGCATATGGCCATACGTGCCGGCACAGGCACATCCGCCACGGGTCTGTATGCCAAAGCGGTCATTGAGCAGTTTCACCACCAGGTTGAAATGGGTGCCTTTTAAGATAAAACTGATCACCCCCAGCCGGTGCCTGGTTTGACCTTCCAGTATTTCTATTCCCGGCACAGCGGGCAGCCGCTCAAATATGATTTTTAATAATTCTTCTTCCCGGCGGAGCATATTTTCCACACCCATCTGCTCTTTCAGTTTAACGGCAAGCGCCGCTTTGATCCCTTGTAAGAAAGGCGGGGTGCCACCGTCCTCCCGGTGTTCAATATCATTGATGTATTCATGCTGCTTCCAGGGATTGGTATAGGTAACTGTACCCCCACCCGGCTGATCGGGTATAATATTTTTATACAGCTTTTTATGAAAGATGAGTACACCGGGAGTGCCTTGTCCGCCCAGGAATTTATGCGGAGAAAAGAAAATCGCATCCAGGTGTGCGTCCTCCTCTCCGGGATGCATATTGATAGCTACATATGGCGCTGAACAGGCAAAATCCACAAAACAGAGGCCGTTATACGCGTGTATTCTACGGGCCACTTCATGATAAGGTGTCTGTATGCCAGTTACATTCGAACAGCCCGTTATAGCCGCGATCTTATGTTGCCGGTTCTTATATTTATCCAGCAGCTGCTGAAAAGAATGCAGACAGATATTTCCGTCCTCATCATTGGGAATAATCTCCACATCGGCGATTGTTTCCAGCCAGGAAGTTTGATTGGAATGGTGCTCCATTTCAGAAACAAAGATCACCGGTTTCAGTTGCGGGTCAAGGTCGAGGTAATTGCTGAACAGCTCATGTATTTTCAACGCGCTTTGCGACAGGCTGCTGCTATCAGGCAAACGGCCGGCCCGCACATAATCCATGATCCGTTCCGGAATCCGGAGACCCAGCAGGCGTTGCAGTTTATTAACCGCTCCGGTCATGCCGCTTCCCGCGAAAATGAGAACATCATCCGGACCGGCCTGTACATGTTTTTTAATAATTTGCTTGGACAATTCATAGGCCCGGGTCATGGCCGTACCTGTTACCGTAGTCTCCGTATGCGTATTCCCGAGCAGCGGCATAATCTCTTTTGTCAGCTTATCTTCTATGGGTTGATACGCCCTTCCGCTGGCGGTCCAGTCGGCATAGATCATTTTACGGATCCCGTAAGGCGTGGTAAACTCGGTATCAATACCAATGACATTATTCCGGAAGGATTGGAAGTAGGCTTGTAGCAAGGGACTGTCGTTTGCGCAAAAATACGGATAGAAAGCCGATAGTCATTAGCCGGTAGTCGGTAGTTTGGGCTTTTTACTATTGATAAATGACTATCGGCTTCCAACTTTCTTCCCTGCCGTTTTCATTTGAATTATATCCACCATAAAGGCAAAGGCCATTGAAAAATAGATATAGCCCTTGGGAATTTCAAATTGGAAACCTTCGGCGAGCAGGGAGACACCGATCAGCAGCAGAAAACAGAGTGCCAGAATTTTAAAAGAAGGGTGCTGATGAATAAACCGGCTGATCGGCCCTAATGCAAATAACATAATGATTACCGTCACCACTACGGCCGTATACATCACCCAGAGGTCCTGGGCCATTCCTACAGCCGTAATAATAGAATCAACGGAAAATACCAGGTCAAGCAGAATGATCTCCCCCAGTAAGCGGGAGAAAGTGGCATTTTTCCCTGCACCGGGTTGTTCTTCCACCATTTCCGTCTTATGATAAATCTCTTTTGTGGCTTTATAAATCAGGAAAAGTCCTCCCACAATCAGTATCAGTCCTTTTCCTGAAAAAGCCGTTTTGTACAGGGTGAAAAGCGTCTGATCCAGTTTAAGGATCCAGGAGATAATGGCCAGCAGGAGCAGCCGCATGACCATGGCCAGTCCGATCCCCCAAAAACGGAGCTTATTCCGCTGTTGTTCGGGCAGTTTATCAGCCAGTATGGAAATAAAAATGATATTATCTATCCCGAGAATAACTTCAAGGGCTATCAGTGAAATCAGGGCGATGATGGCGTCGGTCATATTTGCGTAACAATCAGGTTGGGAAATGGTTGCAGGGAGAGTAGTCGATAGTCGGTAGTAAACAGCCTCTTCTAAGGTATTTTATCATTTAACGAAATCCGGCTGATGACTACTAACTCCAGACTCCGAACTATTTCTTCAACCTTCCCCGTATCCACTTGATCTGTCCGTTGTGATTCGATTCGTGTTCGCATACATGGAACCATTTGCAGTAATTATTGGTTGGTCCCCAGAACCACTTTTCATCTACCGAACTCAGCCATTGGTCGTCGCGTTTTTTGAATTCAGCAATGGTATTATCCCGGACTTCTTTCAGGGTATCCAGGTAGAATTTAAGATCATGACCTTTGATTGCTTTGCGGGCCTCCTCGCCCAGTTCCATGGCGATACCAAAACGGTCATTGTCTTCTTTTGACCAATCGCCCCATTTCCTGCCATCAAAACTGTGTATCTGGTAAAACCGTTCGGTAGCGGCCAGGTGAAAGAGCATACTGCCGATGGTATTCGATTTATCATCATGCAGGTAATCGAGTTGTTCCAAAGTCATATTGCGAACAGAACTCAGAACGGCGCCCCGCATCCAGGTCATCATGGAGAGCAGGGTTCCTACCTGCGGACTAAAGCCTTCACGCGGGCCGATAACATTTGGACGTTCGTCTGCTGGGAATGGAGCAGCTGAAGCAAAAACAGGTAATGTACTGATACCGGCCAGACCGGCGGTAAGGGCGCCTTGTTTGAGAAACCGGCGACGCGAGGAATCTTGCATAGTAGTTGAATTGAGGTGAATAATGGTAGTACTAATATAAGCTTTTCTACAAACGAGTATTACACTTATACGTACAATGGAAATTGAGCATTGAAAATTGATTATTGAACATTTTTTTATGCATTGCGGAATGCATGTTTTCAGATTCAATAATACGTTTCATTCGGCTTCCCATTTTAGTAAAACAAAATTTTGACAGAGTTAATACTGAAAAGCCATTTAAATCAGGGCTATTCACTCCCGACTCTCAACTCCCTACTCATTTCTTCACCCCATACCCTGTCCAGCCATTACGGTACTGTGCATTCTGCATCCATAGCATACGGCCGCCACGGATACAGGTAAAATAGGCGTCAAAGGTTTTGGGTTTGCCTTCGAGGTTGCTGAAATATACCTGCCAGTTATTGGGCAGGGAGAAACTGCCGGAGTTCTTTGCCTGGTCGTAGCGCATGGCACCTACCTGGCCGTTAATGGCGAGGATACTCCAGTTGTATTTATTGCCGGGGAGGAAACTGAATGTTTCTGAACTCTGGTGAATATCGGTGGCCATATGTGAGCCGGTATATATATTGTAATACTCCTGCATGCCATTGAAATCGCTGGTCCAGGTTCCCCTGAGATCGGAAGCTCCTACGGCAAAACGGTTGTAGTAGGCCATGTTCTCCATTTTTTTCCAGACTTCACTGCTGGTACTCCAGTCAATAAGGTCGGCATCTATGCCGTATTCTGCTACAAAAGCCTGTTTATTTTTGGTGATGAATTCCATCCAGCCGGAACTTCCTCTGCTGAAAACGGCCACATACAAGGAACGGCCGCCGGCATCCGTTACTTCTCCCGCCCCGAAAAGTGCCCGCTGGTAATCTGTCGGACTGCGTGTTACATAGTTCTTCAGACTCTTGTATTTCGGCGCCACCAGAACATCCCAGGCATTGTTGATCTGCGGTACCGGATCGCCTCCCTTATTGGTACGCGCATCCGAAAAATGAAGCAGGACTTTGATCTCTCCTTTGGTGACTTCCACATAATCCGGTTTTACCTCGGCAAACCAGCCATCATCAAAACGGGTAGTGGTAAAGGCATAGCCCTCGTTCAGCACCATTGCCGGTTTTGGTGGAGGAGGCTGTGTTATACTGACCGTGGTTTTAAAATCAGGATTCATCTCCACCCCGTTCAGAAATTTTTCAATCACCGGAAACAGGGCCTTATCATTGGTGGTAACTACAATGCTGGCCCTGAGGGATTGTCCGCTGACCGTATACAGCAGGGCTGTGGCCGATTGTCCGTTATATGTAAACGTACTTTTTCCCCGCCGGATCTTCCAACCCTTTTTTACAGTGAGTACGGGCATCACCGCTTTATCCTTCACGGTGTATGGTTTCAGCACGAGATCATCCCATTCACTTTTAAAATCCATGGTATCTCCCTTACCCGGTGCCTCATTATAAATCGCGAACCTGCACCACTGTCCCTTCGCCGCATTTGTATACGTGTAAGTAATAAATGTCTGGTTCTCCTCTTTCTCCCAGCCGGCCGGCTCGGTATAACAAAACAGGTGATAACAGGATTGCTGTGCCCCGGCCGTAATGCCCAGGCTCAACAGAATAAGTAAAATGACATTTCTCATGTTCCCGGTTTTAATGATGATCAACCGGGTAAAGTTGAGGAATTATATGAAAGAGGAGATCATGGAAAATGGGGATTTTTTTGAGTCGGGAGGTGTCAGTCGGGAGTCGGGAGTCGGGAGTGGAACGGGATGATAAAAAGGAGCTATCTGCTGCTTCAACCGCATCGGCATATTGGCACATCAAATTATCGGCTCATCGATAATCGGCACATCAAACAATCGGCTGATCATCCTATTTGTTAAAAATCCTTAAATGTGTCACCCTGACTTGCTCATTACGAACAAAATCGTACATTAGCTTAAAATTCGACCGCATGTCAGCACCTAAACTGGTTAAACCAACTGAATCTGAACTGGAAATACTGCAGCTCCTGTGGAAGAAAGGAACGGCTACCGTACGGGAAGTGCATGAAGAACTGGCGCAGACCAAGGACGTGGGCTATACCACTACCCTGAAACTGATGCAGATCATGAATGAGAAAGGCATTGTGAAAAGGGATGACTCCATGCGGACCCACGTGTACCAGGCCGCGGTGAATAAGGAGCGGACACAGAAACACCTGCTGGGGAAGATGATTGACAGCCTGTTTGGCGGCTCCCCTACCCAACTGGTGATCCAGGCTCTCGGTGATGAAAGCCACAAAGCAAGTAAAGAAGAACTGGAAAAGATCCAGGCACTCCTGGACAGTCTTAAAAAACAATAAACCAAAATGCCGTTGCAACTGCTGCAATCCCTCGGTTGGGCCCTGCTCAACTCCCTCTGGCAAATGGCCCTGCTCTGGGTCGTATACCAGTGTATAATGCTTTGCTGGCAGTCGTCGAGACCGGTACATAAAGCTAACCTGGCCGCTTCTCTACTCTTCGCCGGCTTTGGCTGGTTTCTCCTGAATTTCATAGTGGCATTTGCAGCTATCAGTGCAGGCGATACACTCAGCAGTCCGCTGGCCTCGGCCCTGGTGAGTAAGTGGCTGAGCAAAGGACTTCCCTGGATCTCTGTTTTTTATTTAGTGATATTGCTGTTCCCGGTACTGCGTTTTATAAAAAACTACAGATATGTACAGGTGATCCGTTCTTTTGGTCTGAGTAAGATCGGGGTGGAGTGGCGCCTGTTTGTAAGGAATACAGCCGAACGGATGAACATCGGGAGAAAAGTGGAGATATGGGTGTCGGCATTTGTACAATCACCCGTAACAATTGGTTATTTAAAACCCGTCATACTTGTTCCACTCGCTGCGATCAATCAACTCAGCCCGCAGCAACTGGAAGCTATCCTGCTGCATGAATTGGCACATATCCGCCGCTCCGATTACCTGGTTAATCTCTTACTGAACAGCATCCGTACTATTTTATACTTTAACCCCTTTGTAAAAGCCCTGGTAAGAATCGTGGAACAGGAACGGGAGAAGAGCTGTGATGAACTGGTACTCCAGTTTCAATATGACGCACATGCGTATGCGACAGCCCTGCTTACGCTGGAAAAAACCAAACCGGTTCAACCGGTATTCTTTATGGCGGCTAAGGGACAAGAACCGGATCTGCTGCAACGGGTGGAAGCCATCCTGGGGATGCACAAAAAACCGGCTGTTACCCGGCAGAAAATAACCGGACTGCTTTCCCTGATAATGGGTATCCTGGCCCTGAACCTGCTGCTGCTTTTGCCCGGTCAGACAAAATCCCTGAACAACACCATCCTGGCTGATAATATAATGATGAACCCGATGGACATGGTATTTAGTCCACAGGAAACCGTACAAACTGAAGCAGAATTTCCTCAAACCCTGGCCACGGAAGCAGTCAGCATAGAAAGTCCCAACGAAAAGTCAACTAATTTCCCTGAAGCCATTTCAGCTGAGCAAACAGACCCGGCTGCTGCTGCCAGTGAAATCAGCCCCCTCGCCTACCGGCTGGCCGGTTTTGATGAGGTTCAGATTCCGGTGCTGATGGCCCGGCAGGAAGCACAGGTAAAAGAAGCCCTTGCCGCTTCCAAACGAGTTCTGGAAAATGCACAATGGAAGGAAGTGGAAAAGAGTATCGCCGACGCCTTTAATGAGCAGGAGAAAAGCGAAATCCGGAAAGTATATCAGAAGGAGCTGAATAATTTCGACTGGAATAAACTGGAGAATAACCTGAAAATTGCGTATTCAAAAATTGACTGGGAAAATGTAAACAGTCAGCTCAATACCGCCCTCAACCAGATCCGGCTGGATAGTATTCAGCATGTGTACAACGATGTGGCTCTCCGCCTCGCGGAAGTACAGCGGGAACTGAATGAGAATAAAATTACGAGTATCCCTGACAGTGATATCTCACTGCAACTGGTGGAGGACAAGCGGCAGAAAGTACAGGAAAGCCTGAATAAACTGAAAAACATCCGCGCGAAGAAAATCGTACGGCTCTAAGCCCATCGCTTACCTGATCACATCCACATAACCGGCCATTTTCGCCCGGCCATTCTTCGGATCAATCACATAATAATACGTGCCAACAGGCACCTCTTTCCCGTTTACTTTTCCATCCCAGGGAATGGTATAGCCAACTGAATGATATACGGGCTGGCCGTAACGGTTCACAATATCAACGGTACAACCGGGATAGGAATCGAGGTAAAGGATTACCCATTTATCATGAATGCCATCTCCGTTCGGACTGAATATATTCGGCACATCCGGCTTCTTCAGCACTTTTACAAATACCTGGTCCGTACTGATACACCCACCCCGGGCAGTTACAGCAAGGGTATACGTAATATCATCCACCCCAAGCACGATGGGCTGCTGCACGGTATTACTGCCGGAGAAATACTGGTTGGGTGTCCACAGGAATGTCAGGTCGTTGCCACTAACGGTCGGGTTCAGGGTAATTTGTCCGCCTTCCAACACCAGCCGGTCGGGTCCCGCATCCACTACCGGGTATGGGTGAATGGTTACCGGCGCGGTAAATGTGGTACTGCGGCAGCCAAAACTGTTGATGGTATACAGGCTGACATTGTACGTGCCAGCTGTAGTATAGGTATACGAGAATGCAGCCCGGTTATCATTTCCACCGTCATCCATGGTCCAGAACCATTGATTGGTGATACCGCCCATGGGATTTGTGGCATCGGTAAAGCGGATCGGGTCAGCCAGGCAGACTTCCGTTTTATCCGTTATAAAAGCCGCCAGTGGCTGATTTCGGATCGTGGTTAATGCAATCGTGGTATCCTTTACACAACCCGCCCCGCTGGTTACCTGCAGGTTTACGGCAAAGGGCCCGGTGCTGATATAGGTATGCGAAGGATTGATACCGGTAGAGGTATTCACCACCCCGCTGCCCGGATCACCGAAATTCCAGAGATAGCTGAAGCTGCTTTCCGTATTGTCGGCGATGGAGGAAAGATTGGTGAATACCGCATTGGCATTGGGCAGACAGATATGCGGTGGAAAACTGAAACCGGGCCGTGGTTGCGGATTTACATGAATCCGGGTAAGCGCTGCCGTGCTTACACAGCCATTGCTGGTTACCACGGTTAAGCGTACATCATAATCGCCCCAGTTGGTATATGTATGCGTAACAGGGTTTCCGTTCAATGCGGTTAGTAAAGGTGACCCATCCCCGAAATCCCAGATCCAGCTGGTCAGCGTACCTTCCGGTGTGGATGAAGTAGTGGAGAACGTGACGGTCTTTGTTTCACAGAGCGGACTGCTGACCGCAAATACGGCCACCGGTGGCGCATATACATGAATGGTCTGCGTGATACTATCCATACAACCACCTGTGGAAGACGTATAGAGATACTTAATGGTATGTGTACCCGGTCCTGCTACAGAGGGAGTAAATAATCCGGTAGCGGAAACGCCCGGTCCGGTAAACAAATAACTGCCTGGCACCCCACCCAGTTCCGTAGCCTGGGTGATCTGGTAAGGCACAGCATCCAGGCAGATATCAGGCACGGTGGTAAACTGCACACGGGGTGCCGCATTTACCGTAATATTTTTCAGTACATCATTTACACAAACCCCACCGGAATAAGCCCGGTAACGGATGGTGAATACCCGGGTAAGCGGTGCCTGAAAATCCGGATACAGGTGCTTATATACTTTACCTGTAAAAGGCACATCATCCGTATCAAAAACGGTGGGTTGTCCTGCATTGTCCCAATAGATTTCCACTTTGGTGATATTGCCCGGGAATACGGTCGACGCTTCTGTTATCGCCACCGAATCATTGGCGCAAAGTGTGGTGGGTGCATTTACCGTAAAGTTGGCTACCGGGAAACTTCCATTCACAAAAAGCTGGGTTAATACGGTATCCTTACAACCATGACTGCTGGTAACAATCAGTTCTACCGGGTAATTACCAACAGCGGTATAACTGTGTTGCGGGTTCTGTGTAACCGCGGTATTATTCACCCCACTGCCCGGATCACCAAAGTTCCAGAGCCAGGCTGCAATCGCTGACGGAGTGGCCACGGTACTGATATCATTGAACTGGGCATAGGTATCATTCAGACAGACATCTGGTAAAATAAATCCGGCTTCCGGTTTTGCACGTATGATGATCTGCCGGGTCAGCATATTACTCACACACCCTTCATCATTTGTTACAGTAAGTGTTACAGTATAAGTGCCGGAAGCCATATAAGTATGCACCGGGTTTTGTACCGCAGCTGTATTTGCCGCGCCGCTGGCAGGATCACCAAAATTCCAGCTCCAGCTGACCAGGTTGCCCACATTGGGACTTGACTGATCAGTAAAATTCACCGGTATACCGGGGCATTGCGGATTGGAAACCGCATAATCTGCTGTTGGCAACGGATGGATAATTATGGTAGCGGTACCCGACTGCAGATTGGAGCAGGTGGTACTGCTGCCATCGGTAACACTTACCAGGCTGTATACATAGGTACCCGGAACAGCGGTGGGTACGGTAACCGTTGCGGTACTGCCGGTACTTGTTACATTCAGTAACGGCCCCCCGTTGATCCGGTAATAAAATGTATAGGGTGCAGGTCCGTTAGCGCCGGTAAAACTGATCAGCGGAGAACTGCCATTTTCGCATTGTTCCGTAGTACCACTGATTGTGGCCGTAGGTAACGGATTTACCAGTATCGTTACGGAGCCGGCCTGATTTTGTGTACAGGCCGTAGCCGTACCATCGATAACATTTATCAATGAATAAATATATGTGCCCGGTGCTGCAGTCGGCACAGGTACCGTAACTGAATTACCCGCAGTGGTGGTTACCGTTAGTGGGGTACCTCCATTTATAGTATACGTAAATGTATAAGGGGCTGTACCAGTTGCCCCGGTAAAAGTAACCAGCGGCGATGTGGCATTTTCACAAACAGCTGTATTACCGGTAATGGTTGCTGTGGGTAAAGGATTCACTGTTACCACGGCCGTACCTGTTTGTAACTGGCTGCAGGTTGCCGGACTGGCATCCTGTACACTTACCAGTGTATAGGTAAATGTGCCGGGTACAGCAGTAGGTGCATTCACGGTAGCCACATTACCCGTACTGGTAACGGTCTGCGGAGCACCTCCATTAATCGTATAAGTAAACGTATAGGGTGCTGTACCCGCTGCCCCTGTAAAACTGATTGCCGGAGCTGTACCATTCTGACAAACCGCAACCGTTCCCGCAATGGTAGCGGTGGGCAACGGCGATACAGTTACGATATGGGATGTGGTATCAGACAAACAACCCACATCGGTAATAAGGGCGAAGCGGGCATTATAAGTGCCGGGTGCCAGGTAAGTATGAGCCGGATTACTGTTGATGGCTGTACTGGCATCGCCAAAATCCCAATAGCGGCTGATGATGGGTCGTCCGCCGGTATTGTTGTTCTCGGTAAACTGTACCGGATTGGGGAAACATACAGGCATCGTGGTAAAGTCGGCCAGCGGCGGATCAAACACCTGGAGTATATAATCAATCTGTTGTTCCCCGCTGCAACCATCCGGTGTGGGGTTATTAGCAATCACCCGTATGGGATAAGAACCTGCTGTATTGATGGTATATGGCGTAGGCAATTTGTATTCGTAGAGTTGCTTACCGTTTACGATAAAGGTATTATCATATACCGGATTGGGAATGGTGACATCGGTAAACAAGCCACTGAACCGCCAGCTGATGGATGTGGGCTGATACGGAAAGACCATTGAAAAATAAAAAGGAGAACTCTTACAGGCGGCCGGAAAAGTAACAGTGGCATACTGATTCTGCACACTCACATACTGATAAAGGTCGCGCACATTGGTACCGGCATTATAGCCATAGGATTCCACATTGCCATATCCGTAAGCGATGGCGACAAACCCGCTGTCGGATACGGCCCGGTGGGTCGGGTTCGTCAGCGTGGACGTAGTTACTTCCTCCTGCAGATACGAGTAACCGGTAGTGCCGATGGCCACCGGTGTGGCGGTATACGGCAGGCCGTCAATCCGCAAACTGGTCAGGCCGGCTGTACGGATAATAATATTCAGAAAATGCCGGGTAATATTGGTACTCGGCGGAGTCAGGTCGCTTCGGGCAGACAAGACTGTTATATCGCTCAGTGTCTGTTCAATCGGGTTCAGGATAATCATCTCCGGATCACTGTTCACGCCATCGCAGCCCTGGGTGATGAGGTACTGCACCACACAAACCGGTTTATCTGAAGTGATAATCCGGGGTGTATTGTTTCCCTGGGTATTGAATTCATAATAACTGTTGTTGATCAACGTACCTAATGGCAGCGGGGTACCGTTTACCGTTACCTGTGTGGTCGGATCTTTTACCAGCACCCTGAAAATATCATAAGAACGGAGTTTCATGGGTGCCGTGATATAGTATTGTCCCCACGAAACAAGTGGAAACAATTGCTGATACAGGTTATCTCCCGAACTCGCGGAGCCGCATCCCATCGCTGTCCAGGTAGAACCGGCAAAAACGGCAATCGGCTTACAGGGTGAACCGGTAGTGGCAACAGATTTTATAAACGTACCGGTAAGATCGCCCTGGTTGGCTGTCTGGTATTGAAACACATCTCCCCTGTTCAATGTAACCTGGAAAGGGGTATTGGCAGGATACGTGTTATTTCCGTCTGTCTGCTTCGGTGTTATTTCCACCTGTGTATTGTCTTCCGTAGCCACTACCGCAAACTCTGACCTGGAGTTATTACCAGGGTTTGATGCATAACCGGACACATAATATTCCCGACCTAATACTTTAGTAGGTAACACCAATGTGGAACCGGAGCGTGCTGAATTGAGAATATGCGCGTACACTACGATCGGTGTATCGGCTACAATGTGAATCCCCTTGTTGGTGCCGATTCCCACCACCTGAGCATTATAAGCAAGACTGTTTGCCGGTGTGGATGTATTGGTTAAACGCAGTGTGGTGATCTGATTGGCGGTAACGGAAAAGGGCAGATTATTCCCCGCAACTGATAAAGTACCGGTGGCATTGTATTGGGATGTGATGTATAAGGCCATCCGGGAGGTGGTGCCGTCGATATGGCCGGTATATATTACCCAGAAATCCTTACCCTTATTGGAATAGTCCTGCCCGGTCACGTCTAAACTGACCATAAAGACAAAAAGAAACGTCAGAAACCTTATACCCTTTCTCATAAGCAATGGCATCGCTGCCGGCTGTACATAAATAGGCCTGGGGTACATTTCCCCCCGGGTATGAATAAAATTACCGGAATAAGTTTAATACAGGCCGTGATATTGTTCAAAAAAAGGAATGACTTCTGTCAGTAGCAACGGGGACATTTCTCGCTGTACTTGTTGCCGATCATAAAACCAAAGACCAGTTCGTGGGTGCCGCTGTTGAAATCACGCAAAATATTGTTGTTGCTGGATTTCTCATAGGCATAGCTGACATTGAAGGTATTGCTGATATTCATACCCAGCATACCCGCAAATCCGTCCTGGTAGCGGTAACTGCCCCCCAGCCAAAGCTGATCCCGGTACTGGAGTTTCAGGTTGGCTTCCGGTTGAAATTCCCTGAAGGAGCTGCCTTTAATGTATTTCACCATCAGGGAAGGAACGGCATTTACATCATCCGACAGGAGGAAGCGGTAACCGGCAGTCAGGAACATATGCGGTACCATCCGGCCTTTTTCAAGGATGGAGGCATTATCGTCAACAAAGTTGATGGTACTGGGCAAAACATTCTGAGCGGATAAACCGATAAAATAATCCCTCGAATAGAGCCATATACCGGCAGCCATCTGCGGGCGGGTTTTAGTGAGATTGCCTGTATTCAGTGAACCATTGGCAGGATCACTGGGATTGCCATTTCCAGAGAAATCCTGTTTGCTGATATCAATCCCCACTTTTGTAATACCGGCGGATAAACCGGCGGATATATTGGTAGTGGGACTCAGTCCCAGGTGATACGCATAAGATGCCATTACCGTAGAGAAATTGAAACTTCCCGTGCGGTCATTAATAAATGTAAAACCGGCTCCGTGGTGTGGTTCAGCCGCTGTATAATTTTCCCAATAAGCACGGCCGCGTGGATTTTCCCCGGGAACCTGGAAGGAAGTAGAAGAAGTCCGGTAATCGTTCTTGCCGATCGGACCATGTATGGTCAGGTAGGTCGTTTTTGGTGCGCCGTTGATACCCACCCACTGATCCCGTACGGACATTTTCAGGTCCGCGTAGTTATCTATACCCGCAATGGCCGGATTGATGATAAAAGGATTGATTACATACTGGGTATAATGCGGGCGTTGCTGGCTTTGCGCCATCCAGCCGGTACCCAGAACCACTATTGCAGTAATTAAAATACGTTTCATAGACTTACCTGATTATATCAACATATCCGGCCATTTTGGAGCGGCCGTTTTTCGGATCAATCACATAATAATAGGTGCCCACCGGAACATCCTTGCCATTTACTTTACCATCCCATGGAGTGGTATAGCCTACAGAATGGAAGACTGGCTGGCCGTAACGGTTTACAATATCAATTGTACAGCCCGGGTACGATTCAAGGTACTGGATCACCCAACGATCGTGAACCCCATCTCCGTTCGGACTGAAAATATTCGGCACGGCCGGCGCTTTCAGCACTTTTACAAAAACCGCATCGCTGGCCTTACATCCCTGCGGCGAAGTTACGGTAAGTGTATAGGTTATATCACTGGTGGGTGAAGCCAAAGGTGCGGGTGACGTTGCATTGTTTAATCCCGTCGGGGGTGTCCACTGATACGTAACAGGTACATTCGCGTTTAAGGCCGGGGTAAGTGCCACCTGCCCTCCTTCCAGTACAAACTTATCCGGTCCGGCATTGATGGCCGGGGTAGCAAATACATCCAGCACCTGTTCTTTAAAGTTGCTGCAGCCGTTAGCCGCGGTAAACGTGTACCGGATCGTGTATTGTCCGGGTGTGGACGGTGTAAACATACCCGTTGAGCTCACAGCTGCAGTTCCACTGAATACGCCAGTGCCCGGCAAGCCATTCAGCAGGCTGGCCTGTGTAATCTGGAAAGACGTCTGCGAATTACAGACAAATGGTATCGGGTTAAACTGTATAGTGGGTGTGGCAAGTACAGTAATCGTCTGTGTAGTTGTATTGACACAGTTGATACCGGAATAAGCCACATACCTGATCTGGTAGGTACGGGTAGCCGGTGTACCAAATTCAGGATAAGTATGTGTATAGACAGCTCCGGCAAGGGGATTATCATCGGTTGTTTTAACCGTGGGGTTATTCAGATAATCCCAATAGATTTCCACTTTTACCAGGTTACCGAAGTTTACACTGGAAGCATCCGTAATACTCACCGGAGTATTACTGCAGAGATTATTGGCATTCTGAACCTGGAAGCCGGCCACGGGTATAGAACCATTCACGGTAAAAGTCTGTTGTACAGTATCGGTACAACCCAGGTTGCTGGTTACAACCAGTTGCGCGGTATACGGTCCAACCACCCCATAACTATGGGTGGGATTTTGCAAAATGGATGTATTCGGGTTACCGGTATTGGCATTGGGATCACCGAAATTCCATTGCCAGGCGGTAATGGTTCCTCCCGCTACGGAACTCGTATCAATAAAAGGCGCATTGGGGTCGGTCAGACACACTTCCGGTGATATAAAGCCGGCTTTAGGTCGGGGACTTATCACCACATCGCGTGAATAGAGGGTACTCACACAACCTTTATCCGTACTCACCGTAAGACTGACAGGATAAGTACCTGCAGCAATATAGGTATGCGGGGCATTTTGTGTAGTCGCCGAATTTGCCGCACCACTACCCGGATCACCGAAATTCCATTGCCAGCTGTTCAGGGTACCGGCATTGGGGGTAGATGCATTGTTAAAAAGAATATTCCTGGTTTCGCAGCCGGGCGCCACAAAACTGAAGTTGGCTGTGGGCAACGGATTTACAATTACGGTTGTGCTTCCGGTCTGTGCCTGGCTGCAGGTAACGGAACTGGCATCTCTTACACTGACCAAAGCATATACAAAAGTACCGGCCGTGGCGGTGGGCACAGGTACCGTAACACTGTTACCCGTACTGGTAACGGTCTGGTTAGCCCCTCCATTGATTGTATACGTAAATGTATATGGCGCTGTACCCGCGGCCCCGGTAAATGTAACGCTGGGTGATGCCGCATTCAGACATACTTCCGTAGCTCCGGAAACAGTGGCGGTGGGCAGTTCGTTTACAGTTACCACTAATGATCCGGTAACGGCCTGACTGCATCCGTTGGCACTACCCTCTTTTACAGAAAGCAGGTTATAGGTAAATGTACCGGCCGTACCCGTAGGTGCCGATACCGTAACACTATTGCCCGTGGTGGTAACTACCGTCTGGGTAGCCCCCCCGTTAATATTATATTCAAAAGTATAAGGCGCTGTACCATTTGCCGCGGTCAGGGTAATTTGCGGCATAGGCGCGTTGCGGCAAACGACCACGTTGCCACTGCTGAACACCGCGGTGGGCAGGGGTTTCACGATAACAGCAACAGAACCGGTTTGCGTTTGCGTACAACCGGTAGTGGCTGTTTCCTGTACAGACTGCAGGGTGTAAGTAAAGGTTCCGGCTGCTGTGGTGGAAACCGGCACCGTAACACTATTGCCTGTATTGGCCACTGCCACTTGTGTAGGGCCGCCATTCAGGGAGAAGCTGAAGTGGAAGGGCGCACTGCCATTCGCACCGGTAAAAGTGATAAAGGGAGATGGCGCATTCAGACAAACTGTATTGTTTCCGGCGATAGTAGCGGTAGGTAAAGGTTTTACCAGCACTGTACGGGTAGCCACATTATTTACAGTGGCACAACCTGCCGCAGAAGTCACTCTAAGAGTAACGGTATAGGTACCTGCTACTGCATAGGTATGTGTCGGGTTTTGCGCAGTGGATCCGGGGCTTGCATCGCCAAAATCCCAGGTCCAGCCGGTAACCGTACTCCCCTGTGCCGTACTGGCATCAGAGAAACCGATCAGGCTGCCGATACATACTTCAGGCAATGAGTTAAAAGCCGCTACCGGTTCCGGATATACGGTGGTCAGTTGCTGCGTACGGGTATCGGTACAACCATTATTGGTCGTTACTTTAAGACTTACACTAAAAGGTCCGGCCGTAGTATAGGTATGCAACGGGTTTTGAATGATGGACGTTCCGGCATCACCGAAGCTCCAGCTCCAGCTGTTAATTGTATTACCGGCCGCAACAGTAGAAAGGTCGTTGAACTGTGCGGTACCTGCCGGCAGACAGGCAACAGGTAAATTAAAATTAGCAACGGGAGCCGGGTATACGGTCACTTGTGTGCTGTAGGTAAGACTTGCGCAACCGGTACTGGTCACCACTTTTAAGGTAACAGTATAAGTGCCCGGGGCTGCATAGCGGTGAGTTTCGTTGGTACTGGTATTACGGACGATAACCGGTGTGGCATCTCCGAAATCCCAGGTCCATTGTGCCAGTGTACCGCCCGCGGCATTCGACTGATCCGTAAATGTGATATCGCTGTTTTCGCAGGTAGGTGTCGACACGGTAAACAGGGCTACCGGGGGATTATTTATCGTTACCACTTTTGATGTAGTATCTGTCTGACAACCGATATCGGTAGTCAGGGCATACTTTACAGTATACGCACCTGGGGCGGGATAGGTATGACTGGGATTATTGGCCACACTGGTAGTGGCGTCGCCAAAATTCCAGAAGCGGGATATCACCGGGCGTCCGTCCGTATTGGAGTTATCCGTAAACTGAACCGGGTTGGTCACACAGCCGTCGGTAGCGAAATTGAAATCGGCCAGGGGGGCATTATACACCTGCATATCAAAGTCAATTTCCTGTACACCGCCACAGCCATCAGCTGTTGGATTTGTCGCCACCACTTTAACAGGGAAGGAACCGGTAGCTGTGATCAGGTAGGGCGTATTCAGTTTATAGGTGTAGAGCGTCTTTCCATTTACAACGGATGTGGAAGTAAATACCGGTGACGGGATTGTAACATCCGCAATACCCATGGCATTCAGTGCGGGTCCGAATACCCATTGGATGCTGGTAGGCTGATACGGGAAGGTCATGGAGAAATAAAAGGGCTTGTCCTTACAGGTAGCCGGGAAGTTAACCGTGGCACCCTCGTTCTGCACTGATGTGAATTGATAAATATCTTTCACATTCGTACCAGCAGAGTACCCGTAGGTTTCAGCACTTCCGTATCCGTAAGCGATGGCGTTAAATCCGGAATCAGAATAGATGGTATGATTGCCCTGTGCAATATTGGACAAATATATATAAGCGTAGTTCGGGTCGGCATTATGGGTAACCCAGTTACCGGCCGGTACGGGAGCGCCATCCAGTCTAAAAGAAGACTGTGCGGTTCCGCCTGTCCGGATTACCGCATGGATATGGTGTTCATGAGCACCGTTAATCGTCAGGGGCGAATTAACCAGGGTAACTTTATTAATATTCTGTTCCACCGGGTTCAGGATAATCATATCCGGGTCGTAGGGACTGGGATTTCCACCCGGACCTGAGGGACAGTTCTGCGAAGTAAAATACTGGGCCACGCTGATCGGTGAATCGGACTCCACCATGTTGCCTTTATTGCTGAAGAATTCGTAGAAATTATTAATAAAACTGCCGGCGGGTATTAATACACCATTCAGCAGAATATTGGCAGTAGGGCTGCTGCGCTGGATCCGGTAATAGTTATTGGGTTTACCAAAGCTGGGGACGGTCAGAAATTTTTTACCCCAGGCGGCAACCGGGTACAATTGCTGATACAGGTTATCCGCACTGCCGGCATTACAACCGGGAGTGGAAATGGATAGTTTACCACTGCCGGAAAAAACGGCGATCCGTTTACAGCCACCTGTGCCGGTAGCAACGGACTGAACATGGGTACCGGTAAGGTCTACCCCGGTGTTGCCGGAGGTAATTCCCAGTACCTGGTACACCTGACCTTTGTTCAGGTTTACCGTATGGGTGCTGTTCGGGGCCCAGCCGCCAACGGTAGTTGCGGTGGGGGTAATTTCCACGGCCGTATTGTCCTCAACGGCAACGATAGTAATATATGAGTTTGAGTTATTCTCGTTGGAAACCTGGGTATAGCTGGTAGAGTAATATTCTTTACCCAGCACGCTGGTGGGCAAACAAAGGCTGGCCGCACTGGCCTGGCTACGGGTAATAAAGGAGTACACCACAATTGGCTTTGCGGCGGTAACCCGGATAGCCCTTCCGGTAAAGTTCCCGTCACCGAAAACAAAGTATGTATTGGGTATCACCACCGGCACTACCTGGTTGGCGGCAATAGTTCCGGTTGAAATGGTAGTTACGCCAAAAATCTCAACCGTATATGAAGTGGTAACATCAGAAGTCAGGTACAGGGTCATTACCGGGTTACTTCCATTCATACCGACATGGTAGCTGTAAGCCAGCCAGAATTCCTTGCCTCTGTTCGAAAAGTCCTGGGAATAGGATACACTGCCCCAAAATGAAGCCAGTATAAGTAGGGTACTTAATCTTAGTAGTTTTCTCATTTGTCCAATATCCAAAAGTGTAAAAACCGTTGGCTAATGTACTATGCAGATTTCGTAAAAAGAAGCTTTCCGTGAACTAATTCGAAAGAAATATGGGTTAAGCAGCTTTACGTAGATAATAGATAATGAATGATTTATGCAAATAATTTCTAACCTGTTGCCCCTCAAAACCAAGGGGGTTTTTACGATGTTGCAGTTATCCACAAATTCACATGAGCTCGATATAGTTTATTTTTATATATAAGTTATTATATCCTGTTAAATATTAAATAATAGCTGTTATTCTATTATCATTCAATAAAATAAGTATTGTAATTTAAATCATCAATTCGATTTGAATAAAATGACAAAAATAGAAATTTTTTTGTATTTTTATTTGCTTATTAATACAAAGTATATGTTTATATAATACTGATATACAATATTTTGATTTATATTTATTCAGATTTATTTATTAGTAAATTAACTCCCGGCTGTTGGGAACTAAATACTAACTAAATTAGTGATAATTTTTTATTATTACCAGCACGTTTGGAACGCTACCCTATCGTGTTTTGAGAAAGAGATGTGAGATGTGAGTTGTGAGATGTCAGCCGTACTGCATACAGGTGCCCGGTGTCAGGTGCCGGGGGAGCTCTAGGAAACGAACAGTTCCATCCGACCGTAAGCCTTGAAAGGGCGGATTAAATTAAGGAGCGAACGACCCGGATTGTATCATCGGGTTGAGTTTACATGTTGAAATGTTTACAGGTTGATAAGGTTGCAGAATTTCGCTTCTTACGAAATCTTTCTTAGAAGGAGCCCTATTAACTTTTCAACTTTTCAACTTTTCAACCTCCCTCAACCTCCCCGCCCCTCCACTCCTCCACTCCTCCTCCACTCCTCCTTCACTCATGAGATACTCATGAAATACTCTTGATATACTCATGAACCTCTGAATCCGGATATCACGAGTGGACGAAGCGTATAGGAAAAGCGAAGGAAGAGTGAACCTTTGATCGGGTTGGGACTGCCTGTTTTTTAATCAGGTGCGGCCACCTGATCTGTTCACTGATTGAAAAAGGTGGTCCTAAAACCGCCAGTCCAGCAGCCGGACGCTAAGCCTTCAACCAGCCCTCCGTAAAGCTGATTTGTAAGCCTGCCTGCAAAACACCTTTGCTTACTTCTTCTTTTACCAGTCTTAAGAGAGCAATTATATTGTTTTCCTATAACTGCAATGACAAACTTTGGCCTTCCAGGGAGGAGAATATTGAAAATATTGTGAACTCGATTAGAGTTGAATAATTTCACCGCCCGCAAAGTGTTTACTGATTGTTTAACATTCCCTCCACCAACCATTTACCCGGATTTTCCTACTTTCAGTATATGTGGAAAAACTGGTCTCTGCTCCCCCTTCTGGTTATGGCGCTGATAATGGTCAGCTCCTGTTCGGATTTTAAGAAGCCTGAACTGATGGGCGTGGAGAATATACAATCGCCGAAACTGGGTACCCGGCAGTCGGTACTGAGCTTTGACCTGCGCTGCTATAACCCGAATAAGAGCCGGTTCCGGGTGAAGCATGCTACTGGAGAAGCCTGGGTGGAGGGACAGAAATTCGGGGACTTCCGGGTAGACAGCAGCATACTGGTTCAGGGACGGTCGGAATTCACTATCCCCGTTATTATTGACCTGGATATGAAAAACGCTTTGAAAAACAGCGCAGTACTTTTGCTGAAAGACGAAGTGGAGGTAAAAATTGAGGGGAAAGCGAGATTAGGTAAAAGCGGATTTTATTTCAATTACCCGATCCTGTTTGAAGGCAAACAGGCCGTGAGCCAGTACATCAAAAAATAATAAAAAAACCGTCAGTCTGCAGGAAGCAGGACTGACGGGTCTCTATTTCTTATCTGTTATTTGTTCTTTTATTGCTGTGCGGGCGGCGGAGGCAGTTTGGGTTTGGGATGCCCGCCTCCTTCTTCAAACTTCTTACAGGATTTGGGTAAACGGGCATACGCGTCTTCCGCGGCGGGTACATCATCTGCATCGTAACCACAATTGGCGATAGCGGTTTTAATCTGCTCTATGTCAGTACGGTCGGTTACATACTTCACTTTCGTTTCACCCTTTCTGAAATTGACATTTATCTCCAGCACCCCGTCATACCGCTTGAGATAAGTTTCTATACGATCCTTGCAGGACTGGCAAAGCGCAGTAGGCGTCTTGATGACGGCCGTGAGTACCGGTTTGGTCTGCGCCTGCATAACCAGGGTAAATCCCAGCAGGGCAATGATTGTAGTAAGGGCTTTCTTCATGCGTTTCAATTTCGGATTACTAAAATTACTGGTTCCCTTTCCAACCAGCCGGGTCATCACGCCATTTTAACAAAATTTCTTCCTGCTCCGGACTGACAATCCCTTTTTTAAGGGCCAGTTCGATCAGGGACGGATAGTCGGTGAGTGACTGGTAAGGCAATGACGCGGCGGTAAAGGCTTCGGTTGCAGCGGGAAATCCATAGGTAAAAATGGATACCATCCCGATTACATCAAGTCCCTGTGCCTTGAGCACATCCACAACCTGGAGACTGCTTTTGCCGGTGGAAACCAGGTCTTCAATGACCACGGTCTTCTGCCCTTTTTCGTATGACCCTTCGATCTGGTTGCCCAGACCGTGCTCTTTTGGTTTGGGACGTACATAGATATAAGGCAGTTTCAGCTGATCGGCCGCCATGGCCCCCCAGGCAATACCGGCCGTAGCTACCCCGGCCAGTAATTCCGCATCCGGGAATTTTTCAAAAATCACATTGCACATTTCAGATTTGATATAATCCCGGATATAAGGGAAGGACAATACTTTCCGGTTGTCGCAATAAATCGGGCTCTTCCAGCCACTGGCCCAGGTAAAGGGTTCTTGAGGATTTAACCGAACTGCATTAACTTGAAGCAGCTTTTCGGCTACCGCTTTTGCATCTGTCATGCAGCGAAGATAAAATGAACCCAGCACTATGTATATAAAAATTTATTTTTCAGACAAGCCTCTTTTCCTCTGCGATGCACTGGAAGAATCGATTGAACCGTATGTGCACCACGACGATGCCGTCTTTATTGACGAACTTGATCCGCATACGGTAAAATCCATGGTACATGAAATGCAACAGGAAAAAATTCACGCGGGTGTCTTTCTGCATCCGGATCTCGGGGAGTTACAACAGGCTTTCTTTAAAAAATTCACCGTGCAGCAGGCAGCAGGCGGACTGGTCATCAATGCAAACAATGAGTGGTTACTGATATTCAGAAGAGGGAAATGGGATCTGCCCAAAGGCAAGCTGGAGAAAAAAGAAAAGCTGGAAGACTGTGCGGTGCGGGAAGCAGAGGAAGAAACCGGTTTGAAAAATATCACCCTGCAAAAACCACTCGGTATTACCTGGCATACTTATCATGAAGGCACCCGGTTTATCCTGAAAGAATCGCACTGGTACCTGATGACCGTAAGCGGCGATCAGCAACTGGTTCCGCAAACAGAGGAGGAAATAGAAGAAGTAAGATGGGTAAATCCCAATACACTGGACGAATACCTGGGACTGACCTACCCTTCCGTGGCCGATATACTGAACCTGGCCCGGGAATTATGATCTGATTTTCTTCGGGATCACGGCTACGGTAAGCCGGCTGATACAGATCAGCTTCTCCCGCTCATCATGAATTTTTATTTCCCATACCTGGGTAGTGGCACCGATATGGAGCGGACTGGCCACACCGGTTACAAATCCGGCCCTTGCACTCCTTACATGATTGGCGTTTATTTCAAGTCCCACACATTGATATTTATCCGGATCCACCACCAGCGCGGCTCCCACACTGCCCAAAGTCTCTGCCAATACACAGGAAGCTCCGCCATGCAATAAGCCATAGGGCTGTACCGTGCGGTGATCTACGGGCATCCGGGCACTGATTGAGTTTTCTCCAAGAGCGCCCCATTCAATTCCCAGGTGCTCACTCATGGTGGCTTTGCCCAGGTCGGCCAGATCACTGAGCTGAAGTTGCTTATTAAACCAGATCGCCATTTTATTTCCGTTTAATGGAATTGGCCACCACCTCGGGTATAAAGGGAGCGGCATTACCGCCATTGCGTAAGATATCCCGTACAATGGTGGAGGCTACAGAAGTATACTTGGGCTCCCCGGTAAGGAAGATCGTTTCTATGGATTTATCGAGCGTGCGGTTGGCATCGGCAATCGTTTTCTCATATTCAAAATCACTGACGTACCGGATACCCCGTAGTATAAAACGGGCATCAATGGTACGGCAATAGTCAATAGTAAGTCCTTCATAAACGGCACCCACTACCCGCTCCTCATCTTTATAAATTTCTGCAATCCAGTCCAGCCGTTGCTCAGCGGAAAACATAGGGGCTTTGGCCGAATTCAATCCGATACCCACTACGATTTTATCAAATAAAGGCAGGGCCCGGTTGATAATATCGACATGACCCAGAGTTACAGGGTCAAAGGTTCCGGGGAAGAGGCAGATACGTGGCATGCGGTTGGGGTTTAGGTGTTGAGGGGTTTTTGTTGTTGAGTTGTTGAGTTGTTTAGTTGTTTAGTTGTTGATGAGCGAGATTATAATCGGCTGAACACTATAGCTTCTCAGCGGGGCCCTGACACCAGACATCTCACATCTCACATCTCACAACTCACATTTCACAACTCATTCAAATTAATTCTCCCGGTTCGCCAGCAAATACAATACCGCCATCCTCACTGCTACACCATTCTCCACCTGTTGTAAGATAATGGACTGTTTGCTGTCGGCCACATCGCTGTCGAGTTCTACGCCGCGGTTGATGGGACCTGGGTGCATAATCACGATTTCTTTTTGCAGGCTGTCAAGCAATTGCCGGTTGATACCGTAAGCTATGCTGTATTCCCGCAAGGAGGAGAAGAGGACCTGGTTCTGCCGTTCCAGCTGAATCCGGAGCACATTGGCCACATCGCACCATTCCAGCGTTTCGCGGAGGTTATAACTTACTTCCACACCGAGTGCTTCCCGGATATATTTAGGTATTAAAGTGGGCGGACCGCAAACGGTAACTTTGGCACCCATTTTATTCAACAGATAAATATTACTCTGCGCCACCCGGCTATGCATGATATCCCCGATGATGGCGACTTTACGGCCTTCGAGTCCGCCAGTCTTTTCCTTGATGGAGAACGCGTCGAGCAATGCCTGTGTGGGGTGCTCATTGATGCCATCACCCGCATTTACAATAGCGGCGGGTATATGCTGGGATAAAAAGTGCGGGGCACCACTGGCACTGTGCCGCATCACCACCATGTCCACTTTCATAGACAGGATATTATTTACCGTATCCAGCAGGGTCTCCCCTTTGGCGGCGGAAGAAGAACTGGCGGCAAAATTGATGGTATCGGCGCTTAAGCGTTTTTCAGCCAGTTCAAAAGAGAACCGCGTTCGGGTGGAATTCTCATAAAAGAGATTTACAATGGTCACATCCCGGAGGGAAGGAACTTTTTTTACGGGTCGTTGTAAGACTTCTTTGAATTGCTCGGCAGTAGATAAAATAAGGGAAATATCGTCCTTTGTGAGGTTTTTAATGCCCAGCAGATGTCGCGTAGATAGTTGCATTAAAAAGCGAAGTTAGGGTAAATGAGTTTTAGACGTTTATAAAAATCTCCACCGGTTATCCCGGTATCAGGACAAACTCCCTGTTGACCAGTTTAACTTTATCAGAACGTTGGGTAACCACTGTAGTGCCCACATAATCAGCCTGTATGGGAAATTGCCGGTGTTCTTTCCTGTCCACCAGCACACAGAGTTCCACTTTGGCCGGACGCCCGTAATCAAACAACACGTCCAGGGCTGCTTTGATGGTGCGCCCGGTAAAGAGTACATCATCAATCAGGATCACGGTTTTATTCTCCACGCCAAAATGGATATTCATTTTATCCGGGGGAATGATATTCTTCCGGATATCATCCCGGTAAAAAGTAATATCCAGTTGCCCGTATGGAATGGTACGCCCCGGATGCATCCGTTGCAGTTCTGCTACCAATAGTTCGCCCAGTACGGCCCCACCCTGCTGAATGCCGACAAATACCACATCGGCAAAATCGGGATGGCGCTTACTGAGTTCAGTCGCCAGTACAGCAATGGAAGCTGAAAGTTGTTCTGATGTTAGTAGTACAGCCATACAGGGGATTTAGGGTTGAAGGTTCAGGGTTTAAATGGGTTTCAAAACCGGCTATTCCTCAGAAAGGAATGGATAATGATAATCAGTTGGCGGGTTAAAGGTTTCCTTGATGGTACGCGGACTCAGCCAGCGATACAGATTCAGGATAGAACCCGCTTTATCATTGGTACCACTGGCACGGGCGCCACCAAAAGGTTGTTGTCCCACTACGGCACCAGTCGGCTTGTCGTTGATATAAAAATTGCCTGCCGCATTGCGGAGTTTATTGGTGGCCAGTTCCACCGCGGCCCTGTCCTGCGAAATGATAGAACCCGTAAGTGCATAGGGCGAAGTGTTGTCCAGCAACTCCAGTGTTTTTTCAAAACTGTTGGCAGGATACACATATACCGTAAGCACCGGTCCGAAGATTTCTTCACACATGGTGGTGTATTTAGGATCTTTTGCCTGTATCACCGTGGGCTGAATATACCAGCCTTGCTTACTGTCGCATTTACCACCCACCCATATTTCCGCCTTGGGATCTTTCTTCGCTTTATCAATATAGCGTTTGATATTGTTGTAACTCTTTTCATCAATCACGGCGTTGATGAAGTTGGTAAAGTCTTCCACCGTACCCATTTTAAAACTCTTCACCCCGGCTATCAGTTTCTTCTTTACCGCTTCCGCGATATTGGAAGGGATATAAGCACGGGAAGCGGCGGAGCATTTCTGTCCCTGGTATTCAAAAGCCCCTCTCAGCAAAGCCGTAGCGACCACATCGGGATCGGCGGATTTGTGTACCATGACAAAGTCCTTGCCACCGGTCTCGCCCACGATACGGGGATAGGTACGGTAGTTCGGCATATTCTTACCAATGGTCTCCCACATATTATTAAAAACACCCGTGGATCCGGTAAAGTGTACACCGGCAAAATCACGGTGATTAAAACAAACGCGGCCAATGGTGGGACCATCTACATAAATCAGGTTGATCACACCGTCCGGAAGACCGGCTTCCTTCATGATGCGCATAAACATCTGTGCGGAGTAGACCTGTGTATTGGCACATTTCCACACCACCACATTGCCACACATGGCCGCGGAAGTGGGCAGGTTACCACCAATAGCCGTAAAGTTGAAAGGGGTTACCGCCAGTACAAATCCTTCCAGCGGACGGTACTCGAGCCGGTTGTGCATACCGGGTCCGCTGATGGGTTGTTGCTTATAAATTTCAGAAAGAAAATGAACATTGAACCGGAGAAAATCAATGATTTCACAGGCACTGTCGATCTCGGCCTGGAAGGCATTCTTGCTTTGTCCCAGCATGGTGGTACCGTTCATATAGGGACGGTACTTTGTAGCAATCAGGTCAGCGGCTTTTAAAAATATATTGGCCCTGTTTTCCCAGCTGGTGGCGGCCCAGCTTTCTTTAGCAGCAAGGGCCGCTTCGATAGCCTGGTGTACATGCTTTTCTTCTCCGGCATGAAAGTAGCCCAGCGTATGACTGGTTTCATGGGGGGGATGCATGGCCACTTTTTTATTGGTCCGGACTTCCTTACTGCCGATATACATCGGTACATCCGCGGCTTCACTTTTTAATACAGCCAGTACTTCTTTTAACCGTTTCTTTTCCGGAGAACCGGGGGCATAATTCAATACGGGTTCATTGACCGGCATCGGGTATGAGAAAGTTCCAAAACTCATAGTAATAAATTATGTGGTGAAGGTAGTAAGTTTAATACGGAAACAGCCTGTCTACTGCTGTTCTGATTCCTTTTCACTCATCAGGTAGGCTTTAATAAAACCGTCGAGGTCACCGTCCATTACCGGCTGCACATTGCCCACTTCATAATCGGTACGGTGGTCCTTGATCATTTTATAGGGATGGAAAACATAACTGCGGATCTGGCTGCCCCACTCGATCTTTTTCTTCTTGGCATTGGTGGCATCTTTCAGCGCGTTGCGTTTCTGCAATTCCATTTCATATAAACGGCTGCGGAGCATCTGCATGGCCAGTTCGCGGTTGCCCAGCTGACTCCTGTCCTGCTGACAAACCACCACAATACCCGTGGGTATATGCGTCAGCTGTACCTTGGTCTCCACTTTGTTTACGTTCTGTCCACCGGCACCACCGCTTCGGGAGGTCTCCATTTTTACATCGGCCGGGTTTATTTCAATGGTGATGGTATCATCCACCATCGGGTATACGTATACACTGACGAAGGAGGTATGCCGGCGGGCATTGCTGTCGAACGGGGAAATCCGCACCAGCCGGTGCACGCCGCTTTCTGCTTTCAGAAAGCCATAGGCAAACGGGCCTTCAAACTGCAGGGTGCAGGTTTTAATACCGGCGCCATCGCCCCATTGCCAGTCCATTTCGGTTACTTTCCAGCCCTGTTTCTCTCCATACATCCTGTACATCCGGGCCAGCATTTCAGCCCAGTCCTGGCTCTCGGTACCACCGGCACCGGAATTGATCTGCAGAACAGCCGGCAATTCATCTTCCGGTTCATTTAGGGTGGCTTTGAATTCCGCATCATCCAATAAGGCAATGGCCTGCTCGTAGGCTTCCTTGGTTTCTTCTTCGGTGGCATCGCCTCCTTTCCAGAAATCAAAGAGAACGGCAAAGTCCTCCACCCCGGTCTCCGCTGTTTCATACAGCTTCACCCAGTATTCATTTAATTTGATGCTTTTGAGAATTTCTGTCGCGCGTTTATTATCTTCCCAGAAGCCCGGGCTGAGCGACAGTTGTTTATCTTCGGCTATCTTATATTGTCGGTTAGCGACGTCAAAGAAACCTCCTTATCCCGGCAATGCGGGACCGCATATCCTGTAATTTTTCCTGTGTCATGGACGCAAAGGTAGGGAAAAGCGATCAGTAAACGGACGGGCGGCAACCGGGAGATTTTATTTCGCGATACCGATCTTTTATTGAACTTTATTGTTCATATAACCTTACAAAAAACCAAACAATGAGAAAGTATTTTTTACCTGTACTCACACTGGCCGTCCTGTTAACGGCTGCCTGTAATAACAATACCTCCACCACTAAAGAAACAGCTATGCAGGAACCCCGTATTAAAACCGAAGCGGTAACTTATAACCTGGATGGGGCCAAAGACAGCCTGGTGATGGATGGCTACCTGGCCTGGGATGAAAATACTACGGGCAAACGACCTGCCATACTGGTAGTGCACGAATGGTGGGGGATGAATGAGTATGTAAAAAGAAGAGTAAGGGAACTGGCCGGTCTGGGCTATATCGCGATGGCGGTTGACTTTTATGGTAATGGAAAAAGAGCCGATAACCCGACTGATGCGGGTAAACTGGCTACCCCGTTTTACCAGGATCCGCAGATGGCCAAACAACGTTTTGATGCGGCACTGGCCACGCTCCGCAGTTATAGTCAGACCGATACCAGCAAAATTGCCGCAATCGGTTATTGCTTTGGCGGAACCCAGGTACTCAATATGGCCAATCTCGGTGAAGAGCTGGTTGGGGTTGTCAGTTTTCATGGAGGACTGGACGTGGTTACCCCTGATAAAACAAAACTGAAAGCCCAGGTATTGGTTTGTCATGGCGGTGCTGATCCTTTTGTTCCGGCGGAACAGGTTACCCGTTTCAGAAAACAAATGGATTCAATCGGAGCACGCTATACATTCAATGTGTATGACAGTGCCACCCATGCTTTCAGCAACCCGGATGCCACGGCCATGGGGCAGAAATTCAATATACCGATTGCCTATAATGCGGCTGCGGATACGGCTTCCTGGAATGATATGAAAGGCTTCTTCAAGACGCTGTTCAATAAGTAATTTTACGATACGTAGAAGCTAAGGCCCTGCAACAGCGGGGCTTTTTTATGGCTAAAACCGCCTGAAAACAAGGCTTTAGATAATAATTTATACGTATTTTCTGCAAAAGGCCGAAAAAATACGTAGTAAAACTATGCGCTTTCAGTTCCGGTTTCTATTTTGCTGTCCCGTACTAAAAAACAAACCCTTGAAAGCTACTATTACCCTGATTTTGCTGGCCGTAATATCACTGACCGCCTGCCAGAAAGAACAACTCACTATACCGGTGATTACTCCTGAACCCTGCAAGATGCAGACCGCCAATCCGGCTGGCCGCTCCTATTCCGCTGATTCAATTATTGACTATACCTGCACCAGCACGCATTGTGGCGTATTGCCCCTGAACAGCCGTAACTACTGGGTTTATGAAGATTCCATTTTCCAGGATGGTGTATTTATACAGGTGCGTTTCGATACCCTTCGTTTTACCCGCACACAGAAATCATTAACGGATGACCTGGTATGGTGGGAAAGTAATATGACCATCGGGTTACCTGAAAAGGTATATGCCAATGACTCCGCTGTATATAAAATGGAAGACCGGATGTTTACACAGGGCGTAAAGGATGTGAAGAAAGAGTATGGTATGTTCGCCGGCGATTCCACCCGTTACCTCTCCGGTTTCCAGGATGCGGCGGCTATTACCCGTTCATTGAAAAATACCAATACATTCAACTCCCGTGCCGGCGCATTTTCAGAAACGATATACATTGAAAAGAATGCCCGCAACTATCGTCGGGACCAGGTTATATTTAAACCCGGTATTGGTGTACTGCGGTATGTGCAGGAAAAAGCGCCAATGGGTACCCGTATTATTAAACTGCAGCAGATTTCAAACCTGGTCAGTTTTCATATTGAATAAGAACAGCAGGCGAACTGAAATAAAAATAGTAGAAAAGCTCCCGGTTTATTATCCGGGAGCTTTTTTCGGCTATACAGCCAGGTTCAGTTATAATTACCATCAGGGTAATGTAATCAGGCGGCTGCTGGAGCCATTGTTCCAGGTCAGTATGGCTTTGTTATCACAATCCCCGTTAGAAGGTGCGCCATAGTTGAGGTACAATACCCGGCTGTTGATTTTTATCTTCAGGGTACCGTCGCTGATCCAATGACAGGCGGTTTTCTTCACCAGCGGTGTTTCCGTATCCAGGTTGATCACCACTCCATTGTTGAATTCAGTTTTGGAACGGCCTTCAATCTTGTACACATCGTCCATTACCGGGCGTGTATTGCCGCCTTCTGTCTGCCGTACATATTTCAGGCTATTATACGTATATCCCCTGCCGTTAGGATGTGTGACTTTACCGCCTACCACCTGCACGGTGAATTTAATATTACCGTTTTCACTCAGGTTGCTCACTACTTTGGTGCCTAAAATGGAAGTGCGGTTCAGATAGAAGCTATCCAGTGTAATGGTCATTACAGAACCGGGCCGGCGGATCGGGGCAGTCAGGTGGGTCACGATTTTACCCCGGCGGAATTTACCATCGGTACAAAGGCAACCGATGTAGCCAAAATCAATCGTGATTGTTTTCGGATAAGAACTGTCGGCCGGAAATACGGTGATAGTAGCACAAGGTCCGAGGCGGCGACGCAATTCCACAAAGGGAAAAAGACGACCGGCGTCTTCCGCACCACGTCCGTATACACTGGTCTCCCCTTCTTCGTCGGCGGCCAGCATACTGACATCTTCCACATCATCAAAACCGGCTTCAGCCTGTGTACTTTCATCGGAGTACGTTGTGGCTTCTTCTTCCGTTACCGTTTCAGTAGAAGAAAGACTGCCTTCTTTTTTACAGGAGGTAAGGAATAAAAGAAAAAGAGCGGTGAATAAAACAACCGCGGGTGTGAGGCGAGATAAAGTTTTCATGGCTATACTTTTTTGTTTATAAATGTTTAACGGAAATTTGGATGCGTCAGGCGCAGGAAAGTTTAAAGCCCTTTAAAAAAAAGTACATTCGCGTATTGAAAGCCATCCTTCAATATATCCGCAACTACTTGCGGGACAGTGATAAAAAACAATTTATCCGGGTCAGTATTTTTTGCGGGCTGCTGATCTTTTTCAATTATTATTTTAAACTGTATATAATCGCCGTAAAAAATAATTCCTTTCCGGTTAAACTAATTATATGGACGGCAGTCTTTATGGTTGCGCTGATTGTTCCTGTATACTGGTCAGTTAAAAACAGAAAAACCGCCAGTCCCCTTTCACTTTCTTATTATCTTTTTCTGTTCATTGCCCCTGTATTATTCGCCATTAAATGCAGCCTTTCCTTCCGGTTCCGTTTTTCCTATAACAATACCGTCAATCAATATTGGAATACAGTTATCTACTGGCCATTACTCGGACTGATCATGCTCCTGCTGTTGTTACTGTCACGGCATTTCATTTTAAAAAATAAAACGGATTTTGGAACGGGCCGTCCGATGAACAGCATGAAGCCGTATATCCTGATGTTGCTGCTGATGCTTCCATTTATTGCTTTCGCCTCCACTCAGGCCGACTTTCAATCCATGTATCCCAAATTATATTCCGCTACGGGAGGTACAGCCAGTAGCTGGCAGGCCCTGCTCTTTGAATTAAGCTACGGCACGGATTTTATCACGATTGAACTATTTTTCCGGGGATTTATGGTACTCAGCCTGGCCAGGTGGCTTGGAAAAGAGGCGATACTGCCGGTAGCGGTATTTTATTGCAGTATTCATTTTGGCAAACCACTGGCGGAATGCATCAGCTCCTATTTCGGCGGCATCCTGCTCGGCATCATTGTATATCATACACGAAGTATCCGTGGCGGCTTACTCGTTCACCTGGGAATAGCGTGGATGATGGAAATCGCGGGAATACTAGTTCGAAGTTAGTAGTTAGCAGATAGTAGTCAGAACCCGATAATTCGAATTCACACCAGGCACCTGGCAACTGAAAAAAAAGCTACAAGCCATAAGCCGGATTTTGTAACACATTTACATGTGCGGCCTATCATTTATCTGTCCCGGCACTTACGCACCGGGCTCAATCTGCCTACCCTGTACCCCGATTGTTTTGCAACAATCACGGGCGAGCCGCCCTTACCGGGTACTATACGTGGCATTTCAGCATGCAAGGTTTACCCGCGAATGGCATTACTGCCATAAGCCGTGGGCTCTTACCCCACGTTTTCAACCTTGCCCTCCGTAGCTTTAGCGAAGGAGGGCTTGCCCATTTGCAAACCTCCATAAGCGGGCTTCCCCATCCGCAAAAGCTACATCAGGCGGTAATTTTCTGTGGCACTATCTCTCTGTCTTTCAACAGGCCGGCTATTCACCGGTGCATTGCTCTGTGCTGTCCGGACTTTCCTCCCGTTGCTTCCTTCGATAAACTCAGGATGACAACGAGCGATAGCCTGGCTTGTAGCACGGCAAAGGTAGACATGAAAATCAGTATTGGAAGAATATTTCAGTTGCCCCGTATCCATAGGCCGGATGGTGCCGGTTGATAAAGGACTTTACCTCCTTTTTATGACGGAGTATATCATGTATTTCATCCCGGAGTTTCCCTTCTCCCACTCCATGGATCACCGTCAGCGAGGGCTGGTGATGGACCACGGCCAGGTGAAAATATTTTTCAAAACTTTTCAACTGGAGGGACAACATTTCAAAATTGTCCATTTTCTCCCAGTGATCCGTAAGTTTATCAATATGCAGATCCACTACGCTGCGGGCGGGCTCCATATGTTGACGGGCTTTAGCCGCATCATAGACTTTGAACCCGGCCTTTTCCAGTTTAAACATATAGTTATCCGATTCCACCACATCTTCAAACTGCAGATCAGGGTAGGTATCAAAAAGTTTCTGGGAGAAAGTAGCCTGGTTTTTCTGTTTCAGTTCCTCTATTCTGGCGAAAAGCTGTTTGGGTTTCAATCGTACCGATGCCTCAAAATGAGTGGCTTTATTTTTCTCCGGTTTAACCAGTGAAAATTCAAACGCGAAACTCGGACTGTCATTCAGTTCACTGAAATCGATATCGTGTAAATAGAAATCTTCAAAAGGCTGTACCGTGTTCTTCAGTTCAAAATCCGGCTTCCCGAAGAAATGAAGTTTATAGACAAAATGATAAGCCGTTCTGGTATGATTTACGAGGTGCAGTTTCAGTTCCTCCACTACCAGGTCGCCGAACTCATCATGATCCATTACGGGTAGAAAAGTGAGCCATACGCCGTCTTCCACGCGTTGCTGACCGGTATAATTTTCCTTTTTTACATCATCCACGTATTTTTTTTCCTTTTTGGCGGGTACAATTTTCTTTTCAGTAAACCGCTTGAAATAGGGAAAATCCACCTGGTCTTTGTATACCGGATACGACACTCCCCTTGTTTCCACCATCAGCATTTTATCATTGATGATATCCACCACTTTCGCCTCTTCATTGGAATGAAGAATCAGCACTATGTCACCTACCTGGTATTTCATTATTGAGGTGTTGAAGTGTTTGGTTGTTTAGTTGTTGAGGTGTTTAGTTGTTTAGATGTTTTGTTTTTTAGATGTTGAGGTGTTGAGGCCTCACAACACACAACTCACATCTTTTCTCCTCCCGGTGCGAGTTTACTATTCCTGTAGCCATAGAGGAAATAGATCAGTAAGCCGAGGCCCATCCAGGCAAAGAACCAGGTCCAGCTGACAGCCGGGATTTCGATCATCAGGTACAGGCAGGAGACGACACCCATGATGGGAATGAAGGAATAATTGCGGATAAAAGTGAGTACGGAAAGTATCACCGCGATCAGGACAAAGACCAGGAACAGTACTTCCTGGTAATTTTCATGACCGATATGTTGTACTGATTCCATAACCCGGTTTCTGAAAACATAAATAAACAAAGCCATCAATAACGGCACTATAAACTTACCATTGATATAAGGCAAATGGAATTTACCCGGTTCTTTAGCCACACGGGGTAATAATAAAACACCGCCGGAAACCAGTACAAAAGCGAATAAGGTACCAATACTGGTGAGGTCGGTTACCAGTCCGCTCTGAATAAACAAGGCGCCGATACCTACTATTACACCTGTAAGTATTGTAGCGAAGGAAGGTGTCTGAAACTTCGGGTGAATTTTCTGGAAAATTTTGGGCAATAAGCCATCGCGGCTCATGCTCATCCAGATACGGGGTTGTCCGATCTGGAACACCAGCAGTACCGATGTGGTGGCCACCACGGCACTCACGGATACGATTTTTTCAATCCATGGCGCTCTTTTCTCAAATACAAACGCGAGCGGATCATTTACATCTTTGAATGATGAATAACTTTCAATACCGGTAAGTACCAGTGCAATCAGGATATACAATACGGTACATACCACTAAGGAATAAATCATTCCCTTGGGCATATCCCGTTGCGGATCCTTACATTCTTCCGCCATGGTGGAGATGGCATCAAACCCGATATAGGCATAGAATACGGCGGATACGCCTTTGAGCACCCCTTCAAAACCATTGGGCATAAAGGGACTCCAGTTGTTGGTATCCACAAAGAACGCGCCGGCAACAATGACAAAAATGATCACCGCTACTTTAAAGATGACCATAAAATTTGCCGACTGCTTGCTTTCCTTAATACCGATATAGGCGAGCCAGGTTATCAGTGCTACTACTATAAAGGCGGGCAGGTTGAAGAAAATATGTGTACCGCCAATGACCGGCGCATTGTTATACGCATCCACGGCAAACTGGAAACTTTTCAGTTTTTCGGGATCGGCTATATTACCTGCAGCCAGGGCATTGCTGGCTTCCGTAAAAGCATTACCAGCTGTTACCGGATCTACCAGCATCCAGGAGGGCAGGTTGATATTAAACACATGTACCAGCAGATTGTTAAAATAACCACTCCAGGAAATAGCCACTACTATATTCCCTATCGCGTATTCAAGGATCAGGGCCCAGCCGATAATCCAGGCAATCAGTTCGCCAAACGTAACATAGGAATAAGTATAGGCACTACCGGCCACCGGTACACGACTGGCAAACTCCGCATAGCAAAGTGCGGAAAATCCGCAGGTAATGGCCGTGATAACAAATAACAAGGATATACCGGGACCTCCGTTATACGCGGCACCGCCAATCGTGGAGAATATTCCGGCACCGATCACGGCGGCAATACCCATGAAAGTAAGGTCCCTCACTCCCAGGATTTTTTTCAATCCGGAGCCATGATCTGAAAGACCAGATTCATATTCCTTTTTAATGCTGTCGATGGATTTTTTCCGGAAGAGTGAATTTGACATCAGTCAGTTGGTTTTGTTGGTCAAAATAGGGAAAATATATGGCATGTCGGCAGATACGGTTAAACAATCAGTATTCCCGTTGCACCAGGAATCGGGCCAGCGCTGTTAACGGCTCTTTCCGCTTCGACAGCACGGCAATATCATCCAGGTGCTGAAAGGCTTCGTCCAGGTATTTATTTTTTAATTCAAGCGCCCACTCATCCACTTTACAGGCACGGTAGATGGCGAGCACCTGCTCTACTTTATCTGCTTCGTTGGTGGCCAGCAGTCTGCCGAGCTCATCAGCGGCCGTACCCGTTGCGGTTTCCAGTGCATGTATCAGCAGGAAGGTTTTTTTATTGGCCAGAATATCTCCGCCCACCTGTTTACCGAATTTTGCCGGGTCGCCAAACGCGTCGAGGTAATCATCCTGCACCTGGAAAGCGATGCCGAGTTTTCGGCCAAATTCGTACAACAGATTTTGATTCCGCTCTCCGGCACCACCGAGTATGGCGCCCATTTTCAGACTCCCGGCCAGCAATACGGAGGTTTTCAATTCGATCATCCGCAGGTACTCATCCAGCGTTACCCGTTCCTGTTTTTCGAAATCCATATCCAGTTGCTGCCCTTCACAAACCTCCCTGGCTGTCTGGTTAAACAGCATCAGGATCGGGTGTAAAAAACCACCTTCTATTTTACTGAGGTATTCATACGCTTTTACCAGCATCACATCACCGGCCAGCAGTGCGGTGCTTTCCCCATATCGGGTATGTACGGTTTCCATACCCCGGCGCAACGGGGCTTTGTCCATAATATCATCATGTATCAGGGTGAAATTATGAAACAGTTCTATCGCGTCTGCCAGTTCCCAGGCATCATTGCGGATTTCATCAAACAGTTCATTACCCATCAGGCAAAGAACAGGACGTACCCGCTTCCCCCCTAAACCCAGGAAATAGTTATTGGGTTCGTACAGGCTGGCCGGGGTTGCCGGGAAATGCGATTTCTCAAAATGCAGGGCAAACTTCCTCGAGAGTAACTCAAAACTTTGCATAGGCCAAAATAAGTATCATTTCCGTTTTTTACGGGTTTGTTTTACAGTTTTTTCTTCAATTTCATCAGCTACTACTACCCAATCATAGTCAAGCTGACGTTTGGCGAGACTGGCCGCCACTACCCGTATCCTGACTTTATCTCCCATTCTGAATTTCTGTCCGCTCCGGTGCCCCACCAGCGAATAATCCGATTCCACATGCCTGAACTCATCATATTCGAGCAGACTGTTCACACTCACCAGGCCTTCGCATTTATGCTCCACCGTCTCCACCCAGAAACCAAATGAAGCCACCCCGCTGATCACCCCGTCAAATTCTTCGCCGAGATAATTGCGCATATACTGCACCTGTTTGTATTTATTGGAGTCACGCTCCGCCTGCATGGCGGCACGCTCCCGTTCACTGGTATGTTTGCATTTTTCCTCCATCTTTTTATCCGGAGAAAGCTGATTATTCAATACAGCAAACAGTATCCGGTGTACCTGCACATCGGGGTAACGACGGATAGGAGATGTAAAATGGCAGTAGTGTTCAAAGCCCAATCCATAGTGCCCGACATTCTCGGTGGTGTACTTGGCTTTGGCCATCGTGCGGATGCCGAGTTGCTCCAGTACATGCTGCTCCGGTTTTCCCTGTACATCTTTCAGCAGCCGGTTAAAGGAAGCGGCAATGGCTTCCGGCGAACTGGTATCGAACTTATGTCCGAATTTCCGGGCAAAAGCGGCAAAAGGCACCAGCTTTTCCTCATCCGGATCATCGTGTGTACGATACGGGAATGGAATCGGTTTATTCTGCACTTTGATTTTGGAAATATTCTCCGCCACTGTACGGTTGGCCAGCAACATAAATTCCTCAATCAGCTGATGCGCTTCCTTGCTTTCCTTGATCATGATACCCACCGGGTCGCCTTTCTCATCCAGTTTAAAACGCACTTCCTGGGAACTGAAATTGATGGCCCCGTTATTAAACCGCTTCTTCCGGAAACGTTGCGCGATATCATTCAGGATTAAAATTTCCTCCGCATATAAACCGGCTTTCGTCTCAATAATATCCTGTACTTCCTCATACGTAAACCGGTGATCTGAGTGTATGACGGTTTTACCCAGCCAGTATTGTTTTATCTCTGCTTTTCCATTGATCTGGAAAATGGCCGAGAAAGTGAGCTTATCTTCCTTTGGCCGCAGGGAACACAATACATTGGAAATATGTTCCGGCAACATCGGGTTAACCCGGTCGGGAAGGTACACGGAAGTGGCACGGCCATAAGCTTCTTTATCCAGCGGGCTTTCCGGTTCCAGGTAATGACTTACATCGGCAATATGAATCCCGATTTCATAATAGCCGTTTTTCAGTTTACGAAAAGAGATGGCATCATCGAAATCCTTTGCGTCCACCGGGTCAATAGTAATGGTAAAAATCTCCCGGATATCTTTTCTTTTCTTTACTTCTTCCGCGCTGATCAGTTCCGGTATACGGGCGGCTACTTCCAGTGCTTCATCGGAAAACTGTAAAGGGAATCCTGCATCCAGCAGAATTTCTTTCATCGCCGCATCATTGCTGTTCTCTGCATCCAGTACGGTTACCACTTCCCCGACAGGCCGTTTGTTTTCATCAGCCTCCCAGGAGGTCAGTTTTACCACTACCCTGTCGCCTCCTTTTGCTTTACCTATGGATTGCAGGGGTATAAAAATATCCGGCATCGGCTTATCCGATTCAGAAACAAAAAAGGCAAAGCCTTTATTCATCTGCAATTCCCCGATAAACTCGGTGCGTTTGCGTTGCAGTACTTCCTTTACGGTTCCCTGCATACGACGGCCACGACCCGAGGTATCCCGTACGGCCACTTTTACAATATCGCCATGAAGGGCTGTATTAAAATCCGCCGGCCGGATCATGATATCGGTTTCCAGTCCATCTACTGTTACAAAACCCATTCCTGAACGGGTTATATCAAGCGTTCCTTTCAGCACATGCAAATGCCCTGAACGCTCTTTTGTTTTTCTTTTCTTCGCATTTTTTCTGCCCATAATCTCTTACTCCTCTTTTTTAAAATGTAAAATAAAATCACTGACCCGTTTATCAAAAACGGGTCCTTCGTCAAATAAAAACCGGTGACGTACCGGTACCACATACAGTGGCAGTTCCCTGATTTCCTCACTGAACTTCAACAACCGTACCGCATCTTTTTCCGTGGTCAGGATCACTTTATCCGTTGCCGTGAGTTTGTCAAACGTCCGCCGGATCTCCTGCAGGTCATCGATGGTAAAAATATGGTGGTCGGCATACTGCAACATCTGGTAGGTATTACTGTAATCTTCCAGCATTTTTTTAAGTGGCCGTGGATTGGCAATCCCGGTCACCAATAAAATATCAACGGTACTTTCCAGTCCGCGTTCTTCGCGGGTGATGATATGGTAAGGGCGGCTGTAGTCAATACAGGTAAAGAATACCTGTTGTCCCGGTACCGGTCTGATCTCCCTGATAATTTTCTTTTTCTCTGTTTCGTCAAGGTCTTTGCGGCATTTGGTTACCACAATCACTTCCGCTCTTTTATAGCTGCTTTTCAGATCCCGCAGATCTCCGGTTGGCAGGTAAAAATCCCGGGTAAATAAATTGTTATAATCAGTCAGTAAAATATTCAGCCCGGCCCTGACAGTCCGGTGCTGAAAGGCATCGTCCAGAATGATAACCTGGGTTTCCGGCCGGTCATGCAGCAATTGCGGAATCGCCACAATTCTTTCTTCACCTACCGCTACCGGTAAATCGGGAAATTTCAGGTGAAACTGCATCGGCTCATCCCCTATTTCAAGCGCTGTGGTCTTTTCATCTGCCAGGGCATATCCTGTTGTTTTGCGTTTATACCCGCGGCTGAGTGTACCCAGTTTATACCGGTCTTTCAATGACAATACCAGGTATTCCACCATGGGCGACTTGCCGGTGCCTCCTACGGATAAATTGCCCACACAGATCAGGGGTAGTCCGAAAGAGGAGGAAGGAAGTATTTTTTTATCAAACATCCAGTTACGGATACCTATTACCAGCCAATACAATAATGCAAAGGGCAGTAAAAAAATGCGGAAAGATTTCAGAAAAAAATTAGAAAACATAAATCGATTGCGGCGTGATACAAAGATTTAAAGTTACGTCAAATTCATGCGTATCCCGGATTTCTTCCACCGGCTCAAAAAAGGAGAAACCCACTTTCACACATCCGGGTCTGCATGCGGCAAGAAAGCGGTCATAATAACCTTTCCCGTATCCGACCCGGTAACCCCGTTTGTCGAAAGTCAGCAACGGCACAAAGACCATATCCATATCCGCCGGTTGCAAAAAGACAGTCCCTTCCGGCTCATACACACCAAAACTGTTTTTAGCAAACGATGTCTCTTCATCCACTATAACGGCATCCATCGTCAGCGTGGCGGGATTAGTACGCGGGTAAGCGATCAGTAGTTCCGGGTTGCTGAATTCCATAAAATCGGTAAAGAGGTGCATATCCGGTTCCCGGAATTGCTCCATCGGCCAATAGGAAAACAGGGTCTGAATAAACGGAAGTCTGGCCTGCTGGAATTGGATCAGCAGCAGGTCGTCCAGCTTTGCTTTTTCAACGGAGGAGAGGGCCGTTCTTTTTTCCTTATAAATCCGGCGTAAATCTTTTTTTATCATAATCAGTCCCTGTTCTCTACAAAAGTAGAGAATACCGTGGTGCCGTAGTTGCGTTCGGCTACGAAGAAGGGAAAATCCTTGTAGTCATTCCTGGGGGTATGTTCCAATACAAACCGGCCGTCTTTTGTAAGTAATTTCTTTTCAAATATCAGTTTTGGCAGGTCATCAATAGTTGTAAGTGCATAAGGGGGGCCGGCAAAAATAAAATCAAACCGTTCGGTGCATTGCAGGATGTATTTGAACACATCCATTTTTATCACTTTAAAGTTTTCCAGCCGCAGTGTGGCCGATGTTTTTTTTATAAAATCAAACATGGCATTGTCTTTCTCCACAATGGTGAGGTCGGGTACTCCTCTTGATGCCAGTTCATAACTGATACTGCCGGTGCCGCCAAACAAGTCCAGTGTTTTCAGGCTTTCAAAATCAAGTTTATGCTGTAACACATTAAAGAGTCCTTCCTTGGCAATATCCGTAGTAGGCCTTGTATATGGCATATTGGACGGCGGGTTAAATTTCCGTCCCCCATGTTCTCCTCCTATGATGCGCATCGGGCGAGGTCATTAAGCGAAGTGAAAAAATGATCCGGGTATCCGGTATCCTGCCAGAGACCCGGTCTGAATTCCAATTGAAGGAAATACTGGCTGAGCTCGGTAAATAAGGCGGAATCCTGGTCAATCAACCCGGACAATTGCAGTAGTAATTCCTGTCGTGACAGGGAGAACTGATTGCTGATTTTTACCAGGTAGTACAATACATCTTCCGGGGTGGCATACGCGTAGGTTTGTGCCAGTAACAGTTTACCGGAACGACCAAGCAGTACCGTAAAGTCATCCTGTCTGAATTCCACCAGCATCAATCCGTTTTCCCCGGCTTCGTTCAGTTTGTGCAGACTGAGTGAAAACTGGTGCCGGCTGCGGGCGGCCGGATAGTGTTGTTGTACCTGGTGCAGTAAATCCGCCGGAACCGCATATACATTATACAGCTGCCATTCGGCGATTGTTTCTGTAACCACGGCTTCATTGCCTGAAGGGCCGGACAGACTTCTCAGCAGTGAGCCGGCTTCTTCCGCGGGAAACTGTAATAAAGGGGCCAGGGTGCTGTTGGTATAATCATAAGCTACCTGTACCTGGAAAAAATTTTCAGTCAATGCCGGAACCTGTTCCAGTAAACCGGGAAAAACAGCGGTATCCGCTTCTTCAATCCGGTAGTACCCCAGCTGGTGGAGTTCCTCTCCGGTTCCGTTTGTAATGGAATAAGCCAGGTGGCGGTCACCCAGCCGCAGGGAAAGTACCGGTTGCACCGGTGATTCTTTTTTCGCCGTTATCGTAAATAATTCTTTCAAAATCCTCCTTTCAATTCGTGCAATAATAGACAAAAATTTAAATATCGTAGGTTTGCCTCTTTTTCAACTATGGCAGCGGGCATTACCAATGAATTACAGGTGCAGGTCAGCAACCGGCAGATTTTAAAGATCGCCTTGCCGATCAGCCTTGCCATATTAATTCCCCAGCTGAATTTTATCACCAATAATATTTTTCTCGGTCATTATACAAACGATACTGCGGCCCTTGCCGTTGCGGGTATTACCGGGGTGTATTACCTGATATTTGCCGCCATTGGGTACGGGCTCAATAATGGGTTACAGGCCCTGATTGCCCGGCGGGCTGGTGAAAACCGACCGGAAGAAATAGGGAGGCTGTTTTCACAAGGAGTCCTGATCGGACTTTGTGTGGCCGCTGCCGGTATCCTGGTCACCTGGTTATTTACACCCGCTGTATTCCGGCTGATTATCCATGATCCGGAAATTCAGCAAAAGGCTATTGAATTTTTACGAATCCGTATATGGGGTCTCCCCTTTCTCTACATTTACCAGTTACGGAATGCCTTACTGGTAGGTACCAATCAGAGCCGCTACCTGGTGGCGGGAACACTGGCTGAAACCCTGGCCAATATCGGGCTGGACTACCTCCTGATCTTTGGCCACTGGGGTTTACCGGAACTGGGTTTTAACGGGGCCGCCATTGCGTCTGTCATTGCCGAGTTTACCGGGATGTTTGTCATCTTTCTGGTCATCCGCTGGAAAGGGATCAGTCAGCGTTTTGGTTTGTTCCGGGAGTTTGGCTGGAACAGGGAAAACAGTGCACTGATTATTTCCATGTCCGCCCCCCTGATGTTTCAGCACGCGATCAGTATTATCAGCTGGCAATATTTCTTTTTACTGATCGAACATCATGGCGCCATGGCGCTGAAAGTGTCCAATGTAATGCGGAATATATTTGGCGTTTTCGGTTGTGTAACCTGGGCCTTTGCCGCTACCACCAATGCCATGGTCAGCAATGTAATCGGGCAGGATAAAAAAGAACAGGTGATACCGCTGCTTAAAAAAATCATCCGGCTGAGTATGGGCTGGGCCATTGTGGCCTGTATACTACTGAACCTGTTTCCGGAAGCTTTCCTATCCATATTCGGTCAGGAGCCCGCCTTTACAACCGCCGCCATGCCTTCCCTGCGGGTGGTTACGGCAGCCATGCTATTAATGTCTTTTTCCGTCATTTTCCTGAGTGCGGTTACAGGTACCGGTAATACCCGGGTTACTTTTCTGATAGAGTTGTTCGCGATTGTTTTCTACTGCCTCTACGTATACCTTGTAAGCGAACATTATTTCCTGCCCATACATTACGGGTGGATGAGTGAATGGTTGTATTGGGTCTGCCTTTTTGTTCCCTCTTTCTGGTACCTGCGGAGTGGCCGGTGGAAGGCAAAAATTATTTAAAATCCTGCTGATAAGTAATCCCCACGGATCCGTTGAAGCCGGCAATGGGTGGTTGTAATTTATAAATGGAGATCCGCACTGAAGTAATATCGGGGAATGCGGTATGTATAGCTGCCGTAATTTTCATGGCCAGTGTTTCCAGCAGATCGTGCGGTTGTTGCATATACTGTTGTACAATGGAAAAAAGCGTTGCATAGTTTACCGTATCGTCAATCCTGGTAATTAATTCTTCCGTGGGACAATACACCACCTGCAGTTCCACCCGGAACTGATTTCCCGTTTTTCGTTCTTCCGGGTATAAGCCGTGGAATGCATGGAAACGAAGGTCCTGCAGTTCAATGGTCATATTGGCTGGCATAGTCAGTTTAATGAAGTCCTTTGGCACTCAGGTAACGTTCCGCGTCGAGGGCTGCCATGCAACCACTGCCGGCTGCTGTTACGGCCTGGCGGTAGATCTTATCCTGTACATCACCCGCGGCAAAAACCCCTTCAATGTTGGTTTTGCTGGTACCCGGAACCGTTTTGATATAACCGGCTTCATCCATTTCAATAAATGGTTTGAAGATATCCGAATTGGGCTGGTGACCGATTGCCACGAAGAAAGCACTCACGGGTACTTCCTCTTTCGTATCCGTTTTTGTATTGTGAATTCGTACGGCACTTACTTTTTTATCGCCCAGTACTTCATCGGTAACACTGTTCCAGTACACTTTGATATTCGCCGTATTTTTTACTCTTTCCTGCATTACTTTACTGGCCCTCATTTCATCACGGCGTACAATCATGTGTACCTGTGCGCATATTTTGGATAAATAAAGGGCTTCCTCCGCCGCTGTATCACCGGCACCTACAATCGCCACTTCCTTTCCTTTAAAAAAGAAACCATCGCAAACGGCGCAGGCGCTTACGCCAAAACCGTTCAGCCGTTGTTCGCTTTCCAATCCCAGCCATTTGGCCGATGCCCCTGTTGAAATAATAACGGCATCCGCTTCGATCCATTTCTCCTCATCGATCTGTACTTTATGTACCGGGCCGGAAAAATCCACCTTTGTAGCCAGTCCATACCGGATATCAGCTCCCATGCGGGCCGCCTGTTTTTCAAAATGCACCATCATTTCCGGCCCCTGTATTCCTTCCGGATACCCGGGATAGTTTTCCACTTCTGTAGTTATGGTTAATTGTCCGCCCGGTTGTATTCCCTGGTATAAAACGGGATTCAGTCCGGCCCGGCTGGCATAAATGGCGGCCGTATAACCGGCGGGACCTGAACCAATGATCAGGCAGTGTACTTTCTCTGTGGCTTCCATACTCGTTCTGTTACAAATTAAAAATGATCAGTGGACAAAGTTAGGGAAAAGGCGAAAGGTTGAAAAGTTGAATGGTTGATAAGGTGTCGAAATTCCGATTCGAACGAAAATCTGCTAAGATGGCCCTTTTCAATTTATCAACATACTAACTAGTCAACTTTACTGAGGAATAACCAGCCGCCTGTACTGTGCCGCATAGCCCCCGAAGTATCCTAATGCACCACCGCTGATATTACTCAGCACTTTGGTAGGAGAAGAAAACGGATTACCGATGCTGGAGTATGAAAATTCCATGGTACGCCAGAAATCGTATGTAGCTTTGTCGATATTGCAGAGCTTGAGTGTAACGGTATCGCCCCTGTCGAAGAAACTGTAGTTTTCCCCGAGAGAATTGAACCGGGGCACCCCCCTTTCCACCGGTATTTCGTAGGTGGTGCCGTCAATAACCTGATCGTCGAATACGGAATTCAGTCCGGGATAAAAAGGATCACTGTTCTGACTGGTAAAATAACGGATATAATCCCCGTACCCCGGCGCATCTGTTGCTTTAATCATCAGGACTACTTTGTACGGGATATTGCCAGCCGGAGCGGGTTTCCAGTAAAGCGAATCTATCTGACGGGTGATCCGGGGTATATGAGTCCGGGCAGTATACTCTTTGCCCTGCCATACAATCCGCAGATCATAGGTTGTATTCAGTTCGCCGGTTACCGCCGTCAGCAAACTGGCCGAGTCCGTTGAAAAATAGAAGGCATTGTAACCGCCTATCCGGATACTGTATTCTTTCAGCTTGTGCGTACGGGTTCCGTTTGAAATATATACTTCCGCGTCATGTACAAAACTTGCGGCAATGGAATCGGCACTGATGGAGGAGAAATAACCAAGGCTTCTTGACAGGTAGACCAATGGTTGCTGACCGTTTTCAATAGTAGCTTCCACCACGAGTTTTGGGGGTACTTCGTTGAGGTTAAAGGTTACCGTTTTTTCACAGGCGACCAATAACAATAGTAAACTCAGTAAAGCGACTTGAATTCTCATACCTGTATAACGGTGATAAAGATAGTTTGTTCTTAAAAAAAATTCCGGTCTCAGTTGCCTGAGATCCGGAATAATCTGTTAAATAAACCTGGAAATGAATTAACCCAGGTAAGCTTTTAAAGCGCTGCTGTAACGGGCTTTTTGCAGGCGTTTGATCGCCCTTTCCTTGATCTGACGGATACGCTCCTTGGTCAGGTCGTATTTCTGTCCGATCTGTTCAATTGTCACCCCGTTTTCCCCATCTAAACCAAAATAGGCATTTACTATTTCGGCTTCCCTGGGAGACAATGATTTAAGTACCCGACGAATTTCATTCCGGAGGGAATCTTTCATTACATCGTCATCGGTATCATCGCTGCCTTCCAGCAGATCACCCATGGCTACGTCTTCGGCTTCGTGCACTGGGGCATCCAGTGAAGTATGACGGGTATTGCTCTGGAAAATATTATTGATCTCGGTTTCGCTCATTTCAAGCAGTTCGGCCAGTTCTTCAGTAGAAGGCTCGCGCTCATGCTCCTGCTCAAAAGCCATATAGGCTTTATTTGCTTTGTTGTAGGTACCGATTTTATTTTGGGGCAGGCGGACCAGACGGCCCTGCTCAGCCAAAGCCTGCAGGATAGACTGGCGGATCCACCATACCGCATATGAAATGAATTTGAAACCCTTGGTTTCATCGAAACGTTGTGCTGCTTTGATCAGGCCGAGATTACCCTCGTTAATCAGGTCACTGAGCGACAACCCCTGGTGCTGGTATTGCTTAGCCACAGACACTACGAAACGCAGGTTGGCCTGCACCAGTTTGTCAAGCGCACGCTGAGAATCAACCGGATTCTGGTTAAACATCTTGATCCGCTGGGCAAGTGTGGTTTCCTCTTCCGGCGTGATCATTGAAATTTTAGAGATCTCCTGTAAATACTTCTCAACTGCCTGTGAATCCCGGTTCGTAATCTGGGTAGCAATTTTGAGTTGCCGCATAGTTTAAGAAATTTTAGTTATCAACGAATAAGAGAAGGCCTTTGTTTGCAGCATGCTGCAAATGGATAGTTAAAAGCAGAAATAGATTTTTTACCGTCCCAGACCGTCTGCAAAGATACCTATAAGTTACGGGATCTCATAGCGTTCGCCGATGAAAAATTACTAACAGGAAAAACGCAATCGATCCCGGCCAATCCCTGGTTTTAACGAAAGCCAATACGGGTAAGGGTTTCAGCGAAAATGATACCGCCGTAACAAAAATTAAAATTTGATAAAAATCAAGCCTGTTTTGAAGACAATGTGGATTTTTCTGCTTTTGCTTTTTTTCTTAACCAGATAAAAAGCCCCAGCCCTGATAAAAACAGGAAACTCGAGATTATTTCCGCCTGTGTGGGGTGGAAGCCAAGGAAATTCATGGGTACATTGACCCTGATTTTTTCTATAAGAAACCGCTCCATTCCATTCAGCATCAAATAGATAGCAAAAAGCGTACCGGGCACTTTCAATCGTTTACGCAGCATCCAGAGTACCAGGAAAAGGAGAAAACAGAATACCACTTCATAAAGGGGTGTGGGAAAAACGGCCACCGGCAGTTGTGTACAGAATTTATCATCGGTACATCCGGGAATCGGCACACCCACTTCATTTACGTTATGCGGATAAGTATAGGACCAGGCCCAGTCAGGCAGCCAGCCGAAAGGATTGGGTTTAGGATTCTCGATTCCCCAGTCTCCGTCTCCTGATACCTGGCAACCGATGCGTCCGATACTGTAAGCCAGCATCATTGTCGTTCCCAGCGCGTCGTTCAGGTGCCAGAAACCGATCTTATGTTTTTTGGCATACCACCACATGGCGAGGGCTGCGCAAATCAGTCCGCCATAAAAAGTAAGGCCTTTTGCGGAAAAGATATAATCCCCGGGACGGGTCAGAAAATCGCTCCAGTTTTCAAAAATATCAAAGAGTTTGGCGCCCAGCAGTCCAAAAACAAGTGCGATAATAGTCAATTCCCCTACCCTGTCTTCCGGCCAGATCCGGACGGTTCTGCGTTCCGGTTTATCCAGTTTCTGTTTATTTTTCTCGTACCATTTCAACCCGGCAAACAAGAGGCCCATTCCGATACCGGCCGGCCAGCTGCCCAGCGAAGAGAAAATAAAGGCCTGCGGATCCACTGTGGCGGAATTGTCAAGAATAAAAAGGGCTACAATTTTATACCCCATCAGGAATCCCAGCAGGAAATTCAGCAGCAGATCAGAAATAGTAGCCGGCTGCCCCACCATTACCTGCATTTCCGTAGGCTGAAATAAGCCGCCTTTGCTTTTACGCCGCAACTCGGCACTCAGCACAATGGCGGATATAATAAAGGAAATCGCGACAAAGAACCCGAATGAATTGACAAAACGGAGAAAGGTCCATTCCACTCCAAAAAGGTCCCTGAATGCGTAATATAAGTTAGGATACATGTTAGTAATTAAGAGAGGCGAATATACAAAAAGAGCCTGCATCAAAAGTCAAATCAGCTGCAGAAGGGTATAAACGGTATATGGATGAGATGTGAGATGTGGGTTGTGAGTTGTGAGTAAACAGCCCATGTTTTGGAGGTTGAACCAATATTAACATGCAGCTACATTTGAAGTACGGGGTACGGAGTACGAAGGCATTCCGTAAAAGGAGAAGCTTGCCGATATGAAAAAAGAGCTGTTTCAGGTATGAAACAGCTCTTTTAAATTCTATCAGATCCGCTTAATTACAATGTTGCTGAAAAGCACCGATCAGGTTCTGGGCAATCATTTGCGCCGGGCGACCCTCAATCTGGTGTCTTTCTATAAAATGTACTAACTGCCCGTTTTTAAACAAGGCAATAGCCGGTGAAGACGGCGGGTAAGGCATCAGGTGCTGCCGAAGCGTTTTAATCGCTTCGATGTCAAAGCCGGCAAAACTGGTGGTCAGGAAATCCGGCTTTTTCTCCGTATTGGCAACCGCCAGTAACACACCAGGGCGTGCTGTACCTGCAGAACAACCACATACGGAATTGATCATTACCAGGGTGGTTCCTTCTTTTGCCAGCTGTGCTTCAACATCCGCCGGGGTAAGCAACTCGGAAAAGCCGTTATCGGTCAGTTCCTCTTTCATCGGAATAACTATTTCTTCTGGATACATACGCTTTTATTTTATGAAACACAAAGCTAAAGAATTTGTTTAACCCATCCCCTTACCGGCGTTTCAAAAGGAAATTCTGACAGCAATTTTTCCCGTTTTCGGAAATTCTGTCTTTCTCACAAACCGGATCCTGCCATTCCTGACAGTAAAAAACGCACTGGTACAGGCTTTGAGCTGGATTGAACGTACAAATTTTTAAAAAACAAAAACTAAAAAGTATGGCATACGTACAATTCAACAGAAAACCTTTTGAAGGACGATTCAGCAATTTCGCCGATGATTTCTTTTCCGAACTGCCGGCCTTATTGAACAATGGCTTTAACAATTCCATAGGAAAGGAATTCATACCGGTAAACGTCAAAGAAACAGAGAAGAGTTACGAACTGGAAGTGGTAGCTCCCGGCTTTGACAAAACAGATTTTTCAGTACAACTGGAACAGCAGGTGCTGACCATTTCCGCGGAGAAAAAAACGGCCGAAAAAACGGAAGCGGAGAAACAGTTGCGCAGCGAATATAAGTTCAGGTCTTTTAAGAGATCTTTCACAATCGACGACAAAATTGATGCAACGAATATCGACGCTTCTTACATCAATGGAGTATTGAGATTAAACCTTCCGAAGAAGGTAACAGTCCAAGCTTCAACAGCGATCGAAATTAAATAAGTTCTTACATACATTTTTTCTCATAAGCAGTTGGTTTTGGTTTACGCCCTTCGTTTCCACGAAGGGCTATTTTTTTAAGTACGCCCCTTCGATACGTCCCGCATTAATATTTCTGTAAGCCCTTTACAATTGCTTTGGCGGGACTACTCAGGGCGACAAAATTCAGCCGTAAAACGAAAAACAGCTTTTATACTAAATTCAAACTCCCCAGAAAGGTCTTTTACGACTCACCACTCACTACTCACAATTCACTTTTCTCCTGGTATCAATCAGATACTGAATTTTCCAGCCTTCTTTAAACCGGACCAATTGAAAAGAATTGGCACCGCAATGACTGAATTTTCCATTGAAATAAAATTTATACGGCGTCCAGACAATGGCCAGGGGGCCGTCGATCCGGATGGTTTCGAAATGTATCTGTTCATCCGCCGCCCCGGCCGGCAGTTTGCCGATACTGTTAATAAAACCAGCCGCTTTCTCATTTACCACAACTGCCGAGCCGGATTTATCCCGGGTAATGGTTTGCAGTACCATGCTGTCCACGAAACAGGTTTTCAGCAACGTGGTATCCGCGTTTTTCATGGCCGTGAACAGTTGGGTAATGACCTGTTTAACGGAGTCCTCTGCGGTTTGTGCGCTGGCAGCGAAACTGCAGACCTGTATTGTTAAGGCTATCAGAAAGTATTTCATGCTAACATTTTTTATGAATTTATGGCAAATGAATTGGTTGTGTACTATAAATCACCCGGCTAATATAAATGCCCCGCGCATGCAACTCACAAAAATTATACAGGCGGTTATACTCATGATATTGGTGGCACTGGCTGCCAGTTGCACCACGGGTAAACAATACAGCAGCAAACTATTTGCCCCCCGGGAGAGTCCGGAAAAAGACAAGACGGCCAGCAGTATACGTTTCCTGCAGAGCGGGGAAGACAGCCTGAATATACCGGCAACTAATTTAACAAAACGACTGACAACAACGGATAGCACAACGTTCGTCATTTCCGGTAATGAAACGGCCAGAGCGCCTGCCGATTCAGTGGCCCCGGTAATAAAAAATAAAACCGGCAATTCCGGTGTGCGGACAAAACGCACCCGGGAGAATCAATAATCGTCTCAATTTCCTCACCATAAAAACAAATGCATGAAACGGACATTTATCTACACATCGGTACTGGCGCTGACCGCGGCGGTGGTATTCAGCAGTTGCGGTCACAGCCGGGTTTGGGCCAATAAAGAAAAAAGGAATGATGGTCCGCCTCCTGTTTCCCGTCAGCGTCCTGCTGCCAATCCAACGTATAATAATCAACTGGCCGGCGCCCCGCTGATCATCACGCCTCATCAGGGCTTTAAGATGGCACGACATGCCAATGGCAATTACTTTCACCGGAGTCCGCAGGGGCTGCTCTACTGGAAAGGGTTCGACAACCGCTTTTTCCTCGACAAAAACCAGGTAGACCGATCCCGCTACAGTAAATTCGAAATCAAGGAATGGAAAAGATATATCCGGCATAGCGGGAAATGAGTGAAATGAACGATATGAGTAATGAGTAGCTGACTGAACACTCCTTAAAAACAAAACCCTCCGTTTCCGGAGGGTTTTGTTAACTCATTACTCATTATTCATTACTCATTGTTCATCATTTATATCCGAGAATCTTCAGCATACTCTGTGCCGTCTGTTGTTTGGCATATACCCAGTCCACCAGTTTCCCGTTTTTATCGTAACCCACAATAACGTGTTTGGGTGAAGGGATCAGACAGTGTTTGATACCTCCGTATCCGCTGATCTGGTCCTGGTAGGCACCGGTATGAAAGAAGCCCACGTACAATGGCTCATTGGTGCCATTGGTTTTGGGCAGGAACACTTCGTTAATATGTTCTTCTGAGTCGTAGTAGTCGTGACTGTCGCAGGTGATTCCTCCCAATACCACGCGTTGATAATCCTGGTCCCATTTATTTACCGGCAACATCAGGAATTTTTCCCCGATACCCCAGGTGTCGGGTAAGGTGGTGATAAAAGAAGAGTCAATCATATACCAGGTTTCCCGGTCATTCTGCACTTTTTCCGCAATTACACTATAAATGTGAGCCATGCTCTCTCCCACTGTATAGCTGCCGAATTCGGTAAAAATATTCGGCATGGGAACTTTGGCTTTTTTACAAGCCACTTTGATATTGCGCACGATCTCATTGATCATGAACTGGTAGTCGTATTCAAATCCGAGGGAGTGCTTGATCGGGAATCCGCCGCCGATATTGATGGAGTCCAGTTCAGGACAGATTTTCTTCAGCTGGCAATACAGGTTGATCACTTTATTCAGCTCACTCCAGTAATAGATATCGTCTTTTATCCCTTTATTGAGGAATATATGGAGCATTTTAAGCTGGAATTTGCTTTCATACCCTTCAATCCTGTCCACATAAAATTCCAGGATATCTTTGGCCCGGATACCCAGTCTTGATGTATAAAAGGGAAAGTTGGGTTCTTCTTCAGCAGCCACCCGGATACCCAGTTTAAAAGGCACTTTTACAGAATGGGCATAATCCTTCAGCTCATTCATATTATCCAGTACCGGAATCACATTGGAAAATCCGGTATTCAGGAGATGAGCAATACGCCGGGTATAGCCCTTTTCCTTGAACCCGTTGCAAATGATATGAATATCCTTGGTGATTTTCTTCTTGGCGTACAGTTTTTTAATAATCTCAATATCGTAAGCGTAAGAAGTTTCGAGATGGATTTCGTTTTTCAACGCTTCTTCCACCACAAAACTGAAATGCGAACTCTTGGTACAATAGCAGTAAAAATATTTACCCTCGTATTTATGCTTTTTAAACGCGTTGGCAAACATGGTTTTTGCCTTCTTGATCTGCATCCCGATTTTTGGCAGATAGGTCAGCTTCATCGGCGTACCGTGTTTGGCAATCAGGGCTTTCAGGTCGAGCCCGTTGAAATAAAGATTGCTGTCCTCCACTTCGATGCCTTCCTGCGGAAAATTGAATGTCTGTTTAACGAGGTCGTGATAAGAGTTGGTCATTTTTTAAATAACGGGTTGAGCCATAAATCGTAAAACCGTACAAAAGTATAGGTTTGGTGAAATTAGCGGCTAAAAAAATTCCACAGCATCGGCTTTATCAGGAAGCTTTGGATAAAAGCAGGGGTAAACCGGTAATCCATTCTCCATCTATATACAGTGAAAAGGAAAAGCGGCCGGGCGCTTCAAACTGGAGCTGATTGAAATTGATAACAATATTGGCTGCCGAAAACTGGCCATTTGCCGGAGGCCGGACAGAAATTGTACCGGTTACGGGTTGGATAATTTCCTTTCCCTTTTCATCCGTCAGTTGTATCCTGAAATCATGATCACCGGTTTCTTTAAGGGAAAACCTGATCCGGCAGGCAATGGCACAACTGGTATGCACCACCGGAAAAACAGGAGAATAAATACTGTCGAAGGTTCCTACTATAGTGAGTTTGGACTGATTGTCCTGGGCAAAATCGCAAAGGGTGAAAATTTCTGTTTCCATGTGTAAAGATTTGAAAGCAAAGTACGGGCAATTCCTTTGTTTCCGGTACTGTAAATTCAACGTACGGAAACCAGTTTACTGTCCATTTTTTTTATCAATGTCTTCAACATCACTTCCTGGTAAAGTGTACGTTCCAGCAGATCATTCATTTTCCGGTCACTGTCGAAATTATAATAAAACCTCAATTGGTTCCGGTACTCATAATTGATCATGTATTTCGGTACCTGTGTGAGATAGAACATTTGTTCACGGGGTGTCAGGTATCTGTAGGTTTGAATCAGCTGAACGGCTTTTCCGCTGCTGTCCGATATAAAATAAAAATCCGCATCACCCCTGAAAAGATATAGCGTAAGCACTTTGCCTTTAAAAATGGGCGTAAGGGGAATCGTTTCTACGCGGGAACTATCCTTCATCCGGATAGTAAAGGTATTCGGATCCAGGTAATCCAGGGTTCGTTTCAACGTCTGGATATACACTTCATCCTTTCCCGATCTGGCGGCATATTGAACAGCCGGCCAGGCCATTGCCTGTTCGGGACTGTCCGCAGACGGTTTATAATACAGGCTGTCATAGCTTTCGGCATATTTACGCCAATACAATAATCCGTTCAGGGTATCGCCATCCGGTTTAATCATAAAACCGGGAGAAAAGCGGTGCGTCTGCGCCGATAATGAACCAGCATCTAACACAGCAATGATAAAGAGAACCACTAGATAACGCATGGACTAAGGTTTTGTCAAATATATTAAAAAGACTAAAATAAAGTCCTGATATTGAACTGTATACATTTTTTTAATGGTCATCCGGTCATTCACAATTAAAAAGAGAGATAAAGCCGGAAAATTTTAACCTACCCGTAGTTTTTCATGGTGCGAATGGGACTAAACCTCTTACAACATGGGACTTTTCACTGGTAAAACAACTCATTTCTACGTATCTGTACTTATTCTAAGGCAAGCATAAACTACCGATTTTACAGGCAAACCCTTAAAAAGCTTGCAAAGGCTCTGCTGATTGATTTGTTTTGTAACATCATTTCAATCCATCTCCACCGAAAGCCGTACCCAATTTCCGACAAAGACTTTTTGTAACAGAACCGAAGTAACAACCGGTCACGAAGTAGCTGATACGCGTGAGGATGACCGCTTGTGCCATATATGAGCCTATTTGATTGATATAAGATAAAAAAACCCTGAAACCCTAAAAAACAAAACACATGAAAAAAATTGTACTTGCCGCTTTGATCAGCCTCCTTTCAATTGGCGTATTTGCCCAGACAGGCAGCCTGTTAATGGCAGAGAATTTCAACTATACCGCAGGCAATCTTAGTACACAAGGCAGCTGGGTAAGTCCGGCCGGCACTAATGCGCAGGTGGTAGCATTGAGTAATAATACAGGCGCCCTGACTTATCCGGGTTATACCAGTGGAGCCAGTTATTTAACATTGGCCAACGGCGATCAGAGTGACCCCTATAAGGCATTCCTTGGAAGTGCCATTCCTACCAACGATCAATCTGTTTTTTACATGTCTTTTGTACTCCAGGTCTCGTCTGCAGCAAGTAATAGCGGAAATGGAGACCGGGTAGTAACTTTTTCAACTACCGGCGGTAGTACCGGTACAAATGTCAGTGGAACATTTGGACGTGTATATATCCGTACAGGCAGTGCAGCGAATACTTTTAATATTGCTGTTTCCACATCTGGAAATCCGGGTTCCTGGTCAGGCAATTACGCATACAATACCACTTATCTGATTATAGTAAAATATGTAAACGGGGCCGGCTCAAACGACGACAATATGTACTTATGGGTCAACCCGGCTTCAGTTAGCAGTGAGCCAACCACTGCGTCGGCCACTGTTTCAGATACAGGAAATGACGATTTCACATCAGGTACTGATTTTGTAAAGTTTATCCAGTTACACCAGAGAAATAATGGCCCCGGCATACGCATTGATGCCATTCGTGCGGCTTATGCCAGAACCGGTGCAACAGGTTCCACACAAACTGTAAATTCCGCTGCCGCCTGGACCAACCTGGCTCCCGCCGGCGCCCCCCTTCCTGTAAAATTCGGTGCCATCAAAGCCGCTGAAAAGCAGAAAGGCATTCAGCTCGACTGGACTTCATACGATGAGGTAAATATGAATAACTATACGATCGAGCGTTCTTCCGATGGTATCAATTTTACAGCAATAGGTACGGTTAATGCGGCTAACAGCACTGCTGCCCGTAATGATTATAGTTTCTTTGACGCCGCTCCCATTGCCGGTGTGAATATTTACCGTATCCGCAACAATGATATTGATGGAAAAGCCGGTTACAGCAATATGGTAAAAGTAAATCTTGATAAATCGGTAAAAGAAATCAGCCTCTACCCTAACCCGGTTCGTGGTACACAGGTTTCCATTCAGTCAACCGATCTGGCCAAAGGTCTCTACCAGGTAAATGTATTTAACGCAAACGGACAACTTGTATACAACCAGCAACTGAATCACGCAGGCGGTGCAGTTAACCAGACCATCTCACTTTCCGCCAGCCTTAAAGCGGGAATGTATAACCTGCAGCTTGCCGGAAATGGTGCAACCGGAATTGTAAAACCCTTTATTCTGGTTAAATAAAATAGTTTTCATGGTTTCATAAGGTTTGGAAAAACCATTGAGGGGGTGTTAGGGTCACCCCCTCTTCTTTTTTTATAACTTTTTGGTAAGCTCCCTGTAATGCTGAATCTTGCAGCATGAATTACTCAGCCGTTATTTTTGATATGGATGGGGTGCTGATCGACAGCGAACCTTTGTGGCAGGAAGCCGGAAAAGAAACCCTGAATCATTATGGCATAACACTGACCGACGACCAATACCATACCAGTACAGGTCTGCGTACGGAAGAATGGGTGGATCACTGGTTCAGGTATTTCGGGATTGATCAGGTTCATGCGCCGGAAGCAGTACGTATCATCATACAGACGGCAATTGATAAAATCGGGAAACAGGGTACGGCCATGCCCGGTGTAACGGAGATACTTGATTACTTCAGCGAAAAGAACTACCGGATCGGCCTGGCTACCTCATCCCCACTGGCACTGGTGGATGTAGTCGTGGACAAATTAACTATCCGGAACCGTTTTCATCATTTTAGTTCAGCAGAATTTCTCCCTTACGGTAAACCACATCCGCAGGTATTCCTGGATTGTGCCACCGCGTTGCAAACGCCTCCTTCATCCTGTATTGTTTTTGAAGACTCCTACAATGGCATGATCGCCGCCAAAGCAGCCCGGATGAAATGTGTGGTGGTACCCGCCGCCAATCAATTTGAACAGCTTCGTTGGGGGGCCGCCGATCTTAAACTTAAAACCCTTGTGGAGTATCCGCTTTACGCAGACTGAATTTATTAATTTGTTTGCGTGATTTTTCCGGAACAGGTTGTCACAAACGGCGGGGATGCGAATTCAAGGTCACAGAAATTCACCTGCAGTTTACCTCCCACATGACTGACATACACTTTATTTCCCGGCCGGCAATGGAAATAATTACTGGAATAAATGAAACTGATGGAAATTTCGTTGGGTTCCTGCAATGGACTGAACGTAGCGACATTGGTAGTGGTATACACGCCGTCACGGGGTTCCACATTTCCGTTATACGAATTAAATAAAACGGTATAGGAAGGATAGCCGAATGAGGCTGCACTGGCATACAGGTTCAGGGTATTCCAGGAGCCGCCGTATGACTTGGTTACAGATCCAAATGTGGTACCTGGAATACTCGATGCGGTAACCGTGTTATTGGTTATGGTACAGGGGGGCGCTTCCTGTTTCAGTTGCACATTAATCACAATTGAATCGCTGATGGAGGTATTGCAATCACTATTAGCCAGGTTGCAATAGTAGGTACCGCTATGAGATAATTTTATATCACTGATCTGCAGGGATGACAATTGATTGGTTTCATTGGTCTTTGGTCCGTTCCATTGAAAAACCACATTCGTATTGGCGGGGTCAGGTGCTGAAATAATCAGATCGTCGCCCACTGTGGGGGTCAGGGTATTGGCTCTCAATTCAAGTGACGAAGGGCAAACCCCTTTTTTTTCACAGGAAGAAAACAAAAAAACAATAACTGCAGCAGTAATGATAATTTTCATAAAAAAGATTGGGGACGAATATAAAAAAGGTTTTCCGGAAAAGCAATGACCGGAACAGTAAATGAAAATCCTGCCGGAAAACCATTCCGGCAGGATAAAGAAGTGTTTAGCTGAATAATCCCGAAGCCTTATCTTTAAGGTTATCGATTACATCTCCTACAGAACCGGCATTGCCGCTGATAAAAGATTCCACCTGTCCACCGATGCCGCCCGGCATTTTGTCTTTAATAAACCCAAGTACAGTTTCTACCGCTTTTGTTGCCTGATCGGCGGAAATACCTGTCTTCTCGGTTACCAACTTGATAAGTTCCTGCATAATTATATGTTTTATGATTCCTGTCAAAAATAATGAAACGGGCTGACAGTACAGCATAGCCGTAAGCTTAACCCATTAAACTCTTCATTAAAAAACCGCAAATAAAAAAGCCCCGGTTTTCACCAGGGCTGTATACGTATATTATTTTACGTTAATCGTTCCGTCTTACTTCACTTCCTCATACGGAACATCGGTTACATTATCCGTGTTCGCCTCTGCTTTCTGTGAAGCACCTGCATCGGGTCCGGGCTGTGCCCCGCCTTCCTGGGTAGACTTATACATGTCTTCACTGGCGGCAGTCCAGGCTGCGTTCAGGGCGGCCATGGCCGTATCAATACCAGTCAGGTCCTGGGCCTTATGCGCTTCTTTCAGTTTTTCTGCAGCCTGCTCAATGGCTCCTTTCTTATCTGCCGGAATTTTGTCGCCATATTCCTTCAGTTGCTTTTCTGTCTGGAACACGAGACTATCCGCCTGGTTCAGTTTGTCTACTTTTTCCTTTTCCGCTTTATCACTGGCTTCATTGGCACGGGCTTCCGCCTTCATTTTTTCCACTTCGTCTTTGCTGAGACCGGAACCGGCTTCGATATGAATTTTTTGTTCTTTGCCGGTGCCTTTGTCTTTTGCGGTTACATGCAATATACCATTGGCATCAATATCAAAGATGACTTCAATCTGGGGTACGCCACGGGGAGCCGGGGGAATATCATCCAGGTTGAACATACCGAGGCTTTTATTATCGCGGGCCATACTGCGTTCTCCCTGGAGTACATGGATCTGTACACCGGGCTGGTTATCGCTGGCTGTTGAAAATACTTCCGATTTTTTTGTCGGGATGGTAGTATTGCTCGGGATCAGCGGGGTCATCACGCCACCCATGGTTTCAATACCGAGTGACAACGGTGTTACGTCGAGCAGGAGTACATCTTTTACTTCACCTGTGAGAACGGCACCCTGGATAGCCGCACCAACAGCCACCACTTCATCGGGGTTTACACCACGGTTCGGTTTCTTGCCGAAGAATTTTTCCACGATCTCCTGTACTTTGGGAATACGGGTGGAACCACCCACCAGGATTACCTCATCAATCTGCGATGTACTTAAACCAGCATCTTTTAAAGCAGCTTCACAGGGTTTCAGACAACGGGCAAACAGGTTATCGGCCAGTGCTTCAAATTTGGCACGGGTCAGTTTTTTAACCAGGTGTTTGGGCACGCCATCCACCGCTGTGATATAGGGCAAGTTGATTTCTGTTTCAGAAGAAGAAGACAATTCCACTTTGGCTTTTTCAGCGGCTTCTTTCAGACGCTGCAGGGCCATGGGATCTTTGCGCAGGTCAATGGCTTCATCGGCTTTGAATTCATCAGCCAGCCAGTCCATCACCACTTTATCGAAATCGTCACCACCGAGGTGCGTATCTCCGTTTGTTGATTTTACTTCAAATACGCCGTCGCCCAGCTCGAGGACGGAAATATCGAAAGTACCACCACCGAGGTCAAATACGGCAATTTTCTGATCATGTTTCGCTTTATCAAGTCCGTATGCGAGTGCGGCGGCTGTCGGTTCGTTTACAATCCGGCGGACTGTCAGTCCGGCAATTTCGCCCGCTTCCTTGGTCGCCTGGCGCTGGGCATCATTAAAGTAAGCAGGTACGGTAATTACCGCTTCCGTTACTTCCTGACCCAGGTAGTCTTCTGCCGTTTTCTTCATTTTCTGCAGCACCATGGCACTTATTTCCTGGGGGGTATACAATCTGCCATCTATGTCAATCCGAACGGTATTATTGTCACCTTTTGCCACTTTGTAGCTCCAATGGCTGATTTCTTCTGTCACTTCGCCAAACTGGCGGCCCATAAAACGCTTCACTGAAGCGATGGTATTATGGGGGTTGGTGATCGCCTGGCGTTTGGCCGGATCACCTACTTTACGTTCACCATTTTTCAGAAAAGCCACGACAGACGGGGTTGTACGACGTCCTTCGTCATTGGCAATCACCACTGGCTCGTTCCCTTCCATTACGGAAACGCAGCTGTTTGTGGTTCCTAAATCGATTCCTATTATCTTTCCCATATTTCTGGATTTATTGTTCGCAGTAGATTGTCAATCTTTGTGCCGGGAGCTGCAAGGGTGAAAAAATGGCAGTCCTGGAGAGTCGGGAGTTTGGAGTCGGGAGTCGGGAGAAGTACCGAGGAGAGTTCATCATTTACAGGTTTATTTTTTTACTTTTAACTTGTTAACCCTTCAATTTTTCAACTCCCCGCTCAATGCCCACCGCTCTCCCCGAAAAACTCCGTATTAAAGCCGGTAATAGCCTGTTTACCCTGCATGCTCCTGTCGATTTTAAAAAGACGCTCGGAAAACTACCGGCCGGGGTCATAATTACAGAAAAAGTAAAACATCCCGACCAGGTACACTGGTTTGTACAGAACCGGGCACAGCTGGAAAAAGAGCTTAGTAAAGTATTGAAACTGGTCAGACCCGGCGTAGCCTTGTGGGTCTATTATCCCAAGGGTACCTCAAAACTGCAGACCGATCTTACCCGTGACAAAGGGTGGGAATGCCTTCTGGCTGAAAGTGATAAAATAGCCTGGATTAACCTGATTTCTTTTGACAGTACCTGGTCGGTATCCGGATTCAGGGGCAAGACAGAAACCGATCTGAAAAAGGATGCAAAACCCAAGCAGGAACGCGAAATATTTAACTGGGTAAACCCCACTAAAAAAGAAGTAAAACTGCCACCGGATTTAGCTGATGCATTGAAGAAAAACACAGCAGTACTCGCCTATTTTGATACACTGGCTTTTACACATAAAAAGGAATATATTGAATGGGTGGTAACGGCGAAAAAGGAAGAAACCCGGATGAAACGTGTGGAAGGGATGATTATGAAAATAGTTGAAAAGTTGAAAGGTTGAAAAGTTGAGAAGTAACATCATAGTAAGCTTTTTAACTTTTCCACTTATTAACTTGTCAACTCTTTAGTTACATTTGACAGCAGTATAAACCATGAAAGGAACCCTGATTCTATTAGCCGGCATATTATTTTGTACTACCCTATTACAGGCACAACGGATTGACCCGGCCAATCCGGATCTTTCTCCGGGTAATTTCAGACTGGATTCATTACCCGATTCTGAATTAAATATTCCCATACAGGTGGATTTGCGGCCTGTGTATGCCATGGCTGAGAAATCGGTTGATACGCTGTTTACTTCCGCAGGCTATCCGGACGGGTGGGTACAGGAAGGATGTGATACACGGTATAAATATGTTTTTCGCCGGAGTAAACTCTCCATGCAGGCAAATGGATTATCACTTAACCTGGGTTTTACCGGATATTATAAAATCGTAGGATCATCAAGGGTATGCGCCAGCGGGGTTGCCCTTTCTCCCTGGACTCCCCCCTGCCGCTGCGGCTTTGATGAACCGGAACGCAGGGTCAATGTTTCTTTTTCAAATACCCTCAGCCTGATGACCAACTATAAAGTAAAGCTGGAGATCAGGCGCAATGAACCACAACCACTGGATAAATGTGAAGTCTGTTTCTGGGGACAAAATGTAACCGGCCAGGTGATGAAAGGACTGGTAGCCGAACTGGATGCATCAAAAGCGGAACTCGATAAAAACTACGGCAGCACGGAGCTGAAACCACAAATGCAGAAAATATGGGATCAGCTGAACAGGAGCTACAATCTCTATGGCCTTGGCTGGTTAAAAATAAATCCCACCGCCGTTCACCTCAACCGGCTTTTTGCACAAAATGATTCATTAAATATAAACCTTGGCTTATCGGCCAGGCCCGTCATCAGTTTTGAAAAACCGGCAGAGATCCTGACCCAGGTTCCCCATATCAGCAAATCGGTTGCCCGTCCCGGTTTTTCCATCTTTCTCGACGCCTTATTGAATTATGATTCACTTAGCCGGATTATGAATGCGCAGATAGCCGGCAAACAATTTGAATTTAAAAAAGCCTTTGTAAAAAAGCAGTTTATCATAGATAGTTGTAAAATCTACGGAGGCGGGTTCGATAAAATGATTATCCGGCTCTACTTCTCAGGAACGAATCACGGCTTGATCTACCTGGTGGGTACTCCTTCCTATGATACCGCCCGGAGAATGATTGAAATAACCAACCTGGATTTTGATATTAAAACTAAAAATTTCCTGCTGGGTTCCGCCGGCTGGCTGTTTGATAGAAAAATAGCCCGGGAAATTGGTAAATATGCCCGCTTTGAGCTGGGTAATTATATTGACAATGCCAAGGTGACGGTCAATACCCAATTGAACCAGGAATGGATGCCAGGCATCCGCAGTTTTGGCAATATCAACGATATACGGCTGATCCGCATGTACCCGATGCAGCAACACCTGGTCATCCGGAGTAATTGCGAAGGCGATCTGAGTGTGAAAGTAGATGCCGGGAAACTCAGTCTCTGATTGTGCAGTTAATTATCCTCTCCGGGAGCGGCCGCTTTAAATGAAAAATTCCGTTGCGCCAGGTAACTGAACACCACCACAATTACCACTGTCATTACCTGCGAAAAAATCTCATCCAGGTGCAGTCGCTCAATAAAAATCTTGAGCAGGATATAGTTGAGGGCCAGGTTAAACATACAGATCATAAAATACCGGAATAGCTGTACGCGCCCTTTTATTGCCGAGTCATTAAAGACTACATACTTTGACATAAAGAAGCCGATCGGGAATGTAGCACAGAACGACAGGAAAAGCGCCGCGGTATGTCCTTTCAGTGCATAAAAACCAAAATCAAACTCTTTTTCCAGAAAAATGTATTTAAAACTAATGGTGAAAATCAGAAATCCGAGGAGCACATTCCCACCCCCGGAAGCCGCATAACGAAATGTCTGCAGATTCATAATCCTGCGGAATGGCGGATAGAAAAAGTCAATGACTGGCAGGATAAAATCCCGGGCGCTATGAAGGTGTTTTCGCATTGGCGGGAGCAAATATAGTCAATAGTCTTTAGTCGATAGTCGGGAGTCGGGAGTCGGGTATTTCCTGCTGAATGAATGGCCTCACATGAACGCAATCTAAACACCTAAACAACTAAACAACTAAACAACTCAACACCTAAACACCTCAACACCCAAACACCTCAACACCTAAACCCCTAAACCTCTCATCAATTCCGTAAATTTGCCCACCAAATCACAACGAATGAGTATAGTAAGTAAAATAAAGCCGCTGATCATAAGTACACTCGGGGATCTATATGGCATTACGCCGGCAGCATCCGACCTGACCATCAGCAGTACAAAACCTGAATTTGAAGGAGATTATACGCTTGTGTTATTTTCTTTTGTCAAGCAACTGAAAAAGTCACCCGAAGCACTTGGGGAGGAAATCGGGAATGCACTGGTGGCCCGAAATCCTGAATTGTTTGCTGCTCATAATGTAATCAAAGGGTTTCTGAACCTAACGATTACGGATGCGTATTGGCTGGAGGTATTAAATCAGGAATACAAAAACTCTGATTTTGGGAAAAAACCGGCAAACGGACAAAAAGTAATGGTGGAATATTCTTCTCCCAACACCAATAAACCTTTGCACCTGGGTCACCTGCGTAATAATTTCCTGGGCTGGAGTGTGGCAGAAATCCTGAAGTATGACGGGTATGATATTTATAAGACCTGTATATCCAATGACCGGGGTATTCATATCTGCAAAAGCATGGTGGCCTGGCAACTGTTTGGGAAAGGTGCCACCCCGGAAAGTACCGGCACCAAGGGCGACCATTTTGTAGGCGATTATTATGTACAGTTTGGCGTTGAACATAAAAAAGAAATGGCCTTACTGATGGAACAAGGCCTGCCCGAAAAAGAAGCGGAAAAAGCAGCCCCTATCATGAAGGCAGCCCAACAGATGCTGGTGGATTGGGAAGCGGGGAAGCCGGAAGTAATCGCTCTCTGGAAAATGATGAACAGCTGGGTCTATGCCGGATTTGACGTGACCTATAAACGGATCGGCAGTGATTTTGATAAAACCTATTATGAAAGTGAGACCTACCTGCTGGGCAAAAAAGCAGTGGAAGACGGGCTCGCTAAAAAAGTGTTTTTCCAAAAAGAAGATGGCAGTGTGTGGATTGACCTTACGGCCGACGGACTGGATGAGAAAGTAGTACAACGGAAAGACGGGACAGCGGTATATATCACCCAGGACATTGGCCTGGCCGCGCAGAAGCAGGAAGAGTTTGGCTGCCAGCAAAGCATATATGTGGTGGCCGATGAACAGAACTACCATTTTAAAGTATTGAAGCTGATCAGCGAGAAACTGGGAATTACCGGAGCTGACGGCATTTATCACCTTAGCTATGGAATGGTGGAACTGCCAACCGGCCGGATGAAAACCAGGGAAGGCACGGTTGTGGATGCGGACGATATGGTGGAAGAAATGGTAGCCGTGGCAAAGGCCAAAACCGAGGAACTGGGAAAAGTGAAAGACTTTACAACAGAAGAGCTCAAGGAACTTTATGATACTATCGCATTAGGCGCATTGAAGTTTTTCCTGCTCCGGGTGGATCCCAAAAAACGGATGATCTTCAATCCGGAAGAGTCTATCGACTTTCACGGATTTACCGGACCATTTATTCAATATACACATGCCCGGATTAAATCCGTGTTGCGGAAGGGAGCTGAACAGGCTGTTACCCATCAGCCGGAGACAACAACAGCTTTACTTAAACTGGAAAAAGAGTTGCTCGTATCGCTGGAACAATACCCCGTATTGATCGGGCAGGCCGTAGCGGAACACAACCCTTCCCTGCTGGCAATTTATGCATTTAACCTGGCCAGGACTTTCAATACTTTCTATACTGAACATTCCGTGATGAATGCGGAATCTGAAGAAAAGAAACAATTGCGTCTCCGGTTATCGGAAATGACGGCCCATGTAATCAAATCGGCAATGGGGTTGTTGGGAATTCGGGTACCGGAGAGAATGTAATTGTAGTTAGCAGATAGTAGATAGAAGTTAGTAGTCAACAGCCGCTTCTACGTAATCTTCGGAGTATTAGATATTTTGAAAAACCTAATTATAAAGAAAATGCAATCATCGAAGTGATTGCATTTTCTTTATAACATTAAAATCAATATTTTTTTCCCATTCCTGCAAGTAGTTTTCTTCTTTCAGACGCCGGCTATTAACAACCGGCTACTAACTACGAACTTACCTACAACCCTGCCATCATCTTCTTCTGCTTCAGGTTGGCCAGGCTGGGATCAAGTTCGATGGCTTTATCACAAAGTGTGATGCCTTTTTCTGTATTTTCTTTGCCACCTTTCTTCTGATAGCTCATACCGATCATATAAAGAGCCGTGGCATTCTCTTTATCATATTCCAGTACACGGTCCCAGTATTCAATTGCCAGGTCGAATTTCCCTTTATAATAGTAGGCTTCGGCTACCATGTTCAGGATATTCATATCACTGGGTCTGCGTTTTAGAATTTCATTGAGCATAGCCACACCGGAATCAAGATTGCCCACATTGAGATAGGCGATTGCCAGGTTCTCCAGGTAATCGTTGTCGCGTTTCATTCCTTTTTCACCAGCTTCCAGGATATATTTCAGGGCATTCTTGTCATCATGCATGGCGTAACAAATCAGGCCCATTTCATAGATCCAGTAGTTCTTTGCCGGATCCAGTTCGATCGCTTTTTTAAAGAATGGAATGGCCAGTTTGTAGTTCATCATATCAGCGTAACTGCGGGCGATCATATACGGTACTTCCGCGTTGGCCGGATCTTCATTGGCCGCTTCATTCAGGAATTTAATCGCGTCGCCATAGTTGTCCATCTCGTAATTCGCTTTGCCGAGATAATAACTGACTTTCTCCGAAGGGTCCAGCTTTTTCAGTTGTTGCGCATACACGATCACTTCTTCGTTCTGCTTCATCTGGTAACAGAGCTGCATCACCTGCTTGTATAAAGCCGGATTTGCGTCACCCATACTGATCAGTTTTTTATACATCAGCAGGGAATTATTGTATTTGCGGAGATCGTGATAGGCCGCTGCCAGTTCTGTAATAATGGCTTTGCTGGAAGAGTCGTACCGGACGGCTTTCTCAAAATTTTTGAGCGATTCCATGCGGCGTCCGTTTTGTTTCTCTGTCAACCCTTTTTGTAAAAAGAAATCGGCACTGTCTACCGGTACATGCACGGTATTAACGGCGGTCTGGGATTGAAGTACCCCGCCGGTCAGCAATACACAAAAAGAAAGTAAATACTTTAACATAGGATGAATTTTAACCTTGACTTCGTTCGTTCTCACCATACTAAGGTAGAAGTGAAGGTTGACTAATCAAAACTTAACCCGTTATTAACCAGCTAATTTCATTCCAAATTCGTAATTATTTCAGAATAATTCCGGCAAGGGCTGGTAAATTTACGGTAATGCGGTATTTTTTTTGAGCCTTGTCAACCAGTTCACACCTGATCTCCGGATTAAAAACGTTTCCGGAACCCCAATATATTGCCCCGTCACTATTAAATATTTCTGAGGAATAAGGCTTTCCGATTACTTCCACCGTCCATTCATTTCTGACAACGGGCGTCATATTCAGAATAATCAGTAAATCATCCCCTTTCTTTTTCCCTTTTCGTTTAAAAGAAATAACCGACTCCGCCCGTTTATTCAGGTCCACCCATTCAAAACCGTCCATCGAGAACTGTTGCTGATGAAGGGCCGGTTCCGCCCGGAGCAGTTTGTTCAGGTCACCCACACAATTCTTCAGTAACCGGTGACAATCGAATTGTAACAGGTCCCATTGTAATTCTGATTTATAATTCCATTCATTGGTTTGCCCGAACTCATTGCCCATAAATAAGAGCTTAGCGCCGGGATGCGTCCACATGTACGTGTACAATAAACGCAGGTTGGCGAATTTCTGCCACTCATCTCCGGGCATCTTGTACAACATCGGGCTTTTTCCGTGTACCACTTCATCATGACTCAGCGGCAGCATAAAGTTTTCATCATAGTAATACATCATGCTGAATGAAAACTTATTCTGATGATGTTGCCGGAATACCGGATCAAATTTGAAATAGTCAAGCGTATCGTGCATCCAGCCCATCATCCATTTCATACCAAAACCGAGGCCGCCTTCGAAAGTGGGCTTGCTGACCCCGGGCCAGTCAGTGGCTTCTTCGGCTATGGTCTGTGTATCGGGAAAGTCGCGGTAAATCGTTTCATTCAGGTCTTTGATAAACGCAATGGCTTCCAGGTTGCCGTCTCCCCCATGTTCGTTGGGTTCCCATTGACCATGCTTACGGGAATAGTTCAGTTTCAGCATCGAGGAAACGGCATCCACCCGGATTCCGTCGATATGAAAAAGATCAAACCAGTAGCGGGCGCTGCTGATCAGAAAAGATTTTACCTCTCCCCGCTTATAATTGAAAATGTAACTGTTCCAGTCGGGATGGAAACCCTTACGCATATCCGCATATTCATAGGTATGGGTACCGTCAAACATGAAAAGGCCATGTGAATCATAGGGAAAATGTGAAGGCACCCAATCGAAAATCACCCCGATCCCTGCCTGGTGCAGGGCATCTATCAGGCGCATCAGCCCTTGCGGGTCGCCAAAACGGGATGTAGCGGCAAAAAAACCGGTACATTGATAGCCCCAGCTGCCGTCAAACGGATGTTCCATTACGGGCATAAATTCCACATGGGTAAATCCGGTTTCCTGTATATACGGCACCAGTCGTTCACGGATATCATCGTAACTGTTATACCGTTCCTCATCATTTTTATCGGGACGCATCCAGCTGGCCAGGTGCAGTTCATACACGCTCCAGGGTGCATCCAGCGCATTGTGTTTTTTTCTTTTCTTCATCCAGTCCTGGTCCTTCCATTCATAATAGGAGTCCCAGGTAATGCTGGCTGTTAATGGTCGGACTTCCCAGAAACGGGCAAACGGATCGCCTTTATCCTGCGCCTTTTTTTCAAAACCCACGATATGGTACTTATAGGCTTCTCCCAGGCCAACACCGGGTATAAATCCTTCCCAGATACCACTTTTATCCCAACGGGGAAACAATTCGTACTGATGATTTGCCCAGTCATTAAAATTGCCTTTAACAGAAACCGAAGTGGCATTGGGCGCCCACACGCAGAAATACATGCCCCATGTTTCATTGACCTGTATGGAATGGGAACCAAATTTCTGATACAACCGGTAATTCGTTCCGTTCTGGTAATTGCTCACGTCTTCATCGGTCAGTAAAGAGTAGTTCCAGACGGGACCGGTGCTGTCAACAAAATTTTCTTCTTCGTATTTTTTATTTTTCACTTTCGGTTTTGACTTTTCAGAAACGACTTTTTTCGTGGCAACTGTTTTTACCTTCTTTATGGAATCCAACTTTTTTTGTGTCATAAGCCGGGCAATTAATCGATTTAACTTAAAATTACATGAACGGCAGTGCATTACATCGAAAATCAATGGAAATTCGCTGCTTTATTGCCATTAAACCGACGCCAAACCAACCAGCCATGATAAAAAAGATCTTTACGGGCATTATTTTGCTCATTTGTACCCTCTCACTCAAAGCCCAGCCGGGGTCAGCTGTTAAAGGCCAGATCAGCGACTCGGTAGAGAAGAAAAATCCGGCCTTTGCAGTGATTTCCTTACTACGCAGAACGGATTCCATTTTAGTCAAATTCACCCGGGCTGAAAAAGACGGGCATTTCACGCTGACTAATATCCCGGCCGGTCGTTATATTCTGATGGCTACGCACCCTTTTATGGGCGATTATTTTGATTCGGTATCGGTGCAAGCCGGACAGCCGGTGGATTTGGGAAAAATTTATGTAACGCCAAAGTCGAAACTGCTGGCGGAAGTAATTCTGAGAACCGGCACGCCGATCAGGATCAAAGGCGATACCACTGTTTATACAGCCGATAGTTTCAAAGTACGGGCAGGTGCCAATGTGGAAGAACTGTTACGCCGGCTGCCGGGCATTTCAGTGGACAAGGACGGAAAGATAACGGCCATGGGTGAGCGAGTTAAAAAAGTTCTGGTAGACGGCGAAGAGTTCTTTGGCAGTGATCCGGGTATCGCCACCAAGAATCTGCGGGCAGACGCGGTAAAAGAAGTAGAAGTATTTGACAAGAAAAGCGATCAGGCGGAATTCACCGGTATTGATGACGGGGTGAAGGACAAGACGATAAACCTGAAAATGAAAACCAAAAAAGGCTATTTCGGGAAAATAGAAGCCGGTGGCGGATTAAAAGACAAATACAACAATGCTGTTATGTTTAATGCCTTTAAGGATAAACGTAAACTGGCTGCATACGGTATTTTAAGTAATACAGGGCAGACCAATCTTGACTGGCAGGATGCGCAGAATTATGGCGGAAACGACAATATGAGTTCGGGCATGACGGAAGACGGAGGCATGTGGATCAGTATGCAGGGCGATGGAGATGATAATTTCTGGGGCGGACGGAATGGCATACCCCGCAATATAAATGGCGGTTTACATTACAGTAATAAGTTCGGGAGGGATAATAAGCAGAGTTTTAACTCCGGATACAAATTCAGCCGGATCAACGCCGACGCGGTGAATTCCAGTTTTTCCCGCACGTTCCTGCCGGACAGCAGCTGGCTGAGCCGCAGTAATAACAACAGTTATAATTCCAACAGTAAGCATGCTCTCAACCTGACCATGGAATTTAACCTTGACTCGGCGAATTCGCTCAAATGGACCACCCGTGTAAACAAGAAAAATACAATTAACCGCAGTTTATCCTATAGTGAAATGCTGACCGAAGGACTGGACAGTATCAATAACAGTCAGCGCAACCAGCATTCGACCGGTGATAACAACAGTTTCAACAGCACCCTGCTCTGGAAACACAAGTTTAAGAAGCTCTCAAGAACCTTGTCGGTCAACACCGATTTCAACAGCAGCAGCTCAACCAATGACGGATACCTTTATTCACTCAACCGGTATTATACCAACGGGATTCGTAACCGTACCGATACAGTGGACCAGGAACAAATCCGTGATAACGATACAAAAGGCATCAATACAAAAATCTCCTACACGGAACCACTGGCCAAAGATTTTTATATGGAGCTGAGTCACAGCATTGCCTGGAACAGCAGCAGCAGTGACCGGATTACCTATAAAAAAGCCAATAACGGGAAATACGAAGACGAAGTGGATTCGCTCAGTAATTCATTTGTGTTTGACCGGCTGGTCAATACACCGGGACTTAATTTCCGTATGAATAAAAAGAAATACAGTTATTCTTTCGGGGCGTCAGCCGGTTTCAGCCAGTTTAAACAGAAGAATAAAACCCTGAACACGGCAACCAGCTACAACTTCGTCAATTTCTTTCCGCAGGCCATGTTCAACTACAAATTCAAGCCCAATACCGGCTTCCGGATAAATTACAATGGGTCCACCCAGGCCCCCAGTCTTGAACAACTGCAACCTGTAGCCGTAAATACAGATCCGCTGAATATCTATATGGGTAATCCTTTGTTGAAACAATCCTTCCGGCACAGTTTCGGAACCAGTTTCAACTTTTTCAATGTACTCAAAGAAAAAGGCATGTGGACCAGTATCAATTTCAGCATGACGGATAACGCCTTTGTACAATCCAGCAATATAGACGCCAGTGGCCGCCGGACTTATCAGACGGTGAACAGTGACGGGCAATACAATTTTAACCTCTATTCGGATTACAGTTTTAAAGTAAAAAAAGTAAGACTCGGTGCGGGTCCCACCGCCAACATTTACCGGAGTGTGGATTATATCAATGGAATTAAAAACTTCACCACTACAAAAAGCGCGGGTCTCCGGCTGAATGCCAGTATGCAAAAGGAAAATAAATTTGATTTCGACTTTGGCCCGGAATTTACCTTGAATGATTCGAGAGGCAGTATCAATACGGCGGCCAATGCAAAATACTGGCAACTGGAACTTTGGGGCAGCGGGCGGTTGCACCTGCCGAAGAAGTTTGAACTGCACACGGATATAAATTCAGAATTACGGCAGAAAGACAAACGCTTTGCACAGAACAATAATTTCACCCGGTGGAATATGGATCTCACCAAACGCTTTTTCAAAGGGAATGACCTGGAAGTTAAATTCGGCGTTTATGATATCCTGAACCAGAACCGCGGATTTGACCGGCGCTTCAACAGCTATAGCTTTACCGAATCTTATTACACTACCCTGCGCCGGTTCTGGCTGCTGACCCTGACCTGGAATATTTCTAAAAACGGCAAACCGGCTTCCGGCTTCTAAACCAACAACCTTACAACATGAAAAAACTGATAGTCAGCCTCCTCTTTTTAACAGCCATACAGGTACATGCCCAGCAATTCATCAGCAGCGGTACCATTGAGTTTGAGATGAGGACCAACAACCATAAATCTATCGGAGAAGGCATCTGGGCCGATATGTTCAGGGATAAGATAGCACAGTTCTCCACGTCCTGGTACAGCTATACATTCGACAATAATAAGTCGTTATATAAGTATGAAAAACAGGATGAGAAAACCAAAGTTCCTTTTTTCAACAACAATGTGGAGGAAGATCTGTGGTATAGTGATTTCAACTCCGGCCAGGTAGTCAAACGGAAATTCGTTTTTGACGACCAGTACCTGCTCACCGATTCAATGACGCAGATCAACTGGAAACTGGTGCCCAATGAAACCCGGGAGATTGCCGGGTTCAATTGCCGTAAAGCGGTGGGTATTTTATTTGACAGCGTATATGTTTTTGCTTTTTATACGGATGAGATACTGATCCCTGGTGGGCCGATGAGCTTACACGGTTTACCCGGTATGATACTGGGTGTTACCATACCACGAATGCACAGCAGCTGGATTGCCACCAAAGTGGATATTATCAATGTCAATAAGAGCAGCATCATTCCACCCGTTAAAGGCAAGAAGAAACAGGGAAAGGATCTGATCGAAGTGGTTAAAAAAGCGACCAGCGACTGGGGCTCCTGGGGGCAGCAGGCGGTATGGAATATTTTCCTTTGATTATTTCAACATTTCAAACACAAAACTCTCTCTGGGCTTCACTTCCAGTGAAGTCATTGCAATAATCTCTCCGGTAACCACATTTCGGAGCTTTGTAAATCCGGCTGTACGTTCGGCCAGGTAGTTCCAGTCCGGTTTAAACGGTTGAGTACCCGTATGGGAAATCACCATGACCGTCTGTGTGGCATCATACCTGAAATAAGTATACACCCCGTCTTTGGGCAGGTACTGCATAAGCTTACCGGAACCGATTGCCGAAGAGGTTTTGCGAAAACCCGCTACCGCTTTTACATAGCTGAATGCTTCATTCTCCTGTGCGTTACGGCCGGCAGCAGTGAATTTATCGTCCTTATCTCCCTCCCATCCACCAGGAAAATCACGTCGTACTTCGGCGTCAGACGGATTTTTATAATTCTTCATCAGTATTTCACTGCCATAGTAAAGTTGCGGAATACCCCGTTGGGTCAGCAGGATATTGATCGCCATTTTATATTTGGCAAAGTCTTCCCCGATGACCGAATAAAAACGGTCGAGATCATGATTGTCGAGGAAAATACAATTGCGCATCGGGTTTTTATACAATACATCCTGCGCCAGTACCTGGTAAAGTTTATTGGCGCCTTCATTCCATCCATATGGCTGATTCAGCAGATCATTCATTGCGAAATACAAGGGAAAATCGGTTACACCCTGGCTGTTATGTTTAAAAGGAACGGCCATAGTGTTTTCGCAGAAATATGCGCTGTTGGTCACGCTTTGTACCCAGGCCTCTCCAAATACGGTTAGTTTTGGAAACTCGCGGTATAAGGCTTCGTTTACTTTATTGAGAAAAACCGGATCGCTGTAGAAATAAGTATCCACCCGCCAGCCATCAATACCGAACTCTTCTGTAGCCCAGACCGCATATTGTATCAGGAACGTGGATACAAACGGATTGCGCTGATTGATATCGGCCAGGAAAGGGGTAAACCAGCCATCCAGTGCTGTTCTTTTATCAATAGCGGAAGCATACGGATCCACCAGCGGCTGATCTTTATAGGAAGTATTGGTATAAGACGGCCACCTGTTGAGCCAGCTGCTGTCCGGCAGGTCGCGGATCAGAAAATGATCTTTTCCTAAATGATTATACACCGCGTCCTGGATAATTTTCATTCCTTTTTTATGTGCGGCACTGATCAGTGAATGATAAGCCGAATTCCCGCCCAGTCGTTTATCCACCTGGTATTGATTAGTAAACGCATATCCATGATAGGTTGCCCTGGAGGTGCCCCCTTCCATGGTACGGGCCATATCATTCTCCACCACCGGCGTCATCCATATTGAGGTTACGCCCAGTTCCTGCAGATAATCCAGTTTATTCTCCACCCCTTTCAGATCGCCCCCGTGCCGGTCAAACGGATTGTTGCGGTCATGTCCCTGGTCGCGCATATCAGGATAGAAGTCGTTGGATGGTTCTGCATTGCTGAAACGGTCGGGCATGATGAGGTAGATCAGGTCTTTGGCGGATACACCTTGTGCGCGGGATATCCCGTTCTCCCGGTTTCTGGCTTTCAGTTCATAGTCAAAGTAAGTCCATTCATTACGTATGATGCCTCCAAATGAGAATTTCACTTTCTGGGGTTTGGCATTATTAGCAATCTCCAGGTCCACAAGTATGTAATGCCGGTTGGCTAACCGGTGTACTTTAAGCACTTTTACATCCGGACTGCCCGACGAAAAAACCAGTTTATCCACGGCGATATTTTTAGTACTGTGGATCATCAACTGGAGTTTATTATTCTTCATCCCTGTCCACCAATGGGTGGGATAAACGTTTTGAGCACAAAGAGTCAGCTGCGAAAAAAGCAGAGCGGCAAATAAAACAAACTTCATATCAGCAGATTTACAAATTTGAAGATTCAGACTTGTTTTCCTTCACAATCAGCAGGCAAACAATGGCTGCTGTAACCAGCAGCAATCCACCGATCAGTACTGCAATCAGCCGGTCATTGTGCAGAAAATTTTCCATAATTTTTCCAAAAAACAGGGAAGCCAGAATTTCAGGAAGGACTATAAAGAAATTGAAGATCCCCATGTAGATACCCATTTTTCCCTGCGGAATTGAACCGGCAAGCATGGAATATGGCATAGAAAGAATGGATGACCAGGCAATACCAACCATACTCATGGATATATACAGCATCCAGGGTTCTGTTATGAAATTAACAGAGATCAGTCCCAGGCCACCGATCAGTAAACAGGCTGTATGGGTCAGTTTCTTTCCAAGTTTACCCACCCAGAACGGAATAGAAAAAGCAAAAAGAAATGTTACCAGGTTGAGAATGGCTGAAGTATTATTGGCATGCTCAAGACCTTTTGTATAGACTTCACTGTTGTTCAAAGCGTCACCACCGAAAATATCTGCAGCAACTCCCGTACTGTAATAAAACCACATCAGGAAAAGTCCGGGCCATGTCAGGAACTGAACAATCGCCAGTCTTTTCATCTGGGAAGGCATGGATACAATGGCATTGAATATTTCACTGACAATGCCACTCCCCTTTCCGGCCGCTTTTTCTTTAGCCATGTTTTCCTTCCAGTCAGGATCAGAAGGAGGATACTCCCGGCTTCTGAAAACAGTATATAAAACGGCAAAAAGAAAAACGAAAGCACCAATGTAGAATGACCACATTATATTCTGCGGAATTCCACCGGCTCCTTTATCTCTTGAAATGCCAAACCACTGAACCAGTATACCGGGCAGGAAACCGGCAATAAAAGAAGCGGCACCGATAAACATGCTTTGCATGGCATAACCAAATGACCGTTGCTTCTCATCCAGATTATCCGCAACAAATGCCCTGAATGGTTCCATACTGATATTGATGCAGGAATCAAGTATCCATAAAGTGCCGGCTGCCATCCAGACCGCAGAAGAGTTCGGCATTACAAATAAAGCGAGTGAGCTGAGAATAGCCCCGACCAGAAAATATGGACGCCTGCGGCCCAGTCGCGGATTCCAGGTACGATCACTGAAATAACCAATAATTGGTTGTACGAGCAATCCTGTCATCGGTGCAGCCAGCCATAAACCGGGTATTTCTTCGGGCTTGGCACCCAGATACTCATAAATGGCACTCATATTTCCCATCTGCAGGCTCCAGCCAAACTGGATACCAAAGAAACCAAAACACATATTCCATATTTGCCAGAAAGACAAGCGTGGCTTGACGCCGGTAAAAGCAGAAGACATAAGCAATCGGATTTAATTTGCTAAAACTAAAGGAAAGGTAATCATTAATATGTAAAAGGTACACATTTGTGTACCTTAAAAATTGTTGTCTTTATGTAAGCCGGGGTCAGATGACAAATCCGTTTGGAATAACCGCTCCTTTTTTCACAACCACGATGCCTTCTTTTACGGTATACAAGGGGAAATCGCCATTTTCCAGGTGCGGGCCTCCATTGATCCGGACATCATTTCCAATACGGACATTCTTATCCAGGATGGCATTTTTAATGTAGCAACGGTCACCTACGCCCAGCAGGGGCACGCCCTTCTCCGTTTCGGAGGCAATGTCTGTGAGGGTTTCATAAAAGTCACTACCCATAATATAGGTACTGACAATCGTACTACCATGTCCCACCCTGCTCCGGATACCCACCACGGAGTTTTCAATTCTGGAAGCATTGATGATTGAGCCTTCGGCAATCAGTGTTTTTTCCAATGTGGTACCACTGATTTTTGCAGGAGGCAGCATACGCGGGCGGGTATAAATGGTGCGGCTGCTGTCGAACATGTCAAAATCAGGAATGTCTTTGGTCAGATCCAGGTTCGCTTCGAAGAAGGAATAGATATTCCCGATATCCGTCCAGTATCCGGAATACTGATAACTGGCCACTTTATATTTATTGATTGATTGAGGAATTATTTCCTTACCAAAATCAGTGGCATCTTTAAATTCGGAACGGAGCATATCGAATAAGAGGTTCCGGTTGAAAATATAAATACCCATTGATGCCAGGTAAATCCGGCCATCATTGCGCATGGCGTCACCTGTATCGCTGACCCAGTCTTCGAGTACTTCCTTCTTGGGCTTTTCAATAAAGGAAGTAATCAGGCCTTCATCACTTTTCAGAATGCCGAATTCCGGGGCATCGCGTTGTGCCACGGGAATAGTAGCCACGGAAATATCGGCGCCCAGTGCTTTATGATTATCCAGCATTTCCGCAAAATCCATCTGGTACAGCTGGTCGCCGGAGAGTATCAGGATATAATCGCTCTCGAAAGATTCTATATGGCGAAGACTCTGGCGTACGGCATCAGCCGTGCCCTGAAACCAACCGGGACTATCGGGGGTTTGTTCAGCAGCCAGAATGTCCACAAATGCCTTGCTGAAAGCACTGAAATGATACGTGTTCTTGATATGCCGGTTAAGGGAAGCCGAGTTGAACTGTGTCAAAACAAACATCCGGCCGATACCGTTATTCAGGCAGTTTGAAATAGGAATATCCACCAGGCGGTATTTACCGGCAATGGGCACCGCGGGTTTGGAGCGACTCGCCGTTAATGGATAAAGCCGGGTTCCGGCCCCGCCACCAAGTATAACTGATAAAATCTCTCTTGAATGAGTAATAGTTCTGATTGCCATAACCGTTCTTTTTATTTCAGTGATTGGTATAAGTCAATATACTGTTGTGCAGATGAATCCCAGGAATGGTCGATGGTCATCATATGGCTGCGCATCCAGTTATAAAGATCCTGTTTATTATTATATAAATCGATAGCTCTTCCGACAGAATAGGTAATATCATTCACCGATGCCTGGTCAAAACGGATACCTACACCCTGCCAGTCGCCCATATCGGTCACTGTATCACGTAATCCGCCTACGTTCCGCACCATCGGTACTGTACCATAACGCAGGGCATACATCTGGTTCAGTCCGCAGGGCTCCACCCGGCTGGGCATGAGCAGAAAATCAGAACCGGCATAGATCAGGTGACTTAATGGTTCACTATACCCAATATACGAATTATAATACCCGCCAAATTGGTGCTTCATCTGATCCAGCCGGTCTTCCAGTTCCGGGTCACCGGAGCCCAGTACCAGGAAATTGGCATGACCATGATGCTGATAAATTGACTGTGCAATTGCTTCAGGCAGTAAATCGGCCGCTTTCTCGCCCACTAATCTTCCGATAAAGGCGATTAAAGGTTTATCGGGATCCAGGCCAAATTGTCCGGCCAGTTCTTTTTTGTTTTTCTTTTTCCCTTTTGCCACCAGTTCCTTGTCATAATTCTTCGCAATCATGGAGTCGGTAACCGGATCCCATACCTGGTTATCAATACCGTTAAGGATACCGGAACTTTTGCCTGCTTCATACTGGAAAAGATCCTGCAGACCATTGGCTTCCTCGCGTAATTCACCGAGGTAACTATGGCTTACCGTGGTTACTTTCCAGGCGCATTTAACGGCCGAAGCCAGCGGGTTGATGGAGTTGGCCCAGTCAAGCATACCCCATTTCCAGGAATCAAACGCGGGCAGCATGTAATATTTATCCCAACCCATCCAGCCCTGGTATTGGGCATTGTGCACGGTAAGAACGGTAGGAATACCGGCCAGTTTCTGGCGGAATTCAAAAGCATACTTTACCATAAAGGGAATAAGACCGGTATGATGATCGTGGCAGTGGATCACATCCGGGGCATGCTGCCATTTATTGAGCCAGTCGCATACAGCTACCTGAAAAGCAAGGAAACGGTCCGCATCATCTTCGTATCCATAGATTTTTTCACGATCCAGCAGACCATTAATATCAACCAGGTACAGATCGAAGCCCAGCTTATTTGTTTTTTCCCTGATCACACTATAGTGAAACTGGTAAGGCCCGATATGCTGATCACCTTCATGTACCAGTTCCCAATCATTCGCATACAGGAATCTGGTGCGATACATCGGCATCACCACTTTGGCCACATGGCCCAGTTCCGCCTGGTATTTGGGCAATGCTCCAACCACGTCTCCGAGTCCGCCGGCTTTGGCAACCGGGTAACACTCCGCCGCTACATGTATAATTTCCATACTGCAGTAACCGATTTTGACCGGTAATTTAGGGGATTATTTTCATCTCCGGTGTGAGTTTTTGCAAAAAAGAATATGATATTACCGGGTTTGTTAAACACCCCTAAGCCCACTGTCCCTTTTTTTGGACAAGCTGTCAACAATCATATTACCTGATTATTATTCTAATTGAAAATTGTCCTACTTTCAGTTTTATTTTGAACCAATAATAGATTGCTATGAATCAGGTAAAACAGTCCACCAATTACGGTGCATTAGGCACACTAGTAACCGTCTTTTTTTTCTGGGGCTTTATTGCAGCCTCCAACAGTATTTTTATTCCTTTTTGTAAGTCACATTTCGCCCTCAGTCAGTTTGAATCACAACTGGTCGGTTCAGCATTTTACATCGCTTATTTTGTGGGTTCCCTGATTCTGTTTCTCGTATCCAATGTACTTGGCTACGATATTCTGAATAAGATCGGCTACAAGAAAGGCATTATTTATGGTCTGTTGATTTCCGTTGCAGGGGCCTTGCTGATGTTGCCTTCCGCCAATGCGAACTCATATCCGGCTCTGCTCGGTTCACTCTTTATCATTGCACTTGGGTTTTCCCTTCAGCAAACAGCCGCTCAGCCCTTTGCTATTTCTCTGGGTGATCCTGCAACAGGTTCGCACCGGTTGAATCTGGGTGGAGGTGTAAACTCACTGGGAACAACACTGGGACCGATTATTGTGAGTTTCTTCCTCTTTGGATCTGTCGGATCAACAGGTAAGGAAGTAACTGTTACGAATATCAACACCCTTTACCTGATTGTGGCTTCCGTATTTCTTGCTGTCGCTCTATTTTTTATGTTCTCCAAACTACCAGATGGCAAGAACAATGAGAAGTTTGAAAAAGGAAATAAAGCTGCCCGTTCTTTAATTATGATGACCGGCTTTATTGTTGCGGTTATTGTTGCCGCACAACTGGCGGAAATTCCGAAATTGCCTTTATTGCTTGTTACGATTGCTGCAGTAATGGGTATCCTCTTCTACTCAAATGCCACTGCACAAAAAGACGGCGAAGGCTGGGGTGCCATGAAATACCCGCAGCTGATCTATGGCATGATCGGCATCTTTGTTTATGTAGGCGTGGAAGTGACCATTGACAATAATTTTGGCGCCCTGTTAAAAACGCCCGGTTATCTTACGGATGCCGGTATGAATGAGAGTGAGATTTCAAAATATATCTCCCTGTACTGGGGTAGCCTGATGATTGGCCGCTGGACAGGAGCCGTCAGCGTTTTTAACCTGAAAGGAATGGCGAAAATAATTGCCCGTATCATTATCCCCTTTGTCGCTTTCGGAGTTGTATTATATGTAAATCACCTGAATGGCAGTGATGTTTCTGATCTGTTTGGTTATGCTGTTTGTGTAGCTATCGCCATTGCCGCCTTCTTCTATGGACAAGAGAAACCGGTTAAAACACTGGCCACTGTTTCCATTCTCGCGGCCATTGCCATGCTGATTGGTACATTCACCAGCGGACTGGTTTCTGTATATGCATTAATGGCCGGTGGTTTATTCTGTTCAGTCATGTGGCCTTGTATATTCGCTCTTGGCGTCGGTGGTCTTGGCAAATATACCGGACAGGGATCTGCATTCCTGATTATGATGATCCTGGGCGGAGCCCTGATTCCCCCGATGCAGGGTGCGGTTGGTGATATTGCTTCCGTCGGCATACATACTTCGTATATCGTGGCCGCAATCTGTTTCTTCTTCCTGGCATTCCTGGCTATGAAAATGAAGCAGGTGTTACATAAGCAAGGCCTGGACTTTGATGAGCAAATCGGAGGTGGTCACTAATTGTTGATTTATAAATGAAGCGTTATGTCAGATTATGCAATAGGAATTGATATCGGCGGCACCAATACCAAATTCGGTATTGTGGACCGTAACGGGCAGATTGTAGCCCAGGATCGTACTTCCACCAATGAACATGAGACCGTACAGGAATTTATCGAAGTGTTGTATACGAAGATGAAACCCATGATTGATCAGGTGGGAGGCCCTGAAAAATTTACCGGCGTGGGTGTGGGCGCCCCCAATGGTAATTTTTATACCGGCAATATCGAATACGCACCTAACCTGAAATGGCGGGGTATTATTCCGTTGGCGAAAATGATCTCGGAAAAGTTCAACCTGCGGGTCAAACTTACCAACGATGCCAATGCGGCGGCCGTTGGGGAAATGATGTATGGTTGTGCCAAGAATATACGGCACTTTATCACAATAACCCTTGGCACCGGGGTTGGCAGCGGAATCGTGATAGATGGAAAAATTCTCCTGGGGCATGACGGATTTGCCGGCGAACTGGGACATACCATTATCCGGCCGGGTGGCCGCCTGCACAAAGGCACCGGCCTCCGGGGCAGTCTTGAATCCTATGCCTCCGCAACGGGTGTACGGGAAACGGCGCTTGAACTGCTGGCCGAAAAACCGGATGTCGCGAGCCTGTTACGGGATTATTCCATCAATGACCTTACCAGCCAGTCCGTATTTGAATGTGCTATTAAAGGGGATACCATCGCGAATGAAATCTTTGATTTCACCGGGCAGATACTGGGTGAGGCCCTGGCCAATTTTGTGATGTTTTCTTCTCCGGAAGCCATTGTATTATTTGGCGGACTTACCAAGGCCGGCGACCTGATTATGAACCCGACCCGGCAGGCTATGGAAGAAAATCTCCTGCCCATTTTTAAAAACAAAGTGAAACTGATGTTCAGTGAACTCAAGGAAGCCGACGCGGCTATTCTCGGTTCCAGCGCCCTCGTATGGGAATAGACAGATCAGTTTCTTCTGATAAAAGATAAGCCCTGCAGTAGTACACTGCGGGGCTTAATGTTATCATAGGTAGCTTCTTAGTTGTTTTGCTACTTGTAAAGGAAAATCATGCCATGACTGGTTTGCGGAAAAGCAGTTTTCCACAAAAAATTCAGTTGTTATTTTCTTTTAATAAGAAAGACGGCGGGAACCGGACGTTGTCCTTCTTTATCTGAAACCCTGATGGTCTCCTTTCCATTGACCAGCATGCAACTACTGCCACCACCATCCAGGTTAAGCGCTTCCACGCAACCCAGCTCTACAAAAAATCGTGCAGTTTGTTCCAGTGTGGCCCCTTCTGCTATTCCCGGATTCCGGCCTTCGATAACCAGGATGATCAGCTTCTGATCAGGGGTATATCCCATTGCCGTACGGGGATGTTTATCAGCAATGGCTTTACCTGCAAATTTCAGTTCTTCATTATTGGTGATCCTGATTTTACCGTCTTGTAAAAGTACTGGTCCGCCGCCGACAGCCGTTCTCATTTTCCAGGCAGGAAACGAAATCCTGGCCCTGATGTAATTGTCAAAAGATTGTGCAATGGCTTGTACCGCCTTTGGCTTTGTGAACGTATTTACAGAATCATGTACCGCTCGTAGTGGTGCCTGACGGACATAAGGGTATTTCAATGCAGAATCTGTATACAACCAGGCCACATCGGCTTCTCGTCGCTTTGAAATACCGATTGCACTGCCCAGTGTATGCCGCCAGGTAAGGGTGTCCTTCCCTTTTCCCATTACTGAATGCACATTATAACTAACCAGCCGGCCCTCCTTTATAACCAGGTTCAGATTCTGGTTACTGGCAAAAGAAAAGAACGTAGTATTAACCACCAGCAAGGGCTGCTCATTTTTGGTATAAAATTTATCAGGGGTGAGCCTTCTTTGAAATGTGGTATCCACTGTAAAATCAAGCCGCTTGTCTTTCAGGTCTGCTTCCAGGTAATAGGCCACATTGGGTTTCCCATCGATCTGGGAAGTTGTGCGGTATATATGTACTGATGCAGGAAGTGGACCATACAGCGAATCCAGCTTTTCCCATTGGGTCTGTGCCGAAGACGCAAGCGTGAGAAAAAAAAGGAATATGGTCAGGAAGTGGGGCAGAGTTTTGAGTTGTGAGTTGTGGGTTGTGAGTTGAAAAGTTGATACGCTCAAAAGCAAATAACTATTTCCCATTTTCTATTTTCTATCCTTCATCACTCCATTCCTTTCTTCCGATACCTGCAAACACATGCTTTTCGCTATGATAGGAGGAACGTACAAGGGGGCCGCTTTCCACATAGTCCAGCCCCAGCTGATAGCCGGCATCCCGGTATTCGGCAAACTCATCCGGATGTACAAACCGCTGAACCGGTAAATGCTTTTTAGTAGGCTGCAGATATTGTCCGATAGTGACCACATCACAACCGAAAGCCTGCAGGTCTTTCAGCGTTTGAATAACTTCTTCCTTCGTCTCACCCAGTCCGAGCATGATACCACTCTTGGTCCGCATACCGCTTTCTTTCAGTGTCCGAATAACCTCCATGCTGCGCCAGTATTTGGCCTGAATACGAACCTGGCGGGTCAGGCGTTCCACCGTTTCAATATTATGACTTACTACTTCCGGGGCGGCAGCAGCCACCCGTTGAATATCCTCTTTATTGCCTTTAAAATCGGGGATCAGGGTTTCCAGTGTGGTATCAGGATTCAATGATTTAACTGCTTTAATTGTATTGTACCAGATCGTGGATCCACCATCGGGTAATTCGTCCCGGTCTACTGAAGTAATTACCGCATGCTTCACTTTCATCAGGTGTATAGCTTCGGCAACCCGTTGCGGTTCGTCCCAGTCTACCGATTCCGGCCGGCCCGTAGCCACCGCGCAGAAACCACAGCTGCGGGTGCACACATTTCCCAGGATCATAAAAGTGGCGGTACCGGCACCCCAGCATTCGCCCATATTGGGACAATTTCCGCTTTCGCAGATGGTGTGTAATTTGTGATTGTCCACCAGGCCGCGGACATGTTTGTAACTTTCGCCGATAGGCAGTTTTACCCGTAACCAGTCCGGTTTACGAATTCTAGCCTCTTGCTCATTCACCGCAGGTACAACAGGGAGTTCATTCATCCGGCAAAATTAGGGGCATTATTTACGCCGTCCAAACAGGAAGGCGATATAGCCCTGGAAGAAGAACTGCCGGTCTTTCTGGCGGGCCATAATGGGAATTTTCGATGTATACCACTCGCCGCTGATTCCCAGCTCAATGCCGGAAACCGTTTCATTGAAACGGCCATAATCAAAGCGCAGGGCGGCTTTTGCAAAAACACCGGGTTTCACCTTCATTTCACCCCAACCTTTGCCCAGTCCGCCGCCACCCATAATGGTGGGCCCGAGGAATAAGGCACTATCCGCCTGAGAATACTTGATCATTTTGGATTCGTTGGTTACCGGATCCACTACTTCCAGATAGTATGGCCGGAGTAATCCAAGAGATAAACCGCCATTGTATACCGCGGAAACAGCCACCCCGTTCTTATTGCCTTTCTGTCCGAGCATATGTTGCTGACCGAACCCGAAAGTGAGCTGGTAAAAGTTATTGACTTTACCGTATATAAAAGGATTGCTGAAAAAAATGAATCCGTTCGAGGTCTGTACTTTATTTTCCTTCAGGTGCTTGATTTCTGTAAAATCCACCCGGTAAATATTGGTCTTCCGGTTTGTTTTCATCCGGCCCAACTCATAAAAAAAACCATACCCGTTGGTTCTTCCCTGGACACCGAAAACGCTTTGTTTATGGTATACCAACACTCCTTCTTCCGCCTGGCGGATCATATTCCTCACTTTTTCCCGGCGGGCTTCTTTCTTTTCAGATTTAGAATATACGCGGGATGTGGAATCCTGGGCATAATCGGAAAAGGTTATCACGGACAACAAAAGGAACAGGCTTAGTTTTTTCACAGATGTAATATTTTATACCAAGATTAAGGAGTGTTTACAGATGTACCCAGAACTTTTCAGGCTCAATTCAGCATCAGACCATCCTGTATACAATAACGTTTAATACTATACAAAAATTACACCTGATAACTGCTAAACCCGTATTGCTGCGAATTCCTGCTACGCCTTTCACACTCTGCAAGCATTCACGTAAATTTAGGGCAAAAAACTGACATGACTTCAACAGTACACTATACCGGCGATCTGCGTACCACCTGTACCCATCTGCAAAGCCAGTCGGCCTTTGAAACGGATGCCCCGGTGGATAACAACGGAAAAGGCGAACGGTTCTCTCCTACCGACCTGATGGCTACCAGCCTGGCCGCCTGTATGATCACTGTTATGGGCATAAAAGCCCGCACAATGGGATTCGATCTGACAGATATCAGGATTGAAGTCCTGAAGAAAATGAAAGCCGACCCTCGTCGTGTTGGAGGAATAGATTTAACATTTCATATACCCGCAGCATTACAGGAAGTGGATGAAAAAACAAAAATCATTCTCAAAAACACCGGCGAAACCTGCCCGGTTATCAAAAGCATCCATCCCGATATTGAAGTAAATATTGATTGGGGCGCGTGGAAGTAAGAGGAGGCCAGTCGTTAGTCTTTAGTCGATAGATAGATAGATAGATAGAACAGTTTTTAAAAACCTGTTCCCATCAATGATAAATCAGATTATATCTGTTTCAGGCCAGTGCTATATACTAACGACTATCGACTACTCCCTAACTCCGGAGTAACGAACAACCGACCGCACATTCCAGGCATTTTTTCTTATCGCAATAGAACTGTTTCAATTCAAGCAGAGCCTGGCTGTCGGCAGCATTTTTTGCAGCTATCCCCAATAGTTTAAATCCACGGGTTATGGCATTGGATTCCGCTTCAGTCTGCTCCAGCCACTGTATCGCCCGGTCTTTAAAGATTTGTTCCCGGTGATAACTGCCATAGGCAAATAACAACGGGCTTACCGTATTTATGACGATATTATCCAGCATTACCTTTCCGGGCTTTTTGGGTTTAAAAGCGGAAGTTTGTTCAAAACTATAGTGATAGTGCCAGTAATCATTGGCCGTAACATCCATTAATTTCCGGATATCCATCAGGGTTACGGCTTCCCGTATTTTTGTAAACAGGGACCCTGACTGATGGATCAGGGCTGCCAGTTGTGCAAGCCGGATGCCGGGAAAATTTCCGGGGCGCATCCGTAAAAAATGAATGGGCATTTGTACCGGCTGTAAGCTGTACTTGTGGGCCAGGAAGCGGTACTCCCGCCGGAGCAAACTATAGTAATCATCCTCATTCCGCTCTGGCACCAATAATCCGGCCTGGCCAAATAAAAGGGATTCCAGCCCTATCAGTTGTGATTTATGCCTGGCCAGCAACGACAAGGGTAATGACCGGGCAACGGCTTCAAAACTCTCAGCATTGACCCGTATGCCAAAGTTGCGCGCCAATAACCACCAGCAGGTTTCCTCCCAGTGATTGCCGTTCTCACGAAGGTACTGATGTACCAGTGCTGATTTTCTTTCCAGGCGTTCGGCCAGCAACCGGTTGAGCCAGCTTTTCCAGGTCAGTTCGGGTATTCCGGTTATACGGTTGCCACAGGGAATAAATCCGGATTCGTCCATCAGCCTGGCATACCTGTTCAGCAATAAACCGGGTACCCGGCCCTTAAGTTCAAGTACAGGCACCGGATATTGCCATCCATCATCTTCCCATACCACATGCAGGATCACATTATCGTAATTCCGGTCATGCTGGTGTTTATGTTTATCCCAGTCAGACGCCAGGATATGCAATTCCACATGGCCCGCCCAGGTTGTACTGCTGATCCTGATTTTTGCGTTGAAAAAATCGGGCCCCTGGTTCGTATTGAGCTGGCCCTGATGCATAATTTTTACCGGGTCACCGGCGGTTGTCTGCAGTTCAGTCATAGAGAAATACTGATACTGCCAGATAAACTGGAGTAGTCGCTCGTTCATGAGAATAAGGTTTAGAACGGGAAACTATAGTTATTTTTTGGAGAAAATGGACAGTGTCGACAAGAAAATGTGCCGATGAGCCGATTTGCCGATGAGCCGATTTGCCGATGAGCCGATTTGCCGATGAGCCGATGAGCCGATTTGCCGATGAGCCGATTTGCCGATGAGCTGATGTGATAATTTGCCGATGTGACGATGTGATGATGTGATGATTTGCTGATATGCAAATCTGCTAATTAGCTAATTGGCTAATTCCCCCAATGCCTTCACCACCCTGCTCACCGGCAAGCCCATTACATTATAAAAATCACCCTGGATAGACCTGATCCCGACCACACCAATCCATTCCTGAATGGCATATGCCCCGGCTTTGTCATAGGGCTTGTACCTATCGACATAGAATTCGATCTGTTCGATGGTCAGTGGATGAAATTCCACGTCGGTGATATCGGCAAAAGCTATTTCGGTATTTCCCTTCCGGATAACGACACCGGTAATTACCTGGTGCTTTTCTCCGGACAGGGCCAGCAGGATGCTGATGGCTTCTTCCCGGTGTACGGGTTTCCCGATTATTTTATCGCCGAGTACCACAATGGTATCCGCCGCCAGTACAATATCGGATGCGGCCAACGATTCCTGAACGGCAAGTGATTTGTTACGGGCAATATGAACCGCCACTTCTTTAGCTGTTAACCCGGGAGGGAAATGTTCATCGGTCTCTTTAACAACGACTTCAAATGACACTTCAGCCCATTCCAGTAATTGTTTACGCCGGGGTGATTGTGACGCGAGGATGATTTTTGGCATCATAAAAAGAAATAGAAAAAGATCATGGAAAGAATACCGGTCAGCATTACGGTTTTAATCCACCGGCTGAGCTGGTGAAAATCTACCGGGGTAACAGCACTGAATAACCGGTAAAATATATACAACAAGGGGGCTACAATCAGGGCAAAGCTGTAGGTAACCGGGAGCCACCAGCGAAACTGCAGCACGTAAAACTGTACAATGACCAGGATAGCGATCAATACCACCAGCCAGACGGCCACATATACTTTTGCCGCATTCAGACCCCATACAATGGGCATGGTCCGGCAGCCGTACTTTGCATCCCCCAACCGGTCTTCCATATCCTTGATTGCTTCACGGATCAGCGAGCTGATGAAGGCAAATCCCGCATAGAGATACCCGATCCGGATAATTTTGCTGTGCGCTTCCAGGGTCACGGCATTCACATTTGTATAAAATAAATAGTAGGATTCCGAAAAACAGAGAATCAGGATCACCCAGGCGGTAAGCAGGGATATCAGGATATTGCCGGAAAGCAGTTTACGTTTCAGTGAAACGGAATACCCGAATAACAAACCGATACATGCGAAATTGGCGAGTACAATATACCAAAGACCCGTATTCCATGAAATATAAAGGCTGATCAGGAGTCCGGCCCCGCTTAAAATAAAATGCAGCAACATGGCCCAGCGCCGGGAAATCACCTGGTCGATCACGTTTTTGCGGGGCTTATTTACTTCATCAATATTGATATCAAAATAATCATTGATAATATAACCCGCAGCGGCAATCAGTACAGAAGCCACTACCAGTAAAATAAAATTAAACGGGGTAATCCGGGGCTCCTGCCCTGCTTTCTCCAGCAAAGGCAACAGGATTGCCCGGTAAAAAAGCACCTGGGTCAGGGCAATAAAAAAGAGATTCGGCAGTCGGATTAGTTTAATAAAAGCGGCTGTGAATCGCATGCATGAATTTTAGGGAAAGATACAATAGAAGACTCAACAGAAAAACAGTAAATATATCATCGGGAGGTCACATCCTCCCGGTACTCCCAGTGTCCGTTGATCCGCAGCACTTTTTCGATCACTTCACGTACACAGGCATTGCCGCCAGAAAGGTGGGAAATATAGACAGCGGCTTTTTTTACTTCATCCGCGGCATCGGCGGGACAAGCAGGCAATCCGGCAACTTTTAATGCCGGCAGATCGGGCAGATCATCACCCATGAAAAGGACTTCCTCTTTCTTTAGTCCTTCACTCTTCATCCATTCCTGCAACATGGCTCCTTTATCCAGTACCGACATACTTACATCGGTCACCCCCAGTTTGGTGAGCCGATCCAGCACTTCCGGAGAATTTCCCCCGGAGATCACTTTTACCCGGTATCCGTTCTTCAACGCCATTTGTAACGCAAACCCATCCCTGATATGCATCCGCCTTGCCTGTAATCCATTGGGCATAACCAGCACGGTACCATCGGTGAGTACGCCGTCGATGTCGAAGACGAAAGCGGTGATCTTCTTGAATGCAGTGAGGATGTTCATTGTTTTAAGTTGAAAAGTTGAAAGGTTGAAAAGTTGATAAGGATGGAGATGCCGTAAAATTCAGCAATTAATTCTAAGGAGGTCCTTATCAACCTGTTAACTTTTCAACCTGTTAACTACTTCTGATTATCCCTCCACTCATACACCCAGGAACTCTGGATCATTTCCAGGTGACCTTCGGTGCTTCCTTCACGGGTGCCTTCAAATCCGGGGATTTCAAGTATCCATTCCAGTAAGTCGGTAAAGCGGATACGGTAGATTTTGCTCTCTGTAAAATCATCCCCGAAACGCTCGTACAACTTCAGGGCAATATCTTCATGATCGCTCCAGTTGATCGGGGGTTCGAAATGGGTAGCCATTGCTAATTTAGTTTTTTCTGGTATCAAATGTTGTTTTAAAAGTCCTTGTTACAGTCGGTATTTAGTAGTCGGGAGTCGGGAGCCAACAGCCCCCCATACAAATTTTTAATTACTTTAAATATCTACATCCGGCACAAGAGAAATTATCTCATTTATTCATCCGAAGCGAGATGTTGTTGTCATCCTGTTTGTCCCGCCTTATGCGGGGAGTAGTCCCGTAAAACAAATCTTTCAGTGTTTCAGATAAACGTACACGGGACGTATCGAAGGATGGCGATCTATTATTCGCCGAGAAACTGTGTCTGGTCAGGAAGCGTGACTTCAATTTCGCCGGACCCGCCTTCCAGTAAAAGAGACTGGCAGCCCAGCCGGGAATTCAGCCGGGGATTGATGGCCCGGTCGATAAAGTCTTCTTCCCGGTCGGACAATTCATCAATATGATCCATGCCTTTTTCCACATAGAGATGACAGGTAGTGCAGGCACATACGCCGCCGCAATTGTGGTGCAGTTCAATATCGTTTTTTAAAGCGACTTCAAGTATCGACTGTCCGGGCTCCACATTGGTCAGTGTTACCGGCTCCAGTCCTTTCTGTTCAAAGTTGAATTTAATCGTATACATCGGGTTCGTGTTTCGTTTCGGGGAGCAAATTTACCTCAAAAACACCGAAACGGTTTACTTGTTCGGGAAAAGACGGGATCAGGATTGAATACTTTTGGTGAATAACCGGTACATCTCGCTTAATCGGGGGTGATTTTTCAGAATTTCGAGATGTTTGTCTATTGTCGACTGATCCAGCCGGATAGCCGGGCCGGTTTGGGCCTGCGCCGGATGCATATCCCGTAACCGGAGTGCAGTTTCCTCAATCAGCGGCTGAAGTTGTTTAAAATCCAGCCCCTCCTGCTGGCAATACCCGGCTGCCAGATTATACAGATGATTGGTAAAATTGCTGACCAGCACGGCAGCTATATGCAGTTTCATTCTGTCTTCTGGTCCCGCTCCACTAACCTGTTCCGGAGATATGGAGCGGGCCAATGTGGTCAGCACACTGATTGCTTTCTCATCATTTCCATCTACAAAAACAGGTATTTCCGGCAAGTCTTTCATTTCCGTACGCAAACTTTGTAAAGGATAAAAGACGCCGTAGTGCTTACTTACATTTTTTAAAAGCTCCCGGGATACAGAAGCGGCTGTATGCGCCACCACCGCACCCGGTAATTCCAGGTTGGCAGCCACATCCGCAATCGCATCATCATTTACGGCAATGATGTAAACATCCGCCTGCCGGACGATTGTGCTTTTATAGTTGGTCGATTCCGTATCCCACTCATACGCCAATTCAGATGCCGCTTTCGCATTCCTGCTGTAAATCTGCACAATGGTATGACCCGCCGCCCTGAACTTTCTGCCCAATACAGCCGCTACATTTCCGGAACCAAGTAGTACGATATTCATACGTCAGCTTTTTAGATGCTTTACACTAACCATGTCAACTTTCTGTACACTACTTTTGCAGCATGAAACCTGCTCAACGCGTAGTGTTATGGTATATCAGGACAAAATTCAAACTAATTGCGTCTATCTCCAAAAAGAAAGCGGCGGAAAAGGCTTTTGATCTGTTTTGCACACCGCAACGCCGCAACCGGAAGAAATTACCAAAAATATTTGAAGAAGCAGAGTCTTTACAGTTCAGCCTGGACGGCAACCGGATACAAGGCTGGCGCTGGCCACATTCATCGGGTAAAAAAGCGTTGATCCTGCATGGGTATGAATCTTCAGTGATCAATTTTGACCGTTATATCAGGCCATTAATAAAAAAAGGGTATGAAGTGCTGGCCTTTGACGCGCCGGCCCATGGAAGAAGCGGAGGAAAGCAGTTGAACGTGCCGATATTCAAACGGTTTGTACTCGAAGTAAACAAAAACTATGGCCCGATACAATCCTTTATGGCCCATTCATTCGGCGGACTCGGCCTTGCCATTGCCATGGAAGAAATAAGTCACACTGCCGATTATAAAATGGTACTCATTGCGCCCGCTACCGAAACCACAACCGCCATTGACAGTTTCTTTGGCTTTTTAAACCTCCATCCTGCATTACGCGAAGAATTTAATAAAGTTATTGTGCGCAGAAGCGGACTTACACCAGACTGGTTTTCCATCCGCCGGGCCATGCACAATATCCAGGCAAAAGTTTTGTGGCTCCATGATGAAGAGGATGATATAACCCCGCTAAAAGACGCGCTGAAAGTAAAGGAAGACGGCAATCCGAATATTGAATTTATAATTACAAAAGGACTCGGTCACCGCAGGATATACCGGGAAAATAAAGTGACTAAAGCTATAATTGACTTCATGTGATTTTAATACCTATTTCTATTTACTATTAACTAAATTACAAGTCAGTTTTACCTATGTCCAACAAAACTTATCTCGCACTGGGCGATTCGTATACAATCGGGGAACAGGTTCCTTTTGCAGACAATTACCCCAATCAGACCGTACAGCTGCTCCGGAAAGCCGGGCATTTTTTTTCAGCACCGGAGATTGTAGCCAAAACCGGCTGGACGACTGATGAATTAGAAACCGGAATGAACAGGCAGGTATTCCTTCCGGTTTATGATTATGTCAGTCTGCTGGTGGGTGTGAACAACCAGTACCGGGGGCGGTCTGTTGACGAATACGCACAACAGTTTAAAACTCTTTTAGAGAAAGCAATACAATTAGCCGGTAACCGGACAGGGAATATCGTTGTTTTATCTATCCCCGACTGGAGTGTTACGCCATTTGCTTCCGCGGCCAATACCGGGAAAATAATGGCCGGAATTGATCAGTTCAACCAGGTAAACCGGGAGATCGCCAGCGAAAACGGGATATATTATATATATATCACCGATTGGACCCGGGAGGCAAAAACGGACAACAGTCTGCTTGCCGCAGACGGTCTGCACCCTTCGGCAAAAGAGTACCAGCGCTGGGCCCGGGTTATAGCCGATTTTTTTATGCTCAAAAAAGTCTGAAAACCAGCTAAATAAACCCTGTTTTTTCAGAAAAAAAACGGGGTCAGCCGGCGGACAGAAAAAATGTTTCGGGAAAAATTCACTAACCTTGTCCTACCTTGCGGCCGCTGAAAAGCGGTTTTTGTATATAAAAGCAGCAAAATAAGTGCGGGAGTCCGCAAAAATACAGTATCCCATATGGCGAAAAATTTACTGATAGTAGAGAGCCCTGCGAAAGCAAAGACAATTGAAAAAATTCTTGGAAAAGACTTCCAGGTGAAAAGTTGCTTTGGTCATATCCGTGATCTGGAAAAAGCGGGCATGGGCATAAATCTCGAAAAAAACTTTGAACCCAGCTATATAGTACCGGCAGATAAAGAACGGGTGGTAAACGAACTTAAATCTCTGGCCAGAAAATCGGAAGAAGTATGGCTGGCAACGGATGAGGACCGTGAGGGGGAAGCCATCAGCTGGCATTTATGTGAGGTATTGGGGTTGAATCCTAAAACAACGAAACGGATTGTTTTCCATGAGATTACAAAGCCTGCGATTCAGGCTGCCGTGCAGAATCCCCGGTTACTGGATATGAACCTGGTGATGGCTCAGCAGGCCCGGAGGGTACTGGATCGTATCGTGGGATTTGAATTATCCCCCGTACTCTGGCGCAAAATGAGTATGCGCAATAACCTGAGTGCCGGTCGTGTGCAAAGTGTGGCGGTCCGCTTAATTGCCGAACGTGAAAGAGAAATCAATGCCTTTGTACCGGTAAGCACATTTAAAATTGAAGCGGCATTCACAGCCAAAGACGTTTCTGATAAAAATGTAACTTTTACCGCGGAAGGAAAGAAACAAAATACCGCGGAAGATGCGGAGCAATTTCTGAAAAGTTGTACGGGCGCTGCGTATAAGGTCACCGATATACAGGTGAAGCCAGGTAAACGTTCCCCCGCTCCGCCTTTTACCACATCAACTTTGCAGCAGGAGGCTTCACGCAAACTGGGCTATGGTGTTTCAAGAACCATGCTTATTGCGCAAAAGCTGTACGAAAACGGATATATCACGTATATGCGTACGGATAGTGTGAATCTGAGTAATACCGCCCTCGGGGATATCACCAATACGGTAAAAAGCATGTACGGGGAAGATTATCATCAGTTCCGTAAGTTCAAAAACAAGAATGAAAGTGCACAGGAAGCGCACGAAGCCATACGTCCCACGTACATGAGCAACAGTACAGTGAATGAACCGGAATGGCAACGCCTGTATGAATTGATCTGGAAAAGAACCATGGCCTGCCAGATGGCGGATGCAGAACTCGAAAAAACCACCGCCAAGATTGCCATTTCAACAAATAAAGAAGAGCTGACAGCCAGCGGAGAAGTATTGAAATTTGATGGCTTCTTAAAAGTTTACCGCGAAGACCGTGATGATGACGAACAGGAAGATGATGCGAACGAAGGCATGCTGCCTCCGCTAACAGTGGGACAGCAATTGCCATTGAAAGAAATGCTGGCCACTGAGCGGTTCAGTCGTCCCCTGCCCCGTTATACGGAAGCCTCTCTCGTTAAAAAACTGGAAGAGCTTGGCATCGGCCGCCCTTCTACCTATGCGCCAACCATTACAACGATACTCAAAAGAGGTTATGTGGAAAAAAGGGACAAGGAAGGAATCCGGCGCGATTTCCGTGTATTTTCCCTGAAGAAAGATATGGTGAGTAAAGTAATGGAACAGGAAAATACCGGTGCGGAAAAATCCAAACTATTCCCTTCCGATCTTGGACTGGTGGTGACCGACTTCCTGAAGCAATATTTTGACGACATCATGGATTACAGTTTCACTGCCCGGATTGAAGAAGAATTTGACGAAGTAGCCATGGGCAAGATGAAATGGAATAAAATGATCCATGACTTCTATGATCCGTTCAAAAAAGACGTGGACAATACCATAGAAAATGCGGAACGTATAAAAGGAGAACGGGTACTGGGTGTGGATGGCGACAGTGGAAAACCTGTTGTGGCCCGTATGGGACGTTTTGGTCCCATGATCCAGATCGGTGAAGCCAATGATGAAGAGAAGCCTCGTTTTGCAAAAATACCGACCGGACAGAGTATTGAAACGATTACGTTTGAAGAAGCCATGAACCTCTTTGGTGCCCAGGGCTCGATGGGATTATATGAAGAGAAAGAAGTGTCGGTTAATGTTGGCCGTTTTGGCCCCTATGTAAAATGGGGAGAAGAGTTTGTTTCCTTACCCAAGGGTACCGATCTTTCTACAGTGGATTTTGATCGTGCCGTGCAGGTAATCAAGGAAAAACAAAAAGCCGATGCACCCGTGGGTACATACGAAGGCAAACCCATTACAAAGGGCAGTGGCCGGTTTGGTCCGTATATCAAGTGGGACGGCATGTTTATCAATGTGCCAAAGCGCTACAATTTCGCCAAACTCAACCAGGCGGAAATGGATGAGCTGATTGATGCCAAGGTAAAAAAAGAAGCCAACCGCTATATTCAGCGCTGGCCGGAAGATAAAATCACATTGGAGAATGCACGCTGGGGTCCCATTATCAAATTTGGCAAGAAGATTATCCGCATTCCTAAAAAAGCGGATGACACCCGCTATACGCCTGAAGAAGCAGCTGCATTTACCATTGAAGAGGTAAAGGGTTTTATTGAAAAAGAAATACCCGGCGCTTTCAGCAAAAAGGCAAAAGGCGGAGCAAAGAAAGCGACCGCGAAGAAGGCAGCCACAAAAAAAGCACCGGCCAAAAAAGCGGCGGTGAAGAAGAAGGCGGCGAAGAAGAAATAAAACCTTTTGTTCGGCATTTAATAGACGGCTAAACCTGACTGATACTGAGCATGTACTGATGTATGTGCTCATTTTTTTTCAACATTGCTGATTGATATAATTCGTCGTGGTATTCTAAAAATATGGTCCCACTTCAATAGAAATGCCTTTTGAACTTCAAACAAGGAAAATTTAATGACACCAGAACCCATAATAAACTGGTGCCTGTTTTATATGAAATAACTATTTTCACTCAAATTCCGCTGATGAAACGCAATTACTGGGAAAAAATGGCTGACACGTATGCCGAAGAAATTTTCGATGTGCTGCATAACGATAAGAAAGCCCTGATCCGTACGGTGATTGAAAAAAATGCAGGTAAAAACAAAACGGTGATCGATATCGGTTGTGCCATAGGTAAATGGCTGCCGGTGCTCGCCCCCGCATTTAAGAAAGTAGTAGCGGTAGACATCTCGGCAAAAAATCTTGAAATAGCCGCTTCCTTGTATCCGCAATATACCAATGTGGAATACCTGCGGATAGATATGAGTGGGAAAAAGACAACAATTCCGGCCTGTGATTTCGGGATATGCATTAATGCGATTCTTACGCCGGACAAAAAAGCCCGGGACACATTCTTTGCCGCGCTTGGTGCCTGTATCAAAAAAGGCGGCCGTATTGTGCTCACCATTCCTTCCCTTGAATCGCATCTGCTGACGGGTATTGTACAACAGTATTATAAAGTAGATACAAAATACTTCCCCAAAGAAAAAAACGGAAAAGAAGCCTTACGTAAATGGAATAATATCCGGCAGGGCAATGCGGATATAGATGACGTGCCGCATAAACATTACCTGAAGGAAGAATTACAGTTGCTGCTGGCAGAAGCGGGTTTTGCGGCCGAAGAATTTCATAAAATTGAATACGACTGGAGTACCGAGTTTCACAATCCCCCGGCCAGGTTAAAAGAACCAAAACCCTGGGACTGGATGGTTGTTGGCAGAAGAATAAAATGATGCATAAGGATATTGCAGAACGTTTTTTTCAGAAGTATAATTTACCAGTTGCCATCCTTCGGCAAGCTCAGGATGACAACTGGCAAGCTCAGGATGACAAGTCACGACTCCCGACTCACGACTCCTGACTAACGACTCCCGACTCCCGACTCACGACTCCCGACTCCTCCGGTGTTTTACCAAAACAGGACTGGTTTCTAACAGCTGTGGAAAAGAATAACGATACCATTTCAGGCTCAAAGCTGAAATTGTGCTGAAATCATTACCATGGAAACCACCAAAGAGCTTTCGGCCCTGTTTTCCCTGATCGACGATCCGGATGAAGAAGTCTTCGGACTGGTCTCCAGTAAGATTGTGGATTATGGCAATATGGTAATCCCCAACCTCGAACATCTCTGGGAAACAACACCGGATGAAGTGACACAATCCCGTATAGAGATGCTGATACATCGGCTGCATGTAGGCGATCTGAAAGAAGAGTTTCGCCAATGGAGCCTGGCCGGCCATCATGATCTGCTGCAGGGAGCCCTGCTGACCGGTAAGTTTCAATATCCTGAACTCTCCACCAGCAGCACGCTCCAGGAAATTGAAAAAGTAAGACGTAATATCTGGCTGGAATTAAACAACTACCTCACCCCGCTCGAAGAAATAAATGTGGTGACCAGTATTTTGTACAGCTATTACGGACTGAAAGGGAATGAAACCAACTATAAAGAGCCAAACGATTTTCTCCTCCACAAAACACTCGAAGCTAAACGCGGCAACCAGATCAGCAACGGCATACTCTACCTGTCACTTTGCGAATTGCTGGATATACCGGTTAAAGCCATTTCCATTCCGAAACAATTTATTATTGCTTATCTGCGCCCGGGCTATTCGGCGGAAAACCTGGAACAACCCGAGCAAAAAATTGAATTTTACATTGATCCGAGTTCAGGACAGGTCTTTACACAACAGGATGTGGAAAGCTATTTCAAAAGAATTTCCGTTACTCCTTCCGGCCAGTATTTCAAACCGCTTCGCAACAAAGAAGTAATTGGTTATTTACTGGAAGAATTCGGTAAATGTTTTAATACTGATAAGGATCGGTATAAGCAGCAGGAATTACAGGAAATTATCCGGCTCATATCCGGCGAGAACTCATGACTCCCGACTCCCGACTCCTGACTCCTGATTACAGCTCCAACTTCCACCCATCCCTGTACTCTCTTTTCACAAACTGATTCGCTTCATCAAAATTAGTGACCTTCATATTCTTTGCATCCCAGATCAGCTTTTTGCGGCCAAGGTATTTATCTTCCCATCCTTTGAGTTTGGGATTCTTCATCATCCAGCTGCGGATAGCAAGGTTACCCATAAGAATACTTTCAGTAAATGGTCCGGCATATTCAAACGGTGAACTGGTTTTACCGTTGCCATAGCCTTCCCGGCAGGCATTAACCCATTGCAGGTAATGTCCTTCCGGTACGCGTTTAATTGTTTCTTTCGGCATGACTTTCTCTTTCATCAGCCTGGTCGGTAGTAAACGAGGATTGGCTCCATAGCAATCGAGCAGCATTTTGCCTTTGGTACCAACCAGTAATACACCACCGTCCCAGTTACCAAATGGTTCTTCTGGCAGCAACTCTTCCGGACGGGCGGGTAAAAGCCCTCCATCATGCCAGGACACTTTTATTTTTCCTTTACCATCTGTACGGGGATAATTCAAATGAATGATGGAAGAAGGCGGACAGGCATCTGTATTCTGCGTATCATTCCATTTAGCTGGCCATAAGGATGCCACACTGCATTCGGCAGATTCCGGGTAAAGGATGGGCAGCATACGATATATCGGATCCATGATATGACAAGCCATATCACCCAAAGCACCCGTGCCAAATGCCCAGAAACCGCGCCAGTCAAACGGCAGATAAGCAGGGTTATAGTCAATCCATTTTGCAGTACCTAACCAAAGATCCCAGTTCAGTTCACCAGGCGTTTCAAATTTACCAGTGGGATTTGCCACACCCTGCGGCCAAACAGGACGGTTGGTCCACGCGTGAGCTTCCGTAACGGTACCGATCATACCCGCATCATACATTTCTTTCGCTTTTCTTACACCATCTCCCGAACCACCCTGGTTGCCCATCTGGGTGACCACCTTATATTTTTTAGCGGCTTCTGTCAGTATCCGGGCTTCATAGATATCATGCGTCAGCGGCTTCTGCGTATACACATGTTTGCCCAGTTGCATCGCTGCCAATGTTGCTACCGCGTGGGTATGATCAGGAGTGGAAATGGAACAGGCATCAATATTGTTTTTTTCTTTTGCCAGCATTTCCCGGAAGTCCTGGTAATAGTTAGCCTTCTCAAATTTCTTTCTTGAGCCGGCGGCCTGACGATCATCCACATCGCAGAGTGCTACAATATTTACAAAAGGACTTTTGGCAAATTCGGCCAGGTCGCTGGCTCCTTTACCTCCGGCACCAATTCCGGCAATATTCAGTTTGTCACTCGGCGCTATATATCCACGCCCAAGGACGTGACGGGGCACTATAAAAAATCCGGCACCGGCAATGGCCGCGGTTTTTAAAAACTTTCTACGTGCAGTCTGAAGATTTTTATCGGCAGGCGTCATATCGTTTTAAATTTTCAGTAAGATAATGGGAACAGGAGAAAGAGCAAAAAATATTACCTGCATTATATTAAAGGCAAATATGTAGTTTAGAAGAAAAAAGTATGGCGCTTAGCTGGGATGATTTTGAAAAAGTGGACATGCGTACCGGAACCATTGTTGATGCACTGGATTTCCCGGAAGCACGGAAGCCGGCATACAGGTTATGGATCGACTTCGGACCGGAGATCGGCATCAGGCGGTCATCAGCACAGATTACCGTACATTATTCCAAAGAGCAACTCCTGCAACGGATGGTTATCGCCGTCGTGAACTTTCCGCCCAAACAAATTGCAGGATTTATCAGCGAATGCCTGGTCCTGGGTGTGTACGATCAGCATTATGATGTAATTTTATTAAAACCGGACCAGCCAGCGGGCAACGGTTTAAAAATCGGCTGAACATGTCAGATACATTTCATACCTGGTATCATTCCCCTGTCGGGCTGCTGAAAATCAGTGGCACGGAAGACTATATCAGTGAAGTGGTATTTCACGACAGTTCGCAAAAAGCGGAAGGCACCAAAAAACATGTCCCGCATCTGTTGATCCAGTGTGCGGAACAACTGATTCAATATTTCAACGGCCAACGCCGACAGTTTGAGCTGCCATTGAACCAGGCAGGCACCGTATTTCAGCAACAGGTCTGGAATGAGCTGGTGCAGATTCCTTTTGGCAAAACGATTTCCTACCTTGAACTGGCCCGTCGCATCGGCGATACCAAAGCCACCAGGGCGGTGGCCAATGCAAACGGGAAAAATAATATTGCGATTATTGTTCCCTGCCACCGTGTAATAGGTTCCAACCGGGAACTCGTGGGCTATGCCGGCGGATTACGCCGGAAAAAATGGTTACTGGATCATGAAGCCAAAGTGGCCTATGGCGTACAGACCCTGTTTTAAGGGCATTGTTTAACAACATGAGTGATAACTCCGGTCTGATTCCCTGCCAACACATAAACCGTTTGATTCAGTAAGCCTTCAGCAGTGGCAATCTGGCATACGGTATCGGCAAACAGATCCCAATTGATACCTGTTGTATCCTTTACATAAACACAGATATCCGCAGCGCCTCTGCACCGGTTTACCTGTTGCACCCAATCCCTTCCTGAACGGACTTCATCAGCTATCATAGAAAATTGCTGGCAGTCTAAGGTCGTACAACTTTTATCCACCGAAGTAGCCATATAGAGAAATGAAAAAAGTACAAGAATCAGCGGCAGCAGCAGGGGTTTAAAAAGTTTCATATTTGTAAATTACGGTGTAGGACAACCCAAAAGCAAGGATCGTTGCAACCAGGTCCAGCCAATCGAAGGTAAACCCATATCCGGCCATCTGCAAGCATTCACTTCCCGTCAGTAATAAAAGAGTAAGAATGGTTATCACCCGTCGGTTAACACCCGTCCATTGCTGCCAGAAAAAAAGCGACGATGCCAGGGCGTAAGCCCAGCAGAAATCAGGGACGTTAAAGGCTACTAACTGAAGCAAAGTGTTATCCGGTCTGATAACTGGAAAGCGTGTGAATCCCGCAATAAAATGACTATGCAGCCAGGTGTTTTCCCGAAAAAGGATATAAATCAATAAACCAGCCGTAAGCGGTAAAAAAATATGCCGCAACAGGTTTATAAACCAGTTCATTTCAGTTCTTCCCCGGTAAAAGCAAAAGGCAGCATTTGTTTTGCTGATTCCACTACGTATACAGGCCCCTGCATACCGCCCATGATCAGGCGGATCGGTTTATGAAAACGGGTTTCATATTCAAGTAACGATTGCCGGCACATGCCGCAGGGAGAAATTGGATGATTACTGATTTCCTTAGTGGTATTAAAACTGATCGCCATCGCCATTACCGGAATATCCGGATGCAGGGTGGCGGCAGTACCCAGTAAGACCCGTTCCGCGCAAATGCCAACCGGATAGGAAGCGTTTTCCTGGTTGGTACCTAACAGCAATTCGCCGTTCTCCAGACGCGCCGCGGCACCTACATTAAATTTTGAATAAGGGGCATAGGCTTTATTGGTAACCAGCCGGGCGGCAGCCAGCAGGTCTGCATCAGCCGTAGACAACTGGCTGATATCATCGTACACTTCGTAATTGAATCCGTAGGTATGTTGTTTCATACAAAAAAGTAATAAGAAAAGAATGCCCCTGAAAAATCAAGGGCATCTAAAGTTAGTTCATTTTATTTTACTGTCCTGAATAACCGGCTCCAGCGCGGGCCGCCATCCCAACTGAACCAGATCAGCCAGGCTTTTCCCACAACCCTGTCTTCCGGAACAAATCCCCAGAAACGGGAATCCTGTGATCCGTGCCGGTTATCTCCCATCATCCAGTAATAATCCATTTTGAATGTGTAAGAGGTAACGGCATTCCCGTTCAGGAAAAACTGATTGCCCTTTCTGTAAAAATCATTGTGTTCATAATTCCGTATCACCCGTTCATACGTGGAGTAATTCTCAGGTGTCAGGTTAACAGTCGCTCCTTTCTTTGGTATCCAGATGGCACCGTAATTGTCAATTGTCCAGCGATGAAGTGTATCATACGGAAATAAACGGGTGGGCATTACCAGGGTGTCAATATAGGTATCCACTTTCTCGGTAAGACCGGAAGCTGTCAGCAAATTCTTTTCAGCCACTGTCATATTGATAACGTACTGATAAGGTGCAGGGGCACTCAATCCCAGGTCCGATGACCGTTCGGTTTCATAAATGGCTATACCCATTTCTTCCAGGGCTTCTTTACTGAGAAAGCGGTTGGGTTTCATCTGTACCAGGTACGGACGCCCTGCATGCGCGGGAGGCTCCTGTTTTACACCATTGATATAAATATCGCCATTTACAATTTTCAGGGAATCGCCAGCCACTGCAACACACCGTTTGATATAGTTATCTGTTTTATCGGCCGGGTGAGAAACGATCGGTTTCAGTTCAGGATCATTCCACACTGCTTCACGTCCCATGGAACGGACAAAATCATAATACGGCATCGCTGATTCATAACCGGCTTTATGGATCACTGTATCACCGGCCGGAAAATTAAACACAACGGCATCTCCTCTTTTAACAGGAGAAGCGAACCAGCGGATATAGGGTATCTGCAATGCTTCAGAGTATGATTTCCCATTAGTAACAGGCAGGTAATTATGCACGAACGGAACGGAAAGTGGCGTGTTGGGAATCCGGGGACCGTAACTGAATTTGCTGACAAACAAAAAATCATTAATCAGCAGCGATTTTTCCATTGAGCCGGACGGAATCGTATATGCCTCAAAGACAAAAGTGCGGATCAGGGTAGCTGCTACTACAGCGAAGATGGCCGCGTCCACCCATTCCCGCCAGTTTTTCTTTTTGTGTTTCAGTACCGCTTCGGGACCAACATAAGCCGGCTTTTCTTTATAGGCGAGGTACGGAAAAAAAACCGGGGCGGCCAGTGCCGCAGCAGTATGGCTGCGGAGTGAAAAGCGACCAAATACTTTGGCAAATTCGATAAAAATACCGGGGCTGATAAACCAACCGATAACGGGAATAAACTGCCAGAACACCCAATGCTTTGGCCGGTTGCAGAGTCCCTGCATCACCCAGGTATTGTAAAAGGGTATATATGCCTTCCATTTAGCTTCGCCGGCTTTTTCAAAAAGCGGCGCCAGGCCAAAAGAGGGCAGAAATACAAGCAGGGTACTGATCAGATAGACAAAAATGAAATGTTGTAATGGCATGAGCCTTTGTTTATAGCTGACAAAAATATTATAAATATACGCGTCTGCATACTGGAAAAACGAAAGTTTTGTGAATAATCAGGGCTATTCCTGCGAAATATTGATAATTTAGGCCGGATTGTATGCAGCAGTTTTCAATACGGGATATAGAACAGCTTTGCGGGATAAAAGCCCATACCTTACGTATCTGGGAACAACGGTACCAGCTGGGTGTGGCCGGACGCAATTGCGGACAGCACCGGGTATACAATAATGAAGACCTCAAACAATGGTTACGGATTGCCTATCTCTATCACCGCGGGTATAAAATCTCGCTGATTGCCGGACTTGCTCCCGCGGCAATGGAAAAAAAATTAGAGGCGCATTTCCTGGAAGACAACAGTGATAGTGCCGTGATACATCAACTGACCGAAGCCAGTCTTGATTTCAATAAAGAACAGTTTGAAAGGATTATCCATGCGGCTGTATTGCGCAGCGGAATTACACATGGCATCCTGCATATTTTCTACCCGTATCTGCAGCGGATCGGGTTGCTCTGGCTGACGGATCATGCCATACCGGCCCAGGAGCATTTTGCCAGTCATATTATCCGAAAAAAGATCATCATGGCCACAGACGGGCTGTTGCCACCCGAACCTTCCGCTACAACCATCCTGGTATTTGCACCAACAGGTGAGTTTCATGAAATACCCCTGCTTACCGCCAACTATTTTTTCCGCAAAGCCGGACTCCGTACGGTGTATTTCGGTTCCAATGTATCACTGGAAAGTCTGCGGTATTACCTGGAGAGAAAACCCGTAAAATACCTGTATACGCATGTTATTACCTGTCTGAGTACAGCATCACCGGAAGAATACCTGTCAGCCCTGGCCGGATTTTTTAAAGGAACCCTGCTCGGTTCCGGCCCCGTTTTCGGAAACATGATGACTCCGGGTGTATCACAGGTACACTTGTTGGCCCCGGTGGATTTAATCAGTTTTGCTGAAAAGCTGGCCGCCGGATAATCTTATTTGGGCATCACATAATTTTTGACATCATCCACGGTAATGGATTTTCCGGAAAGGATGACCAGTCTTTCTACTACGTTGCGGAGTTCCCGGATATTCCCGGTCCAGTTGTATTGTTGCAATAATGAAATAGCATCCGGTTCAGTTTGCTTTTTTGCAATACCGTATTCGGTACAGATATCTGTCAGAAACTGGTCCACCAACATGGGGATATCATCCCTGCGGTCGTTCAAAGAGGGTACATGTATCAGGATCACACTGAGCCGGTGATAGAGGTCGAGCCGGAAATTTTTTGCTTCCACTTCCTTCAGCAAATCCTTATTTGTAGCGGCAATCACCCGTACATCCACACTGATATCTTTATCCGCCCCTACCCGGGTAATTTTTCCCTCCTGTAATGCACGCAGCACTTTAGCCTGGGCACTGGCACTCATATCCCCGATTTCATCGAGAAAAAGGGTACCCCCGTTTGCGGATTCAAACTTTCCGATCCGTTGTTTTATAGCAGAGGTAAAAGAGCCTTTTTCATGGCCGAATAATTCACTTTCGATCAGTTCGGTCGGAATAGCGGCACAATTCACTTCCACAATCGGTCCGTTGGCCCGGTTACTTTTTTCATGAATCCAGCGGGCTACCAGTTCCTTTCCCACCCCGTTCTCACCCGTAACCAGGATCCGGGCTTCCGTGGGCGCCACTTTCTCTATAGTTTCCTTAATTCTGCGAATTCCTTCAGACTCCCCGATCATCTCCTGCACCCGGCTCACTTTGCGCTTCAGGACTTTTGTCTCCGTTACCAGTTTGCTTTTATCCATCGCATTGCGGATGGTAATCAGGAGCCGGTTCAGATCCGGCGGCTTGGAAATAAAGTCATAAGCCCCTTTTTTCACGGCTTCCACTGCTGTTTCAATATTGCCATGTCCGGAGATCATTATCACCGGCACATCCGCATTTACCTCACCGGCCCGTTGCAAAAATTCAATTCCGTCCAGCTTCGGCATTTTAATATCGCAAAGAACCAGGTCATAGTTTTTCTCCCTGAATTTCTTCAGCCCCTCTTCACCATCTGCCGCTTCTTCCACCTTATACCCTTCAAATGTGAGAATTTCAGTAAGTGTTTTCCGGATAGCTTTTTCATCGTCTATTATAAGGATATCAGCCATATGCGTCAATTTAGCTATAAAAATAATTGATTTACAGGAAGGCAAGGTATTTCAAAAAGGGTACCAAAAAATAGAGGCCGGGTAGAAACCCAGCCTCGTTTTAAAATCCAATATCCTATGAAAAACCGTAACAAAGATGCACTTTATAAATCAAATCGTTGCACCATCCGGCGTTTTTTTTTCTGCAAATATTTACAGGGCAAAAAAAAGCCCCTGCAATGCAGGGGCATATGAGATAATGTGGTATTTTATTTTACCTGGTACATCACTTCTTTCACCAGTTTTACCGTCCGGGACACATCCGGCAAAGCGGCAGCCACCAGGTTCGGGGCATAATGCAGCGGTGCATCCGCTGCCGTTATCCGGCGGATCGGCGCGTCCAGGTAGTCAAATCCTTCTTTCTGGATCCGGTAACTGATTTCAGAAGATACGGACGCAAATGGCCATTGCTCTTCCACAATTACCAGCCGGTTGGTCTTTTTAACACTCTCCAATATGGTCATCCAGTCCAGGGGACGAATAGTACGAAGGTCAATCACTTCCGCACTGATACCTTCCTTTTCCAGCTCATCCGCAGCGCCCAGTGCCACTTTCATCATTTTATTAAATGACACAATCGTCACATCGCGACCGGCCTTTTTAACATCCGCTTTACCCAGTTCAATATAATATTCCTCTTCCGGTACTTCCGATTTATCACCATACATCTGCTCGCTTTCCATAAACATAACGGGATCTTCTTCAAACCGGATGGCCTGTTTCAGTAATCCCTTGGCATCATAACCATTGCTGGGCGATACCACTTTGATACCGGGAATATTGGCATATAAGGCCTCAAATGCAGTGGAGTGCTGGGCCCCCAGCTGACCCGCAGAACCATTGGGACCACGAAATACAATCGGACAACTTATTTGCCCGCCGCTCATTGCCAGCATTTTAGATGCTGTATTTAAAATTTGATCTAAAGCTAATACAGCAAAATTCCAGGTCATAAACTCCACGACAGGACGGAGTCCGTTCTGAGCGGCCCCTACACCAATTGCAGCAAAACCAAGTTCAGAAATCGGGGTATCAATCACTCTCCTGGCGCCAAATTCGGCCAGCATACCCTGGGTTACTTTATAGGCACCATTGTACTCTGCCACTTCCTCCCCCATCACAAATACACGGTCATCCCTTCTCATTTCCTCGGTCAGGGCTTCCCGGATTGCTTCACGAAATGCGATTGATCTTGCCATTTATTATTGCTTTTAAAAGTGGGGCAAATTTAAGCGACAAGGGGCATAAAACCTAAAAACATGACGGGTCTGTATACAGGATGGCCAATGATGCCCTGAATCGGTTAATCCCTGAGCAGAAAGCGCTCTCCCAGTTCATTGGCCCTGTAGAATTTTCCTTTCTCCAGCAGCAGGCCTTCAGAAAAGCCCTTGCCATGAGGAACATCCGTATTAAAGAGTTTATTGTTGAATCGAATACTGATCGTATCCGCTACAATGGTATGTCCGGTGGCTATATATTTTGCGCCAAAGATGGACAAGGTACTGTCCACCTGCGCCTGTGTGGCTTTTACCGGACCTGTATAATAGCCCCTGTACCAGAAGGGACCGATATCGCTATAGAGGATTTCCACATATGCATCGGGATACCTGTAAGTAGTGTCCCCGTAAAACGGACGGGCCATATCATTAATAACCGGGGCGGAAAAATTGAAAAGATTCACTTCTCCGGAAATACCTCCATGCGCATACAACACATCACCTACTTTTTCTACAATATTTTTTGTACGTAACCACCGACCAAGTTCTGATTGCTCGTTGAACAGTGAATAATAATCCGTACCCAGTAATGCCGCCTGTTCCATATACTTGGGCTGCACATACCTGAAATCGCCATTCAGATTCATAATTTCATGGTTACCCAATACGAAATGTACGTATCCGCCGGCAGCTTTGGCTTTTTCTTCCAGCGCATATACAAACCATAAAAGTTCGGTTACCTGGGTACCTCTGTCAAAAAAATCACCGGTCAGCACCAGGTGGCCCTGGCCAAAAGTCCAGTTGAGCTGACTGTCGATAATCTTATTCGCCTTTAAGAGCTTAACCATACCCTTCAGGTTGCCTTCCATATCGGAAACGGCAAATTGCAAGGGAACTTTCCTGAATTCTGATTTCTCCTTTTGGAGTCTGGCTTTTAATTGTACAGTAAAAAACTCACCAGGGTTGCCGGTTGCAACCTGAAACTGAACAGCCTGCCGGTTACCGGACGGGAAGGAGTCTGTCTTTACCCCGGCCTGCTGAATAAAGTGAACAAATAGCTGGTCGCCTTTATATAAAACGTATGGCCCTTCTCCGGGGTTTGAAACAGTACCGGTAGTGGTCTCCTTGTTGAGCCAGAAGACCATTAACAACGGGAAAAAGACAAAATAAGATGGCAAAAAACGTTTCATTAAAAGGATTTTCTTCTTAACAGGGACGAACTTCCGCAGAAATGGGCTGCATTTGCTCGCGTAAAGGCCTCGCTTTAAAGATATTTTAAAATACTGAATACAGCGCTGTAAACCACTACATATACCATATTTCTTTAAAAAACCCTTATTTTGATTTACCGAAACAATACACCAACCATGCACCGAGTCATTATACCAGTAGATTTCTCAGAAACATCCCTGAATGCCGCCCGTTTTGCCAGTAAGATGCTGGCCTGGAATGAATCTGTTACGGTTGTTCTATACCACAATTATGAAAGTGAATCTGATTATGATATTTCACAGTTTTACCTCGAAAGCCTGAAACGTGAATTTCATAAAAACGGGGTCCGCCAGGTAAGATGCGAGCATGAAATGGGTGGTGATCTTATTGAGAACATTGCCCGCCTGGCTCATACAATACGGGCGACCCTGATACTGATGGGCATCACGGGTAAATCAGCAGTACGCCAGATCCTGTTTGGCAGCAATACGCTCAAACTGATTGATAAAAATCTTTACCCGGTAATGATTATACCACCGGATGCCGTGTATACCAGTATGGAACGGATTGCTTTTGCCACTGATTTTAAAAACGTGGAACAAAGCACACCGTCCCAGCTGATCGGTTCTGTTTTGCAATTGTTCAACCCGGAATTACATATCGTACACGTAAGTAAAGAACCGGGATCCGCATTATCCGGACAAATGCTCGCGGAAAAGGAAAAAATAAATACACTTTTCAATGGTTTCAATAAACTCTTCAGCTTTATCCAGGGTGAGGATTTTTATGATGCACTGGATCGGTTTGTTTTGGAGAAAAAAATAAATGTACTGGTCACGGTACCCAAGCACCCGAGTAATTCATCATCGCTTTTCAGGTCATCACATACCAAAAAACTGGCCTATCACAGCCATATACCCATCCTGGCGGCTCATCAATAAACATTGAATGCCAACCAGGTAAAATGCGTTATCGGCAACGACAACTATCCAACGCCTTGACATGGATCAAAATTTTTGTATATTTACAACTGTTAGTATGAAAAGCTGTTTACGCCATACATACCGGATGCACCGCTTTGCCGAGCAATCACTGCCCGCGAATTTTTATATTCCCGATTAAGCATTCAGCACTGCTTTTCTTTGTTCCATTGCCGGTTCCTGGCCGGCTATTCTCCATTAACAGCCCCTTGTATGAAAAATATTAAACTGATTGAAGTACCATCGGAAATTGGTGCCGGAACCCGCGGTGCCAGCCTGGGTATTGAAGCTATAAAAATTGCCGCGCTCGATTTTATGAGCAATTTTTTTATTCATTTCCCTTCAGAAAAAGTGCCAACGGAAAATAAACTGCTCTATGAACCTATTGAATCACCGTATGCAAAACGGGTAAAGGGAGTTTCCACCATTTATGAACGGGTAAGCAAAGCGGTAATGGAAACCGTAAAGAATAATTTTTTTCCCGTTGTACTGAGCGGCGACCATAGTACAGCCGGTGCCACCATTGCCGGATTAAAAATGGCCAAACCAAAATGCAAACTCGGTGTGATCTGGATTGACGCCCACGCCGATCTGCATACGCCTTATACCACGCCATCGGGCAATATGCATGGTATGCCGATGGCGGCCTCCATCAACGAAGACAATGAAGATTGCGCGGTTCACGAAATTGACAGCGAAACGGCCAGTCAATGGAAAATGCTGAAAACGATCGGTAAAATCGCCCCCAAAGTACTGCCGGAGGATGTTGTGTTTATTTCCCTGCGGGATTACGAAAAAGAAGAAAGGCACCTGATAGAAAAATACGGAATGAAAGTCATTACAACGAAGGAAGTCAGGAATAAAGGCGCCGAAAATGTGGTACGGTCGGTTATCCGGTATCTGTCAGACTGCACGGATATCTATGTTTCCTTTGATGTGGATAGTCTCGACTCCTCCATTTCAAAAGGAACCGGCACCCCGGTGGGTAACGGATTGCGCGAAAGAGAAGCGGAAGACCTGATCAGCAAATTCATGCAAAACCGTAAAATCTGCTGTTTTGAAATTGCGGAAGTAAACCCCACACTCGACAAAGAAAACCTGATGGCAGAAATTGCCTTTAATATCCTGCAACGTTCGGTGAACGTACTGATGATGAACTGACCGGTTATGAAAAAATTTTATGTCTCTTCCTTTTTTATTGTTTTGGCCTTTACAGTTGCTGGTCAGCAGAGCACATATGCAGATTCATTGCAACGGTTCAGAAACCAATATATACTTACGCACGGCGTTATAAAAGAAGCGGACAGGCCAAAACTGCAATTCTACCCGATCAATGAAAAATATGCCGTTGAAGCCCGGGTGGAGCGGATTTATGAAGCTCCCTGGTTTCAGATGTCCACTTCCGGTAAAATCAAAAAAACATTCAGGGTTTACGCAGTGCTGCATTTCAGTCTCGACGGGACCGCATGTAAACTGACTGTTTATCAATCACAGCAACTGTTGAACAATCCAGCGTATGCCGATTATCTTTTTATACCGTTCATGGATCTTACAAATGGCGAACACACTTATGAAAACGGCCGGTATATCGATATCACCACGAATGAAATGGAAAAAGAACCCTTTTACCTCGACTTCAATAAGACCTATAACCCGTACTGTGCCTATATAAGCGATGTATACAACTGCCCGGTGCCACCGGCAGAAAATAATTTATCAGTAGCCATTTCTGCGGGTGAAAAAAAGTTCAGTAAGTAGTTTCCCTTCAGCCGTTATCAATTCCTGAATGTCTTCTTCAATCCTTCCTCAAAACTGACCGGATTGTAACCCAGTTCCCGTACCGCTTTATCAATGATAAAACCGGTTCGGGCCGGACGCCTGGCGGGTTGGGAAAACGTATCTGCCGTTACACGTAGCAGCCGTGTTTTATCCAGGTGTAAATAATCAGCCGCGCTGCAGGCCATTTCATACGGTGTCATTACGTCCTTTCCGCTGATATGCCAGGTACCGGTGGCTTTCTTTGCCACAATCATTGCTATGGCATTGGCCAGATCTCCCACAAATGTAGGGGTACGCAACTGGTCATCCACTACTTTGTATATTTCACCTGCTTCCAGTTTTTCCTTTACAATGGAAAGTATATTACTCCTGCCGGCAAGAGGCTGTCCATAAACCAGCACCGTTCTTACAATAGCCCGGGGAAATGGATACTGTTCCACTTTTTTTTCGGCCAGCCATTTGGTTTCGCCATAATAATTAACCGGGGCAGGGATATCCTCTTCCCGGTACATCCCGCTATTTCCGTCAAACACAAAGTCGGTAGAGATAAAAATAAAAAAAGACCGGTGTTTTGCCGCTTCCTGTAAAAGGGAACCGGTTGCTGTCGTATTTATCAGTAACGCGGCTTCCTGATTTGTTTCACACTCATCCGGTTTACTCATTGCTCCGGCATGAATGATTACGTCCGGCTTAAACCCGTCCGTAACAACCGCCACTGCCGTCCGATCAGTAAAATCCATCTCCGTATACCGGAATGTTGCCTGGGAAACAAGCTGTAAACGACAGGCTCCTTTACCGGTAGCCAATACGTCGTATCCTTTATCCAATAAGACCGGTACCAGGTAGTGGCCGAGAAAGCCATTGGCACCGGTGATCAATATGCGCATATAGCCGGTTGCTTACTGTGATTAAAACGCTTTTTTCGGCTGACTGATACTGGAAAAATCCGGCTTTACCCCCATATTATAAAAGATAAAGGAGTAAATATCGGCGGTGGTTTCCAGCGCCTTTTTCAGGTTGCTGGCCCCGTGTCCTGAGTTTACATCCACACGGATTAATACCGGGTTATTGCCTTTATACTTTTCCTGCAACGTGGCGGCATATTTGAATGAATGGGCCGGCACTACCCGGTCATCATGATCAGCCGTGGTAACCAGGGTTGCCGGATATTGTATGCCTTCCCGGATATTATGTATGGGAGAATATTTCAGCAGGTTTTGAAAATCATCTTTATTGTCACTGCTGCCATATTCCGGTATCCAGTTCCATCCAATGGTAAACTTGTGAAAGCGCAGCATATCCATAACCCCTACCTGCGGTATGGCTACTTTAAATAAATCCGGCCGCTGATTGATTACCGCGCCCACCAATAGTCCGCCATTGGAACCGCCTTGTACAGCCAGGTAATCCGGCGAGGTAAATTTATTCGCAACCAGGTATTCAGCCCCGGCAATACAGTCGTCAAATACATTTTGCTTTTTTTGCCGCATACCGGCTTCATGCCATTTCTCCCCATACTCACTGCCGCCCCGCAGGTTGGCAATACAATAAACACCACCTTGTTCCAGCCAGGCAATCCGTGCCGGTGAAAAACCCGGGGTACTGCTGATATTAAAGCCCCCATAGCCATACAATATGGTTGGATTTTTTCCGTGCCGCTCCATTCCTTTTTTATACACTACAAACATGGGCACTTTTGTACCGTCTTTGGATGGATAAAATACCTGTTCGGTTACAAAATCCTCCGGATTGAATTTCACATCGGGCTGACGGAATAAAGAGGTTTCCCCGCTGGCAATATCATATTTATAAATAGTGGGTGGAAATGTGACGGAGGTAAACGTATAAAACACAAACTTATCATTCCTTTCACCGCCAAAACCACTGGCTGTACCCAACCCCGGCAGCTTCACTTCGCGCTCCGGGTTTCCCTGCAGATCATACACATATACACGACTGGTTACATCCTTCATATACGTCACAAATAGTTTATTCCCGGCACTGACCACCGAAGACATGTTTTCTTCTTTTTCGGGAATTAGTGTTTTCCAGTTTTCCTTTTCCGGGTGCAACGGATCAACCAATATAATCTTTCGGTTTTTTGCGCCGTCATTGGTCTGGAGCAAAAACTGCCCGTTGACTTCATCTACAAAACTGAATTGAAAATCTCCGACTTCACGGATAACCGGTAGAAAGGTTTTATTACCCGATTTACTGTCATAATACCAGAGACTGTTGCCTTCCTTCCCTTTCCCGCGGTCACTGATATTCAGGAATACATAGCGTTCGGATTCATCGGTAAACACGGTATGAAAACGTTGCGGATTGGCCTTATCTTCATATACCAGCTGATCTTTATCCTGCGCAGTACCGGCTTTATGATAGTATACCTGGTGATTTTCATTTTTTGTGGACAGTTCCTTACCCGCTTCCGGGGCCGGATACCGGCTGTAGAAAAACCCATCTCCCTGCCAGGCTGCACCGGAAACTTTTACCCATGCCAGTGAATCTTTTAAATATTTTTTTGTCTGCAGATCCATAACAAAAAAAGTCCGCCAGTCACTGCCACCTGCGGATTTACCCACAACGGCATATTTTCCATTCTTCGAAATGGCAAATGTGCCAAGCCCCGTAGTTCCCTCCGCAGAAAATTTATTCGGATCCAGTATCAGCTCAGGCTTGCCTGCCAGTCCTTTTTGCCGGTATAAAACGGATTGGTTCTGTAAACCGTCATTTTTATAGAAATAGAAATACGCATTATTCCTGAACGGAGTCGAAAACTTCGGATAATTATTGATCTCCTCCAGTCTTGCCTGCCAGTCTTTACGATAAGGAATCTGGTCCAGGTAGTCAAACGTCACTTTATTCTGACGGGTGACCCAATCCGCCGTGTATTCACTGCGGTCGTCTTCCAGCCAGCGATAGGGATCCGGAACAGTGGTTCCATGATACTCATCCGTATGGTCTGATTTAGCGGAAACCGGGTATTTGAGCTGGGCCTGTATCATCAACGGGGCCAATGCAATAATCAGAAAGAATCTTTTCATGTAAGCAGTATTTGAACACTAAGTTAAACCAATACCCCATCCCAAAACACCCGTTCATCCCGCGCCAATATCAAATCAATAGCTAATATGACCCTGTCTGGTAAAAGCCGGTCCAAATCAGGAACAGTTAATGATTATTTATTAACAGATCAGGTATAACTTCCTAATATCAAGAGAATAAAGCAGATATTTGAAGCAGAATGAATAAACTAACGATTGTGTGCCCGATACACATTTGAAACAAAAGCTTATTTTTGCGCAGTTTTAAAATTCAAGATGGAAAAGAAAGTAACAAAAATCGGGGTACTAACTTCAGGGGGTGATGCTCCGGGTATGAATGCGGCCATCCGTGCCGTTGTCAGGACAGGCATTTATCATGGACTGGAAATGTATGGGATTATGCGGGGGTACCAGGGCATGATTGATGACGATATTTTCAGAATGGAAGGGCGCTCAGTGGCCAATATTATACAAAGGGGCGGTACCATTTTAAAGACGGCCCGTTGTAAGGACTTTTATGAACCCGCCGGTCGAAAAATCGGGTATGAAAACCTGAAAAAAAGAGGGATTGACGGGCTGGTGATCATCGGCGGAGACGGTTCATTCCGTGGCGCGGTAAACTTCAGTAAAGAATTTGATATTCCCTGTATCGGGTTGGCCGGTACGATTGATAAAGATATTTCCGGCACCGATTTTACCATTGGTTTTGATACGGCGGTAAATACCGCGGTGGAAGCAATTGATAAAGTACGGGATACCATGGATGCACACGACCGGATCTTTATCATTGAAGTAATGGGACGTGATGCCGGTTACATTGCCCTGCATAGCGGGATTGCCACGGGTGCTGAAAACATCCTGATACCGGAACGCAAAACCGATATCAACAGCATTATTACTTCTCTCCAGGAAAAAGAACGCCGGAAGAAAATGGTAAACCTGATTGTGGTGGCCGAAGGCGACGAATTCGGTGGCGCCAATGAAGTGCAACGGGTTTTGCAGGATAAACTTCCCAAAGCGGAAATCCGGGTTTGTATTCTCGGACATATTCAGCGGGGTGGATCACCCAGTTGTATGGACCGACTGATCGCCAGCCGTATGGGTTACCATGCGGTTGAATCCTTACTGGAAGGACGACACAATGTATTTGTGGGTATCCAGAACAACAAAATGAATTATATACCGCTGGAGACCGCGGTAAAAAATAAAGGAAAGATCAGCGATGAATGGATGAAGATTGTGAAAATCCTGGCCAGCTGATTCTTTTCATTCACCTCCCTAAAAGAATGCCACTTCGATATGAACAAAAACATTGACAAATACCTGCATAAAACATTTGATAAAGAAGCCGGCCGCCAGCATGCATTTAAACGTACCAAAATCGTAGCCACTGTAGGCCCGGCCTGTGATACGTATGATAAATTACTGGAACTGGTTAAAGCCGGCGTAAATGTATTCCGGTTGAATTTTTCACACGGTACGCACGAAGACAAAGCCCGGATTATTGAACTGATCCATAAGATCAATAAATCGGAGCCGTATAATATCGCCATCCTGGCCGACCTGCAGGGGCCAAAACTGCGGGTGGGCGAACTGGAAGGAGGTCAACTCGAAATCAAAGAAGGCGATATCCTGACTTTCACCAATGAGAAAGTAGTTGGTACCCGGGAAAAGATATATGTCTCCTACCCCGACCTTCATTCCGATGTGAAAGTGGGCGAGAAAATTCTGTTTGACGATGGCAAACTGGAAGTGATGGTTACGGAAATTACAGCGGATAAAAACGTGAAAGCGGAAGTTACGTTAGGCGGCTTGTTACTTCCCAAGAAAGGAATGAACCTGCCTGATACGAGCATCTCATTACCCTCACTTACTGAAAAAGACCTGGCTGATCTCGTTTTCATTATGAAACACCAGGTGGAATGGGTGGCTTTATCTTTTGTACGAAATCCGGCTGATATCACCGATCTGAAACAACGGATAAAGAAAGCGGGACATTCGGCAAAAGTGATCGCCAAAATCGAAATGCCGCAGGCGGTGGTTAATCTCCGCGACATTATTGTGGAAAGTGACGGCGTAATGATTGCCCGGGGCGATCTCGGTGTGGAACTGCCGGTGGAAGCCGTCCCGCTGATTCAGAAGGACATCATTAAAAAATGCCTGCACCGGGCCAAACCGGTAATCGTGGCTACACAGATGATGGAAAGTATGATTGAACGTACCAAACCCAACCGGAGTGAAATCACGGATGTGGCCAACGCGGTGCTGGAAGGCGCGGACGCGGTGATGCTCAGTGGAGAAACCGCTACGGGCAAATACCCCCGCCTGGTGGTGGAAACCATGACCAAGATCATTAAGGAGATTGAAGATAAAGCGTATGTGTATAACCGTGAGGAAATGCTGAAACCGCAGTCCCATTCCCCCTCCTTCCTCAGTGATGCGATCTGTTACAATGCGGCAAAACTTGCGGAAGACGTAAATGCCGATGCACTGATCGGAATGACGCAGAGCGGATATACCGGCTTCATGTTAAGCAGCTACCGGCCCAAAGCGCACCTGTATATATTTACCAAAGTGCGTTCGCTTGTCAATCAGCTCAGTCTCAGCTGGGGCGTACGGGCTTTTTACTACGATGAAGAAGAGAGCCTGGATGATATCTTCTCCGATCAGATTGATATTTTAAAAGAAAGGGATTTTGTCCGCAATGGCGACGTGGTGGTAAGCACCGGCTCCACCCCGATACACCTGCACCTTCCGACGAATGTGCTGAAGATCGCGAAAGTGGAATAACGAAAAAGGCTGGCCAATGGCCAGCCTTTTTAAATCAGCATAAGCTCTATTATAATTTACGGATCATCACATTCCGGTACCAGACCATATTGCCATGATCCTGCAGACCGATTTTTCCTTTTTTATAGGTGCCGAAATCAGGCATGCTTTTAAATTTACTGCCGGCCACCAGTTTTTTCCAGGCATCATCCCAGAGCTGAGTCGACACCACCACTTCTCCATTCAGGAAAAGTTCCAGTTTACCGTTAAGTGATTTTATTTCCGCCAGGTTCCATTCGCCTGCCGGTTTCACGGTTTCCTTACTGCAGGAAATCAGGTCATAAAGATCACCGGCCCTGTGTTTGATAATCTTTGAATCAGGGTGCCCGTTATTGTCCAGCACCTGCATTTCCGGACCGGTATGCCAGGGCCATTCATATTTCGCGGTATCCTCATGAATATAAAAGATGATGCCACTGTTCCCGTCTTTGGCAATCTTCCATTCCAGTTTCAGGTGAAAGTTTTCAAATGCGGAATCAGTAACGATATCACCCCCGTCTTTAATCTGCCAGTCCTGTTTACTGGTGGTATCCAGGTACAGGTTACCATCAGCTACTTTCCAGGCACTGCCGGTTACGGTACCACCGTATTTATGCCATCCGGCTGTGGTCTTCCCGTCAAACAATAGTTGCCATCCCTCTTTTTTTTGTTCATCGGTTAACTGATTGGCCGCGGTTGCCTGGGTAGCCGGGCTGTCTGTATCCGTTTTGTTACCCGATCCGTTGCTGTTATTGCAGGAGCAGGCAATGGTCATGGCGGCCAGGGAGCCGAATAGCAGGGTTTTCATTCCTTGATTTATTTTTTAAGTAAGAGAATATATTTCACCATGGCTTCTGCATCTTCCTGTGAAATCATCGGGTGAGGCGTCATCATAGCTGAGCCCCATACACCCATACCCCCTTTGATGATTTTATGTGCGAGATCAGTGATTTTGGCGGCATCTGCTCCGGCATACTTTTCAGCAACGGCTGCATAGCTGGGCCCGGTAAAGGGGTCGTTGATTTTATGACAGGTCAGACAGTCACTCTTGGCCACCAGTTCCAATCCTTTCTGGTAAGCAGGATCTTTAGGAGCTTCAGCTGTTTTTTTCTCTGGACTGCTGCTTGTTTCGCTGCCGCCACATGCGGTTAACAGGGCCAGACTCAACAAGGGAAGAATAATTTTTTTCATACTGGTAAATTTGAAATAATAGAATAATTAAAAAAAGGCACAACGAAATTAGTCTTTAATCCAACCCAAGCAAGCGTCTGTTTGCTTTTTCATCGGTTCCGCTGTTGGCAAAATCATCAAAGGCTCTTTCCGTAACCCGGATAATATGTCGCCGGATAAACTCCGCCCCTTCTTTTGCCCCGTCTTCCGGGTGTTTAATACAGCACTCCCACTCCATCACCGCCCATCCCGCATAGTCATATTGTGTCAGTTTGCTGAAAATGGTTTTAAAATCCACCTGTCCGTCACCGGGAGACCGGTACCTGCCGGCCCGGTTGGCCCACGACTGATAGCCACCAAAAGTACCCTGACGTCCCGTGGCATTAAACTCCGCATCTTTTACATGAAAAGCTTTAATACGCTCATGGTAAAAATCGATATACTGAATATAATCGAGCTGTTGCAATACGAAGTGTGAGGGATCATATAACAGGCAGGCTCGTGGATGATGATTTACTTCATCCAGGAACATTTCATAAGTCGTCCCGTCAAAGAGGTCTTCACCCGGATGAATTTCATAACAGACATCCACCCCGCATTCTTCAAAATAATTCAGAATGGGAGTCCACCTTTTACCCAGTTCTTTAAAGCCTTCTTCTACCAGGCCGGCCGGTCGTTGTGGCCAGGGATGAAAAGTATGCCAGAGTAAAGAACCGCTGAAAGTAGGATGCGCGGTTAGTCCCAGGTGTTGAGATGCTTTTGCTCCGTATTTCACCTGCTGTACAGCCCATTCCGTACGGGCTTTGGGATTACCCCGTAAAACTTCTGGGGCGAACCCGTCAAATAATGTATCATACGCCGGATGAACGGCTACCAGTTGTCCCTGCAGGTGTGTGGACAATTCGGATATTTCCAGACCGCAATCATTCACGATCCCTTTTATCTCATCCGCGTAGGTTTTACTTTCCGCGGCCAGTTGCAGGTTGATACAACGGGGATCCCAGGTGGGAATCTGTACCGCAGTATATCCAAGCGATTCCGCCCAGAGACAGATCGATTTTAAATTGTTAAATGGTGCTTCATCACCCATAAACTGGGCCAGGAAGAGGCCGGGGCCTTTAATGGTTGTCATTTGAAAAATAATTAATGCTGATTAAATACTATACAACAAACGGCGTCCACTTGGTAGTTGATTTCCCCGATTCAATGATGTTTTCAATAAAGGCCATACCCCGTATTCCTTCTTCCACACCCGGAAAATCAAGCCATTCCGGCCGGGGTGTTTCCCCATTCATTTTTGCACGAATAGTCAATGCAAAGTTCCTGTATAAATTGGCGAAAGCTTCCAGGAAACCTTCCGGATGCCCCGCGGGTGTGCGGCAGTTATGACTGGCAAATGGATCCAGGTAACCACTGCCTGCCCGGTAAATTTCAACCGGTTTATCCAGCCATTTTACCAATAGTGTATTCGTATCCTCATGTTTCCATTCCAGTCCGCCCTTCTCTCCATACACACGTATTTTCACATTATTTTCTTCACCAGCGGCAATCTGCGTAGCCATCAGCACTCCGGTGGCACCACTGTCAAATTGTAAAAATGCCGCACCATCATCATCAAGCATTCTGCCTTCCACGATGGTATTCACATGAGCACAGATGGCGGTTACTTTTAAACCGGTTACATATTCTGCCAGGTTAAACGCATGTGTGCCGATATCGCCCATGGAGCCGGCCTTTCCGCTTTTCTTCGGATCCGTACGCCAGGCCGCCTGTGTCTGACCGGTCTTTTCCAGAAATGTACTCAGCCAGCCTTGCGGATATTCCACATATACTTTCCTGATTTTTCCCAACAGCCCCGCTTGCAGCATACGCTTTGCCTGTTTCACCATCGGGTAACCATTGTAGGTATGACAAAGCAGGAGGCTGAGCCCTGTTTCTTCCAGTTTCTTTTTCAGTTGTTTTGCTTCATCCAGCGAAAAAGTGATCGGCTTTTCAATGACCACATTAAATCCTTTATCCAATGCCATCATCGCCGGTTCAAAATGCACGAAATTGGGCGTAACGATGGTAACAAAATCAATCCGTTTATCTGCCGGCATCGCCGCTTCTTTTTCAAGCATGGTTTTATAATCCAAGTAAATCCGATCTTCCTCCAGAAACAACTGCCTGCCTGAAGCCAGGGCCACATCCGGATTCACACTGAGGGCTCCGGCCACCAGTTCCACCTGCCCGTCCATATTGAGAGCGATACGGTGTACGGCCCCGATAAATGCATCCATACCGCCACCGATCATGGCCATTCTTAGTTTTCTGTTTTGCATTGCAAACGTTTGAAATGAATAATGTGAATAAACAAAAAATTACCGACGGTAAAATTTGATAATTGATAAATAAATTGTGTGGTTAAAAATAGTACATTTAGTTTTCCGAAATCCATTTTTAAAAATTAACGATTTACAAAAAGGCTCGCACATGAAATTTACTACACGCGTTCAGCTGTCGGTCATGATGTTTCTTGAATTTTTTATCTGGGGAGGATGGTTCGTGACATTAGGCACTTTTTTAGGAACGAACCTGCAGGCTGACGGAGCCAGTATCGGCCAGGTATTTTCCACGCAATCCTGGGGTGCCATTATTGCCCCTTTTATTATAGGATTGATAGCCGACCGTTTTTTTAACGCGGAAAAAATCTTAGGCGTATTGCATATTGCCGGAGCCTTCCTGATGTACCAGTTATATTCCGCAGACAATATCAGCACCTTTTATCCATATGTTTTTGGCTACATGGTATTATATATGCCTACGCTGGCCCTGGTTAACTCCGTTTCTTTTAACCAGATGAAGAATCCGGAAAAAGAGTTTTCCAATATCCGAGTCTGGGGTACCATCGGCTGGATCGTGGCCGGTTTACTGATCAGTTATCTGTTTCATTGGGATTCCAAAGAAAATATCGCGGCCGGCCTGTTGAAAAACACGTTCCTGCTGTCGGGAGCGGCCGCACTGGCGCTGGGTCTGTTAAGCTTCACTTTACCCGCCACTCCCCCCTCCAAAAAAAGCGGGGAAAAAGTACGTGTGGGTGATATCATCGGACTGGATGCGTTGAAGCTGTTAAAAGATAAAAACTTTGCCCTCTTTTTCCTGGCATCCGTTGCCATTTGTATCCCACTGGCTTTTTATTACCAGAATACAAATCCCTTTCTCACCAATATCGGCATGACCAATCCCACTGGCAAAATGACCATTGGCCAGGGATCTGAAGTATTGTTCCTGCTCGCCCTGCCGCTTTTCTTTACCCGTTTTGGTTTTAAAAAAACCATCCTGGTAGGTATGCTGGCCTGGGCGCTACGCTATGTGTTATTTGCCTATGGCAATGCCGGCGAACTGAGTTTTATGCTGATCACGGGAATTGCATTACATGGCATCTGCTATGATTTCTTTTTTGTATCCGGCCAGATCTATACCAATTCAAAAGCCGGTGAACAATACAAGAGCGCCGCACAGGGACTCATCACACTCGCCACTTACGGAGTAGGTATGCTGATCGGTTTTAAAGTAGCGGGCATGATCACGGATGCATATAACAACAACGGCGTCTTCGATTATAAAATGATCTGGCTGATTCCTGCTGCCATCGCGGCGGCGGTGATGCTGCTCTTCGCCGTCAGTTTCAAAGACGAAAAAATAACCAACTCCTGACCGGCAAAACAGGTATATGAATAAACAAACATCCCGACGCGATGCCCTGAAACAACTGGCGGCCGGTTCACTGGCAGCAGGCACCCTGACCGGCTTGTCATCTTTTGCCAATCATGATATGGAAGACAATGGCAAACTCAAAGGCAATATCAATCATTCCGTTTGTTCCTGGACGTATAACTTCATGCCACTTGATGAATTATGCGTAACCGTTAAGAAACTGGGCTTTTCCGCGATCGATCTGCTTGCGCCAAAAGACTGGCCCACGGTACAGCAACACGGTATCACCTGTTCCATGTGCTATACAGCCGGTAAAATCAGTCTCACCGAAGGATGGAACAATAAAAATAATCATGCCTGGCTGATAAAAGATTTCACTGAAGCGATTCCCCTGGTTGCAAAAGCAGGGTATAAAAACCTGATCTGTTTCAGCGGTAACCGTAACGGTATGGATGATGAGACCGGGATGAAAAACTGCGCGGAAGGATTAAAGCAGGTTATCGGAATGGCGGAAAAAGAAGGCGTGATCATCCAGATGGAACTGTTCAACAGTAAAGTGGATCACAAAGATTATATGGCCGATAAGAGTGCCTGGGGTGTGGCCCTGTGTAAAATGATCGGCTCCCCGAATTTCAAATTACTATACGACATCTATCATATGCAGATCAATGAAGGTGATGTGATCCGTACCATTCGTGACAGTCATGAGTATTTTGGCCATTACCATACAGCCGGTGTACCAGGCCGTCATGAAATCGATGAATCGCAGGAACTCTATTATCCGGCGATCATGAAAGCCATCGTGGCCACCGGCTATAAAGGATATGTGGCGCAGGAGTTCATTACCACAGGAAAGGATACAAAGGAAAAAACAGCAGCGCTGAAGAAGGCGATTAAGATATGTGATGTTTAGAGATGTTGACAGGTTGATAAGTTGACGGGTTGATAAGGATGGGCATTTTTTTAATTATGAAAAAAAATTCTAAGGAAATCCCTAATCAACTTTTCGGCTTGTAAACCAATCAACCTTTTAAAGGTAATATGATAATTAAAGCTCGAATTTGTCATGATTTTGAAAACTTCACAAAGAAGGTCCTTATCAACCTTTCAACTTGTAAACATTTCAACTATCAGTAAAACCGAATACAACTAATATTAATAATCGACACAACAAAAACCAAACAATGGCAGATAACGAATACGACGCAATTGTAGTAGGCTCGGGAATCAGTGGCGGATGGGCGGCAAAAGAACTTACAGAAAAAGGATTGAAGGTCCTGCTCCTGGAGAGAGGGCGTGACATCAAACATATCGAGGGGTATGTAAATGCCAGCAAAGACGCCTGGGAATTCCCGCACCGGGGATTGAGGCCTACCCAACAAATGATCAATGATTATCCGGCGTTGAAACGGGACTATCCCTTAAATGAAATTGTACTGGACATGTGGGCCAAGGACAAAGAATGCCCGTATACGGAAACCAAACCTTTTTCCTGGTTTCGCGGGTATCATGTTGGCGGCCGGTCACTCACCTGGGGACGACAGAGCTACCGGTACAACAAATGGGATTTTGAAGCCAACCTGAAAGATGGACATGGCACGGACTGGCCGATCCGCTATGAAGATATCGCTCCGTGGTACAGTTATGCCGAACGTTTTGCCGGTATACAAGGCAGCAAGGAAGGACTTGACGTTTTACCTGATGGTGATTTTATGCCTGCTATGGAACTGAACTGTGTGGAAAAAGACGTGGCTGAAAAGATCAAAAAACATTTCAAAGGCAGCCGTCACATGATCATCGGTCGCAGTGCCAACCTGACCCAGCCGCATCATGACCGTACAAATTGCCAGTACCGGAACCGATGCTGGAGAGGTTGCCCCTTCGGTGGTTATTTCAGTACACAATCGGCCACATTGCCAGCTGCAATGAAAACCGGCAATCTTACGCTCCGTCCCTTTTCCATCGTGTCGAAGGTTTTATATGATAAGGACAAAAAGAAAGCAACCGGTGTGGAGATTGTGGATGCAATGGACAAGAAAACCTATGCATTCAAAGCTAAGATCGTTTTCCTTTGTGCATCTGCTTTCAATTCAACCTGGGTGCTGATGAATTCGGCCACGGATATCTGGCCGGAAGGGCTGGGTAGCAGCAGTGGCGAACTTGGTCATAACGTAATGGATCATCACTTCCGTTGTGGTGCCAGTGGAAAAGTAGAAGGCTTCAGTGATAAGTATTTATTCGGAAGAAGACCTACCGGTGTGTATGTACCCCGTTTCCGGAATATCTATGAGGATAAACGGGATTATGTGCGTGGATTTGGTTACCAGGGCGGTGCCAGTCGCGGTCGTGGTATGGACGTTGCCGAATTTACAATTGGTGCGGATCTGAAAAACGCGCTGAGCGAGCCGGCAGATGACTGGAGTATCGGCATCATGGGCTTTGGTGAAATGTTGCCCTATCATGATAATAAAATCACCCTGAACAAAAACGTCACGGATGCATGGGGATTACCTGTACTCAATATGGATGTGGAAATTAAGGACAACGAGTACAAAATGCGGATTGACATGATGAATGACGCGAAGGAAATGCTGGAAGCCTCGGGGGTGAAAAATGTGGAATCCTATGATTATGGTTATGAAGTGGGCATGGGTATTCACGAAATGGGAACCGCCCGTATGGGACGTGATCCGAAAAATTCCGTACTTAATGGCAACAACCAGGTATGGGATGCAAAGAATGTATTTGTAACGGATGGCGCCTGTATGACCAGTGCCTCCTGTGTCAATCCCTCACTGACCTATATGGCAATGACCGCCAGGGCCGCCGATTTTGCAGTAAGTGAATTGAAAAAAGGTAATTTATAATATAACCCTTTAACAACTTTATATGGACAGACGTGAACTTTTAAAAAAAATAGCCATCCTTACGGGTGGTGTTGTGATCGGGGGGGAAGTGTTTTTAAGTGGTTGCAAAACGGGTGCGGATGCCGGTCTGACTTTTACCCCGTCTACCCTGGCTTTACTGGATGAAATTGGTGAAACCATTATTCCGGCTACCACTACTCCGGGGGCAAAAGCCGCCGCTATTGGTGAATTTATGAAAATCATGGTCACCGATTGTTATACCGTGGCAGAACAAAAAGCCTTTATGGATGGACTGAAATCACTCGAAGACATCTGTACAAAAATGCACAGCAAAGGGTTTATGGACTGTAGTCCGCAGCAACGGCATGATTTGCTGGTCAGCCTGGAAAAAGAAGCAAAGGCATTCAATGATAAAAAGAATGAAGCGGAAAAGGAACAAAAGGAAATCGCCAAAGCCGCAAAGCAACCCTTTACAGGTGCCCCGCCTCATTACTATACCCTGCTGAAGCAATTAACCCTTTGGGGGTTCTTTACTTCCAAAACCGGTATGACGGAAACACTCCGTCACAACCCGGTTCCTGGTAAATTCGATGGAGCCTTCCCCTACAAAAAAGGAGATAAAGCCTGGGCTGAATAAATAAAAACGATGCTATGCAATACAACAGAAGAAATTTTTTAAAAATAACCGGGGCCGTAGGCACGGGACTCGCACTCAACAGTCTTGGCAGCTCCTCCCTTTTTGCCGCCGGAACCGCCAAACCCATACACGAGTTCGGGATACAGTTATACACGTTACGTGATGTGATACCCGGCGACCCGAAAGGAGTATTGAAACAACTGGCCACCTTTGGCTACAAACAAATAGAAAGTTATGAAGGAGCCCAGGGTATGTACTGGGGTATGGGACATACGGGTTTTAAAACCTATATGGATGAACTGGGCATGAAAATCGTGTCCTCTCATTGTGATATCACAAAGGACTTCGAAAAAAAAGCAGCGGAGGCCGCGGAAATCGGAATGAAATACCTGATCTGCCCCTGGAAAGGCCCTCAGAAATCAATTGATGAATTCAAACGATTTGCCGATGAGTTCAACCAGAAAGGGGAAATCTGTAAAAAGAACGGAATCCGGTTTGCCTATCATAATCACGACTATTCGTTTAAACAACTGGATGGCCAAAACCCGCAGGAAGTGATGATGAACGGCACGGACCCCGGCCTGGTGGATTTTGAAATGGATATTTATTGGGTGGTTGCGGCCGGAGCCGACACTGCAGCCTGGTTTAAAAAATATAAAAACAGGTTCCGTCTTTGTCATGTAAAAGACCGCAGCAAAACACCGGGTGCGGACAATGGAAAGAACTCCGTTGATCTTGGTACCGGCAGTATTGACTGGACAAGAACCCTGAAAGCCGCGAAAAAGAACGGCATGAAATACTTTATCGTGGAGCAGGAAGCCTATCCGAACGGTTCCTCACTGGAGGCAGCGAAAATCAATGCGGCGTACATGAAGACCCTTAATATATAGGGCGGATTGTAAAAAAGAAATTTCAATTTTGCAAAAAAGGATGCTTGATAATAATCAAGTATCCTTTTATTTTATACACAATTTATTATGGCTTAATAATTTGGTAACATTCCGGTGACCTTAACGAGGCATTAACAAAGCACCTTTGCGCTTCACAAAAATTATCCGTTTATGAAGCGACTATTTCGCGTACTTTCCTTCCTGCTGTTATCGGCCTTATTTAATGGGTTGCAGGCACAGGAAACAACAGCTGAGATCCAGGGGATCATAACTGAATCTGTTTCTAACCCGTTGATCGGGGCTACGATTACTGCCATTCACCAGCCTACAGGCACCAAGTATACCACGACTACCCGTAAAGACGGCCGTTATAACCTGGCCAACCTCCGTGTAGGCGGTCCTTACATCATCACGGCCAGTTATGTCGGTTACAAAGAAGAAAAACAAACCGATGTTTACCTGCTGATCGGCCAGACTTTCAAAGCCGACTTCAACCTGAAGAACAGTAACACAGAAATGAAAGAAGTAGTGGTTTCCGCCACTCGGTCAGACAAAGTATTTAACAAGTCAAGAACCGGTTCTGCGGAAGTGGTGAACCGTCAGCAGATCGAACGGCTGCCGACAATCAACCGTAGTATTAACGACTTTACCCGTCTTACACCTACGGCCAACAGTAATGCAACCTATGGCACCAGCAGTTTTGCCGGACGTGCGAACTCGTACAACAACCTGACCGTAAATGGTGCTTCGTTCAACAACACTTTTGGACTGGCGGCCGGTCTGGGTGGACAAACCAACTCCCAGCCAATCAGTATTGATGCGCTGGATCAGATCCAGGTAAACATTGCTCCGTATGATGTAACCCTGGGTGGCTTTACAGGTGCCGGCATCAACTCGGTAACCAAGAGCGGCACTAACCAGGTAAAAGGTACGGTTTATAGTTATTGGAAAAGTCCCGGATTAACCGGTCTGAAAGTCGGCCCTACCAAACTCGCCAAACAACAATTCGACTTCAATAACCGTGGTATCAGTGTCGGCGGTCCGATCATCCCGAATAAACTGTTCTTCTTTATCAGTGGTGAACAGGAACGCGTAAGCACCCCGGCCACCAGCCTGGTTGCGAGTCGTGGCGGTACTTCCGGTGTGGGCATTTCACAAGCCAAAGCAGAAGACCTGGATGCATTGTCTGCTTTCCTGAAAACCAAATTCGGGTATGAGACTGGTTCCTATGAGAATTATACATTCGACACCTACAGTGATAAAGTCACAACCCGGTTCGACTTTAACATCAACAAAAAGCACACGCTGAACGTTAACTACTATTACCTGAAGTCATACCGCAATGTGCCCCCGAGCAACAGTGGTGCGCCGAGTAATAACCGTCAGCCCAGTACTACGGCGATGCCTTTCTTTTCTTCTTCCTATATCATCAACAACAATTTCAATATAGTGATTGCAGAGCTGAACAGCCGTTTCAGTAATAAGCTGTCCAATAAACTCCAGGTAGGATATAACAGCCTTCGCGACTTTCGCAGCAGTCCTGGCGGACTCTTCCCGCTGGTAGATATAGAGAATGGCGCAGGTAGTTCATTTACCGCATTTGGGTATGAGCCTTTCACCGCCTTCAATAAACTCAGCACCAATACCTGGCAGCTGAACGATATTGTAACGCTGTATAAAGGCAGGCATACATTCACTTTCGGAACACAGAACACTTTTAATAAATTCCAGAACGGTTTCGCCCCCAACTATTATGGTGCTTATCGTTTTGCCAGTCTCACTGATTTTTACAACAGTGTGAACAATGGTACTGCCAATGCTACACGGTATGAACTACGCTACTCGGCCCGTAAAAACGGTGAGTTCCCCTATGCAGATGTATCTACCCTGCAACTGGGTTTCTTTGTGCAGGACAAGTTCAACGTGAACAATAACCTGGTGTTCACCTATGGTATCCGTGCCGATATCCCGGTATTCAAACAGAACTTTATTGCCAATACCAATGCAGATGCACTTACATTCAGAGGAGGCATGAAGATTGAAACCGGTAAAGCACCCAATACATCAGTATTGCTGAGCCCCCGCTTCGGTTTCAACTGGGATGTAAATGGCGATAAAAAAACACAGGTACGTGGTGGTATCGGTATCTTCTCCGGTGCTCCCCCCTTTGTATGGATCAGCAACCAGGCCAGCAACAACGGTGTTGACTTTGGTTCATTTGTCCGCACAACCGGTGTTGCATTCAATGCCGATGTAAATGCCTATCGTCCGGCCAATGCCGCGGCCAATACCAGCTATAATCTGGCTGTTACTGAAAAGGATTTCAAATTCCCGCAATTGTTCCGCAGCAACCTGGCTGTTGACTACAAGCTGCCCTTTGATATCACCGCAACCCTGGAAGGTATCTTCTCCAAAGACCTGAACGCGGTTTATCACCAGAATATCAATCTGCCCAATACGGGAACTGCATTACAAGGTGCGGACAACCGCAAAAGGTACAGTGCCACGCAAATCTATAGTGGTGCCGGTGGTGTTTCTGCCAGCAACCCGAATATCAGCGATGCGATCCTGATGACGAATACGTCAAAAGGGTATACGTACAATGCCACCCTTCAGTTGCAGCGTAATGTAAAGAACCTGTATACCATGATCGCGTACAGTTATGGCAACAGTCGTTCTGTAAACGATGGCGGTTCCATTGCCCAGTCCATATGGAGAGACCGCCAGGTATCCGGTGACCCCAACAGTGAAGCAGTATCCTATTCAAACTTTTACCAGCCGCACCGCGTAATTGCAGCTACCTATTACCGGTTTGAATATGCGAAACATTTCGCTTCTTCCTTTGGCTTTACATTTGAAGCGGCCAATGGAGGGACTTCAAGTTATACCTATAATGGCGACCTGAACGGAGATGGCCTTACCACCAATGACCTGATTTATGTTCCCCGCAGTGCCAATGAAATCATCCTGGAAGGCGTAAATGCCGCAGATACCCGTACCGCTGCCCAGTTATGGGGACAACTGAATACCTATATCAACCAGGATCCTTACCTGAGCACCCGCCGCGGAGAATATGCGGAGCGCAATGGGCTGCTCCTGCCCTTCTACAAAAGGCTTGATTTTAACTTTACACAGGACTTTGCAGTAAAAGCAGGAAAGAATACCAATACACTTCGTTTCACTATGGATATCTTCAATTTTGGCAACCTGTTGAACAAGAACTGGGGTATTTCCCGGATTACCAACCGTACCGCGCTGCTTAATTTCAAACGCGTGGAAACAACCGGTAACAATGCGGGGCGCCCTGTATTCAGCTACCCGTATCTTGATGCTACCAACCTGATTCCGCTTACCAGTACGTTCCAGAACAGTACCGGTGTGAACTCAAGATGGCAGATGCAGGTAGGCGTGCGTTATATTTTCAACTAATGTCTGCATGGGCAAAATAAAAAAGGATGTACCGGCCGGTACATCCTTTTTTTATAACTATTAAATAAATTATTCCAGCGCAGCCCGCAACGCCCGTACTTCTTCCGGGTCAATGGCATTGTTCATGTAACTCTCTGCGGAACCGGAAAACCCCGGATGAATAAACTCCATCAGGGAAGGAGCTTTACCTCGTAATGAAGAATGAAATTCGTGACACCCTGTTTTCTCCGCCAGCCATTTGATATTGTCTTTACGTAAACCACTTCCCGGCATAATAATGATTCGTTCAGCTGCTTTACGATTTAGTTCTGCAATCATTTCGACGCCTTCTGAAACGGTGGGTAATTGTCCCGAAGTCAGAATACGCTCACAGCCCATCTGTACCAGTTGTTCCATTGCCTCGACAGGATCCAGGCAGCGGTCGAATGCCCGATGAAAGGTGACACCTAAGGGATAGGCGGCTTCCACCAGCCGGGCCGACCGGTCATAATCGATACGGCCATCACGGTTGAGCATTCCAATCACAATCCCATCGCAACCCAACTCTTTAAAAAGACGGATATCCTGCAGCATGATGGAAAACTCTTCGTCTGTATACAAAAAATCTCCGCCCCGCGGACGGATAATCGGATAGATCTGCACATCAAATGATTCCCGGCATTGTTTCACGGTACCATAAGAAGCAGTAGTGCCGCCTTCCGCCAGATTTGCACAGAGTTCAATCCGGTCGGCACCGCCTTCCACGGCTGCTTTTGTGGTCAAAAAATCAGAAGTGGCGATTTCTATTGTATACTGCTGCATGATGAATTTCGAATTTTGGGATAAATGCGTTCTATATGAGAGATCCGCTAATCCTTTTGTAAGATCTGCCGATTTGTCAACGATTCAATTTCTCAATCAAAAGAAACAAAACCTTTAAATATTAAGAATTTTGTACAGATAATTTTTATTATCAATTCGAACGTTCTTAGCATACATTACTTACAAAATAATCTGATCATCGTTTTATCGGCACATCAACTAATCGGCATATCGGCACATCAACTAATCGGCTTATCAATAATAACTCTTCGCCTTCACCAGCACTTCCCTCTCTCCTGTCTTCAACGCATAACTGAAACCCGGATGAAGGGCAAATGCACCCGGTATTCCTTTTTTATTAATAGCCAGAAAAGCGACCTGGATGTCTTTGGCTTTTTCTTTTTTTATCCGGACAATACGTTCGATGATTTTTTTACAGGCCATCTCAGGAGACAGCCCCTGGCGCATGAGTTCTACTACAGAATGTGAACCAGCTACCCGGATCACGTCTTCACCCTGACCGGTGGCGGTACAGGCCCCCACTTCATTGTCAACAAATAAGCCGGCACCGATAATCGGAGAATCACCAAGGCGGCCACGCATTTTAAACCCGGCACCACTGGTAGTGCAACTGCCGCTGAAATTACCCTGTGTATCCATGGCCACCATACCAATCGTATCATGGTTCCATTCTCCGCTATCCAGTTTAGCCGGCGCAAACGGACCATGCCCCTTATTCTCCACATTAATCGCCGGGCCTTTGTACTCCGATTTTTTCAGCCAGTCTTCATAGGCCCGTTGTGCATCCGGTGATAATTTTTGTTCTTCAAGCGGAAAACCCTCAGCCACTGCAAACTGCTGCGCACCGCTGCCAACCAGCATTACATGCGGTGTTTTTTCCATTACTCTCCGCGCTACTGAGATCGGATGTTTGATCCGTTCCAGGAAAGCCACACTCCCGCAATTCGAAAACTCATCCATAATACATGCATCAAGGGTAACAAATCCATCCCGGTCTGGATTGGCGCCAAGTCCCACACAACAGTTTTGTGAATTCTCTGTCACCATCACGCCCTTCTCCACCGCATCCAATGCCCGTCCGCCCTTGCCCAGAATTTCCCAGGCCGCCTTATTAGCTTCCAGACCGGCATCCCAGGTAGAAATCACAATAGGTTTGCCTTTTACAGGAGAGTCAGCGGACTGCCCGGCAGTCATTTTACTGAAAAACATACCCAACGAACCCAGGGCCGAAGCCTGAATGAACTTTCTTCTATGAACCATTGTTTATTCTTTAATGCATTCGAAATTAATCGTTTCCGGTAAAATTCCATTCCCAAAATACAGATTAACGAATTGATAGGAAATTATATTTTGATGTTTAAACATTGACTATGTACCTTTACTGTATAAATGACAAAAAATGAAAATTGAAATCATCTCCGGAAGCCCCCGCACACATAGTGTAACACGCCGCGTAGCCCTGCACCTGAAAAACTGGTTCGCGAAAAACACGTCGCATGAAGTGGATATTATAGATATGAAAGATTGGCGGATTCCGCCAGTGGAGTCGGTTTGGACCGCTGCCGACAAAGCGCCGGTTGAATTTCAACCGCTGGCTAAACGGGTTTTTGAAGCCAACGCTTTTATCCTGGTAACCCCGGAATACAACGGCAGTTACTCACCGGCTATGAAGAATATGCTGGATCATTTCCCCAAGCAATTACACAAGCCGTTTGGGATTGTAACGGCTTCACCGGGCGCTATGGGGGGTATGCGCGCTTCACAACAACTGTTGTTACTGGTTCCTGCTTTATTTGGAATCGCGTCCCCGAATATGTTAATCACCGGGGCGGTGGATAAGAAATTCAGCCCGGATGGCGACCTGCTCGATGAAAGTTTCCAGGGTATGGTACATACTTTTGTTACCGAATTTCTCTGGCTCGCAGAAAAATTAACCATTGCTGAAGTAAACGCATAAAAGAAAAATCATGAAAACCATTATACATAAAGCCGGCAGCCGGGGTCATGCCAATCATGGCTGGCTGGATAGTTATCATACATTCAGTTTTGCCGGATACCATAACCCGGAGCGGGTACATTTCGGCGCCCTGCGCGTATTGAATGATGACCGTGTAGCCGCCGGAATGGGTTTTGGCACACACCCGCATGACAATATGGAAATAATCTCCATTCCCACCCACGGCGATCTGGAACACCAGGACAGTATGGGCAACAAACAAGTCATCCGCCAGGGAGATGTACAGGTAATGAGTGCCGGTACCGGTATACAACATTCGGAGAAAAATAAGAATAACGACGCTGAAGTACAGTTCTTTCAGATCTGGGTATTCCCTAAACAACGGAATGTACAACCCCGCTATGATCAGCAACATTTCACAGAAGCGGCGAAACATAATAATTTACTGACAGTCGTTTCTCCACTGGGCACAACGGATGGCGGTGTGCAGATTCACCAGGATGCCTGGTTCAGTCTTGGCAAGCTGGATAAGGATTTCAGCACATCATACGCCCTTCACAAACCCGGGAATGCGGTCTACGCCTTTGTTATCGAAGGTGACGTTACCATAGGGGGACAAGCGCTGAACCGTCGGGATGGACTGGGGATTACTGAAGCAGATCGTTTCACCATAAAAGCAGATACTGCGGCGGAATTGTTGCTGATGGAAGTACCTGTTTAAATGTGCCGATGAGCCGATTAGCCGATGATTCGATGAGCCGATGATTCTATGAGCCGATGTGCCGATATGGCGATAAATCGATGTGCGAATATTATAATTTCATATTGGATATTAATATTGATTTTTTTTAGTACTTAATTTTTTTTCATTTACTTCATTCTCCGGAACAATATTTTGGAATATTGCTTCCGCTGAACGGATATTGGCCTATCGGCTAATAGGCTAATTAGCTAATCTTGTATAACTTAATTGACGTTAAGCCTCACAATAATTAAATCACCTTCAGAAACAAATAGCATGTCTGTAAAAAATATCGAACACATCATCGCCCCTCCTCCGCCACATATGGTTGGAGATGGTTTCAGGGTACATAGTTTTTTTCCGGGAGGAAGATTGATTGATAAAAAAAGGATGAGTCCGTTTTTCCTGATGGACTATGGAGCAAGGATTGAATTTACACCTGCTGCACAACCGAGAGGTGTAGGTGTACACCCGCATGCGGGTTTTGAAACCGTGACCATCGCCTATCATGGAAAAATTGCACACCACGACAGCGCCGGCAACAGTGGAATTATTGGCGAAGGGGATGTACAATGGATGACTGCCGGCTCCGGTCTGTTGCATAAGGAATACCACGAAGAGGAATACAGCAAAACAGGAGGGCCGTTTCAGATGGTACAACTCTGGGTAAACCTGCCGGCCAAGGATAAAAAAACCGCGCCAAAATACCAGGAGCTCACGCATGCCGGAATGGGCAGGTATATTTTACCCGATGGAGAAAGTGTGATTGATGTAATCGCCGGTGATTATAAAGAAACAAAGGGGCCCGCATTCACTTTTACCCCGATGCAGGTCATGAATGCCCGTTTGAAGAAAGGTGCACAGACAGGATTCACGTTCCCGGCACATTACAATACCGGTTTCCTGGTAATCGAAGGACAGGTCCTTATTAACGGAACACCAGTACCGGCCGATCATTTTGTCCTTTTTAAAAATGACGGGGAAGACGTTTCTGTTGAAGCAGTTGAAAACGCCATTGTCCTTGTACTATCCGGCGAGCCTATCGACGAACCCATCGCCGCCTATGGCCCCTTCCTGATGAATACCTGGGCTGAAGTGGAACAAGCGATACAGGATGTAAATGCGGGGAAGTTTGGGATGCTTGAGGATTAATTAGCAAATGTGCCGATAAGCCAATGCACTGATGTGACAATTTGTTACATTGCTTTAAATTGTAAAAATTCGTCCTTTACGATGCTTATTTTTTAAAACCGTAGTTTCAGATTCATGTAACATTGGCCAGGCATTTCAGCAAATCGGCACATCACTTCTCCCTCATAAACTCCACCAGTTTCCTTTTTGCTTTCCGCTGCACCGCCCGTTGCATCCATCCCATCCAGCCAAACAATTGCCCCTTCCACCCCAATGCCTGTCCGGCCCATTTGCTGAACCTGAATGCATCGCTGTGCTCAATTATTTTTCCATCACTGAACCGCATAAAGGCTTTAATGTGATTCACCACTTTATTGCCGCTCTGGGAAAAAGTATAGGTTGCCGTCCAGCGACAAGTGGAATATTCATCATCGATTGCCTGGATTTCTGAAAAAGTGAGGGAGAAATCGCGCGCGTTTTTACAGAGCATTTCCCACATCGCCCGGACTTCTTCGCCATGTAATAATCCGAAGGCCGGATCACTGAATACAATATCTTCACTGTAACAAGCATTCATGCCAGCCGCGTCCAGCTGCTGAAATGCCGTGTAAAAACGGGATATAACTTCCGCATTCGATTGCATTCAGGTGTTTGTTTGGTTCGCTGTAAATTTAAAACATCAAACCCACTTAGATGAAAAAAATCATGACCGTTATCAGCAGCAGTTTGTTAAGCCTGCATCTGATGGCTCAGCCTGTTCATATAATCCCCCAACCCGTATCTGTTATCAAACCCGCCGTGGCGGGAAGATTCAGTATCAATTCATCTACGCCCATTGTCCTTGAAGGAGGTAATCTTGAAAAAACGGCTGCCTATTTCAATGAGTACCTGCAACAATTTTACCAGTTCAAACTGCAAATTGTAAGCAGCAGTGAATCCACCAATGCCATACGGCTGAACTATGAAAGAATGGATTACCCGCTACCGGGTGCCTACCGGCTGACGGCGGATAAAAACGGACTCTATATTGCCGGCGATAATGAAGCTGGTGTATTCTATGGAATACAGTCATTGATTCAGCTCTTGCCGGTGCCGGATGCAACGTTGAAAAAGACACCCCCTTTTTTAACGGTTCCCTTTGTACGAATAGAAGACAGTCCACGCTTTGCTTACCGGGGTATGCACCTGGATGTGGGTCGCCATTTTTTCCCGGTCGCTTTTATTAAGAAATATATTGACTACCTGGCGTTACATAAACTGAACACTTTTCACTGGCACCTTACCGAAGATCAGGGATGGCGGATCGCCATAAAGCAATACCCGGAACTTACCACAATTGGCGCACAACGAAACGGCAGTATTTCCGGGCGATATCCGGGCAACGGGAGTGATAATAAACCGCATGGCGGATTCTATTCCCAGGAAGAAGTAAAGGAAGTGGTGCAATATGCCCGGGACCGTTATATCGATGTGATCCCGGAAATTGAAATGCCCGGACATAGCAGTGCCGCCATTGCTGCTTATCCCTGGCTCAGTTGTTTTCCTGAAAAACCCACCGAACTGGCCGGCCAAATGAAATCGGCCAAAAGCGTGATCGAACAGGAGAATGGACGGATTAAAATAGTACAGGAAACCTGGGGTGTATTTGATGATGTATTCTGTGCAGGCAAAGAATCCACTTTTACCTTTCTGGAAAATGTTATCAATGAAGTGGCGCCGCTTTTTCCTTCCGCCTATTTTCATGTCGGCGGCGATGAATGTCCGAAAACACATTGGAAAAAATGTCCAGATTGTCAACGCAGAATGAAAGACAATAACCTGAAAGATGAACACGAGCTTCAGAGTTATTTCATCCAACGGATGGAAAAGTTCCTGAACAGTAAAGGGAAAAAACTGATTGGCTGGGATGAAATCCTGGAAGGCGGGCTGGCCCCCAATGCCGTGGTGATGAGCTGGAGAGGTGAAGCTGGCGGTATAGAAGCGGCGAAACAAAAGCATGAAGTAATCATGACACCCGGCAACCCGGTCTATTTTGATTTTTCACAAAGTGAAAATGAAGACAGCATTACCATCGGCGGATATAATTCCATAGAAAAAGTATATGCATGGGATCCCCTGCCAAAGGAATTGTCTGAAGCGGATCACAAATACATTCTGGGGGCACAGGCCAATTTGTGGACCGAGTATATTGACAATCCCCGTAAAGTGGAATACCAGCTCTTTCCCCGGATGGCCGCATTGAGTGAGGTGCTATGGAGCAAAAAAGAACAGCGCAGCTGGACATTGTTTGAACCTAAACTGCTTACACAATTCAAACGGTATGAAGGCTGGAAAGCCATGTACAGCCGTGCTTTTTATGATATAAAAGCCAAGGTTTCACCCGTAACAGGAAAAACGGCCATACAATGGGAACTCACCACAAAATCAACTGAAAAAATAACCATCCGGGATATCAGCTCCGGAAAATCCCATGTGTACTCCGGACCCGTACTCATCAGCCGGAGTGGTACAATGACGGCATCCAACAGTAAACTTACCCTGGAACAACAATTTCATTTTAATAAAGCGACTGGCAAAAAAATAAATTTAACCCGGCCTCCTGCTGCATCATATCCCGGTGACGGGGCATTTACATTAGTCAATGCTGTGCAAAATGAAAAAGGATTGGCAAAGAAAAAAGAATTCCTGGGTTTCAGCGGAACGGATTGTGAAGCCCTGATTGATCTTGGAAAAACAGAGAGCATCAGTGAAGTACTGACACATACTTTCCGGCAAACGGGCAGTTGGATATGGCAGCCCATGCTGGCAGAAGTTCATGTATCACAAGACGGCATTCATTTCGAATTTGCCGGATTGACGGACGATTTTACAGAAAACAAGAATGGAAATGGAACAATGAAAGTCAGTTTCAAAAGCAGGCCGGCACGATACATTAAATTACTGGTGAAAAACTGGGGCGAAATCCCGGCCGGCGAACCAGGTGCAGGAAATAAAGCCTGGTTATTTGTAGATGAGGTTGAAGTGATGTGATATCTTTTCCGCAAAAAACCGCACAATCCTGCAAATACCTTCAAAAAAATGAATTATCTTTACGACTCAAACCACCTCAATGGCAAAAAAAGTATCCCCTCACAATTTTGCTGACAGTTTTGAAAAAATTCCGGTACATGTATTCCCCCATCAGAAAGACGGGTCAGTATTTGTAGCCCGTCAGATTGCGGATTTCATCCGGGAGAAACAAAAAAAGAAAGAGAAATGTGTACTGGGACTGGCCACGGGCTCTACCCCGAAATCCATGTATGCCGAACTGGTCAGGCTGCACAAGGAAGAAAAGCTGAGTTTTAAAAATGTGGTGACGTTTAACCTGGATGAGTATTATCCGATTGCCAATAATGCCCTGCAGAGTTACAACCGGTTTATGAAGACCCACCTGTTTGACCTCGTGGACATCAATCCAAAAAACATTCATATACCTAACGGTGAGATAGGCAAAGATGATATCAAAGAACATTGCCGGCAATATGAAAAAATGATTCAGGACGAAGGGGGAATCGATCTGCAGATCCTGGGTATTGGTAACAACGGGCATATCGGTTTCAACGAACCGGGCTCTGGCATTTATTCAAAAACAAGACTGATTACCCTTGATAACTCCACCCGGTTGGCCAATTCATATGAGTTTGCCAATATATCCGAAGTGCCGAGACTGGCCATTACAATGGGGATCAGCACCATTCTGAAATCAAAGAAGATTTATCTGCTGGCATGGGGCAGTGCCAAAGCCCCGGTGATAAAAAAAGCGGTGGAAGATGATGACAGCGAACAGGTACCTGCGTCTCTTTTGCAAAATCATGATGATGTTTGTTTCGTGGTAGATGATGCCGCTGCGGCCGAACTCACCCGGAATAAATCGCCCTGGCTTACGGGCGATTGCGAATGGACACCGATGATGATCAAGAAAGCGGTGGTGAACATGGCCCTGAAACTGAAGAAACCGATACTTAGTCTGACCAACAGCGATTATAATGAATACGGACTCAGTGATCTGCTTGTGGAAAAAGGCGATGCATATGAAATCAACCTGCAGGTATATTATATGTTACGGGATTCCATTACCGGCTGGCCGGGAGGAAAACCCAATGTAAATCTGCCGGTCCACCCGGAACGATCAACCCCCTATCCCAAACGGGTAATTATTTTCTCCCCGCACCCGGATGATGACATCATCAGTATGGGCGGTACATTTCAACGGTTACATGACCAGGGCCACGATGTACATGTCGGTTATCAGACCAGTGGCAATATCGCGGTAACGGATGAGTTTGTCACGCGGTTCCTTGACTTTGCCGTAGGCTTTGAAGAAATCGCCGGTATTGATACAAAAAAATCCGGGAAGATCCTGGAAGAAGCCCGGAGGTTTATAACCCGTAAAAAATCGAACCAGATGGATACGCCGGCGATACGGGCAATCAAAGGGCTGATCCGTCGCGGTGAAGCCAAAGCCACCTGCCGGTATGTAGGAATAAAAGATGAAAACATACATTTCCAGAACCTTCCTTTTTATGAAACCGGGGCCATAGAGAAAAAGCCCATGAGTGAAAAAGACATTAAGATCACCATCGAATTACTCCGCAAATTAAAACCACATCAGGTCTATTGCGCCGGCGATTTTGCTGACCCGCATGGTACGCATATTGTATGTTTTAATGTTGTTCTGGAAGCCCTGAAACGCATCAAAGCCGCCGGAGATGAATGGATTGCCGATTGCTGGTTATGGCTTTATAAAGGAGCCTGGCAGGAATGGAATATTGAAGAAATAGAAATGGCCATTCCAATGAGCCCGGACCAGGTACTCAAAAAACGCTTTGGCATATTCATTCATCAGTCACAAAAGGACATGGTTCCCTTCCAGGGAAGCGATTCCCGTGAGTTCTGGCAGCGGGCGGAAGAACGGAATGCAGCCACGGCGAACCTGTATGCCGACCTGGGACTAACCCATTATGCGGCCATGGAGGCCTTTGTACGCTGGCATTATTAACCTTTGCAGTTTGCCGTTTTTTACTATTTTTATACGTAATAAAACAAATCTCTATGTCAATTTTCAAATCAAGCAATCCCACCCTTCAGGAGAAAACCTATCAAGGTACCATTATGGAAGGTATCGGTACCGATCAGGCAATGACCATGAAAGGCACCATGAATAAATTCGGTATCATGATCGTGCTGATGCTGGGTTCCACCTTTTTTGCCTGGAATCAGTATTACCAGGGCAGCGATCCCATGCCCCTGATGATGACCGGTGTGTTTGGAGGTCTCGGACTGGCATTGGTTATGGCATTTAAAAAACAATGGTCGTCTTTCCTGGCTCCCATCTATGCCATTCTCGAAGGTTTATTTGTAGGATCCATTTCCGCCATGTACGATTATCTGTATCCGGGATTACCCATGCAGGCCGTTGCGCTTACCATGCTGGTTACCTTGATTATGTTCCTGGTTTACCGTTACCGCATTATCCGTGTTACCAGTAAATTAAGAACCGTAATCGTGGTTGCCACGGCAGCCATCGCACTTCTCTATCTGGTGCAATGGATCGGATATGCTATCAGCGGATCTGTAATTGCCGAAAGTCTTACCAGCTCCAATACGCCCCTCAGTATCGGTTTCTCCATCGTGGTTACCGCACTGGCTGCATTCAACCTGCTGCTGAATTTCGATACCATTGAAAAAGGTGTGGAACTTCAGGCGCCCCGTTACATGGAGTGGTACAGCGCCTTCGGTCTGTTGGTTACCGTAGTTTGGCTGTACCTGGAAATTCTCCGCCTCTTATCAAAATTCAGGGACTGAGAAAGTTAAATAGATAATTTTAAAAAAGCCGCTCCGGAATGGATGCGGCTTTTTTATTAAGCAAACCGGTCTTATTCCGGACAAATGAATATCTCTCCTCTCCCACTTTCCACTCTCCACTCTCCACTCTCCACTCTCCACTCTCCACTCTCCACTCTCCACAAAAAAAAAGAGATTGCCTGTTTGACAATCTCTACATTTTTGTGACCCCGTCTGGATTCAAACCAGAAACCTTTTGATCCGTAGTCAAATGCTCTATTCAATTGAGCTACGGGGCCTCCTAAGTCAATCGCTTCTCTTGCAATAAGATAAGCGACCAACGGGCGGCAAATATAGGACAAAAATTGATTGGAGAAAAAAGAACGGGAAAGTTTTATGGTAATTTCCTGTCGGGCAGGTATTTATCCAGCAAGGATTGGAATTCTTTATAGTCTTTGAGGCCTTCAAGGTCGGGGTCGGTGAGCAGGTTTTCCTTGTTTTTAAACCCTCTTTCCATGGCCTGCCGCAGGTACAAAATGGCCTGTTCAGGCTGTTTTACCAATGCATACGTACAGGCCAGCTGATAATACGCATCTCCCCGGCCGGGTTCCAGCTTTATTGCTTTTGTAATACACACGATGGCCGAATCGTATTTATTCAGTACATGATTGACAAGGCCTAGATTATATAAAGCAGAGAAACTTTCAGGCAATAATACGGTGGCCTGTTGCAGGAAGCTCAGCGCCGTTTTATAATCTTCCAGCAACATGCTGGAGGTGCCTGCATTAAGATAAGCCGCTGCCATTCCGGCATCTGCCTGTATAGCTTTCCGGTAATAGACAACAGCGGAATCATGCTGGTTCATTTCGGCCAGGAAATTGCCGGTGAGATAAAAAGACCGGGCCTGTCCGGCCTCACCCCGCATAAGTAATTGCTGCCGGAAATAGTACAATGCCGAATCCATATTTTTCTGCTGCCGGAAAATCTCCGCCAACCGTTGCACCAGGGCGGCATTGTCCCCTTCCAATGCTATAGCCCGGCGTATATACAACCGGGCAGAATCAAATTGCTTCATACCCTGCCATACCAGTGACATACTGCTGTACAGAGAAGTATTGGCCGGATCCAGGGTTATAGCCCGCCGTACATACCAACGGGCGGAATCATACCGCTTCTGTTCATAAAATACCCGGCCCATATCATGAAAATAGGCAGCGCTGCCGGCTTCGAACATGGAGGACTCCCGCAGAAAACGGGTAACCGAATCGAGCTGTCCTGCTTCACGGAAAATCCGGATAAGATTATTAAATGCAGGCTTATAATCCGGCCTTACCTGCAACGAACGTCTGAAATATAGCTTCGCTGAATCATACCTTTTCTCTTCTCCGTAAATTACCCCCAGCTGATTCAGCAACCCGGGATTCCGGGGCTCCAGGTAAATTGCCTGCTGAAAATAAGCGTAGGAAGAATCGGTTTGACCAAGGGCTTTATAAACAAGTCCCGTATTTAACAAGGCAAACGCGGAATAAGGATTGGCCTGTAAGGCCTGCCGGTAAAACAACCTGGCGGAATCATATTGCTTCAGGGCCACACTTGACAAGCCCAGGTTATTATACGCTTCTTCGTACCCCGGATCAAGCTGCGCCGCCATACGGTAATACACTTTGGCGGAATCCCAGGCCCTGAGGTCACGGTAAAAATTACCAATATAAATATTGACAAAGGATTTGTCGGGGTACTGGGCAAATGCCTGCTGATAATAAATACGCGCCGAGTCATATTCCTGCGTGGCAAAAAAACATTTTCCCAACCCGTTATACGCATTGATAAAACCCGGATTTGCGGCTATGCTTTTTTTAAAATAACCGATTGCCTCCGGGTACTTCCGCTTATTGTAATAAATCCAGCCCGTATTATTGACAGCATATACATTTCCCGGTTCAATAAGCAGGGCTTGCTGATAACAGGCCAGTGCGGAATCATTTTTAGACAAAGAATAAAAATAGTGCCCCAGGTCCACCCAGGCATCCGCATTTCCCGGATCCACTTCCAGCGAACGGCGGTAATACCGTATAGCGGAATCAGGCTTATTCAATGTACGGTAAGAAAAGGCCAGTGTAACATAGGGATAACGCCAGCCCGGCGCTTCGGCCACGGCTTTACGGGCATAATAAATAGCACTGTCATACCGGTAATTATCCAGGTGAAGTGCTGATAATGTATTGAGGATATAAGCGGCTTTATTATCCCTGGCATAGGCGGTATAGGCAAACCCGAAAGCCTGTTTTATATCCACTGCTTTTTTGGCTTTCCCAAAATAGCCCCTTGCCTTGAAGAAATACAATTGCCCCATCAATGTTTCGGCAAAGTCGGGATCATCGGTTCGTACAATTGCAATTGCTTTTTCCAGCATCCTTCCTACTTCCACATATTCCTGCCGGGCTACTTTCTCCATCCGGTCAATACCGGCCTCTTCATCATCCTTCCGTTCTTCATCATCCAGTTGCGCCCGGAGCTTTTGTATAGCAGCTGCATCCCGGCAATCGAGATAAAGATTGATCTTGGCCTGTGCAAAATTAATAAAGCCGACGGCCAGGTTTGTACGGGCATCGGCGGTATACTTATTGTCCGGAAATTTTGCTTCAAGCTGCGAATAATATTCTTCAGCGGATTCTTTTCCCGTCAGCCTGTTTTTTCGCAGCGCTTCATAAAACCGTTGATAGGTTACAGAAAGCAATGTATCCACGGGTACGAAATACCGTTTATCCCGGAGCATTCCGTGAAACGCGTTCCCCGGCCCTTTTTTCCGCGCCTCCATCCATTTTTTCAGATAATCGATATCCACAGTACTGATCACTTTTGTACTGTTTTCCGCACAGCAGAAATAGGGATCCTGTTTACGCCTGAATCGCTGTTGCGCTATACCGGGAACATTCCTGTCAACATATTGCTGAATTTCAGACAAAGTCACTTTCTGATCATTGGTACCTTCCGTATCGGCTAACCCGTTGAGTCCATCCACAAGGTAATAGGTAAATAAACCATGCCCGGTACCGATGGATGCATCTTCCAGCGATTCCTGTCCGGCTCCGGTAGCAAGCATAATAATTTCCCCGGCCCTTTTCTCAGAAATGGCGGCATTGAGAAAATTCTGGCCCTCCGTGCCACCAGGTAATTCATTGGAACGGCAGGCATCCATGATAAAAAAAACTTCCACTCCTTTAGCCGTTTCCGCCGCTATTTTCTTTTTAAGATTAAATAACTGTATCGTGCCGCCTGCCAGGTAATTGTTTTTATCACCCGCGGGATTGCAATCATACGTGAGGTAAAAAAACTGGTCTTCGTCAATGGCATCCCCGTGCCCGGCGAGATATATAAACAACCGGTCTCCCTGCTGCAGCTTCTTGGCTTTCAGCCATTGGAATCCCTTGCCCCAGAATACCGCACTTACTGCCTGTTCATTCAGTACCATGAAAATCTGCTCGTCCTTCAACCGCCCACCCGCCGGTGATTTCAGGTAATCACGGAACATCTCCGCGTCTTTATCGGCATAACTGAGCGGACGTACATATTTGTATTTTGAAATACCGATGATCATGGCAAAGGTCTGCGGCCCCTGGATGCTGGTATCACGGGCTACGGGCGGCGCCTGTGCCTGCACGGGAAAACGACCCGCCGTAAACAGCAGAAGAATAATGAAGAGGTGAAAAGAAATTCGCATAAATTCGGTCTTCCAAATTACGGATTTGAAGCGTACGAAATACGTGCCGCGGCTAAATACCCTGAAAAGGGTATATTTAAAAATTCCTCCCTGTGAAACCCAACACGGACATTGACCGTGCAACCAGGATTACAGAAACCGCATCTGACAATTAAACCAGGACCAACGATACATGAAGAAACCGCTGCATAAGCATATCGGGCATCATGCCCGAAGGGTAAAGAATCATATCACCAAGTACTTGTATGAGCGGGATACTATATTCTCGACAATATGGGTGTTTGTCTTTATCGTTGTCCTGGGCTCTATCCAGATCAACTTCTATTTTCTCAATCCACTGAAACTGGCCCTGAAGGATTTTGACTTTCACGATATGGCCCATGCCAACCTTGAATTCCGGAAAGACGCAATCAATCATCAGATCACCATTGTAAATATTGGTCCGGCCGACCGGGAACAGCTTGCCTGGATCATTGAAAAAACCGCAGAACAGCAACCAAAAGTCATGGGACTGGATGTGGAGTTTGCCGGACCGCGTGACCCGTACCAGGACTCTTTATTAACAGCCGTGGTTTCCCGGCATCCCAACCTGGTTCTGGCCAGCCGGTTGGAATGGGACGATCAACAAGACCCATATAAAGAAAATTTCTTTAGTGGAAAAGGTACCGGTGAAGGCTATGCCAATATGCTGGTGGATAGTATTGCCACGATCCGTCTCTGGGCTCCTTTCTTTGAAAATGAAAAAGACCCCAAGGGTCAACCCTATAAAAGTTTTGCGGCTGCGATCCTGGAAAAATATGATACAGTAGCTTATCAGCGGCTGGTGAATCGGGATAAGAAGGTGGAGACCATCAACTATACCCGCCGGGAAGAATGGTACCACCGGATAGAAGCCTCGTCCCTGTTAGATGGTACAATGGAACCCGGTTACCTGAAAGACAAGATCGTTTTGCTTGGATACAGCAGCACTAATCCAAACGATATTGAAGACAAGAAGTTCACCCCGATGAACGAGAAGTTTTATGGAAAGACCAATCCGGATATGTTTGGCGTGGCAGTGCATGCCAATATGCTGTCCATGGCGATTGAAAATAATTATATCCGGAAAATGCCGGCCTGGTTCAGCTGGATACTTGCCATCATAATCGGCTGGATACACATGGCCATCTTTATCAAGTATTACCTGGATCATCATATTTGGTTTCACCTGGTGGCTAAAATAGCTCAGCTGTTATCCGCAATCCTGTTCCTGTACCTTGATCTATGGTTCTATGAAACCTACCGGATCAAGCTGGATATGAAACTCACGTTGATTGTTATCGTGATGGCCGTGGACGTGATTTATTTTTACGAAGCCTGGGCCAGCTGGATGCACCGTAAATTCAAATACCGGACCGTGTTTGGTCACCATGGACATTAATAATATTAACTACCATTAACATTTACAATATGAAAAAAATAAGCTTCCTGATCCTTCTCTGCAGTCTTGGCACATTCAGCCTGGCACAGAACAATTTCCTGATCTATAGTTTCAAAGGCAATGTATCCGTTCTGGATAATTCCGTTGAAACAAAGGCCAAAGTGGGCAAGACGATGAGCAACAATGCGACACTTAAAATAGCTGCTGGCGGCGTTGCCACCCTGATCTGTAATGAAGAAGCAATGTTTACCATCAGTAAACCTGGCAATTATTCCTTGAATAAAATGGGTGATTCCTGTAAAGTGAATCACAGCTCATTTACCGCCAATTATATCAAATACGTGTGGAACCAGATGACCAAATCAAACGGTTCGCCCGGCAGCAACCGTAAAGCTTTTATGAATACGGTAGGCGCGGTCAGCCGCGGCATCAACAATATCTGGATTGATCCCCGGCTTGATACAGTGAATTATTCCGGCATCCCGGGCGTCTTCCCGCTATCCTGGAAATCCTATGCCGAAGCGAAGGAATTCACCTTTATGCTTTTTACAGGCACTAATGATGCCACACCCGTTTATACTACTACGGTTACCAAACTGAAAATACCGTTATCTTCTATTGTATCGAAACTGACCGCCGGACATACTTACCACTGGGTTTCCGCCATCAAGGGGGAGGAAAATGAAGAACGGAAAGTGCTGAACGTAGTCAGTAAAGAGACTTTTGACGCGTTACTGACCACCATCAAAAATCAGGGGGCACAGTTTGAAGCGCCCGCCGAAGAAGCATACCGTATCGGATTTATGCTGGAAGACGCCCATTATCTGGCCGAAGCATTTGAGTACTACACCAAAGCCGCTACCCTGGACCCGACAAATGTGTTGTACCGGTCTACCTTGATGTCGTTTAAGAAGGATTATGAGATCAAGTAGTCGGGAGTAAGGAGTCTGTAGTCGGTAGTCAACAGCCACTACGAAGGAGTTTGTATCTCATATACTGTTCTATTACTCCTTTTACGGTATGCCTTTCGTACTTCTAACTTCGTACTTTATCCGGCATTCCGTAGCTTTAGTGCCTAATTTTACAATATGAAAAAAATATTGCTTCCGGCACTGTTGCTGCTTGGATTATGCATACAGGCACAAATGAAGTCGGATGATGTGAAAACCTTCACCCTGAAAAACGGGATGAAGTTCCTGGTGGTGGAAGACTTTTCCATTCCCAATGCCAATATGTACCTGTTCTACAAAGTAGGTAGCCGCAATGAATACCAGGGCATCACCGGGCTTTCCCACTTCTTTGAACACATGATGTTCAACGGGGCTAAAAAGTATGGCCCCAAGCTGTTTGACCAGACCATGGAATTCAATGGCGGTGCCAATAATGCCTACACCACGGAAAATGTAACCGTCTATACCAACTGGTTTCCGGCTTCCGCCACGGAAGTGATTTTCGACCTTGAAGGCGACCGGATTTCCAGCCTGAGTATTGATCCTAAAATGGTGGAAAGTGAACGCGGTGTGGTACTGAGTGAACGTAGTACCGGTCTGGAAAATTCGCCCTGGGAACAATTGTCACAAACACTGCAGGGAACGGCCTTCCTGGAACATCCCTACCACTGGCCGGTAATCGGCTATGAGGATGATATGAAAAACTGGAAACAGGCGGACCTGGAGCGATATTTCAAAACTTACTATGCCCCCAACAATTGTGTAGTGGTGGTATCCGGCGGTATTAAGTATGACGACGTAAAACGCCTGGCGGAAAAATACCTGGAACCGATTCCTGCTCAACCCGCTCCTCCCAAAATCAATATTGTAGAGCCACCACAGACCGGTGAACGCCGTGTCATGGTACAAAAGGAAGTGGCAACCCCTTACCTCATGATTGCCTACCATGTTCCGGAGGCAAGACATGAAGACTATTATGCATTGAATATCCTCAATTCCATCCTGACCGGAGGAAAATCCTCCCGGCTGTATACCTCTCTTGTAGATAAAAAGCAACTGGCCAATTCCATCTTTTCCGGATACAGCGAAAGCTTTGACCCTACCCTTTTCCAGTTTTATGCGGTAACGGCCAAGGGCATACACGAAAACGACCTCGAAAAAGCCATCTATACGGAGCTTGAAAAAATAAAACAGGAAGGCATAACCGAAGCAGAATTGCAGAAAATCAAGAACCAGAAACTGATGGAATTTTACGACCAGGTGGAAACCATCAACGGAAAATCGAACAATATCGGCACCTATGAAGTGTTTTTTGGCGACTACCGTAAAATGTTCGACGCACCCGCTCTGTATAACAAAGTAACCGTGGCGGATGTACAACGGGTCGCTACCAAATATTTCACCAGGCAAAACAGAACGGTGGGAGTGTTAAAATCAAATACGGAGGATTAATTATGAAAAAGCTGAAATTACTGATAGCCGGACTTTTATTAACAATGGCCATTCCAGCAGCCGCACAAGGATATAAACTGCCCGCCTATGAAAAGTTCAGATTGCCCAACGGACTGATGGTATACCTGATGGAACAGCACGAAGTGCCTGTCATCAGTGTGTCGGCCATTTTCCCGGCCGGCGCCATCTACGACGGGGAAAAAGCAGGTCTCGCCTCACTGACCGCCACGGCACTGAAGCATGGCACTAAAACATACAGCAAAGCGAAACTGGAAGAAGAACTGGACTTTCTTGGTGCATCAGTAAGTACTTATGCGTCCAAAGAATCTGCCGGGCTTTCGGCAAAATTCGCCGCTAAGGATAAAGACATGGTCTTACAGATTATAAAAGGCATCATCCTGGAACCGGTTTTCGATACCGCTGAATTTACCAAAGAAAAGAAACGGTTGCTGGTAACACTGGAGCAACAGAAAGAAAGCCCCCGGTCCGTTATTGGTGGCTATTTTGACAAACTGTTATTTGGCGACCATGTCTATGGCAATCTGCAGCAGGGAAAGACTGGGACTGTAACCCCGCTGACTACAGCTGACCTGAAAGGGTTTTATAGTACCAATTACCGCCCGGATGGATCGGCTATCAGTGTGGCGGGTGATTTCTCCGCTAAGGAAATGAAAGCCACCCTTACCACTTTATTTTCCGGCTGGAAAAAAGGACCAAAGACTACCGGTAACCAGGCAGGCGCACCGATCAGCAAACCCGCTGAAAGCAATGTGTTGCTCGTTAATAAAGACGATGCCAAAGAAACCACTTTTATTATCGGCGCACCGGGTATTGCCCGGAACAATCCGGATTATGTGGCTATTGATGTGGTGAATACTTTATTTGGCGGACGCTTTACATCCATGCTCAATGATGAGCTGCGGGTAAACAGCGGACTTACATATGGCGCGGGCAGCCGCTTCAATGCGTTGAAGAATGGCGGCAGCTTTATCATCAGTACGTTTACTGCCGGTAAAACCACGGAGCCGGCAATTGATAAAGCCCTTGAAGTATTGAACAAACTTCATAGCAATGGCATTGATGAGAAAGCCCTGACATCAGCGAAAAACTATGTAAAGGGGCAGTTTCCTCCGCGTTTTGAAACAGCCAGTCAGCTTTCCGGTCTGATGACCCAGATGTTCTGGTATAATTTTGACGAATCCTTCATCAACAATTTTGAAAAGAATGTGGATGGACTGAATCTCGACAAGGCGAAAGAGATAATCAGCAAGTACTTTCCAAAAGACAAACTGCAATTTGTGCTGGTAGGCAAGGCCGCAGACATTCAAAAAATAGCAGAGAAATATGGCAAGCTGAAAGTGGTGGAAATTAAGGAAGAAGGGAAGAAAGGGTTTTGAGATGAGCCGATGTGCCGATGAGCCGATGAGCCGATGTGCCGATGAGCCGATGTGCCGATGTTTCGTTCAGATTCAATATTGCCTGTTCAATTTTACGTTTCGTTAAGTTGAAAGAGGAAACAACATATAATCAATTTAGTTAAATGCAGCATAACAGGTTAATTGGCACATTGGCATATCAGCTAATTGGATAATTTTAAATCATGAAAATCACCTTCCTCTCGCTCGGAAAAGCCCACGAACCGTATGTAAAATCAGGCGTTGAAGATTTTACCAACCGCATTTCCCGATATTATAAAGTGGAATGGAATATAATCCCGGTGCCGAAAAATGCGGCGACAATGAGTGAGCCGGAACAGAAGAAAAAAGAAGGCGAAATTATTCTTGACTGGCTTTCGAAAGACGATTACCTGGTGGCTTTAGAGGAACGGGGAAAGCAATTGAGTTCCGAAGGGCTGGCCGCTTTTATTCAGGCAAGGGCTAATGAAAGTGTAAAGCACCTGGTCTTCCTGATTGGCGGAGCATTCGGACTGGATGATGCAGTTTTAAAAAGAGCCCAGCTGAAATGGAGTTTATCGGAACTGGTTTTCCCGCACCAACTGGTCCGGCTGATATTGGCCGAGCAGGTATACCGCGCCTGTACGATACTGAAAAATGAAAAGTATCACCATAAATAAACTAATTTCAGGCAAGAATAAACGATTATGCAACTTAGTATCACCCTGATCATAATTATCATTACAGCCCTGATTTCCTTCAGTGCTTTCTCCAATCAGAAAATCATAAACGACCTGATTTTTTTCCCGCCATCCATCACGGAACAAAATCAATGGTACCGTTTCTTTACCTGCGGACTGATTCATGCGGATTTCGGACACCTGTTTTTTAATATGTTTTCCCTGTACCTTTTCGGCGAATTTGTGGAAAAGAGTTTTGCGTCACCGGTTCTGTTTGGAGAAAAGGGCCGCTGGATCTACCTGGCCATGTATGTGCTGGCATTATTCGTCTGCCTGTTGCCTACATTTATAAAACACAAAAAGGATTATTATTACCGCAGCCTGGGTGCTTCCGGTGCGGTAAGCGCCGTGATCTTTGCGGGTATATTATTTGCCCCTACCGCTAAAATCGGATTCTTTTTTATCCCCCCGGTTATCCCCGGCTATATTTTTGGTCCGCTCTATCTGATCGGTTCCACCTATCTCGAAAAACAAGCCAGTGACAACGTGAATCACTCCGCGCATATCTGGGGAGCCCTGTTCGGTATTGTGTTTATCGTGATAATGGCCGCTGTACTGAAAACGCCCTATCAGCCCATTGAGATGTTTGTCTTCCAGATACGCAGCAGTTTAGGATTCTGACCGCAGTGCCAGTATCTCTTTTGTATGAGCGGTAATTTTAAACCGGTCATCAATCCGGTAACCGATAACCCATGCAATCCGCTTATCCGTTTCCAGCACCCAGCAGTTTTCCTTCTGTGATTTCGACAAGCGGAGATCTATAAAGAAACGGGATAACTTCTTTTTCTTTTTCATACCCAGCGGATAAAAATAATCCCCCGCTTTCCATTTACGCAATACCAGCGGATACCGGATCAGCTTTGTATCCAGCCAGGCCGTATCGGTTGCGGCAGGCACCTGCTTCCCGGTATTCATTATCTTTTCAATGGATAAAATACCCTGTTCATAACCGGTAGACTTCTCCTGCTCCCCGATGGCAATGAGGGCGGAGGCTGCGGAAAAAACCGGGCTGATGATGAACCAGTGCCGGTGTTTAATCAACCGGTATTGCATGACCGGTGAATCCAGGTATCTGCCGGATTCACTGCCGGCCAGTTTAAGCACTTCCTCCACCTGTTTTTCACCAAAACCATAGTCGCGGATGATTTCATAAATCAGGGCCTTGTTGTCGTATTGCAGCAATTGTTTAACCGGGATATGCACTTCCGCCCCTTTGAGCCGGCAGAGTTTCTTTTTCAGTTCATCCACGGACAGCCGGTATAATTTCTCCGCTTCCTTAAACCGGCCGATATTATCCTGCAGGTTGTATTTCACCTGCGGATAAACCTGGCTGATCAGGGGCAATACTTCGTTGCGGAAAAAATTGCGGGTGTATTTCGAAGACGCATTGGAACTGTCTTCCAGATATTCCAGGTTATTTTCCCTGGAAAAATCAAGCAATTCCTCTTTAAAGAATCCCAGTAAAGGGCGCCGGATATCCCCATATTTTGCGGGTATTGCTGTTAATCCGTGCAGACCGGTACCCCGGAAAAAATGCATTAATAAGGTCTCGTTATTGTCGTCTGCATGATGGGCAGTAAGGAGAACTGTTTTTTGTGTCGTTTGTTTAGTCGGCAACGAATGTGCATTGAACTGCCTGTTATCAACCAGTTCGCTGAACCATTCATACCGCAGCATACGCGCCGCTTCCTGGATGGAGATTTTCAGTTCAGCTGCACAGGCTCCTGTCTCAAACTTTTTCACCATTACCTCTACCCCGTATTTCACCCCGAGTTGCCTGACCAGTTTTTCATCCCTTTCACTCTCCTCCCCTCTTAACTGAAAATTGCAATGGGCAATGGAAAAAGCATAACCGGCCTGATGACAAAGTTCACATAGCACAACGGAATCAACACCGCCACTGACTGCCAGTATCAGCTGGTCAGCAAAATCATAGAGCCTTTCTGATTTAACAGTGGCTGTAAACCGGTTGAGCAGATTCATGCGTGCTGTAATATCGGGTTAAAAAGTGAGTTCTTCGTAAGCGCCTCTTAATTCACCCAGGGCATGGTTATCCCCCGCTTTCTTTGCTTCATCCATTCCCTTTTCGTACACTTTTATGGCCTCGGCCTCTTCCCCTGTCCGTTCCAGCAATTTAGCCAGGTGATAATAACTGCCGATATAATGCGGCTCGCGGTGCAGGATTTCTTCAAATAACTGGCGGGCCCGGGAATCCTCCCCGATCTTAATATATTCCAGGGCCAGGGCATGCAGTAAAAAACTATCAGAGGGACTGGTAACAAGGAATTCCTTCAACTTTTCGATGCGGTCCATGTTATAAAAAATTTTACCCGGGAATTGCCCGGAATTAGAAAGCTTCTCTTATCTTTGTTTTAGTTGCATAAACAACTAATTGAATAACGATTAAACACCTCGCACATGAAAATACTGGTTTGTATCAGTAAAACGCCTGACACCACTGCAAAAATAGCCTTCACCGATAACAACACGAAATTCGATGTGAACGGTGTACAGTGGATTATTAATCCTTACGATGAATGGTACTCCCTGGTAAGAGCCATTGAGCTCAAAGAAGCCGATGCCTCCACCCTGATTCACCTGGTAACGGTTGGCGCGGCCGATGCGGAACCCATTATCCGCAAGGCGCTGGCCCTGGGAGGAGATGAAGCGATCCGTGTAAATACCGACAGTCATGACAGTTTTTATATCGCAGCCCAGATTGCGGAAGTAGCCAGGCAGGGCGGCTATGATCTCGTATTTACTGGCAAAGAAACCATTGACTATAATGGTTCCTCCATAGGTGGTATGGTTGCCGAATTACTGGACCTCCCCTATATATCACTTGCTACAAAATTTGAACTGGCAGGCACCACTGCAACCGTAACCCGCGAAATAGAAGGTGGCGAGGAAGTCAATGAAGTAGCCCTGCCTTTCGTACTAAGCGCTACAAAGGGTATGGCGGAAGCCCGTATCCCCAATATGCGTGGTATTATGGCTGCCCGTACCAAACCTTTGAAAGTTCAGGAACCCGTTGCCGTGGATGCATTAACCTCCGTATCAGGTTTCGGTCTGCCTCCTGCCAAAGCCGGTGTAAAACTGGTGGATGCTGAAAACGTGGAAGAGCTGGTTCGGTTGCTGCATGAAGAAGCGAAGAGCATATAATACAAAGTACGAAGACGGCTGTTTACTAACGACTAATGACTACTATCATTTAACTACTAACTAATTTAACTATGTCAGTACTAATTTTCATCGATACCGCCGAAGGCCATGTAAAAAAAGCATCGCTGGAAGCATTGACTTACGGCGTTAAAGTAGCGGAGCAACTGGGCACTACTGCGGAAGCTGTGGTACTGGGTACCACGCAGGAAGATCTGCCGGCATTGGGAAAGTACGGGGTAAAGAAAATTCACCATGTAAATAACGACAACCTGAATCACCTGGATGCACAGGCTTACACCAAAGTAATTGCGGAAGTGGCTGCTGCCTGCGGGGCTGATACCATTATTTTCTCCAATAATGTAAACGGGAAAGCCATTGCCCCCCGTTTATCTGCCCGTTTAAAAGCCGGGCTGGTGGCCGGGGCTGTAGCATTGCCTGATACCAGCCAGGGCTTTGTGGTAAAAAAGAATGTATTCTCCGGTAAAGCATACGCAATGATCAGTGTCAGCACACCGGTCCGGATCATTGCGCTGAGTCCGAATGCGTACCAGACCCTGGCCGGTGAAGGTACCGCTGAAGTTGTGGCCTTTAACACATCCGCAGACGCACCTAAAGTAAAGCTGGTAAGCGTAAATAAGGCCAGCGGAGAAGTACCGCTAACCGAAGCGGAGATCGTTGTCAGCGCGGGCAGGGGTATGAAAGGCCCGGAACATTGGGGGATTGTGGAAGAGCTGGCCAGAACATTACATGCGGCCACGGCCTGTAGCCGCCCCGTAGCCGATGCACACTGGCGTCCGCACAATGAGCACGTAGGACAAACAGGTTTCGCTATTGCCCCCAATCTCTATATAGCCATCGGAATATCCGGAGCCATACAGCACCTGGCCGGAGTAAACCGCAGTAAAGTGATAGTAGTGATCAATAAAGACCCTGAAGCGCCTTTCTTTAAAGCGGCTGATTATGGCATTGTGGGCGATGCGTTTGAAGTGGTACCCCGCATGACTGCAGCCATCAAAAAACTAAGAGGAATTGCCTGATAGAAATAGCAGGATTTGATAACCGGTCAGCTGTAAACTGACCGGTTTTTTTATTATGTAAAGGGAACTAAATCAGGCCGGCAAGCATAAATATTTTACCGAAAAGCCGTAGTTTCGTGGCATCGTATGAAGAAGATCGAACTGGAAATAGTGGCCCTCTCGCACAGCATTACGCAGACACACTCTTATGCTGTGGTTTTGGGTGAAGTCAATGGCCTTCGCCGCCTCCCGATTGTGATCGGGGGATTTGAAGCACAGGCCATCGCTGTAGCGCTTGAAAAAATGGCTCCCAGTCGTCCCCTTACGCATGATCTCATGAAGAATTTCATGACCGCATTCGCCATCGACCTGCATGAAATTATCATCTGTGATCTGCAGGAAGGTATTTTCTACTCCAAACTGGTTTGTTCCGGAGAAAACGATACGGTGGAAATTGATTCCCGTACCTCCGATGCTATCGCACTGGCTGTTCGTTTTGGCTGTCCCATCTATACCTATGAGAACATTCTGGAAAGCGCGGGTATCCTGATGGAAGACACGGCCGGTACCGGTAAAAAGAAAAAAGCGAAACAGGAAGTGGTGGTGGAAGAAGATCGACCTACAGGAAATGAAGATCTGAAAACCATGACGTTGGAAGAATTAAATCATCTTTTAAACGAAGTACTGGACAACGAAGATTATATACGGGCAATCGCCATACGTGACGAAATCAACAGCCGCCGGAAAAAATAAACCCGGCTCCACATGATCGTTTATCCCAACTGTAAAATCAATTTAGGCCTGCAGATCCTCCGCAAACGGACGGATGGTTATCATGACCTGGAGACCGTATTCTATCCGATTCGTTTTACCGATATACTTGAAATAATTCCGGCAAGGGATAAGGACGCCTCTGCCCCTGTCATCTTTTCACAATCCGGAATTCCCATTCCCGGTGATTCTTCCCAAAACCTTTGTGTTAAGGCTTACGAACTTTTAAAAACGGATTTTCCTGAACTACCGCCTGTAAGGCTCCATCTGCATAAAATAATTCCGGCCGGCGCCGGACTTGGCGGAGGCAGCGCGGACGCCGCTTTTACACTGCGCTTATTGAATGAACAGTTCAAACTGAAACTGACTGAAGTACAATTGATCAGTTATGCGCTCCGGTTAGGAAGTGATTGCCCTTTTTTTATTAAGAACAGTCCCTGTTTTGCTTCAGGCAGAGGAGAACAACTGGAACCGCTGACAATCGACCTGAGTGGTTATACGCTGGTCATTGTAAATCCCGGGATCCACGTACCCACTGCGGCTGCATTTGCCGGTATACGCCCGGCTATACCTGAAAAACCGGTGAAAGACATAATCCGGCAACCAATAGATAATTGGGCGGATGAATTGAAAAATGATTTTGAAAAAACCATATTCAGTAGATTTCCGGAGATCGCAGCGGTAAAAGAAGAATTGTATAATGCAGGAGCTACCTATGCTTCCATGAGTGGTACAGGCAGTACGGTGTTTGGATTATTTCCCGAAGGAAAGCCGTTAATCCTGAATTTGCCACCCGCTTATTTTATAAAAGTTTTGCCCGCCTGATCAGTCTCATCCCATTTTAAAAAAACCGGGGTATTTTTGCGCCTTAAATGCACTGTATGGAGATTTATAAAGAGTTTGGTTTTGATGCCGCCCACTTTCTTCCCCATGTACCGGAAGGACATAAATGCAAACAAATGCACGGGCATACTTATCATTTGCGGGTCTACATACAGGGAACTCCGGATCCGGATTCAGGCTGGATTATGGATTTTAAAGTATTGAAAGACACGGTTCTTCCCCTGATAGACCAGGTTGATCATCGTCTGCTGAATGAAATACCCGGACTGGAAAACCCCACTGCGGAAAATATCACCATCTGGTTCTGGGACCGTATTAAAAAAGGGTTACCCCTGCTCAGCCGGATTGAATTAAAAGAAACACCAACAACCGGCGTAATCTACGACGGTCGCTGATTTCCCTGATTTTTTGTATCTTTCCGGCACTATGTTCCAATACAGCCGGACATATCATTTCCTCAAAGCCAACCTCGATCTGCTCAATCATCGAGGATGATCCTTTTTTCTATGCTGTCCTTGTCATGCTTTGGCAAGCTTCCCGCACGGGCGGGACAGGCAGCATGACAGGGCCTGTCACCCTGTGCTTGCCGAAGGGTGATTTCAGATATTCTCTTTATCAAAAATTACAACGATGATCTCTACTATATCTATGTCCGCAACCGCGCAACATTATCTTGAACTGGAAGAAAGATATGGTGCCCACAATTATCATCCCCTGCCCGTGGTGCTGAGCCGGGGTAAAGGCGTGCATGTATGGGATGTGGACGGCAAACAATACTATGATTTTCTCAGCGGCTACTCCGCGGTCAACCAGGGCCATTGCCACCCGGTGGTTGTTCAGGCTTTTATGGAGCAGGCACAGCAACTGACACTCACCTCCCGCGCTTTCCACAGTGACAGGCTTGGCGAATTTACCCGGTATATCACCTCGTATTTCGGGTATGATAAAGTATTACCGATGAATACCGGTGTGGAAGGCGTGGAAACGGCCATCAAACTCTGCCGCAAATGGGCGTATGAAGTGAAAGGTATTGAGGAAGGAAAAGCCGTAATCATTGTCTGTAAAGGCAATTTTCACGGGCGTACCACCACGGTGATATCGTTCAGCAGTGACCCTTCCTCCTCAAAAAATTTTGGTCCTTATGCCCCGGGATTTAAAACCATTCCCTACAATGATTTACCCGCATTGCAAGCTTCCCTGGAAGATAAACAGGTGGCCGGGTTCCTCGTTGAACCTATTCAGGGTGAAGCGGGGGTACTGGTGCCCGATGATGGCTATTTATCCAAAGCTAAAGCCCTATGCGCCGCTGCCAATGTATTATTCATTGCAGACGAAATACAAACCGGTCTGGCCCGTACCGGCAAAATGCTGGCCTGTGATCATGAAAATGTAAGACCCGATATATTGATATTAGGAAAAGCACTCAGTGCGGGTATGTTGCCCGTCAGTGCGGTATTGGCTGACGATGATATTATGCTTACGATAAAACCGGGTGAACATGGTTCAACGTATGGAGGCAATCCGTTGGCCTGTAAAGTGGCCATGTCTGCCCTGCAGGTATTGAAAGAGGAGAAAATGACTGAGAATGCCATGATCCGTGGGCGTCAGTTGCGCGACGGACTAACCGCCCTTCAATCTGAATTTATTTCCACTGTACGGGGTAAGGGTTTATTAAATGCCATTGTAATCCGTCATGCAAATCCGGAAGCCGCCTGGGAACTCTGCCTCGCTTTAAAAGAAAACGGGTTATTGGCCAAGCCCACACATGGAGATAAAATCAGGTTTGCCCCGCCACTGGTAATTACGGAAGAACAGATAAATGATGCAGTGGCTATCATTGGGAAAAGCATGGCAACTCTCCGCGGATAATCGGATTAAATAAAATGGCCTCAACCAGATGCCCCTGCAAACAGGGAAACAGAAGTTGAGGCCATTTCTTTATTCAAGCGGGTCTTTCAATGATCAGTGTACTATAAAAGAACGGGAGAATCGCTGCTCTCCGCCGCTTATCTGCAGACTGTAAACTCCCGGAGACATGCTGGCCGGGATGCGGATCATTTCAGCGGCTGCACCACCGGCAAGATTCAGTTGCATAGTCTGCACCTGCTGGCCGGCACTATTGTAAATCCGCAGTTGGTACAATCCTTTTTTCAACCCGGTGCCCTGCAGGGTAAATTGGCCATTAATAACCGGGTTCGGGTATATTTCCACTGCCGGGTTACCAGCACGGGTATCCACTTTTACAATCACACTCAGCAGTTTTTTACCATCGGTTTCAGCGGATTCAATACGATAGAAATTCACACCGGGTAAAGGAGCAGCATCAAAGAAACGATAGTCTGCACGACCCCCGTCATTCTTTTGTGCTGTTTGTTCATTCAGGTTTACAAAATTTAAACCTGCCGCACGTTGTACCGTATAAGCAGCTACATCCGTCTCGGTAAGATTACTCCATTCCACCTGGATGCCACTGCCCTGCTGATAGGCCCGTACATGGGCAAACTTCACCGGCAAAGCGGCATTTTCGGTATAAGTGATATCGTCAAAATTGAGCCGGTTTGTCCCGCCATCCGTCTTTACAATCCGGAAACGGACCGTACCAGAAAGGTTCAGCGTGAAACTTTGTGCAGTAAGCGTGGTGGATGAACTGGTAACATCTGCGCTGCTGTAAGCGGTCCAGGTAAGACCGGCATCAGTTGATGCTTCCAGTTTCCAGGTACCATTGGCATCGGTGCCATAAACAGCATGCAATACACGAACAATTCCCACCCCGTTAGGCAGATCAAAGTCCATTTCAGCCATACCATTCCGTATCCTGACGGATTTTGTACCGTTTTTCCGGTCATCAGCAGTAGTACCCAGCAAGGCATCGTTCAATATCCAGCTTCCTGAGCTCAAAATAACGGCTGCAGTGGCATAAGCGGTTTTTGAGCCGGATTCAAAATCTTCCCAGGGACCTGAAATAGTAGTACAGGATGTTTGTGGTACAGTACCATCTGTTTTATAATTGATATTTACACCCGTATTCGTGTACGGGAAAATTTTAATGTAGTAGGTCCGGTTCTGTACCAGACCGGTAATTGTTACAGCCTGCATGGCGGCATCCACATTTACCCTGCCCGCCCCATTGGACTCTGCAATGCCATCTGCAGGATCAGCAATATCCGCATAACTTACGGAACTCCATTTAACCAGGTAACCCGTGGGCACGGTACCCGCTGTGGCATCCGCCCAGCTGAGCGGAATGGAAGAGGAACCGGTAGCTCCGCAGGCAAAAGCAGTGGCATGATTGGTGGGTTCGCCATAGAATACCAGTCCGGAAAGGGAAACGGATTGGGACGCCGTGGTACTTACATGGGAAATGGAGCCGGTATTGACACCGGTAACGGCGGAGTTCATACGAACATATACAATACCGTTAGCACTACCTGATGAGTGGGCTATTGACACGTTTGAGCCAAAACCGGTTCCGGATGTGGAGGACACTTCAAATCCGGCCGGAGCGGTAACTGTAATATTCGCAGTAAGATTGCTTCCTGTAACTGTATAGTTTTGTTCCGCTGAAGCCACATTGGCCAGGGCGGTAAATCCGGTAAGTGTGCCGGGTACAACTGAAATTGTAGGGTTGGCACTGCTGGCCACTCCGGAAAAAACCACATTATCCACGCCGAATGATCCGCCACTGGCTTCCGCATTGTACCCATATATCCGGAATGTAACGGCAGTGGTAATATTATCAAAACCGGCTCCCAGGGTGATAGTACTGCCGTTGTTAGCGGAAGTTGACGCATCAGTAACCTGGAAAACATCGGTAGCCACTACTGATAAATTAGCATTGGCCGGATTGATACTGGCGGGCAGATTGGCCGTGTAACCATCCAGACTGGAGCGTACCGCATATTGCCGTATACCTGTACCGGAACGTTGCATGGTGAATACAATGGTATTCAGATCGAGTGAATAACCTGCAGCCGGAGTTAAGGTAACTGAGAAATACTGCGTAGCTGATAAAGAACCGGTAAATACATCACTGCCGTTGGTAGCGCCAAGCGGCCATCCGGTAAATGAGAACCGACCGGCGGCATTCGGATTTACAGATACACCCGCTGATGAGAAAGATCCGAAAGTAAGTCCGGTGGCTACAGGTACCGGTGTAGGATCAGTGGTCCCGGATAAAGTGGTAACACTGCTGAAATCATACGTGCCTGTAAATGCCTGTCCGGAAACAACAGACATTAAACAAGACAGTACTAACGACATGTAAATACGTTTCATAACAAAACAAGTTTTGGTTATACAATAAAATCCGGTTCTGCAGGAGGATATCAATCTTTGAAGCAGTAAAATGGAGCGCTAAAATAATCCGGCCCTCTGATCTGCACGGCGAAACCGTGTTATGAAATCATGAAGTAAACGTAATTAAGAAAGGCTGCCTTATCTGTTTGTTTTAAAAGGGTGCGGGATGCAAACTGCCGGCTGGCAGTGCTCCCGAAAATATTTCCTTTTAGCATACATACCACATCAGTACCCGATGAGTTATTCACAAAATCAGAACCTGGCGTGTTAATTAACTAAATACAAAAACTGAATCTAAGCATCTGCATTATTCGTTCCTGCCTGCTACACAAAAAAAGAAAGAAAGCGAAAAGAAGCCATGGGAAAAAAGACAGGGATGTCCGTTATTTTTCAGGAGCGGTTGTCGTTTTTTATTTTTATATCGGGTGAAAAAGCGGAGACCAGCATCAGCAGCGTGGCAAATATCATCAGGTAAAAACCGGTCTCCCGTACCGGGCATTCACCTCCTTTACAGGTACCGATGACCAGAAAATTGCGCAGGGTCCAGGCCGCTATCAGTGCGACAAATAAAAGGTTGAACCGTTTGGCCCAGAGACGGGGCACGATAGTAAACACAATAAAAAAAAACAGTAACACAAAATGCACATAGGAAGGTTTGCCGTAATTGGTGCCAGCCGCATCTACTCCGGAAATCACCAGGTTCTTAGAGGCGATGGTAACCCAGGGCATAAAAGCTGAAACGATAAGCAGCAGGGCTCCGGCCAGCCCGATCCATTTTGAGTACTTCATATTGCGCTTTAAGAGGCCGCAAGATAGTAAATCAGGCAATACGCCTGAGAAGCTAAAATCAGCAAACAACCACCGAAGGATACTGCTGGGGATTTGCCTGTACTTCCTGTATCAGGCGGGCAATTGATCCGGGAGTTTGCCAGCTGCTGAAATCGGCCTCCGGCATGGCCGCCCGGTTCTGCGGGGTATCGATTATATGCGGCACCACAACAAATACTTTAACCGCTGTGCCCACTGCTTCTGCATTCATGATCTCAGCAAGCCGGAACAACAATGATTTGGCCAGCCCGTACGCCAGTACCTCCGCACTTTTATCTGCCTGCATACCCGCTTCGGCTCCTATAAAAAACAATGTACCTCTCCCCTGTTTCATGAATTGCAGGAAAACCGGGCGGGCAACCGTATAGGCTGTATCAAAATTTAATTTCACCTGCCTGTTCAGCATCTCAAGTGTAGTGTCTGCAATACGCCCCATGGCAAATCCCCCTACAGTGAGCACCGCACTGTCTATTGTACCGCAACTGTCAATTACCTGGCTTACCCAGGCATTGGCATCCGCTTCCTGCGTAAGATTTATTAGCTGACCGGTATAACCAGGCAATGTTACGGCCGGATTACCAGTACCAAAAACCCTGTCTCCTGCCGCACTATATTGTGCCGCAAGTGACTGCCCCAGATTTCCGGAAGCACCAGTGATGAGGATGGTCTGCATAGCTGTTGTTTTTACGAATGTAAATAACATCAGGCAGCCAAAATCCTATGGAGTCCGATAATGTTTGTATTTTACCTTACCGGTCTGTATGAATAAATATCTGTTTATACCTGTTCTGCTTTTACTAACAGTCCTTCGGCTGCCTGCACAAGTGGAATGTACTCTTCCCGGTCAGACCCCCATTACTGCAATGATGGTCTGCGGGGAACAACCTTTTACCATTAATACACCAGCCTATTGCGGTACAACTGCAGTGCCGGTACCCTGTCAGAACGGCGGTACCTATCTGAACACTAATCCTAACTTTTTCCGGATGTTATGCTTTTCAGCCGGTACACTGGGATTTGTAATTACACCGGATGTACTCTCTGCAAATTATGACTGGCAGCTCTTTGATATCACCAACAGGAATCCTTATGATATTTTTACCACCCCCTCCATGTTTGTAGCCTGTAACTGGTCAACTGCTCCAGGTGAAACCGGTGCTTCGCCGGATGGGATTGACACCATCGTATGTGCGGTTGCCGGGGAGCCTCCATTCAGCCGTATGCCACAACTACAGCAGGGTCACACTTACCTCTTAATGGTGCTGAACCAAAGCAGCTCGGGCGGAAATTATCAGCTGTTGATGACTGGGGGTACTGCCAGTATCAGTGACGGGTTTGACCCAAGAATTGAATCTGCTTCCGCCAGTTGTGATGGTACTGGAATAATGATCAGTCTCAATAAAAAAGTGCTTTGTAACAGTGTGGCGGCCGATGGATCCGATTTCAGGCTGAACAACAGTGCAATAATAAGTAGTGCTTCGCCGGTGAACTGTACTTCTTTATTTGGCACAGACACCATATATCTGACCCTGGCACAGCCTCTGACAATGGGGCTCTACAGCCTGCAAACGGTAATCGGAACTGACGGCAATAGCCTGTTGGATGTGTGCACCCGTTCCATACCGGCCGGTCAAAGCATTCCTGTTACAGTTAACAACACCTCTGCCGCCAGTCTGCAGGGTGGCCGTTACAATGCCTGTTCCCCGCGCAGTATTGATCTGCAGTTTTCAAAAAATATTCGTTGCGCATCTCTCCGGCCGGATGGAGGAGGATTTACAATCAATGGAATGTCTCCCGTGCAGATCAGCCGGGCGGAAGGACTCAATTGTTCACCCCAGGGGCTGACCAACCGTGTGCGTTTGTATTTTCAAACACCGGTTACCGGTCCCGGCAATTATACTATCTCATTAACCGCCGGACATCAGCTCATGGATGAATGTGGCTTGCCTGTTATAAACGGAATCATCCCTTATGAGCTGACCGTTGCATATAAACCGTCAGCAGATTTTAGTTTTACACAACAACCGGGTTGCAAAGAATTCCCTGTACAATTTAATCATGCCGGAGGTAATTATCTGAACAGCTGGCAATGGGATTTTGGCAGTGCGGGGATCAGCCATGAGCAAAATCCTGTCCGGGTGTTTACCACCCCGGGTAATCAAACTGTACAACTGGTAGTGATGACCGATGGCTGTACGGATACGGTTCGGAAAACGCTTCAATTTCCGGTACCAATAAAAGCGGAATTCGAAACTGAGCCGATGATCTGCCCCGGTGACAGTCTCCGGCTGATAAATAAAAGTACAGGTGATATCAGCGGATGGCAGTGGGATTTCGGAAACGGCCTGACAAGTAATTTACCAACCCCGCGATATATTCAATTCTCACCCGTTAACCGGGAAACAGTTTACCCGGTCAGGCTCGTTGTGAATAATACAATAAATTGTTCTGATACGGCCTTGAAATTGGTTCGGCTGCTCAGTAGCTGCCTGCTTTCGGTGCCAACAGCCTTTACTCCTAATGGCGATGGCTTAAATGACTTTCTCTTTCCCCTGAACGCAGAGAGAACGACAAGTTTATACTTTGCCGTATTCAACCGGTCGGGACTACAGGTTTATCAGACCCGGGATCCCGATGGTAAATGGGATGGACGGCTAAATGGCCGCCTGCAGGATGCAGGTATTTATGTCTGGCTTTTAAATTACCGCTTGCCCGGCAGCCTGGAGAATAATGTAATTAAAGGCACTTCTTTACTGATCCGCTAGCGGTTTCTTATTGTACTTCTTTTTGTAATAAAAAAACAACGGGATACCCATCCCTGTTATGATCAGCCCGAGTACCGAATTAATCACCGGTTGCCGGTTGGCGAGATAATTACTGATATCATTGTACACGGTAGTAACCAGGTAGAACCCGGAAAAAACAATAAAGATCAGGGTGATATACGGATGGCCCCATATTTTATAGGGCCGTTCGGCCAGGGGCATTCTTTTCCGTAACATAAATATGCCCGCCGCACCAAGCCCATAAGCGATCCACGTAATAAACACAAACATATCGGCCAGCATGTCAAACGAACCGGTTAAAATAAACATACAGGTCCAGGCACCATGCAGCCAGAGCGCATTACCCGGTGTCTGAAAACGTGGATGATCTTTTCCTGACCAGGCACTGAATACCTTGTCCCTTCCCATCGCGTAGGTGATCCGGGCTGTTGCCATCACATTGCCGTTAATCGCTCCAAACGTACAGATTACAATCATTGCCGCCACAATGGCTTCACTGGTTTGTCCCATGGCCACTCCCATAGCATCTGCAGCCACCAAGGGAGATGCGGCCACTTTATCCAGCGGCAGCACATAGAGATAGGCCTGATTTACGAGCACGTAGACCAGTATGCAGATCAGCACACCCAGCCACAGACTCCGGGGAATATTTTTCTGTGGATTCTTTATTTCACCGGCCATTGACGTGATATTGATCCATCCGTCATACGCGAAAAAGGCACCCGTCATTGCAGTAATAATCCCGCTCAATAAGCCGTTACCGGATGCAGCCGTTCCGGCTGTTGTAAAATTGGCCAGTGACCCCTTTCCTGAAAAGAATATACCGAATATCAAAGCCGCAATGACGGCGATTTTCAGTACCGTGGATAATACCTGGAACTGACTGCCAGCCTTTACACTTAAATAATTCAGTGCGGTCAGTCCCGTTACCAACAGGATAGCCAGCGATTTCACCCCTATATCCTTTAGCGGGTACAGGTCTCCGATAAAAGGTATATGCCAGATATACCTGTTCACCACCGCTTCGCTGAAATGTGGCAAATGAAGAAAATAATCCGCATAATAGGCACATACAAATGCGATGGCGGCTACCGCCGCCGTATTGATCACGGCAAAAGCGGCCCAGCCATAGAGATACGCTACAAAGTCGCCAAAACACTTGCGGAAGAAAACATAAATACCGCCGGTTTCCGGCATCATGGCACCCAGTTCGGCATATACAAGCGCGCCAAATAGTGAGAACAGTCCGGCAATCACCCATACCAACGTCAGCCATACCGGCGAGCCAAGCTGGGCAGCCATACTGGAGGGTTTCATAAAAACACCGGAGCCGATAATGCTTCCCGTTATGATGGAAGTGGCAGACCAGAAACCCAGTTTCTTTGCTAATGCGGCGGATGACATATAAGTGAGAAAGATAAGCACTTGCATTTAAATACCACGCATATAGTCTTCAATTCATGTGATCAATTTTAACAAGGCGCTATCGGTTAAATGCTTAATTTTCCGGAAAACCCCAAAACCATGCAATCTAAATCATTGCTGATCCTGCTCCTGCTGATCAGCAGCCTTGGCAGTTTTGCCCAGCAAAATTTCAGTTACAGTCCCGAAAATCCCAAACCGGGAGACGCCGTTACCATAACCTACAAAACCGCTGGTGATATTGCCAATACGATACTGCCGCTGGAAGCCGTCGTATACCAGACGGGAATGCCGGCCGGACAGGAAGGAGAAATGGCTTTTAAACAAAAAGCGGACGATCTGGCTTTTGTAAAAAAAGGAGATACCTATACGGCCAGTTTCACCGTGGCTCCCTTTGCCAGTTTTATCTATTTCAGTTTTTACGCGGATAAGAAGTTTGACAACAATTTCAACAACGGCTATTTCATTCTGTTAAATGACGGCGACAAACCGGCCCCAAACGGCTATTACGGTAAATGCATGTATTACCAGTACCTGGGCAGCCAGGCCGGTGTGGAGCGGAACAATGAGAAAGCGCTGGAGGCCATAGAGCAGGAAATCAAAACGTATCCCGCCGCGAAGAAAACATTCCTGCTGAGTTATTTGCGTTTACTCAATGCCGTTAAAAAAGACGCCGCCGGACCGCTTGTACAAAAAGAAATAGAAGCCCAGTTAAAAACCGGTTTGAAAGAAGAAACCGATTACGACAATATTGCCGGTATGTATTCCCTTGTCAAACTGCCGGAACAGGCCAAACTGATCACCGGGTTGAAAAAAGAAAAATTTCCCGCAGGTAAGTGGATTATCAACGAAAAGATGCAGGCCTATTACGGGGAGAAAGATATGAAGAAAAAGGAAGATATGCTGGCTGAAATCGAACGCAATGCGGAATCGGATCCGGTATGGTCGAATGTCAAAAAAAATCTCTCCTTCTATAAAGGACTCCTGGTGAGTACCTATATTAAAAACAAAGCCTGGGATAAATTAAAAACATTTACAGCCACCCTTACCGATAAAACGGCGTTAGCAGAAACCTACAATTCCGTGGCCTGGGATATGCAGAAAGACAGTACGGAACTGGAACGTGCGGAAGAAATGTCCCGCTTTGCCACCGAATTTACCCGTCAGCAATGGCAAAAGCCGACAGAAACAAGGCCGGAAGGCATGACCGAAAAACAATGGAAACAAAACAATGAACGCACTTATGCGCAATATGCGGACACTTACGGCATGGTGCTGTACCGCCTGGGACAATACAAGAAAGGGTTGCCCTTTGCCAAAGACGCTGCCATTGTGATCAACAAGGGAAAAGATGCCGAACTGAATAACACCTACGCACTGCTGGCTGAAAAAGCGCTGCCCGCTAAAAAACTGAAACCGGAACTGGAGCAGTTTGTAAAAGACGGCAAGTCAACCGGTGAAATAAAAAACATACTAAAACGGCTGTATGCCGGCAGTAATAAATCCGAAGACGGATTCGATAACTATATCACCGCCCTGCAGGAAGAAAGCCGGATTAAAATGCTGGAAGAGTTACGCAAATCCATGCTGAATGAAAAGAGTCCGTCCTTTGCCCTGGTAAACCTGGAAGGAAAGAAAGTGGACATCACTGAACTGAAAGGCAAAGTAGTAGTCGTGGATTTCTGGGCCACCTGGTGTGGCCCCTGTAAAGCCAGTTTCCCGGGCATGCAGAAAATGGTAACAAAATATATGAATAACCCGGATGTGAAATTCGTATTTGTGGATACATGGGAAAACGTGGAGGACAAAAAGAAGAATGCGCAGGATTTTATCAGCAGCAATAAGTATACGTTTGATGTATTGATGGATAATGACAATAAAGTGGTGGAACAGTTTAAAGTGGAGGGCATCCCCACCAAATTTGTGATCGACAAAAACGGGGTGATCCGTTTCAAATCGGTCGGCTTCAGTGGCAGTGATGATAAACTGATGCAGGAACTCACCGCCATGATTGATATGGCTGCTGAACCGGGGACGAAGTCGTTTTAGAATACGGGTGTAAGGTGTAAGGTGCCAGGTGTCAGGTGCCAGGTGCCAGGTGCCAGTAGAGTCGTTCCATACGGAGCGCCGTACTTCGTACTTCATACTTCGTACTTCATACTTCGTACTTTATTCAATGCTCAATGTTAAATTGAACCGACTACTAACTACTATCTACTAACTACTAACTATACATCTCCTCCCGCAGTCCCTTCACCCGCTCATCTTCCAGGTATTCATCAAACGTGGTAAGCCGGTCAATAATGCCTTTCGGGGTTAACTCGATAATCCGGTTGGCCACGGTCTGCATGAAAGTATGGTCATGACTGGTCAGCAGCACGATACCTTTGTAGTCGGTACATTGTTCGTTAAAGCTCTGGATACTTTCCAGGTCCAGGTGGTTGGTGGGCTGATCAAGGAGAATTACATTTGGACTCTGGAGCATCATCCGGCTGAGCATACAACGTACTTTCTCTCCCCCGCTGAGTACATTGGTTTTCTTCAGCACATCTTCCCCGCTGAACAGCATTTTACCCAGGAAACCGCGCAGGAAGGGCTCATCCACATCTTTCACATGATCCGGTACATATTGCCGTAACCAGTCCATGAGATTGTCCTGCCCGTTAAAAAACTCACTGTTCTCCTGTGGCAGGTAGGCATGGGTAACCGTACTGCCCCATTCGTATGCGCCGCTGTCTGCAGTAAGCTGTCCGGTGATAATATTGAAAAAGCTGGTTATGGCCAGGGGGTCACGGCTGAGCAGGGCGATCTTATCGTTCTTATTAACGGTAAATGTTACGTCTTTAAAGAGTGAACGTCCATCAACAGACATGGACAGTTTCTCGATATTCAGAATCTGGTTTCCTACTTCACGCAGTTGCTGGAAAATAATCCCCGGGTATTTGCGGTAGCTCGGTTCAATTTCCTCCAGGGTCAGTTTTTCCAGTGCTTTTTTACGGGAAGTGGCCTGCTTACTCTTACTCGCATTCGCGCTGAAGCGGGCGATAAAGTCGATCAGTGCCTGGCGCTTCTCCTCAACTTTTTTATTCTTGTCATTCACCTGGCGGGCCATCAGCTGGGAGGATTCGTACCAGAAGGTATAGTTACCGGTAAAGATTTTTATTTTCTGACGATCCACATCGGCCACATGGGTACATACGGCATCCAGGAAGTGACGGTCGTGGCTCACCACGAGAACGATATTCTCATAGTCGGCCAGGAAGTTTTCCAGCCAGCCGATGGTTTCAATATCCAGACCGTTGGTCGGCTCATCGAGGAGGAGGATATCCGGGTTACCGAACAGTGACTGGGCGAGCAGTACCCGTACTTTCATATTGGAGGGTATATCCTTCATCAGTGATTGCTGGAAGGTTTCTCCCACTCCCAGTTCACTGAGCAGGGTCGCCGCATCACTTTCCGCGGTATAGCCGCCCATTTCGCCATATTCATGTTCCAGTTCTCCGGCACGCATACCATCTTCTTCGGTAAAATCCTCCTTGGCATAAATGGTTTCCCGTTCTTTACCAATGGCCCAGAGTTTGGTATGCCCCATCAGTACGGTATTCAGTACGGTTTCCTCATCAAACTGAAATTGATTCTGTTTCAGCACGGCCATCCGCTCTCCCGGGGTAATATCCACGGTTCCTTTATTGGGTTCAATTTCCCCGCTTAGAATTTTCAGAAAGGTGGACTTACCGGCCCCGTTGGCGCCGATTACCCCATAACAGTTTCCTTTGGTGAAATTGAGGTTTACATCTTCAAACAACACCCTTTTTCCGTAGGCGAGTTTCAGGTCTTTTACGCTGATCATAATGAATACACTTTTAATGAACCGGGCCTTTGAGCCTGGTCAGGCGGCCGCGAAGGTACGGATAAGTTGAGAAGTTGAAAGGTTGAGAAGTTGATAAGTTAGTAAAGAGAGGCTTGGGGTCTTCAAAAGAATCAGGTATTGAGCCCCCTTTTCAACCTATAAACTTATCAACCTTTCAACTTATCCAAAAAAAGATCCCGTTCCGCTTGCCAGGAGGCTTGCGGAACGGGATCTATGATTAGAATAGTATCACCTTACTTAAATACCACGAAAGAAGAGCTTCTCTTCACGAAGCCGTTCTGATCGTTGGACAGGTACAGGTGGTATGTACCGCCGGCCAGGCTGCTCATATCCACGCCAACTACTGAACCGTATGTGATACCAGAAGAAAGCTGGGTTTTAACCAGTTGACCGGTAGCGTTATAGATACGGATCGTCAGTTTGCTGTACAGATCAGAGTTCACCCGGATATTGAATACCCCGTTGTTCGGGTTCGGGTAAACAGTTACAGAAGAGTATTTATCCAGAGTTACATGACGTTCTGCGCATTCGTTTACCAGGATCACGCGGCTGGCCACGGTCTGACAAGCTGCATTGGAAACGGTATACGTTACGGTTTTAGCACCGATACCGGCAACGGATGGAGTGAACGTAGTTCCGGAAACACCAGGGCCGGCAAAAGCACCGCCTGCAGGTGTGGCACTGATGCTGAAGGCAGGATCAGATACACAGGTTACCGCCTGCGGGCTGAAACTTACAACAGGATAGCTGTTAACCGTCAGCACCGCTGCATTAGAGGTAACGGAACCGCAACCGGCAGTTACCACTACTCTGAAACGATAGCCATTTTGTCCGACAGGAATAGAAGGTTGTGCAAAACTGTTAGTGGTTGCACCGGCGATATTCGACCAGGTAGCACCGCCATCAGTACTCAGTTGCCATTGGTATGTCAGCGTACCTACACCGGTAGTGGCGGTAACACTGAAGGTTTGTGCCGCAGCGGCACAAATAGTGGCACTGGCCGGCTGAGATGTAATGACCGGGAAGGTATTTACAGTCAGTGTGGCGGCCGTTGATGTACCGGGGTTACAAGCCGCATTGGAAGCAATGGCCCTGTAACGAAGGTTGTTCTGTGCGGGTAATACACCCGTAATAGTAAGCGTGGTACTGGTAGCACCGGTATAGTTACCGGTATTGGCCAGGTTGGTCCAGGTGGTACCGCCATCGGCACTTACCTGCCACTGATAAGAAAGACCGGATCCGGCAGCCGCTACGGTGAAGTTGACAGTAGTCGCTTCACAAACAGTCTGGCTGACAGGGTTGGTAGAAACAGTAATAGAGGAAGACACCAGTAATGTAGCCGCATTTGAATTTACAGACGGCGTACAGGTACCGGATACCACGCAACGGTATTGGTTGTTGTTATCCGTGGTAGCTACTGCGGCAATTGAGTAAGTAGCCGCGTTGGCACCGGAGATATTGTTCCAGGTAGCACCTGCATCGGTACTCACCTGCCATTGATATGTAAGTGCTGTACCAGTACCGGCAACGGTAAAGGAAGCGGCACTGCCGGAACAAAGGCTCAGGCTGGTGGGATGTGTGGTAACTGCAGGAGCTGTATTCACCGTAAGCGTTGCTACAGCGGATGTAGTAGTACCGCACTGACCGGATACATTAACCCGGTATTGATAACTGTTCATTGCAGTAGTAGCCGCGGCTGTAGTATAAGAAGCCGTTGTGGCACCACTGATATTATTCCAGGTTGTTCCACCATTGGTGCTCAGCTGCCACTGGAATGTACCGGTAGCGGCTGCTGCACTGAATGTAGCGGTTGTACCTACGCAAACTGCCTGATTCACGGGCTGTGTGGTAATGGCAGGACCTGAACCGGGGCTGACAGTAAATACGATATCACGGGTCTGTGTCGGAGCACCAGTTCCTGTACCGGTTACAGTTACAGTATAGTTACCGGGAGCCAGCGTCGACATACCGGTCAGTGTAACGGTGGTAGAAGGTGCAGCCTGTGTGAGCGTGGTACTGGAGAAACTAACCACGGGACCAGCAGGACTAACCGTACCAGTAATTGCCACATCACCGGTGAATGTACCAAACCAGGTAGCTGTCAGGTTACCTGAAGTCTGAACGTCCGGAGCCGGACAAGCTGCTACAACTGCCGCAGGGCTGTTGAAAGAGAACCCGTTCGGAGGTAAGGTAATACTGAAGTTTGCATTGGATATATCAAAGAAAATATTTCCGATAGCTTCAATTTTAATACGGGCTGTGGAAGTATTGGCAGGCAGTAAGGGCATAGCCAGTGCTTCTGAACCGTCATTGGCCGTGCTGGCAGAAAGTACAGTGGGATAAGTAAGTCCGCCATCTGTAGATAATAATACGCGTACGTTGGCCACGTTGAACGGAGCGGCATTGGTACCCACAACGTTCCAGGTAATTGTCTGTGTGGTTCCGCCAACATACGACTCACCACCATTCGGAGCAGTTACCACAAATGGAGCTGTACCGGCTACGTTAACGGTAAACGGAGTAGCTGTCTGACATCCGCCACCACCACTGGAAGCAACACCGCCACCACCTGCACGGTTATCACGTACAGTCAGGCGGAAATTCATCGGACGGGCAACCGGAGACAAGGTTTCACCTTTCAGACCAGCCATTGTAGCTGCCGGGTTAGCCGGATAGTTTGCCAGAATTATAGAAATATCAGGAAAAGTTCTTACACCGTTTGTTTTAGGCACCCTGGATTTAAACAGCGGTACAGTATTATTGGCGGCGGCACTGGCACCTGCATTCCAGGTATAGAAAGAACCACCACCCAGATCCCACTGTTCCCAGTTATAGGTCAGGGCATCGCCGTCAGCATCCGTTGCTGTACCGGAGAGTGTAAATGGAGTACTGATCGGAATAGTCAGGTTATTATTCGGCAAGGCGTCAATCACCGGTAATGTATTACCGGTTGCAGTCAGCACGGCACAGGTACCACCCGCACCATTCACAAAATTGCTGATTTCATCAAAACTGATTGCATGGAAATGGGGATCACTGTTGGGCTGAATATTTTCAGTACCACAGATACCCGCATAGGCCTGGATAGTGGTACCACTACCCACTTCATACTTTGTAGAGTTGGGGGAAGAACCACAACCAGCCATGGAGTGGTTACCGCCGAACTGGTGTCCCATTTCATGGGCTACATAATCAATATCATATGCATCACCTGTAGGGGTCGGGCTTCCTGTAATACCTCTGGCTTTACCGGATCCGCAAACAGAACTCAGCTGGGCAAGACCGCCACCACCAGTACTGAATGTATGTCCGATATCATAGTTGGCCGGTAAGATATTCGCATCAATTACAGTCTGACTTTCGTTGATCAGGGTATTGGAGTTATTGTTACCGGTAAAAGGGTCCGTAGCCGCATTCAGGAATTCAACCAGATTATTGTTGGCCACCAGCACCATGCGTACGGAAACTTCTTTCTCATACACACCAACCACACGGTTAACAGTGGTTACAATTGCATTGTGAAGAACGGCCGCATTGGTACCGGCTGCAATGCCGGGTGCCTGAGCGTATTCACCTGTACAGGCAACCGCCAGACGGTAGGTACGCAGGTTGGTACCCAGACAAGCTGCTTCAATTCTGGGTTGTGTGAAATTTGTAGGGTTATCCGGCACTTCGCATAACCATGTACCGGCACGGGACAGGTCTTTACGGAAGTAGGAGATATAATTATTTACGGTACCTCTTGCATACGGATCAATGTAATAAGATTCGTTGGGGGTGAGTACCTGCGCATGAAACCCATTTGGACCGATGTCAAAACGAACAGTCGCCCAGGGATCATCAATACCTTGTCCAAGGAACGTACGGATATCCGGGAACCTGGCCTGTAAAGGTGCTTCCTGGATACTGCTTTCCCAAACATGGTAACGGGCAATAGTACCATCCGGTTTGGGGAGGGAAAGAACAGGCGCCTGATTACGGTTGGCTACAGTTCTTTCAGCGGGAAGGGTCATTAAGAAATTACGCATGGACTGAAGATCCAGCGTGGCAGCACGAAACTGCTGAGGAATGATCACTCTTTCGGATGTGGTCTGAATGGTTCTGTTCTGACCGGCATCTGTAAAAAACATGTTCTGTGCATTGACCAGCGGCATTGCGGCCAACCACACAAAACTCATTAAGATGAGCTTGTAAAATTTTCTCATACCATTAATTTTGATTGATTTTATTTTTTCAACGACCCTTTGTGAGGCAGCCGAAAAAGGCAGGCTAAAAGTAAGGATTTTTTCTATTCAGCGTTTTTTTTGAAAGGCAAGGGTTTCAATCAATTACAGAAAATATTGACATCGCGTAGCTATTCCGGATATTATTGATCTGCGTCTACCGGTTTTCATAACCACGATTGGCTGAAAAAAGAGGAAGTTCTCTATTGAACAATCCTATTCGTCCTGATTTTCAGATTATACATTTTTATAACATAAAAGCCCCGCTTCAATTGAAGCGGGGCTTTTACAATATCGGGACGCTTATTATTAATATCCCATTCCACCCATATCAGGCGCACCATGTGCATGGGGCTCTTCCTTCTTGGGTTTGTCGGCAATCACACATTCCGTTGTCAGGAGCATACCGGCAATGGAAGCGGCATTTTCAAGGGCTACACGGCTTACCTTGGTAGGATCAATTACACCGGCTTTGAAGAGGTTTTCATACACTTCAGTACGGGCATTGAAACCAAAATCGCCTTTGCCATCTTTAATCTTCTGTACTACGATGGAACCGTCGATACCGGCATTGGCCGTCAGGGTGCGCATGGGCTCTTCGAGAGCACGGCGTACAATCGCCATACCGGTTTGCTCATCGGCAATCTGACCGCGTACTTTGGCTTCCAGGCTGTCGATAGCGCGGATATAGGCCACACCACCACCGGGAACAATACCTTCTTCCACAGCAGCACGGGTGGCATGCAGGGCATCATCCACACGGTCTTTCTTTTCCTTCATTTCCATTTCAGTGGCAGCACCTACATAGAGTACCGCTACCCCACCGGCCAGTTTGGCCAGGCGTTCCTGTAATTTTTCCTTATCGTAATCAGAAGTGGTATTTTCCACCTGGGCCTTGATCTGGTTTACACGGGCCAGGATTTCGGTTTTCTTTCCTTTACCACCTACTACGGTTGTATTGTCTTTGTCAATGGTTACGGAAGAAGCCTGTCCGAGGTAAGTCAGGTCGGCATTTTCCAGTTTGTAACCTTGTTCTTCACTGATTACCGTACCGGCAGTCAGGATCGCGATATCGGTCAGCATTTCTTTCCGGCGGTCACCGAAACCAGGGGCTTTTACAGCTGCTACTTTCAGGGTACCACGGAGTTTATTCACCACCAGGGTAGCCAGTGCTTCACCTTCCAGATCTTCAGCAATGATCAGGAGAGGACGGCCGCTTTGAGCTACTTTCTCCAGGATGTGCAGGATATCCTTCATGTTGCTGATCTTTTTGTCATAGATCAGGATATAAGGATTCTGCAGTTCTGCTTCCATTTTCTCGCTGTTGGTCACGAAATAAGGAGAAATATATCCGCGGTCAAACTGCATACCTTCCACTACGTCTACGGTAGTATCGGTACCTTTTGCTTCTTCCACGGTGATCACCCCTTCCTTTCCTACTTTACCAAACGCTTCCGCGATCAGTTTACCAATGGTTTCATCGTTGTTGGCAGAGATGGTAGCCACCTGCTGAATTTTTTTGCTGTCACTACCTACGGTCTGGCTCTGTGATTTCAGGTTTTCCACCACCAGGCTTACGGCTTTGTCAATACCGCGTTTCAGGTCCATGGGATTGGCACCGGCAGCCACCATTTTCAGTCCTTCAGAAATGATAGACTGGGCCAGTACGGTTGCCGTTGTGGTACCATCACCGGCGATATCCGCGGTTTTGGAAGCCACTTCTTTTACCATCTGGGCACCCATGTTTTCAATGGGATCTTCCAGTTCAATTTCCTTCGCTACCGTCACACCATCTTTTGTAACAGCCGGTGCGCCGAATTTTTTCTCGATCACCACATTGCGGCCTTTGGGGCCCAGGGTTACTTTCACCGCGTTGGCCAGGGTGTCAACGCCTTTCTTCATTTTATTTCTTGCTTCAATATCGAAGAAGATCTGCTTTGCCATATCAGTTTTTGTTTATTGTTAATTTAAATTTGGACATTTCATCAATTGATGGAATAAGTTGCGGGTTGAGAGATGTGAGTTGTGTGTAAACAGCCGGTATTCTCCCAAAACTAAGTGCCCGTAGCTATTACTTTAATTAAACGATAGCGAGAATATCGGATTCACGCATGATCAGGTAGTCCTCTCCTTCAATCTGAATTTCCGTACCGGCATATTTGCCATATAAAACGGTATCACCGGTTTTCACGGTAACGGGCTCGTCTTTTTTACCAGGACCTGCTGCGATAACAGTTCCGCGCTGGGGTTTTTCTTTTGCAGTATCGGGGATAATGATACCTCCGGCAGTTTTTTCTTCAGCAGCAGCTGCTTTTACAATTACCCGGTCGTGAAGGGGGGTAACATTTACTTTCTTGGCCATAGTTGTATTGATTTTGATGTTTTGTTTGATTTCCAACCCATTCTACGGGCGGGCCGCACCGGCCGTGGCTTTAGCGGCAGCGGGCGCAAAGGTACACGAAATACTATGCCGGGGGCGGAAAAAAGTCATTTTTTCAGCCTGAACTCCGTTTCCGGCACAAAATGACTGCTATTATTACATGCTGGTACGGGATCTGGACAAATTTTCACCCGGGCAACTACCAATTGTATTTTCCGCAAGAGCTTTATATATTTGTGGAAATACCAATACCTATGCTGAAAAAAAGTCTCCAGCTATTTTTCCTCCTGTTCATCAGTTACCAACCCGTTTTTTCCCAGGGGCCTCCCTGCGGATTTGATTTGCAACTCAATCGCCAGCTGAACAATGTTCCCGGCTATGCCCGTCAGCTGGAGGAAAACGAATCCTTTATCAGTCGCATGATCAGCGAGCATCCTGAATGGATGCAGCCCGGATTCCGCACGGATATCGCCTACACTATTCCTGTTGTGGTGCATGTAATGCATACCGGGGGTGCCGTTGGAACCATTTATAACCCCACCGATGCCCAGATCAATGGTGCCATTGCCTACCTGAACCAGGTATATGCCGGTACCTATCCCGGTATGAGTGCTCCGGTAGAAGGCGGCGGTGTGGTGAATATGGAAGTACAATTTGCCCTGGCACAACGGACACCATCCTGTGGTGCCACCAACGGCATTGAACGGATCAACGCCTCTTCACTGGCCAACTACACGAACTTCGGCATCAATGTGGACAATTCGAACGGCACGCCCGAAATTGATCTGAAAAATCTGTCCCGCTGGAATACCAGCAACTACTATAATATCTGGCTGGTAAATAAAATTGATGGTGCCGACGGAACCTCCGGTCAGTTCATTGCCGGCTTTGCTTATTTCCCGGGCTCCTCCTCCAGCCTGGATGGTACCATTATGCTGGCCACCCAAATGGTTGCCGGACAAAAAACCCTTCCTCATGAAATCGGTCATGCCCTGAACCTCTATCACCCATTCCAGGGTTCGGCCGATAATACACAATGCCCGGCCAACGCCACCTGTTCCACACAAGGCGACCGGGTATGTGATACCGATCCGATCTACAATAATTTAAATTCCGTTACCGGGATCTATAGTTTTGCCTGCCGCACTGGTGCCAATACCTGTGCCAGTCCCAACAACTACACAATTAACACAGAGAGTAACTTTATGAGCTACACGAACTGTTATACCTTATTTACCAACGGGCAAAAAGCCAGAACCCAGGCCGCTATGTTACTGGCATCCCGGGCCAGTCTGGTGGATCCTTCCAATTTGGCACTGGTTCCCTGTGGTACCAGTATCAATTTTGCCCTGGGTACCGCAGCACAAACAGAAAGTACAGGAGGTACCCTTACCGGGTGCCGTCGTTATACGGATTATACTTACCAGATGACGATCGGCGCGGCGCCCTCTGCTACGGCTACGGCCACTTTAACCTATGGCGGTACCGCAGTTAAAGGACTCGATTATGATATTACCACCAATGGGGATTTCGCCAGTCCCAGTGATGTACTCACTTTTACCAATGGCTCCACCACGGCCCAGAATTTTACCGTACGGGTGTATGATGATGCCAATGTGGAAGCCGCGGAAACCATTGTACTGAATTTTACCCTCAACAATGGCGGAGGCGATGCAACTACGGGCACCAGTTCCCCCACCCTTACCATTACTTTATCAGATAACGATATTGCTCCGGCTGGTACGGCCAGCAATACATATACAATAGGTTCCGTAGTGTATACGATAACGGGAGGCCCTTTTGATGCCAGGCAGCAAAGCCAGCGCGGACAATATTTATACAGGGCCAGTGAACTGAATGCGGCGGGTATTACGGCCGGCACCATTAATACGCTGCAGTTAAATGTGGCCACTAAAAACAGCACCCGCGCATTTACTGATTTTACCATTAAGATGGGACATACCGCTCTTAACAACCTGGTGGATGGCAGTGCCACCGTTGTCAGCGGACTCACTACCGTTTATACCAACGCGTCTTACAGCAGTGTAGCCAGCTGGAACAGTTTTACACTCGGCACTCCCTTTGTTTGGGATGGCACCAGTAATATTGTGCTGGAAATCTGCTTCAATAATGCCGGCGCCGATGCCGGTAATGCAGCCGATCAGATGGCCGCGTATTCGGATGGCGGATCAGCCAGTCAGGCCAATATGTTTTTCCAGAACGGAATAAACTGCAGCGGCAGTTTCTCTTCGGTGAGTGTATATTTTAACGGGATAAAACCGATGATCCGCCTGGGTATGAATATTACAGGTACGGCGGTTGAAACAGCTGCAGGCTCCACGGCCGCCACGCATATCGCCAATGGCAGCAATGATTATTTCTATTCCAACAACAGTAAACTCTTATTCCGGATTGGCAGTGTGAATGCAGCGTTGGGTTGTGTCAACGCATCACTTGAAGCCGGTGGCAATTCCTGGGTCAGCGCATTTGGCGGGGAACGATCTGCAAAGGTTTTTGCGGTTACACCCACCACCAATACTACTACGACCGATTACACGATTGCCCTTTATTTTGATAATGCGGAACTGGGCGGAAAAAATGCGGCCAGTCTGCGGATTGCCAAAACCACTGCCGCTTCAGCCGCCGCTGCCAACCCGGGCAATACCATTTTCATTACACCCACGGTAAGTACATTGGGTTCCAATACCACGGTGTTCACCGCTTCATTTACCGGCTTCTCCCGTTTTTTCCTTGTGGATGCGGGAGCCGTTTTGCCCGTTACTATTACTTCTTTTACCGGCAGTGCTATCAATAAAAAACAAAGTCTGCTGAAATGGACCACCAGCCAGGAACAAAACAATAAACAGTTTGTACTGGAAGTAAGTCAGGATGGCATCCGTTTTACTCCTCTGGCCACAATCGCTTCAAAAGGGGACAGTAACCGTGAAACGAACTATGAATTCCTGCATGAACGTCCGGCTGCGGGTATCAACTGGTACCGGCTGAAGCAAATTGATCTCGACGATCAGTCCCGCTTAAGTGCTGCCGTTTCAGTACTGATTGATAACGGTCAGCAACAGGCCTGGTTATATCCGGTACCGGCACATGACCAGTTGACGCTTCAATTTGCCAGTCCTGTAAACCGGGCGGAAATCAGCCTGTTTACAGCGGATATGCGTTTATTGCAAACCGAAACACTGAATGTTTTAACACTGAAAAAAGACATCAGCCTGTCCGGGTTGAAAGCCGGTATCTATTTTGTACGGGTACATACCAGTACAGGTACAAGGTTGCTGCGCTTTATTAAAGAGTAATTTAATTTCAACTACCTTTCTTAAAAGCCTGATGGTCTGCACGCTGTGCAATTATCAGGCTTTTTTCTTTTTAGGTTTTCCAACTCAACAAATCTGCAAAAAGCCATCGGGGTTCCTTATCTTTGCCATTCCAAAAAAATAAGTTCTTACTATACCATGATCAGCAGAAGAAATATCCGGGTAAAAGTGATGCAGACCCTGTACACCGTTATTGTTTCAGAAAATAACCTGAAGCCCGGAGAGCCGCAGAAAATTTTACGGCAGCATTTTGAACAGACCCGTTCCCTCCTTGTCTACCTGACCTGGTTTCTTACCGAAGTAACACGTTATGCGGAAACAGATGCCCATCAGCGCGCCTCCAAACACCTGCCCAGTACCGAAGACCTGAATGTAAATATCAAACTGGCCGGCAATGAACTGCTCTGGAAAATGCTGGAAGACGCGGCGCTGACAGAACAGTTTGGAAAGGAAAAGCCTGAATTATATACCGACCGGGAACTGATCCGCCGCACGTATAACACCCTGGCAGAAACACCGGAGTACAAAGCCTATATTTCAAAAGGCGCCCGTGACCGGCAGGAGGAAAAAAAGATCATGGAATTTATCCTGAATGATCTGATGCTGGCCAATGACGTGTTTGTTTCCCATATTGAAGAGCATTTCTCCGACTGGGATGACGACGGGGACATGGTGGTGCAGTTACTGAGTGGTTATCTGCAAAAACCGGGGTCCCTGAATTTTAAGCAACTGCTGAGTGCTGACAAGGAATCCTTTGCCAAAAACCTGCTGCAGACCGTGTTGGACAAAGGGGAACACCTGCAGGAACTGATTATACCCAAACTGAAAAACTGGGATCCGGAACGGATTGCCCAGCTGGACATGATCATGATGAAAATGGGGGTGGCAGAATTCCTGTATTTTGAAACCATACCGCCGAAAGTGACCATCAATGAATACATTGACCTGGCCAAGGAGTACAGCACCCAGCAAAGCGGCCAGTTTGTAAACGGCATCCTGGACAATATTCACAAGGAGCTGGTACAGCAGGGAAAAATGGAAAAAGTGGACTATAAAAAACCCTGATAACGGACCATCAATTTATCTACATTTGCAATCGCATAACGCTTAACTCAAAAATACCATGAAGAAAACAGTCCTGATGATGGTGGCGGCGCTGGCCCTGGTGGCCTGTAAAAGCAATGATAAAAAAGCGGCCACTATTGAAACCACTTCTAAAGAAGAATTAAAGAAAGCCGTTACCGACAGTACCCAGTTCACCACCCTGCAGTGGCTGGATTCCACCACGCAGCAGCTGGGCGATCTGACCAAAGACAAAGAAGTGGAAATTACCTGGCGGTTTAAAAATGCCGGGGACAAGATCCTGATCATTGAAAACGTATCCGCCCAGTGCGGCTGTACGATTCCTGAAAAGCCGCAGCAACCCTTTGCGCCCGGTGAGGAAGGGGTAATCAAAGCCAAATTCAATGGCAGTGGCACGGCCGGTCAGCCGGTTTCCAAGCAGGTTTATGTAATCGCCAATACCAACCCGTCAAAAAACCATACCCTGGTTTTCTCCGGTAAAATTTCTGATAAAAAATAAAAACACAAGCATGTTCAACAAATTTCAAACTTATCTTCCCGTTGCCATTACTGCATTTCTTTTTGCCGGATGTGTGCCTCCCGGAGGGGATGGCAAAAGTGGTGGTGCAGCCGGTGGCGGCTTCCAGTTTATTTTTCTGGGTCTGATGATCCTGGTATTCTGGTTGTTCTTTATCCGTCCCCAGGCCAAACGCGCCAAGAACCAGAAGAACTTTACCGAGAACCTGCAGAAAGGCGATAAAATAGTAACGATTGCCGGTATCCATGGCACCATCAATAAAGTAAATGACGATGGTACTACTTTGAATATTGAAACCAGTCCCGGCAGCTATATCAAGATTGAAAAATCCGCCATCAGCATGGACTGGACCACCGCGCTGAACAAACCGGCCGCTGAAGTAAAGAAATAAGTACAACGTAAATCTATGGCATAGCCGGCGGACCCTGTTCCGCCGGTTTTTTTATTCTCCGTAAATGGTTTCACACATAGGATAATAGTGAGATAGAATACATAGAAATACAAGACAACTACGAAGTACCGCGCTCCGGATGAAACGTATCTGCTGGCACCTGGCACCTCGCACCTGACACCTGAATAAGTACGAAGTACGAGGTACGAAGTACAGCGCTCCGAATGAAACGTCTCTACTGACATCTCACAACTCACAACTCACAACTTTTCTTATCTTTCCACCATGATACGCGTAGGCCTCACAGGCGGCATTGGCAGTGGCAAATCAACAGTAGCCCGGATCCTGGAAACACTGGGTATACCGGTGTATTATGCCGATGACGCGGCCAAACAGATCATGAATACCGATGAAGGGTTGAAGCAGGAAATCCGGAAACACTTTGGCGATGCCAGTTATGTGGATGACCGGCTGGACCGGAAATACCTGGCCGGTATTGTTTTTACAAATGCGGAAAAACTGGAATTACTCAACAGTCTCATACATCCGGTTACCATCCGCCACTCAGAAGAATGGTTTAGCCGCCAGAAAGCACCCTATGCTGTCCGCGAAGCCGCCCTCCTATTTGAAAGCGGTGCCAGTGCCCGTCTTGATTTCATCATTGGCGTTTACGCGCCGCAGGCGCTGCGCATTCAACGGGTCATCAAAAGAGACGGTCTGACCGTGGAAGAAATCAAAAGCCGCATGAGCCGCCAGATCAATGAAGAAATGAAAATGAAACTCTGCGATGCCGTGATCAGGAATGACGAGCAGGAACTGGTGATACCGCAGGTGTTGGAGGTGGATGAGCGGTTGAGAGGTTTAATTGTTTAGTTGTTGAGTTGTTGAGTTGTTTAGGCGTTTAGGCGTGGGAGAGTCTAGCAAAATGACTGATTAATTGCTCTGCGGGGGTGTTCCACCCCGGTTTTTTGGCAAGTACTCACTTTTTCTGGATATTAACAGAAAATGAAGAAAATAATATTATTACCAACTAAACGTTTGGCTCCAAACTAGACGAATGAGCCACAAGTCTTACAATACTAAATTAGTGGTACACTTTAAGCTGAAGATTTACACTACTGGTGAATATCAGGTACATTAGCAGCCTGTTTGTTTCTTCTCCAATCACGCCACTTCTTCCTATCATTTCATTGGTTCTGTTCAGCAAATCCTTTTGCTCTAAAAACTGCATAGCTTCCTCTCTTTCCTGCTTTCTTTAAGCCTTTTCCTTCCTTGTTTCCTGCTTATCCAGTTGTTTAAGCCTGTATTTTTCCAACTGGCTGGTAATATCCGCAATGGCTTTTGTAATAGCAATGCTGCCAGTTTCCAGTTTCTCCGCTACTCTCCTTACAAATTTTTCAACCTGTGTGTCATTGTATAAATCCAGATTATGCCTCACGGATAAGCCTGCAAGCTCTGGATTGACTAAATAGCCTGCTTGTTTTCTGTTTACTACTGTTGTTACTTTCATCGTTACTTGCATTCTATCTAATCCATCAATCCTGATTCCTCCTAACAGTTCTATGAGCAATTCTTCTGTCTTGTAGGTAAAACTGTGTGGGTTCGTTGTTTCTATTGTCATATTTATTAAGTTTTAGGTATAAAAAAACCACTCGTTGCTGAGTGGCTGTGTTGAAGTATTTGAAAATGTCTTAGGGAAAGGAAGTTCTCTTGCAAGTGTGATTTGCTCATTACCTCATAAAGATTTCTTTAGAAATGTCTCGATGCCTTTATCTTCTCCAAGCCAGCAGTAAGGAGAACCGGCTAACGGCATTGAAAGGGTTTTAAAATCAGATTTCTTATTCTCTTTATACCACTTTTCGTAAATCTCATACACCTCACTTACAACCTTGGCATTTACATTTAGCTCTTCTCCTGTAGTCCGATTTATTAGCATCGGCTTAATAGGCGAAAGTCCTTGTGTAGGCTCCTTGTAAAAGAATATAATGCCTCAATTTGAACCGTAAAACCATTCACTCCTTCAGGGCGTGTCATGTAGTAACCTGCTTTGAATCTATATTTCTTATTGCTTATAGCTGTGTCACCTCGGAAAGTGAGATATTCACCAAGTATTTTAATTTCATCATTCCGGGTGTACTTAGAACGACTTATAGCATCTCTATTGGAAAATCCGCTCAAACTGACCACCACTTTCCGGTCGAACCTGACCATCTAAATCCGGAGCAAATTGACCACCCTTTTCCGGTGCAAACTGACCACCCCCTGGAGCCTCATTTATAAAGGTTGTTTTACTGGCCATAATAGCTGATAGTTGGGTATAAAACCCGCTACAGATGGCTAATAAAACAATTGATA